>WNGF01000343.1_pt1 | contig 241694 bp, 236 predicted proteins | sample 5400641 | NCBI WGS metagenome assembly WNGF01 (sample SAMN13153371, study PRJNA577476) | soil metagenome | isolation source: 80 cm soil or saprolite under grassland replicate 2 | place: USA:California | collected 2016-06-15 | reverse complement strand
AACGACAGATGAGATCGCGCGCTGATCTTTATCTGTCGTTGTAGTTCAAACAAAGAAAAGGAACGATCTCTAACGCCTAGTGATCACAGCTAGGGATTGAGGTCGTTCTCCGCGGCTTCTACTCCGTGTGCTCTGCGTGCTCCGCGGTTGATGCCTCCTGCATTGCCCCCGTAGGTGGCTAATCGCCTGGGCATTCGCCAACGCGCATCAGGACTTGTGCTACATTTCTGTCAGCCTGGCGCGCGCGATTGCACCGCCGTCAGTGGCTCCAAGCCCCACCGGCCAGCGCAATGCGCCGGCTGTTCTGAGAAAGACAAATGACAAACCCGAATTCTTTCGGTGGCCGGGCCACTCTCAACGTCGAGGGGCGGCAATACACGATTTATCGGCTCGACTCGCTCGACGTCTTCTCCGCCGGCAATGCGGCGCGCCTCCCCTTCAGTCTGAGGATCCTTCTCGAGAATCTCCTCCGCAACGAGGATGGAAAGTTCGTCAAGCCGGCGGACATCGAAGCGCTCGCGCACTGGGACCCAAAGAGTGGGGCGGAAAAGGAAATCGCCTTCCGCACTTCGCGAGTTCTGCTTCAGGATTTTACCGGTGTCCCCGCCGTAGTCGATCTCGCCGCGATGCGCGACGCGCTAGCACGACTCGGCGGTGATCCCAAGCGCATCAATCCCCTTCAGCCCGTCGACCTCGTCATTGACCACTCGGTGCAGGTGGACGAGTACGGCTCACAGGCCGCGATATTCATCAATGCCGACCGCGAGTTCGAGCGCAACCAGGAGCGGTACGCTTTTCTGAGGTGGGGACAGAAGTCGCTGGAAAATTTCCGAGTTGTTCCGCCCGATACCGGAATCGTCCACCAGATCAACCTCGAGTATCTCGCGAAGGTCGTGTTCACGCGGAGCGAGACCGGCGAGACGATCGCCTACCCGGATTCACTCGTTGGCACCGACTCGCACACGACGATGATCAACGGACTCGGTGTACTCGGCTGGGGAGTAGGCGGCATCGAGGCTGAAGCGGCGATGCTCGGACAGCCCGTGTCGATGCTCATTCCAGAAGTCATCGGATTCAAGCTGCACGGCAGGTTACCGGCCGGCGCCACTGCGACCGATCTCGTCCTTACCGTGACACAGACGCTCCGGCAGAAGAAGGTTGTCGGGAAGTTCGTGGAATTCTACGGCTCTGGGTTATCGTCTCTTTCGTTGGCCGACCGTGCAACGATCGCGAACATGGCGCCGGAATACGGCGCGACGATGGGATTTTTCCCCGTTGATTCCGAGACACTGAACTATCTGCGGTTCACCGGCCGCGACGAGCACCACGTCAAGCTCGTGGATGCCTATACGAAAACTCAGGGAATCTTCCGCACCGACGACACTCCCGATCCGTGGTTCACGGATTCGCTCGAGCTCGATCTTGGGAGAATCGAGCCCAGTCTCGCCGGACCGAAGCGCCCTCAGGACCGGGTGCCGCTGACGCTCTCGAAGCAGCTCTTTCGCGAAGCGCTCGCAGCCGACCTCGAGAAAACGGGAACTGTCGCCGGCATCGCCGCAGCAAAGCAGGCAATGTCGGTTGCAGCCTCACCGCAGCTCTCACCGTCTGTCGTAGCCACTTCCGCCGACCAGCAGGCGGGTCAGGACTCGCCGGTCCGCGTGGAGATGAACGGTGAGGTCTTCCAGCTGCGTCATGGCGCCGTCGTCATCGCCGCGATTACGAGCTGCACTAACACGTCGAATCCGAGCGTGATGCTCGCCTCCGGTCTCTTGGCGCGGAATGCGGTAGCGAAGGGCCTCACAAGAAAACCGTGGGTGAAGACGAGTCTCGCTCCCGGGTCAAAGGTCGTTACAGAGTACTTCAAGCGCGCTGGAGTGATGGACGATCTGGAGAAGCTGGGCTTCAACGTCGTCGGCTACGGATGCACAACGTGCATCGGCAACTCGGGACCACTGCCGCAGCCGATCGCTGACGCCGTCGAGGAGCACAAGCTGGTCGTTGCGGCAGTGCTGTCGGGCAATCGCAACTTCGAGGGCAGGATCAACCCAATGACGCGGTTCAACTACCTCGCCTCGCCACCGTTGGTCGTCGCCTACGCGCTCGCCGGGCGGATGGACATTGATTTCAGCACCGAGCCACTCGGAGTTGGAAAAGATGGTCCCGTATTTCTGCGCGACATCTGGCCTGCCCCCAAGGAAGTCGAGGAAGAGATCCTGCGCTCGGTGAAAGCCGAGATGTTCCATACTCAGTACGCCGACGTTTTCGGCGGCGACGACCGATGGCGCGGACTTCCCGTCCCCGAGGGCGATCTCTACGCCTGGGACGAAAGCTCCACATACGTCAAGAATCCGCCATTCTTTGACGGAATGACGCTGACTCCTCCGGGAGTGCGCCCGATCATGGGAGCGCGCGCGCTGGCGATGCTCGGCGACTCGATCACCACCGACCACATCTCACCGGCGGGGTCGATCCCGGCCGCCAGTCCCGCCGGCAAGTGGCTCATCGCTCAAGGTGTTAAGACTCTGGACTTCAACTCGTATGGCGCGCGTCGCGGAAATCATGAAGTGATGGTGCGGGGAACCTTCGCCAACATCCGGCTCCGTAACGAGCTCGCACCTCACACAGAGGGTGGATGGACTACGATCTCACCCGGTGGCGAGCCGATGTCGATCTACGAAGCATCGACGGAATACCAGCGCCGAGGAATTCCGCTTGTGATCATCGCCGGAAAGGAGTATGGCACCGGCTCCTCACGCGATTGGGCAGCGAAGGGAACGCTTCTCCTCGGTGTACGTGCTGTGATCGCCGAGTCCTTCGAGCGAATTCACCGGTCGAACCTCGTTGGGATGGGGGTGCTGCCACTTGAATTCACGAATGGCGAGACGCGCACCACGCTCGGTCTCACCGGGTTCGAGACATTCGAGATAGAAGGGCTCTCCAGCGAAATGCGACACCGTTCGACGCTCACCGCTCGCGCGACCGCGGCAGACGGATCGGTGAAGAGTTTTACCGCGCTGTCACGGATCGATACTCCGGAGGAGGTAAGCTACTATCGGCATGGAGGGATACTGCCGTACGTGCTGCGGCAGTTGGTTAGCAGCTAGGAAACAGCGTGCGGCGGGCATTTCGCTGGGCGGCTGCGGGCTATGAGCTAGCTCGAAGCTCGAAGCCGATTGGCCATCTGCCCGCCGCACGCTGTTTCCAGCTGCTTCCCCAAGTGTGTCAGAATGCGATCATCCCCACTGCCGCTCCAAGCATTACAATCGTGGTGATCGTCACCATCGTCCGCGCCAGCCTCGAGCTCGGCTGTTCCGCCATTAGCTTCGCGTCGGACGCGACGATCAGAATGCACACCAGAAGGAACGGCGCCAGGAGCCCGTTCAGCACCGCCGTGAGGTAGAGCGCCCGGATCGGATTGACGTTCAGGAAAACGAGAGCAATCCCGAGAGCGATCGATACCACGAAGGCCGAATAGAACGCGCGCGCCCGCCGGTATCGCTCGTCCATACCCTCGCGCCATCCGAAGATCTCAGCGAACGCGTACGCCGCCGAGCCCGCGAGAGTCGGAATCGCGAGTGCACCCGTGCCGACGATGCCTACCGTGTAGAGCAAAGCCGCGAAACGGCCCGCGAGCGGTCTGAGCGCGCCTGCAACCTCTCGCGACGTCTCCGGATGAGTCAGTCCGTGCCGGTGAAGAGTCACCGCTGTCGCGAGCATGATGAAATACATCACGACATTCGAAAAGAGAGTGCCTAACGCGACGTCCAGCCTGCGCGTACGAATCTCCTCGCGACTTGCGCCACGCCGATCGGCTACGCGACGCCTGCCCTGTGATTTCTCTTCCTCTACCTCCTGTGACGTCTGCCAGAAGAACAGATATGGGCTGATAGTCGTTCCGAGAATCGCGACGAGCATTCCCCACATCTTTCCATCTCGCGGTAGCGACGGCGTGACGGTTTCCCGCAGAACCAAACGCCAGTCGAAGCCGACGATCAAAGCATCGAGGACATAGGCGAAGAGCACCAAAGCGAGCCACTTGAACACTCTTGCGAGCGAAACGTATCGCAGCTCGATGGTGACAACCGCGATGACGGCACCGAAGGCCACAACCCAGAGGCGCGATTGAAAACCGGTGAGAATGGCTGCTGCGTCGGCCATTCCAGCCAGATCGGCGCCGACATTGATGGTATTGGCGGCGAACAGTGCAACCGCGATTACAAGGAGAACCGCGCGCGGAAGCTTCTCGCGGAGCGTACCCATGAGTCCGAGACCGGTGACCATCCCGATCCGCGCACACATGGTCTGCACCGCCATCATGAGGGGCCATGTGATGAGCGGAGTCCAGAGGAGCTCCGTTCCGAATCGCGCCCCGGCTATGGAATAGGTCGCGATTCCCGACGGGTCGTCATCCGCCGCGCCCGTCGTAACTCCGGGCCCGAGCGCCCGCCAGATCCGTCGCAAGTCGCGACTGGGACTAGCCAAATGCGGCGTGCTTTACCCCCGAGCGGCCGCTTTCTTCTTTCGGAACCTGAGGCGCGGGATGGCTGCCTCGATCTGCGCCCCTACCTCGCGCTCGATCCTTCCGGCATCCAGCGGCCGCAGCATCTCCATCAGCTCGGGGTCTTCGGCGAGCGTCTTACCCAGTCTCGAGTACAGCCCGGCGACCAGGTGCAGAGTCTTCGTCACCTCCTCTTCCATTCGCAGATTCACCTGGAGGTTCAATTCTTCCCTCAGCTCGGCGATGGCCGACTCGCGGCTCTGCGTCATGAGGACGAAGATCGACAGGAAGATGGCCTCGAGAGAGACGATCATCGTCAGCAGCCCGAACGGGAATGGATCGAATTGTGGAAGCCCTGCGATGCCGAGGTTCCATATGATCCACACCGCGAACGCAATGACGTGGAAGACAAAGAAGCTGGTTGAGCTCGCTATATCCGTCAGCCGGTGAGCGACGACATGCATCGGCGTCTCATCCCCTGAATGCGAAGCCTTGATCGCGCGGAAAGCCGTCGTGTGCAGAGTGCTTCGGCGGGCGCGCCGCTCCGGAGAGGGTTGCGAGTTCGCGGCGTTGGGCGTTTCGGACAGCGGCAAATAGTCGGGAGCGTTTTCCATGGGAGCGAGTGCGCACGTGATGAGTTACAAGAACACTTCCTGAGTCCGCACTAACCTATCACCTTTCACAATAATGACTACGCCGTTCACAGTGGGATTGATCCAGGCATCAGTTGGCGACGACGCCGCTGCAAACGTCGCTGACGCGATCGCCCGCGTGCGCGAAGCGGCCGAGCGCGGCGCGCAGATAGTCTGCCTTCAGGAGCTGTTCAACTCCCCATACTTCTGCAAGGCCCAGGACTGCGAGCGCTTCGATATCGCCGAGCCCATACCGGGGCACACAGTCGCGAAAATGCAGTCGCTCGCCGCCGAGCTCGGCATCGTCCTCATCGTGCCGGTATTCGAGCGCCAGACTGCGGGAGTGTATCGCAACTCCGCAGCGATCATCGACGCAGATGGCTCCCTACTCGGCGTTTACCGGAAGATGCACATCCCCGACGATCCGCTGTACTACGAGAAGTACTACTTCACCCCGGGCGATTCACACGTCAGCGAGGATGGGGACCACAAAGGATCGAGCGGCTTCCGCGTCTGGAATACGAGATTCGCAAAGATCGGCGTACTGATCTGCTGGGATCAATGGTATCCGGAAGCCGCACGAATCAACGCGCTCCTTGGGGCCGAGATTCTATTCTATCCGACGGCGATCGGGTGGCATCCGTCGGAAAAGGCCGAGCACGGCGAAGCTCAGCTCGATGCGTGGAAGACAGCTCAACGCGCACATGCAATCGCCAACGGCGTTTTCGTCGCGGCGCCGAACCGCGTCGGCCATGAAGACGAGCCCGGCACCGATGGGATCGAGTTCTTCGGCCACTCGTTCGTCAGCGATCCGTTCGGCCGGATCCTCGCCGAAGCGGGAACGGAGCCGGCGGTCGTGGTCGCAGAATGCGATCGGCACCTGATCGAGGACACGCGACGAAACTGGCCATTCCTGAGAGACAGGCGCATTGACGCATACGGCGGCATTCTGAACCGCTACATGGGATGACTACCGCGCGGCCTGTTGGGGCCGCGGCGGCGGACGCCTCGAGCATGCACAACCCTGGCAGCCACATGATGCCCGCCGAGTGGGAGCCGCATGACGCGACCTGGATCGCGTGGCCTCACCATGAGCCCGACTGGCCCCGAAAGCTCGAGGCGGTGAAGTGGGTCTATGCCGAGATCGTTCGCGCGCTGCATCTGCATGAGCGCGTCGAGATCCTTTGCACTGACGAGACGATTCGCGATTCCGCTGGTGCCACGCTCGACGCCCACGCAGTGAATCCTTCGGGGTATCGATTGCACGTCGTTCCCAACGATCGCGTCTGGCTGCGCGACTCCGCTCCGACGTGCGTCCGCCGAGCGGATGGCGCTATCGAGCTCGTGAACTGGCGGTTCAACGGCTGGGCCAAGTACGACAATTACAAGCGCGACGAACAGGTGGGCGCAGCAATTGAGCGGATCACCGGTCTTCAGCGCGTCTCCCCGACACGTGCAGACGGATCACAACTCGTCCTCGAAGGGGGCGGAATCGAGGCCGATGGTGCGGGCCATCTGATGGTGACCGAGGAATGGCTGCTGAGTGAAGTGCAGGTTCGAAATCCGGGAATGACCCGTGACGAGTACGAGCAGGTATTCGCGGAATGGCTCGGAATCACCGACACCATCTGGCTCGGAAAAGGGTCCGACGGCGACGATACTCACGGTCATGTAGACGATGTCGCGCGCTTCGCTCCCGGTGGAATCGTGCTGCTCGCTTACGAGCCGGACCCGTCGGATGCAAATCACGCACAGTCAGTTGACAATCTCCGCCGACTCGAGGCTGCGGCGCCACGACTCTCAATGGAAATCGTGAAGCTTCCGTACCCCCGACAGGTGATGATGGATGGTGAGCGGCTGCCCGCCAGCTACGCCAACTTCTACGTCGCGAATGGCATCGTCCTCGTCCCCACGTTCAACGATCGGATGGACAGGACGGCCCTGGAGGTGATCGGCCGAGCATTTCCCGATCGCACGATCGTCGGCATTCACTCGGTCGACCTCGTGTGGGGCATGGGCACAATGCACTGCCTTACACAGCAGCAGCCCACACCACGCGCCCGGTCGTGACGTGAGCTCCAGCGGTGCGGCTGCCAATCCACCGGGCGGCGCGTACACCGTGGTATACGATGGCAACTGCAGCGTTTGCTCCAGGCTCATCCGCGCTCTTCGTCGCTGGGACAAGCGCCACCAGATCGAGATCCTGCCGTCGCAGGCCACCGACGTTGGCGCGCGCTTTCCATGGATCCCCTTCAGCGCTTACAGCGAATCCCTCCAGCTAATAAGACTGAGCGACGGCAAGATCTGGCAGGGCGCAGCGGCGATCGAGCAACTGCTCGACCTCGTGCCGAAGGGCAGACTGGTTTCCTGGATTTTTTCGCTCCCGTTGATGCGCCCTGCTGCCGAGAAGTTCTACCGGTGGTTCGCCAGGAACCGGTACCACTTCGGGTGTGACGAGCATTGCCGCGTTTGAGAGACAGACAGGAATGAAACTGCCCCGCCGTGACTCCTGCTCTATTGATGCGTCCTTTCCGCGGGGCGTCATCGTGCCCCACACCCAGGGAGAGCAATGAGAGCTGCTGCGATCGTCGCCCTTCTCGCTGCCGTCGCCTGCGACCGTGGCGAGCAGTCATTCACAATCGGCGCTGCTGGACCGTGGAAGGAAGGCGACGGCGTAATGACACGCCGGGGGATCGAGCTCGCCCTCGACGAGATCAATCGGGCGGGCGGAATTCGCGGCGCACCACTCCGACTCGAAGCGCGTGATGATCAGGCGGATCCGGCGAGAGCCACAGCGATCGCACAGGACTTCGTGTCGAATCCACGCATCGTCGCTGTTGTCGGCCACGTCAATTCGGGCGCGATGCTCGCCGCCGCGAAGGTCTACGACGGACAGCTCGCAGCCGTCGCCACGAGTGCCTCATCGCCTGATCTCACCGGCGTTTCACCGTGGGTATTCCGCGTCATCTCGAGCGATTCCCTAAACGGCGTGATCCTCGCCCGTTTCGCGACGCAGATCGGCGGGAACGACGAGATGTTGAAGCGCGGCGCCGTTCTCTATGAGAACGACGCCTACGGTCGAGGCCTCGCCGACGCCTTCCGCCGGAATTTCCGCGGCACACTGGTGAGCTTCGATCCCATCTCAGCCGACATGGAAGACGCAGAGACTTTCGTTGCCTACCTCAAGGCGCGACAGGCGGGCATAGTGTTCGTCGCCGGACGCGAGGCGTCAGCCCTCAGATTCCTGCGCGAAGCGAGAAAGCAACAGTTCAACGCCGTCTTCCTCGGCGGTGATGGCTGGCAGGGAATTGTCGCGGACCCAGCGACTGCCGAAGGCGCGTACGTCGGCACCTCTTTCAACGCCGAGGATCGCCGAAACGAGGTGCGTCGCTTCGTTGCGGCGTTCGAGAAACGCTACAGTACCAAGCCGGACGCATTCGCGGCTCTCTCCTATGATGCAACACGTCTCATCGCCACCGCGCTCAACGAGCGTGGGGGCAATCGCAAAGCGGTACGCGATTATCTCGCTTCACTCGGTCCCGACGATCCATATCCCGGTGTGACTGGCCCAGTGTATTTCAGCGCCGGCGGCGATGCATTGGGAATGGGCTTCCGGGTCGCGCAGGTTTCCAATGGCACGCTCACGAGCGGAGCCGGCCAATGATCTTCAACCGCGGCGTGAAGAATCCAACGATCAAGCGGACCCTTTCAGCCGGGTTCTCGCTTGTCGTTGGGTTGATCGTGGTTGCCGGACTTTTCGGATGGGCAACGTTCTCCGGTTTGTCGCGGAAGGTCACCCAGACATTCACACATGCCAACGATCTGACTCAGCAGTCGTCGCGCTTCTCGCACACGATTACGCAGGAGATTCAGGCGGCGACATTGTATCTCTCCGACCGCGACCCAGCGTCGGAAAGTGACTTCCGGCGATTGGGGTGGGAAGCACACCGCATGCACCGCAGCTTCACTTCCCACAGAAGCGATCTCGCCGGCGAGGTGACGAACACTGTCGTCGTGGACGCACGCCTCGCGGAAGTCGAGAACGCTTTTGCGGTCGCGCACCGTCTGGCCGACATGGGGCAGACAGAGTCCGCAACGCGTCAGGCTCGGAAGGCCCGGGCCCTCGTCGCCGCGCTGCTGAGCGAGCTCAATCGTGTTGATCAGGCTAACAATCATGCGTTCGCGCTTGCCGCCGACGAGCTTCGTGACGAGGCAATGCGCCGGTCCACCATGCTCGTATCGGTGCTCGCGATTGCATTGATCATCGCAGTGCTGATCGCGATGCGTACGTCGCGAGCGATCAGCCAACCGCTGCATGCGCTGCTCAAGCACGCGGTTCAGCTCAGTCGCGGCAATCTTCAGGTGCGGACACGCACCGCCGGGCTTCCCGGTGAGTTTCGAACGCTCGGCGACACGATGAACCACGCCAGCGAATCGCTCTCCAAAATGGTGGACGGCGCTGCCGACACTGCCGATGACGTCGCACGCTCTGCCGGCGATCTCGCGTCAGCGTCGAAGCAGGTCTCCGAATCCGCCGGACAGATCGCCGAGGCAGTCGGCGAAGTCTCGCTAGGAGCGGAAAGCCAGGTGGAGCAGATCCGAACAGTGAATCGGTCCTTGGACGGAATCCGGCTGCGGGCCGACGACATGGTCGCCGGCGCGGCAGAGGTCCACGCGCTCGCGGGCGCCATCGAGTCGGAGGCGGAAGCAAAGCGAACGGAAATGACACGCGCGCTTCAGATCCTGCTCGACGTTCGAAACATCGTTCAGCAGGCAGCCACTGAAGTTGGAGCGCTCTCGACGACGACCGCCGAGATCAACAACTTCGTGGTGTCGGTCGGTCGCATCGCGGAGCAGACGAACCTGCTGGCGCTGAACGCGTCCATCGAAGCCGCCCGCGCCGGGCCGGCGGGACGCGGATTCGCCGTTGTTGCAGGAGAGGTAGGAAAGCTCGCCGAGCAGACTCAGGTTACGGCTGACGACGTCGTTCGGCTGACCGAAGCGGTCACGACGCGAGTCACCACCACGTCGCAGGCAATGGAGAACAGCGCCTCCTACGTCGGTGAGATCGAGCGGCTCGGCCGTGAGCTGAACAGCGCGCTGTCAACGATTGTCGCCGCGGCGGAACGCACGCGTCAGGCCGCCGCCACAGTTACCTCTTCGGCGGAAGAGAACGTGAGGGCAGTGGAAAGCGCAGCCCAAAGTCTGACGCTGGTTACCAAGACCGCCGAAGGACAAGCGACCGCAGCGATGCAGGTCAGCGCATCCACCGAGGAGCAGAGCGCCGCTTGTGAGGAGATGACAAGCGCTTCATCGCAGCTGCTTCAGGGGAGCAAGCAGCTCAGAGGACTCGTCGGGGAGCTTCGTACCGCCGCAGCGTAAAGATCCCGGATCACTGTACGCACGCCGCGGTCGGATCCCCAACCGGCTTATCCACTCTCGGCCGATGATCGAGGCTCGCGACCCTCACCGCCACATCCCTGACGAGCTGCGCCACTCTCTGCAGGTGCTCATAGTCGATGTACTGCGGCTCATCAGTGAGCTGGTGGTAGTCAACGTGCAGCCCGGTCGTGAAGAACGTGATCGGAATTCCGTAGCGCGCGTATTCCCAGTGGTCGCTTCGACAATAGATCCTTTCCGGGTGGCCGTTGGTGTCCCACGAGTAGTCGAACACGAAAGGCATCTTTTCCGTTGCGTTCACCTGCTCGACGATGTCTCCAAGCTCGGTTGACACCCGCCTCGAGCCTATCAGCTGAAGGTATCTGGGGCCGCCGCCAGGAAAATCTTCTGCGCCGCCGCGGCCGACCATGTCGATGTTGAGCTGCGCGACGATCTTGTAGCGAGGCACGGTCGGATGGTCCGTGAACCACTTCGATCCGAGCAGCCCCGCTTCCTCACCTGTATGCCATACGATCAGAATCGAGCGCTTGGGCTTCACCGGCATACTCCCGAGCGCCTCCGCGATCTCGAGCACCGCGACCGTTCCCGAGCCATCGTCGTCGGCGCCATTGTATACCGAGTCGAGACGCGGCCGTCGAATGCGTCGCAGGCTGTCGACGTTGATCCTGATGCTGTCGCGCAATGCCGCGCGGCGGGCCGCGGAGCGGCTATCCCAGATCGGTGCACCGCGCCGCTGAAGCTCGAGGTTGTAGGCGCGCAGCGAATCATGATCCAGAGGCTGCTGCGCGCGAACGCCGAGATGATCGTTGTGCGCCCCGATCGCGACATATTCATCTCGTAACGCCGGATCGCTTCCCCGAATGATCCCGATGACGTTGCGGGCGGCACCGGCAAGACCCCGTCCGGAGTATCGTGAGGAGGAATCGGGACGAACGCTCTGGAAGAAAGTGTAACCCTCACCGGCGGGCATTAATCCGATTCGCCTCGCTTCCGCGGCGAGGTAATCCGTGGCCTTCCGGTTGCCGACGGTTTCGAACTTGCGACCGAGCATGGAATCATCGGCGTAGATGTAGAGCCGGGCGCGAAGATCTTGAGCAGTGATCGCGCTGGATGTGGAGACAGCAGCCGTCGTCGGCATTGGATGACGGCCGGCGCAGGCGAGCGGAGCAGCGACAATCGCAACGCAGACCAGCTTGGAGGCGTTACCAACGGAAACCGTCACCTGGGATTCTCCGTCGCGCTTATCATATAGTAGTATGCCGCAGAAACGCTGCGTTCTCCTTTTGAGTGGGGGTCTAGACTCGGCGACGCTGCTCGCGCTCGCCACGAGTGAGGGTTATCTCGTCCATGCATTGAGCTTCCGGTACGGGCAGCGGCACGCGACCGAGCTCAAAGCGGCCGAAAAGATCGCCCGCCACTACCAGGTCGTCCAGCACGTCACCGCGGAAATCGATCTCCGAGTATTCGGAGGCTCCGCCCTCACCTCTGACATTCCGGTGCCACGACGCAGAGATCTCGACACCGCGGAAATTCCGGTTACCTACGTGCCTGCGAGGAACACGATCTTCTTGTCGTACGCCCTCGCGCTGGCGGAAACCAGGGGCGCGACAGACATCTTCATTGGCGTGAACGCGCTGGACTACAGCGGCTACCCTGACTGCCGTCCGGAGTTTATCGAGGCGTTCGAGAAAGTCGCCAATCTCGCCACGCGAGCAGGTGTCGAAGGAAAGGTTGGTGAGCCGGCAATTCGAATCCGCACGCCACTCATCGGTCTCACCAAAGCGGAGATCATCAGGCTGGGAAAGTCGCTCGGCGTCGATTACGCGATGACCACCAGCTGCTATGATCCGTCGCCTGCGGGTGAAGCGTGCGGCGAATGTGATGCCTGTGCGCTGCGGCTCCGCGGTTTCGCGGAAGCTGGACTCTCCGATCCCGCGCCGTATGTCGCCAGTGAAAATGTGGCGTCGTCGTCCCCCACATGACGTATACAGTCAAAGAAATCTTCTACACGATTCAGGGTGAAGGCGCCAACGCCGGAAGAGCGGCGGTTTTCTGTCGCTTCTCCGGATGCAACCTCTGGAGCGGCAGAGAAGAGGACCGCTCGCGCGCGGTGTGCAGATTCTGCGACACCGATTTTGTGGGCACCGGGCCGGAAGGAGGACGCTTCGAGAACGCCGAGCTTCTTGCGCGGCGCGTTCGCGACGCATGGCGCGGTGATTTCGAGGTTCAACCGTTCGTCGTCTGCACCGGTGGTGAGCCGCTGCTTCAGCTCGACGACGACCTTGTGTCCGCTCTCCACGACGAAGGCTTCACTGTCGCGATCGAAACCAATGGCACGAGGCGGGCAAGTGACGAGATCGACTGGATCTGCGTGAGCCCCAAAGCGGGCGCGCCGCTGATTCTCACATCGGGTGACGAGCTCAAGCTCGTCTTTCCACAGATTGGCGCCGAGCCGGAGCGATTCGAGTCGCTCGACTTCGATCACTTCTTTCTTCAACCCATGGATGGTCCGGACATCGAGTCGAACACCCGGCTCGCGATCGAGTACTGCATGCAGCATCCGAAGTGGAGGTTGAGCATCCAGACGCACAAGCTCGTCGGCATCAGATAAGGGACCGTCGCCCGCCGTTACGCGTCTTTGTTCTCGGCTCCAGATTACCGGAGGCTCTCACCAATCCACTCTCCACTTCACTTCGTAGAAGGACAAAGCCCACAACGTGCGCGGGCTGTCGCTTCGCTCGACTTCACTCATCACTAGGCGGGGAAAAGCATGCGCAACAAACTCCTGACCCGCGGGCGTTACCTTCCAATCTTGCTCGCTGCGGGAGTCGTCGCGACCGCTGGCGGCATCGGTAAGCTGCTCGCATCCGATCACCAGGACACACCTGAAGTCGAGCTCAATCCGCGGATGGACATCAATGATGTCTATGTGTTTCCCGGATCCGCCGCGGACCGGATCGTTCTCGCGGTGACGACCTCGTCGCCGATCGCGGGACAGAATGCCTCCTTCGATCCGAACCTTCTCTACCAGATCAAGATCGACAACACCGGCGACGCGGTTGAGGACCTCGTTTTTCAGATCACGTTCAACGGCGGGACGGGTGCGACTCAGCGGTCGGGACGAACTTCGGCTCTGCTACGGGAATGCAGGTGTTCGCTGGGCTTCGCGCTGATCCTTTCTTCATCGACCTCGAGCAGTTCTTCAAGATTCTGCCCGACCGTCGTCCATCGACCGGCCCGCTGTCGACTCCCCTGACACCGACGGCTAATGGCTTTCGCTCACCAGGCGTGGACTTTCTCCGGCCGTTCAATGCTCTCGCAATAGTGATCGAGCTTCCCAAGGCTCAGCTACTCTCATCCACTGCCGCGGACGCCAAGATCGGCGTCTGGGCAACCATCAGCCGGTAGGACGACAAATGAAATTCACGACTCTCATTCCAAAACGAAAGCGGCCTCCTCGGCGTTGACACCAACCGCATCTACACTCAGATCGAGCGACTCGGCAATCCGCTCGTCTCAGAAGTGTTCTTTCTGAAGCGTGATCATGGACTGCACAACACCAGTGGCCCGCAGGATGATGCCGGCGCGGTTGACGCCGGTGGCAAGATCAAGGCGTTCGTATCGTCCTTCGACCGCTCGACAACGATTGGCAACACGCTCGCGGCGGTCCTCGTGCCGGATATGCTCCTCGTTTATCCCAACCGGTCGGCGACAACCGCAGGCTGGCTATCGTGGGCGCTCGCCAACGGCTACGGTGGACGCAAGCTGAGCGACGACGTCGTGGATGCGGGGCTGACAGCAATCTTCGGAACGCTGCTCGATCCGAACGCCGGATCCCTCGCCAATCTCACATCGGATAACGTTCCCGCGTCGGTCCGCAGTTTCTCGGCGACGTTCCCCTATCTGGAAGCGCCACGACCGTAGTGGCGACGTTGATGGGCAAAGCTGCTACACGGCGAATGCGCGGGGCGTCGTTCATCGGCGCGCTCGCGCTGGTCGTGGTTGGCGGAGGATTAGTCGCCCAACGACGGATCCTCGCTGGCGAGACGCACACTTCGACAGCACCGGACTTCATGTCCGGCGCGATGTCTGAAGCGTCGCAGCGCGACGACCAGATTCGCGTCTGGAAGATCGCCCTGTCTCAGGACTCGGCGAGCGCGATCGCCCTCGGTCAGCTCGCTGCGCTGTATCTCCAGCGGGCACGCGAGACCGGCGTAGACGCTGACTTCGCGGTCGCGGAGGACTACGCCAGCCGCTCGGTTGGATTCCGCACCAATCGCAACGGCAAGACTTTCGTCACGCTCGCGTCAGCTCTCCTGGCACAGCACCGGTTCGCCGACGCTGAGAAAGTCGCGCGCGACCTTGTGCAGCTCGATCCTGAAACTCCGCAGTATCGTGCACTTCTCGGAGAGATCGAGCTCGAGCTGGGTGATTACGCGAGAGCGAAGCAGGCCTTCGACTCGCTGTATCCGTATCGCACCCACCTCTCGATCGCGCCTCGCCTCGCACGATGGCACGAGCTGAACGGGAATGGCGCGTTCGCGAGAAAGTTGTTGAACGACGCGCTCACGATGGCGATGTCACGCCGAGATCTGCCGAAGGAGCAGGTGGCGTGGTTTCACCTTCGCGCCGGTGATATCGAGATGCGTCAGGGTCGCCTCCGCACCGCGCGGTCCCTGTTTGAGCGCGGTCTTGCAGTCGAGCCAAACGACTATCGACTGCTTGCGGCAATGGCGACCCTGTCTTCGGTGGAAGATCGACCACGTGATGCCATCCGCTTCGGCGAGCACGCAATAGCGATCAAGCTCGATCCAGCGACGCTCGGAACTATCGGCGACGCGTACGCCGCAATCGGCGATACCGCCACCGCCGACGATTACTTCCGCACGATGGAAGTCGCTGTCGCAGGACAGCCGGGCGCGTATCATCGCGCCTGGAGTCTTTTCCTTCTCGATCACGGGCTGCGCTGCGCCGAGGTGCTCGCCAACGCGCAGGGAGAGCTTCGGACGCGACGTGACATTTACGGTTACGATCTGGTCGCATGGGCGCTTCACCATGTTCACCGGGACCTGGAGGCACGCGTTGCGATGGACAGTGCTCTCGTGCTGGGCACACGCGATGCCCTCCTTGACTTCCACGCAGGAATGATCGAGCAGACGCTCGGTGACTCGCGTCGCGCGCGGTACTACCTCGAGCGAGCGCTGCGCACCAATCCCCACTTTCACGCGATCCATTCAACTGAAGCGCGCGGCGTGCTCGACTCACTCGCCCGCGAGGACGGCAAATGATCGGAGAGCTGGCGACGTTCATTCAGCTCGGGTTCAGGCACATCACCGATCTTGCGGCGATGGACCACATCCTCTTCCTGCTCGCCCTGGCCGCGATCTACAGGCCGCGCGACTGGAGGAGGGCGTTGTGGGTGGTCACCGCATTCACTGTCGGACACTCCGTAACGCTGGCGCTCGCCGTCGCCGGCACGGTGCGACTGCCAACGCGGCTGATCGAGTTCCTGATTCCGGTGACGATAGTTCTCACGTGCGTCGAGAACATCATCGTTCGCGATCGCACGCGCGCTCCACTCCGCGGCCGGTATCGGCCCGTTTTTGCGGGAGTCTTCGGCCTGGTGCATGGCGCGGGATTCGCGAATTATCTGCGGGACATCTTCGTCGACCGGGTCGCCCTCCCGCTGTTCGGATTCAACGTCGGCATCGAGCTCGGGCAACTCGTGGTTCTGTCGCTCGCCGGACTCACTCTGGTCACCGCTGATCGACTCATTCGAGCCGTACGAGCGTGGGAGCCCGAGGAAGCTGCGCTGCGCGTGAGAGTTCTCGCCATCTCCGTCATTGTACTGGTGGTTGCTTCGCGATGGGCAATCGAGCGATCTCCCTGGTGAGATTCGTTGGACCCGCGCTGCGAAACATGATCGCGGCGACATTGCTCCTCCTCGCATTCCCGTCTCGACTTGCGGCGCACCCACTGCACACGAGTGTCACGATTCTCACCTACGATGGTGCTAGAGGAATTGTCGAGGTCTCCATCCGCGTGTTTGCCGACGACCTGACTCGCGCCGCAATGCGCAGATCGGCGACATTACCCGCCGACGTTCGCGCCAGGGAGTCTCCGCTCCTCGGGTACATTAGATCCGCGTTCGTTGTTACTGACCGGTCGCGACGGCGACTAGCCCTCGCCTGGTGCGGAGGACGGCGTGAGGGCGACCTGATGTGGCTCTGCTTCCGGTCGCAAAGCGCTCCTCGCGGAGGACTCCTTATCGCGAGTCTCATCTTTCAGGAGATGTACGACGATCAGATCAATGTCGTTCAGGTGAAGAGCGCGGACCACGGAGCGAATCTGCTCTTCACCAAAGGCGACGCGCCGAAGCTGATCCGCTGAATCAGCGGCCGGGTGGCTGGTCCACATTCTGCGAACGAAGGGAGTCATGAAGGCGCTTCGCGCTATGATCCTCGGCGCCGTTGTTTGCGCCCCGATGACCGCGCCGGCGCAGGATACCGCGTCCGCGGCACTCCCTCCGATGATCATCACCGCAACTCGAGGGGCGGGGATCTCCCAACTCGACGCGCCTTTCGCAGTTACAGCGCTGATGCCCGACAGCATACGGCCGGGTCAACGTCACGTCGCGCTCGACGAATCTCTGTTGCTGGTGCCCGGCCTTACGGCGGCGAGCAGGAACAATCCTGCGCAGGATCCCCGACTCTCCATCCGCGGATTTGGCGCACGCTCCGCGTTTGGCGTTCGTGGAGTCCGTATCCTCCGGGACGGCATGCCACTCACGCTTCCCGACGGACAAACCCCCGTGGATTACATAAGTCTGGAATCCGTCCGACGCGTCGACGTGATTCGCGGCGCCGCTTCAGCCCTTTACGGGAATGCTTCCGGCGGCGTCATCGATCTGCGGACGGCGACGCCTCCGCTCGCACGCTTCGCAGGCGACCTCCGGCAGACATTCGGAAGCGACGAGATGCGTCGCACTTCGATGTCCGCCGGCGGAACTGTGAATCCCTTCACCTACCAAGCCGACGTTGCGCGATTTGAAACCGACGGCTTCCGCGTGCATGCGCGGCAGCGCACGACCAGCGGTTTCGCACGCGCCGGCATGACTGCCGGTGGGACGGGCTACGCGGTTCAGTTTCTCGGACTCGATCAGCCACTCGCGGAGAATCCGGGCGCGGTCACCAGGAGAGAGCTCGAGACGAATCCCCGAATTGCGGATGCGCCATCGGTGCGACGCGACGCACGCAAGATCGTGCGTCAGAGCCAGATCGGTCTCTCCGCTGATCGACGAACCACCGCCGGGGAAAGTTCGGCGATCATCTTCGCAGGGCGTCGCTCCCTGTACAATCCGCTGACATTCGGAATTGTCGACATTGACCGAGCCACAGCGGGCGCGAGCGCGCGGATGGGCCGCCGTGTCGGCCCGGCGCAGCGAATCACGATGGGCGCCGATTACCAGCGGCAGAGTGACGGGCGACGGAATTTCGTGACATGTGCGGATACCGTTCCGATAGCAACGCCGACCACGTCGTGCCCGAGACCGGGTGACGAACGAGGTTCCCTCACGCTCGACCAGCGGGAGATAATCTCCGGCTCAGGAGTGTTCGCCAACGACGAGATCTCGGTCGGCGATCGCGTCCGCGTGACAGCCGGTGGCCGGTTCGATCAGATTCGATTCGAGGTCGCGGACCACTTCATCACGGCGACGAACCCGGACGACTCCGGCGACCGGACGTTGCGCGCGATAACGCCGATGCTTGGATTGCTGGCTAGAGGCGGATCGACATCAGCGACGTACATGAATGTCTCGTCGGCCTTCGAAACCCCAACTGCGACGGAGCTCGGCAATCATCCCGATGGAACGGCTGGAATCAACGACGACCTGCGGCCACAACGCTCGCGTACGATCGAGGTCGGCTACCGTGAGCTTGGTCGCGGCTCGCTCAGCTATGACGTTGCATTGTTCGCGACGAAGGTGCGTGACGAGCTCGTCTCATACGAGATTCCTGCGAGCAACGGCCGCCGCTACTTCCGAAATGCGGGCCGCACCACTCGGCGCGGCGCTGAGGTGGGCGTCGGCGCGAAGGTTGGAATGGCCGCGCTAAGCGCAGCCTACACGTGGTCCGACTTCGTGTTCGATCGGTTCGTGACGGATTCCGCTGTGTACAACGGAAACAGGATTCCGGGAATTCCCGTGCATCGTTGGCAGGCGAGCGGCTTTTTGGGAAATACGCGTCGCTTTTTCGTGATCGAGACCGAGGCGACTTCGTTCGCTTTCGCCGACGATGCGAACTCGATCCGCGCACCTGGCTACGCCGTGGTGCACACCCGGGCAGGTCTGGCGCGACTGCCGGCCGGATTGTCGATTACAGCCGGAGTTCAGAATGTGTTCGACCGGCGGTATGCACCTTCGGTGATCGTCAATGCGGCACGGGGAAAGTACTTCGAGCCCGCTCCGGGCCGTTCATTCTATCTCACGTTGGGGATCGGCAAATCGTAGCGTCCGCGACTGAGCGATGACTGGTTCCAGCGCGTTCCGTGAAGAGATTACCTACCTCCGAGCGGTCTTCGACGACGCCCCCATCCCGTACGTGGTGACCGATACGAACCTGATCGTTATCGACGCCAACAAGGCGGCGGAACGCCTTTGGGGTTTGGCGCTGGACAGTCTGAAGGGCCAGGGCCTGAGCGTATTGATCGCTCCTTCGGACTATCGTGCGTTTCTCGCAATCGTGGATGAAATCATGCAGGCGCCTGAGCCTGTGTCGCGACCGATTCGCCTCCGGGGCTCTTCGGGGCGTGAATTGGAAGCAATGCTCGCCGCTACTTCCGTCAGGGATGTCGACGATGAACCGGGTTCGATTTACTGGCTGTTCTCCACCGCTCCACCTCCCGAGGAATCGGGTCTGATGTGACTCCGATACGTCCTCCGCAGCGGGACAATTGTGCGGCAGCGTACTATTATTCGGTATATCGGAGGTTGGCATGGAGCAGCAACGCGTTCAACTGCTCGCGCGCCATCGCAGCGCTGAGTCACGGAATGAGATCACTGCCGTGGTTGATGCAGTGCGGTCGATCGCCCAGAGCATACGGGAATCCGGCCGAGAGGCGGAGCAACGCTTCGGAATCAGCGGTGCGCAGCTGTTCATTCTGAACGAGCTCGCGCGTGAGCCGGCTCAATCAATCAACTCGCTGGCCGAGCGTACGTTCACTCACCAGAGCTCCGTCTCGATGGTGGTGAGCCGGCTTGTCGAGCGGGATCTGGCAACGCGGAACCCTGGAAGAGATGATGCCCGGCGTGTGGGCATCTCGATAACTCCTGCGGGTAGAGCTCTGGTGCGACGCGCACCAGACGCGGCTCAGACCAAACTGGTGGAGGCTTTGAAGCGAATGCCGCCCGCGGAGATTCGAGCGTTGGCGAGAAACTTGAGACTCCTCATCGACGCAATCGACATGGAGCAAGGCGAAGACGAGAGTCAAGCCAGCAGTCGGACAAAGCGCGCCTGATCGGAGATTGCTGATAACAAATCGGGGCACACTGGATGGTGTGCCCCGATTTGTTATCAACCGAGATGCGAATCAGCGCGAGGTTCTTTTCCGGTCTCACCCGTCGAACGCCTCGACGTACTTCACGCCGGTGCCGGTGTTGAACAGTACCACGCGCTCGTCACGACGAACTGCCCCGGACGCAAGCAATTCACGTAGAGCAGGAAGACACGCGCCACCCTCGGGCGCGGTGAAAATCCCCTCAGCAGCTCCGATTTCGTCAACGCCAGCGAGCAGTTCTTTGTCCGTGACAGATATCGCTGTGCCGCCCGAAGCGCGGATCGCATCGAGAATCAAAAAATCCCCGATTGCTTTTGGCACTCGCAGTCCTGAGGCGACAGTGGACGCTCCGATGACTTCAGTTGCGTGCCGCTCTCCACTCTCGAACGCGCGCACGATTGGCGCGCATCCCGCTGCCTGAACGGTGATCATTCGCGGCCGCGCAGATCCGATCCATCCGAGCTCCTCCAACTCCGCGAACGCTTTCCACATCCCCACCATTCCCGTTCCACCGCCTGTGGGATAAACGATCACGTCCGGAAGTGTCCATTCGAGCTGTTCGGCGAGCTCGTAACCGAGAGTCTTTTTCCCTTCGACACGATACGGCTCCTTTAGCGTCGATACGTCGAACCATCCTTCGCTGTCCTTCCTTCGAGCGACTTCTGCGCCGCAGTCGGTGATCAGCCCATCGACGAGCGTGACGTTGGCACCGGTGCGAATGCATTCGATGATGTTTGCGCGTGGTGTGTCGCGCGGCATGAAGACGTACGCTTCGAGTCCGGCATGCGCCGCGTACGCGGAGAGCGCGCCACCGGCGTTGCCGGCCGAGGGTGCAGCGAGCTTTCGCGCGCCGAGATGCTTCGCCATGGTAACGGCGACCGACATTCCTCGCGCCTTGAAGCTACCGGTCGGGTTCACCGACTCGTCCTTGATGAAGAGATTCGGCATTTCGAGCCGCTCTCCGAGTCGCTTCGCGTGGATGAGCGGTGTCCAGCCTTCGCCGAGCGACACGATCTCGTCGGGATCGTCGATGGGAAGAAGCTCAGCATATCGCCACTGATCCGCGCGGCGCGAGCGGAATGAATCGGGGCTAACTGCCCGTGAAGCGGCGGCGAGGTCGTACCGAACCAGAAGGGGCCGCTCGCACTTCATGCAAACGTTGTTCAGCTCGGCGGCGGAGTGCTTCGTTCCGCACATGCCGCATTCCAGATGAGTGACGTAGGACATAGCTGCCGGCTAAGTTAAGCCGCTCGTGACCAGTTCGGTTTTGTCGATCCATTCGTAATGCGCGCAATTCTGCATGTACTCGCCGGAACGGGCGGAAGCTGGCGACTCATGGCCGCGATACTCGGCATCGCGCTGATTACGATCTACCTCGACCGCGAGGCGCGTCGCTAGTTGTACGCTGGACATATCGGCGTCGCGCTAGGCCTGAAGCGCTCCTGGCCACTGATTCCCCTTTGGATGCTCGTGATCGCGTCCGAGCTGCCCGACTGGACGGATGCGGGTTTGTGCATCTCCGGAGTTCGCACACCGGTCTACGGAATGCTGTCGCACTCGCTGCCTGCGGTCGCGGTGCTGGCGATTCTTGCGGGGACAGTCGCGGTTGTTATCGGACCATCGAAACCGAATGGCGAATTGCTGGTGGCGCTTAGGACTCCGGCGTCTCTCATGGCACTCGCAGGTCCAGTCGCACTCGCCGTCGCATTGCACATGGTCGGCGACTGGTTCACTGGACTCAAGCCAACCTGGCCGGGTGGTCCGATGATCGGCCTTCAGCTTTACCGCATGCCAGTCGTGGATTTTCTTCTCGAAGCGGTCGTTGTCATACTCGGCTGGCTCGCTTACAGGGCCACGCTTCCGCAGAATCCGCGCGCCGCTCGCGTCGCCTCTCTCTTGCTCGCTTCGCTCCTCATCCTGCAGCTTGCGGCCGACGTGAGCTTCGCCCTCGTTCCCGGACTGAAGAAATGCTGAATCTCCTCGAACACGAACACGGAGACGAACTTGTCTGAAGCATCACTTCCCTCGCGGGATGAAGCCCTCGCGCTGATGCAGGAATACACTGCGAGCGATTCTCTGCGAAAGCACATGCTGTCGGTAGAAGCCGCGATGCGCGCCTATGCAGATAAATGGAAAGAGGATATCGCGCGATGGGCTCTGGCGGGATTGATCCACGATTTCGACTACGAGCGCTTTCCTAACGAGGCGCATTCACCGACGGACGAGCACCCGTCGGAGGGCGTACGCATTCTGCGGTCGAGAGGCTGGCCGGAAGACATCCTGGAGGCGATTCTCGGGCACGCGACGTACACGGGCGTGCCACGCAACACTCAAATGGCGAAAACGCTGTTCGCGGTAGACGAGCTGACGGGACTCATCACAGCGACCGCACTGGTAAAACCGAGCAGGAGCGTGCACGACGTCGAGGCAAAGTCGGTTCGGAAGAAAATGAAAGACAAAGCTTTCGCACGTGGCGTGAACCGCGACGATGTTCTCGTCGGCGTCTCCGAGCTCGGCGTTGATCTCGACGAGCACATCGCGTTCGTCATCTCGGCGATGCAGGGCGTCGCCAGCGACATCGGGCTTGGAGGACAGTCCGTCTAGTCGGTCCGGGCCGGGCCGCGTGTCTGCCTCAGTCGGCTAGAAAGAAATCGTGTGCGCTCCACGAACTCGCCGGAGCGCACCGAAGGTCAGTCCATCGCGAACTCGCGACGAAAGATGACGTCGAAGGAGAAGGACTTGGGCCGCGTCTTTTTCTCCATCACATCGGCGATCCGCTCGAGCCGCGCCGGGATCCCCATGATCTTCTCCTGCGCCTTGCGGCCCACATCATTGAGTCCGCTAAGCGTGTCGACCGCCCAGAACTTGATCTGCTCCTCGACGATCTTGAGATAATCGCGCGGCCCGTAGATCCCTGCCCTGCGCACGACGTCGGCGAGCTCCCGGAAGTGAGGCATGCTAACGCCCGGCATGTCGATCGCCGGCATTATCCTCGCGGCCGACTGGAGCCCCCGGTTCGGATCTCTCTTCAATACTTCCTTGAAGACCGTTCGATAGAACGTGTAGTGCCGCGCCTCTTCCTTAGCGACGTTCGACAGAACGATTCCGATGTTCGGCTCCGCTTCGGCGGCCAGCTTTCCGGTATTGAAGTGCGATACCTGTGTCGCCCGCTCCTGCAGCGACGTGTAAACGAAGACGCGGTACGGATCCCGGTCCCACTGCGGGTGGAATCCTGCCCGGATGTATGCGAACTGCATCTGCTCGATCACCCCGCGATCGAAGAGCTGGGCATCACGGGTATAGTCGTGGAGCACCAGGCCGTGCCGATCTTCCTCGGCGGTCCACATGTTGTTCCACGCCCGCCAGTGGCTGTCGTCGCCGAGGTACACGGCCAGAAGCCGGTGAAAGTGCGGCAGACCTTCCTCCGTGAGGAGATTCAGCGCAAGTGCAACGCGGGCCGGGTCGCTGATTCCTCGCGCCCGATCCCGCAGGACACGCAGATGCCGCTCGGGATCTTCTCCCGGCGCAGGATCGAGCAGCTCCGACGGAAACCACAGAACGCGCTTTGCCTCATGTGACGCCATGAGGTCAGCGACGACCGATTCGAGATCATTGAGCACCTCGATCTTGAATAGCGTCTCTACGTCATTGGGCACGACCGTTTCCGTCGAATTGCTCATGCGGACGATCTCAGCTTGAGGGAGGCGTATAGTGGTTGCCGAGTTTCGCAGCCAGTGCGGTGAGATAGCCGTCGAGAGTCTTCGTCTGCCCGATCAGATACCGCGACGCGAATCGGAACACTGGATTGTAGACCTCTCCATGCTCGGTGATGGTGATGGTGCTGCCGGATCCCGCTGGGGCAATCACGTACTCCCACGACCCCCCGAAGGGCAAGTCCTTGTCAGCGATTGTTGTAACCAGCCGCTTCGGCATCTCTGACTCGGTCACCTCGAATGTCATCCGCTGTCGTCCGGAAATCTCGCGCCATGCGGGCCGTCCGTCACGCTGCGGTAGCAGTTCCACGGAATCCACATCCTTCCTCCACGATGGAAACTTGGGCGCGTCAGTTATGACCGTCCACACGGCTTCGGGCGGACTCGTGAGCGTTGCGCTTCGAGTGGCGGTGTGCTGGACCGGAAGCGTCGACCCGAAAGCGTACACAGCCACTCCGATGAGGACTATGACGGCGATGATTATGGCGATCCATTTCATCGGCCGCTCCGATCAGACTATCGGTACTGTCTGCACCGCATCCGCACAAACCGCCTTTATCGTTTCGTCAATCTGCCGCGTGTGACGCTGTTCGTGGTGCGCAACGAACAACACCCACTCGTACACATTGAGCTCGCCTAGAATTCGGTGGGGCCGCTTGACGGCGGACAGATCCAGCCCATCTCCCTCCACCAGCGCCTTTCGCAGCGCGACCCGTGATGTTTCGAGGGATTTGAGCACGATCTCCATCTTCGCGTCCGTGGGTGGTGCCATAGCCTCCGGTGCCTGAATCTTCTGTCGCGACGTCGCGAATGTGCTGGACTCAAGATTCCCGAGGACCGAATCGTCGGAGCTTTCGGGCCCTACGCCGTTCTCCCGCGCCCATGCGACCGACCTCTCGACGAGCCGGGCGACACTCGCTTCAACGATCGCGAGATGGGCGACGATCTGAGCCGCGGACCATGCTCCATCGGCCGGCTGGATCTCGGCGACCGCAGGATTCACGCCTCTGACGGTAGCGAGCAGCCGCGTCCGGGTCGCATCCAGACAGTTGAGCAGTTCAGTCACTCGCTTCCGCAATGCGCCCCTCCAATCGCTCGATGATCTGCAGCAGTTCGGTGACGATAGTCTGCCCCCGGTCGCGGGCGTACCACATGCGAACCTGACGATACCGCTCATCCTTGGCGAGCGCGAGACCTTCCCTGATCACCCAGTCCTGAAGCGGCGCCGGGCGTGGCCCCCACCATTCCCGCTCCGTGAAGGTATCGTCGAAAACCATCACAACCGGGATTGAGCGAGATGTCCCTGTGAGATGCTTGTTCATGAGCTCTGGATTGTCGTCGCGCCCGACGATCCGCATGTCGACCAACGGCATGGACTCGGTGAGCCGGGCGATCACCGGAAGAATGTTCACTGAATCGCCGCACCAATCCTCGCTCAGAACGAGGAGGTGCCACACGCCGCTGCTAAGCGCCGCACGTGCCACCGCCTCGGGAGCGAGCGCAGCCCGGTGATAGACCGCGGCCCACAGCTCTTTGTTCTTTTTCGGCCGCGCGAGCAGCTCTTCGAAGGTGGCGCCGCCACTGAAGAGCTCTCGCAACCGGTCGCTATTCAACGATCATGTCCACATGCCTGATGCCGTCCTCGACGTACGGCTCCGAGACCCTCTGAAATCCAAATCCTTCGTAGAAAGGCTCGAGGTAGCTCTGCGCCTGAATCATCAACTGATGGTTCCACCCCTGCTTACGCGCTTGATCCATAGCTTGAGCCATCAATTCTTTCCCCAATCCGATGCCGCGCCACGCCGGATGAGTGGCAACCCGCCCGATTGAAGCCTTCGGAAATTTCACGCCGGGCGGTATGAGGCGAGCATACGCGACGAGCGCTCGCGTTCGACTCGACATTTCTTCGGGGCTGGCCGTGTTCGCCCATCCCATGAGATGCAGGCAAGCGGAGTCAATGCCGTCTGCGTCCAGATACGCGCATTTCTGCTCAACGACGAACACGCGCTGGCGAAGCTGGAGAACCGAGTAGAGCTCGGCCGGCGTCAAAGCGTGGAACTCGACGCACTTCCATGTTACCGCATCGCTCATGTTGGGGGAGAATGTTGGTGGTGCCGGGAATATAGTCCCGCGTGACGAGCGAGCCTGAGCGCGGAGCGTGTAGTAACGGTGCTCCTTGCGTGAATCTTGCACCCCGATAACGGCATGAGTCTGCTCGACCGCGCACGCCCCCGAAGATCACACGTCGACATCGGCGATGCGCTGACTACGGAGATCCGTCGACTCTCCAATCCCCTCCGATCGCCGTCTGATCTCGATCCTCTTCTCGAACGCATTGGCGACGCCCGCTACGTCCTTCTCGGAGAAGCGACACACGGAACGTCAGAGTTCTACACCTGGCGGACTGAGATCTCGAAGCGGCTCATTGTCGAAAAAGGGTTCTCCTTCATCGGCGTCGAGGGTGACTGGCCCGATTGCATGCGCGTGAACCGCTACATCAAGGCGCGCGAAGGAATGAGCGCGGAGAAGGTGCTGCACGCTTTCGCCCGGTGGCCAACGTGGATGTGGGCGAATCGTGAGGTTGTCGATCTTGCCGAGTGGTTGCGGGACCACAACGATCGCGCTCTCGACGAGCGGAAGGTTGGATTCTATGGGCTCGACGTGTATTCGCTGTGGGAGTCCATGGACGCCGTCGTTGGTTACCTCGAGCGCGTCGACCCTTCATTCGCTGCATCGGCTCGACGGGCATACGCGTGCTTCGAGCCGTACTACGAGGACGCTCAGGAATACGCGCGCGCGACGGCACTTGTCCCCACATCGTGCGAGGACGAAGCAGTGGCGACGCTGCGTGCAATGCGGGAGCGCGCTCCCGCGTACCGCGAAGACAGCCGCGACGCTTACTTCGACGCCGAGCAGAACGCGCTCGTCGCGCGAAACGCAGAGCTCTATTACCGGACAATGGTGCGCGGCGGGCCGGCGTCGTGGAATGTTCGCGACCACCACATGGTCGAGACACTCGATCGTCTCGTCGCGCATCATGGCACACGTGGGAAAGCGATAGTGTGGGAGCACAACACGCACATCGGCGACGCCCGATTCACGGACATGGCCCGGGGCGGGATGGTGAATGTCGGACAGCTCGTTCGTCAGTCACACGCTCGGGACGGAGTTGTACTGGTCGGATTTGGCACCGGAAGCGGTACGGTGATCGCCGGGCAAGGGTGGGGCGCCCCGATGCAGCGGATGCGAGTGCCAGACGCGCGAGGCGGCAGCGCCGAGTCGCAATTGCGGGAAGTTCTCGATGGCGAGGATTCCTTGTTGCTGTTCGACGACGCCTCGCGTGCAGCTGGTAGCGAGCTCGCCTCTCCGCGCGGCCACCGCGCCATTGGCGTCGTCTACGATCCGCGAACGGAGCACTGGGGCAATTACGTCCCTACTGTTTTACCCGCCCGGTACGACGCGTTCATATACATAGATGAGAGCAAGGCCGTGGATCCGTTGCATCTCGCGCCGCGCGCAGATGGGGAGATTCCCGAAACATTCCCCAGCGGAGAATAACAACCCCGCTACCCGGTTCCCGCTGCCCGCTGCCCGTCGTCGGTCCGCAGTTCGCAGTGCAGTTCCTAAAGTCCCAGTATCACGCTCCGCGTGATTTTGTCCGGATCTCCGATCACCGCGAAACGCGCTCTGGTGAGGTACCGCCGAGCGACGCGCTGAACGTCCGGCGGTGTCACGCGTCTCACGCTCTCTACAAAACGCCCCAGGTTCTGATATCCCCCGCTCAGTAGCTCGAACAGGCCGAGCTGCTGCGCCTGGCCCATGTTCGTCTGCTGCGAGGCCCAGAAGGCGGTGAGAAATACATTCACGTTCTCCGCCAGTGTCCTGCCCGGAATCGGCTCGTTCTGGAGTCGACGCACTTCGGAGAAGATCACGCGGATCGTCGTGTCGGGCTGGACCGCGGTGACATACAGCCGCCCTCGGTTTGCCACCCTCGTCTCAACGCCGGCGCCGACGGCGTAAGTGAGATTCCGTTTCGTTCGCACTTCCTCGAACAGACGGTGACTCAGGATATCCATCGCGACGCGAATCGCTGCGTAATCCGGATCCGCCGGCGCGGGCGCGGCGAAGGAGCCGGTGATGTAGTTGGTGGGCAGCTCGCGCTTCACCACGAAGAGCTCCGGCGTAAGTGTTCCCAACGGCATCGTCTTCACCGCCGCTCCGCCTTTCGGCGGCAGCTTCCCGAATGTCGCCGCGATCTTCCGCGCGAGATCCGCGCGATTCACGTTACCGACCACGACGATGACGAGATTCTCCTTCGTCATCCTCGTCTTATGCCATTGCTCGATTGCGGATCGCGTAATCCCCGTCAATGAGGCGATGGTGCCGCCAGGCCGTACCGCATATGGATGGCCGACGTAAAGAAGACTGTCCGCCAGATACGTGAGGTAAGTGTCGGGATCATCCGGAATTCGCCGCACACCGTTGATCATCTGCGCTCGCACCAGCTCCAGCTCCGACGCCGGAAACGTTGGATGAAGCGCCGCCTGCGCGAACAGATCCCACGCGGTTTCCCAATGCTGCCGCACCCCCTGCATCGTCATCACCGAGTAATCCACGCCCGCGACCGACCCGATGTTGGTCCCAGTGGCTACGGCTTTTTGATTGAATGCGTCCTTGTCGTACTTGGCAGTGCCCTTGTCTGCCGTCTCCAGCATCAGCGCCTCGATTCCCGCGTTCGCCGCGGTGAGATTCGCGCTTCCGCCCTTGAGATACATCCGAACGGCAATCACGTCGTTCGCACGCACCGGCTTGAAGATCACCGGAATTCCGGCGACCTCGAACTTGACCGGAGCAGCTCCCTGCGCAATTGCCGTGGCCGGCAACGCACACGCGACGATCATCGTAGAAACCACCAATCCGCGTCTCATCGGGAGCCTCCGGCCTGAAGAAGCTTTTCCGGCGTCAGCGCGAGTCGAGCCTTCGCTTCGGGACTGATCAGTACGCCCGTCACGAACGGCTTTCCGATCAAGTAGTCCTTTGCATACCGCGCGATGTCGGCTGCTGTCACCTTCTGCATGTTGGATAGATACGTGCGATAGTAATCCAGCCCCGCGACGGCCCACCAGAATCCCACCGTGTGCGCGAAGTCCGAGGATTGCTCTCGCTGGTAAAGGGTCTGGATTGCAAGCTGCTGCCGCGCGTCGCTGAGCTCCCGTTCCGTGATGTAGCCCGGATCGTCGAATTTTCCGATTTCCTCGAGAACCACTCGCTGCGCTTCGACGACCTTTTCCGGGGTGAGCTGTGCGAACACCTGAATCGGCCCAGTGTGCGCCAGCGTGTAATAGCTGAGACCAGTTCCGAAGGTCAGCCCGGAATCCACCAGCCTCTTGTAGAACTTGCTTGTAGGATTCCCGATCACCGTGCTCAACACATCCGCAGCATACGTCGCCGGCGGATCGGTCTTCACGCTCGGCCCATCCCACGCCATGTACAGCGACACTGCCTGCACCGGCTTCTCGACTATGACTGCCTTGCTTTGCTGCAGGGGAGGCGGATTCGGGGCCGGCGTCAGGAACGGATCCACACTGCGCGGCCAGTCGCCAAAAATCTGTTCGCCGAGAGCGAACCCGCGCGCGGGAGTTATGTCGCCGGACAGAATCAGCGCACTGTTGTTCGGAACGTAGAACCGGTTCTTGATCGTGTTCATCTTCTGTTGAGTCGCCGCGATGATCACGTCCCGGTCGCCGATTACGCTCTTCCGCGAGTAGAAGGCAGGAGTCCAGAGCAGCGTGTCGACTCCGCGCACGAGGTGGAAGACTGGACTCGCCTCGTTCCGGTCGAACTCACCAAGCACCACCGGACGCTCGCGCACCAGCTCTTCCTGCATGAACAGCGGGTAGCGTATCGCGTCTTCCATGAACTGCATCGCCGGTACTACGCTGTCGACGCCGACGGTCACGTAATAGTTCACGCGCTCCTCGCTCGTCGTCCCGTTCCACAGAGCGCCAAGCTGATTCAACCGCTCGAGGTATTTCTCCTGAGACGGAATCGTCTTGTTCGCCTTGAAGAACATGTGCTCGTACAGATGCGATAACCCGTTGTACTCGGGCGGCTCGGTGTACGCGCCATTCTTGACGTCAAGCTCGACGGTAACGATCGGAACCGCATGGTTCTCGATCACGATCACCTCGAGTCCATTCGCCAGCTTGCGGCTGTAAATGGGTAGGCTGGACTGCGCAGCGAGCGGCGCCGCGACAAGCATCGCCGCAGTAACCAGTAGCAATCGCTTCATGCGACGCTCCATTGAATTGAAAGAAAGCCGAGCCCCATCGCCCGATCGGCAAAAGTCAGCAAAGTGCTTGCCGACATCATCGACGTTACCGTACCGGATTCGCGGTCGGGCGCGCAGCCCGCGCCTTTCGGACGATCTCTTTCACCTCGGCCATGAGCGTCGGTCCGTGATATGGGATTCCGTCCTTGATCGTCCACTCGACTCCGCCGGTATGAATGGCTTTCCCATTGCGAATCTCGTCCACTCCCGTCGGATACAGAACCTTTAGGTTCGCCAGCGGGTTCCCGTTGACGACAATCAAGTCGGCGAGAAAGCCGGGGCGCACCCTGCCCAGCCGCTCTTCTTCGCCGAGTATGCGAGCGTTGTTGCCGGTTGCGTGCTGAATGACTTTGATCGTCGGAAATCCCGCTTCCTGATGCAGCTCCAGCTCCCGGATCAGTCCGAATCCATACAGTTGATAGATGAAGCCCGCGTCGTCGCCAGTTCCGATCAAACCACCCTTTCGCTCGAACTCACGCAGGGCGTTCATCCAGATCCGGTAGTTCTCCTTCCAGAACGTCTCGTCGGTTGACGTCCAGCCAAGAAAATACGATCCGTGGAACGCGGGATTGGGACGGAAGTATTCCTCGAGCGTGGGATGCAGGTAATCGGCGAACCAGGGCTGCGTCTGCGCGCGCTGCAAGTCGCGGCTCGCCTCGTAAATGTCGAGAGTGGGAACCCACGCGACCTTGTGCGCGATCATCGAATCGAGGACGTCGCTCAGCCTCTTCGGATCGGCCTCTCTCCATAACCGTCCGGCGTAGCGGAATCGGTCCACCTCATCGAGATAGTTATACGTTGCAGGAAATCCCTGAACGCCGTCGAGCAGCGCGGCATCGGGTATACCATACCAGTGCTCGATGCTCGTCGTACCGAAGCGAATGTCGTCCCAAGCATTTGTCTCCTCGACGCCCACGTGGTGAGCGATGCGGAGGCCGAGCTTGTGCGCTTCGTCCTCCATTGCCTGCATCACGTCGCGGTCGGTCCCGAGGAGCTTGATCCCGTCCGCCCCCATTCTCTTGAGCTCGCGCACACGCTCACGCGCCTGCGTTGCATTCTGCGGCCGGGGCGGATTCGAGAAGCGCGCATAGACGAAGATCCTCGGCGCCGCTACTTCACCTCGTGCGCTCCTGCCGCGAAGATCGATGACGAACGGAGTGTCATCGGTTCCGACCTCGCGGATCGTCGTGATTCCGCAGGCGAGCCAGATCTTGAGCTCGTATTCGAGTGGCTGCGGAATACCTCCGCGCTCGGTCTGTACATGCGCGTGGGCGTTGATCAGACCAGGCAGAACGTACTTTCCGGTAGCGTCTATCTCGGTCCCGCCCGCTGGCCGTTTTGCCTGCCCGCTGCTGAGAGCGACCGGATCGAGAAACACTACCTGCGCGATCCGATTCCCCTCGACGACAATGTCCGCCGGCCCACGAGCGGGCGTGCCGTTCCCGTCGATAACTGTCGCCCCGCGAATGATCAGTCGCGGCGATCGCACGCCGTGCTGCGCTGTCGTCGGCAGCGGAGTTTGGGCGCCCATCTCCACGGCAGCGAGCGTGACCAAGGCAATCGACAGGAGTTTCGGGCAGAGCATCGTTCGAGGCACTCGATTTGGGGTGGCGGCAAAATATCGCCGCGTAAGGTTCGGTGGAGGCAGGAAAGAAGTTACGGAAACTGCAACTGCGGGCGCGTAGTGAGTTTACCGTAGTTCCGTTTTCGGTTTATCCGTTCAAATGCACGTGCACACCCGGACAGCCTCCGGACATCCTATTGAACCGTCAGGGTGTGCATTTGACAAACGGGAAAAACGGACGACTGAAATACGGTGAACTCACTACGCGCCCGAAGTCGCAGTTGACTCAACCCGCAATAAAAAAGAAGCCCGGGCTCATCACCCGGGCTTCCCTCCGTCCGCCTTATGTCTACCTGTCCAACTTGAAGACGAACGGCTGCTGCACAAACTGGGATACCGCCGTATTTCCGATCCTCGCCGGCCGGAACCGCATCGACCCAAGCGCTTCGCGCACCGCCTGCGTGAACGCCGGGTTGTCCGAGCTCAGCACCTTGAATGACCCCGGCTCGACGCGGCCGTTCTCGTCTACGACGAACTGCGCCATTACCTGCCCGGTGGTCCCGCTCGCTCTCAGTGACTCCGGATATTTTGGGTGGATCGTGGACGAGATCGGCTCGACCGGGACCTCTACCTGGTATTCGAAGTACGTCTTGTCCTCCGCGACCTTGGTCCCTTCGCCCGTGCCGGTGCCACCTTCCTTGCCCTCACCCGTGCCGCCCTTTACTCCCTTACCCGAGAAGTCGGCTTCGTTCGTCACTTTGGCGGACAGGTCCACCTTTGGGATCTCGACCGGAATGTTCACCGGCGCCTTGAGAACTTCGAAACCCTTCGGAGGCGCTATCTCGACCTTTGGTGCAGGCGGAAGCGGATTAACCTGCGGCTTCGGCTCCGGGGCCTTCTGCTTCGGAGGTGGAGGTGGCTCCTTCTTTTTCACTTCCGGCGGAGGCGGCTCCTTCTTCATCTCCACGAACCTGACTTTCTGTTCGCGCTTCTCATTGTCGCGCGCTATGCCCGCGTTCGCCGTCGCGTAAACGGCGAAGAACAGAACCAGCGAATGGAAGATGACGCTAACCGCCGTCCCCCGGACGCTGCGCTGTTTTCTGGGCCTCGATTCGAGCAATGTATTCATCATTTGGGGAAGCTCCACCATTGAAAACAACAAGGTCATTTGCGGCAAGGGTCCTGCCATTGAACGCGCCGTATGACCCTTGACAATCGCGAATCGTCCTTCCGAATGACGATGCATATGTCACGAATCCGAAACACTCTTCTGGCACTCGCGGCGGCGCTTTTCTCGGGGTGCACGACCGACCTCCCTACTTCCGCAGGTGGAAGCAACCGCCTCCACGATCCGATACTCTTCGTACACGGATTTCTTGGCGGGTCCGCCGATTGGTCGGACATGATCTCGCGCTTCAAGGCCGACGGCTGGCGCGACGACGAGCTGTACGCCTACAACTACAGCTCGATTACCTCCAATGCAGCGAGTGCTGCGGAGGTTCGGGATCAGATCAACGACATTCTAGCAAGAACGGGCGCAACCAAAGTGGACATCATCAGCCACTCGATGGGCGGGCTGTCGTCGCGCTACTATCTGAAGAACCTCGGCGGCCAGAGTCACGTGGATGCGTGGGTATCCCTCGGCGGACCCAATCACGGAACCGATACTGCCGACCAGTGCAGCTTTACCCCGTGCCTCGAGATGCGGATCGGATCCGCATTTCTCACGGCGCTCAACGCGGGTGACGAGACACCCGGCTTTCCTCGCTACGCGACGTGGTGGTCACCGTGCGACGCGACAATCAATCCAGACTCTAGTGTCCCTCTAGCAGGCGCGACCAACACTCAGACGGCGTGTCTCGCGCACAATCAGCTGCCTACCGACGCAGCGATCTATCAGCAGGTACGCGACTGGGTGAAGTAGCTCTTACAGGCCTACGTTCACCCCGAGCGAGAGGTACGTTCGCGCATCGTTCGGACGATGTCCCGCTTGGAACTGATTGAACGTCGCGATCTCCTCACCGCCACTCGCCCGGCCAATTTCGCCAACAATCCGCAGCACTCGCGCCGAGAACCAGGCGCTCGCGAAAACGTTGCTTCTGCTCAGCTTCTGCGACAGCGCGACGGGACCGCCGCTTCCTCCCGGCGTAATACCTGGGCGGGGCGCGACGGTGACGGAGATGTTGGCGTTGCTGTCATAAAAGTCTTTCCCGAAACCGCCGGCTACGCCGAAAATGAGAAAAGTCTTTCCGGCAACCGCTCGCCACGTTGTTGTCTTCACCTTGAGGTTGTCGAGCATGAGCCGATCATTCCCGCTCTGGCCGGTGAGGCTAACTGTCGGTAGCTCACGAGTGACGACGGAGAGCGAAACTCCCGGCACGAGAAGAGTCTCCTTCAGCAATCCGAGCTTCACTCCGTAGCCAAGCTTCAGGGATCCGTTGGGGACTTCGACCTTGATGCTCCCGTTGTCGTAGCTCGGCAAATAGGACCCGGTCACCAGGAGGTCCACGCCGCCAACACTCGTTATGCCGAGCGGGAACCCGCCAAGTATTCCGATCGAAACGTCGGCGGTCGGCAGCCCGAATGGTTTTGAGTCGAGTGAATAGGTGTTGTTTATTGCCCCAGTTGTAGCGGGCACGACCTTGTCGACCTCAGGGAGCGAGGCCTTCAGCGCGTTCCCGCGAATTCCAACGGAGAAGTGTCCCACTCCCCCGACTGTTCCAGCGACACCTTGCGTCGGATTTCCGCCGGCGACGAGCGCGCCGAGCTGAGGCGCCATGTACTGGAAGAGGTCGATCGCCTTCTGACATGCGTCCTGTGCGATGCGATCGTTTGAGCCCGCCGCGCCGGCCGGACATTTCGAGCTGATCCCTTGTGCGATTGCTGCACGCTGGACGAACGCGAGAAGAAGCGAAGCGGTGAGATATCGAAGTTTTTTCATGCGTGGCGTTTCGGTTGGTTTCCTGTCTCTACACGACGAGCGACGAAAAGAGCCGTTACCACTCGTCGTCGCGCAGCGGAGATCCACGATTCGAACGGATCATCGCTCAGCTGGGCCTGAATTAGCCGCCGAAGTTCTCCGGACTCTTCGCCATCTCGGGTCGATACAAGCCCCGCAACTCCATCATGTCACCATCGATGTCACCACTCGGGAAAAACGGCTGCTCGATTGTGATCAGCTTTTTGGAATAGTCGAATGACACCGGGACTATCGGTACGCCCGCGCCGGTTGCGACGTGATAGAATCCTCGCTTCCACCTCGGTACCCGCTTCCGCGTTCCCTCAGGCGTGACTACGAGGATGAGCTTGTCGCGACGCTTGAATTCCTCTACGGCGTCGCGCACGCGGTCGGCGTGCACCGAACGGTCGACCGGCACTCCGCCGAACCATCGCATGAACGCTCCGAGGGGAAACCAGAAGAGTGTGTGCTTGGCGAGATACGAAAGACGTAACCTAAGGGCGAACATCGCTTGCAGTCCCACCAGGAAATCCCAGTTGGAAGTGTGCGGCGCGACGATGAGCACGAATTTCGGGATATCGGGAAAGGACCCTTCGATTCGCCAGCCGCTCAACCGCATCGTGGCAATAGCCAGCGCGTGCGAGAATGCGTTTCCCCGCGACGGCACACGCGACGGTAGGGGCGGGACGGTCATGCGGCTCGAAAGTCAACCTAGAACAACACAGAGTTCTACGTTGCCGTTCTTTAGGCGCGACGATCGCGTTTGGTTAGCAGGTTGCAGATGGCGGTGGATGCGCGCGATCCGTCGGATCGCGGGATCAGACGATCCCACGCCATGTACTGGATCTCGCCGCGATCAGGCATTGATCCCTCCCGCACCACTCCTCCGGTCGACGAATAGAAGGATTCAGTGAGCCGCTTGATCCGCGTCGGTGTGCACCGGAGCAGAGCGGTCTGGGTCATTTGCCGGTAAGGTCGCTTACTCTCGAGGAGGTGATCGCTCGTATAATCCCACCGCGTTCTTGCCAGATACGACCCGTCGGCGCTCCGCTTCGCCCCAGCGGTATCCAGAGCAACAGCGACTGTGCTCGACTTGTAGACCACCGGCCATGATGCCTGAGCCCCGGCCTCGTGAGGAACTATCGCACCAAGAACGGCCATGGTGATGAAAACGCCTTTCATTAACAATCTCCGTGAGTGTGGATGCGCGCCTCTGGCGGCGCGATGAGGTCAAACCCCTTGTCTAACAAGACGGTTCCGTCGCTCCCTTGGCGAGATCCGGGCCACCGCTGGACGCGGGCAGAGTAAAACTGAAGCGCGCTCCCTTGCCCGGCTCACTCTCCACCCAGATGCGTGCGCCGTGCGCTTCGACGATCCCCTTTGCGATCGATAGCCCGAGACCCGTGCCCAGCTTGGCCGTAGACTTGGCTTGCCAGTAGCGATCAAAGACGTAGGGAATATTCTCGGCGGGAATTCCAGGGCCGGTATCCTGGATCCAGAACTGCGCCTCGCCGTCGTCGAAGCGCGCCCCGACATTTATCTCACCGTTCCGGGGAGTGAACTTGATGGCGTTTCCGATGAGGTTCGCAAACACCTGCAACACCCTGTCGCGATCGCACATCACTTCGCGTTCCGGATCTTCCACCGATCGGGTGATCCGAATGTCGGCCGCGGTCGCGAGCGGCATCGCGCCATCAATTGCTTCTTGCACGAGGTTCGCCGCGTTTACGGGCTTGCTGTCCACCACGAGACCGCCGGCCTGAATCTTTGCGACGTCGAGCAGATCCTGGATCAATCGGTTCGCTCTCGTCGCGGCGCGTTGAATCACCTCCAGTTGCCGGCGCGACGTAAGTCGTCGGTCGGTCGGTGGCGCAGTCTCGAGAAGGAAGGACGCCGCCATGTGAATCGTGTGGACGGGATTCCTCAAGTCATGCGACACGATCGCTACCAGATCGTCGCGAGCACGGGTCGCGTCCTGCGCCGACTTGTACAGCCGCGCGTTCTGTAGCGCGACGGAGCACATCTGGGCAAGCTGAGTCAGAATCGCCTGGTCGCTCTCGGTGAAATCGCCGTCCTTCTTCCCCCACAACTCGATGATGCCGAGCCGCCAGCCGCTCCGCCCGAGGAGCGGAGCGCTTAGCCGGCCGGCGGTGCCCTGCTCCGATTCGGCCGCTGACGCGGCGAGGAGCATCTCCACCGTGAAACCCTGCATCTCGCGGGTAACGTCCGTCCATGAAGTCAGCGTCTCGACTGCTTCACCGGCGTGCCATATCCGTGGAGTGCCGCCCTCTCCGGCACCGCTGCTCGGGTCAACCGCGGTCATGCCCGCCGGCTCGAGTCGCGTCTCGGCGCGGCGGGCGCCGAATATCCGCCGTGCGTGCTCGGTGGTGAGCTGAAGCATCGCGTCGACCGACAAATTGGAGTTGATCTCGATCGCTGCCTGGGCGAGCTCGCGTAGCTGCGACGCATACGAGCGTAGCTGAATCTCGGCGCGTCCGGCCTCTACCTCTGCCTGATGCAGGCGGAGGACCGCTCTGAGCGACTGCGCCAGTCGGTCCGGAGTAAGTGAGTTTTTGGCCAGGTAGTCGGCCGCTCCCGCCTTCATGAGCTCGACCGCTGTCTGCTCATCCCCGAATCCGGTGAGCATGATCACCGGCGTCATTACTCCCTCGGCGCGAACCTGGCGCAACAGCTCGAGGCCATCGCTTCCCGGCATGCGGAAGTCGAACAGCGCGCAGTCGAATTTGTCCGCCCTGAGAGCGCTCAGCGCAGCACGTGCATCACCCACCTCGACCACGTCGGCCGCGATGCCGGATGAGCGAAGCGACCTCCGCACCGCCATCCGGTCGACATCGTCGTCATCGACGATGAGAATCCTTACCAGATCCTCTTCCATCGCAGCTCAGGGCATCTCCACCAGAGTCCAGTACTTGTTGAGCGTCGCCATGCGTTCGCAGAAGCTCGTGAACGTCACCGGCTTCAGCAGATATCCGGCGACGTTGAAGTTGTACGCATCGATCTTGTCCTGATCATCGTTGGAGGTCGTCAGCACCACCACCGGCGTGCTCGCGAGCTCAGGATCCGCGCGCAACGCCTGCAGGAACTCGATTCCATTCATCTTCGGCATATTGAGATCGAGGAGGACCAGGCGTCGCTCGCGGGGCACCTCGTCGCCGCGCAGCATCTCCAGCGCCTCCAAGCCGTTGCCGGCGACGAACAGCGGGTTGGAGACGTGGTTCCGCTCGAACGAGCGCTTCACGTTCATGACGTCAACCGCGTCGTCCTCCACCAGGAGGATGTTCAGCATCTTGTCGGACATGGCGTCACTCTCCGGCGGTCTCCTGTTTCGGCCACTCGAACCTGAAGGTAGCTCCCTTACCCGGCTCCGACTCAACCCATACCCGTCCCTGCTTCGCCTCGACGATCTTCTTTACAACCGATAGCCCGATTCCTGCGCCCTCCACTTTGTCTCGCGCCTCGAGGGTCTGGAAGATCCCGAAGATGCGTTCGTGATACTGTGGTGCGATGCCCTGACCGTTGTCGCTGATAGCGAACTCGACCTTTGTGCCGTTATCCCACCATGCGACGTGTATGGTTGGATCGTCCTTGCCCGCATGCTTCACGGCGTTGCTGATGAGGTTCATGAACACCTGCTGGAGCGGGACGCGCTCGGTTTGCAGGCACGGCATTTCCGGCTGTACGAGGATCGTCACTTCTTTCGGTGGCGACAGGAGCTCGATGATGTCGTGAACGAGCGCTCCGGTATCGACTGTCTCCGGCTTTGCGCGGGCGCGTCCCGCTCTCGAATACTGGAGGATACCGTCAATGAGCGCCTCCATCCGCTGAACGCGTCCCCGAAGGAGCTCCATCTGGGCTTTCCCCTCACCCTGAAGTCCTCCCTGTAGATCTTCCTCTATCCACTGTGACAGATTGGCGATTCCGCGGAGTGGCGCCTTCAGATCGTGCGACGCCACGTACGCGAATTGGTCGAGCTCCTGGTTGCTGCGCGCGAGAGCGCGAATGAGCTGCTCTCGCTCCGCTTCCGCGCGCTTTCGTTCACTGATGTCTCGTACGACACCCGTGAAGAACGGCCGGCCATCGATCTCCGTACGCGTGATTGACAGCTCGGCAATGAACTCGCCTCCGTCGGAGCGCATAGCTGGAAGCTCCAGCCGCTTCCCGATCACCCGCTGCTCACCGGTTCTAAGATGCCGAGCGAGGCCTTCGCGGTGTGCGGTGCGAAAGCGGTAGGGAATTATCGTCTCCGCAAGCGACCTGCCGATCACGTCCTCGCGACGTCTACCGAACGCTTCCTCCGCCGCGGGGTTGAAGTCGGTGATGCACCCATTCGCGTCCATCGAGATGATCGAATCCATTGTCGAGCGGAGCACCGCGGCCTTCCGCTCCTCGCTCTCGCGTAGAGCCTGCTCGGCACGCACTCGCTCGGAGATGTCGGTGATCGCGACCACGGATCCGCGCAGCTCGCCGCTCTCCATCAGCGGCGCCAGCGTGTACTCCACGGGGAGCATCGTGCCGTCCTTCCGCCACAACCCTTCGTTGGCGACGTGAATTCCTCTACCCTGCTGCATTGCAGTGAATAACGGACATTCCCCCAGTGGGTAGGGCGTGCCATCCGGGCGCTTGTAATGGACCGCGGCGTGCATTTGCAAACCGATCAGCTCGGCTGGGGAGTACCCCAGCATTCGAGCACCCGCCGGATTGATGAAGGTGCAGATGCCATCCATGTCCATCCCGTAAATCCCCTGCTCTGTCGACTCGAGGAGCGCGGCATTCTGCTTGGCAAGCCGCGCTTGCTCGCGCTCGGCCGTCGTCACGAGCTGCAACGCCTCCTCTGCGCGAGCTCGGGCTTCGCCCGTCGCCACGCTCGCTGCGTGCAGGTGCTGGTTGGTCATTGTCAGCTGATCGGCAAGCTCCCGTGAGTCGCGCAGCTGCTTCGACAGCCTCCCCGCTTGCTCCTTGAGCTGTATTGCCTGTCGCTCGATGAGTGCCGCCTGGTGCTCGCGGTCGGACACATCGCGCTGAATGGCTCGATTCACTACCAGGGAAAGGATGAACGCGAAGAGGCTTCCGAGCGCGATCACCAGAAAGGCAACGGTCCGCGCCTCCTCCTGCGTTTGAGTGCGGCGTGCGAGCACCGCTCGCTCCTCCGATTCGATCTCGCCCAGCAGTGAGCGGGCGTGGTCCATCACGATTCTGGACTGTCCCGACTCGATCAGCCGCTTTGCTTCCTCGAACCCCTGTCTTCTCCGGATCCGCACGATCTGTTCATTCAGCTCCACACTCTGCCGCGCGACACTTTCCAGAGTGTCTATTCGCGGCTGCTGTCGAGGGTTATCGGACGTCAGCTGTCGGAGCCTGTCCAGCGATCGCGGGACCTGCTCGACCGCTTCGTAATACGGATCGAGGAACTCTTCCTCACCGGTGAGGATGTACCCGCGCGCTCCTGTTTCCGCGTCTTTCAAAACCGACAGGAGCCGCTCGCGCTCGAGAAGAACAGCATCGGTGTGAGCGACCGATTCGGCGGCTCGCGTTGCCCGCACCACCGCATAGTAGGACGCTCCCCCGACGAAGAGGACAAGAACCGACGTCGCTATTCCCGCCGCCAGCTTCGCGCGAATTGACTCGCCGAATCGTTCCTTCACGACCGCTTCGATCCTCCGGCGCCGCCGAAGAAATACCAGAGAACGAGAACGATCAAAATAGCCGCCGCCAGCACGACTCCGATTTCGGCGGCGTCCATCAGCTGGAATGCGCCGGTGCGAAGCCGCGAAGGCGCAGGCTGTTGGTCAGCACCGATACGCTGGAGAACGACATCGCTGCGCTCGCGATGACAGGCGACAACAGCCAGCCGGTGATTGGATAAAGCACACCGGCGGCGATCGGAATTCCGATGACGTTATAGAAGAACGCCCAGAATAGATTCTGCTTCACCGTGCGCATCGTCGCCCGCGAGAGCGCAATCGCAGATGCGACGCCGGAAAGATCTCCGCTGATCAGCGTGACATCCGACGCCTCGATCGCAACGTCCGCACCCGTCCCGATGGCGATGCCAACGTCGGCCTGCGCGAGCGCGGGCGCATCGTTGATTCCGTCGCCCACCATCGCCACTCGCTCGCGTCCCTGCTGAAGCCGGCGGATTTCATCGGCTTTTCCCGCGGGAAGAACCTCCGCGAGGACCCGGCTGATTCCAACCTCGTTTGCGACTGCTTCGGCGGTCCGTCTGTTGTCTCCGGTCATCAAAACAACCTCGAGACCGAGCGCCCGCAGTCGCGCGATCGCTTCCTTCGATGACGGCTTGATCTCGTCGGCGACAGCGATGACTCCGGCAAGGCGGCCATCCACCGCCGCCAGCATCGGCGTCCGGCCGCGCGACGCGAGCTCCGTGAGTGGACCCATCGCGCTGCTCACGTCTACTCCGCGGTCTCTCAACAATGCCGAATTGCCCAGGAGAATGTCTCGCCCTTCCACCGATGTCTCCACGCCGTGACCCGGAATCGCCCGGAATCTCACGGCCTCAGAGAGTTGAATCCCACGCGCTCTTGCTTCTCTGGCGATCGCGTCACCCAGAGGATGCTCGCTTCTTCTCTCGGCGCTGGCGGCCAGTCGCAGCAACTCACTCTCTGCGACGCCGTTCAGCGCGATCAAGTCGGTCAATCGGGGAATCCCACGCGTTACAGTACCGGTCTTGTCCAGCACTACCGTGGTAACTGATCCTGCGCGCTCCAGTATTTCTCCTCCGCGGATCAGAACTCCGAGCTCGGCGCCGCGGCCAGTGCCAACCATTATTGCCGCCGGTGTGGCGAGCCCGAGTGCGCAAGGGCAGGCGATGATCAGTACCGACACGAAGCTCAGCACCGCGAGATTGAGCCGTGAGTCCACCGGCGCAAGGACGAACCACGCGGCGAATGTGGCGATTGCGATGCACAGTACGACAGGAGTAAAGATCCCGCTGATAACGTCGGCGAGGCGGGCGATGGGTGCCTTCGATCCCTGTGCTTTCTCGACGAGGCGAACGATCTGCGCGAGAGCGGTGTCGCGTCCCACCTTGGTCGCCTCGAAGCGGCAAGAGCCTGTGCCATTCACCGTTCCACCGTAGACTGGCGCCCCGACGTCCTTCGAGACGGGCATGCTCTCGCCGGTAAGCATGGATTCATCCACCGCCGATGCGCCATCGCGGATGATGCCGTCAACCGGAATCCTCTCTCCAGGGCGGATCAGGACGAGATCCCCGACGCTCAGTTCCGAGACCTCCACCTGCAGCTCGGCCCCGTTTCGTATAACGCGGGCTGTCCGGGGCTGGAGGCCGATGAGTTTGCGAATCGCCTCCGATGCCTTCCCTTTAGCGCGTGCCTCGAGGAGTCGGCCGAGCAGGATGAGCGCGATGATTACGCTGGCGGCCTCGAAGTATACGGGAGCCATTCCAGCGGATGATGGTGCCGCGCCCATTTTGTGTGTTGTCGCGCCATTAATGAACCATGCTGGCGCCACTAGAGCGACAATTGAGAACAAATACGCTGTTCCCGTCCCAAGCGCGATAAGCGTATTCATGTCCGCTGACCGGTGCCGAAGTGCCGCCCAGGCCCCTTTGTAAAACTGCCGCCCGCAGTACAACACAACCGGAGTCGTCAGGATCAGCTGCAGCCAACCAGAGCCCCTAAACTCGAGCCAGGCAATGCGTCCATGGGACATCGCCATCAAGAGGACAGGCAGTGATAAGAGAGTCGCAATCCAGAACTTCCGCCGCAGGTCGTGATACTCCGCGGTCCGAGCAGCCTCTGCCGCACCCTCCGGATCGTCGCTTTCACTGCTCTCGCCGACGTGATAGCCAAGCCCCTCGAGCAATGCTTTCATTCGCCTTGGCTCGGCGCTGCCGGCGATGTACTCCACTTCCACGCGAGACGACGCGAGGTTGAACGACGCTGAGACAACACCGGGCAGCTTGACGAGCTGTCGCTCGATGGGGCCCGCCGCGCCCGCCGGTCGCGCCGAGTCATCCAGTATGAAAGTCGCACGCGCAATTCCGCCGGCACCGTATCCGGCGCCCTCGACGGCAGTGATAAGCTCGCGGACTGTCGTCGCTGCGGGATTGTATTCGATTGTCGCCCGCGCGGTGGCGAGATTGACGTTCGCCGCGTTCACTCCTTGAGCGTCAAGCAGCGACCGTTCCACGCGGCTGACACATGCTGCGCACGTCATTCCCGTGATCGGGAGGTCAACGCGAGCAGCGGCCGGGTCGTCAGCTCTTTCGAGCAGCGTGGGTGGGGGCTGGGTTGGGCGCATCGGCTCTCGAAAGATAAGAGGCCACGGGAGGCCGGGTCGCAGTGGCGCTACGGTTCCTGAAATGGAAAAAGATCAACCTAGAAATACGATCTGTGTGTTTCGAGGTTGCCGGTTTTTCTTTACTGCCGTACCCGTCCCGTCCGTGGGTCGAGCTCCGCGAAGGGAGTCACGCCGGGAATCGCCGGAGCCTTCTCAGCGCTGATATGTGCGCGATGATACACCTCGATCGCGTACTGCCGGCAGTCGGGCGTGTTTGTGCCCCGAACACAGCCGTTGTAGCGAAGCAGGGCGCGAGACAGGTCGCCTGCGTCGCGAAGCTCCGACGCCAGAATCCGCACGCCGTGGCAGATGTTGGACTCGATGTCGAACAGATCGCGCGACGCACATCCCCATTTTCCGGCGTGGAGTGGCATCACCTGCATCAGGCCGCGGGCACCGACACGACTCGTCGCCGCCGGCTCGAGACGCGGATTCTCGGTGAGCAACACACCGACGAGGAGCATCGATCCGAGATTCGCGCGCCGACCTTCGCTGACCAGCGCGGTCGCGATGCGCTCCGCTCGCGCGCGATCGGTGGTGTGTCGCGCCAACACGCGTGTGACGCGCGCGACGTCCGGATCTCCAATCGGGTTCCCGTTGGCAAACATGCCCCGCTCGCGTTCGACCGATTCTCCGAGCACAAGGTCGAGAATTTCGGCGAGTGTCGGCTGGCGAGCGACGACGATTGCGCCTTGCAGGCGGATGGGATCGCCGACGTCGTAGGTAGACGGCCGGAAACCGGAACCTGGTGATCGCTGCGGGGTGACGAATCCGATCGCGGCAACCACTGCGACGACGCACAGAGACGTCGCCGCCACGGGTCGCATGGGTAGTGCAACGATTTTACTGGGGCGCATACCGTATTGTAACCGCTTCGGCGCGTGCGGGGGTTGCATAGCAAAGGCGCCGCTCACCGCACAACTTTGACTTCCGGGGGGGAACTCATGGCGAACGATGCGAGCGAGCTCGGAATCGACGGGATTCTTCAGATCGCGGTCACCATCAAGGATGTACCGCGTGCGGTGGCCTTCTACCGCGACACGCTCGGGCTGCGGATGCTGTTCGAAGCAGGCGAGCTGGCGTTTTTTGACTGCGGCGGCGTGCGCCTCATGCTCGCGCGGGCAGAGCAGAAGGAGCTGGAGCATCCGTCAGTCATCTATTATCGGGTGCCGGACATCCTGCGTGCGACGGCGGCGCTGAAGACCAAAGGAGTGCGCTTCGAGGGCGAGCCCCACATTATCGCCAGAATGCCTGACCACGATCTCTGGCTCGCGGCTTTCAGGGATTCGGAGGACAACCTGATGGCACTGATGAGCGAAGTACGTCCGCTGGCAAGCTGACAAAACGGGCGATAAGAAAGGAGGTGGGGCAGCCACCGTTTGCAGCGAATGTTGGATACCGGAGTCCACCTCTCGTGGTCCGCGACCCGCATGCGGTCGGCTACCCCACCGATCTATCCTTCATCGCCGCTGTGCGCGGCGAGCTATTCTGAGTCGCCGCCTCGTTACTTGCCTGCGCCGAGCTCGAGGAATTGCGCCAGTGACTGTCGCGGAAGCGCCACTGTCGAGTCGCATTCGGTGCAGACGCTCACGAGAACGTCGGAGAACGTCACTCGCGATCCGTTGAGCTTTACACTGCGCGTCTCGAACCGCGTTTGAACGGGCTTCCGGCAGCTGTTGCAGATGCCCGATGAGATGTCGCCTTCATGAAATGGTGCCGTCATTGTGATACCTCGGGGATTTGAGCGAGCAGTTCTCTTTCTTCTGCTCATTCGACAGTACGATAGACGCAAGCGTTTGTTGCAAGTGAGAGCGAACGGATGATTCTTACTGTTTCCGTACAGAAGGAAAACTCAACCACAAACACTTCGAAGGTCGTCTGGCAATCCGCCCTCGGGCGGCCTATTGTTGCTTTCCCTGCCCTCTCCCCGTGACCGGAACCCCGACGAGCCTCACCGGCGTCATCGCGACACGCTACGAGATAGAGCGCGAGCTCGGCCGCGGTGGAATGGCGACTGTCTACATCGCGCGCGACCTCCGTCATGGCTCTCGTGTAGCGGTCAAGGTGCTGAGCCCACTCGTCGCATCGCAGCTCGGCCTCGAGCGCTTCACTCGCGAGATCCGCATCACCGCCGGTCTGCAGCATCCGAACATCGTTCCCGTCTTCGACTCCGGCGTTGTGAACGGCATGCCCTTTTACGTCATGCCTTACGTCGAAGGCAGAACACTCGATGAGCGGTTGAGAGACGAGCAGCAGCTTCCTGTCGACGACGCGCTCGAGATCGCTTGCGAGATCGCCGACGCCCTCGCTCACGCGCATAGTCAGGGCTTCGTTCACCGGGACATCAAGCCGAGCAACATACTTCTCGCCCACGGCCACGTGATGCTCGCCGATTTCGGAATCGCGCGAATCCTCGGGCCAACCACCGGCGGGGAGCATCTCACATCCGGCGGAATAGCTGTCGGAACTGTCGCCTACATGAGTCCCGAGCAGGCCTCCGGCGAACCAGTGGATGGGCGAAGCGACATCTACAGTCTCGGCTGCGTCCTCTATGAGATGCTCGCCGGGTTGCCGCCATTCACCGGATCCACTCCGCGGGCGGTGATGGCGCGGCACATCTCCGATGCGCCGCCCAGCCTCCACACGGTCCGCTCCACAGTTCCCCCGACTGTCGAAGCAGTCATTCGGAAGATGCTCGCTAAGTCGCGCGCCGATCGCTACGACACTGCCGCTGAAGTCGAGCGCGCGATTCGCGACGCGATGAAGAGCGATTCCACGGTTGTCGCGGCACCCAGACGAAGCAGAGCTCCAGTGTTTGCCGCGATCGTGGGCGTTGTCGTCCTGGCTATTGTCGGCGTAGCGCTCTGGATGCGCCGCGACAATGAGGTTCCGCTCGACCGCAACCGGGTGATGATCTATCCGCTCGTCGTTCCGCCTAGATACAAAGCCTCGCCGAGCCTCGGCGAAGATGTTGCGACGATGATCGGCAATGCCTTGGACGGCACAGGTCCGTTGCGATGGATCGACAGCTGGCCGCACCTCGACGCCGAGAGCCGGAAAGACATTCGCACGCTTAGCGGAGCCGAGGCCCGCAATCTCGCGCGCTCGAAGCGGTGCGCGTATTACGTGACGGGACGCCTGCTGGACCGCGGCGACTCGGCCGAGGTCGTTCTCGAGCTCAACGACGTCGCCGGCGATTCGACGATCGCTCGTGGCAATGCGATCGGACCCGCATCATCGGCGTGGAGAGTGGGACTCCTCGCGGTGAACGACGTTCTGCCACGATTGATTCCCAGCGGGGCACCCGACATCGAGGCAGAATGGCGCAACCGCGACCCGTCGGCGGTCGCAAGTTTTCTTCTTGGCGAAGCCGCGTTCCGCCGGTTGCGAATTCAGGAAGCACTATCCAATTACCGTGAAGCAGTCAGGCGCGACCCGAGCTTTTCGCTGGCCGCGATTCGCGGGTCGCAAGTAGCGACGTGGAACCACCAGCCAGCCGAAGCGGAATCGCTGATTGTTGTCGCCCTGCGGCAGCCGCTGCCGCCGCGCTTCGTCCATTTCGCGCGTGGTGTGCAGGCATACCTGCGCGGGTACGCCGACTCGTCAGCGACGGAATTCAGGAGCACTGTGGCGATCGACCCGGAAATGTCCGCGGCATGGATGCAGCTCGGCGAAGTGTACACCCATCTTCTTCCGGACGCGGGAGAGCCTGATGCGCTCGCCGAAGCCGCATTCGATCGCGCACGACAGCTCGATCCGGCCGCCTCGAACATTCTCTATCACCCGATCGAGATCCTCCTCCGGCGCGGCGAGGCAGCCAATGCCGAGCCCCTGCTTCGACGATTCCTGGCGTCGAACCCGGACAGCTTGCTCGCGGAGCAGCTTCGCGTGACGTACGACTGCGTCCGTCTCGGACCTCGCCGAGTGGACTGGCGCATAGCCGTTTCGACATATCCCCTCGCGGTTCTCGGCGCTGCAAACTCTTTAAAGGGCGGCGGAGCTCAGCTCGAGTGTGCGATGAGCGCGTACGAAGCGGTGCTCGCCGGCGACACGCTCGACAAGAATTACTCGGCCGGGAGACGGTGGTATTCTCTCGTTGGAATCGAAGGTGTGCTTCTCGCCCGCGGAAAGGTCAGTCAGGCCATCGCGCGGCTGGACAGCTCGATCGCCGCCAGCGGAACGGGAAGCTCGCTCTATCTCATGACGGGTGCGATCATCCCAGCTTTGCGTGACAAGGGAGCTCGCGTCGCCGCAGAAGACGCACTGAAATACGGACGCTTTTACGAGAGATGCCCGTGGACTCAGCGCCTCTGGCAGCTCGGAGTTCTCGAGGCAGCACGCGGCAATCGCGGTGCTACCGCCGCGATATCACGTGAGCTCGCAGACCGCGCTCGTCGAAGTGGACTGCGAGACGACGCGCTTTTTGTGAGATCGATGGAGGCGCGACAAGCTGTCAGCGCCGGAGACACCGTCCGCGCGATGGCGATGCTCGACGCGATCATCCGGGAGGACGCGCCTTCGTCGAGTCTGCTTTGGGATCTGATCGCACCTCGCGGAACGGATCGGCTGCTACTCTCGCAACTGCTTCTGGTGCGCGGGCGATACCGGCGCGCACTGGACGTGGCGAGTGTTTTCGACGCGTCCTGGCCGGCGGTATACCTCTTCTACGTTCCGCAGAGTCTCGAGGTGAGGGAGCGAGCCGCGACGGCCCTCGGCGATGCGGCATTGGCCGCTTCTTACCGGCATCGTCTTGCAGCCTTGCGCGGGGGCTGAATTATTAGATCCCATAGAATCAATCCAGAGACAGGAGGTCTCCTATGGCCGCAGCGCGGAAGGGCGGTGGCGGGTCGCGGGGTGGTTCAAAACGGAAAAGGGCGGGCAGCAAGAAATCCGCGGCTCGGAGAGGCGGAGCGAGGAAATCCAGCGGCAGGAAGTCAACCGCTAGGAAGGCCGCCCGCCGAAAGAGCGCACGCAAATCGCGCGTAACGGCGCGAAAGCGAGTGGTACGCGGCGGAGCACGGAAACGCTCGGCCAAACGCGCTTCGTCGGCACGCAAGAAGGCGCCTCGGCGGCCGGCGAAGAAGACAACGGCAAAGCGGGCTGTGACGCGCGCCAGGAAACGCGGAGGGAGAAAGGGTGGCGGCCGCGGCGGAATTCGCGCCGAAGGCCCGTTCAACCCACCGCCTCCGCCACCTCCACCCGCGCGAAGAGGTGGCAAGCGGAGGAAAGGCGCCGCAAAGAAACGTGGCGGGGGCGGAGCGTCCGAGATGGCAGCGCCACCTCCCGTTTCGAGGGGAACCACGGAGGATTACTCGGAGGGGATGATGCCGCCCGCTCCGCCTCCCCCGTCCGCGGCTGAAACGCCAAGCAATCCGCCGGAGCCAGGGCCGGGAACGGACATCACGTAAGACAGTCGCGGCGCTGTTGTCACTGGGCACTCTCCGCGCGCGTAATGAGTGATGCCCGCCGATAGGAGTCGGCGGGCATCACTACGCACAGCATTGGAGACTTAATGGGATTCGAGATCTGGTGGGTTTTCGTTTTCGTTCTCGGCATCATCGGCCTGCAGACAGTGCAGCGCATCGCAGTCGCGGTGATCGAGAGGAGAAAGTCCGCGCCGCCGCCAATGCTCAACGAGCTCGCCGAAAAAGTCGATCGCATCTCGCAGGCGGTCGAGGCCACCGCGATCGAAGTGGAGCGAATCGGTGAGTCTCAGCGATTTCTCACGCGCGTTCTTGGTGACAGACAGCCGGCGGCGCTCCAGCGACCCGAAGCCGGCGAGGTCTCGCGACGTTCTGTGGGTCAGTAACTACGGGGTCGGCGGGGCACGGGAAACGCAAACAAAGCTGTTCGATGTCGCTCCGCTCCTCTCTCAGGATGTTCGGTCGCGCGCTTCGTCTCCGCTGCCCGCATTGCGGTGGCGGACCGGTGCTGAAGGACTGGTTTCACCTGCGCGAGCGGTGCCCGCGCTGCCGGCTAAACCTCGACCGCGGTGAGAGCGACTACTTCCTCGGGGCCTACACGCTGAGCCTCCTCGCAGTGGAAGCGCTCTTTGCGCTCGGCTTCGTGCTCGTTCTCTATTTGACGTGGCCCAACCCGCCCTGGGAAGCAATGCAGTGGGTCGGCGCGATAGTTCTCAGCGTAAGTGTCATCGCCTGGTACCCGTTCGCGAAACTGGTATGGCTCGCCGTGGATCTCATTTTCCGCCCCGTCGCCTATCGGGAGCTCGGGTGGCACGAGGAGGAAGGAATCGAGTAGGACAGCCTAAAACGCGACCCAGTACGTCGCCTTGACGAGGAAGATATTATCGGGGTGCGTATTGAACAGCGCTTCGCGGTCCCTCGAGAAATCAAAGTTCCCCACCGGCGCTGACTGTGCGCGGCTCTGCTGCCACACAAAGAAAAGCGTCGAGCCGGGCCGATACTCCCAGCGCAGGACCGCGTTGCCGCGTAGCGAACGGAAGTTGAAGTTCGGATCGAAGAACGAAATCGGCTGAGCCGGTCCCGCGCCGTCCGCGTCCACGGTGTATTGTCTCGCGCCGTTTACGATCGTCGACGTTATCTGCGCAGGAGTAAAGTCATGGATCGCCGACTGCCGCGGCGCGATGAATTCACGGAACCGCTGGTAATCTCCCGCAGCGATCAGCGGCTGAGCATAACCCTCCAGCGTCAGCTCTGGCGTGAACGTGACGTTCACCCGCGTGCTCATTGATAGCGATTTCTGGCGAAGACCGGCGAAGATGTATCGCCGTCCGAAGAACGCCGCGTTGGTTGAGTCGGCCCCGGAGGTCACGAACTGAGCGACGTTCCATGATTTGCTGAACGACGGCCCAAGCGAGATCTGGACCTTCGACGATGGCTTGTACGTGGTACTGAAATTGAGATTGTAGTTGTCGGCCTCGTGCTCTCGGGCCGTGAAGTTCGGGCTGAATGAGAATGAGACCTTGCTGCGCGCATCTGTGCTGATCGACGTCGAGTAATACCGGTAGCCGAATTTCTTGACGACTGGGCCACCACGCGTCGCCCTGTCGTCGTACGTCTCGGGCGTGCGGATGGTGAACGCCGAGAATCCCCAGAAATTCCTGAGCGTCGTGAACAACCCAACGGCGAATTCGCGATCCGTCAGCTGTCCATCGTAGTTGAACTCCTGCTGCGCGCTGAGCGTGGCAAAGTAGTTCCGGAACACCGGTCCGGGCTTCGTTATCGATCGTGCGAAGTTGGTGTTCATCCACACATAGTCGGCTTTGCTGAGGAATGAGATATCGTTGACCTCGAACCCCGGGCTGCGGTAGTTCACCATCGATTCCCAGAGCCAGACTCCACCCTCCTTCGCGATGCGCGCGTAGCCGCCGTAGCCCTGCAACGACGTTGCGTTCGGATCGAACTTCATCTCGTCGCGGTCCGGCCGCTGATAGTACCGGGCGCTCGAGCGCTGCAATCGCTGCATGGCGAGCTCGGAGCCGCGGACGTCGGAGCCCGCGAACTGCCCCATGAAGTCCCACGAGCGGTTTTTCCACGAAGCAAACCAGTCGATGCCAGCCGAACGGCCGCTCTTCGACAGCCGTGCCTCTATCAACGAATCGTCGCTGAATCGGTCCACAGAGGTGAGAATCGCCCCGACCGAATACGCGCCACCCTGGAATTCCTTGCGGGGCCGCGCGACGAAATAGTTGGTGAGCGGCTCGACCTCCGCCGTCGATTCAGATCTCACGTCACCGCCGACAAGAGTGATTACATCTGCCTTTTCGCGGCGCGTCACCGCGTCTAGGACGCCAAGCTGATAGTTGCTCGCCGTTCGGCCGGTGATCTTGCCTGCCGCGAGTATCGTCGCGTTTTCGGGCTGATCCACGTAGGTACCGGGCGGAAAGATCTGCGGCGAGCGGCCGAGACGGCGCGAGTAGAACATCTGGAGATTCGATACGTTGCTGCAGAAGAAGCAGCTGAAGCTGCCGAAACCGAAGGCGTTCTGGTTCTCGATGAAGAATGGCCGCCGCTCCTGGAAGAACGTCTCGAACGCCGACAGGTTGACGACCGCGGGGTCAACCTCGACCTGACCGAAGTCGGGATTGATTGTCGCGTTGAGCGTGAGGTTCGAAGTGAGTCGAGCCTTCAGGTCGCCGCCAACGCGGTAATCCCTCACGTTGTCCCGGGTGAATGGATTGTTGGGATCGGCGGGCCTGATGTAGCGTCCGCGGCCGACGACATAGGGAAGAAGCTCCACTCCCCTCGGACGATTGCTGATCTTCAGTCCCTCCAGGTGTCCGTATCGCTGTGGTCCACCCACGTCGTTGTTCGGCCACCACGCAAACTGGGTTCGTTCGTTCAGCCGGTGGACAAAACGCTGAATGTTGATGCCCCACACCTGATCAGTCGCTCGACCGAAGTTGAGCTGGCTGAATGGAATCCGCATCTCGGCTGTCCAGCCAAGGGAGTCGATGTTCGCCTTCGTCTCCCACACCGGGTCCCATGTCGGATCGCCGGTACCGTCTCGCTTCGAGGCCGACGGATTCACCCACATGAAGTAGCTCGCGTTGTGCGAATGGTAGCTGTCGATATCCACGCGCAGAATGTCGCCGTCCGACTCACTCATCTGGTCCCGCCGAACGAGGCGTGTGTGGACTCCCTTCGCTCCGTGATCGTCGAACATTCGCGCGCCGACGTAGAGCGCATCGTCGTCGTACGCAAAGCGCACTTCGGTTCGCTGCGTGGCCGGCTTGCCCTCATCCGGCTGGGACTGACGGAACTGAGTCGCCGGTACAGCCGTTCGCCACACCTCCTCGTCGAGCTTGCCGTCGATCGTCACATGCGATGTCAGACGAATCGCCGTCACTACTGGCGGGGCCTCCGGATGCACCCCGCCACCCTTTCCCTGCGCGAGCACGTCCTGCGCATTGCAGAGCAGAAATGCGAAGGCCGCGGCGATGGTCGCGCGGCCCGACGAGTTGACGCGGAATGAGCGCATGATCGAAAGGGTGGAGAGTTACTGGCGCACGTGTGGGGCGGGTACGCTCACCGGACCCCTATATATCCATTAGAAGGCCGCCATTCTCACCCGGGTTTGGACGCTTCTTGTAAGGGTTTTGTCAATCTCTCATCGGCGCTGAGTTACGCCGGCGCCTGCAGCATTACGCGATACGCCTGGCTGCGGTCCTGATCGGTGCCGATCGCCGCGCCCCAGAGCCACAACTGAAACTTTCGGTACAGCGACTTCCCCCAGCGCCGCTCGATTTCCTCGGCGTGACTTTCAAGGTTTCGCGCCCACGCACGAAGTGTGAGGTCGTAGCTGTGACGGTCGTCCCACACACCGCGAAGGTGAAGGGGTGACTGCGCCACCTCAGCCAGGTATTCGTGAAGGCACATCAGCGATCCGTTGCCGGGAAAGATGAACTTTTCGAGGAACGCGCTGTGACCGCCCTTTTTTCTGGTCGCGCTGGCATCCAGATACAGCTTTGCGCCCGGCTTGAGAAGCGTGACGTACTTCTGAAGGGTCGCGCGATAGTCTGGCAGATGCTCGGTGACGCCGAGGTTCACAACTGCATCGTATCGCTCGGCCGGTTGATGCTCGAACAGATGCTCGCGAAGAATCGTGCATGGGAGCTGCTCGCGGTCGACGAGCGCTTTCATGAATGCTTCTGATTCCTTGGAGATGGTGAGCGATGTCACGCGAATTCCACGGCGTCCGGCGTGCTCGACGAATGCACCCCACCCTCCGCCGATATCGAGGACCCGGTCGCCGGGATTCGCCCCGATCGCATTGATGGCGAAGTCCAGCTTGCGAGTCATCGCGTCCTCGAGCTGCTCGTCATCGCGCTCGTACACCGCCTGCGAGTAGCAGCGGTGCCTACGATCCAGGAATAGCAGGTAGAAGTCCTGTTCGTAGTCGTAGTGCTGTGCGATCCAGTGCTTGTCGCTTTTCACCTGTCCGGCGATCAATGGGCGGATGAAGCGCGAGATGTAGTTGAATGGGTGACGATCCGAAAAGAATTCGCGGATCCCCATTGCGGCCGGAAAATCGCCGCTGAAGTCGAGGTCGCCTTCGATGTATGCAGCGGTAACGCTGAGCAGGTCGAGACTGGCCAGCGCAGACTCTCCGCGGTTGTTGGTCGCGATGAGCGTGAATGCTGGTTCACCCGATCCGAACGACTGCGAGGCGCCGCCCGACGCGCGGACCGCGAACGGCACGCCCGATCCATTTGGAAAATATGAACTGTAGCGCGTACCGAGCGCGCCGACAGCGCGGTTGAACTCCATGCTCATGCGAATGTCTCCAGGGCTATTGCCGCCACCACTTCGAATTCACCTGCTCGGCAGTGTAGGATTCGACGAAGCCGCATTTCGGACAGCGAAACGTCATCACCCGAAATCGACGCCGTTTCTTCAGTCCCTTGATTCCTCCCAACACCGATCGGTCGGGCACACCTTCGACCCATTCCGCGCCGAGTACCGCTCCGTGCGTCCGATCGAGAATGAATCCCTCTTCTGTCTGCGTCCCGCATTTGGCGCAACGATTGACAGCCATCGACCCGTCCTTGCTGCGAAACCCCAGTTAGTTCGCAGTTCGCAATGAGTTCGTAGTTCGCAGTTCGCAGTTAGTTCGCAGTTCGCAGTCGTAGTTGGTCACCAGGCGATCCCATAATCCTCGCCGTGATTGCTCGACCCTCCCCAGAAGCTCTTGTGCTTCCAGTCGAACAGAATCGCGTTGATCGGCCCTGACGTTCTCTCCTCGAATTCAAGCGTGTAGCCCATCCTTCGCAGCTCCTCGCGCACCGGCTCCGGAGTCGATCTCGCAACCAACATCCGGCCCGGAATGCTCCCGTGCGCTTCGAGCACCACGCCCGGCGCGATCGACTGTGGCCCGAACGATGAACGCATCTGATACGAGTTGATGTTCGGCGCCTCCACCGCCTGCTGGGGGGTCATGCCGAACTCAACCACATTGAGGAAGAATTGCAGGAGATTCTGATCCTGCGAGTCCCCTCCCTGCACCGCAAACGACAGATACGGCCTTCCATCCTTGAGCGCCAGCGTCGGCGTCAGGGTAACGCGAGGATGCTTCCCCGGCTCGATCACGTTGAACGGTCCGTCGCTCGGATCAGTGACAAAGCTTTGCGCACGCTGACTCAAGCCGATTCCCGTGCGTCCGGCGATCATCGCCGGAACCCAACCACCACTCGGAGTGACAGACACGACCCAGCCCTGCTCATCGGCTGCCTCGATCGAGGTCGTACCAGCGTAGAAGCCGGAGAAAAACGCATCGTCGGATGCCGCGTTGTCGGACACCGCGTTGTCGGGAAGGAACTCCAACCACCCAGGCGATGTGGATCCCCGCGCGGCAATCGGCACTGCTCCGCTGTCGGGCCTGGGCGGAGTCCTTCGATCCTGGTCCCCTCTCGGTGCAGGCGTCGACGTCCACGCAGCAAGGAGCGACGCGAACGGATTCGTCCCTCCCTGGAAAGGATACGGGTCACCGGGCTTGACCTTCGTATCGTTCCGCTCCCAGTCGATCTGCTTCGCGCGCGCGGCAGCATACTGCTTGGACAACAATCCACGCACCGGCTCTTCCGGCGCGACGTAGGGATCGCCGTAGTAGAAATCACGATCGGCGAAAGCGAGGTTCATCGCCTGATAGATCGCGTGCATATACTTCGGCGAGTTGTACCCCATCGACTTGAGATCGAAGTTCTCGAGAATGTTGAGCGCTTGCAGCATCGCCGGCCCCTGTTGCCAGATCGGAAGCTTGTACACGGTTATCCCTTTGTACGTCGTGCTCAGAGGCTCCTCGATATGCACCTTCCAATTGGCCAGGTCCGCAGTCGTGAACAGTCCGCCGTCCTCGCGCACTCCGCGCACGATCTCCTGCGCGATGTCGCCCTTGTAGAATCTGTCGTACGCGGCGTAGATCGCCTGCTTCCGCGTCTTCCCTGTCTTCAGCGCCGCGGCCTCAGCGGCAACCACCTTTCGCAGCGTGGCGGCGAGATCTTTCTGCACGAAGATCTCTCCCGCCTCCGGTGCCTCCCGCTTCTCGCCGCGGTGCGTGAGAAAGACCGCGGGCGAATATTTCCACTTCTTGATCTCGGCCTTCATCCGCTCGATGGAGTTCGCCGTCTGCGCTTCGATTGGATAGCCGTCCGCCATCTGAATGGCGGGCGCGAGAACTTGCTCGAGCGACATAGTTCCGTACTCGGCGAGCATCGTCATGAGTCCGCCAGGGGTACCGGGAGTCACAGCCGCAAGCGGTCCATACTCGGGGGGATACCTGTAGCCCTTCGACTTGTAGAAAGCCGCCGTCGCTCCGGTCGGAGCTACGCCGAGTGCGTTGATGCCAATGACTTTTTTCGTCTTCGGATTGTAGATGAGAGCTTGTGTCTCGCCCCCCCACGACAGCACGTCCCACATTGTCGTCCCTGCCGCAAGCATTGCACATGCTGCGTCTACCGCGTTGCCGCCTTTCGCGAAGATGAGCGCGCCGGCGGTGGCCGACAGCGGCTTGCCGGTAATCGCGAGCCAGTGCCGCGCGTGAAGAGGCGGCTTCTGTGTCCGGGCTGGTATCTGTGACTGCGGCCGGGGCTGCGTCTGCGCCGTGGGCGGCGTCGACTCCTGTGCGCCTGCCTGTATCGCGAGGAACACAACAGCAGTGGCCGTCACGCGACGCGTGTGGAAGGTCTGTATCATATGGTAGTGGGGCTGATGGACCCGCCTGTGCGAAAATGGCGCTCATTCAATGTGATCCTCCCCCCGCAGCCCCGCCACTCGCCCGTCCCCCGGCCCGCAACGAGCACTATTTTTGGATCGTGAGGACCTCACCCGCGTGACCGACATCCGCGAGACTTTCCAATCCGCACTCGGCTCCGCCTACCGAATCGATAAGGAGCTCGGTGGCGGAGGCATGAGTCGTGTATTTCTCGCAGAAGAGCTGTCGCTCGGGCGACAGGTGGTCATCAAGGTTCTCCCCGAGGAACTGAGCGGAGCCGTCAGCTCCGAGCGGTTCCGTCGCGAGATGCAGCTCGCCGCAAAGCTTCAGCACCCGCACATCGTTCCCGTTCTCACCTCGGGCGAAGTCCAGGGCATTCCTTACTACACGATGCCCTACATCGACGGAGAATCGCTTCGGCATCGAATCCGGCGCGATGGCGAGCTGCCGATCGACCTGGCGACGCGCATCGCCAGGCACGTGGCGTCGGCAATGTCCTACGCGCACCGCCACGGCATAGTCCACCGGGACATAAAACCGGACAACGTCATTCTGAGTGAGGAGTTCGCGGTCGTAACGGACTTCGGCGTGGCCAAGGCACTCAGCGATTCGGCACTGTCCTCGGACCCATCCGCCGAAGTCAGCTCGTTGACGTCGAAGGGTATGGCCATCGGCACCCCCGCCTACATGGCGCCCGAGCAGGCGCTGGGCGAGCCGACAGTCGATCACCGAGCGGACATTTACGCGCTTGGGGTGATGACTTACGAGACTCTGTGCGGGCTGCCGCCGTTCATCGCGAAGTCGGCCCAGGCGCTGGTTGCTGCTCATGCAATCGAGCCGCCGGTGCCGATTGAAACCCGGCGTCCGGGAATTCCCGCGGCCCTTGCCGCGTTGGTAATGCGATGCCTCGAGAAGCGGCCGGCCGACCGTCCGCAGACGGCGGCCGAATTGCTCCAGGCTCTGGAAGCGCTCGGCACTCCGTCCGCTACCACAGCTGCCACTCCGGTCGCACGCAAATCGCGCAGCAAGTCCCTGATTGCCCTCGGTGCTGTTTTCGTCCTTGCCGGAGCTGGTGTCGCGTACGGTTTGCTATCCGGAAAGATCAGCGCGAATGGATCGGCTCACGGTCCCGCGTCGATTGCAGTCCTTCCGCTCGACAACGTCGGCGGAAATTCACGCGACGAATACTTCAGCGAGGGAATGACCGACGAGCTTGCCAACGCACTCGGCAAAGTTCCGGGTCTCAGAGTCGCGTCACGCACCTCAGCCTATGCGTTCAAAGGCCGCCGCGATCTTACAGCGAGCCAGATCGGACGACAGCTCAATGTTGATGCGGTACTCGAAGGAACTGTGCGCAGAGAGGGTGAGCGACTGCGGGTCGGCGCGCAGCTGACCAGCGTCTCTGACGGCCTCGCGCTCTGGTCAGACAGTTACGAGCGGGAAACTCGCGATGTGTTCCAGGTGCAGGATGACATCGCGCGATCGATAGCCAGCGCACTCCAGGTGCGACTCGGCGCGAAACCCGGGACTACTGCTGCGACTGCTCAGGGGACGAATGACCTTGCGGCCTATGACCTGTATCTCCGCGGCCGCTACTTCTGGTACCGCCGAGGCGCGGAAAACCTGAGACGGTCGATCCAATACCTCGAGCAGGCGGTGGCGCGAGATCCGGCGTTCGCGCGTGCCTGGTCGGCACTTGCAATGTCGTACACGCTGCTTCCGGAATACACTGACTCACCGCCTCCCGACGCCGTCGGAAAAGCGCGGTCGGCCTCGGGTAAAGCTCTTTCGCTCGACAGCACGCTCGCCGAGGCGCATACCGCGCTCGGCTTGACTGCGGTTCACGCGTGGGAATTCGAGACCGCGGGAACCGAGTACAGACGCGCGTTAGCGCTCGAGCCGCGCAATCCAACCGCGAACCAGTGGTATGGTGAGCTGCTCTACCACACTGGGAAGATCGATTCTGCGGTCGCGCGGATCCGGACCGCGAAAGCGCTGGATCCGCTGGCGCCGATCGTTAGCTCGGCTCTCGGTTACGGATTGATTCTCGCGCACCGCTACAACGACGCGATCAACGAGATCAAGCAGGGAATCGAGCTCGCGCCGACGCTGGGGCTGCATCACTCCCTGATCGCCCACGCGTATCTGCTTCGTGGAGACAACGTCAACGCCGTGCGCGAGATCGAAACTGCGGTACGTCTCGATCCCGAGCTCAGGTCTCGCAGGGGCGAGCTCGCATACATCTACGGCAAAACGGGCCGGGTGGCGGACGCAGCGCAATTGACCGCCGATCTGGAGAAGGGAGGCCACGGGTCAACCACGTCACCGGTCGCGCTTGTGTACGCCTATCTCGGTACTGGGGACCGCGACCGAGTTTTCGCCGAGCTCAGCCGCGCCGTGGACATCCACGACATTTCGCTTGGGACGAACTTCAGTCTCCTCGTCGATCCGATCTTCGATTCAGTTCGCGACGACCCGCGCTTCCAGCGGATACTCGAGCGAACAAATCTCGCGCGCTACCGGCGCATCTCGGACGGGAGCGCCCCGTGAGCCGCCGCGGGACTTATTTCCCGGCGGTGAAAATCTGGAGAGCGACGACCTGACTCCAGTGAAGCATCAGCTCGTTTCCGGGAAGGATGGTGATACGCCTCACCTCGTCGCCTCGCTGCTCCAGGAGATTCACCAAGTCGGGCACGGCGCCCGCGGCTATCGCCAGCTGCGCACCTCCCGCCAGATAGAGCTTCGCTCCAGTTACCTGCTTCGCCATTCATTCACTCCACGGCTCGACCCGACTGCGTGAAGCAAGAACCGTTCGCCTTCCGTGAGATGGAGCAGCCGCGGCGCTCTCAGAGTGAGACGCGAACTCCGGCGAGCCGTTCCGCCATTCTGGCGATATCGACTCTCTCCGACATGTCCAGCACGGTCTCGCGGAGCAGTATCGCACGGAACTCCATTTTGCCTAGATCGATCGCGCGTTGCACCGCCTGTGTCAGCTCCAGCTCTCCCCGCGCGGACGCCGGCACCTCCCTGCACCAGCCGAAGATCTCCTCCGTAAATCCCCAGCAGTTCATCGAAGCGTAGATCTCGCCTCCCGTGCTGGCTCGCGCGGATTCAGGATCACCCACAATGCGTCGGAGGAATCCATCGGCGTCCACCTCGAGCGCGCCGAATCGGGTGACACGATCGGAGGAGACATTGCCCTTGAGCAGGGAGCTGCGCGCGAAGCCGACGATTGCAGGGGGTGACTCAGTACGCAGTACACTAAGCGCGGCGGCGGGATAGTAGTTGTCCGAATTCAGCAACGCGAATGGATCGCTACCAGTGAATTCCTCGGCGGCGACCACTGCGTCGGCGGTTCCCAGCGGCTCCTGCTGAATCGCGAATGCAATTCGTACCCGAACCGGTTGAGCCTCCCTCTCGTAGTGTCTGCGCACGGAGTCGTGTTCGGGGCCGATCACCACGCAAACGTCCGTGAATCCGGAATCTCCGAGTGCGCTGATGACGTAGTCGAGAAATGGACGACCGATCGGAATCATCGCCTTGAGTCCTGTGTTCGCCACGGACGCCTGGTCGGGCGAAAGCGGCACACCGGCGGTCTCGTCACGCATCCGCTTGCCGAGGCCCCGCGCAAGGATCACTGCCTTGGTGAGATTCCGACTGGGCATCCCTTGAATAAACCAAATCGTCTAACCTGCCGGTTTTCGAGCTGAATGTACCGGTAGCCTCCAGTGGCCCGTATTTCGCCTTGTCGGGTGGTTAATGCCAATCACCCGACCAATTGCAATCGCACTGCTCGTTTGCGCCTGCGCGAAGGGCGACGAAGGCTCGACCTCCCGTTCTAACGCGGCGAGCTGGGCCCCCGACAAGCTCACTTCGGTCCATGGTGTCGCGATCGGTGAGATCGAGAGCGCCATCGGGCGAATGGTCTCTGCCGCTCCTCCGTCGCACATCGATGACGATCAGTGGGGTCACGTCCGCCGCCTGTACAAACGATACGGGAATAACCCGCTCTGGCTCACCTCGCACGGACTTCATTCGAAACGAACCAAATCCCTGACGAAGGCGCTGCTCAACGCCGAAGCCGATGGAATGCGAATGGATGCCTACCCCATTGGCGAGCTGGCTGCATCGATTGCGGCAGTAAAAGAGGCGGAAAAACCAACGGCGGAGCAGTTAGCGCGTGCGGACGTCTTATTGACCGCGTCGTATGCCGCGCTCGGTGAAGATCTGCTGACCGGACAGGTCATCCCACGCACCGTGTCGCAAAGCTGGTTCATCGATCCCGAAGACGAAAACGTCGACAGCGCGCTGGTGCGCACGCTGCGATTCGACGCGCTCGACAAAGGCATTGCGACGATGCGTCCGCAGGACGATGACTACGCCGGCCTGATGAAGGCGCTCACAGTGTTCAGACAGCTTGTCGCCCGAGGGGGATGGGGCTCCGTCCCAACTGGCAAGTCGCTGAAGCTGGGCGACAGCGACAGTCCCGCGCGCCTCGCTGCTTTGCGCAATCGCCTCGCGGTGGAAGGGTTCAGGCCACAGGTACCGTCACAGGCCGACACGTCGCCCCGATCTCGCAAAGGCAGCGACGAACCGCATCCAACAAGAAGCGGCGTGTATGACCGTGGACTCGCGGCGGCCGTCGCACAATTCCAAGCGCATCACGGGATAGCGGTCGACAGCTCGCTGGGATCGGAGACTGTCGAGGCGTTGAACGTGAGCGCGGCCTATCGTCTCTCGCAGATCGCCGCCAATCTCGAGCGCCTCCGCTGGCTGCCGCGTTCGCTGGGCAACCGCTATATCATCGTCAACGTTCCCTCATTCCGTCTCGAGGCGTACGATGCCGGCCGTAAAGTACTCGAGATGAAAGTCATCGTCGGCGCCGAATACGAGGACCGCAGGACCCCCGTTTTCAGCGACATGATGGAGTACGTGATCTTTCGTCCTTACTGGAACGTTCCGCCGAAGATCGCGGCGAAGGAGCTTTTTCCGAAGATCGAAGCGAACCCGGGCTATCTCGCGTCGAACAACTACGAGCTGTACTCCGAGAATGGTGAGACACGGATCAGGCAGACGCCGGGTGACAAGAACGCGCTCGGTCTCGTGAAGTTCATGTTCCCAAATGACTTCGACATCTATCTCCACGACACCCCGCAGGAAGAGCTGTTCGAGAAGGACGTGCGCGCGTTCAGTCACGGTTGCATCCGCTTGGAAAAGCCGACTGAGCTCGCTGAGCTCGTGCTCGGATGGGATGCGGCGAAGGTCGAAGACCAGATGCACAACGGACCCAACGACCATCGCGTCACTCTCCCGCGCAAGATCCCGGTGTACATCGTCTACGCGACTGCGTACTTGCGAAACGGGCAGCTGTTCTTCGGAAACGACCTCTACGATCGCGACGACCAGCTCGTGCAGGCGGTGTTCAGGGGAGCACTGCCAAACCCAGCGACGGTGCAGGCCGTACAGGCTCTGAAGCGAATCGCAGACTCCGACTAGGAGCGACCCACCCGCGCCGCTGCTATCTTCGCCGTCGATGCTCGCTCAAGGCGCCAGTCGGGGGGAGGTTAGCGTTGCATTCGCAAATAGTCGCCGTTATTAACGAGTACGAAAGCGCCGGGGATCGCCTGCACCGCCTCGAAGCGGCCACCCCCGACGAGCGCTGGTCCCGCCGCCGTGATCCAGCACGCTGGTCGGTCGCCGAGTGTGTGGCTCATCTCAATCTCACCTCGCGCGCATATCTACCGCTCATCGATGCAGCGCTGACTGAAGCTCGCCAGAAATCGGAGGCGGGTCCTTCGCCGACTGATCGCCGGCTCCGACGCGATCTCGCCGGCTGGCTGCTGTGGCGGGTGATCGGCCCTCCGGTCCGAATGAAGATGAAGACGACCGCTCGCTTCATTCCTGAGGCTGACCTGTCCCGGGAGCAATCCATCGCAGAATTCGATCACCTCCAACGCGAGCAGATCGAGCGTGCCCGGGGTTCGGACGGACTGCCGATCGATCAGGTCTCGATCGTCTCCCCTTTCAATAAGCGGCTGAAATACAATCTGTACTCATGTCTCACCATCCTGCCGCGACATATGCATCGCCATCTCTGGCAGGCCGAGCACGTCTGGAAAAATGCGGCGGCACGGGCTTCGGGCTCTTAGCACGATGCGAGCGGGATCCGCGCCGATGACGATGCGACTCGACTAGCACAACGGCCAGCCATGAGAATCACCGCCGGCCGATTGCTGGCCGTATTGCTACTCGTCGCTCTGGTGGTTGTTGTCATTGTCGTGATCCGTCGAAAGCAGGCGGAGTCATACACCCTCCCGCCCACAGCTCCGGCACCCCTCTCCTCAGGACGTCCCATATCGGTGGGATACCGCGGATGTCCCGCGGAAGGTAACGGCGGTGACATACCGTTCAATCGGCTGAAGAACCGGATCGATTCGACCGCGTGGACACCGACGCCCTTCTCGGATGTCATACGACTGGGCTGGCCGCGAGCAATCGAAAAACGATGGCGATCGGAATGGGGCTTGATCAATCGTCGGCTCATCGGGCGCGATGAAGGGCGCGGCGTGGCAGTGGAAGGTTATTTCGCCGGCGGCAAGGAAGCGTCGCCCGAAGCGGTCAACTGCCATCGGCTGTCGGACTCGTCGCGTGACTGGCACATCTGGCTCGTCGGAACGCCAGGCGGTGCACGTTCACGGTCAATCGTGGTGGAGGCGACTCCGGCCGTACGCGAGCGTCACGCCCGCTGGGACATCGAAACCATCCGCGCGCTGACGCGACAGCGAGCGCGCGTTCGCGTCAGCGGCTGGCTGCTGATGGATCCCGAACATCCGGATCAACTCAACAGAACGCGTGGAACATTGTGGGAGATTCATCCCGTCATGGCGATCGAAGTCGACGACGGTGGGACGTGGGTGCGACTCGACGACTACGCCTTCAGATTCCGTTGATCTCGCTTGCCGCGCGGTCGAGAATCTCCTTGATCTTTCTGATCTGGTCAGCCGATCGAGACGAGCGTTTCGATCCGTAAATCGCGCCCGCGATGTTCTTGAGCCCGCGATTCACTTCCATCATCGGCTCGCCGAAAATGCTTTGCGCAAACTCTTCGATGCGAGAGAAGATGTCATCGATGAGGGGCTGGTTCTCCGCCAAGTGCGCTCGTCCCTCGTCCGTGATCTCGTAGATCTTCTTTCCCCCCTCTTCCGGACGCGCTCGCGCGTAGCCCAGATCCTCGAGAAGTGTGAGCGTCGGATAGACGGTGCCCGGACTTGGCGCGTACATCCCGCCGAAACGATCCTCGATCTCCTTGATGATTTCGTAGCCGTGCCGCGGCTTCTCGGCGAGCAGCTGGAGGATGACGAACTTGAGATGCCCCTGGTCGAACATCCTTCCGCCGCCGAACGGCCCGCCGCGCGATCTGCCCCGACCTCCCCAGAAAGCTCCCGGGTCGAAGCCGAAGCCGCCTTGCCGGGTTCCGAACGCCCAGCCGAATCCTGTCCCGCAGTGCCCGTGGTGCATCTAGTTAACCTCTCGCTGAGTCGGTTAAGCCAGTCAGATAGTGCTGGCGATATATCTTTGCGCCGAGAAGTTATATCAAGCGATATATCGCTGCAAGCCCCACTGTAGTGTGCGTCACATCTGCCGTTATTCGCAGTCCGCACCCATCACTTCAGCCTCTTCTCGAGAAACGCTGCCGTCGCGCTATCGGCTTTCACTGAATTGGAGTGCATCATGAAATGATGCGTGTCATCGGGGATAATCAGCTCCTCATACGACACTCCCGCCTTCTCGAGCCTCTCCGCAAGATCCACCGTCTGCCCGAATCGAACGTTGCGGTCGTCATCACCGTGAATCAGCAGCACCGGCGACTTCCAGCCGCTTAGATAGGCAATCGGAGATGAGCGATATGCGACCTCCAGCGCACGCTCGAGGTCCGGCGGCTGCTCGTACCTCTCGCGATTCATGAGGCCGCGTGCGCGCTCGGTTGTCCAATCGTGGACCCCATGGATGTCCACGCCGGCCGCGAACAAGTCAGAATTCCTCGCCAGAGCCATGGCAGTGAGGAATCCCCCATATGACCCACCGTAGATCCCAATCCGCCGAGTATCGACGTTGGGCAATCCACGCAGATAGTCCGCTCCAGCCTTGACGTCCGTGTACTCCACCGCGCCCTGTGAGCCGGCACCACGTGGATGCTGGAATTCGCGTCCGTATCCAATCCCAAGCCGGTAATTCACAGACAGCACGATGAATCCGCGACTCGCCAGATACTGGTTGAGGGCATACGCATTGGTGTAATAGTCGGAGTAGTGCCAGCCGAGGAGCATCTGTCGCGGCGGCCCACCGTGCACGAAGATGATGGCCGGCTTTTTCGCGGGTCCCTCTGATTTCTCGAACAGCTGCGCGTGTACCTCCACTCCGTCGGGCGACTTGTACACGACCTTTCGCGGAGTCACGAGCTGCACCGTCGGAAAATCGGTCGGGATTCGCTCGGCGCCGATCCACCTCACGGGTCCGCCGCCGATCGGCATCACGCCCGGTAGCGGTGGCCGCTGAGCGGTCGCGCCGATCAACGCGATGAATTTTCCATCGCCTGTGATCACCGGGGTCCACTCGAGTCCCGCACCGGGTGTCATCACTTGCTGATTGGTTTTATCAACCGGCACTCGCACGATGTGGCGACGATCGACATCGTTGCTGTCGCGACCGGCGTTTCCCGCGAACACCAACCATCGCCCGTCCGGGCTCAACGAGATGTACTCTGCCATGTAATTGCCGGGCGTGAGCAGCATCGGCGGTCCGCCCCGTTCCGTGATCGAGTAGAGGTGAGGCCAGCCGTCCACGTAGGAGAGAAAAACGATCCGCCCGTTGGCCGCCCAATGGAGATTGGCTCCTCCCTGCGTGGTTGGACGCGATCCCCGCAGCGTCTTTGGTGACTGCCAGATCTCCTGCGCTTCACCCGTCGTTGCATCCGCAACCCAGAGAGACCAGGGCTGATGCCTTTGGGCCAGAACCGAATCAGATGGTCCGCCTCCACCGGGAGCCCGGAAGAATACGATGCGATTTCCGTCGGGTGACCAGCGTGGTGATTGATCGCGTGAGGTCCAAGGAGCGACCCACCTGATCGGCGTCGAGTCTCCGGAAAAGATTCCGATCCACGCGTGATCCGATCGACTGGCGACGAAGGCGAGCCGCGATCCGTCTGGCGACCATTGCGGCTCATCCAGCTCGCCGCGAACAGTGAAGAGCTTCTTCGCGGCGGATGACCCGTCAACCGGGGCAATCCAGATTTCCCGATTGTGCGTAAACGCTACCCGGTCGCCCTTAGGTGAAACGACGGGATCATCTCCCTCGGCGAGCGGCTTGGGCTCGCCTCCCTCGAACGGCACAGACCACACCTGGACCTTGAATCCCGATGGGCTCTCGGTCGGGTTCACCGGAACCGAGGCGTCGAAATTCGAGCCGTGATCGCCACCGCGAACGTAGACGACGTACTTGCCGTCGCGGGAGAAGGAGATGCTGGTCAGCTCCTGGCCATCGTCGGTTGTGTAATTGGTGAGACGCCGCGGCTTGAAGTCGGGGCCCTCCGCGACCCAGACGTTGCGAAGCCCCTGCTCATTGAGCGCCCAGGCGATTCGTGAGCCCGAGGGCGCGGCGGCGAGCTCGTTGGGAAACGGATAGCTCTTGATCTGGACGACGGTGAAGCCCGGGCTGGCCCGAGACGATTGGCCGGAGGCGGCGCCGCCTACTGAGGCGAGGGCGAATAGCAGGGCGCAAAGCCGGTAACGTACGCCTGGGTCCTTAGCTTCTGACATTGAAAGTCGGCTCGTGAAGTGATGTGGTACCTGCTGGCACCTTCTGTGCGCTCAATTCTCCGAGATTGCATCGGAGGAATCAATGAGTCCCGTCCTTATCGGAATAATCATCGTCCTGGCCCTCACCGCGGTCGCCTTGATCATCGTCGGACAGCGGCGCACGAGGACCCTTCACGAGAAATTCGGATCCGAGTACGACCGCACGCTGAGATCGACGAAGGATCGCGGTCGCGCCGAAGCTGAGCTCCTCAAGCGTACTGAACGTGTGGAGGCACTGAAGATTCGTCCGCTCGCTCTGGCGGACCGAAGTCGCTTCGAGCAGAGTTGGCAGGCGGACCAGGCTCGCTTCGTTGATGATCCTGCGGGGGCGGTGAAGGAAGCTGATCGGCTGGTAGCGGATCTGATGCAGGTCCGCGGTTATCCCATCGCTGATTTCGAGCAACGTGCGGCGGATATCTCAGTCGATCATCCAAACGTCGTGACCGAGTATCGGGCGGCGCACGACATCGCCACCCGCGATGCGCGAAACCAGGCCAGCACCGAAGATCTGCGGATGGCAATGGTGCATTACCGCGCTCTGTTCAATGATCTTCTCATTGCGGATGCTGCACCGGTGGAGCGGACCATTACGCCTGGCGAACGCATCATGGCGGATCGCGTCGAGAGGCCAGTGACGAGCGAAGGCACCGTTCGGGACCGAGCTCCGGGCTCGTTCGCGAGCGACAGAGTAATTCCGGATCGAGACGATAAGCGGCCGGACGGGCAGTAAGCCGACATCGATTTCGCGGGCGACCCTGTAGGAGAATGCAACGAGAAAGGCACTCTGCTTTTTGCGGAGCGCCTTTCTCGTTGCGGGATTCAGGTCGGCAATGAAGCAGACTTCACGCGACGTATTGTCCGGTAGGACTAGTCGTTGAAGTCCCCGCAGGCTACGATGGTTCCGAGGTTGGTCGGCGAGGCGTGAACGTTGATGATGTAATCCTTTGCCTCGTTGAGCTTCAGGGTCAGGGTCACTTCCGCGGTCGCGCGACCATCTGACCCCACGACCAGCGGCGGATAAGCCGACATAGCCCCAACGACGGGCGTACTCGCGTCAGTGCACTTTCCTTCGTGGATGTGCCACGGCAGAGTTGCACCGGGCTTCCCACCGACGATGTTCACGACAGCGTGCGTCATATCGTTAGAGGTAGTGCCGGTTGCGGTTCCGCTGATGCCGGAGCCTCCGACCGGACTCAACGTTCCTTTCCAGGCCTCAGGTGCGCCTGGGCGCTGCACATCCACATCTACTTTCCCTGATTTCGGGGCGGTTTCGACCTTTACGGTCCGGGAACACGCGGCCGCGAGCAGGAACGCAGCAGCGAGAGTTGCGACGCGCATATGGCTATCCCTCCATGGCTTGAGGCGATGCGTTTCAGCGATACGCCTTGCACATACCGCACCGGAGAACCGGAAGGAGGACGGGTAGAGATGCGTGAATTGGGGAGAAAGATCTGAACAGCAAGGCACTCTAGCGAAGCAGCGCAGTCGTAAGCGCGATAAGGGCCAGGAGTACGCCAATTCCGCCTGTGACGAGCGCGGCGAGAGCGGTTGTTCGCCAACGCTCTTCCGCGCTCTGCACCGCGTGCATCAGACGCTGTTCAGCGGTTTGTTGCTCGGTCGCAAAGAGCGACTGCTGCATCACTCCTTTCCCGAGGAGCACCTCCTCCATCGCCCGCTCGAGGTGGCGCTGACTAATCCTTTTCGAGACGTCGACCCCCGACTCCGCTGCAGCAGCTGTCGCGGCCTTCAGTACCGCGTTCTTGATGTCGCCTCCGCTCACCTCGAAGCGCTCGGCGAGAGCGCCGAAGTCAACGTCGGGGGCGAGCGGCGTCTTGATGGGATGCACCTGCACCTTCCAGATCTTCTCACGTTCGTCCACACCCGGCATCTCGAACATCACGTGGGTTCGAACACGACGCTCGAATGCCGGATCGAAATTCACGGCTAGATTGGTCGCGAAGATGACGACACCGTTGAACGCTTCGAGCTCCTTGAGAAGAACATTCACCACCGTGTTCGATTCGCGCTGGTACGCCTGAGCGGGTCCCGTTGTGCGGCGTGAAGCGATCGCGTCTGCTTCATCGAAGAAAAGAACGGCGTTTTCCTCGGCCGCGATGCGGAAGACTGCGGCTACATTCTTGGACGTTTCACCCGCCCACATCGATTCCATCTCCGCGTAGCGCACGGCGAGGAGTTTTTTTCCGAGCGCGTTCGCGATCGCTTCTGCACAGATCGTTTTCCCAGTGCCGGGCGGTCCCGCGAAATTGAACGCGAGGCCGAGTCCAGTCGAATGCCGCTCGCCAAGTCCCCACTGGTGGAAGATCAACTCGTGGCTTCGGACCTGGCCAAGTGCTTCATCGAGTGCGGCGCGCGTGCGCGGCGGTAGAATGACATCGGCGAATGTTCGCTGAGACGTGACCGTCTCGACGGCCCGGCGTCCGCCGATGCGCCCAGCGAATAGATCTCGAAGTGGAGTTGGCACTGTGTGCTATGCCTCCGGTGCGGCTCTGGGATACACCCACAGCACATTACGCTCCATCTCGATCACAACATTCTGTCGGGTTCATAGGAGTTTGGCCGCAGGTCTCGCGATCTTCTGCCGTCATCGTGCCGGCACAGGCACCAGTCTGCCGATCGTGGTACCGTCTCCGAGCTCACCATTTGCGTTGGCGCCCCAACAATAGGCGCCCCCGCCAACCGTCACACCGCATGTGTGGAACCGACCGGCACTGACGCTCTTGAAAACAAGGCCACCCGAAACAGCGACCGGAATAAGGCTGTTCACCGTGGTCCCGTTGCCGAGGTTGCCATCAAAGTTTTCGCCCCAGCAGTACGCCACGCCCGCGCTGGTTACTCCGCACGTGTGACGGTTTCCCGCGCTCAGTATCGCAAAGGTCAGCGCGCCGGAGACCGCCACCGGCGTACTACTCGCTAACGTCGATCCATTGCCGAGCTGACCATATTGATTCCATCCCCAGCAATAAGCCGCGCCGCCGGGGGTCAATCCACACGCGTGAAAGCCTCCAGCGCTGACGGTGGTGAAGGTGAGTTGACCCAAGACGGCCACCGGGAAGAGACGCTGGATCGTTTGTCCGTCACCTAACTCGCCGGTCCCGTTCTCACCCCAGCAGTACGGGGCACCGCTCGTGGTGAGGCCGCAGCTGAACCAGCGCCCCGGGCTGATGCTTGCGAAGGTGAGGCCACCTGAGACCGCGGTCGGGACGCTCTTCTGAATCTGCGAGCCATCACCAACGGAGCCGGTCGAGTTCTCGCCCCAGCAATATCCCGTGCCCTCATTCGTTACCCCGCACGTGTGAGCGTATCCGGCCGTTGCCGCGCCGAACGTAAGACCGCCCGAGACCGCGGCGGGGATCGGGCTCTGCGGGCCGCCGGTGCCAAGCCTGCCTGTTTCGTTATTTCCCCAGCAATAGGCCGCGCCGCCGTTAGTAACTCCACAGGTGTGGGTCCGGCCTGCGCCGACGTTGGCGAACGCGAGTCCGCCCTGGACCAGCTCGGGGGCATAGCTCGGCAGCAAGCTGCCGTTTCCGAGCTGACCGTTGGCATTTTCTCCCCAACAGTAGGCACTGCCTTCCACGGATAAACCGCAGGTGTGAAAGTAGCCCGCAGTTACCGCAGCAAAAACAATCGGGTTTCTGATACTGAACAAACGGCTGGTAGCTCCCGTCAGATTCGGCGCCGTAGCGGTCAGCGTGTAACCCGAGCCGGGGTTGTTGATGCTTAAAGTCTCAAATGTCGCGAGGCCGTTAATGGCAACTGCTGTCGTTACGCCGGACAGCGTTCCGTTCCCGGCGTTCGTGCCGAGTGCCACAGTGACCGTGTTTGTCGCCGTCGGAACGGTGTTGCCACCTATATCCTGAACCGCCACGACGACGGCCGGACTCAGCATCGCACCTGGCGCAGCTGTCGAAGGGTGAGTGATGAACCCAAGCTTGCTGGCCGCGCCAATCGTTACGTCGAAGGCAGCGCTGGTCGCACTCATGAGACCACTCGAATAAGCAACGAGCCTATATCCGCTACCCGGATTTGCGACGCCCAATCCAGAGAAGACAGCTATTCCATCCAGCGGGATGGCAAGTCGGGCACCGTATAATAATCCGCCTTCTGGATTGAGGCTCAGTGAGATCGCGTTGACAGCACCGCTGATTCTGTTTCCTACGGAATCCTGTACAGCCACTGACACGTCGGGAATAGTGACATGAGCAATTGTCGTTACGGGCTGGATGACGAACCCCAGCCTGTCCGCGAAAGCCGGCATCACTGTGAACGCGGCACTTGTCGCTGGCGTGAGATTCGGGGAGCTCGCAACAAGTGTATAACCAGCGCCGGCGAGTTTAATTCTGAGATTCGGAAAGACGGCAACGCCATTCACGGCCGCGACTGTAGTATTTCCCAGCAACTGAGCGCCGGGGGAGCCGCTTGCAATTGAGAGAGTAACGGGCGCGCTACTGGTGGTGACACTCCGACCAGTTTCGTCCTGAATCGCTGCCGCGACAGCAGGTAGAATTAGAGTGCCGGCAAACGCGTTGGTAGGCTGTGTGGTGAATGCGAGCGAGGTGGCACTCGGGGGCGTGGTCGTGCCGTTATCGCAACCGATCGTGACGAGAACTGTTGCGGTGACTAGTCGCGAGAAGCGCACCGCAGAGGCGGACATGGTGTGCGTAGAGGACCGCTCCGGCATGAGTCCTTATTACCATGTTCCGAAAGCGCGCCGAAAGCAAACCTTCTGTCGACCGTGGCGCTCGATCGTGCGTAGCTCCGCCGCATGGAGCGATAAACGGCCCATGCAAATCGCGCGCATTGAGTGGGGTTCTGGGCTCGACGCCGCAGCGCAAGCAAGGCGGGGAACCCAGTAGGGGCAACTAAAAAAGGCAGCCGAATGGCTGCCTTTTGAGTTGCCCCTCCTGGGCTCGAACCAGGACTCTTCTGATCCAGAGTCAGACGTGTTGCCAGTTACACCAAGGGGCAAAAAACTGCCTCGCATATCACCCGAGGCAGCCATCGCAAATTAGTCGGTACCACCCGCTTCATCAATCACCGCACTACCCCTCGCCGCACGCGCACGAGAACTTTGTCCCGTGCTCTCACAACGCGATACACTAACTCTCGCCACGGCCCTCTGCGCGGCGACTCTCACCGCCTGCGCCCAGGTCGCTCCCGCATTTGGCCCGACCATCCCCGCAGCACGCACCAACGCCGAAGATTTCGTCGGTTCTCTCGCCGAGCGATTCACCAACGTCTACCGCAACCCGAAATACTTCCGTGCCCGCGCGCGACTCGGGAAATACGCGCTGACTCCATCCAGCGTGTACAACGACACGTCCGTGTGGACTTCGATGGGGAGCGGTGACAACACGCGGTCGCTCTTCGCTCAGGCTGAGTTCTCCGACAACCGCTACACGTTCTACCACCGATCAACTCTTTCTCCGGTAGATCGCCGAGCCGACGGACGGCACCTGATCCGACTACGGAAGCTCAGTGGCAACGAGTACGAGTGGCTGACACAGGTCGACTTCGCGATGGGACACATAACGGTTGAAGATTTTGCCTTCATCATCAACCGATTGCTCGCATCTGCGGAGCTTCGCTCACCGGCGCAGATACGCAATGATTATCGGACGAACTTTCCGCGCGCGACAGCGGCATGGGGCCGATTGTTTTCGCTCGATAGCATTCGCACCGTCACAGACGCCGACGGCGCGACGTCCACCACTCTTGGCATTCGAATCACACAAGACAACATTCGCTCACAACTTCCCGCACTCGCCGGATTCATCGACAAGTACGCCCTCGGCTCTCGCTACAAGTTCGTCGTCACCGACCCGCGAGGCGTGCGATGGCTCGAGTTCTCCGGGAAAGACAGTCTCGTCAAGTTGCGGGTACGAAGTCGCGGCGGATTATTCGCGCCGCTAACGGGTCCGGTCCGGACGATGCCCGATACTCTCGTGCTCACCTCCGACTTCACGACGAAGGTTCTCCTCTTCACGGTTGGATTCAGGCGACTCGTTGGCGACCTCATCGTCCAGAAGTCCGGCAACGAGCGCGCGTTGTCCATGCGCTTCCACAAGGAGCCCGACTGGAGCCTTCCACCAGCGGTTGGGTTGCTTATCCGGACGCCGCTCAGGCGGCCATTCATTGGCCAGGGCTCGACCTTCCGCATCGCACTCGTTGAAAATCCCGGAGGTCAGACCATCGTCACCCGGCGGACATTGGGGATCGTCGAAGAGAGCGCGATTCTCCGCTTTCTGAATCGCCTGAGCGGAACGATAATGGGCGACTTTGTCGAGAAGACGGAGGCCGAAGAGAATCGGTTCGCCGCCGAGGCGTTCAACGCACTGAGATACGATCTCAGGGCGCTGCTTCAATAGGAGGAAAGTGCGTGCGGCGGGCTGGATGGCTGGGCGGCCGCCAGCTTCGAGCCAGCTCAGAGCCCGCCGCTGCCTAGCCAAACGCCCGCTGCACGCAGTTTCGGTGAGAGGATCCGAGAAGGCCACCCCCAAATACACGAATGCCGCGGTGATCCTTAATGGATCATCGCGGCTCGGCGCGGCCAGAGAGGGCCGCCTTTGCGTGCCACGCGCGCCGTCATTGGAACTCTACGTCCTACCGAGCGGCGGCGGGCAGCTACTGTTTCGACTTCTTATACACCTCACCCGCAACATTAGTTGCGGACGAATTCAGCATGGAGCTGAGGGGGATCGAACCCCTGACCTCTGCAGTGCGATTGCAGCGCTCTCCCAGCTGAGCTACAGCCCCGCGACCAAAGCACGACGGCCGGACTCACACCGGTTGCACTGCACCCGTCGCACACGGGCCCAAACGTCATAAGCCCCGCTGAACTTTCGCGGGGCTCAGACTTCACTCAACTTACCTCAGCGGCCACCAAAGTCAAGGGAAATCTCCTGTCACGAGCGTGTAACTCCTTGCCCGGTTTCACGATACGCACGGCGGCTCTAACGCGTAAAGACGTAGATATCACCCAGCTGGGTGATCGTCAGCGTTGATCCGTTCAGAGAACCCGTGAAGATGTCCCCCGTCCGCGAATCATGGAACTGGAACGCGCTGTTGTTGCGCTGGTATGTCCCGAAATCTTGAAAGGTCTGAGTGCTCCGAACGCCGGTAGAGCTCGTCGTCCGGATCTGGTAGGTGTCCGTATACATCCCGCCCGCTTCGATCGTGAACATCTCGTCCAGCAGCTCATCTGTTCCAAACGAGCTCGAGCTCATGACTGCGGGGAGCGTCTGTCCGTTGAACGTCCGCAGTTGGTAATCGCCCGCGACACCGCCGATTCCGAGCCCTCCTGTTATATCACTGCACGCAGCCGCGCTTCCTATTACCGCCAGGAGAGCGAGGCCGACTAGAGACTTTCTCATGTCCGCATCCTGCCATTGAATTGTTCTCACCGGCCGCAGTCGCCGCCAGCATCAACCGTTCTACACCGGTCGCTCGGCTGGGTTACGCCGCGTTCGTATCACCGCCCAGGAGCGTGATCACTTCGCCGGTGATGTAGCTGGAATCCGTAGTCGAGCAAATCCTTCGAGCCCTCGAGCCCTGTGATCGAGCCGGTGTTGATCGTAGTTAGTTCGCAGTCCGCAGTCAGTCCGCAGTTCGCAGTCAGTCCGCAGTTCGTAGTGCCCTTGTTCCCTATATTCTGCGCATGTCGCTGACCGTGCGCTTCCTCGGCACTTCCGCCTCGCGGCCTACCGTCGAGCGCAACGTCACTGCTCTGGCGATCGTTCGCGAAGGTGAGACGCTGCTGTTCGATTGCGGCGAGGGAACGCAGCGCCAGATGATGCGCTACGGGATCAGCTTTTCACTCCGCGACATCTTCTTCACCCACATGCACGCCGACCACATACTCGGCGTGATCGGCCTCTGTCGGACGATGGCGCTCCAGGGTCGGCAGGAGCCGATGCATCTCTGGGGGCCCGCGGGTTCAGATCAACTGCTCAACCGCGCGATCGCAATCGGGAGCGAGAAGCAGCATTTCCCGATCGAGGTGACGGAGCTCACCCCCGGTGACGAGATCAAGAGAAATGGCTACCGCATTCTCGCGTATCCGGCCGCTCACGGAGATCGGGTCGCACTCGGTTTCGCACTCATTGAAGAGATTCGACTCGGCCGCTTCAATCCCGACCGCGCGCGAGAAATCGGAATTCCCGAGGGTCCGCTCTGGGGAAAGCTCCATCGTGGTGAGACCGTCACGCTGCCAGACGGGCGTGAGGTTACCTCGGATAGCATCGTCGGCTCTGCGCGTCCCGGACGACGAATCGTGTACACCGGAGATTCCCGGCCGTGTCAGGCAACGGTCGACGCCGCGGAAAGCGCGGAGCTGCTGATTCATGAGGCTACGTTCGCTGACGAAGAGGCGCCCCGCGCAATCGAAACAGGACATTCCACTGCTCGCGAAGCCGCCGAAGTCGCCGCCGCCGCGAACGTAAGGCAGCTCGTGCTCACGCACCTGTCGGCGCGTTACTCAATGAATGCGTCCGAGCTGATTCAGGAAGCCCGCACGGTGTTCGAGAACACCACTGTAGCACGCGACGGGATGGAGATAGAAGTGCCCTTCGCCGCGGAGGCGTAAAGGCACTCCGGGCTACCGCTTTGCCAGCTCTCGCCTGACGACCTTCGGATCGGGACCGGCAAGCGGCGTGGCTCCCATCGAGATCGGCATCGACCTTCTGAAAAGAAGCGCCATCGCGTCACGAGTCAGCTGACGCATCACTGCGTCTGGTGAGATTGAGCCCGTAACGCTGCGCGCTTCCGGTCCACGCCACTGGTACCACGCATAGCGGTCGAGACGCGCCGTCCGTCCGCCTGGATGATGGAAGACGATCATCGCGTTGCTCGATCCCGGAATTTGTACCTCGACCGCCCAGTGGACGCCGTCTGGTCCGTCGAATTCCTTCATGTCCGACATCAGGTCACCTGTAGCTGGGGAATCGGCTGCCGACCGGCGAATCCGGCGTCTTCTTCATGCCAGTAGCGAACGCTGTCCTCTCCGAGCTGCCAACATAGGAGTACGGGCCGTCCGTCCATCTCGCCCGGAAAATCTATCAGACCCGTGTCGAGTCCCTTCACCATCACACCCAGGTCCGATGCTTCGCTGATGTATCCCTCGATTTCGCGCGCGAGTCGCCCGGCTTCCTGTTGCAGCCTGTTGGCCACCTCATCAGGACTGTCGGGACTGCTGCGGAGTGCGGCCAGCTCGAATTCCCTTACGATGTCCTGCCAGCGCGAGTAATCCCGGACCACGTCGCTCACGATCCGCCGCACGAGCGGCAACATCCGGTTGGCGTCCTCGACCGTGAAGATTCTCGGCATTCGTAGTTAGACCATCGTTCGCAAGAAAACACAACCTGGAAAATCCCAGATCCGAGTGGCCCGAAGCATAGTGATTAGTTGCTAGATAAGAACCTATAGTCAAGCCACGGCCGTTGTAGTGATTGCTAGGTTGGCTTTTTTATCGCGCTTCGGCGTTTCGCTCCTCGAGTCTTCTCCTTCTTCTCTCGCGCGCGGCCTCGTAGCGGCGCTTCTCGTCGTCGGTCTCGGGGACGAGAGCCGGTACCGGAATCGGCTTGCCCGACCTGTCGATCGCGACGTAGGTGAGATAGCACGAGTTCGTGTGCCGTCTCACCCGTGTGATCATGTTCTCCGCTTCGACGCGGACTCCCACTTCCATGGAAGTATGGCCGACGAAGTTGACGCTCGACTTCATTATCACCAGCTCGCCGACGCGAATCGGCTCGCGGAAGTCGACGCGATCCACCGACACCGTGACGCAGCTCGCGCCTGCGTGTCGAATGGCGGATACGGCCGCGGCCATGTCCATCATCGCGAGGATGACGCCCCCGAATACGTTGTTGAGGTTGTTGGAGTGCTGCGGCATCATGAGCTGGGACGTTTCGTGCCGCGTCTCGCTCACAGGGCGGGGAGCGCCCTCCGTCACTGCGCGCGAGTGTGGGCTGCGCCCCGGGTCACGTTGCGCGACGCGAGCTGCACGCGATCGTCGTCGGTGAGTGCCCCGTCGAAAGCTTCCGTAATCGCCGAACGAACGCGGGCGTCGAGGCGTGGCTGATCGAGCCAGAAAACGCGTGGCCTCCGGGAGCGAAGGTACCCGAGTGGCCACTCGTGCCGTCGTGCATCGCGAAGGACCAACTTCGTCTGGTCACGATCGGCATCATATCGCGCGACCACTTCGTAGCCATCATGTTTCCACGTAACGTCGTGACCGTCGCGGATTCCGCCACCCTCGAGCGCCGCGGTGTCGCGGGCGATCGCCGATACGGCTACAGGCTTTCCGAACCGGACATCAACGATCCCCCGCGCCGTGTCGGCCTTCTCGATCTCCGACGTCTCGACCAGTGACCGATGCGTGTATAGCACATAGGGCCCCAGCACGCCGACGATGTCGGCCTCACTGGTTGCTGCGTAGGACACCTGGTCCTCTCCGTCCTCGTCGGGGTCGAGCAAACGAGCGGCGGGATTGCGGGCCAGATACTGTCGCTCCCAGGTCTCCACCTGCCCATCCTCGAACAGCACAGCTGAGTCGCCGGTGAGAAGGTCTCTGCGAATGATGGGCTCCCGCGTGAAGACCGCGTCCTCGTACGACCGGGTCTCCTCTCCGACGTAAACCTCGTAGTACCTTCCGCCGGCGCGGGTGAGAATCAATGGAGACACGCGCGCATGTATTCCCGTCGCCGCGCTTTTCACCCAATACGTGGACGCCCCATCGGCGATGAGAAACTCCGCCGTCGGTGGTTCGGGTCTGGGCGATGAACAGCCCGCCACGGCTACCAGGAGTAGTGCGCCGAGGTAACGCATCGGGGGCAAATATAGTGTATCATGCCATTTCCACCTCAATCGATTTTACGCAGCTGATAATGAAGAGAACCTGCCTGTTTTTGCCCCTTGCTTTTCTGCTTCCCGGGTGCGTCGGAAGCCACGATACGGCAGCTGCCAAAGCTGTCCTGAAGGCTGATTCCGTTTCCGCATCCACGGTTGGCGTCGCGAAACCCCCCACTAACCCCACTCCGGGACCTACTCCTCCGGAAGTGATGAAGCTTCGGACAAGTCTCGCGACTCCTATTCGCGGGCTCTACGTGAACCGGTTCGCCGCGCAGAGCTCGAAGAAGATGAAGAAGCTCATTGCGATCGCTGACTCGACCGAGATCAACGCGCTCGTGATCGACGTGAAGGACGAGTTCGGACTCAACTGGCATTCCAGCGATCCGCTCCTTCAGAAGAACGAAGGCGGTATGACGAAGGTCGCGAACCTGAAGAAGCTGGTGGACACGATCAATGCGCACGGCATACTGCCGGTTGCGCGCATCGTCGTGTTCAAGGATTCCGTCGCCGCTCGTGTGAATCCGACGCATGTGATTCGCAAGAGCGACGGTGCGCCATGGCGTGACCACAAGGGTTTGACGTGGGTCAATCCGTACGCGAACGCGATCTGGGAGTACAACTTTCGCGTCGCGGAGGAAGCCGTGCGGATGGGGTTCGGTGAAGTGCAGTTCGATTACATCCGGTTCCCTGAGCCGTTCAAGAGTCTGCCGCCGCAGGTATTTCCGGAATCGAATGGACGCAGCAAGCCACAGGCGCTTGCAGAGTTCCTTGCAGCCGCGAAGAAGCGGATCGACAAGCTCGGTGTGCGAACCACCGCAGATATCTTCGGGCTCGTGACGACCGTCAATGGTGCGCTCGAAGTGGGGCAGGCCTGGGAGCCGCTCACGAAATCCGTGGACGTACTGCTGCCGATGGTGTATCCGTCACATTACCCCCACGGAGCATTCGGAATCGCGCGTCCGAATGCGGAACCGTACAAGGTGATACTCACTGCGATCAACAGGGCTCGTGAGCGGAACAAGGCGCTTGGCGGCACGACTGCCGACGTGCGCCCGTGGATCCAAGCATTTTCTCTCGGCCAGCCGAAGTACGGGGCACACGAGATAGAAGAGGAGAAGCGTGCGGTGTACGACGCCGGTTACGATGGTTGGGTGATGTGGCACCCCGGATCGTCGTACGACATTTTCCTCCCGGCACTCGAAAAGACTCTCGCCCCGCGAGCCAGGAGAGCACAATGAGACCTAGTTCAGCAACAACACGCGCGCGGGTGACGTTCTAGGAACTCACCGCGCCCGCGGCGTGGGCGTCGTCGGCTTGACAGGTGAGACGGGTGGCGTCGGCGTGACGGTTGTCGGACCAGTCGGCGGCGGCACCGGAGGAATAGCGGTGTTCGTCACTGGGTGTGCCTGATTCTGAATCTCCTCGCGCACTGCATCCACAACAGCTTCCCTCACTGGGCCGATCAGGAGCTTGAGCAGGAGGTAGATCGCTAACGTAGCGATCGCCCACTTCGCCATCACGGTTCGGTTCAACACTCGCCCGGTCGGCGGCTCAGGTGGCACGAGCGGAGCGACGGGCGGGGGCTGCTCGAGCGAACCGAGCTGTCCGAGCATTTCCGCCTCGACGCGCGCCCTTTCGGAGGCGGCGAAAACCTTGGTCGTTGGCCGATTCTCAGCCGGTGCTTCCTGCGGTCGTGGCCTTTCAGTCGGGTCGCTCATCTCACACTTGAAGGTACGTCCTGCGACGCGGAAAGTGACACCGCATTAATGGGTGATGACGCAAAATCCACTAAGCTGAATGCACATCATCAATAGTATATTTGCGGAATGGTCACCACCGCGACGATCGACGGGATGAGCTGCGCGCACTGCGTTCGAGCCGTATTCACCGCTCTCGCGGGCGTGGTCGGCATTTCTCGTGCTGACGTTTCGATCGGCAAGGCAATTATCGAGCATGACGGGAGCGTGAGCGCCGACGCGGTGCGAGAGGCGATCTCCATCGCAGGCTACGAAGTCGCGGACTTCCGCGACGACCGCCGCACCCTGCCGGTGGTGTGATGAAAGACCAGCGGCACGCTCCCCCGCACACGCCCAAGCGCGTGGATGAAGTGCGGGGAGTGGCCGCATTGATAGCACCCGACATACTCGCTCTCCTCGACGAGTCTCCGCAGAGCATCGCCGCGGAGACGGAGGAGATGCACCCGGCAGATCTCGCCGACGTCGCAGAGGCGCTTCCACGTGAACGCGTAGCGGATCTCCTCGGCGCGCTCAGCCGCGAGCGCGCGGCCGATGTGCTCGAGTATCTCGAAGAAGACCTGCGGAGCGAAGTCCTCGAGGCGATGACGACGCGGCAGGCGGCGGATCTCGTCAGCCAGATGACGCCCGATGATCGCGCCGACGTTCTCGAGGAGATGGAAGAAGATCGTGCAGACGAGATTCTCTCCGAGATTCCGACCGAGGCGCGCGAGGAGACCGAGCGACTCCTCGCCTACGAGCCGCAGTCAGCCGGCGGTTTGATGACTACGGAATTCGTCTCCGTCGAAGAAGACACTCGTGTCGAAACGGCGCTCGCAGCGGTGCGGCGCATCGCGCGTGGCGAGCGCACCGAAGCGATGCACACGATCTACGCGACCGATCACACGCGTCGGCTGACCGGCGTGCTGTCGCTCCGCGAGCTACTCGCCGCGCCAGAAGGCGCGCTCGTCCGCGATGTCGCGTGGGGAGAGGTTGTATCGGTGCCGCCGACGGCGGACCGCGAGGAAGTCGCGCGGCTCACGTCGAACTACGATCTCGTCGCTATTCCAGTCGTCGACGCCGACCATCGGATCCTGGGCGTGGTAACGGTTGACGACGTCATCGATGCGCTCGTCGAGGAGCATACCGAGGACGTGCAGCGCTTCGGCGGAATGGAGGCGCTGGATGTGCCCTACACGCAGATCGGATTCTTCTCGATGATCCGAAAGCGCGGCGGTTGGCTGTCGGTGCTGCTCGTGGGCGAGATGCTGACTGCGTCGGTGATGAAGCACTTCGAGCTGGAATTGAGCCGCGCATTGGTGCTGACGCTGTTTATCCCGCTGATAATGAGCTCGATTGCGCGAGCTTCCGTCCGGAATCGCGCTCGGCGCGATACTCGGTGTGCTTGGAGTTCTCCGCGTTGTGATCTGGCAGTACTTCGGGATCGGTGGCGGATACGGCGAGCACTATCTCCAGGTTGCTGCGGTCGTGGGTGCAGCGCTCGTCGGCGTCGTCACATTCGGCTCGCTCGCCGGGTCAATGCTTCCATTCGTACTTCGTCGCATTGGCTTTGATCCCGCGAGCGCGTCTGCGCCATTCGTCGCGACGCTGGTCGATGTCACCGGCCTGAGCATCTACTTCTACGTCGCGCTTTTCTTTCTCAGAGGGACGCTATTGTAGCGAACCCGGAGAAGGCGCCGTTAATGTGCTCCGGCGAGCACCTCAGCGTCGGGTATCGGAGGCGGCGTACCCACCCCGATGGGTATCACAGAAGGACCTGATTCGAGCGCCGGCTCGCCCATCTCGGTTCCGTACGCGGCGATTCCATGCTCGAGCCACGCATGCTCTCCCTTCAGAACCTGCATCGCAACCTTGTAGAGATTCGCGTCGTTGGCGCCAAACAGGTTGTCGAAATGCTGAGCGATGCGAAGGCGCGCCTCGCGGCAGAAGGTGTCGGCGAGGGTGATCGCCTCCGATTGGCCCTTCTTCGCCAGCATCTGAGCGCGAACGCACGCGGCTGACATCGCGAAAAGCTCTGCGCCGATGTCCACCGCGCGAAACAGCACCGCCTGCTTTCGCTCGAGCTTCGGACCGTAGCGAACCATCGCGTGGAAGATCGAACGGCCGAGGTGTCGGGTATTGCGCTCGATGAATCGCATGTGCGTTGCGAGGCGTCCGAACTCTCCATAGCTCGGCAGTTGTCCGCTGCCCACCCATCGGCTCGGATACCACGTGAGATAGAACGGAGTGGACCTCGCTGCAGCCGACAGCCGCTGCTTCATTGTCGCGCCGGGCTTGACGATGTCGAACGCCATGCGGAAGTGGTGATCGACCGCCTCGCGGGCGATGAACAGCCGCATGATCTCCGACGATCCCTCGAAAATCAAATTGATGCGGTAGTCGCGCATCGCCCGTTCGACCGGCACCGGCGTCTCTCCGCGTCGCGCCAGTGATTCAGCCATTTCGTAGCCGCGGCCGCCGCGAATCTGGAGTGTGTCGTCAACGATCTGCCAGCCGGCTTCGGAGTTGTACATCTTGGCGAGCGCCGCCTCGAGCCGGATATCGGTTCCACCCTTCAGATAAAGAGCAGTTGCCAGCTCGGCGACTGCCTCCATCGCGAAAGTCATGGACGCCATTCGCGCCAGCTTCTGCGCCACCGCTTCGTGCTTCCCGATTGGCTGTCCCCACTGGACGCGCTCGGCGGCCCATTTGCGCGCGATAAGCAGCATCGACTTCGCTGCGCCCGCGCAGCCGGCGGGAAGTGTCAATCGGCCGGTGTTGAGCGTTACGAGCGCGAGCTTGAGCCCTTTGCCTTCTCCCCAGAGAATGTTCTCTCGCGGGACCTTCACGTCGTTGAACCGGATGACGCCGTTCTCGATTGCCTTGAGTCCCATGAAGCGCAGCCGATGCTTCACTTCAACACCCGGCATGCTCGCGTCAACGATGAACGCCGTGATCTGCTTGACCTTCTTTCCGTTTTTCTCGGCGTCGGGAGTTCGCGCCATCACCACAAACAGCTCGGCTCGCGTTCCGTTGGTGCACCAAAGCTTCTCGCCGTTGATGATGAAATGCTCACCATCGTCGGTCGGCGTGGCGGTGGTCCGCATGTTCGCCGGATCGGAGCCCGCGTCCGTCTCGGTGAGCGCGAAGGCGGAGATTGCGCCTTTCGCGAGGCGCGGGAAATACCGCCGCTTCTGCTCCTCGGTGCCGAAGAGCTTGAGTGGCTGCGGTACGCCGATGGACTGACTCGCCGAGAGAAGCGCGACGATGTTGCCGTCCTTCGAGGTAACGAGCTCCATCGCGCGGATGTACGTCATTTGCGAAAGGCCGAGACCACCGTACTCCTTTGGAATCTTTATCCCGAACGCGCCCATCTCGCGGAGCTCCTGCACGAGAGGCTCCGGCACTTCACCGGTGCGATCGAGCTCCTCCGAGTTCAGCCTGTCCATGAACGCCTTCAGCTTATCGAGGAACGGCTTGGCGCGGGCCACTTCGGCGGCATCATCCTCGGGATGCGGATGGATCAGATCAAGACGAAACCTTCCGAGAAACAGCTCGGCGGCGAAGCTTGGGTGCTTCCATTCGGTCTCGCGCGCCTGTTCGGCGATGTCGCGAGCTTCCTGCTCACTGGCTAGCTGATGCTGAATCTCCGCCATTCATTCGCCTCAATAGGACGATCATTCCAATAATAGAGATCGCTGCGAAGGAAAACCACTGAATAGCGTAGCTGAGATGAGGGCCTTCATCGAGATCCGGAATCCCGACTCGCGCAGGAACCTTGTCTGGAGGTCCCTTAGTGGTGAGCACGACGTAGTACGGCGCAATCGGATAAGGAATGCGGCCGCGCAATGCGTCGGCATCCAGCCATCGGTATGCATTCGGATGGGTTGGTGACTGATTCGCTCCGGATCGCCTGTTGGGAAACAGCTCGACATATCCCTTTCCGGAGATTTCTGCGGGCTCACGCCATCTCGCGAGATCCACTGTCATTGCGTCCGGCGCATATACCCATCCGCGGTTCACGAGAACCGCGGTGTCCCGACCGGGAAGACGAACCGGAGTAATGATGTGCACGCCCGGCGAGCCGTTCCGCGAGCGATTGGAGAGAACGATCTCGTTGTCGTAGTCGAGGCGACCGCGAAGGATCACTCGCTGGAATCGCCTCTTCTCGAGTCCTGCTGTACTCGAGTCAAGCTCCACAGCCGGGTGGTTGAGACGCGCGAGAACCGCCTGGTTCAGAGCGCGGCGCGCAGCGAGGCGCTCGAGCTGCCAGATGCCGAGCGATGCGCAGATTGTGGCGATTACAACCGCGAGGAGGGCCCCCGCGACACTACGCGTTTTCACTTTTTCTCTGCGCGGTTCGTAGGCCGACTCAGAACAGCGATAGTTGATCCCCGAGCTTTTCGGGATCCACGGGTCGCTGTCCCATGCGCGCTTGAATCTCTCGCGCGGTCGCCGGACTGTGACCGGTGAAATGGTTTGCGACGTAGCCGAAGATCGCCTTGACTCCGCTTTTTATCTCCCTCATCGCGTCCGTCCACAGCTCAATCTCACGCGTGCGGTCCGCCTGGACGCGCGAGTAGTCAACGATTTCGCGATTTGGTCCCATCCACCGAATGTATGCGAAGTCGGCTGTGGGTCGACGGGCCAGCGACAGCATCACACGACGCGGGATCCAGCGGCCGTCTGTCAGCGTCAGCGCGATGTTCTTGTCCCTAAGGAGCGCCAGAATGCCTTCGTTCATCCATCCGCGATGCCGGAATTCGATGGCGAAGCGAAGATCGTCCGGTACACGACCGATGAACTCCACGAGAGCTGGCAGCTCGGATGGCTCGAAGTCTGGTCCGAGCTGCACCAGGATCGGTCCGAGTTTTGGGCCGAGCTCTCTTGCATGATCGTAGAACTGCTCGCCGACGCCCGATACATCACGAAGACGCTGCTCGTGCGTGATCTCCTGCGGCAGCTTCAGGGCGAATACGAAGTTGGCCGGGGTTCGTTCCGACCATCCCTGAAAGGTTGTTTTCGACGGGATTCCGTAGAACGTCGAATCCACTTCGACAGAGTCGAACGCGCGCGAGTAGACCGATAGGTAGTCCGCCGGACGGGTATTGACCGGATAGAACGGTCCGACCCAGGCGTCATAATTCCACCCTTGTGTTCCGATGTGAATTCGGGCTGGCACGGCGGTGAATCGGCGGGCCGAGGGGTTGGATGTCAAGTGAGCTCAATTGGTGTAGAAATTGCCCCTTCGGTGCGCGTCGGCGCTGCTCGCAGTGCCGGTGGATCGCGTGTGGCCGGACGTCAAATGGGCGACTGTCACCGCGCGACGGGCTTCAGGAGGGGCGATGGACCGGACTGACGAAACAAAAATCGAGCGCGGCGGGGTTCTAAGGCACGACGGTAACCCCAGCGTGGGGGACCAGGTTGGTGAAGCGGTGGGGAGTGTTTCCGGGGCAGTGACCGGCGCCGCGATCGGCTCCGCGGGCGGCCCGATCGGTACCATCATTGGCGGAATCGCAGGCGCGGCAGGTGGGTGGTGGGCAGGCCGCACTGTCGCTGAAGCGGCGTCACGCTTTACCAGCGACGACGACGAGTACTACCGCATCGAATATGAGAATCGTCCCGAGCGCCTCGCCGACCGCAGTTATGACGACGTTCGTCCTGCGTATCAGCTCGGCCACCTCGCCGGATTGAATCCCGATTATCAGGGGAAGAGTTTTGACGCGGTCGAGTACGATCTTCAGCGCGGATGGAGCAACGACGTGCGGGCGCGTCATGGCGACTGGTCCAGCGTGCGGCCGTACGCGGAAGAGGCGTACAACCGCGGTGCATCACTGGGTCAGAACGCGTCGGTTACGGCACGAGAGAGCGTGAATCAAACATTGAACTCACCGGAGAATCTCGCCGACCCGGCGGCAATACCCGCTCCCGACCCGACCGACCGAAGATTCTGAAATCCATAAGTGGACAATCCAGGAGGGGCCCGTCGTAGGGCCCCTCTTGATAGCTCTTCGCTCAGGAGGCTTTGATGGCCCTCGAGATGCGAACCAGCTGCGAACGGTGTCAGGCACTTCTCGCACATGGCGATATCGCGTACTGCTGCAGCTATGAGTGCACGTTCTGCGAAAAGTGTAGCTCGGAACTTGGATTAACCTGTCCGAACTGCGGCGGAGAGCTGGTTCGCCGTCCTCGACGGCCGCCTCCCGTAACCCCCGGCTAAATAAGGCTGTGCTCGGCAGGATTGATCATCGGTACGTTTCGAAGAATCCCGCTCCGCTTCCTTCGATCTTCTCCCCGCCGATCCGTCCGCTGATCTTTGCGATCCCTTTCATCTGGATGAAATACCGGCGGGTGTCGGCTTCTGCTCGGCTGACGTCCCCGCGCTCCTCTCGCCGGTAGTTCCCAAACGGACCAACCGCTTGCGACTGGGCTCTGTTGTCTGTGCCGATCGCATCCTCAATCTCGAGATCAACTCTCAGTGTGTCGCCGCCTCGAATGTCAGCGAATGAAGCGCGTGAGGGAACGCGCACCGGTTTCCGGCCAATACGAATTGTTCGCCCATCGTCGTAAGAGATCGCGCGTGGCCTGAATACGGCACGAAATCCGAGGGAGTCGACGAGATAGACGATAAGTGGCGTGCTCGTTCCCTGTCCTTCTGGACTCTGCATGCGGCCATACAGTATCGAGTACGGTCCCGCGCGTGACGCGCCCCAGTCCCACGTCACGCCGTGCCAGACTCCCCAGTTGTGGTCGTGGTACGCTTGCGCACCACTGAATCGCTCACACACGTTGGCGACGCATATAGTCCCTGTCGCCTCCCCCCGGAGGGCTGGCACCGTGTATCCGGACACGAATTCGCGCGAGGTATACGATGCTCCCGGGAAATACGCGTGCGGTTCGGGATGCACTGCCAGATGAACTGTGACCGTTTCGCGTCCACGCGCCGCCGGTGCCATTGCGTCAACACGGTAGTCGCCATCCGGCGTCACACTCACCCTGGATTCACCGATGCTGAGGTCCGCCCTGGAGGTTGAGAAGGCCACGCGGTCCCGCGGAACGTACGACGCGAAGCGTCGCTCACTCCTGTTCTCTTCGCGCAGTGTAACAGTGACACTTCCGCCCCCCCGCTCGCCGGTCACATCGCCGGCGACGATCAGAGAAATGAATGCCCACCGCTCGCCGTCAGCGGAGAGGACGTTGAAGTAATGCCATTCCGCCCAGCTTTCGCGGTTTCGCACGCTGTCCGGTGGGAGGTGGAAATGATCGATCTCATGGCGAAGCTCGTCGGGCCGGGGAGCGATCCATCTGCGGTCGCCGTCGTCGTCCGACCATTCACCCGACGCCAGCGCTGGGCCTGCTCCAACGGCGCGCGTTCTCGACGGAATGTCGCCGCCCGCACGAACGGCAACCTCGCGGCCGGATAACGTGCGCATGTACATCAAACGTCCGTCGATCTGCGGCGCCACCGCGTTTACCTCTTGGTCGAGTCGCGGTGACGCGAGCAGCTGGCGATAGATGAAGCGGCTGTGATCAATTGAGAAAAAGAGGCCGCCAACGCCGCCTGTCTTCATGACCTCGATGTCGAGGCCCTGCGGGAGCACTGTTATCTCGCCGCCACCAACGAGCTTCTCGTCCCGCGCCTGGGTCAGCAGCGCTTCGCCAATCGACAGCAGCACGATCATCACCCCGACGCCCGTGCCGTAACCGAACAGCAACAGCAACGACCGCCATGGGCGATTGATGATGTTCGTGAGTGCAAGACGGGATATCATCCGTCGACGATAAGCCCATCGCGCATGTGAATACGGCGTCGCGCCGCACTCGCCAGATCCTCGTCGTGCGTGACGACCATGATCGTTGTGCCGTCGCCGTTCAATTTTCCGAACAGCCCGATTATTTCGGCGCCGGTGTGGACATCTAGCTCGCCCGTCGGCTCGTCGGCGAGAAGGAGCAGCGGTTTGTTGGCGATTGCCCGCGCAATTGCCACCCGCTGCTGCTCTCCTCCGGAAAGCTCCGCTGGACGATGTCTCTCACGATGGGCAATGCCGACATATCGCAACAGCTCACGCGCGCGCTCGTTCCGCTCGGCCCGATTCGATCCCGCTTCAGCCATCGGCAGCGCGACATTCTCCAGCGCCGACAGCGTCGGCATCAGATAGAACCGCTGGAACACGAAGCCGATATTGTGGAGACGGAATCGGGTCGCTTCGCGATCCGGCAGGTCGCCGACGTTTCGGCCGCTGATTGCCACCGTTCCACTGGTCGGCTTGTCGATCGCTCCAACCAGGTTGAGCAAAGTGGATTTCCCACACCCTGACGGACCAGCGATCGCGACGTAATCACCGGCCGAGACGTCGAGCGTCACTCCACGAAGGGCATGCACCTGCTCCCTGCCGAATGCGTAGTCGCGCGTGACATCGCGGGCGTCGATCAGCGGAGCCGGAGTCGTCACGCGATCGCTTCCTGTCTGAGAGTCGTCGCGACAGGGAGCGACGCGACTCGCCAAGCGGGGTAGATCCCGGCGGCAATCCCGGAAAGCGCGAGCAGCCCAAGCGCACTCCACGCCGCGCGCGGTTGGAATAGGAAAAAATCGATCGCCACTGGAAGCCCGGGAAAGCTCGACAGGATCGCATTGAGGTACCTGGCCGTCACGAGCCCGAGGCCAAGCCCGGCGATTGCTCCCGCCACACTGATCGCCATTCCCTCCAGAACGATCTGTTGCACCACATGAGCGCGCGCGATTCCAATGGCGCGCATCACGGCGATCTCGCCGATTCGCTCGTTGACGGATACAGTCACAAGTGTCGTAACGAGCAGGAAGCCAACGAACAGGCTGACGCTGCCGAGGATTACTGCGAGCTGGCGGAAATACCTCAGCCGTTCGTCGACCTGTTTGAGCGCGGTCGCGGTGGAGATGACGCTCACCGATGGAATGCGCCGTTCGATCCATGCTCTCACCGACTCGACGTTCGCTTCCGGCCTCGCCCTGATCATGAACAGCGATGCGTCGTCCCGCCTGTCGGCGCCTCCCATCTCCTGCAGTGTGGCGAGCGGCATCACCGATGCGAGCTGCTTCGCGGCGCCATAGAGAAAGCTTGCGCGGCCAGTCAGCACGAGCCGCCGCGTTCCGGAGTATGACCTCGTTTGAGGGTCGTACCCGGCAGACACGTCGAGCGTGTCGCCGATTCGGGCTCGCGTCGCCTCCAGGAAGTCGTCGTTTGCGGCGATCTCGTTGGCGGCAATCGGGTCGCGACCCGATAACAGCTCGTAATCGCCCTGCACTCGCGGATCGACTCCGAGCGCAGCACTCGTCACGGTCCGGTCGCCAACGTGGACCTGGACCGTTCCGCCCAGCACCGGCGAGATCGTCGTCACGTCGGGATTCGCGCGAAGCGTGGACATTATCGACGACACACTTTTGATCGTCGCGTCGGTATCGAATGGAAGCGTGCCCTTCGGCGCCAGGCGGATCTGAAAGCCACGAGAGAGAAGAAGCTCTCGAAAGGATTCCCTCATTCCGGTGGACATCATCACCATGTCGAGCAGCATTGCCGCTGCCACCGCGACTCCGAGGATTGCGAGTATCGACCGCGTGCGATGTCGCACCAGCGAAGCGCTAGCGAGGACGACGAGCATTACCGGCCGAACAGGGCGAGCGGCGGTGTTCGCACAAGGCGTAGCGAAGCCACTGCACCCGCTGCTATACCCAGCACGATCGACAACGCGACGGCGAACGCAATGATTGACGGCGTCACCAGAGAAAACGAGAGCGCCGACCGATAGACACCGCGGTAATACCAGTTGATCACGACGGACATCACCGCACCGACGCCAACCCCCAGTGCACTTCCGAGCAGTGCAAGCGCCGACGCCTCAGCGACGATGCTCTTGACTACTGTTGCGCGCGAGATGCCCATCATTCTGAGCGCCGCTACGTCCCGCCGTCGCTCTTCGACCTTGAGGAGCATGATGCAAAGGAGGAAGATCGTGCTGGCGACAATGGTGATGACGCCGATGGCACGATGGAACCGGCTCACGACCTGAAAGGTCCGCGATGTGCCGACTGCAATGTCGCGCGACCGGTGCGCCTCGAAGCCAAAGGCGGCGGCATTGATCGCTCGCAGAGCTCGGGGGGTTGCCTGTTCATTGCGCGTTGCGACCGCGAAGCGGTCCACACGATCACTGTACCCCGCGAGCTGCTGCAGCTCGTCCAGATGCATTCGGATTCGATAGTAGCCCGACGCGGCCTCGGCCGGATCCTTCGTTCGCGCGAGAATCCCCGAAACAACAACGGTGTCCCCTGCGCCGGCGGGCTGCGCAGAGACGATCAGGCGGTCGCCGATGTGGATCCTGAGATCGGCCGCAAGTCTCTCATCGATTACGATCGTTTGCTGCTGCGCGAAAATCAGGAGAGCACAAACGAAAAACTGATTGATCACTCAGCAAAGTTAGCGGCCGGAATAACGAAGGCCGGAGGACGTGGCGCCCCCCGGCCTTTGCGAATCGCGATCGATCTTTGTCGCTAGACGGCGACAGTTTCCTCTTTGTACAGCCACGCTCCGACAACGCTGGCGAGGACGAAGTTGATCAGCCCTACGATGGCGAACGTCCACCATAGCCCCTTGGGCATCATCCCCATCATCATGTACCCCGAATAGAAGATGGCGGCGAGGACCCAGAAGAGAAGCGCCACGATTACCGCGGTGCCGGCGCCTGGACCGAACCGCGGACGAACCGCGGCGTATGTCCAGACCAGCAGTATTCCGACAACGATATCGATGACGATGTAGACCCACGGCGACTGCGTCGTCATCACCTCGCCGAGTCCGGGCTTGAAGGCGTCCGCGGCCGCCTTCATTCGCTCACCGACGATATAGGTGTTCGAAATGAAATCGATGATGTTCAACACGACGCCCGCGACGACGCCTCCGATCAGCACCCTCTTCGCATTCATGGCCATGCTGTGCTCCGTTGTGGTATGTGAACGCGAGCCCGCGCACCGCATCGAGCGGGCGCGTCCGACAGCATACAACGCGTCAATAGTACAAGCTCAGGCGACAGAGGCAATACCCTCCCGGTACTACAAGGCGAACCCAGAAAATCGCAGGTGAGAGACGCCAGAAGTTCAGCCCGCGGGCGCGAGAGGTGAAACATCCAGTTAAGCCGGCTGAGTCGGTCCTGTGATTTTCTTGGTTGCTTTTGCTGTTAATGGGCTGGCGCGTCCAGATCGACCAGCGGCTGGACCATGACTTGCGCCGCCAGCTCCGGACCAATCGAGAGTATCTCCCGGCCAATGCGGAGCGAGATCGGGCCGCCGAACGGGGCCTTTGACACTATCAGCACCTCCGCCCCGGGCGTGATCGACAGCTCACCTAAATAGCGAAGCAACTCCGGATCGGCATCGCTGACTCTCATCACGCGCACGCCGTAGCCGGCGGCGAGCTCAGCGAGGGAGAAGTACTCCGTCTCGTCCATCTCTCCCTCGCGCGTGGGGATCGGAGCCCCGTGAGGATCGGTGACCGGCTCGCCGATCGCCGCCGCCATTCTGTCCACCAGCTCGTCCGATGCGGCGTGCTCGAGTCGCTCGGCCTCTTCGTGCACGCGATCCCAGGGATAATGGAGTGCAGTGGAGAGATAAGATTCAATAACGCGGTGCCGCCTCAACGTCCGAAGGGCGGCACGACGACCACTGTCGGTGAGACGCACGCCCCGATACGGCTCGTACGTGAGAAGACCCTGCTCGGCGAGACGGCGCACCATTCCACTCACCGACGCCGGTGCTACCGCCAGCCGGCCGGCAATGTCATTTGTCGCTACCGCTGCGCCACCGGCGCTCAGTGAGTAAATCGCCTTGAGGTAGTCCTCCACCGTCCCGGTGAGGACGTCAGCGTCGGCGACGTCTTCCGCGATCGCAATCGCTCGGCGCTGTGCCTTCACGATGGTCGCGCCTGCTTGCCTTCGGGCGTGCCCCGCACCAGCAGCACCGGGACCATCGTGTTGTGCCGCACGCTGTTGGCCACGCTGCCGCGGATCACGTCGCCAATGAACTTGTGCCCGTGCGTCGCCATCGCGATCAGATCGCATCCCTCACGCTCTGCCGTTTGCGTGATCTCGTGAGCCGGATCACCGCTTGCGAGAACTGCCTCCGCGTCAATTCCATCCGCCTCGAGAGAGGTCGCCAGCCGCTCGATGTACGCGCGATCCGCCTGCATCTCCTCGCTCTCACGAAGGTCGAGCTGAGAGATATTCCGCGCCGCAAAACCATCGGCGACATGGATTATCACAACCGACGATCCGCACAGCTTCGCGAGGCCCTTGACGTGATCGAGGATTGCGCCGTCGTATCCGGAGTTCTCCACTGGCACCAGTATCCGCTTGTACATGGCTCAACCTCCGGTGAAGAACTGCAAGAGCAGCCTGATGTTGAGAGCCGCTATAACCACCGCAACGAGATAAGCGAGCGCCTTCAGCCATAGGGGATTGGCGAACTCGCCCATCTTCAACTTGTCGGACGTAAATGCAACGAGCGGAAACACCGCGAACGACAACTGCATGCTCAGCACCACCTGGCTGAGCACGAGGAGCTTTGCCGTGCCGCTCTCCCCGTAAGCGATCGCGACTATCGCTGCCGGAATGATCGCGATCATCCGCGTGATGAGTCTTCTCAGCCACGGCCGGATACGGATGTTGAGGAATCCCTCCATCACGATCTGTCCGGCGAGCGTCCCGGTAAGCGTGGAATTCTGCCCCGACGCCAGTAGCGCGAGCGCGAAGACGGTGCTCGCTCCGGCGCCGAGGAGCGGGGTCAGCAACTTGTAGGCATCCTGTATCTCGGCGACGTTGCTGTTACCACTCGTGTGGAACGTGGCTGAGGCGACGATCAGTATCGCCGCGTTGATGAACAGTGCGAATGACAACGCGATCGTCGAATCGATGAACGCAAATCGAACCGCCTCTCGCTTTCCGTCGGGCGTCTCCTCGTACTGCCTCGTCTGCACAATCGAAGAATGGAGATAGAGGTTGTGCGGCATCACCGTCGCGCCGAGAATCCCCACGGCGACGTATAGCATTGCCGGATTGGTTACCACCTGTGTCGAGGGGATGAAGCCGTGCAGCACTGCCGCGACCGGCGGATTTGACTTGATGATCTCGAACAAGAAGCAGAGCCCGACGGTGGCGACGAGCGCGATAACGAGAGCCTCGAGCAGCCGGAACCCCTTGTTCTGGAGATACAGAACGATCAGGACGTCGAGCGCCGTTATCCCGATGCCGATCGGAATGGGGATGTGGAACAGCAGGTTGAGGGCGATCGCCGATCCGATCACTTCGGCAAGGTCGCACGCCGAGATCGCCAGCTCGCAGATGACCCATAGGAACCAAACCGTCGGCCTCGAGTAGTGGTCGCGACACGCCTGGGCGAGGTCCCTTCCGCTGACAATCCCGAGCTTCGACGCCAGCCCCTGAAGCAGAATCGCCATCAGGTTGGAGATCAGGATGACGGTCAGGAGCGTGTAGCCGAACTGAGAGCCGCCGGCGAGGTCGGTCGCCCAGTTCCCCGGATCCATGTACCCAACCGCCACCAGGTATCCAGGTCCCGCGAATGCGAGCACCTTTCGCGACCAGCTCCGGCCGGAGACCGGGACCGTGCGGTAGACCTCGGCCAGAGAGGGGGTAACTCGCGCGCGCCGCCAGCCGCGGCCCTTTAACGGGATCTCAGGCTTCTCGCCACTCGGCGCAGGTCGTGTTGCCATTAAGATTCTTGATGAGGTTAAATCAGATCTTCTGACAATGTTTGAGCATAATTACGTCTGCCCTAACTTTTCTGCAAGAGTAGACTTATAGCATTGCCATAACTCACTTAAGCCGTGAGGCTGAGAAAGCCCGAGAGAATCCGTTCGGTCATTCCCCAGACCACGAACCCACTGTGGTGGAATGCTCGTCGGGTGAATTGCATTCCCCGAGCGGTAATGACAGTGTCGCGCCACCCACTGTCTCCTCGTAAAGTCGCAACGGGCACCCAGAAGCTGTCCGCCACTTCCGGGCTGAGGACCGGTTCCCCGTGAGGTCCAATGAGGAAGACGTACGGACGCACGACTACCGCCGGAAGGCGGATTGTCATCGGCCGCAGATCATCCAGCTGTCCGATAACCTCTCCATTCTCGCCAATATCGAACGCGGTTTCTTCCCAAGTCTCGCGCACAGCGGTCGCGATGAGGTCGTCATCTCCCTCCTCATGACGACCGCCCGGGAACGCGACCTGTCCGCTCCACGGGTCGCCGGCATATTCCGCCCGCTGAATGAAGAAGATCTCTGGCTGGTTGGAAGCACCAAGACGAAGAATGAGCGCGACCGCTGCCCTTCTCGATTCATCCTCGTAGGCTAGGGCAGGCTGGTGCGAGGCGAGCCGGTCGCGCAGCCGCGCGAATGCCGGGTGGTCGCGCACCTCCCGCGAGACGCTCACACAGCAGCGGAGCTTCGGCGTGTCGTCGAGACGCCAAGGTGTTCGGCCAGAAAGCTCACTGTTCCGCGAACCACGAGATCGAGCAGCGGCGGGATTTCCGTGAGTGGATGCTTTCCGCCGAACCCGTGATTTCCACTTTCCACCTTCCAGAACGTACTGACAGAGCGCGAGAGATCACGCAACTGCTCAGCCTCCGCTACCGGTACCGTCTCGTCGGCTTCCCCATGAACGATGAGCCACGGCACCCGGACTCGCGCCGCGGCTGCGGCGATGTCGAGCTCCGTCATCGAGAGCGATTCCACCTCTTCCAGGAGAGCGCTGCCAAGCCGCATCATTTGCTTCGTTCGGGCATTCTCGATGTCGACGTAGCCGCGCCTTCGCCAATCGTCTCTCGCTTCGGCGGACCAGCGCACGGTTGTCGAGATCGCGTTCCATGTCACGAGCGCTTTCACGAGCGGATCGCGTGAAGCGCGCAGTATTGCAACGCCGCCGCCGCGGGAATGTCCAAGGAGGCCGTACCCGCGATTTCGTGTGATCCATTCACGGCGGGTCGCTTCGGTGATCACCTGGTCCAGATCGGCGAGCTCCTGACGGTAGGTGTTCGTCTCGAACTCCTCGAGTGCTGTGAAGTTCTCACGGTCCGGCCCGATTCCGCTCCCTGAGAAATCGAACGTGATCGCCCGCATCCCCGCTTCGGCAGCCTTTCGCGCGACATAAGGGAAAAACGCGTAATGCGCGAATCCCTTGAAGCCGTGAACTATGAGGATTGTCGCCCGCGGAGATGCCGGCAGAAATGCTTCGCCACGGATGACGAGCGGCTTCCCGCCATGCGGCCGGTCCCGCTGGATCTCGAAGGTTTCAATCGCTGTCAACTTTCTACTTCCCCTCCGGCTGCGATCCAGCCGCTCCAGCCTTCGGCCACCGACTGAACGTCCTCATATCCCATTTCCTGGAGAGTCTCGGCGGCGAATGCGGATCTGTTTCCTCTCGCACAGTAGATCACGACTCTCGCATCGCGCGGGACCATGGATTCGATCCTGCTCTCGAGATTACCTCGCGGAAGAAAGAGCGCCCGCGGAATCCTCCCGAGGTTCCATTCATTCGGCTCCCTCACGTCGAGAAATACCGCGGACGGATCGGTTCGCCAGACCTCGACGGCTTCCTCGGGCGCAATCTCTCGGATGCGTGCCTTCGTCTCCTGGAGGAGGTCGTGATAGGTCTTGGGGGTCATGCCTCGACGTCCGCTATTGTCTCCAGCAACATCCTCCGATCACGCTTCTCGCGCAATGACGCGGAGCGAACGGGCATCCGCGTCGAGCTCGGCTCTGGCGCCGAGTGGAATAGTCCACTGGTTGGAGATGTGTCCGAAGGGCGCACCCGAGATGCAAGGAATACCTGCGCTCCCGGCCGCCTCGGCAATCACGTCTGCGAGCGCGCGGTTGTCACCCGAAACCTCCTCCTTGGGCGGACGGAAGTCGCCCGTGACCAAAGCCGCGCAGCGCTCCAGCGCGCCGGCGAGCACCAGTTGCCTCAGCATTCTGTCTATTCGGTACACCGCCTCGCCGATGTCCTCGATGACAAGAATTGCTTCATTGAAATCGAATGCGTACGGCGTTCCCATCAGCGCTGTTACAAGGGCGAGATTGCCGCCAATCAGTCGACCGACTGCGCGGCCGGAAGCAACCGTCCGGCCGCCGGCTGCAAGTCCGCAGGAATCCGCCTGCTCAACTAGTGCGCGTCGCAGAGACTCGCGTGCGAACTCCGGAATGCGTGCTCGAGCGGTGGGACCGTGGAATGTGATCAGTCCAGTGCGGCGCTGAATCGCTGAGTGAATGGCGGTGACATCGGAAAACCCGATCACCGGGCGAGGGCGGCGCACGAGAGCGTCGTAATCGATGCGGTCGAGTAGCCGCATGGATCCGTACCCGCCGCGGATGCACCAGACCGCGTCGATCTCATCGTCGCGCAGAGCACTGTTGAGGTCGGCCAGCCGCTCCTCATCCGTCCCGGCCAGGTACCCGACGCGCCGGCGGACATTCGCGCCAACGATTGGGGTCCAGCCAAATGACTGGACATTCTCGCAGGCGCGGTCCAGATCCTCTTTTCTCCGGATTACTCCCGCGGGAGCCACCAGCGCCACCCGCGCCCCGGGCTGGAGAGCCGGAATTGCGCCGAACGGAGAGTCACCTAGCATCGGGACAGAACGTAGGCGGGATACGACCAAGATCAACTTCCGAAGTTGACCCTCCCTAATGAGGTTCCAACTCCGTGGCATGTCCATTGCCCCAATCCGTCAACACATAGGTAAAGAGGGGGATTATGCCGCACATCAAGCGGGACGACGCTTTTTCGGGCGATCCGCTTTCCGAGGGCGAGGATAAGGCCGAGAACGGAACTCTCGGAACCTCGAGCAATAGGGAGGAAAGCATGGTCGAGTCGGGCAAGGATGCGTTCGGAAGGGGAAGCGCGATCCGGAACCCCGACCAGTCGGAACAGGTGAACTGGGACAGTGGAAATCCCGATGCGCCGGATGAGGACACTTCAGGCGTGCGGCGTGCGGCGCCGTCCACATTCGAGGGAGAGCAAAGCGGCAGCAGCAGCGGCACTACCGGCCTTACTGGCGAGCCCAGTGAAGGCAACTCGCAACGCGAGCCGGGCGGAGTGGAAGGAAGCGAAGGCTCGACCTAGGATCGCGCGTCCGACCAAGTGACTGTCGCGGCTTCCTCCCCAGAAGTCGCGACTCGCGCCGGGACGCGCGAATGGTGGACAATTGGGGAAATATCCAACCGAGCGGGGCGTCGAAAGGCGCCCCGCTTACTTTTCCGGCGTAAACGGAGCGGTGGCTAGCGCGATCGCCTGCAGTCAGCCCGTGAAGTGGAAAGGGCGCAGGTACATCTCGGGCTGAAGCGCGCCGAACGCCGTCGCTTTCAGTCGCTATGAATCGATGCCGTTCATCCCCGCTTCTCCGGCTACGGTGCGCGCGTGCGATCATTGCGCGCCGCAGCAGAGCTCCTCGCGGGAGTCAATTCGATCGAGCGAGCAACAGCGATCGTTCGCGAGCTCCACTTCGGCCACGAGCCGGTGCGCCTCACCGACGACGACTGCAGCCGGTTCGGAATCGCTGATCTCGTAAAGGACCCCAGCATTGTCGAAGGAAAGGGTGCTCTGCGCGCGCTGGTCGCCGAATCGCCCGATTCCTTGCCGCTCCGTGAAGTCATTGCACGGCTCGCGCGGACGCTCTCCGCGCGCACTCCCCACGTCCTCTGGATCCTTATCGTCGTCCGTCCCGCGTCACACGAATTGGCGGTCGCGGCCTGGCAGCTTCACTGCGCTTCACCACGCGTAGCCGCGCTCATCGCGAACACAGACGCAGTCGTCGACAGCGATGCTGAGACGTTTCTTTCGCTGTGCGACACGTTCGCCGCCAGCGACCTCCTCACCCACTCGCGCTTTACCGACACGCTCGGCAGACAATCGGTGACGCGCAGGTTCTATCGAACGCTTAAGGCGTGCGTCAACACCATCGCCGACTCCGTGCAGCCATCCCTACCCTCGGAGGATGCTGCCGAAGTCGCGCTGCTGAATGTTTCCCGGCTTCTCTTCCTTTCGTTTCTCGAAACGAAAGGCTGGCTCGACGTCGATCGCGCGTTTCTCGCGAATCGCTACGCCGACTGCATTGTCGGCGGCGGACGCTTCCACGATCGGGTTCTGCTGCCACTGTTTTTCGGAACGCTGAACACATCAACGGAACATCGCGCTCGCAAGGCACGAGAGTTCGGAAGAATCCCCTTCCTCAACGGCGGACTCTTTACTCGCGCGGCAGTGGAACGCCGTCATCGCGACGCGAGGTGCGCGGACGAAGCGCTTGGTGATCTCTTCGCCGATCTCCTCACCCGCTATCGCTTCACCGCCAGGGAGGACACCACGTCATGGTCCGAAGCTGCGGTTGATCCGGAGATGCTCGGCAAGTCATTCGAATCGCTCATGGCCGCGCACGAACGGAAGTCGAGCGGTGCGTTTTACACGCCGCAATCGCTCGTCGAGCAGCTCACCGCGTCCGCGCTGACGAGCGGTCTCACGACTGAAGATGTCCCGTCGGAAACGGTGGCGCGCGCGCTCGCCGGCGAGATACCGTCGTCAGCAACGAGGGACTTCCTGCTACGAGCCACGGATCGTGTAAGAATCCTGGATCCCGCCTGCGGCTCTGGTGCATTTCTCGTCCACATCCTCGAGCAGGTGGCGGCTCTGCGCGTGCGCCTCGGCGACCTGCGTCCGCTTCACCGCATCAGACGAGCGGTTCTGGCGTCATCGATCTTCGGCGTCGACGTGAACCGGACTGCGGTATGGCTCTGCGAGTTGCGACTATGGCTTTCCGTGGCGATCGAGGATCCCGAGCGTGACCCGCTGCGTGTCGCTCCACTGCCCAACATCGATCGCAACATTCGCGTCGGAGATTCTCTCGGAGGCGGAAGTTTCTTCGATCTTCCTGCTCCCGGAAGCAAGTCACTGCGGATTATACGCGAGCGGTATTCGCGTGCCGTTGGCAGAAGAAAAGCGACACTCGCCAAAGAGCTTGACAATGCGGAGCGGCGACTTGCAGTTGCCGGCCTGGACGCAACAATCGAGAGGCTGGCGCACCGGCGCCGGGAGCTCATTTCCGCGCTTCGTGCCCATGATCTGTTCGGTCAGCGATCGCTCGTTTCACAGGCGGATCGATCAGCGCTAGACGGATTGCGGAAAGACATTGCTGATGCCCGGCGATCGCGGCGCTCTGCGATGGATGGGACAGGTCTCCAGTTTCGGTTCGCGGTCCACTTCGCCGACGTTGCAACCGCGGGGGGCTTCGACGTCGTGCTCGGGAACCCGCCGTGGGTTCGAATTCACAACATCCGCGCGTCTGACCGCCGCCGTTACTCGGCCACCTTCGCCGTTGCACGGCGCGGAGGCTGGCACCACGGGGCCGAGGCGGCCGCAGCATCGGCGGGATTTGCCTTCCAGCTGGATCTCGCCGCGCTTTTCCTTGAGCAATCCATTCGATTGGCGAAGCCTGGTGGAATTATCGCCCTGATCGTTCCGGCAAAACTCTGGCGGTCTCTCGCCGGTGGCGCCGCTAGGAGCGTCGTTCTCGATAGCGCGACGATTCTGGAGCTGCACGACCTGACGGAGGCGCGGGACCATTTCGACGCCGCAGTCTACCCGTCGATCATCGTCGTCGAGCGAAGAGTCGCGCCTCGGCACGAGTCTCTCCCGGTGTTGGATGCGGCCGAGTCTTCATCAAACGGTGCAAGTGTTGGAGCCGACAGCAACGACATGATCGCTGTTGTGCATCGCGCGCAATCGGCGATTCATTGGCATACGACTCCGGCAGACCTTGGATTCGACGAATCGTCCGGTAGCCCGTGGCTGCTTCTCCCTCCCGAGGTCCGCGCCGCGTTCGATCGCGTTCGCGAGAAAAGCGTTCCGCTGGCGCGGGGGACTGCAGGCCGACCGTGGCTCGGAGTTAAAACCGGTTGCAACGATGCATTCGTCGTCGAAGAAGCTGGCAGAAGCGCGGGCGACTGCACTGCAGTTCGGGCCGGCGATCGATCGGGAGTCGTCGAGACCCGCTGCCTTCGCCCACTGTATCGAGGCGAGTCGCTTCGCCGGTGGCGCCTCCGCGATGTATGCGACCGAATCATCTGGACACACGACTCGAACGACAATCCTGTTCGCGAGCTGCCACATCGCGCGAAGGACTGGCTCACACCGTATCGCCGCGATCTGGAGCGTCGCGCTGACGGGCGGGGCACCACGCCGTGGTGGCGCCTCTTCCGCACCGAGAGCGCGGCATCCACGACGACCCGGGTCGTGTGGTCGGACTTCGGACGTGCGCCGACCGCGGCACTGGTCGATGCGGGATGCGACGCTGTGTTTCTCAACAGCTGCTACGTCCTCATGTGCCCGGACCGCGACTCCGCGATCGCGCTTGTCGTGCTGCTCAATTCCTGCATTGCCGCAGCGTGGCTCAACGCTATCGCGGAGCCCGCTCGTGGTGGGTATCGCCGTTATCTCGGCTGGACTGTGTCGCTGCTTCCATTACCCGCAGATTGGAATCGCGCCAGGAAAATCCTCGCTCCGCTCGGACAGGCAGCCATTGACGACCGGATTCCTTCGCCGGATTGCATCACTCATGCGACACTCGATGCGTACGGTCTGCGGGAAGCGGCAGTCGAGCCGCTGGTCCTGTGGAACTGCCGATAGTCGAGCGCGACACCGCGGTCGTCCGCGCGACAATCGCGAGCTGCTGGCTATCACAGAGCACCGCTCCGTCTCCGTGCCCGGCCTCATCCGTACCAGCAAAGTTTCTCGGAAGAATCCATCTGCGGCCCCATCAGCTCTCCGCTGTCGAGAGAATCAGGCGGGCGATTGATGAGCTTGGTGGCGCGCTCCTGTGCGACGAAGTAGGGCTGGGAAAAACGTACGTCGGACTTGCCGTCGCGCAGTCATACGGGGAAGCGACGGTCGTGGCTCCTGCAATTCTTCGCGCGATGTGGCGCGACTCGGCCAAGCACGCCGGCGTTCCAATTCATTTCGTTTCATTCGAATCCCTCAGCCGCGGCCGATCATGCACCAACGAAGACGGTCTGCTGATCGTCGATGAGGCACACCACGCTCGAAACCCTCGAACTCGTCGCTACCATCAGCTCGCCAAAATCGCGGGTCGGCGGCCTGTGCTTCTCCTGTCGGCGACTCCGATCCACAATCGGTCTCGTGACTTGAGCGCGCTACTCGCGCTGTTCCTCGGGTCACGCGCCGAGTCGCTCGATTCCGCGACGATGTCTCGGTGCATTGTCCGGCGAACAGCTGATTCGATGACTGCCGAGCCTTTTCCCGTTGTTGACGCCACTGCGTGGCTCGGCGAGGGTATCGACGATCGTCTTCCCGCGAATCTTCTCGCGCTTCCTCCGCCTCTTCCGGTACGGGACGGAGGGGATGCGTGCGCTCTGGTAGTCCGCTCGCTCGTGAGGCAATGGGCGTCGAGTGATGATGCGCTCGTTGCCGCGCTGAGACGACGGATCCGCCGCGCCAGCGCCTTGGCGGCTGCACTTGAAGAGGGAACGTATCCGTCCGCGGCAGAGCTGGAGAGCTGGGTACGAGGCGACGAGGACGTTCAGCTCGGATTTTCACAGCTACTGGCTCCGGCGGTGAGTGAGAAGGTCGCGCTCCTCGACGCGATCCTCGCGCATGAAGTGGCGCTACGCCATTTGCTCGAGGATGTTCGGTCCCATCAGGATCGAACCAATGCCCGCGCAAATGCATTGCGAGCCATTCGGAGTCGCCACGAAGACGAGCGTATCGTCGCCTTCTCACAATACGCCGATACAATCCTCGGTTTGTACAAGGAGCTGCGTCGCGATCCTCGCGTCTGCGCTCTCACGGCGACACGCGCGATGATCGCCAGTGGACGCATCACACGACCGCACGCGCTGAGGTTGTTCGCTCCCCTCGGAAGCGGAGCGAGTCAGCCGCGTGCCATCGAGCGAATTGACCTGCTGCTTACGACGGATCTGCTCAGCGAAGGAGTCAACCTCCAGGATGCATCAGTGGTTGTACACCTCGATCTCCCCTGGACCTCCGCGCGTCTCGAGCAGCGAGTTGGACGCGTGGCGAGAATGGGATCGGCACATTCGTGCGTCGCGTCCTACGCGTTCGCTCCTCCTTCAGCGGCTGAGCGACTTCTCGGTCTCGCCGCCACGATCGACCGCAAGGCGCAAGTATCGGCAGACAATGTCGGCGGACTGGCGAAAGTTCACGTGGACCGCGAACGACCAGTCGAGTCTCGTCGGCTGAGCGTTCCCGAAGCGACTGAGATGATTCGAGGCGAGCTCGCGAAATGGCGGAGCGAGCGCCCACCCGAGGTTGCGCCGGGTGACGTCACGATCACAGCTAATGTCGAGACCGACGTTGACGGATTCATTGCCGTTCAAACCCGCGAGACGGGAGTCGAGCTCGTGGTGGCAGAGAACTCTGTCGTCACTGATGATCCACGAGTTGCGATTCATGTCCTTCGCCATGCGCGGGGTCCAACGTCTCATCTTCCAACCGACTCGACGTCCCGAGCGTTGAGAGCGCTGGCTGATCGGGCTCGGCGTCAGCGCGCCCTCTCTCCGGCTGACGTTTCCTTCACCGCAAAGGCTCGCCGAGCGGGCCTTCGCCGTCTGGCTGGCGTAGAGTCCAGGTCCGGAGGACATCGAAGACTCCTGCGCCTGTCGAGTCTGAATCGCGCGAGAGAGTTGCTGGCGGGACAACTGGACGCCGCGACTGAAGGCGCGCTCGAAGACCTGTCCGCGCGTCAGCTCGACGATGATGCATGGCTCGATGCGATCTCGCTGATTCCTGTCCGACCGCGTTCCACTGCATTGCCTACAGTGGGCTTTAGGCGGCGCGTGATTGCATTGCTCGTGCTGACGCGCAAATGACCGCGTCGAAAGTCGATGCAATGCGGTGTGTCCGGCAAAGGAACGGTGCCGAGGAGTACACGGAGCCGGTCTACGCTTCCCGTCGCCGGCGGGATCTACCAGCCGGTTTCTAAAACAACGGAGGGTAGATGCCAAGGATCATGGAGCAGATGCTGATGATCTGCGCGCTGGCGGTTGGTGTTACGGCCACGGCGGTGAGCTGCAGGGACGCAACAGAGCCCGGGCTTCAGGCACCTGGGATTGAGGTTTCTCTCGAGCGAAGAATTGCGGATCTGCAGACGCAGACGGAATGGATGGGGAAATTTCACACGGACGCACTCACCTATATCCAGTCGCAGCTCGCGGCGGCGAAAGCAACGGCGCGGACGGCACAGGAGCGGTGCCGGGTCGCATCCAGAGCGTTCAAGGATTTCACCAGGGCTTTCCGAAAGGACGGTGCGCCGCTGACTCTGCCTCCGGACTTCGACGCCGGATTCGGATGCGACGACGGAGTGCCTCTTGGAATGCGGCCGACCGTCCTTATAGCGGGGAGTGGTGGAATATTGCCGCGACGAGATGATCTATCGCCGCAAGCGCAATCGTATCTCAGTCAAATCGAAAGCGCTTTCGACGCCGACGTATCGTTGGAGCAGCTCGAGTCAACGGTTCGGGCTGTCACGTACGAAGCAGCCGGAACGCTGGATTATCTCGCCGCGACCGCAGTCTTCGGAACCGCGTCTATTGCAATCAGCTCGGCCGAATATTGGAGCACGAGCTCTGGCGGGTGGAGCGGCGACGATGGAATCCCGCTGGCGACTTCGATTGGCATCAGCTCCCCTGGAACTTCCTCGTACGTCGGTACCACGCCTTCCGCGATCCGCTACGTTCTTAGTCCAACTGGACGGAGGATCGTGAAAGCCGACGTCGCGGCGGCTGTTTCATCGTTCCTCAAGGATTGGTGGACGGGTGCTGCGTCGGTGGAGAAGGCGGCGATATATGGCGCCGCCGCATCCGCGATCGCTGGTGTGTCGCTGCTTTTCTGAGCAACGTTTACTGTGAGGCTGAGCAGTGTGTGCGGGAAATTGATTAGCTGTCGCCGCAGTATCAATCATTGGAGGCAACGACGTGATCGACGCAATTCGTAACTCTTCGGCCGAGGGCTACACGCTTTATGGCGCGGTTGTCAGCGTATTGCTCGCAGCGGTTCTGACACAGATTCCCGTGCTGCGCTTCGGCAGCTTCTGGATGATGGCGGGAGTGTTGATCGCCGCGGATCTCGTCTGGTACGCGCTGATGAAACTCGGCTTGTTCAAGGCGCCGAGGAATCGGGCAAGGACGGACTGAGGGTTGGACTTACGAGCTGCGCGAGCGAGTTCCGTTCGCGCAGCTTTGTTTTGCAGTGCTACCGGAATCCACGGCCCGAGACTCAATCCGGGCCGTGGATCTTCGGATTCTACAGCTGCGCCAGCACGCCACTCAGCACTTTAAACCGTTCTTCCCAGTACTGCTTGAGATGATCTGCAGTCTCGCGATCGGGCAGCTTGGTGTGCTGCACGGCGACTGAGCTCTTTGACTTGCCTTTCGAGTAGAAGCCGACCGCGATGATGGTGCCGTCGTTCCAGCCGAGTCTCATCGATTTGGGTTTGGTGGCGCTGCGCACCTTCACATCCGCGCCATCGAGCCAGCGCTTGCGGGTGTTCGCATTTGCCCACGCCTTGAAGAGCTTTGTCACGGGCACGTTGAACGTGCGGGACTTGCTTGCCTCGTAAGTGCCGTCGCGACGTTGACCACGGGCGCGCAGCCCTTTGATGCGCTCGTATCCGACGGTGACGGTCTGTGTCCACCATGACGCGACCTTGTATTTCTCACTCACCAATGCCGCGATGTCGCGATGCGACATCCGCTCGGCGCCGAGGGCGTCGAGCGTGTTGACCCACCGCTCCCAGCTGCATCCCGTCTTTTCCTTGATGACGGCATCGCTCATCCCTGCGAGCTTGGCGTAATCCTTTGGGCTGGGCGTTGCAGCACGCGCAGGTGCAGCAGCGGTCTGTGTTTTTGGTCTGGATTTCCTGGTGATCTGCGCGCGGGCGGCGGTGTAGGCTTCGCCCGTCTTTTTCATGCGAGCGCGAACGAGGCGCTTGAGATCTTTATTGCGGGTCATCGTCATATCTCCTTTGGGCGCACCACGGGCCACTCCCCAGCAGCGCGCCATGGTGACGCAAAGGACCGACGATTACTGATCCGGAAGTGTGCCCCCTTTGCCTCGCACAGGACTCCGGCTGGGGCGGAGTCTATAGAGGTTGGGCGTGGATCGACGCCACCAACACGATGTTCAGAGCTGCTGATAGTGTCAAGCCGTTCCGGGCACCGCGTATTAGCCGTCGTGCGCTCGCTTCAGCTCGTCGATGTTGAACTTCTTCATCGCGAGCAATGCGTTCATGGTTCTCCCGGCTTTTTCGGGATCCGTGTCACTGATCAGCTTGGACAGAATGACTGGAACGACCTGCCATGAGAGGCCGTATTTGTCCTTGAGCCATCCGCACTGCTGCGCGGCTGGATCGCCGCCCTCACCCAGCTTGTCCCAGTAGTAATCCACTTCTTCCTGCGTATCGCACATGACCTGAAGCGAAATGGCTTCGTTGAACTTGAAGATCGGTCCGCCGTTGAGGGCGGTGAACGATTGCCCATCGAGCTCGAATGCCACGGTCATTACGGATCCCGGCGGTCTTCCATGAACTTCGCGCCCAGCTTCTGTATACCGGCTGATGGTCACGATCTTTGAATTCTTGAAGATCCCGGTGTAAAACCTGGCGGCTTCTTCGCCTTGATCATCAAACCACAAACACGGCGCGATCCGATCCTTGCTTGGCATGGAATTCCCTCATCGTTAGGGGAGGATCAGGGATCGCCGAATTCGTGCCACGCGTATCCGTTGCTCGAGACGCTATCAAGACAACGAGACAGATGATTACGTCCAGCTAGTGGCTCGAGCATTTACAGGTGAGATGCTTTCGGTGCCATTAATTGCGTGGCGGCCGAAGAATTCCGCCACGCCGCGTGCGACGGGTTCTGGATTCTGCATTTGCAGCAAATGACCGACGCCTGCCACGGTTAGATCTTCGACTTGCGGAAACCAGGCGTGAAGCAGCTCCGCCACGTCGACCCACAGCGGCTCCGTATCCGTACCTCGCACCGAAAGGATCGGCTGGTCAATGGCGGCGGCTTCCTCCGCTCCGAACTTCCATGCGCTAAGGGCTGGCAGCTCGATGCCGAAGATCGTGTGGGCGTCCTTGATTGCCTGAGCAACGCCGCCGGCTACGTGTTCATCGATCACGTCGCGGCACGTGGCCCGGTCGAGCCCGCTCACGACGCTCAGGAAACCTTCTACGGCACTCTCATGGTCGCCGACGCCATAGGCCTCCATCGCCGGGCCTGCTTTTGCGAATAGACTCTGCGCACTGGGGACGGTGAGCAGCGACGGCTCGAGCAGTGCGAGCGTGTGAACGCGATCGGGGTAGTCGAGGGCGAGTTGGAGCGCGATCGCGCCACCACTGGAGTGCCCGGCGATGTGTGCGCGGCTGATTCCAAGTTCGCCGAGCAAAGCGGCGGCATCCGCAGCGTGGTCCGCGATGCTCACCGGCGGAGTCGTATGCGTGCTACCGCACCAACCTCGTCTGTGGTATCGGATCAGGCGGTAGCGCTTCACGAGGGGCTTTGCCGACATGAAGAGGCGGAATGCGCCCGCCACCATGGGACTGATCAGGAGCACGGGTTCGCCTGAACCCGTTGTCTCGTACTCCAGCTGCACGCCGTTCACGTTTGCGATGTCCATCGTGTCTCTCCACTTTGGGTTCCTACTTCATCAAGCGTGACAAAGGCGGTTACGGTGGGAACTTCCGGTGTTACGGACGCGCGCGACGCGGCGACGCAGGGCGACTGGCAACGCGCGTACGACCTTCTGTTGGAGGTTGATGCAATCCGGCCGCTCGCTCCGCCGGATCTCGCCCTGCTTGCCGACGTTGCGTATGCGTCAGGTCATCTCGATGTCACAATCGAGACTTGGGAGCGGGTGCACGCGGAAAGCGTACGGGCCAGCGATCGCGCCACGGCCGCGGGCGCCGCTACACGAGTTGCCATGCATCTGCTGTTCGATACGGGGATGCTGGCCCCGGTCCGCGGCTGGATCAAACGGGCCGATCAGCTGCTGGAGAATCACACCGAGACGCCCGTCCACGCCTGGCTCGCGGTCGTTCGCAATTACGAGCGCTTGCTCTCGGGCGATTTTGAAGAAGCTCGCCGATGGGCTCGCCTAGCAACGAAACTGGGCTCGAAGTGTGATCCCGGCGCAGCCGCCATCGGTCGAAGCGCGGAGGCGCGCAGTCTTATTCTGGATGGCGAGGTTTCGCGCGGACTCGAGCTTCTGGATGAAGCAGCCGTGGCCACCGTTTCGGGTGAGCTCGATCACTTCGCGACTGGTGTTGTCTATTGCGAGCTGGTGTGTGCGCTGCAGGCGCTTGGCCAATACGATCTCGCAGAGGAATGGACTCAGGCAATGGAGCGGTGGCGGCACGGTCACGGCGTGGGCAGCATCCACGGACGTTGCCGCGTCCACCGTGCTGAAATCCTGCGGTTGCGTGGATCGACCGGCGATGCGGAGAAAGAGGCGCTGTTAGCCTGCGAAGAGCTACGGCCTTACCTGCGACGAGAGTTCGGTTGGCCGCTTACCGAGCTCGGGCGGATCCGACTTCGCAGAGGAGACATCGAAGGCGCCGAGCAGGCTTTCCTCGACGCTCACGAGTGCGGATGGGATCCGCAACCAGGGCTTGCCCTCGTGCATCTGGCCCGGGGAGAGGTGGCGGTGGCGGCGGCATCCATCCGCGATGCTCTCGAGCATCCGACGACGATCCCATCGAAAGAGCTGCCACCCAATACGGAGTTGCGACGAGCACCGCTCCTCGACGCTCAGGTCGAGATCGCGCTGGCAGCTGGCGACCTCGCGCGAGCCCGGTGGGCAATGGACGAGCTGGAGAAGGTAGCCGCTGCCTTTCAAAGCAAGGCTTTCATAGCAAGCGCAGCCGCAGCGCGCGGCAGCGTTCGACTCGCCGAGGCTAATGCGGCTGATGCGCGCCGTGACTTTGAGCGTGCAGTGCGTCTCTGGCACGAAGTCGGCGCTCCGCATGAGGCCGCGCTCGCAAGGATGGGACTTGGCCGAGCGTACCGTCTGGAGACGAATGAACAGAGCGCGTTGCGGGAGTTCCGCGCCGCACGATCCGTGTTCGAGCGGATCGGCGCAGTGAAGGACGCAGAGCGAGCCGCTCTCGCGTCCAGTAATGTGGCGCCGAACGAACGAGTTGATGTCGAGTCAGATCTCAAGCTGCGGCTCGACGTATTCCGCCGAGAAGGGGAATACTGGTCGATCACGTTCGGTGCGCACACCACGCGCGTACGCGACGTGAAGGGGATGCGATATCTAGCGCGACTTTTGGCCGATCCGGGGCGGGAGATCCACGTGCTGGACCTCGCGATTTTCTGCTGCGAGAGCTTACCCGCGCCGTCGGGTTGGGCGGGCGCGACCGAGCGGCCGGCTCCTCTTCAGAGCGTGCAAGAGCCAGCGTCACGCGGGCGGTGCGTGCGGCGATGCTCCGGATTGGCGAGCACGACCCACACCTGGGTGAGCATCTTGATCGCACCATTCGCACGGGTACCTACTGCGTCTATCTGCCCGATCCGCGCGTACCAGTGGCGTGGCAGCTTTGATGGCTTCAGCTACGCCACACCGCTACACAGGGCCGACGAGCTTCACCTGCTCCTGCAGCAGTGTGACGCAGTGCGCAGCAAGACCGGCTGTATCGAATTTCCTGCCGTCGTCTGCCCGCCAGACGCAGTCGTCCAGTGACTTGGCGATCGGGCGTAGCACCAGTTCCGTCACGAGCGTCGCCTTCGCGGGCTTCCGATAAGAGCTCCCGCCGCGCGAAACAACTCCGCGCCACACGTTGACATGCAACTCCCCGAGCGTCTCCTGGGCGCGAGCATCCGCGAACCATGACACGCTTACCGCTGCGGCTTCGGCCTGAAGCACGCATCCGACCGGAGTGCGGTGCTGTTCGATGGGGCCGCGAAGGACGTCGGCTCGCTTCAGGACGCGTTCGGGTGCAAGCGCATCGAGTAGCTGAGTGACGGAACGCTGAACTTCGTTCTTTTCTTTAGCCGTCGGTGACGTGCCCCATGCACGCGCCGTCTTGTTGTCTTGGTTGTCCACTCGGGTATTCCTTTCGGGTTCAGCGGGGAAATCGGTCGGCGGGGGCGCGTCGAGGCGCTAGACCCCTATCGGGTGCCAGGTGGTCTTGAACTCGACGAAGTCCTTGATGTCGTAGACCCCCTGCGTTTTGGCGGAGTACCAGTCGAGCTTCTCCTCCAACTTTCGCGTCTTCACGCGCTTCACTGAATCCGCCGCGCCGAACGCGAGCTCCTTCCTCTCATCAGGGCCGACTACCGCACTCACGCCGCGGATGTGAGTGTGCGTCGCAAACGTCGGCAACAGCTCGCGTCTGAATCCGGTAATCAGATTCACAACGCCGCCCGGTAGATCCGATGTCGCCAGCATCTCGCCGAGCACGATTGCAGGATAGGGCTGCGTCTCAGATGCAAGCGCGATCACGGTGTTCCCACTCACGATCACCGGCGCGATCTGACTGATCAAACCAAGCAGCGGATCTTCATCCGACGCGATCACACCGATGATCCCCATCGGCTCCGGCACCGTGAAGTTGAAGAATGGACCCGCAACAGGATTGGTGTTCCCCACTACCTGGGCGTACTTGTCCGCCCAACCCGCATAGTAGATCAGCCGATCGACCGAAGCCGCGACTTCCTTCTCGCCATCGCGCGATGAGGTATCGGACGCGCGAGTGATCGCCGCTGCCATCTCCTCGGCACGCGATTCCAACATCTCGCCGAGCCGATAGAGAATCTGTCCACGGTTGTACGGCGTACGCTTCGCCCAGTCAGGCCCAACCTTCGCGGCGGCTTCTACCGCGTTGCGAATATCCTTGCGCGTGCACTGCGGAACGTTCGCGAAGAACTTCCCGTCCGGTTTTCCGTCCTCGAAGATCGGAAAGACTCGCCCGCTTTCCGAGCGGATGAACTGCCCACCCACGTAAACCTTGGGCGTCTTGGTGATGGGAAGTCTCTGAGCCATCAGACGATCTTCCCGTAGTCGAGCAGTCCCTGCCGCCCACCCTCGCGCCCGAAGCCCGATTCCTTGTATCCACCGAACGGCGACGACGGATCGAACTTGTTGAACGTGTTCGCCCACACCACGCCGGCCTTGAGCTCCGTACTCATCTTGAGAATCCGCGAGCCCTTGTCGGTCCACACGCCGGCCGACAATCCGTACATCGTGTTGTTCGCCTTCTCTACCGCTTCCTCGAGAGTCCTGAAGGTCAACACCGAAAGCACCGGCCCAAAGATCTCCTCCTGCGCAATGCGATGGCTCTGCGTCACCCCTGTAAACACCGTCGGCTTGAACCAGAACCCATTCCCCGGCAGCCGACACGCAGCCGACTGATACATCTGCGCACCCGCAGTGACACCGGACTCAACCAGCTCGCAGATCCGATCGAGCTGCGCCTTCGAGTTTATCGCGCCGATGTCGGTATTCTTGTCGAGCGGATTTCCAACGCGCAGCACATCGATGCGATTACGAAGCTTCGCTACAAATGGCTCGTATATGGATTCCTGTACCAGCAGGCGAGACCCCGCGCAGCACACGTGTCCCTGATTGAAGAAGATTCCGTTGATCACTCCCTCGACGGCCTGATCGATCGGCGAATCGTCGAACACGATGTTCGCCGCCTTTCCGCCAAGCTCCATCGTCATCTTCTTGTCGCTGCCGGCGACCTGACGCATGATCCGCTTTCCAACTTCCGTCGAGCCGGTGAACGCGACCTTCGCCGCCAACGGGTGGCCCATGACCGCCGCACCGGTCTCACCAGCACCGGTGACGAAGTTCACGACGCCCGGCGGCAAATCCGCCTCATTCAATAACTCTGCAAGCTTCAAGGCGGTAACCGACGTCGTCTCCGCCGGCTTCAGCACGACTGTGTTTCCCATCGCCAGCGCAGGCGCGAGCTTCCACGCCAGCATCAGCAGCGGGAAGTTCCACGGAATCACCTGTCCGACGACGCCGAGCGGGTGCACCTCCACACCGGGAATCGCGTACTCGATCTTGTCCGCCCAGCCCGCGTGGTAGAAGAAATGCGCGGCAGCCATCGGCACGTCGAAGTCGCGCGACTCCTTGATCGGCTTCCCACCGTCAATAGTCTCGGCAACCGCAAACTCACGCGCACGATCCTGAATGAGACGCGCAATTCTATAGAGGTATTTGCCACGCTCCTTCCCCGGCATCTTCGACCAGACGCTGTCGTAGGCCTTCTTCGCCGCCTGATACGCAGCATCAACGTCTTCTGAATTCGCCAGTGCAATCCGCGATACCACTTTCTCCGTCGCCGGATTGATCGAATCGAAGTACTCGCCCGACTTCGGCTCGACGAACTTGCCGCCGATGTAGAGCTCGTACTGCGGCTTGATTCGCGGATCGGCGCTCTCCGGCGCCGGATCGAACTCCCACAGGTCACCGAATATGAGCTGCGGGACGCTGCCGACGCGGCCCGACGCTATGAGCTCATCACGGATAACAGCGGAGCGATCACGTCCGTTCCTTGTTCTTGCGGTAGCCATCAGTAACTCTCCGCCGCTTCAGTGAAATAGTAGGGCGCCTGATACGCGCCGGTCTTCTCCTTCTCGATCTGACGCAACAGATCGTTCAGTAGCGAGCTCGCTCCAAATCGATAGCGACTGGAGTTGAGCCATGTGTCGCCGAGCGTCTCCTTTACCGCAACGAGGTAATGCAGCGCCTGCTTTGCGGTTCGGATTCCGCCCGCAGGCTTCATCCCGATCGCAGTTCCCGTGGCGAGATAGAAATCGCGGATCGCCTCCAGCATCACCTGCGTGTTGGCGAGTGTCGCGGATCCGGATGCCTTGCCCGTACTCGTCTTGATGAAGTCCCCCTCACGCAGAACGCGCATCGCAAGGAACGATGCCGCGCGAATCTTGTCGTAGCTCTCGAGCTCAGCAACTTCGAGAATCACTTTCAACGTCGCATCACCGCACGCTTCGACCACAGCGGAGATCTCATCCTGCACTCTCTGGAAGGCGCCGGCGAGGAACGCACCACGATTGATCACCATGTCCACTTCATCCGCGCCGTCTGCAACCGCCTGCTTCACCTCGGCCAGCCGGATCTTCAACGGACTCTGACCGGACGGAAATCCAGTCGCGACAGAGGCGATCTTGATCGGCGTCTCGGCGAGCAGCCGCGCTGCATTCTTCACGAGCGTCGGATAGATACAAACCGCCGCAACGGACGGGATCTCCGGATCATCACTCGGCCGACGTGCCTTCGCACAAAGCGACGCGACCTTCCCGGGAGTGTCCTTACCCTCGAGCGTGGTTAGGTCGATCATCGACACCGCGGTTTTGAGTCCCCAGATCTTCGACTGCTTCTTGATGCTCCGGGTGGCGAACTTGGCGACACGCTCCTCGACGCCCACCTGATCGACGCCGCCGGTCTCGTCGAAAAGGCGCTTCAATTGTGCGCGGACTGATATGGCCATTCTTCCAATATCGTGGCGGGCGGAGGTCAAAGCTACTGCTCTTTGCACACACTGAGCGTTAGGTTGCGCGACGTATGAGTAACGACAGGCCGGCCGCGATTTTGTTCGATCTGGACGGTACGCTGATCGATTCGGTGGGACTGCTGCTCGAGTGTGTGCGCCACACGTTCGCTGAAAGAGAACGAGTGCCAACGGACGAGCAATGGATAGCGGGAATCGGAACTCCCCTTCCCCGACAGCTCGCCGAGTTCGTCGAGGGCGACGACGAGATCGCTGCACTTGCCGATCGCTATCGCTCCTTTCAGCGTGAGCATCACGACCGGCTGACATGGACGTTCGAAGGTGTCGAGCCGACGCTCGAGAAGCTCGCCGCGCAAGGCCACCCAATGGGTGTCGTCACCAGCAAGAGCAACGAGATGATGCTTCGCAGTCTCCGTCACACCGGCATCGAGCGCTTCATGTCGACGCTCATCGGCTGTGATTCCTGCGCTATCCACAAGCCCGATCCCTTTCCTGTCCGGCTCGCTCTCGAGGAGCTTGGATACGTTCCCGAAAACGCGTTCTTCGTGGGGGATTCTCCTCACGACGTACAGTCTGGTAACGCGGCTGGGGTTACGACCGTCGCAGCGCTATGGGGACCGTTCACACGCGAGCAGCTCGAGCCGCACGGTCCCACGGCTTTTCTCGAAGAGATCTCCGGGCTTCCGGCTCTCATCCAGCGGGTAACAAAACAAGGCCGGCGATAGACCTTCGGATGTTCTCCGGTGTAGAATCAAATCGCGCGATTGCGCGCGCGTTTCCTATTGATGGAGTGAATTGATGGGAGTGTCATTCCCCGCTGGAACGATCGTAAGAACGGGTGCCGAGCGCGCGACGCTCGTCCGCCGTACGTACGCTCTCGTGTTCGTGAGTGTTCTAGTCACCATCGCCGGAGCGAGCTTCGGGCTTTCTCAGCCGGCGCTGATGCAGACGGTGGCTGCGCATCCGATCATCGCGATGTTATGCCTGTTCGCGCCTCTCATGATGGCGATGGGCGCGCGCAACGCCTTTCCCGCGAACATTGGCCTGGTGCTGACGTTCGCCTTTGTCGAAGGCGTTGTCATCTCTCCGGCGCTTTATATCTATGGAAGGAGCCAGCCAGGCCTCATTACACAGGCAGCGATGATCACGATCGGTGCTTTCGGACTGCTCACCCTCTACGCCTGGGTGTCGAGACGGGATTTCAGCGCGTGGGGCAGCTTTTTCTTCGTCGGCCTGTTCGTTCTGATCGGGACGTCCATCCTCAACATCTTCATGAGGAATCCCGGATTGGATCTATGGCTCGCCGGAGTCACCGTTCTCGTGTTTTGCGGGCTGCTGGTGTTCGATACGTGGAGGATCCGGAACGTCTACGGTCCCGACGACTACGTTCCTGCCGCTGTTCAGATCCACCTCGACCTGCTGAACCTCTTCCTCGGCATTCTCCGCGTGCTCGGCGGCCGGCGCGACTGACCCGTACTTCGTGTCAATGCCTAGGGGGCACGTAAGGGTAAGGGGACATTAAAAAGGAGCACGCCGAGAACGCGGAGTAACGGCCGCGGAGACTAGCTGCGATCGCCGCCTCTAGATCGCGATAAGGCAAGCATCTCCTGTCGTTGCAGTCAACAAAGAAAAAGAAGACCTTAACGCCTCTTGATCTCTGCTACGGTTGAGGTCGTCTCCGCGACTTTTACTCCGCGTGCTCCGCGCTCTCCGTGGTTACTGCCCCGTCAGTGCCCCCGTAGTCAGCTAGCTGCGAACTAGGGCTACTCTAGCCTCTCCGCCGCGTCCATCACGCGCGCGAGATCCAGGTCATTCTGAGTTATCCCTCCTGCGTCGTGCGTGCTGAGGCTCGTGATCACCCGATTGTACCTGATATCGAGATCGGGGTGATGATTTGCGCGCTCGGCCGCTTCGGCCACCCGATTCACGAATGCGATCGCATCCATGAACGTTCGAAACTGAAACGTCTTCACCAGCGAGCCGCCGCGTCTCGACCATCCGTCGAGACTGCCAAGCTCCCGCTGGATGGCGATGTCAGACAGGAGCTCTCTCACCGCTCCTCCGTGTTGGGTCGTCGAATTGCGCCGCGCCCGCGTTCCTTTGTCGGACACGGATCATGGGTGGCGTCCAAGATATAGCAATCCTTTCCCCCTTATCTCCCCGCCGGCGTAAACAAGCTCGCACGGCCGCTGTGGCTTCGGTATATATTCGGTATATGAAGCGAGGAGTCCGAGCGCGCAAGCCACTGCATCAGACCCCGTTGTTCGGCGAAGTATTCGAGCGCGAATCAAGACTCCTGCCGATCGTCGGGGAGCAGAAGGACATCCGCTACTATAGGGCGCCGGCGAAGAGCGTTCTCAATCGGCCCGAGACGACAGGAATGGATTTCTGGTCCATCAATCCGTACGTGGGCTGTGCTTTCGGCTGCGCGTACTGCTACGCTCGCTACACGCATAGGTACGTAATGGAGCGCGCCGCAGCATCGGACCGAATGGCCGATGCGCTGAGAAGCGCGTTTACGGAGATGCCGCCCTGGCTGGCGTTCGAGCGCAACATCTTCGTCAAGCAGAACGCACCCGATATCCTCGCGCGGACGTTGCGTCAGGGCAGTCACCGACACCTTTCGCTGATTCACGGGGAGACAATCCTGATCGGTAGCGCGACGGACCCGTATCAACCTGCCGAGCGCCGGTTTCGTGTGACGCGTCGCATTCTCGAGGTCCTCGCTGAACACCCCGGGCTCTCTGTTGCGATCATTACCAAGAGTCCGCTCGTGACGCGGGACGTTGATCTTCTGACGCGCATTGGGCGTCACTCCGACATCAGCGTTCACATCTCTCTCATCACGCTGAACCGCGACCTCGCTCGGCGCCTCGAGCCGCGAGCTCCAACGCCTGAGGCCCGAGTTCGCGCACTGGCGCGCCTGAGAGAGGCGGGAATCCCGGCGGGAATCAATTGTATGCCGGTTCTTCCCGGGATCACGGACAATCCTACTGACCTCGAGGCGCTCGTCAAACGTGTTGCCGAAGCCGGGGCGAATTATGTCGGCGCGTGCGCCTTGCGTCTGCAGTCCGCGGCACGACAGCGCTATCTGCCGTTCATCGAGAGCGAGTTCCCGCACCTCGCCGAGCGTTATCGTAACACCTATGCTCACAGTCATCAGGCGAGTGAGCGCTACCGGTCGGGGTTGTCGCGGTTCTTCGCGCGCATCTGCGCCCGCTATGGTGTGGACGCGTCATCGAGGGAAGATGAAGAAGAAGGGGACGCCTCCGAAGAATCGGAGGCCGTCCCCTCTCAACAGCTCGATTTCTGGATCTAGCTGGCGCGATCTACGTCAGCGTCAGCTCGTTCCGCCAGTCTTTTCAGTGGGCTGCATGTCGCCCTCGCTGAAGCCAATGTTCATCGCCACGAGGACGGCCTTCGCGTTGTTGGCGACCTTTAGCCGCTGCGCGCAGATTCTGATCCCGCGACGAGTCGCAGCATCGGCCACTCCCGTTACTCGACTGGTCCCGCAGCCGCGATCTCTCAGCTCCTGTTGCAAAGCGAGGAACTGAACTCCCGTCAGACCAAGCGCGCCTCTCGACGTCGGACAACCCTTCGGACACTCTTTGCCGGTCGGAGTCTGCGGACCCGGCGGGCCGGTTGTAGCAGGCGGCGTCGGCACAGTCGTCGTTGTCGTGGTCGTCGTCGTCGCCGTGGTGTCAGTCACTGGCGCTTTCACCGTGGTGTCCGTCACTGGAGCGGTGACCGTGTCCTTCTTCGTCGCCGTTGTGTCCTGGCCTCGCGCGATCGCCGGCAGCACGAGGCAACCGGCGGCCAGGGCGAGAAACTTGAGCTTCATCGTCTCCTCCGTTCGGGGGTAGCTGGGTGTCCGTCCTCAATATCAGAGACAAGTGCAAAGGGCAGGCCGCTAATTGGGGAAAACAACCGTCCCTGTCATCGCGACCCACGAACGTCGAGAGCTCGATTGTTTTTTTCTCTAGCCGCCGAAGAAGAGCGCACCCAGTACGGCACCCGCAACGAGTAGTCCCGCACCCGCGAGGATTGCGACGCCGGTGCTCAGCGCAACAGGCTTTCGCGGGGACTCCTGCGACTCCGCCGCAGTGACCGGCTCACTCGGGAGCGAGCTCAGAATTTTCTGCTGGACGTGGATCGGCGTCGTTCTGCGTCGAAGCTGCTCGGCCTCGCTGTTGATGCGCGTCCATAGCTCCACATTCTCCGGCTCGCCGGGTTGTGTCAGATGCTCGCGCTGCTCTTCCCCGTCGAGCCAGGCCTGCACGGCAGGCGTCGCCGGCGGGGTCTTTCGGTAAGGCGGCCGCGCGGGCTGCGGTCTCGCATCAGGATTCTCGTCAGGCGTCATGCGTATTTCTCCTCCAGCAATGCCTGTAGTGCTTCGCGCGCGCGATGCACTCGCATCTTGAGCGCACCGACTGTCGTTTCCAGAAGGACCGCCATCTCCTCATAGGAGCGTCCTTCGACGTGCTTCATCACGAACGCCTCGCGAAGTGAAGGCGGAAGTCTATCGAGCGCATACTCGAGATCACTGCGCAGCTCGTTCCGGTCCATCTCTTCTTCTGGCGTCGAATAGGAAGATGGCTGGTCATCCTCCTCATAGCTGACGTGCGTGCGCCTTATGTTCTTCAGCCAATCCTTACATGCGTTGGCCACGATTCGGAACACCCATGCGTCGAATCGCCCGCGGACTTCGCTCAGATGCTGATAGGCCTTGATGAACGACGCCTGAAGAATGTCCTCGGCGACATCGGGGCTTCCCGTCATTCCAAGCGCGTGACGGTAGAGCGGATCGCTGTATCGAGCGATGAGAATTCCAAAAGCATCCTTCGATCCGGCGAGGACGCGGCTGATGATTTCCTGGTCCGCATCGACTTGATCGACCGGAAATGTCGCGGCAACAACCTTGTTCACCCCGCTAGTGTAACCCGATTCAATTCGGCAGGATAGGTGCGCCGTCCAGCAGCACATGAGTCATTTGGGCCGGCGGTCGAACGCCTTCCATCCGAGTCGACGAATCTGCGCATCGTGCTCACCGAGCAGTGGTGGCGGCATCCGGATTCTGCCTGGAATGCTCGGCTCAATTCCGGTGAGCGCCGAGGCGTTGACGTTTCTGAGCGCCTCGAGAACCGTGTTCACGCGGCCGCACGGCACACCAGCCGTGTCGAGACGTCGCAGCCACTCGTCCGCGTCGCGCTCCTTCACTCTCGCAGTGATCGCCGCAACGATGCGATCGCGCTCTGCGAGCCGGCCAGCGTTCGTGGACAATTCGGCATCCCCCGCAAGCTCGGGCAGGTCGAGCGCCCGCATTGCCGAGCTCCACTGCGCATCTGTGCCGACCGCGAGGACGAACGGCCGATCGGCGGCGTCGAACAGCTGATAAGGAACGAGGTTCGGGTGCTGGTTGCCCCAGCGTCTCGCTTCCTCTCCGGCCACGAGTGTGTTCTGAGCGACGTTGATAAGGGCCGCGGTCGCGCTCTTTATCAGCGAGATGTCGATGCGCCGGTTAGCGGGCGAAATTTCCTCGCCGTTGTCTGCTGCGCGTGCGGCTAGCACAGCGAGAATCGCGATCGCCGCATCCTTTCCAGCGATAATGTCGGCGAGCGCGACGCCGACTCTGGTTGGCGGCCCGCCGGGATTCCCCGTAATGGACATCCACCCCGACTCCGCCTGGACCACCAGGTCGTAGCCGGCGCGCTCGACGCCGACTCCGAACCCGCTGATCGTGCACCAGATCAGTCTCGGGTGCGCTCTCACGAGGGCACTTCGATCGATTCCCCTCCGACGAAGCACATCGGGCAGGAAGTTGTCGACAACGACGTCCGCTGCCGCAATCAGGTCGAGAATGAGGGCCCGGTCGGCGGGATCGTCCAGATCGGCCACGACGCTTTTCTTGTTTCGATTGACCGATAGGTAGTAGGCGCTTTCGCCCCGCTCATCGAAGGGCGGTCCCCACCGCCTAGTTTCGTCTCCAGTGCCCGGCCGCTCGACTTTAATTACGCGTGCACCGAGGTCCCCGAGCATCATTGTGCAGAGAGGGCCAGCGAGGACGCGCGAGAGGTCAACTACCTTAATGGAGTCCAGCAAGTCTTTTGTCGTTATATTGTCCAAATACTGTCGCGTTGTAGTCGGGATATTGGTGTAAAGACGGCTTCTTTGAGGTGTATCTGAGACACTGCGTCAACCTTACTTGTTTTAGTGACGCAAAATCATATACTTCCCGCCGTTCTCTCCCCGCCGCAGGGACGCCCGCCCATCGCGCCCGCGCGGAAGTGCAGTTCCTACTGGAATTCACCGACCGCATTCATATAGGAGCGTGTGATGGCCGATACCGACAGAGCCCAGGAGACGACGGGGGCCGCTCCAGCAACGCCGATCCCACCAAAGCGCAGCCCCGGACATCGGGGCGCGGACGTCAAGGACACTGTCGCCGAGATGGCGGCTAAGGCTCATGAGATCAGCCTCGAAGCTGGCAGCAAGATGGCCGCGGCGATGAAAGACGTCGTCAACGCTGCCGCCGGCTTGAGCGGCTTCGTTCTCGAGAGCGCACGCGACCTCGTTCAGTATATGGTACGACGCGGACAGATGACGCAGGAAGAGGCTGACAAGCTGATCCGCGAGGTTGAGGCGTTTCAACCCAAACGGAAGGCACACGCGCCGCCCGCTCCACCACCCCGCCCGGTCGAGAAAAAGGTTGCCGCCGTCACCGCTCCGCACGCTCAGCCGCCGACAGCAACGCGAACGCCGGCTCGAACAGCGCCAGCGAAAAAGCCCATCGCCGCACGGACGGTGAAGAAGCCGGTCGCGAAATCCTCGCCGAAAAAGGCAGCAGCCAAACCAGCCCGGAAACCGCCCGCGAAGAAGCTCCCGGCCAAGAAGGCACACTCCAAGCCTCGGGCGCGCTCCGCAAAAGCGAACCGCAGATAACACTCGTGGGGCGCCCGCCCTCCGATGGAAGCGGCGGCGTGCAGCGCGGCAACGCCGTAGGACTCACCCGCGCGCTCACACGAATCGATTCACGCAATCCTTCCATTACAACAGACGGGCCAGGCGAAGCCGAAGCCGCGCACTTTCTCGCCGACGTTCTCAGAGAGTGGGGGTTTGCGGTGGAGCTGCGTGAAGCCGCCGCCGGCCGACCCAATCTGATCGCCCGCGCCGGCTCGCCGGATGGCGCGGCGCTCCTGTTCGCGGGACATCTCGATACCGTCGGCGTGGAAGGGATGACGCATTCCCCTTTTTCCGGAGAAGAGCGTAGCGGTCGCATTTATGGCCGAGGGTCGGCTGACATGAAGTCCGGAATCGCGGCGATGTGCGCAGCAGCCGTGGCAGCGATGGATTCAGCGAGTGGTGACACGGGACGCCAGATAATCATCGCCGCTGTGGCCGATGAAGAGTACGACAGCATCGGAATGCGCGCCCTAACCGCCGACGGCCTTCGCGCGGACGCGGGAGTCCTCACTGAGCCGACTCACCTGGCGATATGTCCGGCTCATCGGGGATTCGCCTGGGTCGAGCTGACTTTCTTTGGTAGAGCGGCGCACGGCAGCCGATACGACATCGGCGTCGACGCCATCCGTCATGCCGGGTTGTTTCTCGCCGAGCTGGAAGACCTCGACTCTCGCGTGCTACCAATGAGGACACATCCCCTGCTCGGAAGAGGATCCGTCCACGCTTCGCTCATCGACGGCGGAAGTGGCCTCTCCACCTACCCGGATCGCTGTGTGCTCACAATCGAGCGGCGGACGTTGCCTGGTCAATCGGCCGCCGAAGTTGAGAACGAGGTCCGCGAGCTTTGCGAGCGCGCTCGAGCACGCGTGCCCGATCTCGAGGTGAGTCTGCGATTGATCACAGCGCAGTCGCCAAGCGACGTGAGCTCCGACGCTCCAATTGTGCAATCAATAAAGAGAGCGTTGGAAGCCGAGTCTGCGAAGGTCAGCATCGAAGGGATGAGCGCCTGGACCGACGCGGCTATCCTCAACAGCGCAGGAATCCCGTCTGTGTGCTTCGGTCCCGGCGACATTCGACTGGCTCACGCTCCCGAGGAATTCGTGCCGATATCCGAGATACAGCTCGCTGCGAGCGTCCTCACGCGGGTGGCCCGGGAATGGCTGGAAGGAGTCGCGTGAAGCATTTCAATCATCGTCACTACGACGCGCTCGAGGGAGCGATCGTCCACGGCAGGCGGCTCGCATTGCGTCGTCGCGGCACCGAGTTCGTTGTGGTGCCCACACGCCTCCGAACCGAAGGATCCCGCGAAGTGCTCGACGCGACGCACCCGACGACCGGTGAGGAGATCACTCTGTTTCTCGACGAGCTCGAGGGGTTGGAGGTTGTGTTCTGAGGCGCAGTCAGCCTGGTCTGTTCGACGAATCTGCGCCTGCCCAGCGTACTGCCGCAGATCCGCCATCGACAATGGTCGCGATTTACGCCGACGAATCGTGCCTGGGCAATGGGCGCGAGGATAGCAATCCAGGTGGCGCGGGCGGTGTAGTCGAGTTGCTCGATCCTGAAACCTCACTCATTGAGCGATGGGACTATTGGGTTTCCGAACCTGCCACGACGAATAACCGCATGGCGCTGAGGTCGGTCATCGAGGCATTTCGCGAGCTCGATCGCAAGGAGCACCCGCTTCGCGTCGTCTTTACCAGCGACTCTAGGTACATTGTCGAAGGAATGCGCTCGTGGGTGCCTGCATGGATTGCCCGGGGTTGGCGACGCAAGGGCGGAGCGATCGAGAACCTCGCGCTGTGGAAGGAAGCCGTCGACGCTGTGAGCCGTCATCAAGTGCAGTGGAACTGGGTTCGTGGCCACGGCGGGCATCCTCAGAACGAGTACGCGAATCATCTTGCGACGCGCGCGGCAGCGGAGCAGTCGAGCTCCGCTGGGCTCCAGCCATCCGCGTTCGAGAGCTGGCTCGCCGCCGAGCAGTCGACGAAGATCGGAATGGGTAGCACAGCGCCCTTTCCCGATCCGGGAACATTCAAGCCGAGTCCGAGAGCATGGACGATCTAGATCGCGTATTTCACCGGCTCGTGAGCAACATCAGGCACCGTCACTCGGAATATCTCACACTTCCGTTCACGGTTCAGGAGCTCTACGAGACTCTCATTCCTTACCGTCATCATCGACGCGAGCTGGGGATAGAGACGAACCAGGACTACGAGATTGCGATCACGCGTCTCCTTTCCGGTGAGCGCGATTATCTCCAGGCGGATCAGGAAATGCGCGACAAGCTTCAGACGGAGCTCGCTTCCTCGCACATCGACCCGGGTGCGTTTCGCGAATTCGCCAATGCAAAGGTCTCGCTCGCGCCCGAGGCGTTGCGCCGCATACGCGCGCTGACAGTGCCCGCGGATGCGGGGACGGCAGCCGCAGCCGGAGCACAACAGGCGGGAGCCGCTGGATCTCAGCCGGCCGCTGTTCGTTCCGCAGATCAAGCTGCTTCGCAGGCTCCACCGGCCCCGGCAGCATCATCGGCTGCTGCCTCTACCGCCCCGAAGGAAGGAGCGGCGGCGACCGCGACGCCGGGAATTACTGCGACCTTCCCTCTCTCGCGAACGCCCGCGCCTGCAAGAGCTGCGAGCGCGGAAGTTCCAGCAGAGCCGATTCCATCCACTATTCCGTCGCTCGTCAACGTGTCCGTACCGGAGGGATGTCCATTCTGCGGCGGGACGCTACCCGAAGGGCGGAGCGTTGTCTATTGCCCGCACTGCGGAAACAATCTCTCGGTGTCGAGGTGCCCCGGCTGCGGCGCCGAGCTCGAGAAGGGATGGAAGTTCTGCGTGACATGCGGGCGAGCAGTGGGCTGATGCAACGCGAGAGTGTGGTATTCCTCTCAGCCGTGCGGACTCCGTTCGGCACGTATGGCGGAACGCTGCGCGACATGCCCGTCACCGATCTGACGACCCACGCAACGCGCGCGGCAATCGAGCGCGCTGGGATCTCGGCCGAAGACATCGACCAAACGATCCTCGGGAATGTCCTGTATACGTCGAAGGATTCCGCCTACTTCTCCCGTCACGTAGCGCTCCGCAGCGGGTGCCGTACCGATTCCTCCGCACTCACTCTCAACCGTCTCTGCGGTTCGGGATTCCAGGCGGTGATCAGTGGCGCACAGGAAATAATTCTCGATGACGCGAGCGTGTGTCTCGTAGGCGGCGCGGATTCCATGTCGCAGGCGCCCCACGTGGTGCGCGGCGTTCGCTGGGGAACGCCTCTCGGAAAGTCGCCTCCGCTCGAGGATTCGCTGTGGGAAGCGCTCACCGACAGCCACATTGGTCTGGCGATGGGTGAGACGGCCGAGAATCTCGCCGATCGCTATTCGCTCGATCGCGGATGCGTTGACGAGTTCGCGTTGCGATCACAGGAGCTCGCCGCTGAAGCTTGGTCAAAGAATCTTTTTGCAGACGAAGTCGTGCCCGTTCCTGTTCGCAATCCGCGCACTCGCAAGGATGAGCTGTTCTCGCGTGACGAGCACATGCGTCCGGATACCACCCTGGAGGCGCTCGCGAAGCTGCGACCGGTATTCCGCGAAGCTGGCGTCGTAACAGCAGGCAACGCGTCGGGGATCGGTGACGGCGCGGCCGCGCTCGTCATTGCCGCAGAGAGCTATGCTCGCGACCGTCAGCTCCGTCCACTCGGCAGACTGGTGTCATGGGGCATCGCCGGGGTGGATCCGGCTGTCATGGGCATCGGCCCAGTCCCCGCTTCGCGCATGGCTCTCGAGCGAGCCGGACTGTCACTCGATGACATGGATAGCGTGGAGGTCAACGAGGCGTTTGCTCCCCAGGCTTGCGCAGTTGAGCGCGAGCTCGGGATTCGGCGCGACCGCCTCAATCGGGAAGGTGGCGCGATCGCCCTCAGCCATCCGCTTGCAGCCTCCGGCGCGAGGATCACGGCCCATCTACTGCATACACTCCGGCGTGAAGGGAAGCGCTACGGCCTTGGAACCGCCTGCATCGGCGGGGGCCAGGGCATCGCTCTCATAGTCGAAGCCGCAGACTAACCGCGGACGACTGCGGGGCGCTAAGACCCCGCGCGAAACGCGGGCAACACCGGAGACATGAATGCAACGACATCGCGGATGGTTCGCGTCGGCGGCTGCCGCGGCTCTTTTCTACACCGCGTGCGCAACTACCGGCACCACGACCAGCTCCGAACCCGGACAACCTTCGACTTCTGCCGGTCAGACCGCGGGCACCGCAGGACAGCAGTGGGCGGTCAAGACTCGCGAGCACGTCGACCTCTGGCTGCACGGATTTGCGATGCTTCAGGCAGACACTGCCCTCGTTCCCTATTTCCGGCGAGGGTACGTCAGCGAGATGCAGTCCTTGCGCAGCCGCGCTAATGCGACGACGCAGCTCGACGCCAACAGAGATCGACTTCGGTCGCGGTTGGCAATCAATGCCGGTCTGATAAACGCCCAGTTTCTTCCGTTCTATTTCGACACGTTCGACGAGATGATGAGAGCAATTGATCTCGTCGTGAGATCGGACGGAAATCCGCGCGCGGCCGGCGACCAGCAAACTGCGAGTCTCATCGCGATGATGGCCGGATACTTTCCGACTTCCGCCGATCGGGACTGGGCGCGGCTCTTCGCGCAATCGGTCCGCGATGAGGATAGCCGCTTCTATCGCTCGTACTGGGACCAGCAGCAGCGCGAGCGAGCGCCGGTCGTGACGGCCGTCAACAACCTCTGGCAGAATCGCTATCGAGCCAAGTTCCAGTCATTCCTCAACAACACCCGTCAGACCGGAGGGGAGATCTTTCTATCGTTGCCGCTCGACGGCGAAGGTCGAACCGTATCCGAAAGCAGCCGCGAGAATGCGGTCGGAGTGACGTTTCCCGCGCGCGAGTCTGACGCAGTGCAATCGATGTACGTCATCGCGCACGAGCTGGTGGGCCAGATCGTCGCCACCGCGGTGAGAGACAACACTACTCCCAGCGATCAGCGCGCGGGGCTCACCGACCAGTACATCGCGGCAGGGTCCGTCCGCGGCGGAGCTATTCTCCTCGAGAAGATTGCGCCGGAGTTAGTGGATGGATTCGCACGGTACTATCTCCAGTCGGCAGGCCGCCCCGTCGGCACCAGCCCGATGGGCTCACTCGCGACGGTGTTCCGTCTTCCCGACGCGATTCGAGAGGCGATATCGAGGCAGATCGATACCGTCCTCGGGGGCATCTAGCGGGCGTCCGCACACTCCGAGAAAACTAAAGTTGTAAGCCCACTTCTAGCTTTTGTATTCTCGAAGGGTGAGAGCGAGACGGCGATATCTTTTGCGTATGCCAGACGAGAATCTCCCCACTCCACAGCGACAGCTCCCGCTCGATCGATCCACGATCGAGCGCGTGCTGGCGCGCGCGGCAGAGCTGCAAGCAGCAAACCCCCCCGGTGAGGAGGGGAATCTGAGCGAATCTCAGCTCATCGAGATCGGACGTGAAGTCGGCATGAGCACAACGACGCTCACCCAGGCGCTTGCCGAGGAGCGCTCGCGAATCATCGTACCGGAGGAGAGCGGATTCATATCCGCGATCACCGGTCCGGCCGTGGCGTCGGCGTCGCGAGCGGTGCGCGGAACCACGGCTGAGGTGCTGAGCCAGCTCGACACCATGATGCAACGCGATGAATGCCTCCAGGTGCAGCGCCGTTTCCCTGACCGCATTACGTGGGAGCCGCGCTCGGGGTGGTTCGGCACAATTCAGCGCGGGCTCAACTTCAGCGGCCGCGCATACTATTTGTGCCGTGCCAGCCAGGTCGCGGCGACGGTCGTTCCTTTCGAGGACAACCGGGTGCTGGTGAGGCTCGACGCGGACATCTCGGACAACAAGAACACGCGTGTCCGCTGGAGTGGAGTGATGCTCGGCGGAGGCGTTATTGGAAGCGCTGCTGTCGTTGCGGCTTCTACGCTTACGATCTTTGCGTCTGCCGTCGTCGCCGCGATCGCCGCAATTCCGCTGCTCCTTGGCGGGGCAGCTGCATACAGCATCGCAAAGCAACATCGGGGTATGGTCGAGCGAACGCTCCTTGCCCTCGAGCAGCTCCTCGACCGACTCGAGTATGGAATCCCGCAGAGGTTACGATGACGCGTATCTCCAAGGTCGGCGTGCTGGGCGGGGGATTGATGGGTAGCGGTATCGCCCAGGTCTCGGCACAGTCCGGTTTCGATACCCTGGTGCGCGAGGTGAGCGACGAGCTTTGCGATCGTGCACGGAAGTCCATCGGTAAATCTCTCGACAAGGGTGTCGAGCGTGGCAAGGTCTCGCCGGAACTGCGGGAGGCGACGCTCTCCAGACTTCGCTTCACGACCATGATCGCCGACTTCGCCGATCGCGACATCGTCATCGAGGCAGTCTCCGAAAACCTCGAGCTCAAGAATCAGCTGTGGAAGGACCTCGACTCGGCGTGCAAGAAGGAGACGATATTCGCTTCAAACACATCCAGTCTCACTATCGCCGAGATGGCTGCCGCGAGTGGACGCCCCGACCGCATGCTCGGTCTTCATTTCTTCAATCCAGTTCCGCTGATGAAGCTGGTTGAGGTCGTACGCACAATCACCACTAGCGACGAGACCGAGCAGGCTGCGCTGGATTTCGCGCGCCAGCTCGGCAAGGAGCCCATCCGCGCGAAAGACACGTCCGGGTTCGTCGTCAATCTCCTTCTTGTACCGTACATGCTCGATGCGATCCGCGCGCTGGAGGCTGGCGTCGCGTCGGTCGAGGACATCGACAAGGGAATGCAGCTCGGCGCGGGACATCCAATGGGTCCCTTTACGCTTCTCGACTTTGTCGGGCTCGATACGACATACCACATCGCTGAGATCATGTTCGCCGAATTCCGTGAGAAGCGTTATGCGCCGCCGCCGCTGCTCAAGCGGATGGTCACCGCGGGGATGTTCGGCAGAAAATCCGGGCGGGGATTCTACGACTACTCGCAGGAGCCGCCGAGGGTCAGCGCGCTAGGACTGTGATCGCGCTGCGGGCGATCCAGAAGTGACGCTAGCCGCGCCGCAAGGATTTCGCGGTGTCTTCCGCACCGACGACGACGCGCGTGCGGTCTACTCCGAAGCTGCAGGCATTGGGCGTATCGTACCGATGGGGGTTGCGGTTCCCATCGACGCTGATGATGTCGTGACCCTCGTACGATGGGCTGCTCACGAGCGAATTCCTCTTGTGCCTCGCGGCTCCGCGTCGAGTATGGCAGGCGGTGCGATCGGGCCCGGCGTGATCCTCGACGTGAGTCGCATCGACTGGATTCGAGAGCCGGACGTCGACGGCAAGCGAATCTGGGTTGGGCCGGGCGCAATCCGCGCGAAGGTGAGCGCTGTCGCAGAGAGAGCCGGTCTGCGTTTTCCCGTTGACCCCTCGAGCGGAAGCTTCTCCACGATCGGAGGAATGGCCTCCACGAATGCAGCCGGCTCCCACTCTCTGCGCTTCGGCGCAACACGAGAGTGGGTGAGATCGCTTGACTGTGTCTTCGCCGATGGATCTCGCGCAGTGCTCGAGCGCCGTACGCCTGATCCGCACGGAATCCCCGCCATCGAGAGGTTCACCGATGAATTGCGCGCACTCATTGCCGACTCCATCGTCGCTGACAGCCATCCCGACGTACTAAAGGACTCGTCGGGCTACGGAATCATTCCTTTCCGCACCACGGGCGATCTCATAGACATCCTCGTCGGAAGCGAAGGTACGCTGGCGATCATTGTTGGTGTCGAGCTCGATCTGACAGAAGCAGTCAGAGCGGCGAGCGGCGTGATGGCCGCCTTCTCCTCACTCGACGATGCCGTGCGAGCAGCGGTAGTGGCGCGTGAGTCGGGAGCGGCAGCGTGTGAGCTTCTCGATAAGACGTTTCTGGAGATCGCCGCCTCGAACGCTTTGTTCGGCCAGCTGCCCGCAACTACAGAGGCAGTCCTCCTCGCCGATGTCGAAGCTTCGAGTGAATCAGAGGCAGCGGAGATCGGCCGCGCTCTCGAGTCCGCCTTTTCACGCGAAGGAGCGAGTTCCGTCTCAGTCGCGCTGACAGCCGTCGAGCAGAATGAGATCTGGGAGCTTCGCCACGCCGCGAGCCCCATCCTCGCCAGGTTGGATGCTTCGCTGAGGTCGATGCAGTTCATCGAGGACGGTGCGGTTCCGCCGCGCCATCTCGCCGAGTATGTCCGAGGGGTCCGGGCGCTTCTGGAGAAATGGGAAATCCGCGGAGTCATCTTCGGTCACGCCGGTGACGCGCACATCCACGTGAATCCACTCGTTGACGTGAGCCGTTCCGATTGGAGAGACCGCGTCGCAGGTCTCTTCGCCGACGTCACGTCTTTCACTGCTTCCCTCGGCGGAACGCTCACCGGCGAGCACGGCGACGGAAGAATTCGTGCGCCACTTCTCTCGAAGACATGGCCGGAGGAGACGGTGAGGCTGTTCGCGGAGATCAAGCAGTGCTTCGACCCTGAGGGAATTCTCAACCCGGGCACCAAGATCACGCTTGAATCGAAGCTGCTCGGGGATGACATCAAGTACGACCCATCGCTCCCACCGCTTCCACCGCGGGCGCGGCGTGCGCTCGACCGCGTCGCCGAGCAAAAGCTCTATGCCAGTTCTCGGCTGTCGCTCCTCGACAGCGCTGACTAGCTTTCCGCGGCCGACGGCCGGCTCCTCCGCCGCTTCAACATTCTCTCCTCCGTGATCTACCTCGAGCCTCGTATAACAGTCGTCGCGCGCCCGGTGTTCACCGAACCGTCTCACCTCGCGGTGAACTGGATTGGCGACAGCACCGACGGCGAGCGCCTCGCAGAGTTCGCGGGACGGCTCTGCTACATGAGCCAGCGGAATCCTGCGTCGAGATCAACGCGTGACTATCTCGAGAACATCAAGAAGCAGGGGCATGGAAGCGTGCTCGAGCATGCCTGCTATTCCCTTCTTCTCGAGGGAGTGAGCCGCTCTCTCACCCACGAGCTCGTCCGCCACCGGGCGGGATTCGCCTACTCGCAGCTCTCGCAGCGGTACGTCGATGAGTCGGAAGCGAATTTCGTGATGCCGCCGGCGATCATCGGCAACGAGATTCTGGAGACGGCGTGGCGTGCGCAGATGGACGCGGCGCAGGCGGCCTACGTCCAGCTCGTCGAGCGACTGATGGAGCGCTACTCCTGGGTGGGCGACAAGATCCACCGCCGGAAGATGGCCCGAGAGGCGGCACGCGGCGTCCTTCCGAATTCCACCGAGACGAAGATCGTCGTGACGGGAAACGCCCGCGCGTGGCGGACGACGCTCGAGCTGAGATCGAGCGAAGGCGCCGAGATGGAGATCAGGCGCTGCGCCGTCGCGATCCTCAGACTTCTCCAGGAAGAAGCTCCTGGATTTTTCTCGGACTTCGAGATCTATCAGGCGGTGGATCGCTGTGACGCGGCCCGCCTCGGCTACCACAAGGTCTGATCTTCGACTCCTTCGCGGAAATTTTTTCCTTCGCACCGAGCTCGCCAAAAAAAAATCCGGAAAAAATTTTCCCGGATGGCGGAATAATTATTGCGCCACCCTCTCGGTGATTTTATACTCGACTCCAATGAATCGATCCCGCGAATTTCTGTAGAGACTCTGGTGACGCGAATCGGGTTCGCCTACAACCAGAAGCCAGAGCAGGAAGCTCGGAGCACCGTGGAGGCGACCGCAGGCGCGGGAACCGGGACAGACGGGGAGACTGGACGTCCCGAGGAGATTTCCCCCCCTCCAAGTGACGAGTTCGCGGAGTGGGACAGCCGTGAGACGATCGACGCCGTCGCGTCGGCCCTCAGCGCCCTGGGTGAGGTGATTCACCTCGAAGCGGACGAGGATTTTCCTCAGCGCCTCCGCGAGACACAGCCCGACATCGTCTTCAACATCGCCGAGGGGAAGAACGGCGTGAATCGCGAGGCCCACGTGCCCGCGATCTGTGAGTTCTACGGCATCCCCTACTCCGGCAGCGATCCGCTCACCCTCTCCCTCTGCCTCGACAAGGCGCGCACGAAGGAGACGCTCTCCCATCATGGCATCCCGACCGCGCGATTCGCGGTCGTCCGCGATGCCTCGGAGATCCGCCGCGCAACGAAGGCGCTCGATCTTCCCCTCTTCGTCAAGCCGATCCACGAGGGATCGTCCAAGGGAATCACCGAGCGCAACTTCTGCCGTACGCGCGTGGAGCTGAAAAACCAGGCCACCCATCTTCTTCGGCATTACGAGCAGCCGGTCATCGTCGAGGAGTATCTGCCCGGCGCCGAGTTCACCTGTGCAGTGCTCGGCAATGGCAGCGCTGCCTGCGTGCTGCCGATCGTCGGGATGAACTTCGAGTCTCTCCCTGAGGGAGCGCTCCCGATCTACGGCTTCGAAGCGAAATGGGTGTGGGATCGCCCTGAGCGACCACTGAAGATGTTCGACTGTCCGGCGAAGATCGACGACCGCATGCGGCGCGCGATCGAGCGCGTGACGCTCGACGCATATCGCGTCCTTGCCTGTCGCGACTGGTCGAGAATCGATATCCGTCTCGACGCCGCCGGCATTCCCAACGTGGTCGAGGTCAATCCTCTTCCCGGAATTCTGCCTGACCCCGCCGACAATTCGTGCTTTCCGAAAGCTGCACGCGCGGCGGGAATGAGCTACGAAGATCTGATTCAATCCTGTCTGAGGCTGGCGGCGGTGCGACAAAACGTTCCACTCCGTCGTCCTTTCGGAAAGCGTCCGATCGCGAAGAAACCTCGGCCAGTAGTCGTGAGCGGCTACCGCGTCGAATCTTCCGATCGCGTCGCGTCCAGCAGACTCAGCGCTTAATCGTCAGCAGCACCCGGTTGTACGGTGCCGGATCACCCGGCGCCGGCAGGTCGCTTTTGATTCGCTCCGCACTGCGGATGCGACGAGGAGGGCGAGCATGAAAATCGGCGTTCTATTCGACGGTATGTCCGCACTCGGCCAGAATCCCGACGTCCTGATACTCGAGGCCGTCGAGGGCGTCGAGCACGCCATCGCCGAGTGGGGACACGACGCCATTCGCGTCCCGGTGAATCCAGATGGGCGCTGGGTGGAGCGAGTGCGCCGCGCGAAGTTCGATCTCGTGTTCAACCTCTGCGAGGGAATCGACGGCGTCGCCGAGTACGAGCCCAAGGTCATCGCTGTCCTCGAGCTGTTCGGAATTCCATTCACGGGAAACAACAGCGCTACAACCGCTGTCTGCCTGCGAAAGGATCTCGTCAACACGATTCTCGACCGCTCCGGACTTCCCGTTCCTCGATGGTCACTCGCACGCACCCGCGAGCCGGTTGCGAGCGTCGGATTCCCGGCGATCTGCAAGCCGGTTGCCGAAGACGCTTCCATCGGAATCGAGCAGCGTTCAGTCGTCCGGAGCATGCGCGCCCTGAACTCACGCGTGGAAGCCATGCACGAACGTTGGGACGAAGTCCTCGTCCAGCGGTTCGTCTCAGGCCGCGAAGTGAACGTCGGAATCGTCGGGCAGCAGGTTCTTCCGATCGCCGAGATCAACTTCGGCGACATGCCACGGCGCATGTGGAAGATCGTGTCGTACCGGTCCAAGTGGATCACGGGGAGCGACGAAGACCTCGGTGCGACACCGACCTGTCCCGCCGAGCTTCCCCGCGATCTCACGGAAGAGCTGCAGTCGATCGCGTTGTCGGCATGGCAGGCGGTCGGCGGCCGCGGCTACGGCCGCGTCGATTTCCGCATCGATGACTCCGGTCGACCGTGGTGCTGGAGGTGAATCCCAATCCTGATCTGTCGAGAGGCGCAGGTCTCGCGCGGATGGCTGGTGTCGCCGGATTGGATTACAGCGCACTCGTGCGTCGCGTTTGCGAGCTCGCCATCGCCGAGCCGGCATTGAATGCGGCGGAGCTTTGGCCGCGCTCGCTGCTGCTCTCCGGCACTTCCTGGACATGATCCGCATCGGCCCGTTGCGCCACAACGATCGAGAGGCCGTGTCCGAGATTCTTCGGGAGAACGGACTGTTCCGCGACGAGGAGATCAAGGTCGCGCTCGAACTGTTCGACTCCGCTAACACTCCCGCCAGCTCCGACTATTTCTTCCTCGGCGCCTTCACCCCGGAAGATGAGCTGGCCGGCTTTGCCTGCTACGGTCCGACTCCGTCGACCGATCGCACCTACGATCTGTACTGGATCGCGGTCGATCCACGGCGGCAGCGGACCGGTAGTGGAACCATCCTCCTCAACGAGGTTGAACGAAGGCTAGAGGGACTGAACGCCAGACTGGTGGTAGTGGAAACATCGTCCCGATCCGACTACGTCGCCGCGCGCGGGTTCTATGTGCGCAACGGTTACCGGGAAGCCGCGCGGACTCGCGGATTCTACGCTCCCGACGACGATCGGATCACCTACACAAAACGGTTGCAAGGCCGCGGCTGGGCTCGAGGAGAGCGCGCCGCACATGGAGTGATGTCACAATGAGTGACTGGCAGAAAATTCTGAAGGACCAGAGCATCGCCACCCTCGAAAAGCTTCATGAGAAATTCGGGGACGCGATCGACGTCGAGGCTCTCCGCCCTGCGTTCGACAACTTCCAGATGCGTATCACGCCGGCGGCGCTGGACGCGATCAAGGAAGTCGGCGATCCGATGTGGCAGCAGTACGTGCCGACGGTGGAGGAGCTGGATGTCGTCGACGGCGTCATCGATTCCCTCGACGAGGACGGAGACTCGCCCGTGCCCAACATCACGCATCGGTATCCCGACCGGGCGCTGTTCCTGGTGAGTCCGGTGTGCGCGAGCTACTGCCGCTTCTGTACGCGGCGGCGGAAGGTCGGCGACCCCGAGAAGATCCCGCTCAATCAGTACGAGTCGGCGTTCCAGTATCTCAGGGAGCACACCGAGATCCGAGACGTCATCATGAGCGGCGGCGACCCGATGATGCTCAGCGATCGCCGCCTGGAGTATCTCTTCCAGCAGCTTCGCGCGATTCCGCACATCGAGATCATCCGAATCGGAAGCCGCATCACGTCTCACCTGCCCGAGCGAATCACGCCGGAGTTCTGCGAGATGGTACAGAAGTACCATCCGATTTTCATGAACACGCACTTCAATCACCCGGATGAGCTGACGCCGGCCGCGGTCGCGTCACTCGATCGGCTGTCGAAGGCGGGAATCTCGCTCGGGTGTCAGACGGTGCTCCTGAAGGGCGTGAATGACGATCCCAAGGTGATGATGAAGCTGATGCATGAGCTGCTCAAGGCGCGCGTGCGTCCGTACTACATCTACATGGCGGATCAGGTCGCCGGTGGCGAGCACTTCCGCACGACAGTGCAGAAGGGCCTCGAGATCATTCAGGCGCTGCGCGGTTGGACGTCGGGCCTCGCTGTGCCTCAGTTCGTCATCGACGCGCCTGGCGGCGGCGGGAAGGTTCCGCTCCTCCCCGAGTACGTCGAAGAGATCAACGACGACGAAGTGATCTTCCGCAACTACGAGGGCAAGCGGTTCAGCTACAAGCAGCCCCGACAGGTTCAGCCGTCGGAGTGCGTCCCCGACGTGGCTGCCGAGGCGGACATCGTGCCCATCCAGCGTGGGAAAAAGAAGAAGTCGCGCGTAGCCCGGACGCGACAGAGAAAGGCAGCAGGCGAGTAGCGCGACGCCGGGAAAGGGAAACGGCCCTCGTCTGAGGGCCGTTTCTTTAGCGGCGCTTCGGCTTGAGCAGTAGATCCTGAAAGTCGAAGCTGAAGTCGGTCGCCGGCGACACTGCCTTCATCTTCACCTGGTCTACGGATCCATCGGGATCGAGCGCGAACGTCACGTATGCATCCGCGCGCAGCTCGCGCTCCTTCCATCGCGCGATGAACGTGTCATGCTGCCAGTGCTCGAGCTCACCTGACAGCTCCGGAGTATGTGTAAACGACATTATCAGTCGGTTCCCCTCGAGGGCGACGGTGACGTCGCCGTACCAGGCGTCTGTGTATATGCCCGCATATCCGGCAAGAGGTAGAGATGGTCTCGAATTCGCCGCGCGCTTCACCGCCGCTGACTTAAGCGTTGCTTCCTCCTCCTCGCGCGCGCGGGCCAGCAACGTCTTATAAATGGCTGGATAATTTACGGGCGCAGCGCCGATGAAATGATCGAGCACCCGGTAGGTGATTGCGTTGAAGGCGGCGCCCGACTCCTGATTCGTGAGGACCGCGACGCCGAGCCGAAGCTCCGGGATCATCGCGATCTTCGAGACATAGCCGGGCAAGCCCCCCGTATGCTGTACGAGCTTCCTTCCGCGATAGTCTCGCACGGCTACGCCAAGTCCGTAGCCGTTAAAGCTGGGCTTCAGGAACGCAAGCTCCGCCGGTGACGCTCCGATCGGTATCGGGGTGACGAGATCCCAGAGCGCCGTTGTGGTCGCCGCCGTGAAGAGTCGCGACCCATCCGCGAGCCGTCCCGAGTCGAGCTGCACCATGAGCCATTTCGCGAGATCTTCGGCGTTGGAGTTGATTCCGCCGGCGGGATTCGTGTTATCGCTCGTCATGGGAGGCACGCGCTTCACTTGCCCGTCTACTTCGGCGTGCGTCGACGCGACATTTCCCGCGGCGGACGCGTCCGAATGCAATACCGTACTCCCGTTCATCCCCACGCGTTTGAGAATCCGGTCCTCGACGAACTTCTCCCAGGTTCGTCCCGAGACAGCCTCAATGACCTCGCCGGCTACCGAGTACAGAACATTGTCGTAGGCGTAGGCTGTCCTGAACGAAGTGGCCAGCGGGATGAATCGGAGCCGGCGGACGATTTCCTTGCGGTCGTACGTTGACGCCGGCCACCACAAGAGGTCGCCTGCGCCGAGCCCGAGACCGCTTCGGTGTACGAGTAAATCACGAATCGTCATCTCGCGGGTGACGAAAGGGTCGGACATCGCGAACCCGGGTAGGTGCTGAATGACCCGGTCGTCCCATTTGAGCTTTCCCTCCTCCACCAGCAACGCCAGCGCAGTCGCAGTAAACAGCTTGGTGTTGGAAGCGATCCCGAAATTCGTCCGCGAATCCACGCGCGCCGATTGACCCAGCGTGCGCACTCCATATCCCCGGGCGAGCAGGACTTTTCCATCCTTCACGATCGCGATGCTGGCTCCGGGCACCTTGAACTCTCCCAACACGCGCTCGACGTAGGGATCGAAATCCGGCGGTAGACTCGAAGGCTGTGCGCCGAGGGGTCGGGTGAAGACCGCGAGGGCAACCAGCTCGAGCGTAACCAGCGCGGGTGACCAGCGCTTCAGCATCGTTGAGTCCATGTGGCGAGAGACGCGAATCTAGGTCGCGCTCTCGTGGCCCTCAATCCGGGGTTCTATCAGCGTTCGGCGACGATGAACAACACCGGCCGGTGGTCCGAGGCCTGGGTGTCGATCACTCTCGCCGAGGCGCATCGCAATGTCCGCGGCAGAATGAGGTAATCGATCCGCTTGACTGGCTTGTCGGCAGGGTAGCTGAAGCCGTCGCCCTTCCCACATTCCCTCCAGCTATCGCTCAAGCCAGCAGATGAAATCGCCTCCAGTACAGCGCTCCCAGGCTCTGAGTTTAGATCTCCGCCGGCGAAGGCAAGGCGCGTACTCTCGGCGACCGATTGGAACAGCGCGAGGATCGTGGCGATCTCCTGTCGGCGATAGTGGTCATCGCGCGACGGATCCAGATGCGTGTTGAGCACGCCGACCGTACCGTGAGACGATTTGATGACAACACGAAGCGCACCCCTCGGCTCGTACGATCCACCCGCGCGCTGCTGCGGCGGATCGATCGGAAGATGAATCAGCGTGTCCGAAGTAATCGACCATCTCGAGAGAATTGCGATCCCATACTGACCGCCCTGATAGTCCAGCGTCCTGCCGAACGCTCCATTGTACCCGGTGAGCGAGTCGAGAACGGCGAGCTGATCCACCTTTCCGGAGCGCGTAGTGAATCGATCCACTTCCTGGAGAAGAACGAAGTCGGCACGGCTGTCACGTACGACCTCCGCTACGCGAGAGAGATTGTCGGCGCCCCCTGCATCCTTTCCAGCGTGAATGTTGTATACGAGAACGCGAATCTGGTCTGCGGCGGGCGGCGCGAATCCCGCACACGCGCCAGCGGCCGCTAGCGTGACTGCCGCGAATGCTTTCGCTCTCCCGCGTACTCTCATCGCGCTCTCGTCAGATACCGACTGAAGAACGGAAGCACGCGCTGCTCCATTCTTTGTCGAATGCGATTCCCGTGCGCACCCAAATACTCCTCGAATTCGTGTCGGACCCTGAGCACCGTGAGGGTCGAGTCGAGCTCGCGAGCGCGCACCGGAATGTCCGGAAATGCGTCCTGCCCTCCAGCGTCGAACCCGATCCGGAGCCGTCGCAGGTTCCGTACGTAGTACCCGGCCATCGTCAGTGGCGTGACCCTCCAGCGAGAGGTGACGAGCGTCACTGGAATCAACGAGTCGCCCGCATACCTGTACGGGAGATCCACATAGAACGGTGGATTCGTCCGATTCGGCGACCGGGCCGCCGCTCGCGCGACGAGCAGCTGCGCATGAAAGCCCGCCTTGTCCAGCTCATCGCGTGAGGAAAGAGACAACACCGTCTGCCAGATCCGTTTGTACGCCGGGTCACTCGGCGATACGTCGAATCCGAGGCCATATGCGCTGAGTGAATAGACCGCCGAGAAAGTCTCGGGGTGGCGCATCCCGACATAGAGCGCACCGTATCCGCCCATCGAGTGACCTGCGATGCCACGCGCTTTCCGGTCGCGGATCGTTCTGTACTTCCTGTCCACATATCTCACGAGATCGCGCGCGACGAAATCCTCCCACCTCCCGGTAACCGGCGAGTTGGTGTAAAAGCTTCCGTCGTATGCATTCCTTGCACTTGGCATGACGATGATCATCTCGCGCGCTTTACGCGACCGAACGAGACTGTCCATCGAGATGCGGATGTTGAGGTTCTGGTAACCTCCCTTGATCAGGGCGCGGTCATCAGCGTCGAATCCGTGAAGAAAGTAGAGCACAGGGTATCGGCGCTCCGGATGCGAGCTGTAGCTCGGCGGTAGATAAACCGACATCGGTCGCGCGGGCAGATCGCCGACGAGATTGTGGCGGAGCGAGGGCGCCGGGACGGTATCGCGGTGTATGACTCCGCCAAACTGCGCCGCCGCGGGAGAAGCGGCGACGGCCGCGACGATGACCGAGTATCCGAAGCCCTTCGCTAGGCGACCGCTCATTGCGCGCAACGGCTGGGAAGCAGAATGCCAGTGCCCGTAGATCCAGTCGCCTGGCGCGCGAGATCCGGACGATTGGTGAACATGCCATCCACCCCGAGTGCGACCATCGAGGAGATCTCACCCGGTGAATTGGCGGTATATGGATGAATCACCATGCAGCGCGCATGCGCTGCCGATACAAGTGCCTCATCGACGTCGTCGATGTTCGGTCCAATCCCGATCGCGTAGTTGCGCACGGCGTCGAGCATGACGCGAAGTGTCGCGCTGCCAACGCGCGGCGTCAGCCTGATGCGCGGAAGTGACGGCTCCAGCGCCTTGAATTGCTCGAGGCTCGCCTCGCTGAACGACTGGATGTAGACGCGCGGACTCCCGTCGGGGAATGGGTCCAGCAATCCCTCAGCGCGGAGCATCTCGACGATCTCGCGCTCGATGCCAGCATATTTCTCCGGATCCTTTGTCTCGATGTAGAACCTGGCGTTGGATTTGTAACGCCGGAGCACTTCCAGCAAAGTAGGAATGCGAAGAGTTGCGTACTCTGCGCGCGCTCTCGACGGAAACGTTTCGATGAACCACCGGCCAGCGCTGCAGCTCTTGAGCTCCGCAAGCGTGTGATTGCCGACGTTGCCTCTGCACGAGGAAGCATCGCCGCTGAGGGTCCGATCCACCGTTCCGTCGTGGATAACGATCAGCACACCATTCTTGGTGCGCTGGACATCCTGCTCGATAAAGTCGGCGCCGGCGGCGATCGCCTGATCGTACGCAGCAAAGGTGTGCTCGGGCGCGGCGTAGGAGAACCCGCGGTGCGCGATGACGAGTGGCTTCGAGCCTCCAAGAGGCACATCAAGCGCAGTGCGACACGCAAGGAGTGCGAGACAGATGACAAGGGACTTGGTCACGGCCGGGAATCTACGGTGCTTTCTACGTTGCCTTTCTTTCCCGCCACACAATACGATCTTCCTAAAAATCAAAAGGGCCGCCAGTTGGCGGCCCTTTCGCAGTTCTGACAGATCAGTTTTCGGTCGAGTCTCCGTCGTTGTCGTATCCAAGTCCGTCCGCTTCCCGAAATCGGTCGATGACGCTGCTCAGCAGATCCATCCCCTTCTCCCCGAGATTTGCGGCACCTGCCAGTCCTTTTCCGAGCCACGCTGCAATACCACCCGCGGGCTCGGTCACTGCCCCGCCTGCCGATGCTTCCGGGGTCGCGGGAACCCTGTAGACGTCCATACTTCCTCCAGTGTTGTCACCAACTTTTGTACGCCGATCACAACAACAAGTTTCGCGCCGGACCAGGAAATAACAAGCGGAAAAAAAGCGCCTGCAATCGTTGGACGACCGGCTGGCGCGATTGTTACTCAACCATCGCTCAAAGGATCACTCGATCGCAGCCGCCGCGATACCTCTGGTGGCGAAAATGCGCGCGACGGCGTCACCAATCTTGTTGTTGGGGGTGCTCGCGCCCGCCGTAACCCCAACCACCACGTCTCCGGTCGGGGGTAGCCATCCGGCAATCTCGACCTCCTCCTTGGAGCCGAGCGGCCGGTGGCGGATCGATGCGGTTGCCGGATCGATCGAGTCGGCATCCTCGACGTGATAAGTCCGGACTGTTTCCGAGCAGAGTGCCGCGAGCGAGATCGTATTGCTGGAGTTGTACCCCCCGATCACCAGCATCACAGTCAGCGGATGGCTCAGGAGCTCGACCACGGCGTCCTGCCGCTCCTGAGTGGCGCTGCAGATCGTATCGAATGTCCGAAAGTTGAAGGCGGCGTACTCTGCTCCGCGTGCTCGGGCCATTGCCGCGCCCACTTCTGCTCCGATGGCGAGGGACTCCCTTGCGAGCATCGTCGTCTGATTCGCCACGCCGATCCTTCGAAGATCTCGATCGGGATCGAAGCCGGGCGACGCCGCATGTGAGAAGCGCTCCATAAGATCCGCGCCCGTAACTCGTCCTTCAATGAAGTCGCAGACAATCCGCGCCTCGGCCATGTCCCGCACAACGAGATAATGTCCCGGACCATGCTTGGCGGCCTGCGACGCCGTCGCCCTCGTCTCCTCGTGGTAGTACTTCCCGTGAATCAGCGCCGTGAAACCGTCGCAAGCATAGCTCTCAACTCGCTTCCACACATTCAGCACTGAGCCGCAGGTAGTATCGACCATCACGCAGCCGATGGCACGAAGCGACTCGAAATCACGGACGGTGACGCCGAAGGCGGGCAGTATCACAACATCATCCGGCGTCACACCGGAGTAGTCGATGCCCTCTTTCGCGGGCAGGAGGATCTCGATCCCCATTTCCCGAAGTCTGGAGTTGACGTGCGGGTTATGGATTATCTCGCCGGCCAGGAACACCCGACGGTCGGGAAACTTGCGCCGAGTCTGGTAGGCGTAGTCCACCGCGCGCTCGACCCCGTAACAGAACCCGAACTCCCGTGCCAGCCGAACCGTCACCGGTCCCGACGTGAGCGCGAAGTCCCGCGCCCGGAGGAGATCCACCAGCCGACCGCTGTAATCCGAGGCTAACTCGCCCTGAACCTCGGCCTTGAGGCCGAAACCCTTCCGAAAGTATGCGGGAGACCCAATCTGGCTCGCGGACACTTCTCGGGGGGGGACTGGTCCCGGCGCGCGCCCTGCTGATATTGGTGGAGGCACTTCCTTAACTGGCGAGTCAGGCATATCACGGAATTTAGTTGCGCGCCTATGGGCGCGCTGATTGTCTCCAGCGACGTCGCGATCGACTGCGTCGCATCTCAGACACGCGTTGACGTGTCACCGAACGGCAACGGAAACGGCCACAACGGTGAGCGCGTGCTGTTGCACGACGACGTCGAGCCGCTCGTTACCGCAGCGCGTCCGCCGCTCATTTGCCCACCCGCAATCGCGAAAGGTGAAGCGATCGGAGTGGTCGCTCCGTCGTATTCTCCGCGCGAGGGTCCGCTCATGCGCGGAGTGAAGGCATTGGAGCGCGCGGGTTACGAAGTGATCCTCGATCCGGAGATCGGACAGCTCCGACGATTCCAGCGCCATGAGGACGAGCGTCGCGCGGCCAACTTCATGGGGATGTGGCTGGATCCGCGAATCAAGGCGGTGATCGGAGGAACCGGAGGCTATGGTGCGGTTCGCATGCTTCCATATCTCGAGCCGGAAATCTTCCGCCGCAATCCGAAGATCTTCGTCGGATACTCCGATATCACCGCCCTTCACCTCTGGCTCGTCAGGCGCGCGGGACTCCGCGTCTTTCATGGTCCGACCGTTGATGACCTCATCCCCATCGCACGCGATCCGACTACCGCGTCACTCCTCACCGCGCTGACCAACCCTCGTCCGAGCACGCGGCTTGGCCGGGACATCGGCCGTGCTGTCCGTCCCGGACGCGCAACCGGTCGTCTCACCGGCGGCAATCTGTCGCTTGTGCAGCAGACGATCGGAACGCCGTACGAGATCGACTCTGCCGGCGCGATTCTCTTTCTCGAGGAGACTCACGACCCAATGTCGGTTGCCGATGAGCGACTCGTCCATCTGCGCGCGGCGGGATTGCTGCGGGGAGTTCGGGGCATCGTATTCGGCCAGCTCTCGATCGACCGCTCCGAGGAGGACGAGTTCGAGAACTTCCTGCTCGATCTGCTCGCGGATCTCGACGTGCCGATCCTGATGGATTTCCCGGCCGGTCACGAAGTACCGAACCTCACTCTGCCCATCGGTACGGAGGTCGAGCTCGCGGTCGACGACGTCACCGGATGGATCTCGTACCGAGAGGATGCATTATCCAGCGTCGAGCCGACTCCGGAAGACGAAGTAGTTGCCGAGCTGCTGGCGACCAGCGACGCAGTCGCGCCTTAGGCTAGCGCCTCAGCCCTTGCCGGCGACAGTGCCGGCGAACTCGCGATCTACAGCGAGGCACCACACGTGGAGCACCATCAGATGGAGCTCCTGCACGTAAGCGGTTTCCGCGCTCGGGACGGCGATCAGATGGTCCACTTCAGTTCCCGCAAGTCCGACGCTTCCGGTTAACGCGATCGTGACCGCGCCCCGTGCGGTCGCCGCGCGCAATCCGCGAATTACATTCTCTGACCGACCGCTCGTCGTGAACGCGACGGCTACATCCCCACTCCCGGCCAGCGCTTCGATCTGCCGCTCGAAGACAGCCGCGAAACCATAGTCGTTTGCGATACACGTCATAGTTCCAGCGTCGCTGACGAGCGAGATCGCAGCGAGCGGTGCACGATCGAGCTTGTAGCGGCCGGCTAGCTCACCGGCGAAATGGCTCGCTTGCGTCGCACTGCCACCGTTCCCGAAGCTGTACACATGACGACCGTCGCGCAGAGCGACAAGGAGCGCATCGCCGGCGCGATCCACCGCCGCGCCGATCGCCGTCTGCGCCGCGTCCAACACACCACGGTGTCCCTTAAAATGCGCCACAAGATCACTGGTCATTCCCGTTTGCACCTTTCCGATGGTGGTCATCGCGGGCGAAATCTACCGCGGGACTTTCCTCGAGGATCTCTCCCAGTCCTCCCGCGGCCGCGTGCCTTGCCCCCGCGGCTTCTTCGCTCTATTGCGAGCTTGCGCGCCCTGCGCTCATCCTCCGGCGTCTCCTCCGACTCGCCAGCGTCGCCATTCACTTCGTCCGGCGACCATGGTTGATCGAGCAGCTCCTGCAGCTCCTGAAGAGAGTCCGCGCGAAGTGCCCCGCGCTGGCCGCGGATCACCACAAACCTGAGCGGACGGCCCAGGTCGGGCAGCTCTGACTCCGCGAGCGTCCGCGCCAGTTTTTCAGGAAGCCGGAGCCGAGCGACGCCGATTGGTCCGTTCTCGCCATCTTCCACGTCGTAGTCGATATCGATCTCGCGTTCGCGAATGATCGCCGTCGATGGCAGCGCGTCGTACCGGTCACGAATCTCGCGCGCGACGAATTCATCAGGATCGAAATCGAGTCGCGCATTACGGAAGTCAGCCGTTGAGCCGACCCCCGACAGTCGCGACTCATACCACTCGGCTAAGTCCGAGAATCGGAGACGCGGCGTCACGCCGCCGGACCGGCGATATGTCTCACGAACTGCATCGACGGCTGCCCGATTTCGCTTCGCTGCGTGATGCCGTGCCTCCCCGCGCGCCAGCGCTTCGGCTAGCGCGCGCCGAGCGCGCTGTGCGACGTCTTGCGGAAACTCGTCGAGGATCTCGACTTCGCGCTCGAGCTCGAAACCGAAGTATTCGAGCGTTCGCTTGATTACAACCTGTCCGCCCTTTCTCTTCGCGTCGTACGCGACTTCAGCTATTCCTCTCGTGGCGTAACGGCGAATCAGATGCATCGGTATCTGGGTTCCCTCTATGCCCGCCCTCGGCGTGCCGGACCTGTCGGCGAAGTAGCGGATGTTGCCTGCGATAGCGCCCCAGCTCCCGCAGACGCTGGTCTTGGATACGCGCGCCGCCGATCCATCGGCGGTTTCCTCATCGATCACCAGATCCAGCGGCATGTAGCGCGCGAGCAGCTCGGCGAATCGCTGCAATGCATGGTCTCGAGCCAGCGTCATTTTCGCGGGCAGCTCCATAGCCAGCGCCCGATACACGCTCGCCATTCCCAGCGCCGCGTCCTCGATCGCCTTCACGAGCACACCCCGCTTCTCCGCCCACTTCTCGATCCGCTCATCAAAAAGCTGTCTTGGCAATCCATACACTTCGCCCAGGTAGCCGGCGCGTTGGAATGCTTCGGCGTAAAGGTTGTATGCGGTGAGGTGGTCGCTACCGGCCACGATGACGCCGGCAAGATCGCGCTCCTCGCGCGTCATCCGGTGCAGCGACTCGAGCGAGCTGATCACAGCGAGGTATGGCACCAGCTCGTCGTCGGCGTTCACGAGCAGCTCGGCCCACGGGCGATCGACGGGCAGAGCCTCCACCAGCTTTCCATATCGCGATAGCCGACCATCCTCGATGATCCCCCGTTCCTCCAGGAGCCGCACCGCCGACCGATACGCAACTCGATCGAGCGGGACGGGAAGGTCAAGCGACAGTGCGTCCACACCGAGATCGGCACATGTCATCGCGACACGCTCGGAATCTCCGGCGAGCTGAAACTCGGGCGCAGTCGGCTTGAGCGTCTCGAAGCGAATGTCACGATCGGAGAGTATGTAGACACGCCCGCCCGCTACGCGTCCATGGACGCGCCCCGCCATCTGCAGGATCTCGTTCGCTCCGAGGTGCATTCTCGTCAGAACGTTCTTCCCACGCTCGATGAGATTTCCAAACCTCGTGTCGTCGATGACGACCGTGTCCAAGCCCCGGACGTTTAGCGCGCTCTGCCCTGCGGCCGTCATTGCCAGAAAAAACGGCTTGCGCTCTTCCGCCTCGAGAAAGGGTCTGATAACGCGGATGGGCTCGCCGCCATGATAGTAGGCGGTGTTGATGCGAGGAGATCTCTGTTCCACTTCTGCAGCCGCCTGCTCCACTCCCGCGCGGGTCGGGAGAAACATCCCAACTCCCCGCTTCGCTCGGCTAACGTGCTGCAGAAATCGGTCATCCAGAAACGCGAGCGGATCCTTGTTGATCACCTTCACCACGGCTGCGCGCGCCGGATCGTACGCATAGCTCTCGAGGACTTCCGCCGCGCGGAGGTACTGCGCGTAGAACGTGGGATCCACTGTCGCAGACAGCCAGATGAAACGACAGCCCACTCGCTTCCCCAATGCGAGACACAGCTCGAGCTCGGCCGATGTCTGGTGGATCTCATCGACGACGAGCGTGTCGGTGGCGAGGATGTCGCCGTCCTGAAACCATCGTCGCGCGATGCCGGTGGTGACGATGATGACGTTCCAGGTCGGAGTCTCCGGCGTGGCCTCGCGCTCACGGTTCACGACGCCAACCCGGAGCCGCTCCGTGTGGAGGATGGTTTCGGAAATCGGACGGATCGCAAGCGTCTTTCCGGTTCCTGTGCCGGCAACGATCCCGAAGCCCTTCCCTTCACGCGCGAGCTTCCGGATTTCCTCTCCATGCTCGCGCTCGAGCAGAGTGTCGATATGCAGTCCGAGTGCGAGCTCGATGGTCTCGCACGCAGCTCGGGTTGGGGCGATGACGATGACACGCCCAGTGGGCGGCTCGGCGGCAACGAAGGCCGCGTGATCCGGAGGGAGGTACTTATCCCGGACGTCTCGCATTCGCGTGGCAACTTGCACAAAAAGGGCCCCGGTCGGAATCGCTCCGCCGGGGCCCGTGACCCTTCGAACCGCTGTTAGTGGTTCTTCCTGCCCTTCGACTTGTACTTGCCCTTCCCTCTTCCGTTGCTATAGGTGCCGTCGTACGCGCGGTCATCATCGCGATCGCGACGATCCCACCGGTCGTCGTTGTCGTAATAATCGTCATCATCGTCACGGCCGTTCAGAACACGGTCGTACTTTCCGCCGCTGTTCCGGGACCCGCGACCCTGCACCTGACGGTCGATGACAACCATCTGACCGAGTGAGTTGCGGCGCGCGCGCTCGATAATAACGTTGCCGTTCGAGTCGACGCGACGCCGAACGTAAATCGTTCGACCATTGCTGTCGCGTCCAGCCACCTGCCACGAGCCGTTGCTGCTAGTCCGCGTGTTGTTGGTGCAGTTGAGATCCCACCACGCGCAGTTCGTGCGATCGCGGCTGTCGATGCGGCCATCGCCGTTGCGGTCGTAGACGTCGTCACGGCTATCGATCCGGCCATCACCGTTCCGGTCGTAAATCCCGGACGAGCGACTGTTCGAGCCGTAGATGACTCGCGCACCGGAGGGACGTCGCGCCTCCGCTTCAGCGCAGCTCATCACGCCATAAGGCTGGCGTCCCGGCGGAACACCATCGATCCAGATGCGACACGCGCCAGCCGGAGGACGATGTCCCGGCGGCACGCCGTCGATGTTGCGTCCTCTCCCCTGTGCAGCGAGCGGAGCTGCGGCGGTGACCGTCGCTGCGACCGCGAATGTGAATGCAATTCGGTTCATATCACTTCCCTCCTGCTGTTCGGCTTAAGAGTCAGGCGTATCGTCTCGGCTCGACTTTCCCTTTCGGGCCTTCTGCTTTTTTCCCTTCTGGGAATCGTCGCCGAAAATCACGAATCCATTTGCGGGACGGTTGCGCACAGCGGTTACACAATCGGTGGGCGCAGCCTGCTGTCCCGGTGGAACCCCCCCGATCCAGATCCTGCACATTCCTGCGGGGGGCCGATAAGCCGCTGGTACGATGGGGTGCTGGGTCTGAGGCAAACCAGGAATTGGCGGAAGAGGAATCCCCCTCGGCAATCCCTGAGCGCCGGCAGATCCACCCGCCGCGAATAGCGCCGCAGCGAGCAGGATCGGCCGCCATCTATCGATCATCCCCGCTGTGATTCGCGGGAAAGTAAGGTTGGTCATGCCAAGGGATTTTGCACGAGAGGTGCCATCCACCATTGCTAGAGCCAACCTCATATCCTGTAATGATTTACGCGGCACCGGAGGGCCTTCTCCGAAGGTGTCTGTTGTCCATTAATTGGGACAGATGACTGTCATCTTGGGACGGAGCTACCCCCCTTACCATGAGCTTTCCGTACGAGCTCGAGAACCTCTCCGGGCTTGGCGTGCCGGCCAAGTCTCGATTTTTCGAAAACCGGCCGGCCGTCGACGACGACCTCGAATCGTCCGCCCTTCGACGGAATCAGGTCTACGGAGGATTCCGGGTAACGGTCCCGCAGCTCAGCCGCCAGACTGGCGGCTCGGGGTTCGTAGTTTCAGTAGGTGCAGTACTCGATGGTGATGTTCATTCGCTCACTGTCGCAAAAAGGTGTTGTCAAATCTCCCGCAACCCGCGCACCACGCGCAACACCGACCGGTGCCACTCGCAAAGCTCCGATGACGTGTTTCGCGGTTCGCGTTGCAGAATCCGCAAATGCAAGCGGCCGTGCGGCGCGGGTTCAACATCGTCGAGCTGATCATCGTCACGGCGATAGTCGGCATTCTCGCCGCTGTAGTGATCCCGCGTGCCAGCAGCTTTCTCGACTCGATCGAAGTGCGGGGCGCGGTCACGGAGATAGAATCGCTGTTCTCGCTCGCGCGCCACGTAGCGATCGCTCGGGGTGCGCAATCTTCGATCGCGATAGATCCCGCCGCCGGCACGCTCACCGTTCAAAGCGGAACCGACACTGTCAGGCGCCGTGAAGTCGGCCCAGCACATGGCGTGACGATCAGCGCCAATCGCACTTTGGTGACCTACTCTCCCACTGGGCTCGGATTTGGCGCAAGCAATCTCACGCTTGTCGTCACGCGAAGCCAAACGACGGACACCGTGGTTGTATCGCGGCTCGGTCGCGTGCGACACTGACCCGAGTGTGGGGTGATTGAATCAGCCGGCGACTGTCCCGAAGTCGTAGCCCCGCACGGATATCCTCGGAATCTGCTGTCCGATCACCCGCTCGATGGTGCGCACCATGGCGATCTCGTCGGGAGACATGAAGGTGAATGCGTCACCCAGTGCCGCCGCGCGTCCAGTGCGGCCAATACGATGGACGTAGTCCTCGGGCTGCTGCGGCACGTCGTAGTTGATGACGTGCGTTATGCCGGACACGTCGAGTCCCCGCTGAGCGATGTCAGTCGCCACTAGCACTCTGATCTTTCCGCTCTTGAAATCCTCGAGGGCCCGCGTCCGTTCTCCCTGCGACTTGTCGGCGTGCATTGCGGTCGCTGAGATCCCGCGCGTCTCGAGGTGTCGCACAACACGATCAGCCCCATGCTTCGTGCGGGTGAAGATGAGCACGGAGTCGAGCCCTTCGTCTAACAGAAGGTGAGCCAGGAGATCGCTTTTCTTGTCTCGGGGGACCGGATATACGGCGTGGGTGACGGTGCTTGCCGCTTCTGATCTGCGCCCTACCTGCACCACTACCGGCTTGCGCAGGTACTTCCGCGCCAGCGCTTCCACTTCCGGCGGCATCGTCGCGCTGAACAGAAGTGTTTGTCGATACCGCGGAATCTCGGCGACGATTCGGTTGAGCTGCGGTGCAAAACCCATGTCAAGCATTCGGTCTGCTTCGTCGAGAACGAGCACTTCGAGATCGTCGAAGACTACGTTCTGACGCTCCATGTGATCGAGCAGTCGTCCCGGCGTCGCGACAACGACATCCACTCCTTTGCGGAGCTTTGTCTGCTGGGGGTCGAGCGCGACCCCGCCGTAAACGGGAACGACACGAATTCCCGTGTGCTTGCCGTATTTCCTGAAGCTCGCCTCTACCTGAACGCAGAGCTCTCTTGTCGGGGTGAGGATCAAGGCGCGAACGCGATGCGCGGAGCTGCCACCCGCGCCCGACTCGAGCAAACGCTGAATTATCGGCAGGGTGAAACCGGCGGTCTTGCCGGTTCCAGTCTGGGCGAGGCCAATTATGTCACGACCGGCGAGCGCGAAAGGAATCGCTTGGAGCTGAATCGGGGTGGGGATTGTGTATCCGGCGTCGTGCACTGCCTGGATCAGCTCCGGGATCAAACCAAGTGAATCGAATCCGACGGCAGCTTCTGTCTGAGGAACGTCTTTCGCCGCGGAAAGCAGCGGAGTCTTCGCCTGATTATCCGTTGCGGCCGCGCTCCTCCTGTCCGGTCGTTTGGCCTTCTTCGCGGTTGTCATCGGCTTCGAAATATAAGTCTCACGCCGGAAGACTCCGGAGATAATCGATCATCGTTTGATTGACGAGCGGCGGCGCTTCGTCGATCACGACATGTCCGGCGCCCGCAATCTCCAGCCATCGCATGTCGGGCCACGCGCGCAAATACTGCTCATGCGCGCCCGGACGAGCGAAGCGGTCGTGCGTGCCGGCAATCACCAACGGAGCTGTGCGTAAGACGGGAAACCCGCTATTCCACTCGAAGCGGTGAATGAGATGACGCATCGCGATCGCGAACTCCGGGAATTGAGTAGGAGCCCAGTACTCTTCGACGTCCTCCTCTGTGTAGTGCCGCAGATGCCCGCCTACGTTCGCGAGCAACAGACGAATGAGCCAACGGCCGGCGAGACGCGGGAGGACTGGCGCCGCGATCCGTGGAGTGAGCCCTTCGATGAGCCATAGCTTCGAAACGCCGTTGAAGCCAACGGGGGATACGAGAATCACTCCGCGAATTCGATCCGGCTGAGCGGCGGCGAGATGGCCCGCGAGTGCAGCGCCCATCGACAGTCCGCCAACAACGATTCGCTCGGCTCCGATCGCTTGCGATATCTCATTAACGTGACGCACCATCGACTCGAGGCTGTATTCCTCGGCGGCAACCGGCTTGTCCGACAGCCCGTGACCTTTGAGATCGACGGCGATCGCGCGAAATCCGGCTGTCGCGATCGACGACAGATTATCGCGGAAGACATATGTCGAGCAGCCCCACCCAGGAAAAAGAACTACGGGGGGAGCTGACTCATCTCCGGCCTCCGTTGCGCGCACGCGCAGCCCGGAAGGAAGGTCGAGGTAGAGCGTTCGCAGATCGTTCCGCGTCGCGGGAAACATCTCCGCAGGCGCCAGCCTCCCCGGCAGAACCATCCCGCTGGCTAGATGAGCTCGATCTCGCGGCCCATCAGCTTACCGATGAGACCAATCCGGAAGGTGACGTCGGCCCACGCCGCTCCGGTCGCCTTCGCCAAGCCACCCGTAAAATCCTCGAGAGGGAACATGGACCAGACGCGCGGATTGGAGCTCACCGGAATGTCGGTGCCCTTGTGCGGATGCCACACCCCGGAACGATCGCGATCATCCACGAATCGCTCGAACATCTTCAGCCAGTTATCGTTGCGGCGGAGGAACCCGAGTCGCGCCATTGTCTCGAGCCACATGAGCGCGAACGGTATGTCCGATTCGACAGCGTTTCGATGCGGCAGCTTGTCCCCGAGCACTAGCTGTGGCTGCTCGATGATCTTTTTGCCGACAAGCTGCTGAGGCTCCTGTCTCGGAAGTGGCTGGGAGATATATGCGTAGACGCGCTCGACCGTGGTGTAGTTCTCCTGCCTGAAGATCGGCATGTGGGCGAGCATCGTCAGTATATGGTATGACGGTGGTGTCGCCTCGCGCGCGAGTACGTGCGTGTTGCCAACCCTGATCCAGGGCTTCTCTGCGAGCGGAGACATGAGGTATGCATCGACTCGCTCGAGGATGCGTCTCGCCGCGCCGCGAAGCCGCGGGTCCGCCTCATAGCCGGCCTGCGCGAGCACCGACGCCGCGGCTTCCCTCAGCGTCAGCCTGCCGCGCCGTACCGCCTCATCGTCCTTCGCCTTCGCGCCGAGCTCGAACAGGTAGGCCGGATCGTTGTCTTCAGCGAGCAGTCGAAAAAGAATTCGTCTCGCCTGCGCGAGCGGAGGAGACTCACTAGCCCATCCATACTCGAGAAGACGGCGCGTCGCGTGAATCGTGCCGATGTTCGCGAAGTCGATGCTGTTTCGCGCCGGAAGCGTGAGCATCGACTTGTTCCACGTCCCATCCAGCTGTTGCGTCAGCGCAATCCGCAGCGCGGGACGATACGCGTAAGGCAGCCATTCCAGCTTCTGAAGCGTTTCGCCTGGAAGACGCGCGACCTCGGCCGCTGAGCGGTATTTGATCGGACCGCCGGCATTCTCGACGAGCCAGGTCAGGGGGAAAGTCAGACTTTCCGCTGGCGCCGCTGGGATCGGAAATGCTGTTTCAATGGGGGAGCTGGGAGCAGTCACGACTGTCGCTCGACCTCTGAATTCAGTGGAAAGGCAGGCAAGACCGCGATTTTACGGGGTGAAAAGCAGCCCCGGGGCCCCACGGAACGCTGGTCCGGGTGGGGCGCGTAAGAATAGCAGGTTTTGAACCGGGCGCTAGGGAACGAGAGTAAGTCGTTGGGGTTGAAGTATTTAGCTGCTCATTCAACAAAAACGTGGGTGAGGCGTATTAGTTACGGTTCCCGGCACAAGTCAAACGTTATAGAACGTTACAGTCTGGAGTGTAGAATGAGCTGGATTCGCATGGCGATCGTCGGCGTTGCTCTGTGCAGCGTCGCATCGGTCGCAAGCGCCCAAGGCGGACAGGGCGCGCCACCCACGGGTGGACCGCCGCAAGGCGATGAGCGTCAGGGCGGCCCGGGCATGGGTCGCGGTGGAATGAGCCGGATGTTGTTTGCCGGCATCGAGCTCACCGACGCACAACAGGCCCAGATCGACAAGATCCGCGAGAAGTACAAGTCTCAGATGGAAGCGTTGCGTCCCGAAGGTGCTCGAGGCCCCGGTGGTTCCGCAGGTCCTGGTGCACAGGGAGGGCCGGGTGCGGGTGGCCCGCCGAGTCCGGAGCTTCGCGCCAAGTTCGACGAGATTCGGACCAAGCAGCACGCGGAGTTCCGTGCCGTACTCACCACAACACAGCAGGCAATCTTCGACAAGAACCTCGCCGAGATGAAGGGGCGGATGGAGCAGCGCCGTCCGCCCGGTACTAACTAGTCAGATTCTACTTTCCGTCACTCGCTGACGAGCTGTCGCGCTCGAGCGCGGCGACGGTGTAGCGACTACCCGGGTTCCAGAGTATCCAACTCTGGAACCCGTTGTCGTATCCGGCCTTCTTCTGTGCGCGGATGTGCTCAGCGTAGTAGTGTGGCGGGCCTAGAGTAAAGTCCTGATACCACGGAATCACCTTGGCCGCGTCTGGCACGCGCGCGCTTCGCCGCTTCACGTCTTTCAGCGCGTGGTCAATCGTCGAGTATGGATGCGCATTCGGATTCCCCATCTTGTAAGTCCCGGGCGCGAAATGCGACGGATACACCATCGGCAGCACGACGTCGGCCCGATCGACGAACATCTCCCATTTCTGTCCGATCCCCATATCCGTCGTATCGGTGGCAGTAAGTCCGAACACGTCTATCGTCATCGGAATCTTCGACGCGGCGAGAGTGTTGCGCAGAAATCCGAGCTGGTCACGAATCACCTGGGCGCGGAATCGTCCATTAGCCAGAGGGTATACCACTTCGCTGACCAGGCGCTTTTCGTCGGGGAAGCGGACATAATCGAACTGGACCTCGCTGAAACCAACGTCGTAGGCCTCCTTCGCAAGGTCAGCCGCGTATTGCCAGATCTCTCTGTGATTCGGGTCGAGCCAGGGCTTTCCGTTCTTGTCCAGCCACGGCTGGAGATTGTCTTTCCGCTTGATCGCCCACTCCAGCTTTGCGCTCGCAAGCAGCGGATCCTTGGCAACGACGATGCGGGCGATGGGGTAGATGCCATTCGCGACCATGCTATCGAGAATCCAGCGCAGGCGCTTCCCCGACATTGGCATCGTCGAGTCCGCACCAATCTCTCGTGCGAGTGGCACGCGTGACTTGTAGAGGACGAAGCCGCGGTCGTCCTTCACATCAATGACCAGGGCATTGATCTCCGTCGTCCGCGCAATATCGATGAGCTGACCCATCTTCTTGCCGAGCGCAGCCCAGCGGTTTACGTACAATCCGCGCAGGACCGCCGGCTTCGGAACACGAGTTACTCTGGCGCGTCTGCTGGAATCGGCGACCGTGGAATCGAGCCGGCCGCGCTCGGCGGCGGAGACTGCCTGTCCGGCTGCGTTCCGAGATATGACCGCCGGCGATCGATCCGCGCAAGCGGCCAGCACCGCGAGTGCCGGGATGAGAATCCGGTGACCTAATGCCATCTAGCTTCGATTGCGGACTTCAGCGCGCAACGCGCTAGAGCGCGTTGACCTCCGCTGCAGCGTCAGAGAGATAACCCATCTCCTTCACGACGACCTGTGCCTGTTGTGTTACCATCGTCAGGCCGCTGAGGTTGCCTGATATGCCCGACGACCGGTAGCGAAGGAGCTCGAGGCGCATGCTGCGTAACAGCGTTCTGCAATGCTCGAGCTTGCCGGCTGCTTCCTCACGCCGTTTCCTGAGATCGGCGATCACGCGGCGCTGACGCTTGAGATGTGCCAGCCTCCGAACGCGGTCCTCGCTCGCGTGCCAGTCGAGAGGGTTCGCCTGTGCTTCGAGCGTCGAGATCTCCTTTTCGATGGACTCCGGCGTTTCGCGAGTGTCGCGCAGATCGAGCTCGGCCAGGGTCGTCGCAACCTGCATCGCCTTGCGGAATACGGCGTCCGCGGAGTTGGTGACGTCGGGCATCGATTCGCGCTCGCTCTTTGCCATCGTTGCGATCTGCCGCTGGATCTCATCGCGATCGGCGCGAATCTGATTCAGCACCGAGCCATACGGCGAGTTGTCGGCAGCAAGTGGAATGGGCGCCGTCTCGCCGGGAAGTGGCGAGCGCGCCACGGGACGACCGGACGACTGCGACGGTGAGTACAGTCCGCCGGCGGTGCGGGCTCGTTCACGCGCGCGCCTTCGGACCTGCTCGCGCTTGGTTTCATCGAACAGCGCTCGCGCATCGTCGATGGTCTCGGCGGCAACGTCGAAGAACAGTCGATCGCGCGGCTGACGGAACACGTCGCGCCAGTTGTAACCTTCCTGCCACAGCTTCGAGTACTGGACCGCCATGCCGATCGACCAGAACATCGTGACGAAGAGAAAGCCTCCGTCACCGAAAATCGACAGCGGGACGATTATGGCATTCACGGCCAGGTAAGGCGCGAGCCTTTTTCGAAACTTTCGCACCGGCGGAGCTTCCCACCGTGCGAGATCGTCGCTGGACGCAACTGCGGCGGCACGGCCGCCGGAGCTGAAGCGCGTCATTCCACCGAACGGTCCGAAGCGGGACGTCGGCGCCGGCGCCGATTCCGGTGGAGATGATCCACCCGCCGCGAGCGTAGGCATGTGCGCCGACTGAATGCGCGGGATCTCCCCGCCGCTCAGCGCAACGACGACCGACCCCGCATCCGGGAACCGGTGCGCGGGATCCTTCTCGAGCAGCATCATGATCACCCGCGAGAGATCGGCGGGGAGATCGGGGCGCCGCTGTTCCACCGGCATCGGCCGTTCCGAGAGATGCTTCACCAGCATGGACGGAGTGTTCGGCGCGTTGAACGGCAGATCGCCGGCCGCCATCTGATAACCGACGACGCCAAGCGAATAGAGATCGCTGCGACCGTCGATCTCGGATTCTCCGGCGGACTGCTCTGGTGACATGTACGCGGGCGTGCCGATCGCCATTCCGGTCGCGGTCAATCGCGAGTCGTTCTTGTCGGTCAGAGCACGCGCGATTCCGAAATCAGTCACCATCGCCCGACCGCTGTCGGCGTCGAGGAGGATGTTGTCCGGCTTGATGTCGCGGTGAACGACGTTCCGCTTGTGGGCGTAAGCAAGTGCGTCAGCGACTTCGCGCAGAATCCGACGGACTTCTTCGGCCTCCATCGCCCCCTCGTCCTGCAGCCGCTTCGCGAGGTTGTCCCCGGCGATGAACGCCATGATGAAGTAGACGAGGTTGTCCCGTTCCTCGACTGTGTAGATAGGAACGATGTTGGGATGGCTGAGTTGCGCTGCAGTCTCCGCCTCGCGGAGAAAACGCGAGCGGATGTCGGTTCTGAAAGCGAGCTCAGGAGGAAGAAGCTTTACCGCGACCTGACGCTTGAGTCGCTTGTCACGCGCGCAATAGACGATTCCCATCCCGCCGCGTCCGATCTCGCTCTCGAGCTCGTAGGCGGGAGAGAGTACCTTGGCGACATGGGCGCCAAGCTCGTCGTCGGGCCTTAATGGCATGGTGTTGGGGTCAACCCGGCAGGATAGACTGCTGCATCATGCCCGGCTGGCGTGACTCTTTCGCTCGAAAGATGCAGTATACCACGTCCCTAATGTAGCAAGCGTTTGAATCTTTACGGAAGGAAAATGGGACAGCGTCAAACAATACCAGTTCTGCCTCTTCGTGGCACAGTGATCTTTCCGGGCCTCACCGCACCGATTGCGGCGGGACGACCGGGTACGTTGCGCGCCATCGAAGCGGCTTTGAAAGGTGACAGACTCGTCTTCGCCGTTGCACAGCGAGACAATACGGACGAGCCCAGCCCGGATATTCTCTACTCCATGGGTGTCATCGCCCGCATCGGCCAGATCCAGCGCGGTCTGGGCGGCGTGCAGCTCTTACTGCAGGGCGAGCAACGCGCAACCGCACTCCAGTACTCCGAGTCCGAAGGGTATCTCAGCGCCGTGATCGTTCCGACGGAGGAGATGACACCCGTCGATGAGCGCGATCCCGCTTTCACGGCACTTCAGAAGGAGACACGCGAGCGCGCCGCAGAACTGGGCGAGCGTCGCGGGCTTCCGGAGGAAGTCGTGCATCAGGTGCTCGACGCCGTCACCGAGCCGGGCAAGTTCGCCGACCTCGTCGCCGGATACATCGAGCTGCCGGTTCCCGAGAAGCAGGGACTGCTCGAGACCCTCAACGTCGAGGATCGTCTGCGTCGCGTTCTCGTCCACGTGCAGCGTCAGGTCGGATTGCTCGAAGCGCAGGAGGACATCAAGTCGCAGGTACAGGAGGAGCTCGGCGAGCGACAACGCGAGATGTACCTGCGCGAGCAGATGAAGGCCATTCAGAAAGAGCTTGGCGACGACGATCAGGCGAAGGAGCTGAACGAGCTCCGCGACAAGCTCTCGGCACTGAACCTCCCCAAGGAAGCGCGCGCCGAGGTGGATCGCGAGCTGGGGAGGCTGGAGCGCGCAGGGCGCGAGTCCATGGAAGCGCAGGTGATCCGTACGTATCTCGAATGGATTGCGGAGCTTCCCTGGAACACTCGGTCTGACGACAAGCTCGACTTGAGCAATGCGTCCAACGTTCTCGAGGAGGATCACTACGGCCTCAACGACGTGAAGGACCGCGTGCTGGAGTTCCTCGCAGTGAGACAGCTGCGCGCGGCGCAGCTTGCCGCGGAAGTCGAAAAGGAAGGCGAGCTTCCGGCATCGAAGATTCGTCCCGTGCGCGAGGATGCGACACCGAGTCTCGCTATCGGCGACGACGAGGACCGGCCCATCACCGACCAGAAGGAAGCGAAGTCCCGCGCAATGGCGAAGGGTCCGATCCTGATCTTCATCGGGCCGCCTGGAGTCGGCAAAACTTCGATCGCCAAGTCGATCGCTCGTGCGCTCGGCCGCGAATACGTGCGAGTCGCTCTCGGCGGCGCGCGCGACGAGGCGGACATCCGCGGTCATCGCCGAACCTACGTCGGTGCAATGCCCGGCAGAATCATCCAGGGAATGAAGCAGGCGGGAACGAAGAACCCGGTGTTCCTGCTGGATGAAGTGGACAAGCTCGGAACATCCTTCCAGGGTGATCCGGCAGCGGCGCTGCTCGAGGTACTCGACCCCGCACAGAATGACACGTTCACCGATCACTACCTTGGCGTACCGTTCGATCTCAGCGAGGTGCTTTTTATCGCAACCGGGAATTTCGTCCAGAACATCCCCGGTCCGCTGCTCGACCGGATGGAGGTCGTGGAGTTCGCCGGTTACACGGAGAAAGAGAAGGCGGAGATTGCAAAGAAATATTTGATCCCGCGCCAGCTCGAGGAGTCCGGTCTGGGCGACAAGGGAATCCGCTTCGAGGACGAGGCGGTGATGAGCGTCGTATCGCATTACACGCGTGAGAGTGGCGTGCGTCAGCTCGAGCGCCAGCTTGGCGCGGTTGCGCGAAAGGTTGCGCGAAAGATCGCGATGGGAGAGACGGGTCCGATCGTCGACGAGGTGATAACGGCCGACGAGGTTCGCGAGCTGCTCGGGAGACCAAAGGTCCATCCCGAGCGCGCAAAGGCCGAGAACGAGGTTGGAATTGCTACGGGGATGTACTACACGCCGATGGGCGGCGACATCATGTTCGTGGAGTCGTCGGTGCGGCGGTACTACGGTAATCGCCAGACCGATAACGAGCAGACGGGACCGGGTGGCGCGGTGTCGTTGATTCTCACCGGCCAGCTTGGCGACGTGATGAAGGAGTCAGCGCGGGCAGCGTTCACCTACGCGACGAACAACGCCGCCGAGCTCGGAATTCCGCGCGACCGGTTAGGTGCGATCGAAGCACACATCCACGTTCCCGCGGGGGCGATTCCGAAGGATGGGCCGTCGGCGGGTATTGCGATTGCAACGTCACTTGTGTCGGAGATGTCCGATCGTCCGGTTAAGGGCGACGTCGCGATGACCGGCGAGATCACGCTGCGCGGCAGAGTGTTACCGATCGGCGGACTGAAGGAGAAGGTGCTGGGCGCTCACCGCGCGGGCATCAAGCACATCATACTGCCGAAGGCGAACGAGCCGGACATCGAGGACGTTCCCGAAGAGGTGCGCCAGGTACTGAGCTTCTACCCGGTGGAAATACTGAGCGAAGTCCTGGACATCGCTCTCGTACCGGCCCAGGGAGAGACGAAGCGCCCGCTGGAGATCGCGAGCTGAGGGTCTCGGCAGGTTTTACAGCACGAGAGCAAAACTTCGCGTAATGAGTTTACCGTTTTTCCGTTTTCAGTTTCATCGTTCAGTCAAGTGCACACCCGATGGTTGAATGGGTGTGCGCTTGCATTTAAAACGGTCGAACGCATAACGAAAAAACGGTAAACTGATTACGCGCAGCCCGCGCGCAGCTTCCCCTTTCCAGGTTTCTTAGAAACCGATTGGCCCCCACTGAAAGATCTTCCACGGGTCCGCGCGCAGGGGGGCAGGCTCCGTGCCCTCGACGAAGTACTCGACGTACCTGCGATCTGCTGGAGTCATTGGAGTGGCGAGCTGACCGGTGAGCCGATCCAGCTCGCCGCTGATGACTCCGACCGGTGCAATCCACGATAGCGGCGATGGAGCGCGCACACGCGAATAGTAGCGGGCGATCATCTTCCCCCAAATCGGTGCAGCCAGCGACCCGCCGGCCGCGCCCGAGGTGATTGTCTTCGGTTTATCGAACCCGAGCCACACACCGACGACGATGTCCGGAGTCAACCCGATGAACCACACGTCGGAGTTGTCATTGGTTGTACCGGTCTTCCCCGCAACGGGTATGCTTGGCGACACATAGCGACGGATGGACGACGCGGTGCCACGCTCCACGACGTCACGCATCATGTCGCGTACGACGAACGTCGATCGCGGATCGAGCGCTGGCGGCAGCGCCCGCACCTCCGGGGCATAAACAACGCGCCCCGTCCGATCCTCGATTCGATGGATGAACCGCGGCTCGACGGGCGTTCCGAGGTTCGCGAACGTCGTATACGCGGCGACGAGGTCGAGCGGCTGCACCACTGATGCGCCGATCGCGCTCGACGGATACGGCGCGATCGTCGACTGGATCCCCATCCGCTTCGCCAGCGCGATCACCGAAGCCATCCCGATCTGCTGGGCGAGCTGAACCGCGACCACGTTGCGCGATCGCGCCAGTGCGTCGCGCAAGGTGATGAGCCCGAGGAACTCGTTGTCGGAGTCCTCGGGACGGTAGAACTTGCCGTTGGGAAGCCGAATCGAAATTGCGGTGTCGCCGACGATTGCGTTCGGAGGAACGCTGTCGGCGATCGCCGCCGCGTAAACGATCGGCTTGAACGCGGATCCGGGTTGTCGCCGGCCATCAACGGCGCGGTCGAACTGCGATTTCGCGTAATCACGTCCACCGACGAGCGCGCGCACGTCACCACTCGTCGGGTCCAGCGCGATCACCAGGCCTTGCAGGTAGCTCGATGGGTCAGCGTCTGCGGACATTCGCGGATGGCTGTAGCCCGGCCGCGATTCGACTTCGGCGGTTCCTTCCTCGAGTGACCGTGCCGCCGCTTCCTGCATCGCGGGATCGAGCGTGGTGTAAATGCGAAACCCGCCGGCCGTCACCGGCACGCCGGCGCGCTTCGCCTGGACCTTCACCACGTCCACGAACCATGGCGCCGCGACGGCAACGCCGTAGTTAAACACCGTCGTCAGCTTCGAAGCCTGCGCCTCGCGCGCCTGGGCGCGCGTGATGTAGCCCTGCTCCGCCATCAGAGCGAGAACGACGTTGCGCCGTCCACGCACCAGATCCGGATGCTTCACCGGCTCATAGATCTCGGGACCCTTTGGCATTGCTGCCAGCGTTGCCGCCTCCGCGAGACTCACCTTCGCCGCGCTCTTTCCGAAATAATGCCGAGCGGCGGCTTCGACACCGTAATAGCCGTGAGCAAAGCCGATCTGATTCAGATACGCCTCGAGGATTTGCGCCTTTGTGTAGTGCTTTTCCATCTCACGAGCCGCGACCTGCTCGCGCAGCTTGCGCGAAAGACTGAGGTCGCGCCGGTTGATGATGTCGGGATGCATGTTCCCAACGAGCTGCTGCGTGATGGTGCTCGCGCCGCCGCGTCCCTCGTTGAGGATCTTTCCTTTTATCGCGCCTGCAATCCCGATGATGTCAACCCCGTCATGTTGGTAGAAACGCTGGTCTTCGACGGCGATGAACGCCTGTGGCAGATAACGCGGAAGGGAACGGATCGAGACGCTCGTCCGGATCTGCGAGCCCACTTCAGCGAGGAGACTTCCGTCGCGGGCAAGGACCTGCGACGACTGCGGCTGCTGGACTATCCGCCACGGCTCCGAGTCGCGCGCGGATTGCGCGGCCGCAGGGGCAGCCACAACAACAAGCAAAGCCACAGTCACGGTGCGGCGCCGTTGCCCGCGATTCAGCCAGGTGCGAACTTCATTGTAATGCATCAATCGGTGCACGTCGCAATCGTCCAGTTCAAGCCGCGAAAGGGCGACTACGCCCGAAATCTCGCGCGGCTCGGCGAGGTATTCGCGCAGCTCGATTCGCTCGATCCTCGCCCGCAGGTTGCATTTCTACCCGAGACAGCCCTCAGTGGTTACTTCCTCGAGGGCGGCGTCCGCGACAATGCGATGAGCGCCGGCACACTTGTGCAGGACCTCGACAAGATGTTCCACGCCTCTGTCCCCTCGCTCCGACCAATGGATGTCGGACTCGGCTTCTACGAGGTCTGGAACAACTCGATCTATAATAGTGCCCTGTATGTGACGCTGGGAGCGGGCGATCCGATCGTGCGCCACGTGCACCGCAAGGTATTCCTCCCAACGTACGGGCTGTTCGATGAGGAGCGATTCGTCGACCGGGGATTCGAGATTCGCGCGTTCGATACGAGCTGGGGACGAGCGGCAATGCTCGTCTGCGAGGACGCCTGGCACAGCCTTGCCGGAACCATCGCCGCCCTCGACGGAGCACAGGTCATCTTCATCGCATCAGCATCACCGGGGCGCGGAGTTTCGCCCGGGAATTCTGACCCTCCAGCTCCAGCCACAGTCGAGCGATGGGAGCGTCTCGCCCGCGACATTGCCTCCGAGCACGGTGTATTCGTGGCGCTCGTCCAGCTCGTCGGGACTGAAGGAGGAAAGACCTTTGCCGGCAGCTCCGTCGTCGCCGGCCCCAAGGGTGACATCAAGCTCCGCGCGCCACTATGGGATGAAGCAATCGCCACAGTGACTCTGGAGACGGCCGACCTCACCCGCGCACGCGTGGAGATGCCGCTTCTCACCGACCTCCAGACGATGCTTCCACACCTCGTCCGCACCATCGGACGTGTCCAGCACGGCGAGCCGATGGCACTCGACTTCGACCCTCTATCCCCGAACGGCTCCGGTCCGCACACAGCGAAACCCACCATTGACGACACCGGCGCGGGCGTCGAAGGTGCGGAGCCCGGCACCCCAGCAGAAAAACGACGCGTCACGAGGCCTGCGACCGCCTCTCGGCGAGCACCCATCAGTGTCGTCGCGGCCCCACCAAGTGTGCTTGGCCCGCCTTCACTCGAGATAGATACCAAGCTAACTGAAGACTGGCTGGTCGCTTTCCTTCGCGAAGAGTTCCGGCTACGCGGATTCGACAAGGCAATCGTCGGCATCTCCGGCGGAGTCGATTCCGCCGTCACCGCCTACCTCTGCGTGCGCGCCCTCGGAGCCGATAACGTCATTGGCATTCGAATGCCCTACCGCACCTCGAGCCGAGATTCGCTCAGTCATGCGCAGTTGGTAATCGACGAGTTGGGAATTCAGAGCCGTACCCTCGACATCTCCGCCGCCGTCGAGGGCTACCTCGCCAATGAGCCCGACGCAGACGCCCCTCGTCGCGGAAATGTCATGGCCCGGATGCGAATGATTACGCTCTTCGATCTGTCGGCGAGGTACCGCGCACTACCCGTCGGAACCGGCAACAAAACCGAACGCCTGCTCGGCTACTTCACCTGGCACGCCGACGACTCTCCCCCCATCAACCCACTCGGCGACCTCTTCAAGACACAAGTCTGGGCTCTCGCGCGACACCTCGGTGTCCCCGACGCAATCATTTCAAAGCCGGCATCCGCTGACCTCATCGAAGGTCAGACAGACGAAGGCGACTTCGGAGTCTCATATGAGCGCGCCGACCAGATTCTCAACTGGCTGGTAAGCGGATACACAACGGCTGAGACCGAAGCCCACGGATTCGATCCGAACGAGGTGGAGCTGGTTCGAAGACGACTCGCCGGCACACACTGGAAGAGAAAGCTTCCGACCGTCGCGATGGTCAGCAACAGCGCTATCGGGGAGTCGTACCTTCGGCCCGTTGACTACTGAAAACCGAGTGGTCTACCACCCGTCGATCCGACATAAAGAGGGCGCGCCGCAAGGCGCGCCCTCTTTATGTTCGGTCCACGAGGATCAGTAAAGTGTTCTCATCGTTACCCGCGTGGCGACGAAGTAGATGATCAGCATCACGACGAGTAGCGCCACCATATATGTCACCGTCTTGTCCGGCGGCGATTTCATCAGGATTGGAATACCGACGTACAGCAGGTAAACGCTGTAGAGGCCGAACAGCGCGCCGATTATGCCGAGCGCGGGAACGATTCCCAGGATGCCGCCGACCCAGGCGGCGGTGGAGCTATAGACGGCCAGCTTGAATGCCTGACCGAAGTTCTGCTGACCCCCAAAGCTGGGAGCCAGAGCATTCGCTATCCAGGCCAGCACGAATACACCCACGACTGCCAGAATGAAAGCGACTATCGCACCCGTCAGTGCCCTGCCCACCGACATCCGGAAGTATCCGCCAACTCCGAACGCAGTCCAACCAATGAAATTCGCGATCGGCCCGATCGCCGCCAACGGAAGAACGTACCCGGTGAGAATTGCGCCCTGGTTGAAGGGCTCGGTGTCGATCTGCGCCCATTCCTGCCGCGGATTCATGAGAATCCCCTTCACTCGCGCAACAAGGCTCATCGTCCTCGCCCTCCGTGAAGTCGTTGAGTGTTTCAGACCGGGGAATTCTAACCTTCCAGGGAAAAGTCGGGAGTCTCGCCGCTTCTCCGGTCGCTCTAGGCGCCGTGAGCTCCTCTACGACGTCATTGTGCCGTGCAGACGCCGGCGACAGCTTCGACCGTTGGCGGCATCCTGAACTCGCAGGTCGAGACGATCTGGTATTTGATGTTGTACGCTTTCTCAGCCGCGGCGACTTCGTCGAGTTTGCGGAACAGCGCGACAGAATCAGTCGACCGGGAGCACCAGGCAAGGTAGTATCGCGGCCCGCCGCATCCGCGAGACCCCACTGGCGCTGTGCGGCAATCGGCGGAGGCGGTGCATCCACTCGCCTTTGCCAGGATCTTCGCGTCCTGCTCGAGCTTTTCGATTGCCGTCGAGTCGCTCTGCTGGCTGCCGGTTACCACAGTACTCGACCCGGCTGGCCGAGCGGCCGAAGAATCTTCGTGGGTGAGCGGTGCGCGGCTGCACCCGATAAGGACTGCGGCCGTAAGGGCGACAGTGATTACGCGCGATGTCATCTCTGCTCCAATGCAACGGCGAGGCGGCGATTTGCGTTTTTGCGTCGTGCTCGGTCTATCGTAAGGAGCGGCACCAATCGCGCCACTGCGAGAGCCGGCGACCGCCGTAGCCGCCTCGCTCGCCTCACTACTATTATTACCACGCACAGCAAACACCGCATACCAGATGGCAACCACTACCCGTCCGGATCGCAGATCGGAAGCTCAAAATGTCTCTTCGCTGGGGAGCGAAGAGCTCGTCGGCGTTTATCGAAACATGCTTCTGTCGCGGCGGCTGGACGACAAGGAGGTTCAGCTCAAGCGTCAGAATAAGATCTTCTTCCAGATCTCGGGCGCCGGACATGAGGCGATTCTCACAGCGGCTGGACTGGTCACCCGTTCGGCGTATGACTGGTTCTACACCTACTACCGCGACCGCGCTCTTTGTCTCAAGCTGGGGGTAACTCCAGCGGAAATGCTCTACGAGGCCGTTGGGGCGGCCATAGATCCCGCCTCGGGCGGTCGGCAGATGCCCAGCCACTGGGGACACAAGGATTACAACATCGTTTCGGCTTCTTCGCCTACCGGGACACAGTTTCTCCAGGCCGTGGGATCTGCGGAGGCTACGCTCCGCGCCCGGCTGCTGGCTATCACCGAAGGGTTTCAGGACGATGAGATCGTTCTCGTTTCGACCGGTGACGGCACAACCAGCGAAGGCGAGTTCTGGGAGTCGCTGAACACCGCTTCGAACCTGAAGCTTCCCATTGTCTATCTCGTGGAGGACAACGGCTATGCCATTTCAGTTCCGGTCGAGGTAAACACTGCCGGCGGCAGCATATCCCGCCTCGTGAGCGGGTTTCCTGACTTCCACATCGAGGAAGTCGACGGTTGCAACTTCCTGGCAAGCTACGAAGCGATGTCGCGCGCGGTCGGATACGCACGGGCGCGGAAGGGCCCGGCGCTAATTCACGCAAAGGTCATCCGCCCGTACTCGCACTCTCTCTCCGACGACGAAACGATGTACCGACCGGCGGCCGAACGAGAGGCGGACGCTGCGCGTGATCCTGTGATGACTTTTCCGAAATGGTTGATCGCTGAAGGACACATTACAGAGGATGAGATAACGCAGATCGAGAAGGAGGTGGATGCTGAGGTTCTCACCGCCACCGATGACGCTCTCGCCCAGCCTCAGCCCGCGCCGGACACGGTGTACTTCGGTGTCTACTCACCCGACGTCGACCCCACCGGCGAGCAGTTCGACACCGAAGACGATCCACGCTTCACAGGTAATCCGACGACGATGGTCGACCTCCTCAACGTGTGCATGAAGGACGAAATGCGCCGAGATGAGCGTATTCTCGTTTTTGGTGAGGACGTAGCCGACGTTTCGCGCGAGGAATACCTGGGCAAGGTCAAGGGCAAGGGCGGAGTCTTCAAGGTGACGTGGGGACTGCAGAAGGAGTTCGGCGGCGCTCGCGTCTACAATTCTCCGCTGGCTGAGGCGAACATCGTCGGACGCGCGATCGGACTCGCGGTGCGCGGATTCAAACCCGTCGTCGAGATCCAGTTCTTCGATTACATCTGGCCGGCGTACATGCAGCTTCGCGACGAGCTGGCGACGATGCGATGGCGCTCGAACAACAATTTTTCGTCACCGGTGGTTGTTCGCGTCACCTACGGCGGCTACATCCGCGGCGCGATATACCATTCGCAAACGGGCGCGTCCCTCTTCACTCATTGTCCGGGACTTCGCGTGGTGTGCCCCGCGACGGCGCTCGACGCCAATGGACTGTTGCGGACTGCGATCCGGTGTGAGGATCCAGTCATCTTTCTCGAGCACAAGCACCTCTACCGCCAGACATACAACAAGAGTCCAAACCCCGGCCCGAACTTCATGATTCCGTTCGGCAAGGCGAAGACGGTTCGCGAAGGAAGCGACGTGACGCTCGTCACGTACGGCGCAACCGTTCAGCGCGCGCTGGCCGCAGCCAGCGCCGTTGCCGACGAGGGGATTTCGGTAGAGGTGATCGACCTTCGGTCGCTGTCGCCGTGGGATCGCCTCACAGTGTTCGACTCAGTGAAGAAAACGTCGCGCGTGATCGTCGCTTACGAGGATTCGCTTTCCTGGGGGTACGGTGCGGAGATCGCAGCGGCAATCGCCGACGAGTGCTTCGCGTGGCTGGACGCTCCGGTGGGGCGAGTTGCTTCGACCGACACCTTCGTTGGATACGCGCCTCGGCTGGAGGACGCGATTCTACCTCAGGTAGACGACTTCAAGACCGCATACCGCGAGATCGTGAAGTACTAGCTGTCTACATCTCGTCCATCTTGTTCAGGCCAGGAAGCTCGGTGAGCTTGTAGTCCGCCGGAATCTGGAACGCCGACTGCGGCACGTTGGCTGGATGAAGATTCTTCAGCTCGCTTCGAGTCATCATCGGCGTCTCCTGCCCGCCCATTGACATCTTCATCTGCGTCACCACCCGCAGGGCGGGAGCAGTTGGAAGCTTCGCCTGGAACTCCGCCAGTTTCTTGCGCAACGCCGGCGTGTCGAATCCGGGCACGTTCGCTATCGCGGCGGCGCCGTTCCTCTGAATCGCGTCTGGCGTCACACCGAGCTTGAGTGATGGGGCGAAGTAATAATCGCTCGTGCCCTCCTGAACCATTGTCATGGTCTCGCCCAGCATTTCCATCTTCACGGCGAGCTTCTGCGTCGTCCGCCAGTGCTCCGTGGGATAGCCTTCGATTAGTTCGCCCGGTCCAACCTTCTCAGCGTCGAAGCGAAAGTCACCGACCTCGAACGTCACGCCTGGCAGCTTCCGCAACGCAACTCCCATGGCCGTGGTGAGCTTCTTTGGATCGATGTCGTAAAAGATCTTTTTGGCCGGATCGACCAGAAGAACCTTGCTGCCGCCTCCCTTGATGAGGATGAAATTCCCCTTGGCCGGTGACCCCGGAGTTGCTGGGCCGCTGCTTTCGAGAATGTCGAGGCGCAGATCCATGCCCGCTGATTGACCGTGCGCCCGCAGCGTGATCTGCTCCTGGCCGCCTGTGCGCGGATTCTGGGATGCAACGACAAGGTCGTAGCTCTCGCCGGAAAGCGCCGACCGGAGGAGGGGTTTCGTAGCGAACGACTGCGGTGCTCCGATATGGAGCAAGGGAATGGGGAGCACAGCCAAAAAGGCCATGCGAAGGGTTACAAGGTTGACGGACATTCGTGCTCCTTCGGAATCGATCAGGCGCGACCGGTTAGCGCTAGTAAGTGGAACTGAACCAGGACGTTCTTCCGCGTCTCAACGAAACTTTTCAGTCAGCATCCTTTTCGCGCGACAACCGCGATAACGACGAGCCATGTCGCGCTCAGGTCGCCAATCTCGCCAGCGTGCGGAACAAGAGGACGGAGATCGTGATCGCGCCAGCAGCGAGTAAAAGGAGACCCACGAGCACGATGAGCAGGGCACCTCGGCTGACCTTCCTGATATCGCGAGCTTTTCCGGGAGTCAGGTGCTTTTCCAGAAGGTCGGCGTTCTTGATGTTGGCGCGCCACGCGACATCGAAGATGTCACCAAGCACGGGAACCGAGCCAATGCCGGTGTCCACCGCGACATTGAGGAGCATCCGCACCAGGACCGATGGCGGGACGCCGAGTCGAGCAGATGCGAGGATGATATATCCCGACAGAATAGTGCCCGATAAATCGCCGATGCCGGGGACGAGCCCGATCACCGAATCGATTCCGATTCTGATGTCCGTGCCCGGGATTCGAACTGCGGAATCCAGAACTCGGGCAAGAGAGCGAACTCGAGCGACGCTGGCGTGACTACTGTCGTCGGGCATTGTGAAAGGGGCGGCACGGGGCCGCCCCTTTGATCCTCACTCGTTTGCGGAAAGGCGGGATTATCGCTTGAAGATGCCCTTGAGCTTCTTCTTCGCCGCTTCCTTTGCAGCTTCCTGCGTCACTTCCTTGGTGGCATCCTTCACACCTTCCTTGGCGCCTTCTTTCGCCGCATCGCCGACGCTCTGACCGTTTTCACCTGATGCGTTGCCTGGCTTGGCTGTGCCGGTCGCGTCCAGCTTCGGGACCTCGACAACCTGATAGCCCGCGGGAATCGCGAATGTCGATGCGGAAACGTCGATGTTTTTGAAGTTCACCATTTCCGTCGTGACGGTCGAGGTCTGCGACTTTCCCTTCTCATCCGTCGCGATCGTCGTGACGACGGTCTTGATCGGAACACCCTGCAGCTTGGCCCGCACCGATGCCATCTGACTCTTATAGTCGGCGTTGTTGAACATGTCGAACGAGTTCACCCATGTGTTGCTGTTCTGGACGAACGGATTCACAAGCGCATGGAGTCCCGGCGCGAAGTAATAGTCGCTGGTTACGTCGTTGGCGGATTTCGAGCTCTTGCCAAACATCTTCGTCGAGATCGTGTACTTCTGTGTCACCTGGACGTGATGTGTCGGATAGCCCTGAATCGCCGGCCCGGGACCCATTTCCTTGGCGTCGATATGGATGTCACTCATCTCCATCTTCACCAGTCCCCCGATGGCGTTCACCATCTTCGCCATGCCCGCCATCATGTTCTGCATGTCCCACTCGAGGTACGACTTCTGCTTCGGATCGACGAGAAGCATCTTCTTGCCGCCGTCGACGACGAGGAAGTAGGACCCCTTCGAGCCAAACACGTTGTTGTCGTTCGACGCAGGGCCGGCAGTCTCCGTGATTTCGATCTTCGCGTCGTCGCCGGCGAACGTGCCGCGGCCACGCATCATCACAGATTCGGTGGACCCTCTCGTGGACTTGACGATGAAGTCATACGTGGTACCGCCGGTGGGAGGCGTGCTTGCGGCGAGGAGAAGCGGGACTGCCGCGATAGCAGCGAGCCGGAATGGACGTGAAAAGCTTTGGATCATTGCCTACCCCTTGGATATCCGAAAACGACTAACGTTTCTACGGTGCGACACCGAAGAAGGTGAATGGGTGGACCTTTTGAGAGCGCAAACATACGTCGCAGCCACCTCTCAGGCCAGCGGATTCTCACCCTGTTCGATGGGGAAAAGCCAGGAGATCAGCACCGTCCCTGACAGAATTCCGGCGATGATCCCGAGCGAGATTGTCACCGGGATATTGTAGGCGCTGCTGATTAGCATCTTCACTCCGACGAAAATCAGCACCACCGAGATTCCGATCTTGAGGAACCGGAACCGGTGCATCACACCGGCGAGCAGGAAGTAGAGCGAGCGCAGGCCCAGTATGGCGCACACGTTCGACGTGTAGACGAGCAGCGGGTCACGCGTCACGGCGAAGATCGCCGGGATCGAATCCACTGCGAAAATGAGGTCGGTCGTCTCGACGAGCACCAGGACGACGAACAGGGGTGTCACCATGAGCCGCACCGCGTCTCCGCGCTTCGGAGCTTCCCGAACGAAGAAGCTTTGATCCCGATAGTCGCGGGTAACCGGCAGATGTCGCCGGATAAGGCGCATGATCGGGTTTGCTTCGGGCTCGATGTCCATCGCGTCCTGCGTCGCCATCCTGATCCCGGTGAAGACCAGAAAAGCGCCGAAGAGGTAGATGATCCAGTGGAAGCGGGCGATGAGAAGCGCGCCTCCGCCGATCATTGTGCCGCGCATCACGAGCGCGCCGATGATTCCCCAGAACAGCACGCGGTGCTGGTACTTCTCCGGAATCCCGAAGTAGGAGAAGATCAGCACGAAGACGAAGATGTTGTCGACCGAGAGCGAGTACTCGATCAGGTAACCGGCGATGAACTCGAGTCCCGCCTGCGGCCCGCGAATTCTGTAGATCACTCCGGCGAAGCCGAGCGACAGTACGATCCAGACGCAGCTCCATATCGCCGCTTCCTTGACGCTTATGCGATGAGCCTTGCGATTGAAGACGCCGAGGTCGATCGCCAGCATGGCGAGCACCCCGGCATTGAAGGCAATGAAGACAGCCATTCCGCTCACGGCCGCCCACCTCCGCCTGCCCTGACGGGCTCAACAGGCGTCAGCGCCGCTCCAGGGCGTCGCGAACGTCGAGAAGGATCTCGAAGTAGAGCTGTTCTCTGCGATAAGCGAAGTCGAGCGAGCTCATCTGGGAGCTGTCGCCGCTGGCTTTGGCGCGCTCGAACGCTTCCGTGTACATCTCGTCGAGGTTCGCCAGAATGCGGTCGCGTGGCCGAGACATGAGGTTCTCAGTGAGTTGTGATGTGGGGAGGACGTTGCCGTAGCGATCGATCCCCGCTATGCGCTCGAGGATGGATTCGGGATCCTTGTCCTCGAACAGGAATCGCTTCGCCGCGCCGAGTGCGAAGCGCCGCGGATTATAGGGAGTCCGCATTTCGTAGAGTGTAAATGAAGGTCCGCAGCAAAGTAAGCGGGCGGAGTGGCACTTCCCACTCCTGGATTGTCATCAATTTCGAGGTTGATTTTGTGAATCCATGAGATCAGCTCGACATTCGCCAGAACACCGCGTCCTCGACAACGCGGCCGTTCTTAAGGTGCTCGACGACGATTCTCTCGAGCAGCTCCGGAGTCACACCGGCGTACCATACGCCTTCGGGATAGACAACCACGATCGGACCGCCGGCGCAGACGCCGAGGCACGGCGTTTCACCTCGCTTCACGCGCCCAGGCCCAAACAGCAGATCCTCGCGCTCGAGCAGCTCCGCGAGCAGCGAGTACAATTCTCTTCCGCGCCGGTCGGGTGAGCAGAAGCCGCCAGTGCAGATCAGCACGTGGCGGCTGTACGGATCCATTACTGCTTCGCCGACAGCCCACGTGGTCACGGGAGAATGACGTCTGCCTCCGCAGATTCGATCTTGTTGTCTCCCGGCGGCGCGATGTACAGGTAACTCTCGACGGGCTCGCCATTCTCGAGGTGCTCGGTCACGATGCGGCGCGCTCCAGCTTCATCAACTGCGCAGTACCAGACATCCTCCGGGTATACAACCACCATCGGGCCATGCCCGCATTGATTCATGCACCCGGCGTGGTTCACCCGGACGGTTGACCGAAGCCCGCGCTCGGCGACGAGTCGCTTCAGCGTGGCGTGCACTGCCACCGATCCCGACAGCGGACACGTCTTGCCGCTGGTGCATACGAACACGTGATGCCGGTACTGACCCATCCCGAAAAATGCGGCCGCCGCCTTCCGGTTGACAGTCGCCCAAGGCAAGGATTGTTTGATCTTTCTGACTAAAGCAGGAGCAACAATGAAGTCAACGAAGTCAACGACCTCAGCGGCGTCCGATCCCGCGATCGTTCAGAAGGGTTATACCAGGCCGGAGCTGCTCGTCAGCACCGCCTGGCTCGCCGACCACATGGATGATCCCAACATCCGCATCATCGAAAGCGATGAGGATGTTCTTCTCTACGACACTGGTCACATCCCCGGTGCGCAGAAGATCGACTGGCACGAGGACCTCAACGATCCGGTGGTGCGCGATTACGTTTCGCGCGAGCAGTTCCAGGAGCTGCTGCGCAGGAAAGGGATCGACGAATCCACGACCATCATCTTCTACGGAGACAAGAACAACTGGTGGGCGGCTTACGCCTACTGGGTGTTCCAGCTTTTCGGCTTCACCAACGCCAAGCTGCTCGATGGCGGACGCATCAAGTGGGAAGTGGAGAATCGGCCAATGACGACTCAAGTGCCGAGCTTTCCGCCGACGAAATACGCCGCTCCTCCCCGCTCGGACGACCGGATCCGCGCTTTCTTCCATCAGGTTCGGGAGCACGCTGATCAGGGAAAGCCGCTGGTGGATGTCCGCTCACCGGATGAGTACAGCGGCGTTCGCACACACATGCCCGAGTACCCGCAGGAAGGTACTCTGCGCGGGGGACACATCAGGGGCGCAGTGAGCGTGCCCTGGGCCCGTGCCGCGAATCCCGATGGAACTTTCAAATCTGCGGAGGAGCTCCGCGCGATTTACGAAAAGGAGCAGGGCCTCAAGCCGACCGATGACGTGATCGCCTATTGCCGCATCGGAGAGCGGTCATCGCACACATGGTTCGTGCTGACCAACCTCCTCGGCTTCGGGAAAGTCCGCAATTACGACGGAAGCTGGACCGAGTGGGGCAACGCAGTGAAAGCGCCGATCGAGAAAGGCGCTCCGGCTTGAGTAAAAGTGCCGCGTCAATTCGAATCGAGTGGTCGGGGGAGCATCGCTTCTCAGCCGCGAAGCCGGACCATCCATCCATTACTCTCGACGGCGACGGAGTGGCTGGACCCAGTCCGGTCGACGGACTGCTGGCATCGCTCGCGGCCTGCGTGTCGGTGGATGTGGTGGATATTCTCGCCAAACGGCGAACGCCAGTGAGATCGCTCTCGGTTGACGCGGTCGGCCGACGCGTGGACACAATTCCACGTCGTCTCGAGCATGTGACACTGAAGTTCGCGATCGCCGGCAAAGGAATCGAGCGCGTACACGCCGAGCGTGCGGTGGAGCTCGCGGTAACGAAGTACTGTTCGGTTCGTGATTCGTTGCGGTCGGACGTGCCCGTGGAGTGGACGGTTAGTCTGGAAGGCGAATAGCATCGGTCGCGAGACCCCGATCATTCAGCCATCTTCCATTTCTTGTTGAAGCTACGGAAGAGCTTGGGAAACGTGACCATCGCCAAACCTCCAGATGCGTGACGAGCTGACCGATCTCGATCGCGTACTGGGCGGGGAGCTCGTGCAGCTGGCGCATTCCGGACAGCTACGCTCGCTGCGGCTGGTCGAGCGAAAGAGCGCGACCGTGCTCGTGGTCGATGGACGCGAAGTCCTCGATTTCGCTTCCGATAATTTCCTTGGCCTCGCCACCGATCCTCGTGTTGCGGCGGCGGCAACGGCCGCGCTTGCCCAGCAACGCACCGGAGCGGCGGGAACGCGGCTCGCGTCGGGAAACACTGCGATTCACGCCGAGCTCGAGCGGGAGATCGCACGTTTCCGTCGCGCCGAGGCGTCGCTGCTCTTCCCGAACGGTTACTTGACGAGTATCGGTGTGCTGCCTGCTCTGGCGGGGCTGGGCGACGTCATCTACGCGGACTCGCACTGCAATGCCGCGCTCACCGACGCGGCGGCGCTGTCCGGCGCGACAGTGCGAACCTTTCGTTATGACGATCTCGAACTGCTGCAGCAGATGATCGCTCAGGACGGAGCGTCATTCCGCCGAAAATGGATCGTGGCCGATTCTGTCGTTTTCGCCGATGGCAATCCGTTGCCACTCGATGAGCTCGCGGCGATCGCTCGTGGGACAGGATCATTCACTTACATCGACGACTCAAATGGACTCGGCGTTCTCGGTGCTGAAGGCCGTGGAGCTCCCGAGCACTACAATGTTGAGCGACAGATCGATGTAGTCGCCGGGTCACTGGGAAAGGCGCTTGGGGTCGCCGGCGGATTCGTTACCGGGTCGTCCGTTGTCATCAGGTACCTTCTCAACAGGGCTCGGCCATTCGTGTTTTCGACTGCTACGCCGCCCGCACTCGCTGCCGCAGTGATGGAATCGATTCGCATCGCGGAATCGGAGCCGTGGCGCCGTAAACGGCTTCAGGAGAATTCGCGATCGTTGGTGGCGGGGTTGAAGGACATGGGCTACGCAGTTCCGCCGGAGCCCGGCGGCCACATAGCGAGCGTTCCGGTCGGTGACGTCGCGGCGGTGACGACGACGGCCGATGTGCTGCGCGACCGCGGCTTCCTCGTCGGCGCGTTACGGCCACCGGTCGTGCTTCCGGCTGCAGCACGCATACGCATCTCTCTGAGCGCTGCGCATCATCCGGATCAGGTAGAGGATCTTCTCGAGGCGCTCGAGTTGGTGCTCAAGCCGCGAGGACTTCGGATTGGTTCTCGCACCGTCCCACCAGCCCCGCCGGAGCGGGACATTCTCAATGAGCGGCCAGGAGCATCGGGTGTAGTTTCGCAGCGCCAGGCGGCGCGGGAATGACTCAGCGGCGCTTGAGCGCCGATCCGCCGTTGCTTCGCTCCGTTTCCTCCAGCTCCCCACGAAGCTTGACGTAGCTTTCGTAGCGCTCACGACTCACTGCTCCGTGGGTGACCGCGTCGCGCAGCGCGCAATCCGGCTCGGCGATGTGAGTGCAATCAGCGAAGCGACATCCACCGAGGTACTCTCGAAACTCCGGAAAGCAGCGATCCAGCTCGCCAGAGGCCATGCCCCACATGCCTACTTCGCGGAGGCCGGGCGTGTCCACCACGTATCCGGCGTCGGGCAGAGGATGCGCCACGGCACCGACGGTAGTGTGCCGGCCCTTGTTCACCGACTCGCTTATCTCGCCGACCCGCAGATTGAGGCCGGGATACATCGCGTTGAGGAGCGACGACTTCCCAACGCCTGAGGGGCCGCTCAGAACCGAAGTCCGGGCCGTCAGCGCATCATGCAGCTCTCGCAGTCCGATGTCGTGTTTGACGCTGGTGAAATGCAGGGGATATCCCGCGCGCTCGTAATCATGGAAGCGGGCATGGACCGCGTCGCTATCCACCAAGTCCACCTTGTTGATGACGATTCTCGCGTCGAGCCCGTTCCCCTCGGCAATAACGAGAAACCGGTCGATCATGCGAACGTGAGGCTCGGGCTTTGCGGCGGCGAACACGACTACGACCTGATCGACGTTTGCAGCGACGACTCGCTGGCCCGGTCCGGCGCCCGGCGCGCGGCGCGCGAGACGCGACCTCCTTTCACGGATCTCGGCGATCGCCCATCCCGTCCCGCGAGCTTCCTGCTCGATCACAACGTCGTCGCCAACCGCCAGCTTGAGGGCGTCGATGTTTTGCTTCTTCAGGCGTCCGCGCATCGAGGCGTCGAGCGTCTCGCCATTTTCCGCGCGTACGCGCCAGATGCCGCCGCTTCCACTGAGCACGACTCCGTTCATGTGTGGCCGAGCGGCGACTTTCACTCAGCGTCGCCTTCGTCCCGCATTGCCTCCCACCACGGTTTTCCGGGATCGCGGCCCGAAATGAGGGAATCGAGCAGCGCTCGCGCATCGTTGAGACTCATCGCACCGATGCGCGCGCGTGCTTCTGCCTCCGACCCTCCGTACTCCAGATACTCGGTCTCGACGTGTCCCGCGGCGACAGGATCGCCGGCGCTCCACCGAACGAACATCAGGTAGGCGGCGTAAGGTCGTGCATTGTCTCCGGTCTCGTCGGTCACTATCTCCACGCTGTACGAGCTGCCGTCTTTCCCTTCGAACGCGGCCGGCCGCGAGTGCACCGCCTGGTATCCGCCAACGGTGTTCGCGTCCCCCAGCGAGTGATCCGCGGGAAGAAATCGTCCCATCCTATGCCGATCTCCTGGCAACCATCTCTCGGATCACATTACCGGTGATGAACGCGACGTTGGCCGGCCGTTCGGCGAGGCGCCGCATGAGGTACGGATACCATTGCGTACCGAAGGGAACGTACACTCGCATGCCGTAGCCCTCGCGGACGAGCTTTTCCTGGAGATCGCGACGCACCCCGTAAAGCATCTGGAACTCGTAGCGGTCGGCGGCGACGTCGTTGTCTCGAGCGAAGCGCTTCGTCTCGCGCACGATTGCTTCGTCGTGCGTGGCGATCCCCGGATAGTGGCCGTCGCTGAGCAGCACACGCATGCACCGGAGATACGAATCATCTGCGTCGCGCTTTTCAGGATACGCCAGCGACGCGGGCTCCTTGTATGCTCCCTTGCACAGCCGCACGCGGGCACCAACGCGATTCGCCTCTATCACATCCTCGAAGGTTCGATACAAGTAGCTCTGCAGGACGATCCCAACGTTGCCGCGAAACGACGGATAGAGACGGTCGTAAAAGATGTCGAGAGTTTTCTGCGTGTAAGCGCTTCCCTCCATGTCCAGTCGGACGAACGATCCGTGCGCGGCTGCGCACTCGAGGATGTTCTGGAGATTGGCGACGCAGAGATCCTCGGCAACATCGAGGCCCATTGCGGTGAGCTTGAGCGAGACGTTCGCCTTGAGCCGATCGGTGTGGATGCGGTCCAGTATCTCGATGTACTCACGAGCCGAGGCGCGCGCCTCTTCCTCGTTGTGAACGCTTTCCCCGAGGAGATCGAGCGATGCGGTGATTCCCTTTCCGTTGAGCTTTCTCACCGCGGCGAGTGCGGTGTCGAGCGTCTCGCCCGCGACGAAGCGAGTGGCGAATCCCTTGGCGACCCGGTTGTTGCGAACGAAGGTGAAAACGCGCTTCTGGTTCGAGAGGTACAGCAGCGTGCTGCGGAGCATTCTCAGCGCGAAACGGGAATGGCGGCTGGATCGATTCCGACGAGTCGCACCACTGGAAACATTCCGCCGACTCGCAGTGACGTATCGAAGAAATTCCAGGTGACGAGGCCGTCGTCGCTTTCCGGCTCGAGGAGATAGAACGCCAGGACTCCGAGCGGCTGATTGGTCCTGACGATCCACGAGCCAGCCATGATCTCCAAGGAGCCGCGACGCCACGTCCCGGCGATTCGCATTTCATGGTGCCCCTGAAATGCGCGGGGAGATGGGACGACCGAATCGATCACGAGCTGCTCCGCCGTTGTCCGCCAATTAGAGCGGAGCTGCTCGACGGTGACACCGTGGTAATCTGCCCGTTCGACGTCGGCCTTTGGGAACTCCGGCTTCGGCACGGGTTGAATCGCCGGTGTTCGCCATTATCTCCGCGGTTACACCGGCGGATTCGGGCGCGGCCGCGAGCGTCGAACGCAGTGTAATGGGGAGCTTGACGATTCGAGCCCGCGACGACGGCCCGTTGCTCGCCGCGCGTGTCAGCGCCATCACGCGGTCGGCTCGCTCAGCGACGTACGAAAGGATCTCAAACGCGAATGCATATGTCGATGCAATTCGTCGTCGGAATGGATCGTGGGAGTACGCCTCGCTCAGAAGCGCGATTCTCCCTCGCAACCCGTAGTAGTTCGTTGCGTACCGCGGCCTCGGATCGAATGTCACCCACCCCTTCGAGAGCGTATCATCCGAAATGAAGTCGCCGTAGTCGAACGTCGCGAAGTTGTGGCGGTCCTGCATTCGCTGTCGCAGCACGGGGAGCACCGAATCGCGGGTGAACGTTCCAAGTGGCGCGGCAGGTGAGAGCGGCGGCCCGTACGTAAGCGCGTATCCGTGATAACTCCCGTCCGTGGTGTGCAGGTCCACGAACACATCCGGATCCCATCGGTTGAACATCGCCAGCGAAGCGCGCGTCTCCGGCGCCTCGACCTTCACGTAATCGCGATTGAGATCCAGTCCCTGCGCGTTCGCGCGCTGTCCCACCATCTCCGGTCCGTTTTGCGAACCGCGATTCACGTCCTGATGCGCGAATCTCTCGTTCCCGTCTGCGTTATAGATCGGAACAGCGATCAGAATCAGGGAGTCGAGCGCATTCGGCGCTGGTGATGCCGTGAGATCTCGCAACAGGGCGAGGAGCACTTCCTTACCTTCGACTTCGCCTGCATGAATGTTCCCCTGAACGTACACGATCGGGCGGCGGAGCCGGCGTGCGTCTTCCGGAGTTGTCACTCGTGGACGCGACGCAATGACATAGGGAATCTCGCGACCTTCGTTCGTCCGACCGATGGAGCCGAATGACAGCTCGGGCCGGCTGTGAAGCGAGTCGAGGAACGCGACAACGTCGGCGTAGTGCGACGTCTCCAGATAGTTCGTCCGCTCAGCCCGCGTGCGCGGGCCGAACTCGGGGCGTGCCCCAGCGGCGACCATACCTCGCCCGCATGCACTCGCGATCGCCGCAGCCGCGAGGGCGGCCGATACCCGCGGCAGCGAAGCCCTTCTCATCCGAACACGACGATCAGAATTCCGGATGGAATCGGTCGTTCCGACGCGCCATTGTGACGAGCATTTCAGCGGGCGCGAATCGGCCCGGGAATCGATCCTCGAGCTCCTCCAGCTGCCGCACAACCTCTGCGGCGCTGAGCGTGTCGATGTATCTGAAGGGACCGCCGCGAAATGCCGGAAATCCGAAGCCGAACACGGCGCCCACGTCACCATCTCGCGGAGAACGAATGACACCTTCGTCCAGACAGCGAACCGCTTCGTTGAGCATCGGCATCACTGTTCGCTGCCGAATCTCGGCGGAGGTGAACTGAGGCCGCGGCGTTTCGTCCGGTTTTGCGCGGCGCGCGCGCGCGCCAGGCGAGATCAGCTCATATACCGACTCGTCGACGCCGCCCTTCTTCCCTTCATCGTCGTAGCTGTAGAAGCCCTTCTTCGATTTCCGACCATATCTTCCCGCGCCGACCACCGCCTGGAGAGACTCGGCGGGGGCGAATCGCCCGCCGAACGCGTCATGCATGATCTTGCCGGCTTTTGACGCGACATCCAGGCCGACCTCGTCCACCAGTGTCACCGGACCCACAGGAAACCCGAAATCCGTGAGCGCCTTGTCGATCGTATCGATAGCCGCGCCCTGGTCCAACAGCCGTCCGGCCTCGTTGATGTAGGGCGTAAGGATGCGATTGACGTAAAAACCTGGCCCGTCGTTCACGACGATCACTGTCTTGCCGAGCTTCTTCCCATAGGCCACGGCGGTAGCAGTCGTGTCGCGCCCGGTTGACGGCGTAACGATTACCTCAAGCAGCGGCATCTTCTGCACCGGCGAGAAGAAATGCATGCCGAGGACTTTCTCGGGACGGCCCGACGCTTCGGCGATGCGGGCGATGGGAATCGTGCTCGTGTTCGAAGCGAAGATCGCTTCCGGCTTGATCACCGTCTCCACCTCTCGCAGAACCTGGTGTTTAACGTCCAGGTCCTCGAAAACCGCTTCGATCACGAGATCCACGTTGCCGAACCCAGTGTAGTCCACTGTGCCGCCGAGGAGCGTCATGATGTCCGAGAACTCGACTCGCGTGATCTGTTTTCGCGACAATCGCTCCTTCAGGACGTCGCGCACGGCTGCAAAACCTTTCGCCACCCGTCCGTGATCGGAGTCGCGCATTCTCACCAGCGTTGCCTGCTGAACCGCGATCGACGCTATTCCGGATCCCATGAAACCGGCGCCGAGAATTCCGAGCTTGGTGACGGGATGGATCGTGGCTGGTGGCGTGCCGGGTGCCGTGCTCACTCCCGCGTCCTTCTTCAGCGACGTCGTCGCGAAGAAGAGATAGATGAGCTGGTGCGAAACATCGGTGACGGCCATCTCCCCGAAGAGGCGTGACTCCTCGCGGTAACCGTGACTCTTTCCACCTGAGTAGCCAGCAGCAACCGCGTCGAGTGCGGCAAGCGGCGCCGGATAATGTCCGTGCGTTTTCTTCAGCGTCTCCTCGCGGGCCTTCTTCAGGACTACGCGGCGACCGGCGGGATTCTGGTCGAGCAAGAGCCCACTCATTCCGCCGCGATGGCGCTCGTGCCGGCGCGTTCCCTCGGCGATTTCCTGCGCCCTTCTGATCGCAACCCTGCGGAGTATCGCGGGATGAACGATCTCGTCTACGAGCCCGATCTGAAGCGCCTTTCGAGCGCGCACGTTCTTCCCGGTGAGGATCATGTCCAGCGCGGATCGGAGTCCAACGAGACGGGGGAGTCGCTGGGTTCCTCCGGCGCCGGGGATGAGGCCGAGCTGAACCTCGGGAAGTGCGAGAATGGTTTTCGGATGATCAGTCGCAATTCGGTAGGGACAGGCAAGCGCGAGCTCGACGGCGCCGCCCAGACACGCACCGTGGATCGCACAGATGAGCGGCGTTCGCATTCTCTCTACGGAATCCAGGAGCAGCTGTCCTTCATGACTCATCCGCTCGGCGTCGGCGGCGGTTTCGAGGTCGAGAAATTCATCGATATCCGCGCCGGCGATCCAGCTATCGGTCTTGCCGCTCAATAGAATAGCGGCCCGAATGTTCAGATCGCGCTCGAGCCGGTCGAACAGCTCGACGATCTCATCCTTCACTTTCCGATTGAACTTGTTGACCGGCTCTCCGGGGAGATCCAGTGTGATCAAGGCAACGCCGTTGACTGTCTCCATTTCGAGAGCGTGTCGAGCGGCCATCAGTCGCGCTCCAGAACCATGGCGAAGCCCAGCCCGCCAGCCGCACAGACCGTCATCAGCCCGAACTGTCCGTCACGACGTCTGAGCTCGTTCAGCAGCGAGATAGTGATCCTCGAACCGGTCGCGCCAAAGGGATGACCGATAGAGATGGATCCACCCATGACGTTCAGCCTTGACTGGTCGACTTCTCCTACCGGGTCGGAGAATCCTGCACGATTCGCCCAGTATCTCGACTCGAAGCCAAGGAGATTCGACAGAACCTGCGCAGCGAACGCCTCGTGCATCTCGACGAGGTCCATGTCCCTGAGCGTGAGGCCGGCCCGGTCGAGCGCGACTGGCGCTGCGAGCACCGGCGCTTGGAGAAGCTGCTCTCCCGGATCGATCGCCGCGTATGAATACGACCTGATGTACCCGAGCGGCGGATAGCTGAGCGAGCGCGCCTTCTCCTCACTCATCAGGAGCACGCATGCTCCCCCATCGGTGAGGGGGGAGGAATTACCGGCGGTAACGGTGCCGTACCGCTTGTCGAAAACCGGTCTCAGCTGCGCGAGCTGCTCGTAACTCGTGTCCGAGCGGATGCCATTGTCCGACGTTACGACGCTCTCGAATCGCGGAGGCACGTATACCGGCATCATCTCGGCGGTGAGTCGTCCGTCCGCTGTCGCGGCGGCGGCAAGACGGTGCGAGCGGAGCGCGAAATGATCCTGTTCTTCCCGCGGAACATCATTGATCTTGGCCATCTTTTCCGCGGACTGTCCCATTGTCTCCCCGGTGGACGGCTCGGCGATGGCGGGAGTGATCGGAATGAGATCGCGCGGGCGAATCCGTGAGAGTATCCGGAGTCTGGCGGGAAGCGTCTTTGCTTTAGACGCCTGGACGAGAACCTCGGAGAAAGCCGCGGAGTGGAGGATCGGAATGTTTGACAGAGACTCTGCGCCGCCCGCAATTGCAACGTCCACGTGACCGAGAGCGATCTGGTCGGCGGCGTCGGTGATCGCCTGGTTCGCGGACGCGCACGCACGTCCAACGGTGAAGGCCTGCACTCTTTTCGGGAGGAGCGGCATGAGGGAAACTTCGCGCGCGATGTTCGGCGCGATCACGGATGGGATGACGGTTCCGAAGACGAGCGCTTCGACTTCTGTTCCACTGAGATTGGTGCGCTGTATCAGCTCGGCGACGCAGAGCTTTCCGAGATCGATCGCCGAGATGCTCTTGAACGCCGTCCCCGCACGCGTGAACGGCGTCCGGACGCCGGCCACGATGGCCACCCGGCGTCCATTTGCGTATGCCGCCATTCCGGGAAGTTAGGTAGCCAGTACGTATCTTTCTAGGATGCGAGCCAACGCCCAGTCACGACCGCGCGCAGAGCGTGCGAGCCGTTTTCGTGAGCTCGCATCGGGCACGTTCGACCTGCTCGTGATCGGTGGCGGTATCACCGGTGCGGGAATCGCGCGCGACGCGGCGATGCGTGGGCTTCGCACCGCCCTCGTAGACAAGGACGACTTCGCGAGCGGAACGTCGAGCAGATCGTCGCGACTGATACACGGCGGAATCCGATACCTCGAGCGCGCCGAGCTTGGCCTCGTTCGCCAATCGGTGCGCGAGCGCGAGACGCTGCTGAGAATCGCGCCGGAGATCGTGAAAAGTCAGGAATTCACGTGGCCCGTCTACGCCGGCGCACGGATTCCTTTGTGGAAGCTGCGAACCGGTCTCCGCATCTACGATTTCCTGGCCACCGGCGCAAACGCCGAGTCACACCAGACCTTGAGCTCCGATGAAATCATTGAGCGCGAGCCCTCTCTTCGCCGCGACGGACTGCGGGGAGGCTGCGTTTATCACGATGCGCGAGCCAGCGATTCGCGGCTGACTCTCGCCAATGTTCGCAGTGCCGCCGCGGCTGGCGCAGTCACTCTCAATCACGCGGAAGCGCTTCGCCCCCTGTCACGAGATCGCAGCGAATGGCTTGCGATAGTCTGCGATCCGCTCAGCGGCGAGGATGTCGAGGTTCGGGCGCGGATAGTCGTGAACGCAACCGGGCCGTGGCGTCTGGATCTCGAGAGGCGCGGGCATGAGCGTGGTGCTCCGCGACGGCGCGGAAGCAGGGGCGCGCATATCACAGTCCCGTGCGAGCGCATCGGAAATCGCGAAGCGCTGACGCTGCTCTCTCCCGTGGATGGACGAGTGATGTTCGTACTTCCGTTCGGATCGCATGTACTCATCGGGACAACAGACACCTGGACCGACGAATCGCCCGACGAAGTTCGGGCGTCGGCCGAGGACATCGAGTATTTGCTGGCGTCGGCCAACGCTTTCCTGCCGGAGGCGAAGCTCGGACCGGCCGACATCGTGGGATCATGGGCGGGAATCCGGCCGCTTGTTGCAATGACGAGCAACGGATTGCCGTCTCGTGTCTCGCGCGAACATGCAGTCACAAGGACCGGCCCGGGAGTCATCAACGTAACCGGCGGAAAGTTGACCACGTACCGTGTGGTCGCCGCTGATGTGGTGGATGAAGTGGAACGTGACCTCGGTCGCAAGCGGAAGCGAGCACCGACCGCAGAACAGGAGCTTCCGGGAAGTGAGCGTGCCGACGCGCTTCGCAGTCTGATTCAGGTCGAGCCTGACCTCGCCGCGCCGATCATGCGTGGATCCGCACACATGCTGGCGGAGCTCCGATACGCGGTGGAGGAAGAGATGGCCTGGACACTCAGCGATCTCTTGATGCGGCGAACCGGCGTTGCGTTTGAACGTGCCGACGCGGGCCGTGCGGCCGCAGAGGCAATCGCTCCTCAAGTGGCAGAATGGCTCGGGTGGTCGGACGAAGTACGAAAGCGCCGCGTGGAGAGCTACATGTCCGACGCGGCGAGAGTGTTCGGAGTGCCCCAGCCCAGGTAACCGGCTGAGTACTTCGGGCTACATCTCGTGGATCGTTCGCAGTCCAACAATACGCAGTCGGCGGACCTTCGCCGGCAGCTTGAGGATCGTGGACTCGCCCACTCCCTTCCCCACGAGCGATCGGCCGATCGGCGACGACATGCTGACGTGCCCTTCCTCGAACTCCACGGAATCTCCGAAGACGAGACTGTATGTCTCCTTCTCGCCCGTGCTCTCGTCCTCTACCACTACCTCCGACCCAAGTCCAACCTTGTCCGGAGGAATCTGGGTAATGTCGATCTGTGACAGCTTGCTCAAGCGCTGTCGGAGCTGCCCCAGTCGAGCGTGAACGAACTGCTGGCGCTCCAATGCCGCCTTGTACTCGCTGTTCTCGCGCAGGTCGCCGTGCTCCACCGCTTTTCTGATCTCCTGGGGGAGGACAATGGTCAGCTCATGCTGAAGCCGCTCGACTTCTGCGCCAAGGCTGGCTTTGAGTTGTTCGATCATCGAGGGTTTCTCCAGCCGCAGGGACAAAAAAATCCGAGCGCCCCTCCCCCCTCGAGAACGGGCGCCCGACTGTTTCAAACTAGAGATCAAAGCGGCTGGAGGCAATTGCCCCCCTTATCCGCTATCCGTTGCCCGTTGCCCGTTGCCCGTTGCCGGCTTGCCGCTGGCCGCCGACAGATATCAGTCAACAGATATCGTGTGACGGGCTGCGGGTAACCGGTAGCGGGTATCGGGTGGCGGGCAGCTGGGTATTTACAGCATTGGTGTGGCTCCGTCGTCCGTCTGTCTCCTCCTGGGTGCGGGGCGTGTCTGCGCCGCGTATGCGGCGAGTACCGCCTGTGCCGCTTCCGCAGGATCATCCGTCAGAACCATCAGGTCGAGATCGCCCGGCGCGATTTTGCGCTCCGCAAGAACGCGCGCTTGAAGCCAGCGAATGAGGCCCGCCCAGTAATGGCGACCGAAGAGAATCACCGGGAATTGGTAGATCTTGCCCGTCTGAATGAGCGTTACCGCCTCGAACAGCTCATCGAGTGTTCCGAATCCGCCGGGGAAGATGATGAACGCCACTGAATACTTGATGAACATCGTCTTCCGGACGAAGAAGTACCGGAAGTCAATCAGCGTATCGACATAAGGGTTGGCGCCCTGCTCGAAGGGGAGCTCGATGTTGCAGCCAATCGAGCGCCCGCCACCTTCGCGCGCTCCCTTGTTCGCCGCCTCCATTATCCCCGGGCCGGCACCGGTGATTATCGCGAAGCCCTCGGTGGCGAGTATGCGCGCCACCTCTTCCGCGGCGGCGTAGTTCGGATCGTCAGGCGAAATCCGTGCTGAGCCGAAGATCGTCACTCCGCGGTCGATCGATGCGAGTGTATCGAAGCCTTCGATGAATTCGCTCATGATTCGCATCACCCGCCACGGATCGGTGCGCGTGAACTGATCGCCGGGCGAGGGCTGCTGGAGGAGCTTCTCGTCCTCCGTCATGCCCTCCGAGTAATCGCGGATCGCGGTATCGATCTTTCGCGTCGCGCCGGCCTGACGCGCGGCCGAGATCTGGGACGGCGGGGTGCGCCCGGCCATGATGTGCCCTTCCTCCGTCCGCTCCTTCAGCCCCGCCCGCGCACTCTCCTCGGCGGAGGCCTGGACCTTCGGATCGTACTTCTTGCCGGTGGGCGTCCGCGGTGCCTTTCGACGCGTCCCCGTTCGTGCGGGAGACGAGTCCGTATTTTTTTTCTTCATGAGGATGGGCGGTAGTGACTCGACGGAAGAGACTCGGATGTGGCGGAGGAAAATGACGCGCGGGGCAAGACGCCCGCCAGTTGATCACCCGAGCGTCATCGTCGTGATGGCTGATGGTGCCCGTCCGGACCTCATCGATACTGCAGTACGAGCCGGAAAGATGCCCGCTCTTGCCCGTCTGATCAGTGAAGGCGGCTTCCACACGATCACGTCGACATTCCCCTCAGTTACAGGACCTGCTTACGCCCCGTTTCTCATGGGCCGCTACCCAGGGCCGGTCGGCCTGCCGGGATTACGCTGGTACGATCGATCGCGACATGCGGTGCGGTCGCCGGGACACGCGCGGAGCTATGTCGGACACCAGATGCGGCATGTCGATCGCGATGTGGATCCGGCCACCCCGACAGTCTTTGAACTGGTGTCGTCCAGCATCGCGTCTCGGAGCGTGATCGGGCGTGGACTCCACCCAGAGGATCGCATCGGTCGCGGCATGCGCTTCATCGCGCGGACAGCGATGACGCATTTTGGCGGCAAGGTGCGTGAGTGGCTCGAGATAGACCGCGACATCGCCGAGGCGACGATCGATCGAGTGCGCAGCAGAAACCCTGAGTTCGCGTTCGTGGTGCTGCTCGGAATCGACAAGATGTCGCATTCCGTTGGGCAAGGAAGCTTGTTGGCGGAGCGCGCACTCGAGATCGTGGATCACACAGTTGCCGAGCTCCGCGCGGATGCGGAGAGGGCGGGACGCTGGGAGAGAACCCATCTATGGGTCGCCAGCGATCACGGTCACTCGGCGGTCGACAAGCACGACGATATCGCCGAGCTGATGAGGGCTGTCGGTTTTCGTGTCATCGCCCATCCCTGGGTGCATCGCCCGGACGGTGAGGTTGCAGTGATGGTGAGCGGAAACGCGATGGCTCACGTCTATGTCGATCTGTCGAAGCGCACGCGGCAATGGTGGCCGTCGTTGTCCAACCGTTGGACAGCGATCAAGCGGGCTCTCGCCGCGACGGATTCGGTGGACCTTGCAATCATTCCGCAGGCCCTCGGCGCCTGTGAGGTGCACGGGAGTGGTCGAGGACACGCACACCTGGAATGGACGGGCGGACGAATCTCGTATCGTCCCGTCTCCGGCGATCCTCTCGGATTGGGAGTCTGTGAGCAGCTCGACAATGACTCCGCTTACGACATTACGCGAGACACGGACTACCCGGACGCGCTCGTGCAGATCTCGGCGCTATCGGATTCGCCTCGCTCGGGGGAGATAATTCTGTCCGCTGCGCGCGGCTGGGACTTTCGCGCGCGGTACGAGCCGATTCCTCACGTGTCCTCGCATGGCGCGTTGCACCGCGATCACATGCTGGTGCCGCTGATAGTCAATCGGCCGACGACTGCTCCCCCGCGGCGCACTGTAGACGTGATGCCCAGCGCTTTGAGGGCGCTGGGCATCACGGTGCCGGACAGATTGGACGGCCGATCCTTTCTCTAGCTTACCGAGGGCTACGGATTGTAACCGGCCGCGCTGACTACTATCTGGCCCTGCATTCCGGCGTGTTGACTGCAATGGAACGCGAAGGTCCCGGCAGTCGTGAAGGTGCGGTCGTTGGTTCCCGAGGAATGGAGCGGAATGTCGGCCACGCCCGGAGACCGGGTTCCGTCGAACAGCACGTTGTGCGTTACACCGGACTCGTTAACGAAATGAACGGTCGTATTCTCCGTCACCGACAGACTCGTCGGACTGAACGAGCTGCTCAACATGCATACGGAATTGGCGGGACAACTGGTATTCCCGCCACCTCCGCCGCCGCCACCTCCTCCGCCGCCAGGTCCGGAGGAGTCACCACCACCGCATGCCAGCGCGCCGAACGCCACCGCAACCGCAACCGCCAACCCACGAACAAGTCGCATCATCCACCTCCGGAGCCGAAGCTCCCATTGCAAGCGGTCGCCGGGCAGTCGCCTCAGCGACACAGCTTCCCTTCCCTGACTATGGATCACGGCACGCCCCACCGCAACTCCACTGACGGTGCGTGCGAGGTCGGATTAAACGCAAACATCGAAATCCACAGATCCGAGATTGTCTTTTTCAATCCGACCTACCTTACCCTTTGTTACGAGTCGCCAATCTGAGCCCTCGGCTACGACCGACACGACAAACTCCTTTTCGTAATCAAGCGACAGAGTCGTCCATTCGGGATCGTCGCGCTCGACCCTCCATTGTGCACTGCTGTTTGGACCGGCCGGTCCGTGACCGTACCGCTCGAGTGCGCGCCATACGCTTGCGCCTCGCGCTTTCGCTCCCGCTTCGCGCCTCACCCAGAAAGTGAGGAACTTCCGGTCGCGTGACCCATCCGATTCGGCTTCCACCTCCTTCGCTTCTTCGAACGAGAAATACCTGCGAGCCAGCGCAATCGCCCTCGGCAAAGGACGGACCCGCTCGAGGTCCACACCGACACTCCGTTCGCGGGCTACTCCATAGGCCACCAGTCCGCCGGAATGGGACAGGTTGAACCGAATGTCGCGGTGAGCACCGGTCAAAATCGGTTTTCCCATTGCTTCGATTCCGAAGCAGAGGTCCTGCGGCGCGGAGTCCACATATGTCGCGAGGAGAATCCGGAGCAATGCCCGCGAGACAACGTACTGGTGTCGAGCCCCATCGACAGTGAACGCTTCCGCAGCGACGATCTCGTCGGGGGATAGCACGCTCATCAGCCTCGCTGATTCTTCCGTGGTCAGACGCAGCCAGGCGTGCCACAGGTGTACCTCCCCAATCGGAAGATCAATCGATCTCGACAATCGCGACCTCGGCGAGTCCATTGGCGATCGTCAGCCGTGCGACACTCGGTCGCAGCTTGAATCGAAGCGGTCCGGCGGCGCCGGGATTCACGACGAGTCTGCCTTGGGACTCGAAGATGACGGGAACATGAGTGTGACCGTAGACGACGATGTCCGCGTCGTAGGCTGCGAGCAGTTTCTCAGGAGTTGGACGTCCCGTCTCGTGCCCGTGGCTCAGGTGAATGCGTTTTCCGCCGACAGACATGTCAACGCTCTCGGGGAGCGCCGGATCTCCGACAGGATCAGTATTGCCGGCGACCGCATGCACCGGAGCCATCGTGGCGAGCTCGTGGAGCACATCGTAGCCACCGACATCGCCCGCGTGAAGAATCATCTCCACACCTTCGAGCGCCTGGTGCACCGAGGGCCGAAGGAGCCCATGCGTATCCGACACCAGACCAATAACGTGCGGCGAGGATGAATGTGGCATCGTTCCTATATTACAAATGATGCGGTGGCTGCGACTCTCTTCCGTACTGGCGATGCGCTCCGTGCGCCGTCCATCACTCGCGCCGGACTTGTTGCGAGTGGCGTGGCGTTTTCGCCGCCGCCGATGGTACTGGAAGTTCCCGTTTCTCCCAGTTCCGGATCGTACCTACCTCCGGTGGCGGATGCACACCGCGTACGGTGACGATGACGCGGTGCCGCCCGCGAGCGACGTCGAGCGTTACGCGCGGTGGAGTGCCGAAAGATGGTGATGACAGCAGCAGCCGCGGCGGTATCGCTCGAGCATCTGATCAAGGCGCAGGCATACGGGCTGGGATTCGATCTCGTCGGCATTGCAGCGCTCGGTCCGGCAGAAACCGCACCCGCGTTCGAGGAATGGCTCGCCGCGGGCTACGCGGGAGACATGGACTACCTGAGGAAAGGCGCCGAAAAGCGCCGCGATTCCCGGTTTCCTGTGTCCGGAGTCAAAACCGCGATCGTCGTCGCACTCGATTACGGCGGACGCTCGCCGTCAGGGGCTGTCGCGAGGTACGCACGCGGAAACGACTACCACGACGTGATACAGAGCCGGCTCAGATCGCTCCACTCATGGATCGAAGAGCGTCTGGGGCGCGAAGTCACCGGCCGCGCATATGTCGACACAGGCCCGGTACTCGAGCGCGATCTGGCGCGACGCGCGGGCCTCGGATGGTTCGGGAAGAACACGAATCTCATCAATCCCGGCATCGGGTCGTTTTTCTTCATCGGCGCGCTGCTCGTCGATCTCGAGCTCGAGGCCGACGCGCCGTTCGAAGCCGACCGATGCGGAAGCTGCACGCGCTGCCTCGAGGCGTGTCCCACCAGCGCGTTTGTCGCGCCGCGCGAGCTCGATGCGACGAGATGTATATCGTATCTCACAATCGAGCTTCGGGGGTCGATTCCGGAGGAGCTGCGCAGCTCCATGGGTGAGCTGATGTACGGATGCGACATCTGCCAGGAAGTGTGTCCCTGGAATGTCAGCTTCGCGCAGGAGCTGCGTGAAAAAGAGTTCGAGCCACGCGAGGAGCTCCGGCAAGGCAGCACACGCGCGCTCGCCCGGTCAATTCTTGGAATGAGTGACGAGTCGTTCCGCACCGCGTTCAAGGGATCGCCAATGAAGCGGGCGAAACGGCGCGGGCTCGCACGCAACGCGGCGGTCGTCCTCGGAAACATCGGTACCGTCGAGGATATCCCGGTTCTAGAGACAGCCCTTCACGATGCGGAGCCTATCGTGCGCGAGCACGCCGCGTGGGCGTTGGAAAGAATGAAACGGCGAGCGTCGGGCGTTTCGCTGGACGGCTCCGAGCTATGAACTAGCTCGAAGCCCGTGGCCGTTTAGCGATCAGCCCGCCGCTCGCAGTTTCGGTCCGCTGTCCACCGAGTTCGTCTCTCTCTTCACGACGGGCGCCACCTCTGTACCGAGGAGCTCGATTGCCCGCATCACTTTGTGGTGAGGCAGCGTTCCCACGCTGAGTTGAATCAGGAAGCGGTCATGATGGAAGAGCTCGTATTCCCAAAGGATCTTGTCGATGGCTTCCTGCGGATTGCCGATCAACAATGCGCCGCGCGGCGAGCGTTCCGCCTCGAATCGCGAGCGCGTTAGCGGCGGCCATCCGCGCTCACGTCCGATCCGCGACATCACTTCCGCGTACGACGGGAACGATTCTTCAGCAGCTGCTCTCGATTCGTCGGTGATGTAGCCGTGAGAGTTGATGCTCACTTTGAGCTTGGCCGGGTCATGCCCCGCTCGACGCCCCGTCTCGCGGTAGAGCGAGACCAGCGGCGCGAATCTCGCCGGCTCTCCACCGATTATCGCCAGAGCAAGCGGCAATCCGAGGGTGCCCGCGCGGACTACCGATTGTGGCGTACCCCCAACCGCGATCCACACCGGCAGTGGATTCTGAAGTGGGCGAGGATAAACGCCGAGTCCGCGGAGCGGCGCGCGATGCTCGCCCGACCAGTCGACACGTTCGCTATCGCGCAGCTTGAGCAGTAGATCGAGCTTTTCGTCGAACAGCTCGTCGTAGTCGTCGAGGTCGTAACCGAAAAGCGGGAAGGACTCGATAAACGAGCCGCGCCCCGCCATGATCTCGGCGCGGCCGCCGGACAAGAGATCCAGTGTCGCGAAATCCTGGAACACACGAACCGGATCGTCCGAGCTGAGAACTGTAACCGCGCTCGTCAGACGGATCCGTTTGGTACGTTCCGCCGCGGCCGCTAGAACCACAGCCGGGGCTGACACAGCGAAGTCTGGACGGTGGTGCTCGCCGACACCGAAGACATCGAGCCCAACCTGGTCGGCGAGCTCGATTTCCTCGATGAGATCACGCAGCCGCTCGCCCGCGCTGACGGTCCGACCGGTTTTCGAGTCGGGCGTCGTTTCAGCGAAAGTGTAGATGCCGATTTCCACGACTCACGCGACCGCGCTTCGAGGGGGGGTTCGGCGAATCGCCAGGTTGGCGAGCGCGCCGAGGACGCCAAGGGAAAGCACAACAAAGATCACAGGCCTGGTCCACAGTTCGGTGAGTCCGAAGACAGCGTCGAGCGAGTAGCGACCGAAGCCGATGAACGAGAGCGCGATCCCGCCGATGGCGTAAAGTAGCGGCAGCTCGATTCCGTTTGTCATTGCGAAGAGGCCTTTTCCACGATGCACCGTCAACATCGCGACGAGCATCGAAGCCACCATGAGTGCTGGACCGATCGGTCCGAGGAATCCGAGCGCGATCAGAAGTCCGCTTCCGAACTCACCCAGCGCCGAGAGCGTCGCGAAGAACCGGCCGGACGGGAAGCCGAGCTGTACGAGAAACTCCCCGGTCGCGTTGAGACCATAGCCGCCGAACCAGCCGAACAGCTTTTGGGCTCCGTGCGCCGCCATGAGGAGTCCAATTACGACCCGAGCAAGCAACAGACCGGTGTTTGCAAGCTGAGGATCGGTTGTGAATGCGATATCCATTGATGTTTTCCTTGGGTCTACCGACTCCGGGATGGAGCGCCGCTTACTGCACAGATATCAATTCGTGCGGGCTCCGAGGGTTGACATAGGATACCACTCTCAACATAGATTAGCTATGCGTAAAAGCCCGGGTTTATTGTCCAAGCGTCCAATTGAGCCGGACCATGGCGTCGACGTGATCGCCGAAGTTTTGGAGTCGGTACATCTCACCACGGCCATCTTCGGACGGCTCGAGCTCGGCACTCCATGGCGTCTTCGAATCCCTGCGCGTGACTACCTCAGCTTCTACGTCATCGCACGCGGCGGAGCCTGGCTGGAGATTTCTGGAATAGCCGCAACATCGGACCACGAACCCACTCCGGACCAGTCGATCGCTCTCTCGGCCGGAGATGCGGTGCTATTGCCGAGGATGTCAGCTCACGTCCTGCGCGACCCCAACCGCAGCGACACGCCGCCACAGGACTTTGATTACGACGGCTGCCCGCGCGTCAAAGCCGGCCACGTCGGCAGAATCGGCGGTGAAGGTCCCGTGACGACGCTCATCAACGGCCACTTCACACTCGGCTCTGCACACCGGAATGCTCTGATCGCTTCCCTGCCGCCGGCGATTCATCTGCCGGCGGGAGCCGCCGGTGCAAGCTCTCAGCTCGCCGGCGTCGTATCCCTCATTCTCAGTGAGAGCGCGTCACCGGGACCCGGGAACAGAATCGTTCTCGCCCGTCTCGCGGATCTACTTCTCGTGCAGGCTCTTCGATTCTGGATTGCGACGGCCGGTTCATCGGTGTGCGGTCTTCGCGCGGTCGCCGATCCCGCCATCGGTACGGCGCTCCGCCTGATGCACGCGCGACCGGCCGAAGGGTGGACCGTGGAGCGCCTCGCATCCGAAGTTGGACTGTCGCGCTCGGCCTTCGCTGCGCGATTCGCGCAACTCGTTGGAGAGCCGCCGCTCCAATACCTCTCCCTTTGGCGGATGACCACTGCCGCGAAGCTGCTTCGCGAGAGCGATGAGAGCGTTGCAACTGTGGCCGAGCGCGTGGGTTACGCGAATCCGGTGGCATTCACGAAGGCGTTCGCGCGCATTCAGGGAATCGGCCCGGGCGCTTACCGTCGCGCGCAACGCCACCCGCCGCGCCGGTTGGCTCGCTCCGCCCGCGCCCTTCGGGAGCGCTGATGGACTGAGCGCGCTCTTCCGCAGGGCGCCCTGTCGCACCAAAGTTCGGCGCGATGACAACAGATACTAGTCATCCTGTAATCCACTTCGAGTACCCCGATTGGGTGGATGCCGTCGTGGACTGGGAGCACTCATATCGTTCCGACGACGATCGCATGCGCCTCGCCATCGCCGTCGCGCGCACGAACGTCGAGCGTGGAACCGGAGGTCCGTTCGGCGCGGCGATATTCGAGCGTCCCACGGGCCGTGTGGTTTCAGTGGGAATGAACGCCGTGGTGCGTCTTCACAACTGTACGCTGCACGGTGAGATGGTGGCATTCATGATGGCGCAGAAGCGTCTGTCGTCATTCACGCTGAAGGCGCCGCACCTTCCAGCCCACGAGATGTTCACCTCGTGCGACCCGTGCGCGATGTGTCTTGGAGCCACCTTATGGAGCGGCGTAGAGCGTCTCGTATGCGGCGCCGGTCGCGATGACGCTTCGCTGCTCAGCTTCGAGGAAGGTCCGGTGTTCGCGGATTCATACAACTATCTCGAGGAACGCGGGATCGAGATCGTTCGCAGCGTGCTACGTGACGAAGCGCGTTCCGTCCTCGAGCTATATCGCGCCACCAGCGGAAAGATCTACAACGGCTGAGGCGCGGCGCTCAGCCGGTGTGCACCTGCCACGAGCCCGTCACGTCGAGCGACCAGTCGTCGGCTGATTCATCCTCGGCTCTGTGGGGGCGGTACATGATGACCTTCGCTCGCTCCAGCGTAATCATCCCTCCAGAAAGCATTTCATCTATCTCCGGCAGTATCGCCTTGATGCGTTCCTCGGTCTCGACGCATTCGATTACGAGCGGCAGATCGGATGACATGCCGAAGAGGTGGCCTTTCCGGACTCTGGACGTCGCGCCAAATCCGAGAATGCCGCGAAACACCGTCGCGCCGGCGTAGTGTCGCTTCCGCAGCAGCTCGACGATTTCCTGATAGAGTGGCTTTCCGCGGTGTCTGTCGCGCTCACCGATGTGAATGCGCATGAGCACTCGCTCGCCCTTGAATCCGTGCATCCCTTCTCCTCGATGAAGACGCAGTGAGCCGGCTCAGGCCCCCGCGCGATAAGTCATGAACGTGCGCGCGGCGGCAAATCCGAGAAATGTGCCGATCAACGCGAGTCCGACGCTCAGCAGTATGTATATACTCGCGCGCTCGTATCGCGCGTCCTCGATCAGTGTCGCCGTCTCGAAGCTGAAGGTCGAGAATGTCGTATAGCCGCCGCAGATACCGGTGGTGAGCAGCGCGCGCAGCTCCGGCGTGATGGTCGGACTGGCGACTGAGTAGCGCACAAGGAAGCCGAGTACGAACGAGCCAGTGATGTTCACCGCCAATGTTCCCACGGGAAATGACGCGCCCGTTCGCTGCTGGAGGAACGTGCCGAGAAGGAGGCGGGCAGCACCGCCGATTGCGCTTCCCGCGGCGACATACGCCAGCAGCCTTGTCACCTGGCGGCCCCCGTGGGAGCCGACTCCTCGGCACGGTAGGTAATGACGTTAGCGCGCTCGAGAGTGATGAGTCCACTACCGATCATTCCGTCCAGGTCGGGCAGAACTCGTTTGAGATTCTCCTCCGTCTCCACACATTCGATCACGATCGGTAAATCGAGCGACATGAGCTCGAGCCGATCGGTGTGAATCACGGCATTGGCGCCGAATGACATCGATCCTCGGAACACCGTCGCCCCAGCCAGGTGACGCTCCCTCAGGAGCTTCAGTACGGCGTGATACGTATGCGCCCCCTCGTGCTTGTCCGCTTCGCCGAGGTAGATGCGCATCAGTATTCTTTCGCCGATCAGACCGTGCATCGCTTGCTCCTCTTTCGACGCTACTGCTCGCGCTTCGGCGGAAAGATAGCGGCGACAGCCAACCTTCCGCGCGTGGCAACTCCGTGGCAACCTTCCCGCTCATGACACTGCCCTCGAGCCTGGATTCAACAATGCTTGCCGAGGCGTCTTCGGCGCTTCGCGAAGCGAATCTTGCGTTCGCGCGTGCTCACCCCGGTGAAAGTCCGGGCCGCCAGCCGGTGCACACGGTCTACGGCGGCGCGCAACTCTTCGCCGCCGATTCTGCGCCCAAGCTCGGCGCGATTGCTCTCCGCGCAATGGATCAATACGCGGACGACGCCACGGCGCTTGGAGGAGCACTCAGCATTCTCGGTCACCCGGAGCTCGAGACGATCTACCAGCGGGTGCATGACAAGCTCGAGCGCGAGCCTGTGGAGGATTTCCGGATCGACTTCGAGGACGGATACGGAAATCGCCCTGACGCGGAGGAGGATCACCACGCCGGCGTCGTCGCGGCTCAGTTGTCGAAAGGAATGCTGGACGGAACTCTGTCGCCCTTCGTCGGCATGCGTATCAAGCCTCTCAACGAAGAGTTGCGTGCTCGCGCAATACGAACGCTCGATCTGGTGCTGACCGCGCTCGTCGAAGCCGGTGGCATTCCCGAGCGGTGGATCCTGACCGTCCCCAAGGTCACGATTATCGAGCAGGTCGAATACACCGTTGCGGTGCTCCGCGAGATGGAGCGAAAGCTCGGCCTCGCCGCGGGACTCCTGAAGTTCGAGCTGATGGTGGAGACGCCGCAGATCGTTCTCGACTCGAGCGGGCACGCACTTCTTCCGCGTGTCCTCGACGCGTCTGATGGGCGGCTTCGCGGCGCCCACTTTGGAACGTACGACTACACGGCTGGGATCAACATCACTGCGGCGCAGCAGCACATGCAGCATCTCGCCTGCGACTTCGCCAAACAGTTCATGCAGGTGGCATTCGCGGGCACCAACGTGTGGCTCTCGGATGGATCGACCACGGTGATGCCGGTTCCGATATACCGGGCCTCGCCCGACGGTCCCCCGCTCAATCTCGAGCAGCAAGTAGAGAATACGGCCAGCGTACACGCCGCCTGGAAACTTCACTTCGATGACATTCTGCATTCGCTCGAAGGCGGCTTCTATCAAGGGTGGGATCTTCATCCGGCACAGCTCGTGACCCGCTACGCCGCGCTCTACAGCTTTTTCCTCGACGGGATTGAGCAGGCCGGCGTGCGGCTCAGCAACTTCGTGAGCAAGGCGGCGCAGGCGACACTCATCGGTGACGTGTTCGACGACGCTGCCACCGGGCAGGGTCTGCTCAACTTCTTCCTCCGGGGGATAAACTCCGGCGCCATCACCGAGGAGGAAGCGCTGGAGATGACCGGGCTCACTGCGGACGAATTCCGCGGCCGGTCATTCGTCAAGATCATGCGCGGCAGGACGTGAGCGGGAACACAGTCGAGCTCCTCGATCTCATCGCTCGCTGGATCCACGTGATCGCTGGGATCATGTGGATCGGCAATTCCCTTCTATTCAACTGGCTCGACCGCAGCCTCGTTCCGGCCAAGGGCGCGGGACACACGCGCTCGCCGATTGGAAGCATCTGGCTTCTGCACAGCGGCGGCTTCTATTTCGTGGAAAAGACGCTTCTCCACGGAGAGCAGCTGCCGAGGCCGCTACACTGGTTCAAATGGCAGGCGTACACGACGTGGCTGAGCGGAGCGGCTCTGCTCATCGTCGTCTACTACCTAGGCGGCCGCGCCGTGATGGCCGATTCATCAGTTGCGAAGCTCACACAAACGCAGGCGAGTCTCGTCGGAATCGGCGCAATCATCGGCGGCTGGTTGTTGTATGAGTCGATGCAGCGATTTGTCGCGCCCCGCGCACCCAGAGTGGCGGGCTTCGTCTGGATCACCGGTCTTACCGCGAGCTCGATTGCCCTGACGCAGCTTCTGAGCGGACGCGCCGCCTTCCTCCACGTCGGTGCGATGCTCGGGACGATCATGGCAGCGAACGTGTTCTTCACGATCGTGCCGTCGCAGCGCGAGCTGGAGGCCACGGTCGCTGAAGGGCGGGGTGGTGATCCCGCCGTCTCGGCGCGCGCAAAGCGTGTTTCGATCCACAACAACTATTTCACGTTCCCCGTCATCGTGCTGATGGTGAGCAACCACTTTCCCTCGGTGTACGGGAGCCGATACAGCTGGCTTTTGCTTCTCGTACTCATCGCAGCCGGGGCGGCGGCTCGGCACGTGCTCAATATCAGGTTCACTTTCCGCGCATGGCGGCCTGTGCTCGCGGGAACGATGGCGGCGAGCGTTCTCGCGTTGTATGTGATCATGCGTCTCGGATCGCCGGCTGTGGCTGGGGTCGCCGAGACTTCTGCACCTGCCACGTTCGCGGACGTGCGACATGTGATCGACCGACGCTGTTCGGTGTGTCATTCAATGCAGCCCACGGATCTCACGTTCGGAGTGGCGCCGGGCGGCGTGACATTCGATACGCCGGACCAGATCGTCGCTCGCTCGGCGCGAATCCGGGAGCGTGCCGCGGTCTCACGCACCATGCCTCCCGGAAACAAGACGAACATAACAAATGCTGAGCGTGCGCTTCTCGGAAAGTGGGTCGCGCAGGGAGCGGTGTTACCGAGGCGGTAGTAGGAGCCTCAACCGCTTCGCCCAATCAACTCCTTCACCCGCTCGGGCCCGAGAGAAAGAAACAACGTTGGCATCCTCGGCCCAGTGTCCGAGCCGCAGATCAACTGATAGAGTCCGACGAAGAATGCCCGCTGTGATTGCTTCAGCGCTGCATCTGGCTTGGCATCATCAGAGAGACCCATCAGTCGCTTTGGAATGTTGTACAAGAGATGCGTCAGACCCTCGAGCGTCCACTCGTCATCCAGCTGACCGGATAGTTGCTCGATGCCGGCGCGTGTTTCAGGTGACAGTGCATCCCACGCCTCCCGACTGAACGCGTCGCGAACCTTCGTTCGCTCTTCCTCGGGAACGAACCCGAGTGCCCAGTTGATCGCGCACGTCAGCCGCGGCTCGAGCTTCTGTGGCAGATCCGGCGTCCGCGCACTCTCGGTGAGATGCGCGCCCGCGATTCGCGTGATCTGCTCCCGATTTCCTTGCGTGAGATCCGCGCTGCTCGCCAGAACCCGGAATGGCGCGCGCACTCGCGTCAGCTCGATCGCACCGCTCGTCGGCGTTGTCGCGAGATGAGCGAGATGCGCTTCCGCTTCGCTTGCCGCACGCGATTCGTTTCGATCGAGGAACTGATCCCATTCATCGTAGAGGCGCTGGACCGGCGATCCCAGATCGATCGAGAAGGATTGCTCGGGTCTCCGGCGGGCGTACAGCCAGCGGACGATTCCGGGCTCCAACACTTCGAGAGCAGCGGCAGGAGTCGCTGCGAGTCCCGTCGAGCTCGACATCTTCGACACCGCGCCGGAGAGACCTACGAACGCGTAGCCGACATAAAACGGCTCGACGCCACCAAAGATCTCGCGCACGATGCGCTTGCCGACCGCGTAGCTCCCCTGAGGCGATGAATGGTCCTCGCCGCCCGGCTCGAAATCCACTCGCTCGAACTCCCATCGCATCGGCCAGTCCACTTTCCAGACGAGCTTTCCGTCGAGCGGTCTGTCCGAAAGCGACATGCGATGGTGGTGACCACAGCTCGCACAGTCGTACTCGATGGTGTCTTCCGCTTCGCTGTACGAGGTGACGACGGTCGTGTCGCGATCGCACGTCGCACAATACGGACGGAATGGGTAGTACGCTTCGCGCCGCACATCCACATCCTCGGAGTGACGCCCAGGTGTCTGGAATGCGGCGAGGATATCGAAGATCTCGAGGCGCTTCTTCAAAGCTACGCGGATTGAATCAACGTAATCGCCCCGGCGGTACGCCTCCGACTGCCTCACGAACCGCGGACGAACACCAAGCCGGTTGAGGCTCGTGGTGAAATCGGCCATGAACCGGTCGGCGTACGAAGGATACTCGCCGTAGGGATCGGGCACGCGCGAGATCGGCCGGCCAATGTGAGTAGCAAAACTTTCCGGAACTCCCGCCGGCACCTTTCGCAGCCGATCGAAATCATCCCACGAGTGGATGTGCTCGACCGACAGGCCGCGCGCGGTCAGCTCCTCGACCACGAGATGCACGGTCATCACCTCACGCAGGTTTCCGAGGTGAATCGGACCCGATGGCGAAATCCCGGAGGCGCAGACGATCTTCTCGTCAGGCTCCTTTCGCTGATGCGCGTATTCCGTGACCGCGTCTGCAGCGCGCTGTACCCAGCTCCTTTCTTCCGCCGCTTCCGGCGTCCTGCGTGGCGACCCCATCGGCTACACCGTCGCGAGCCGCGCCTCGGCGCGCGCTTCGTGCACACCCAATGAAGCATCTGCACTGATGCGCGTGTCAGTCGCGCGAGAAGCAGCCGCAACATCGCCAAGAACCCCAGCCAGGAGCGGCTCGGCGTCGGGATGCACGATGATCGTGAGATTATTGAGCGCAGCCATCATCGACACCTTTGCGTCGGCCTTGAATTTCCGGACAGCGGTCATTGCCGCGATTGTGACGTCGAGAACTCGCTCACCACTCGGACGCTTCACATCGCTGAAATCATCGGCGGAAGGCCACGGCGCGCGGTGAATGCTCGGCATTCCGGTTTCATCGCTCAGTCGCCATGACCAGATCTCCTCGGTAATGAATGGAACTACCGGAGCGAACAAGCGGAGAAGCACGCTCAGTCCGACGTTGAGCGCGCCGACCGCCGAGGCAGCTGCCGCATCTCCGCGCTTCGCCCGATCCTTCACCAGCTCGATGTAATTATCGGTGAATGCTGTCCAGAAAAACGACTCCGTCTCGGACAAGGCAAAGGCGTAATCGAACCGCTCGTAGGCTGCCGTCGCCCGCTCCACCAGTCGCGACAGCTCGTGCAGGAATGCGCGATCGAGCTCTTCGGTTATCTCTCCCGCACCAATCGGCTGCTGATACACGAACTTCGCGGCGTTGAACAACTTCGTCGCCAGCCGCTTTCCCACCTTGAGCACGTTCTCGTCGAAGGCAGTGTCAACGCCGAGCCGCGCGCTGCCCGCCCAGTAGCGAACCGCGTCGGAGCCGTAGCGGTCTATCCACTCGGCCGGCGTCATCACGTTGCCGATGCTCTTCGACATCTTCTTCTTGTTTGGATCGAGAACCCAGCCTGAGATCAGCACATCATCCCAGGGCAGCGAGTTCTCGTGCAGCATCGCCTTCGCCACCGTATAGAACGTCCACGTCCGGATGATCTCGTGCGCTTGCGGACGGATATTGAACGGAAAGAGCCTGCGGTGCTGCGCCGGATTGAGCACCCACCCGGTGTTGATCTGCGGGCTCACCGAGCTGGTGAACCACGTGTCGAACACGTCAGGGTCGCCGACGAATCCGTTGGGCTGGCCCCGCTGCTCTTTCGTGTAGCCCGGCGGCGCATCGCTGGTGGGATCGACAGGCAGCTTGTCGAGATCCGCCCTGATGATCCGCGCGAAATCGGGAAGACCACTGGAGTCTACTTCGTACCACACCGGTATCGCTACACCAAAGTACCGCTGACGGCTCACGCACCAGTCGAACTGAAGGTTCTCGGTCCAGCTCCTGTACCGAAGCCCCATGAACTCCGGCGTCCAGCTCAACTTTTCTCCCTGGGCGATGAGCTGCTCCTTCTTGTCCAGCAGTCGCACGAACCACTGCCGCGTCGGGATGAATTCGAGTGGATCGTCGCCCTTTTCGTAGAACTTTACCGCGTGCTCGAGCGTCTCTGGCTCACGGACCAGCGCGACTGGTGCGGCGGCATTCGGTCCACTCCCTTCCTGACGCAGCATCTCGACGATGCGCGCACGAGCCTTTCTGATCGGGAGATCGAGGATCTGGTCGTAATTGCTCGACGCGTCCTCCCGAACGGAACCCTCGAACGTGAGCGGCTGCAACCGCCCGGTACGTCCTATCGCCTGTCGCGTCGCGAGCTTCTGCTCCTGCCACCACTGGACGTCGGTCGCGTCGCCAAACGTGCACACCATGACGAGACCCGTTCCCTTCTCGCGATCCACAACGTTGCTTGGGAAGATCGGCACCGGCATTCCAAAGAGCGGCGTGACGCCAAGTTTTCCGAATAAATGCTTGTAACGCTCATCATCAGGATGCGCAGTTAGCGCGACACACGCAGGAAGGAGCTCGGGTCGCGTTGTCGCCACTTCGACGACCTCTACATCTCCCGCAATCCCGAAAGCCAGGTGGTACATCGCTCCCGAAATGACGCGGTCCTCGACCTCCGCCTGCGCCACCGCGGTCTGGAATCCGATGTCCCACATCATCGGCGCAGCGGACTGATAGACGTGACCCTTGTCGAACAGATCGTAGAAGCTGATCTGCGATATGCGCCGGCTGTGCTCGGAGATCGTCGCGTACTCCTGCCGCCAGTCAACCGATAATCCGAGCCGAGTCCACAGCTCCTTGAACGCTTCCTCATCCTGAGTCGTGACGCGATTGCAGAGCTCGATGAAGTTCTGCCGCGAGACATGTGTCGCCGGACCCGAGCGTGTCCTTGAGCTCGCTACCTCGAATTGCTCGCTCAGGCCTGGCTCGTAGGGCAGCGTTGGATCGCACCGCACGTGGAAGTAGTTCTGCACGCGACGCTCGGTCGGCAGTCCGTTGTCGTCCCAGCCCATTGGATAGAAAACGTTCTTCCCCCGCATGCGCTGGTACCGAGCGATGAAATCAGTCTGCGTGTAACTGAACACGTGGCCGATGTGCAGGTAGCCCGACACCGTTGGCGGCGGCGTGTCGATCGAGAATGTCGTCTCGCGCGATCCCGAGGGGTTGTAGTGATACCGCCCCTGGTTCAGCCACTCGGCAACCCAACGCTTTTCCGCCGCGGCCGAATCGAAGTTCTTCGGCAGCGCGTCGAGTGCGATTCCCTGGAGAGGATTACTGTCTGGCATGCGTGTACCGGGATTGGAAACGAGTCGAAGCTCAGCGTTGCAATCTAGACCGGGAGGTAAGCGGTGCGCACTTCCGCAATCTCGCCGTCTGCCGTCTAGAACATTTGGTGAATGGGTCTGCCCCGGTTACAATAAAGCCAGCCGCAAGGGACGTGGGCTGCTCACCCAGGAAACGAGGAATTCAATTGCTGCGACTGCCGATAATAGCCAGTCCGTTGCGTGGGTACTGGTGGCTTCCGGCAAGCCGGGGCAAGATCCTCAGCATCCTCGGCGGAGCGTACGAGCCGGAGCAGACGGAGGTTTTTCTGCGCTGGGTTCACGCCGGTTCGACAGTGATCGACATCGGTGCGCATGCCGGATATTACACTCTGCTCGCCTCGATCCTCGCGGGCGACGGCGGCGCGGTCTGGGCATTCGAGCCCGAGCCTCATAACGCTGCATTCCTTCGGCGTCATATCCGCCTCAACGGGCGGCGCAACGTGCACGTGGAGGAGCTCGCTGTGTGCGACGTCACCGGAACCGCGCGCTTCGATCGCGGGACGGGAAGCGGAACCGGACATCTCGCCGAAGATGGCGAGCTGGAGGTGCGTACGGTACGCCTCGCTGATTTCTGCGCAGCGCGCAACATCCGTCCAACCGCGCTCAAGATCGATGTCGAAGGCGCCGAGGAAAGCGTGCTCGAGGGCGCGAGAGAGCTCATCAGCACCTTCCGCCCGATCATCTTTCTTTCGACGCACGGATACGAGCCTCATCGGCGGTCCCTCGCATTCGTCCGCGCCGCCGGCTATGCGGTTTTCCCGATCCTCGGTGGAGACGTCGAGAGCACCTGCGAGATCCTCTGTCTGCCTGACGGCACGGTGGCGTGACCCGGATCTCGGTCATCGTCTCCACCTACAACCACCCAGAATTTCTGGAGCTTTCGCTCCAAGGTTTCGCGGTTCAGACCGATCGGAACTTCGAGCTGCTGATAGCCGACGACGGGTCGGGTCCGGAAACCGCTGCCATCATTTCACGCGCCCGCGATGAGATGGGCTTAAGAAGCGTTCACGTGTGGCACGAACACCGCGGCTTTCGGAAGTCGGAGATACTGAACCGCGCGATTGTTGCCGCGAGCGGCGATTACCTGATCTTCACCGACGGTGACTGCGTTCCTCGTCGGGATCTTGTCGAAGCTCATCGAGCGCTCGCTCGCCCGTCGTGCTACCTGGCGGGAGGATACCTCAAGCTGCCCGCCGCGGTTACCTCACGTGTCACCAAGGAGGAGGTTATCGCCGGACGCGTGACCGATCTCACGTGGTTGCGCGCACACGGCTGGCGTCCCGGCCGTCGCGCCTTGAGGCTCGTTGGCGCGGCACGTATCGCACGGATTCTCGATCGAGTCACTCCGACTGCAGCCGACTTTCAGGGGAACAACGCATCAACGTGGCGAAGCGCGTTGTTCGACGTGAACGGCTTTGAGGGAGAGATGGGGTACGGCGGACTCGATCAGGCGCTTGGCTATCGTCTGCAGAATGCAGGTGTTCGCGGGATACAGGCGAGATATCGTGCGATCACCATGCACCTGCACCACGAGCGGCCGTACCGCGATCCGGCAGTGGTTCGAAGAAACCGCGAAATCATGGCGAAGATTCGTCGCGATGGAGAAATTCGCGCGCATCGTGGACTGGCTGAGCTTACGCCTGATGCGGAAGTGTCTCAGCTTCCCCGATAGGTCGTATAGCCGAACGGGCTCAGAAGGAGCGGCACGTGATAGTGCTCTTCGGCTCCACCAAGGCGGAAGGTGACGACAACCTCCGGATAGAACGACGCGCGACTGGCCTTCGCGAAGTAATCGCCGACCGCGAAGGTAAGCCGGTAGACTCCCTCCGAAAGCGCCGCCCCTTCGGGCAACAGGTCACGCACCCTTCCGTCCGCATTTGTCACTCCGGATCCGATCAGCGCGCCTCCGTACTCCAGCTCGACACGAATTCCCGCGGCGGGCCTGCCGAGCGATGTGTCGAGAACGTGCGTGGTGATCGTGCTCATGCATCCTCAAACAGGGCTCTTTCCAACCGCAGGCGGGTAATCTTGCGCTGTTCCTCTGCTGCTGTTCTGAGCTCCGTCCCGGGGTCGTTGTTGAGTCGCTCCTTTGCGATCCCGAGCAGCTCCTCTGCGCTTTTCCCCGTCGCGAAGACTACGTACGTGTAGTCGAAGCGATCCTCGTACGCGCGGTTCACGTCCGCCAATTCATTCAGCACGACGGGTGAGGCGGGCAGAACTGCAGCCTGCTCGCCGGTCGACCATCCTGTAGCACGCCGGCTCTGTCGCTCCGCGCTTTGCTCCCCGATTCTCGGATGAGCTTCGAACGCCTCTATCCAGTCCTTTTCGTCGAGTGACCACCATATCTCGTCTGCAGCGGAAAGAATTTCGTCGCGCGATGTGAACGGTCGCCTCACGATCATCCGCTCGACCCAACTGGATGAGGCACAGCAGTCCCGTAAAAGATCCGACGCGCGTGCCTCAGACGCGCTGTTCAGATCACCGACCGTCAACCTATCCATCGACCCTCCCAAACAGTCGTAGTCGGGCAACGCCACCATCAGGATATATGTTCAACCGAACATGTGTCGAGAGGTACCGCTTACCGACATCGAACTGGTGTCGCGCATGTGGCTCGAGCGGTGATCTGCCAACGAGGATTCGCCAATCCGCGGAATTCGAGTCGAAAGCTTCCTTCGATTCACCCGCCGCGTCGCACGACTCAACCATGAAGCTTCCAGGGGCGTTTCCCTTGAAGTGATCGGTGTCTATCTCGACACGCTCGACAACGCCGCGACGCGCAAGCCGTACGATCGTCCAGTCGTGTCCGGGCCCTCTGCGACGTTTCGTTTCCCACCCGTCACCCATATGCGTCGATCGTCCGGGAAGAATGAGATTCTGACGGTGGCCGTAGTGCATGTCGCTGCACGAGACGACGAAGCCGCCGTTCTCCATTGCGGCTAGATCAACCTCCCGGCCGACACCGAAGACCCGCTCATCGGGCAATACCTGCCCGTGAACGCGCAGCCGGGCAACACCTCCGTCAGGAAAGATGTTGAGCCGGAAGTGCGTGACGCGCCGCTTGCTGTCGTTCACCTCGAATTCATTGACGGTATTGCCACGCAGGGACGTTTTCGGAAGCAGCCGCACCCACTTCACTTCGTCGCTGGAGAGGAACTCCGGCGACGGAGTTCCTTCGACAGCGCAGGCATCGATGCTGGCCTCTTCCGGATAGTTGCCGGTGAAGTACGTGGTGTCGATTACTACGCCTCGCACAATTCCGGGAGCACCGAGTCGGATTATCGCCCAGTCGTGACCGCGAGTCCGTCGTCGCCGAGTTTCCCAGCCATCCATCCACTTACCGCGTTCGGTGTACGCGCCCTCGCGCCATTCGGGGGGAGCCGGCTTGATGAGGTTTTCCTTCGGCGCGAAGAACTCGTCGTTGGCGGCAACCACTGCGCCCCCGAGTCGCTCGGCAGCGAGATCGATGAGATCGGTAAAGGAGGGCAAGATCGGGCGATCAGGTCCGGAAGAAATCGTCAATGAACGCGGGAACGCCACCAACATACGTCGCCAGCACGCTGCCGTAGAGATCGGCGCCCGCGTACGGTGTCACCTTGTGGCGATGCTCCAGGCTGGCCGGGTCTACCGTGAAGCTCTTTTCCGGATCCCAGATGACAATGTCTGCATCGTATCCTTCGGCGAGCGCTCCCTTTCGTTCTTCGAGGCCGGCGAGCCTCGCCGGAGCGGCGCTCATCCATTCCGCGATCTTTTCAGCATTCACTCCGCGAGCGCGCGCACCAGTCCACACAGCCGACAGCGCCAGCTGGAGCGATGAGATCCCTCCCCACGCCGCAAAGAAATCACCGCCCGAGTCCTTCATTGCCGGCGGACAGGGGGAATGGTCGGAGGCGATGAGCTCGATATCGCCGGCGATCAGCGCCCTCCACAACGCTTCCCGTTCCGCTGCGTCGCGGATCGGAGGCGCACACTTGTACTCGGTGGCAGCGTCGGGAATCTCTTCCGCTGCGAACGTCAGGTAGTGCGGACATGTCTCCACTGTGAGTGGGAGGCCGCGTTGCTGTGCTGATCGTACGATGTCGAGCGAGCTCGCGGACGAGAGATGAACGATGTGCACGCGGGCAGCAGTCTCTTCCATGAGACGGATCAGCATCGCGATGGACGAACGCTCGGCCGCGACGGGACGCGATGCGAGATAATCGGCGTATTTGCGCGACGGTTCTCCGGCGGAAAGAAGCCGCGGATCCTCCGCGTGCACCATCAATGGAAGCCCAAGTCGCGCGAGAATCGGGAAGACCTTCCTGAGGTCTTCCTCCGTCACGTGTGGAAACTCATCGACCCCCGAAGGTGCGAGGAAGCACTTGAACGCGCGCACTCCGGCATCTGCCAGTCCGTCGAGATCGGCTGCGTTTCTGGGCACGACTCCACCAATCAGCTCGACATTCACGACTGTCTTTCCCCGCGCCGACTCACGCTTCCTCTCGAGCGCCGCGACCGTCGTCGTCGCCGGAATCGAGTTTAGCGGCATGTCGAGGATCGTCGTGACACCTCCCGCAGCGGCAGCACGCGTTGCGGTCTCGAATCCTTCCCACTCAGTGCGACCGGGCTCGTTCACGTGCACGTGCGTGTCCACCAATCCCGGCATGACGACGCAATCGCCGGCATCTACTGGAACGATCTCATTCGGTACGTCATCCCACGGCGCGACGCGTGCGATCCGTCCGCCCGCGACATGCACCGACGCAGCACGGACCCCCGCGGGCGTGACGACGCGCTGGCCGCGGATTACGAGATCCACTTTGTTGTCGGGGCTTTCCGCTGTAGGAGCCTCAAATCACCCGGTGTCGGCCCAGAAGCGTCTCAGCAGATTGGCGGATACGCGACGGCGATAGTCTGCGGTCGATCTCACATCGTCGATCGGCGCAATCTCGCGGCCGAGCATGTTGGCAGCTTCCTCGATCCCCACGCCCGAGGCAAGTGCCCGCTCCGTCTCCGGAACACGGATCACCGTTGGCGCCACGCTTCCAAGCGCGATTCGAGGTCTCGGCCCGCGCACCGCTGCCATCACGATCTTCGATATCGCCTGAGCGGCGCGTGTTCCAACCTTTCTGAACCACTGCTTCCCTTCTACGGGCGGAACCTCGATCGCCGTGATCAGCTCATCGGGCCGCATCACCGTCGCGCGATACCCCGTGTAGAACTCGGTGATTGGGACGCGGCGCTCACCACCCGCACTTTGTAGCACAACCACCGCGTCAGCAGCGAACAGGACCGGAACTCCGTCGGCAGCAGGCGACCCGTTGGCGATGTTTCCGCCCAGCGTTCCGCGATTCTGGATCTGCACTCCCCCAACCTGTCGCGATGCTTCGATCATCATCGGTAATCGATCCGCGACGATGTGCGATTGGATGAGCGCCGTATAGCTCGTCAATGCGCCGATCACGAGTGTGTCGCCATGCGTCGAGATCGTACGCAGCTCATCGAGTGCCCAGATGTCGAGGAATTGTCGCCTCGTGAGCGTACCGAAGTTGAGCGCGACATAGACGTCGGTTGCGCCGGCGATCGGAGTGCGCTGCTCTTCGCGAAGGATTCCAAGCGCTTCGTCGAGAGACGACGCGCTGCGCAGGTCGAGCTCGGTGATTGCAGTCCTCACGCGACTGCTGCCTCGCCTGAAGCGTCATCGGCGACGCCCTTCCATTTCATCACCGCCCGATAGATCGCTGCGTAGCCGGTGCAGCGGCAGAGATTGCCGGCGAGCGCCGTCTTTACGTCATCGAGCGTCGGCTGCGGTCCAAGCGTCACCGCCGCCATGATCATTCCCGGCGTGCAGATCCCGCACTGCGCACCAACTTCGTTCATGAAATGGTGCTGAAGCGGATGATCGTTTCCCAATCCCTCGATTGTGATGACGTCGGCGCCCGCGACCTGAGCGACGGGAATGAGACAGGAGCACACCGCCTCCCCGTCCACCAGCACGGTGCAGGCGCCGCATTCGCCCTCTCCGCACCCTTCCTTCGTTCCGGTGAGCTCGCACTCCTCTCGCAGGACGTCGAGGAGCCGGGCCATCGGATGTGACGAGACCCTGGTGACCGTCCCGTTCAGGGTAAAGTTCATGCGGCGGTGGGTGCGCAGCCGGCGATCAGCTCGGGTGTCGCCGGAACTTCGCGCACGTCGAGGCCACGATGTCGCAGCGCGTTAACTACGGCCGGCGCCGGACCATCCATCGGCAGCTCACCGAGTCCCTTCGCACCGAACGGACCGCCTGGATACGGATTCTCCATCATCACCACGTCTATCTCGGGCATGTCGAGCGTCGTCGGGATCGTGTAGTTGGTGAGCTGTCCGTTAGCCATTGCTCCATTCCGCATCACGACGCGCTCGAGGAGTGCGTAGCCCAAGCCCTGTGCGCTGCCACCCTCGATCTGTCCTCGCGCGAGCGCGGGGTGAATCGGCCGACCGAACTCCTGTACCGCTGTAAGCTTGAGCGGTTTCACCTCGTACGTATCCGGATCCACCTCCAGCTCGGCCACATCGCACCCGTACCCGAACGTCGCGTAAGCGTCACCGCGATAGAGCGCGTCGTCCCATTGAATCCAGCCGGGCGGCTCGTACATCCGCTCAACCGAGATCGAGCCGTAGTGCATGTAGTACTCCTTTGGCGACACGCCGCCCAGCCGCTCTTTCATCTCCTGAGCGCACTCCTCGAGGATCTTCCCCACCACCATGCAGGTTCGCGATGCGACCGTCGGTCCGCTGTCCGCCACCCGCGATGTATCCGGCTGCGCGACCTCGACATTCTCGTATGGCATTCCGAGGGCGTCGGACACGATCTGCGCGTGCATCGTCCTTGTTCCCTGTCCGATCTCGGTACTGCCCACCGCTATCCGGACTCCCGTCGGCGTCAGATCGAGACGCGCTTTGGATTTCAGGTTTCGCTCTCCCGCGCCAGTGAATCCCGCGCCGTGATAGAAGAGCGACAGGCCTATCGCGCGATTCGTGCCCTGCCACTCCTTCCGTTTTCGTGCGAAGTCTGTGCGCTTCACCGCCTCTTCGAGAACCATCGTAGCGCTGCAGTCCGCTCGGAGCATTTGACCGGTGGCAGTTGTATCGCCGGGCCGGAGCGCGTTCATCCGCCGCAATTCCACCGGATCCATTCCCAGCTCCTCAGCGATTCGATCCATGTGCACTTCAACCGCGAATTCCGTCTGTGGCGCGCCGAATCCGCGGAATGCTCCATTCGGCGGAGTGTTGGTGAACATCGTTCGCCCGCGGATATGTACGTTGTCGCATCGGTACGGTCCCGCAGCGTGAATGCATCCGCGTGAAAGAACCGTGGGGCTCAGCGTCACGTAAGCGCCGCCGTCCATCATCACGTCGATGTCCATTGCCACCAGTCGTCCAGCGCGGGTGACGGCAGTTCGATGCCGCACGATCGACGGATGTCGCTTCGTGGTGGCGACCATGTCTTCCGCGCGATCGTAGATGATCTTCACCGGGCGACCCGATTTGAGAGCGAGCATCACCGCGTGCCCGGAGATCATCGACGGATACTCTTCCTTTCCGCCGAATCCACCGCCCGTCTCGGTCTGGATCACGCGCACGTTGGGATGCGCCGAGCCCAGTAGACAACGCAGCGCCTTGATGACGTAGAATGGACACTGCACCGAGCCGTAGATCGCGATTCCGCCTTCTTCGGGGACCGCGATAACGCCGTTCGGCTCGATGTACACGTGCTCCTGGTGCCCGGTGCGATACGTGCCTTCGACGACGATCTCCGCCTCGGCGAGTGCGGCGTCGACGTCACCCTTCACGATGTCGATGTTCTTGAACGAGAGCTCCGACTTTTCCGGATCGAACAAGGGTTCCTCTTCCTCGTAGTCGATCTCGACCTTCGCAGCGTTGAGCTTCTCTTTATCCTCGTGGGCGAGCAGGAGAATCGGCTCCGCCATGTGCCGCACCTCGTGCTCGGCGAGGAAAGGTTGATCCTGCGCGATCAGGTCGACGGCATTTTTGGCGGGAACATCGCGATAATCCACCACGGTGAAGCCGCTGGTGTCGAAATCGAGACGCACGGACTTGATGCGCCCGCGCGGAATCGTCGAACGGATGGTCCGGCCGTGGAGCATGCCGGGAAAGACAATGTCGTCCGCGTACCGCGCGGCGCCGGTTGCTTTTCCTATCCCGTCCTTCCGAGCGACACTATTGCCGACTGCTGCCATTCGAATCTTCAACCTGGATAGCGGATGTGGATTTTGCCGCTCCGTTCGTTGCGTGGCAAGCGTCCATGATACTGCGCTCGCTCCGCTCCCCATATTTAAGTCTGGCGCGCTGCAAATCGCGGCGCTGCTCATTCCGGGGAGTTCAGCAGCATGGCTTCCGGCAAAATGCTTGTTGTCGATGACGAGCCGCAGATACGTCGAGTCGTCCGCAACTCACTCGCATCGGAGGCGGACGGCGTTCTCGAAGCAGCCACGGGAAGCGAAGCGATAGCTCTCGCCGCGGCGGAAAAGCCGACGCTCATCGTTCTCGACCTCGGACTGCCGGACATGGCCGGAGTTGACGTATGCCGGGAGATCCGTAGCTGGTCGACAGTTCCGATAATCGTTCTTTCTGCGCGCCATTCGGAAAGCGAGAAGGTTGCTCTCCTCGATGCCGGCGCGGACGACTACATAACCAAACCCTTCCACGCGCCCGAGCTTCAGGCACGCGTGCGGGCACAGCTTCGACGCAGACGGTTGAGTGAGATCGTCGGGCCGAGCGAAAAGATGGATGTGCCCGGAGTGTCAATCGATCTCGCCAAGCCATCGCTCAAGAAGGACGGCGTGATGGTTCATCTCACCAAAACCGAGTGGTCCATCTTGCGCACACTCGTCCGACACGCCGGACGGACGCTGACACATCGACAGATCTTTCATGAAGTCTGGGGAAATTCCTATGGAGACATGCAGCAGCACCTCCGCGTTCACATTCGGAGCCTCCGCCGGAAAATCGAGAAAGACCCCGTTCGCCCGCAGCTGATCGTGACCGAGCCGGGCGTCGGTTATCGATTCGAGAACGAGCCGTGAGCGGCGCCAGGGTGACGTCCGGGCAACACGTTCACCGAGTCGAAGCTATCAGTTGGTTCGTGCTTCTCGGTGCGGTCACCGCCGCGATGATTCCATTCCGCGGACGGCTCAACGAAGCCCATGTCGCGCTCGCGTACCTTCTTCTCGTGCAGGGCGGAAGCGCACGCGGAGGGCGCCCCCTTGGAATGTCGCTCGCCGCAGGTGCGTTTCTGTGCTTCGATTGGTTCTTCCTTCCGCCGTATGGAACGTTCGCGTTGTCCGATCCGCTCAACTGGGTAGTGCTGGTAGGATTTCTCGCGACGAGCTTCGTTGCCGCACAGCTCCTCTATCGCGCTCGATCGGAGGCTCAAGTTGCTCGGCGCCATGCAGAGGAAATCGATCGCCTAGCTACGGTGGCTGCAGAATCGCGCGCACTTCAGGAATCTCACCGCGCTAAAGATGCCGTGCTTGCCTCGGTATCACACGACCTCCGGACGCCGCTGACCACGATCAAGGCGCTCGCCCATGAGCTGGCCGATGCTGGTGACGAGCGAGCAATGATCATTGAGCAGGAATCTGACAGACTGAACCGATTTGTCGCGGACGTTCTCGATCTCTCCAGGATCAGCAGCGGATTGAAGATCGATGCGGAACCAAACGAAGCGGATGACCTTCTTGGGGCCGCGGCTCAGCGAGCAGCCGGCCGGCTCGAGGGTCGCAACCTCGAGATCAAGCTCGACCCGGACGATCCGATTCTGATTGGTCGCTTTGATTTCGCGCACACGTTGCGGGCGCTCGTGAATCTTATTGAAAATGCGGTGAAGTACTCACCGCCGAATGGCGTTATCGAGCTTACCGCGCGGCGGGACGGCAGTGAGCTGTGCTTCACCGTGTCCGATCGAGGACTGGGAATTCCTGAGAGTGAGCGCGAGCGTGTATTCGAGCCGTTCTACCGGCATCGAAAGGGACCCCCGGATGTCGGCGGCGCGGGGCTGGGATTGTCGATCGCGCGCGGACTCGCAGAAGCACAGGGCGGCTCGCTGAGCTACGCTCCCCGAGAGGGGGGCGGAAGCGTTTTTTCACTCCGCGTTCCGGCGCTGAGTCTCGGCGAGGTGGCAGCGCTCGAGTCGCTCAGCGGGAAAATCGCATGATTATTTCTGATGGTCCGCTACATCGTTATCGCAAGAGAGGTGACGACTAGCGCATTGGTGTTGATGGCAGCTTTACCCATGCCATTTGGAAAAATGCCGCTCTCGTTGTGGAATCCTCTGACTTCGCTGCGCCAGAGAACGCGCGATCCAACAGCGACGTCGAGGCCGATCGAGCCACCGTTGGCGCGGAACGGGCCGTTTGGAGCGCCGCCCGCATCCGCTCCTGTAGCAATGATTACCTGGTCTTTGTCGTCGTAACGCTCTGCCCGGCCGACCGCTGCGATCCCGGAATCAAGCTGTAGTCGAATAACGCCAACTGCACCGTACCACGTCGCAGTGCCGCCGTCGCTTGCCGACTTCGCCTGAGATCCGAAGTCAAGTTGGCCGAGCAGTATTACCGGACCTCTTTTCCATTTAGCGCCAACGCCGTTGAACGTACGAAGCCGGTTGCCGCTCTCGTCGCTGAAGAGGTTGTAGTAGCTGACTGTAGCGTTCGCTGAGGGTGCGAAATCCACTCGCAGACCCGCGCCCTTCCCAGAGTTGTTCTCGGAGATGTTCTGCCACCCGTTGACGACATCGAGCTGCGCTGTGATGCGCGACGATGGCGCCCAGGTGAATTTGACGCCGCTTTGGTAGTAGGGTGAATACTCCGCGACAAGAGACCGCGTATACGTCGGATTGTCGCGTGAGATCCAGCTCTCCATTCCCATATGGGAGAAGAAGATTCCTGCGTCTACCCACGCCGCTCGCGCGATTCGTACACCGGCGACAGCCTCTTGAATATGCCGCGCAACCGTGGGGCCGTTGACGTGGCCCGTGGTGGGCTCCCCTGAGTAGTTCGACTGCACCGACGTTCCCACCTGCAAAGCCAGCCGGCCCCTGACGCGGTCGCCACTGACTTCAGCTTCGAGGAACGCCAGGTTCACGTTGAACTCGTTATGTCTCGCAGGTTGCGTCGTGAAGAGCGCGCCACCGGCGAAGGAACGGTCGAGTGTCGGAGGGCGACCAAAGTCCCATGCATAGTAGGTATCGACGAAGCCGCCGAACGTAACCGACGCCAGTGTATCGGCGGCTGGCGACGAGCGTCGCGTCGAATCCGGCGTAGCGCTCGAATGGGACGGGAGTTGAGCGGTCACGCCAAGCGGTAGAACCAGCACACTAAGCGCGACAACTCGCGCCGACAATACAGCGAGCATGGATGTCCTCATGCGCAACGGCATGCACAGAAAAGGGTCACCCTCACGGCTCTCGAATCCTGTCAAAAGCAAGGTGTGAGCGGTGAGATCGGAGCAGAATTTCATGAAATCTTCACGCCGCGAACCAAGAATCACACGCGCTCTTTATTGCGGGCCGTCTAGTGTTGCAAGGAGGAGGTCGAGCGGATGCACGCAATGTCATCCTTCGTCCAGGGCGGCCAAAGCGAAGCAGAGCACGCAGTCCGCCGATTCATCGATCGGCTCGCCTCATTGCCTACGGCTGATTGGCTCCTTGCCGGGGCGCTGGCGAGAGAAGCCGCACAGCAGCGCGAGGAGCCGATTCGGAATCTCGAGTGGCTGATCACAACTCAGCAACTGGGGATCGCTGCGTGGCTGGCAACCGACGCAGTCGCAACTGCGGCATATCTGGCATTTCCCTCCTGTCGCCAGGTAAAGCCGGCTGTAGCGGAATTGACAGCGAGAAGGGCGGCTGAAGTTGCCGCGCATGCGCTGCTCGCTCGCCGAAGCCTGAGGCCGAAGGAGTTCGCGCTGCTCTATCTGCCGTTCCTGACTCTCATTCCTCCGGACCTTTCCGGAGAGGATTGATCCCGAAGCTCGATGCCACGACTCACTCGCCTGAAGCGAATTCTGTTTGGCCGGCCGCTCGCCTCCGATCGGCTGGAACACGAGCGGCTTAACAAGAAGACGGCGCTCGCGGTTCTGTCATCCGATGTGATCTCTTCGGTTGCGTACGCGAGCGAGCAGATCCTGCTGGTGCTGGCGGTCATCGGCACCGCCGCGCTGAGCTACGTCGTTCCGATCTCTGCCGTGATCGTCGGCCTCCTCGTACTGGTCACGTTGTCGTACCGGCAGACAGTATTCGCGTATCCGTCGGGTGGAGGATCCTATACCGTCGCCAAGGACAATCTCGGCACGATGCCCGGCCTCATCGCCGCGGCGGCCCTACTCACCGACTACATACTGACTGTTGCCGTTTCCATCTCGGCGGGAGTTGCGGCGATCACTTCCGCCTACTCTGCTCTCGCCCCGCATGTCGTTGCGCTTTGCATCGCAGCGATCTTCGTGCTGATGCTGGTGAATCTTCGCGGGGTTCGCGAATCGGGAATCGCGTTCAGCGTGCCGACCTACATCTTCATCGCACTGATGCTTCTCCTGCTCGCGATGGGACTCTACAAGGGGCTCGCCGTGCACGCGCCAGCTCCGTCGGCCGGACCTGTGAGAGTGGATGTACTATCCGCGTCGACGCATCGAGGCGGAGCGGTGATGGGATTCGCATTCACGTTTCTCCTCCTCCGCGCGTTCGCGGAAGGGTGCGTGGCGATGACGGGGACGGAGGCAATCTCCAACGGGGTCGGCGCATTCCGCCGGCCAACTTCGCGCAATGCGGCAATAACTCTGACCTGGATGGCAGCGATCCTCGCGACGTTCTTCCTCGGAACCAGCCTTCTGGCAAAGCACTTTGGGGTGATGCCGACCGCCGGCGAAACGGTGCTGTCACAACTCGGCCGGCACATCTTCGGCCATGGCGCGCTGTACTACGCCCTCCAGTATGCGACCTTCGCCTTGCTCGTTCTCGCCGCGAATACCGCGTTCGCGGATTTTCCGCGGCTGTCGAGCATTCTAGCGCGCGATGGCTACATGCCGCGCCAGTTCGCGGCCCGTGGTGATCGCCTCGCGTTTTCCAACGGGATAATAGCGCTCGCGATCGTCGCGATGATTCTGGTGTGGCTGTTTCGCGGTGACACCAGCGCGCTGATCCCCCTCTATGCCATCGGCGTCTTCGTCTGCTTTACACTGTCGCAGGCTGGAATGGTGCGCCATTGGCTTCGCAGCCGCGAAAGTGGATGGAGGTGGCGAGCATTTCTCAACGGCTTCGGCGCGCTGGCTACTGCAGCGGTGGCAATTGTGCAGATAGTCACAAAATTCGCCCACGGCGCGTGGATCGTGGTCCTCATCATTCCGCTCATTATCGCGCTGCTACGGAAGATTCACCGCCACTACGAACTTTTCGCCGAGGAAGTGAAGTACACCGGCCATGCTCCGCTCATGTTCCTGCATCACACAGTGATCGTGCCGGTGAATGGCATTACCAAGGCAACCGCTGGAGCGCTCGTGTACGCAACCACAATCTCGGAAGATGTACGCGCGCTCTACGTAGAGGTCGACGAGGAGGCAAGTGCGAAACTCCGGGAGCAGTGGGAAGCCTGGGACATCGGAGTCGATTTCGTCATTGTCTCTTCGCCGTACCGCTCGGTGCTGAAGCCGCTCGTCAGCTATGTAACCGGCCTGGTGGCTAGAGGAGATGCCGATCTAGTCACTGTCGTCATCCCGGAGATCGTGCCGCACAAGTGGTGGGAGCATGTCCTTCACAACAAGACTGCGCTCTACATCAAGGCGGCATTCCTCTTCCAGCCAAACGTAATAATCACCTCGGTCCCGTACCTTCTCGGACACGCGGCGAGACTACGTGACTACATGACGCACGACGAGGAGCTGGAAACCCAGCGCGTACGCGAGGACGCTCTCGTCTAGCGCGACAGGTGGCGCGCGAACCACTCTCTCGCCAGCCGCGCGACTTCCTCGAGGGTACCCGGCTCTTCGAAGAGATGCGTAGCGCGCGGAACGATCTCCAGTTGTACAGGCGCACGCATCGCTCGCATCGCCTGCTTGTTGAGCTGGATCACCATCTCGTCACGCTCGCCGACGATCAGGAGAGTTGGCGATTGCACCGCAGCCAGAACCGGACCCGCTAAATCCGGACGTCCTCCGCGAGAAACCACGGCGCCAACGCGCTCCGGACGATCCGCTGCGGCAACCAGCGCCGCCCCGCCCCCTGTGCTGGCGCCAAACAGACCGACCGAGAGATCGCGCGTTGATGGCTCACTCGCGAGCCAATCGATCGCAGCAGTGAGCCGCCCAGCCAAGAGGTTGATGTCGAACCGATGATGACGCGTCACTGCATCAACCTTTTCCTCGTGAGGAGTCAACAGGTCGATGAGCAGCGTCGCGAGACCACCGTCCACAAGAGACTGCGCTACGTACTGATTGCGCGGACTGTGACGGCTGCTGCCACTGCCATGTGCGAACAGCACCACTCCGTCTGCGTCTGATGGTATCGTGAGCGCGCCATCGAGCTGAACGCCGGCGCCGGGTACCCGGACCGTGTGCTCGACAGCCGCTGTATGAGAGGAACTTGTCATGGGGTTCTCCTGCGTTCCGACGTCTCGAACTGCGAATCGGTCAATAGATCGTGCACTTCCTCGTCGGTTGTCTGGGTGAAGTCCTTGTACCAGAGGCCTACGGCATAGAAGGGCTCCGGAGTCAGCGCGCAGACAACGTCATCGGCTTCTTCCTTGAGCGCCGCGCACGTATCGGGTGGCGCGATCGGGACAGCGACAACAATTCGCGCCGGGTGCTCCTGTCTTAGCGCCGCGACCGCCACTCGCATGCTCGCGCCCGTGGCGAGGCCGTCATCCACGAGTATTCCCGTGCGCCCGGTAACGTTGGGAAAGGGACGGTCGCCACGGTACTGACGCTCGCGCCGCTCGAGCTCGCGTTGCTCTTGCTCGACGACCTGTTCGACGTCGTCCGCGGTGAGGCCCAGCTGCCGAACGAGGTTCTCGTCTATCAGGCGGACGCCGCCGCTGGCGATGGCACCCATCGCGAGCTCCTCATGCCACGGAACGCCGATCTTTCGGACGATGAATACGTCGAGCGGTGCTCCGATCCCTCGCGCGACCTCGAACGCAACCGGCACTCCGCCCCTCGGCAGGCCAAACACGATTACGTCGTCGCGGCCCGCATATTTCTCGAGCCGTGCTGCGAGCATGCGTCCCGCTTCGGATCGATCGCGAAAGCGTGGGTTCATGGACTCTTTGATTCTCCGACTGTCCGCGGTGTACCTCCAATCACCGCAGATTGCCTGCCAGCAGAGCATGCCTGGCCATGCTTACCGCTCCCCTACGCTGGACGCCGCCGCGCCCGCCGGTCACATTGAAATTCATGGTCTATGTCCATCGCACCCCATGACGACACATCGATCGATCGTCGATGCGCTCTCGCGGGCCGCCGCAAGCAACGAATCGGTCGTGCTCGCCACGGTGGTGCGCATCACCGGCTCGAGCTATGGCGGAGTCGGGGCTCGCATGGTGGCGCACGTTGACGGATCAACGGTTGGTCTGGTCAGCGGGGGATGTCTCGAGACTGACCTCGCCGAGCGTGCGCGCCAGGTGCATGCGACAGGACGCGCGGAGGTCGTCACATACGACACGCGCGCGGACGACGACGCGGCGTGGGGGCTTGGGCTTGGCTGCAACGGACTCATCGACGTCCTGCTCGAACCCCTTTCGCCTGACCGCGCCGCAGAGCTCGCGACGCTGTTAAAACGGGCGCTTGCCGCCGAGTCTCTGGCTGTCCTCGCGACGGTGATCGAATCGACAGCTGTGACAAAAAGTGGGTCCATGGTCGGCGCACACGCGCTTTTCACCGACGACTCTGTCGAGACAACCGGCGACTGGGAAGACAACTCCGTTCTCGATGCGATTGCTCTGAACGTGAACGACGCACTCAGCGCGGGCCGGCGCGGGCTGACTCAGACATACGACGCAATGGAAGTGGCGTTCGAAGTGATCACGCCCTCGGTGCATTTCGTCATCTGCGGCAGTGGCCCCGACGTTGTTCCGCTCGTGCGATTCGCTTTCGAGCTCGGGTGGGATGTGACCGTCGTCGACCACCGCCCGGTGGCGCACGCCAATCCCGAGAGGTTCCCCGGCGCACGCGTGGTCGAGTGCGCCAACGCGCTTCAGCTTGCGGAATCGGTAGCGCTCATGCCACGCACCTGCGCTGTTGTGATGTCACACCACTTCGGTCGGGACACGGACTACGTCCAAGCGTTGCTCGGCGCAGGCATCGGGTACGTCGGTGTATTGGGCCCGCGCGCCCGAACCGAGCGAATGCTGAGCGAGTTAGGCTCTGCGAGCGGGACGCGTGTTGCACCGAGCTCTTCCCTGTTTGGGCCGGTAGGCCTGGACATCGGCGGTGATGGTCCCGATGCCATCGCGCTCTCCATCATCGCCGAGGTTTCGGCGGTGGCACATGGTCGTCGCGGGGAACATCTACGCGATCGTGATGCGCCGCTTCACGAATCTCCGTCACGAGCTGCGGTAACGGAGCGCGGCTGAGCGACACGCCGCCACGCGTAGGATGCGTCGTTCTCGCGGCAGGCGGCTCGACGCGGTTCGGCTCTCCCAAACAGTTGCTGTCGTACGAGGGTCAGCCGTTGGTCCGGCGGGCGGTCGCCGCGGCAGTCGAGGCTGGTGCAGACCCTGTCGTCGTGGTGCTCGGAGCGCACGCCGCACTGGTCGAGGCGACACTTTCGGGATTGCAGCCGGTGAGAGCCGTCGTGAATCGGAGCTGGGAATCGGGTCTCGCCTCTTCGCTCAGCGCAGGTCTTCGCGCGATAACCGACGATGGTTCTTGTGACGGTGTGCTCGTAATGCTGACAGACCAACCGCTCGTGGATGCCAAGTCTCTCAGGCGATTGCTATCCGCATTCGATTCGGACCATCGCCTCGTCGCGGCTGAATACGCGGGAGTCGTCGGCGTGCCCGCAGTATTCGGCAGGGAATACTTCGGTGAGTTGATGGAGCTCACCGGCGATGTCGGAGCAGGAGCGTGGCTCCGAGAGCAATCGAGTCAGGTGACGCGGATTCCGATTTTGGACGCAGCGGTCGATATCGACACACCCTCGGACGCAGCAAAACTGAAAGGCAACCGAGAAAGTCTGCGCTTTTCCCGATCTCCGGAATGGTAGTTGCCACCATCTGCACGTGGTCGAATCATTCAGGAGATCACGATGCCCGAACGCGAAACGATCGAGCGCGCTAGAGAAGACGCGCGTGAAGGAAAGGCACCTTCGACACAGGGCGGCGAATTCGTACGCGAAGAGATTCATCATATTCGCGAGGGAAAGCACGGAGCGCGCTCAACAAAGCAGGCGATCGCAATCGGACTTTCCAAGGCCCGTCGCGCCGGCGTCAAAATCCCGAGGAAGGGAGCAGCGGCGAAGAAAGGCCGCTCAACCACGAAGGCGACGCGAAAGCGTCCCTCGGCCACGCGATCGCGTGCGATTAAGCAGGCGCTTCGGCGTGAAGGACGAGCCGCTGCTTCACCACGCGCTCTATCCAGACAAGCGCACTCGGCCGCTCGCCGACGCTCCGCTTCGAGCCGATCCGCAGCAGCAAAGAAAGCGGCGCGGACTAAAGGACCACGCGGACGGTCTGCTGCGGCACGTAAGGCCGCTCGAACCCGAGCCCGCCATTAGAGTCATTGCCAAGGGCGGCGGACGCCGGACATTTTTTCCGCGTGTCAGGAACTCGAGCCGCCTCCAGCAATGGCACCATTCGCCTTCTCGTAGGGACGATGAAGGGCGCCTTCATACTTTCGTCGGATGAAGGGCGCAAAGAATGGCGAGTCGATGGCCCGCATTTCCGGGGCGAATCCGTATACGCCATGTTGCACGACGGGCGTGGCGACAGACATCGCACCTTCGCGGCGTCACGCAGCTTCCACTGGGGCGGAACACTCCGCTCCAGCGACGACGGTGGCCGCACGTGGAGCGAGCCCGAGCGACATGCCGTCCGCTTCCCCGCCGAATCCGGGCTGTCGCTCGTTCAGATCTGGCAGATAACTCCCGGGAGGCAGACGCAACCCGACGTTCTTTACTGCGGAGTCGAGCCGGCGGCTTTGTTCGAGTCGCGCGATGCTGGAGAGAGTTGGCAACCGGTGGAAGGACTGCTGTCGCACGAGCATCGACCCCGATGGCAGCCCGGCGCCGGAGGACTCTGTTTGCACACGGTTCTCCCCGATCCGAACAACCCGGATCGAATGCTGATCGCGATCTCCGCTGCGGGTGTATACCGCACCGATGACGGCGGAAAGAGTTGGCGTGCGCGAAACGTCGGCGTCCGCGCTCAGTTTCTCCCCGACAAGTACCCGGAGTTCGGCCAGTGCGTGCACAAAGTCGTGCATCATCCGTCTCGGCCTGAGCGCCTTTTTCTTCAGAATCATTGGGGTTTGTACCGCAGCGACGACTGGGGCGATAACTGGCAGGACATCGCTAATGGAGTTCCCTCCGATTTCGGATTCGCGATGGTGATGCACCCGCACAACGCCGATACGGTTTACATCGTTCCGCTCGAGTCCGACGAGTTCCGCTGCACCCCGGAAGCGAAGCTGCGAGTGTACAAGACGACTGATGCTGGTGCGAGCTGGGAGCCGCTAAGCGACGGCTTGCCACAAAGCGACGCGTACGAAACGGTGCTGCGCGACGCCATGGCGGCGGATTCGCTCGACTCGGCCGGACTCTACTTCGGTACTCGGAGTGGCAAGCTGTTCGGCTCTGCCGACGAGGGATCAACCTGGCAGGAGATTGCCGATGGTCTTCCGCCGATCGTATGCGTGAAGACGGCAACCGTGACGTAGTGGCTCCATGATCACCGTCGAACTCCCGAAAGCGCTCGGCGTGCACGTGGGTGGCAAATCTACGGTCATCCTCGACGAGCCCTGCGCTACCGTCGGAGATGCGTTGACCGCGCTCGGCAGACGATCTCCCGGAGCCCTGGATCGGGTCATGGACGAGCAGGGCTCGGTGCGACCGCACGTGAACGTTTTCGTGAACGAGGAGAATATCCGCTTCGCCGACGGCCTCAGCACCCCCGTGCCCGACCGAAGCACGATCACAGTCCTCGCGGCGATCAGCGGCGGCTAGCGGCCCCTGTGCGGTAAGCATCGCTGCCACAATGCGTTCGGCAATTTTCTGCTGTCCTATTTTCCGTACATAATCAGATGTGCCTTTTTCTCCCCACTGGCCCTGATCCTGCCCTGATCCTCGACGTCCGGCAGTAGGTGTCGGACCTTTGATGGAGGAGGGTTTTCATGCGAGCACGAACAAGGTTGTTCGGAGGGCTGCTCATCGCCGCCGCTTTCGTTACCGGCTGCAAGGATTCCGATCTGGTGGGTCTCAACGGCGGGACCGGCACTCTCACGGTTCAACTCACCGATGCGCCTTTTCCGTTCAGCGAGGTAAGTAGCGTAAACGTCTTCATCGTCCGCGTCGACGCGAAGGCAGCGGAGCCGTCGGAGAGCGAGGCCGCCGATTCAGGCGGTGGCGGCTGGACGACGATCGCAACGCCGAATGCGTTGATCAACCTCCTCTCTCTTGGCGGCGGCAAGACAACCACACTCGGCGCCGCTACGCTGACGACGGGGACCTATCGCGGATTCCGGATCGTGATCGATCCTTCGAAGTCGAACGTGACGCTCAAGAGCGGGACGCCGGTGGATGTGAAGTGGCCGAGCGCCGCACAGAGCGGCATCAAAGTGCTGCTCGACAAGCCGATCGAGGTCATCCCCGGAGGGCTTATCGTGCTGGCCGACTTCGACGTTGGCCGGAGCTTCCACATGCGCGGGAATTCGATCTCGCAGAATGGGCTGATCTTCAACCCCGTCATACGTGCAATTGTCGCTGATGTGAGCGGCAGTGTATCAGGCTCGGTCCGAGGCGACAGTGCGTCGGGGGTAGGAATAGCCGGAGCGACTGTCGAAGTTCTGAAAGCGGGAACGCTACTTACGGACACGGATCCGACGAACGTGGTACGCAGTGGAGTGACCGACGCCAGCGGCAATTTCCTTCTGGCTTTCCTAGTACCTGGCACGTATGCGCTGCGGGCGACGCCGCCAGCCGCCTCGCTTTACAAGCCAGCTCTCCTTCCGGGCGGTCTGACCATTACGACTAACACCGCGACGACCGGTAAGGTCATCGTCGTAACGAAGTGATCGAGCTCAACCACGAATGAACGAAGGGCCGCGAATTATTTCGCGGCCCTTCGCGTGTAACGACCCGGTTGGCGGGCGACGGCTACTGATGTCCCTTGCCTGTAGTCGTCGGTTTCTTCCCGCCATTCGCCGGGACGCCCGCAGGCGGGCCACCCGCTGGACGCGTTGCCGCTGCGCCCACACCGACCCCCTGTGCTCCCGGCGTCGCCGGGCGGCCGGTAGTGGTCGGCTTGTGCGACTGGCCCGCACCGGCCTGCTCGGGCACATTCGGAAGATTCGCGATATCCCTGTCGCTCGCGCGCGCCTGAAGTCGCGCGAGAACTCGCGCCAGCGCTTCGTCGGACGGCAGTCCACGATCGACGAGACTACCGATCACGAATAGAGGCACCGCCAGCGACCGGCCCGACGGCGCGCTCTTGGCGAGCTCGCTGACTGCGGATCCATCCACTCCCTTGCGAAGCGCTTCGGCGCCGGCCTCGACCTCCTCGTCACTGGCCTCGCGCCCACGTGCCTTATCGAGCGCGTCCTTCGCATGCTCCATTCGATCTTCCTGATCCGCGATGGACTTCCCGATCGAGCTCGGATCCACGCCTTTCGCCGCGAACTTGAGAGCGCGCTGTACGAGCGCCTGTTCGGGAAGGTTGTGCGTACGCGCATCCGCGATCGTCGCCAACACCTGCTCGGCGACGTTCGCGGGAAGCACTTCGCGAAGCCGATCGGAAGGATCCTTTGCCGGAGTCTGCGCGTGGGCTGCGGTTATCGCCGCCACACTCACACCAGAAGCCAGCACGATGATTCGACTGTATCTCATATCATGAACCTCACTTGAGGACGTTTGCAAAACTCATGACGCGCCGGGACGCGCTCGTTGCCTCGTTTTGATAGACTCCCGGAACCCCACGTGCGGTCACACCTTCGTTCATTTCACCACCAGGATCCCAACGGCGCCACCGAACTCGTCGGAGCTGGACGGAAGTCCCGGTGGAACCAGCCACGGTCCGCCGTCCACTCTAATGTTGACTTCGTACGTCCCCGGGTTGAGTGGCAGCGTCACAGCCCATCGGTCACTGCCTGCCTTTGTGAGGGCCACCGGCTTCCAATCGGTAAAGTCGCCAATCACCTCGACTCGACTCAGGGCCGGCACGATGACGGAGATAGTCCTCTCTCCACTCTCTGCGCGCACGACACTGAACGCGCGCACACCCGCGCGCGACGTTCGCGCGACCTCCGGATCGGGTGCCAGCAAAAGCGGACGCGATCGCGTTTCCGCGCGATGCTCTCGACGCGAGCTCACTCGCAGGCCGATGAATGCGAACCTCCCGCCCGGAAAGCCCTGCGTGAGATCCACCGGGTAGGTACCGGCATTTCCGACTATCCCGAGCCATGATGCAAGCCATAGCGTGGCGCGAACGCTTCCCCAAGATTTTGCGGATCCCCCAAGGGTGGGCAGTCGGTTTCCCACGCGGAATCCGGCGATTGCGCCGAGGTCGAGTCGGTCACCCCCGACGTTCAACGCAAACTGCGCGTCGGAGTATCTGATGGAGTCCGCGATTACTACCGGCGTAACCGTTGCGCTCACATCTCCCGTTGCGAATCGGGTCCACGCGCCGGCTTCACCCTGACGGACGGTACGCCACACACTGCCGTCCCATGCGGCGCCCAACCCCGCGCCGGCCCAGACGCCACTGTTATTTCCGAAGACGTGGATTCTGGCAAGTCCAAGACTCTGCGAGGTACGTGCGCCATCGTGATGAGCGCTGCCTCCAGCAAACCCGACAAGCTCTCCCGCGATCCTTCCCGCGCGCGGCGTAAACACCGAGCCGGCGGCCGTACCCTGCATCGTCCAACCGCCGGCGGTGAACTGTGAAAAAGTTGCCGCCCCGCCGAGCGCGCCTCGATCCCAGGATGCCCATGCGGAGGGAGTCACCGAGCCGGCGGTCGCGTCAATGCTGTCCGCGTACTGCATCCGCACCGCGCCTGCTTCGATGCCAGTGCTCACGGTCTGCGCGAGAAGCCCCTCAATCGGAAAAATGGCCGCGATGATCGCGGCCAGCGCGACTTCGCGCATCTCAGCTCGACGTACTGGACTCTACGGCTTCGGTTCCTGTTCCGACCTCGACAATCGAGCTCTCTGTCCCGAATTCATCCACCCGTCTGGTTTCAAGAGGATCGGCAACCCACCGCTCGCCGTTCTTTCCCTCGACGATAAACGCGTATTCGTGGCGTCCGGGAGCGAGTGAGACGGAGATCGTCCACGTGCCGTCACTCCGGGTGCGGGAGAGATGCGTCGCACCTTTGGTCCATGAGTTGAAGTCGCCGACGAGCGTTACCGACTGCGCGGCCTGATCCCTGAACACGAAGCGGACGATGTGCACGGTGTCCGTCGCGGTGCGGGCAACCGCGGCGCGGGCTCTCGTCGCGGTGGTCGGCACGTGCCGTCTCAGCTGAAGCGCAGTTCCGCTGAGGAAAAAGATTCCGGCGAACGAGGCCGCGAGGGCGAGACCGGCAATCGGTGAGATCTGAAACTTCCGGCGTCTCAGCCACCAGCCGCCCCGCTCTTCTCCCTCGCGCAGTCTTGCCGCGTGCGCAGCATCCACCCGCCCGAGAATCTCGGCGTGGACCGCCGACATCACCCGTGCATCGAATGTCTCGTCGAGTCGCTCGGCCGCCTTGAGCGGGCCGGCGATCCGCGCGATCGCTTCGGCATCCACGCGAGCTGTCTCGTCAGGTTCGTCCCGATGCGCGCTCGCGTCGTTGAATCGTTCAGTCACTGTGTACTCCCTCCAGAAGCTCGCGCAGCTGATGGCATGCGCGCATGACTCTCATCTTCAGCGCCGAGATTCCGTCTCCGGTGATCTCGGCAATCTCCTGATAGCTCAGATCTTCCACGTGCCTCAGAATGAATGCTTCGCGATACGGCGGTTCCAGACGGTTGAGCGCGCGCTGGATCTCTTCGAGCGCCACGCCATCGCCACCGGCTTCGCCGGCTGTGTGCTGAACAAGGCCATTCAGGTCACGCACCATCTTCCGGTCGCGGCGGCTCCGCCGGCTCCCCAGCGTTCGACATTCGTTGACGACAATCTGGTACAGCCATGAGCCGAATCGATCGCGATCCCGGCATTTTTCGAGATTACGGAAAGCGCGAATGAATGCCGATTGAAGAGCATCGTCCGCGTCCTCTCTGTCACTGAGCATGCGCACCGCGAAGCGGGTATAGCTGTCGCGATAGCGCTCGAGCAGGACGGAAAATGCGTCTGCATCTCCCGCCAGCACTGACTCGATAACCTCAGCGTCCGGAGCGCTGTCCAGGGCTCTCACAGTTAATAGACTGCTGGTTGCATGGGGCGCGTCACAATTCCGATTCTACTCTACCGTAACCGTCCCGCGCATGCCCGGATGCGGGACGCAGTGGTAGGGGAATGATCCCGCCGAGCCGAATTCGCGAGTGAACGTTGCGCCCGGCGCGAGCAAAGGCGAATTCCACACGCCCGCGTCCGAGGTGCTGGTGTGAGCATCGGTACCGGTCGCACCGCAGTTGACCCACGTCACCTTCGTTCCCGGACGTACGTGCACCTGAGCGGGAATGAAGGTGAAGTCGCGAATGATCACAACCGCCGAGCCGAACGCGTCCGACGGTAGTTGCAGGTTGCACGCCGCGGCGTCGACGGTGGTTCCGGTCGTCCGTTCGGAGACGCAGCCGACAAGGGTCAATGCGGCGATCGCCGCGACCGCACCAGCGTTTCGAGCCTGTCGCAAGGCCGGGCGATCTCTCGTTCGATAGTCAGCGGTCATGGCTCGCGCACCACGATCGTGCCCTTCATGAATGGATGGGGCATGCAGTAATAGTTGTACGTCCCCGCCTTGTTGAAGGTGTGACGATAAGTCTTGCCGGGCTTGACGAGTCCGGAGTTGAAGCTCTTGTTGGTGGCCGTTACGCTGTGTTGGAGCGGATCATTGTTCGTCCACGCGACCGTCGTTCCGACCGTTATCTCTATACGGGATTGTAGATAGTTCACGTTCTTCATCCCGTTCCTGACGACTCGCGCCGGCGGTCGCACCGCGGGAGGGCTGGTTGGAGCCGTGGTCATCGGAGCTGGAGGAGGCGTTGGAGCAACTGCGGGCGGCGCTGCCGGCGGCGCTGCGATGGCGCGCGTCGTAGTATCTGGCGCGGGCGCGATGGCAACGCTCGTATCGGCCGGCATCGCTGCAACAGTCGTGTCTGAAGTTGTCGACTCCTTCTCGCGACGTCCGAAATAGCGTCTCAGTGTGAGCGGAATCGTGAACTCGAAGCCATATCTGCGATCCTTCGTTCCGCGCGAAGCGCCCTGAAGAGTGTTCACGAGTGTGTTCGTCGCGTGGATCGAGAGTGTGTGCGGAGTGAGCGGGATAGCTACATGAATCCCGGCGCTCCACGCCACACGCTCAGTCGAGTCACGCCCCGTGAGTGATGCAACATCGCCTGCCAGAGCGACGTACGTGCCGAGTCGAATTGTCGCCCCTCCCGCGAAAGCGTAGCGGAAATTTCCCCTGTCGAACGGATCGGAGAGAGCGCGACCTGCGACGATCAGCCGCAGTCTCGAGACGCGCCGAGCGACTGAGATCTCTCCGTCGACGCCGTCAGCGGCGTTGTTGTATCCCACCTGGCCGCCCACATCGAGCGGCGCGCCGAGGTCCTGCGACAGCGGCGCCCATCGGCCGAACAGCTCCCATTCATTCGGGAAGCGGGGCACGAGCGTCGAGTTGGTCGAGTAGTTGATTCCGGCGAACAGCCGTTTTGGAAGTCCCGCTCCCAGCAGGAAGGTCGGGACGTTGGACACCTTCCGCTCCGGCGCGTCACTCGTCGTGAAGCGGTGAATGAAGTGGAAATAGAGCGTTCCGGGCGCACCAACCCAGTCGCCGGAAACGTTGGGCGAACGATCGAGCAGCGATTGTGCCCCGCCGATCGCCGGCGCGAAGAGAAGCGCTGCGCACAGCAATGAACGGATAGGCAGCATGGAAGTCCGGGTGAGCGTGATGCCAAAGGCAGAAAAGACCCCGCCTTTCGACGGGGTCTTCTCACAAGATACTCAGTCGCTAATTGAACATGTAACGCAGCCCGAGCTGCGCTCGCCACCGAGAAAACAGGCCGGGATCGTCGACGAACGTCTTCGACGGGCCGGTGAATTTGAACACCGGCGCGCCGGCGGCATTGAACCTCACGAACGACAGCGGCGACGTCGCGGATGCGCTCGCCACTTTCCGCACGCCCCAGTTCGAGTTGATCAGGTTCCCGACATTCAACACATCGAGCGTGACCTGGAACGTGTGCCTCGTCGTCCCGCTTTCGAACCCGATATCCTGTAGCACGCGCATGTCGACATCGCTATACCACGGATTGACCGCACCGAACCGCTCGGCGATCTGACCGCGGTGCGACCGCAGGTAATCGTCCTGCTCGATGAAAGCGTTGAGCCGCGTCCATTGGTCAGCCGCCGAAATCGTCTGCCCGCCGCTCGTGTACGGATCCAGCAGGATTTCCCCCTGACTGGCCGGAATGTAAATGAGATCGTTCCCGCCCTGGCCGTCGCCGTTCACGTCGCCTGAATAGATGAACGAATAACGGTTACCACCGGCGCCGGCGAAACGGTTCCCCTCTGCTAGTTCAGCGAATAGTCCTACCTGCGTGCGGAGCCGCTGCGACCACACTCGGGAATACGATGCCGAACCGACGAAGCGGTGCCTTTGGCCGAACTCTGAGTTGCTGAGCTCTGGTCTGTTGGGATCGCCTTGAACCGGCTGATTCTGCCACAGCACGCTCGCGATCTCTGTGGATTTCAGTGCGTTCTTCGCCTTGTTGAAGCTGTATCCGAGTGTGGCATCCACGTCACGGCCGAAAGTCTTTCGGAGCTGGCCGGTGGCGTTGAAGCTGTAGCCCTTGTTGGTATTGTCGATGACGTAGATCCCCGCTCCGCCATCCGGGTTAAGCTCGTTGTTTCCAAATCCGCCGTAGTACGGCCGGCCATCTGGCAGAGTACGAACCGGCTTCACCAGATCCGCGTTCCGCACGAACACTCCCTTCAAGTCCTTGGAATAAATCAGCTCGAGCGTGCCAAGTAATCCGCCCGGCAGCTGCTGATCGATGCCAAGATCGCTAGTCCACACCTGCGGCCACTTGAAGTCCGGGTCCATTGCGTTGAGGTCGAACGACTGGGCGAGTACCGATCCTTTCTTCGTTGGAATGGGTGCATTCGGCGCAGCGAGGTTTGGATTCGCTCCGGGGTTGGAGATGACGTTTCCGATCCACACGAACGGCACACGGCCGGTGAAGACACCGGTGCCTCCTCTCACCTGCGTGCGTCGCTCGCCCGCGGCGTTCCAGTTGAAGCCAACTCGCGGCGAGAAGATCGGCGATGCTCCCGGCAGCTTGCTTTGATCGACAGTTTCCGGATTGTCGTTCTCGTCCAGCGCCTTGAGCGATCGTGAGAACGGATTGTCCACCGGATCGGTGAAGTACATCGGAAAATCGACGCGAAGGCCGTAGGTCAGCTTCAGTCGGTTCGTCGCCAGCAGCTCGTCCTGTGCGTAGAACGAAAGCTGCCCGACGTGAATGTTCTCACCCTTGAAGTTTCCGCTTCCGATCATCCCCCTGAAATCCTTCTTGTTCGGCCCCGTCGTCGACGCGAAGAACTGGCTCAGAGAGTCGAATTGGCTTCCAAACGAGAGGAACGCCGGCAGGAAGAAAACTCCGTGGCGGAAGATGTTGAACGAATTGAAGAAATCGAACGACTCGAAATTGCCACCGAGGGTGACGACGTGCTTCCCGCGGAAGAAGCTGAAATTGTTGGTGAGCTGGATGACGTCCTGATCCAGAATGTTGTGGATCGAAAACGGCTCGTGGCCCAACGTGGTGTAGGTGACGCCGGCTTCGCCGATGTCGATCGTCGGAAAATCCTCGCTGAACGGCTCGCGGAAATCGCGGAACCGGTTGTAGCTGGCGAAAAAGCGGTTGGCAAAGCTCTTCGACCGGCTGTTGTGCTCGAGGGCGTATGATTGCAATCCGTTGTTGATGGCGTAACCGGACTTGTAGAATGGCAGGCTCGATTCGTTCGGCCCGCGGCCGGTGTTGGCGTAGCTCAGGACGAACGGATGCGGTCCCAGATCCCGCTTCGCGTCGAGATAGTTGAATCGGAAGGTCAGGTTCTGACTCGCATTGATGTTCCAGTCGAGCTTCGCCAGCACCTTGTTGTTGTCCGTGTGGAAGAAATACCCCTCGTACACGCCCGGATCGTAGTTGTACGTGGTGATCATCCGCTGCCGGATCGCATCCATCACGCTGGCCTGCACCCGCGACACTCCCAATCCAGTCGTGCCGCCCGTGCTCGCCACGAAATTGGACCCGGGATCCTTAGTGCGCTCTATCTCCCCGTTCAGATAGAAGAACAGCTTGTCCTTTATGATGGGCCCGCTGAATGAGGCCCCGCTCTGATTATAGGTGAGCGACGGATTCGCAATAACCTTCGATCCGCTCACCGTATTTCCCTGCAGTGCGTCGTTTCGCGCAAAGGAATACGCCGATCCGCGAAACTCGTTCGTCCCGCTCTTTGTCACCGTATTGATGTTCGCGCCGGTGAAGCCACCCTCTCGCACATCGAACGGCGCCAGCGACACCTGCAGCTGAGCTACCGCGTCATACGGAACCGGCTCTGCGTTTGTCTGCCCGCCCGGCGCCGGGTCGTCGAGACCAAAAGGATTATTGAAGTACGATCCATCGAGAGAGATGTTGTTGTAAAGCCAGTTGCGACCGGCGAAGCTCATGTTGCCATCGCTGCGCGGATCGAGACGAGTCAGATCCCGCGTACTGCGTTTGATGGACGGCGTCACCGCAACCTTGGCGGGTCCGACAGTCATCGACGCGCCGGTTCGGCCGGCATTCAGTACTTCGTCCTTTTCCGCCGTCACCGTCACACCCTCGAGCTGCACCGCGGTCCGCTTGAGAGTGAAGTCCACGCGGCTGCTCTGCCCGAGCGAAAGTGACACGTCGTCTTCCGACTTCGGTTCATACCCGAGAGACGTCGCTGTCACCCGATATGGTCCGCCGACTCGCAAGTTGGGAAGACTGTAGCGACCGCTCGATGTGACTACGGCTCGATACCTGGTTGCACTTGGGAGGTGCACCGCCGTAACTGTCCCGCCCTCCAGTGCGTGCCCCTCACTATTGTTGACAATCCCCGTGAGTGCTGCTGTAGTCACTCCCTGACCCGACAGCAATGATGGTGAAAGTGGGACGACGACAAACGACAGCGCCAACAGTGCGAATTCCGGGTAGAATGCACGCTTCACGACGGCCTCCGGCAGTTTAGGTGAAGAGAGGTTTTCACCAGCGGACGTGTCCGATTGGATTTTTCTCCAATCGCCATCGCCTCGACGCTACCGACTCCGGTTCCCGCGTCAAGAGCGGAAAATGTTCAAAGCGTGTGTGCGCCCGATGTTTGCGATACGAGCAGGGACCTTTTTTTGCACCCCGCCGCGCGAATGACCCACTCACACAAGGCAACATCGAAGCGGTTGTATGACATCGCCATCATCGGCGGAGGACCGGCCGGCCTCTCAGCTGCTCTGTGGCTAGCCCGCTACCTGCACTCCGTCGTCCTCGTGGATTCCGGCGACCCGCGCAATTGGGAGACACGCGGGATCAACGGATTCCTCGGCGCCCACGCCATCAGATCGCCGGAACTCCGCCGCCGCGGACGAGAGCAAGCCGAGAAATACGGTGCGCGGTTCATCGACGAAGAAGTCACCACCGCTGAACGGATCGGAGAAGAGCACTTCCGCATCCGCCTCACGAGCGGTGTGACGATTGACGCCCGCCGCCTCCTGCTCGCCATCGGGATCAAGGACGTCTGGCCGAAGATTCCCGGGCTCGACGAGTGCTACGGCGAGACTGTCCACGTCTGCCCCGACTGCGACGGCTACGAGACACGGGATCAGAAGACCGTCGTCGTAGGCATCGGAAAGAGAGCGGTCGGGATGGCACTGGTACTCACGACTTGGACCGACGAGATAGTCATCTGCACGAATGGCGAGCCCGCCGGAATCGGAAAGGAAAACCTCGGAAAGCTCCAGGCGCTCAACATCCCCGTTCTTACGGAGCGGATCGAATGCGCCCAATCGGATCAGGGTGAGATCCGCTGCCTCGACCTCGAAGGCGGAAAGCAGCTGGACTGCGACCGCCTCTACTTCGCCATCGGCCAGTACCCCGCCGACGACATCGGCGCACAGCTCGAATGCGAGCGCGACGATATGGGTTGCATCGTCGTCGACGAACACTTCCATACTTCACAGCTGAACGTGTTCGCCGCGGGTGATATCGTTCCCGGCCCGCAGCTCGCCATCAAAGCCGCGGCAGGGGGCGCGGTCGCCGCCCTATCCATCCACCACTCGCTCGTTCCCGAGGAGCGGCGGCTGGACTGATCACCAGCGAAGGGTGACCGTCTGCGGCTTCTTCTTCCTGATGATCTGCAGCCGGAGCGTCGACACTCCAGGCTCGCTCATCAGCCGGACGATTTCACCCGGATTCTCCACCGCCAGCTCACCCGCTCTGACGATCACGTCGGTGCTCTGAAGGCCGGCCCGCATAGCAGGCGTTCCCGGCGCAACGTTGACGACGAATACCCCCGCCGTCTTCAACCCCACGAGCTCACGCAGATGCTGGTTGAGTCGCGTCAGCTCGGCGCCAGCAACCGCGAGACTCGAGGGGCCAAATCCGAACACCAGCGGCACCATCGCAGGCGTCGGCGCCCCTGTCATCGGCATGCTCATGCTGACCTCGCGACGCTGCCTCTCCGCTGCCGGACCAACCGGCGAAAAATCGGGACCAATCACGGTCAATGCGATCCTCTCAGCCGTACCCGCCGGCCTCGGTGCCACGATAACCGATACCTCCCGCGTCGCGTCATTTCGACGGAACCGGAAGACAATCTTCCTGCCCGGCTGAAGCATGTTTCCCAGCGGAATCGGATTGGTCTTCAGGTCCTGCGAGTTCAACGCGAGAATTTTGTCACCCGCCTCGAGACCCGCCCTCTCGGCCGGCGAGCCCGGCTCGATGGATTCGATTACAGGGTAGTCCGAAAAAACCATGTTCCCGCTTGGATCAGCCTGGCCAATACTCGTGGTATAGGCCACACCGACCCAGCCGCGCTGACCCCCCTGTCCAGCCGCTACTGGCGGCAAAAATAGCGCCACTGTGCCGACAATGACGAGACACCGTTTCCACAGCATGAGCCTTATCCTTTGCATCAGAATCGATCGAGCCGAGTGCCCGGAGGGAGCGTTGTGCCGAGCTGTTTGAGTGTTGCTTCGCGCGCACCGACGGTTGCCAGGTAGTACTGATTGATCACCGGATCCTGTGGTGCTTCGTGAAGTGCCGCACGCATCTCGGTCATCACGTTGTCGAGGGCGGCGAGCCGGGTTCGGTACATCGACGGCGACGACGGCATCGGCACTTCGTTATTGTTGGCCGAGAGGTATGCGGAGGCGCGTTGGTACTCCTCGCCGGCGCGGTTCAAGACCGACCATGCTTCATCCGCGGACCGGAAAGTTGTCGCTGGAGCGTTCGACGCTAGTTCGGCGCTCGATCCAGATGTTTGCGATGTGGATGCCGCGGTAGCGCCAACATTCGCGGCAGACTTTTCTGAGTCTCGTGCCGAGTAGCGGCCGATCGCGGCGCCACCCGCCAGTAAGGCGACAGCAGCGGCAACTCGCAGCCAAGGTTGGGAGCCGCCAAACAGCGATCGGGCGGGGTCTCTGATCAATCCTTCCGCACGCAGTGCGGTGGAGAGAGAAGCCCACTCGGTCAGCGGCCTTTCGCCGCGCTCCCGCTCGCGAATGATGAGCTCATCCAGTTCGTTTTCAGACAGGGGCAACATGTGTCCTTCCTACGCCGGCAGTCGTTTCGTCCACGAGGTGCGCCAGCAACCGGCGAAGCTTGGCGCGTGCCTTGAACAGCTGGGATTTGGAGCCGCCCGATGTGATCCCCAGCTCCTTTCCGATCTCATCGTGCGTGTACCCTTCGATGTCGTGCAGCACGAAAACCATCCGTGCGCCCGGTGACAGCTTTCCCATCGCCTGCTCGATTGATTCGGCGATGAATGTGCTGTCGCTGTCGGTCTCCACGGTGGCGCTCGAGTCCTCGATGTCCGTTTCCAGCCGCGCGATTCGATTCACTTTGCGGAGCGCGTTCAGCGTGCGATTCACTGCGATTCGATGCGCCCACGTTCCGAACTGCGACTCTCCCCGGTAGCCCGGCAGCGCCCGGAAGATCTGAATCCAGACTTCCTGTGCGATGTCGGCAGCGACGTCAGCATCCCCGCAGAGCCTGCGCACAACCGCGTCGATGTGCGGCGAATGCCGCAGCCATAGCTGCCGCATCGCCCGCTCATCGCCATTCATTGCGCGTCGGAGCTCGAGCTGATCGGTCTGCATCCCGTCTGGTGAGTTAGTCACGATCCTGAAAGCGACAGTTGCCCGCACTCGCGAGTGCGCGAAAAAAACATAGGGCGCAACGGTTGCGTACTTATTACTATGGGTGCCCGGTGACCGTGCCACTATACGGTCGTCAGGCCTACATATGGTGCTGGTGCGCCCTGCCTCTGGGGGCAACGGGTTGTCCGCCAGGAACATAGCGGGCGCGTCGCAGTACCTAATTGTAGCAAGGAGCAGTAGTGCTGAGAGTGATCCTGACCGTCCTTACGCTCGCACCTGGTAAGGATGGTCTGCCGGCTAAGTCCCCGGATGCGGTTGGTATGTCCGCTTCCAGGCTCGAAGCCATCGACCGCGTCGTACAGCGCGGTATCTCCGCGGGAGGTTATCCCGGCGCATCCGTTGTAGTCGGACGGAAGGGCGCAGCCGTATGGCAGCGGGGATTCGGCAGGCTCTCATGGACGCCCGTGAGTCCCGACGTGGACGCGGACCGCACCATCTACGACATCGCCTCGTTGAGCAAGGTCGTCGGGACGACGACCGCGATCATGATCCTCTTCGACGAGAAGAAGGTGGATCTCGATGCGCCGGTGTTGAGATATCTCCCCGCGTTCTCCGGCGGCCTGAAGGACAAGGTTACCGTTCGCGATCTTCTCACACACCGATCGGGTCTTCCGGCCGGCCGCGATTTGTGGCGCCGGGCGCGAAATCCTCAGGAAGCGCGTGAGATGGTGCTGGACACTCCTCTCGAGTACGAGCCCGGTGCCGCGTTCGTCTATTCCGATCTCGGTGCTGACGTTCTCGGGATGATCGTCGAGAAGGTCTCGGGTGAGGGGCTCGATCAATTCCTCGCTCGGCGCGTGTTTGCGCCGCTCGGAATGCGCGACACGTATTACCGTCCGCCCGATTCAGTGCGCTATCGTACTGCACCGACCGAGATTGCACCGCCGCGCGGTTATCCGCTGCAGGGTGAAGTACATGACGAGAACGCGTACGCCCTCGGTGGAGTAGCAGGCCACGCCGGACTTTTCTCTACTGCTGCAGATCTGTCGATCTTCGCCCAGATGATGCTGAATGGTGGCACCTACGATGGCGTCAACATCGTCAGCGACTCAACTGTCGCGCTGTTCACCAAGCGCACAGCAGGCCATCGTGCGCTGGGTTGGGATACGGCTGATGGTGACGCAGGCTCGGGACAGTATCTCACCGAGCGCGCGTATGGGCACACAGGATTCACCGGAACGTCCATGTGGATCGACCCGGATCGCGAGATGTTCGTGGTGCTGCTGACGAACCGTGTGCATGCTGCGCGCGCTGCACATCCCGGGAAAGTCATCGCCGATGTGCGCGCCGATCTGTCCGATGCAGCGGTGCTTGCGGTTGTCGACGGGGGAATCCTCGACATGCCGGACAAGTTCCGCGCCGATCGGGAGATTGGATGGAACCGTGAGATCAGGCCGGTTCGCTGCGTTGCATCGAGGCGTGCGCGGGGCTCGGTTAGAAGCCGCCGCGCCCGGGTGAGCTGCGCAAAGCTCGCGCGGAGGTCATCCTCCTCGCACTCGGCGAAGCATTCCTCGAGGAGCTCGCACTCGTCGAAGTCGGTGAAGGCGAAGTCCTCGCGCTCATCGAAATCCGTGAAGGCCGCGAAATCGAAGCATACGACTGCTAAAAGGAGCAGGCACTCGTCGCGTCGGTGACCCACGCTCCTGGATCGGTTACGTTTCCTCTATGGAGACCGATCAGTCACCCCCCGCTGCCGCGCAGGATCCGGTAGTCAGTCAGGATCAGGTCAAGCTCGCACTGAGAAGGGTCAAAGACCCCGAGCTCAATCTCAACATCATGGACATCGGGCTCGTTTACGACATTCAGGTCGAAGGGTCGACCGTGAAGATCGACATGACCCTCACTTCACCCGGCTGCCCTTCGGGTCCGGAGATCATGACAAACGCCGAGCAGGAGATTCGTACGCTGCCCGGCGTGGAGGACGTTCAGGTCAATCTCGTGTGGGCTCCGTTCTGGACTCCCGAGAAGATGGAGCCGCGAGTGAGGGCTTATCTCGGGTTCTGATTCCGCTTGTGTCGCGCGCTCGCTAGCCGCCGCTCGCTAGCCGCCGATCGCTCCTTCGGCGCATACAGCTCGCTGGCGACTAAGCTCGATTTAATGACAGAGCAGCTCGGTCTGGCTGCCTCAGGAGCAACCGGCGCCTAGCTCGCTTCACGGTGGGAGCGAGCCTTCAGTATCGCCAGGAAGTCAGTTACCACGGCGGGGAGGAACATGTTGTTGGCGCTCGCGGCGATCTCCTCCGCCTCGCGCCAGCTTTCCTCGAGACGCGCAAGCTCCCCGGATCCCGTCACTGCCGCGAACTCGGGCCGCAGCGGCTTTCCGATTCGAATCAGATCGGTGCCTTCCTTCACCCGAGCCAGTCACCCGGAGTGGCCTTAACCCAGCCAGAGGGAGCTAGCGTTCGTCTCCTCCTGAGGCCGCCAGACCGAGCTGCCCTTTCCTTTCATCGAGCTTAATCTCCAGCGAGCTGTATGCGCCGAAGGAGGAGCCGAATGCTAGCGACGCGCGCCGAAGGAGCGGTCGCCCCGCTGGCGACTGCCTTAAGGCTGGAGAGCTGCGATAAAATCCTCGCCCATCGCCGCGATCTGCCATTTGCGGAGCCCCGGAACGTCCTCGAGATCCGCGACTTTTTTTGGCTTTCTCCGCACAATCGCTTCGAGTCGCTCGCGTGAGCACAGGAAGCCGGGATCCATCGACAACAGCGTTGCCATTGCGTCGCGCACCGTCTTGAGCCGAGCTACGCGCTGATCGAAATCCGGCTCATGGTCCCACTTGGGTGCCTTGGGAAATCGCGGCAGCTCACCATCGCCCACGGCGAGCCCGCGCTGCACCGCCGACAGTATCTCGGCCCCGCCGCGTTCCAGAACTCCCCGCGGCATTCCCTTGATCGACGACAGTTGCCGTGCGCTCGACGGCGCCGTTCGGGCGATCTGGAGCAGTACCTCGTTCCCCATTACGCGAAACGTTGCCCGGTCGACCTCGCGCGCGACTGCATCGCGCCACGTTACGAGCTCCTTCAACAATGCCAGCTCGCGGCGCGTGAGGTCGCGCGCTCCCTTCACCCTGAAAAATGCCTGAGATTCATCGTCTTCATCCCATCTCGTACCTTCGAGACGCTGGAACTCCTCCTTTGCCCACGCAAGCCGGCCGAGCTTGATCAGTCGGCCGCGCAGCTCGTCGCGAAGATCCAGGAGAAACCGCGTATCCTGCGCCGCGTATTCAAGCATCCCCGCGGTCAATGGCCGAAGCGACCAATCCGCGCGTTGATGCTTCTTGTCGAGCTTCACCCCGAAGAACTGCTCGAGGAGCGCCGCCAGTCCGAATGACTTCATTCCCAGCAACTGTGCGGCGATTCGCGTGTCGAAGATGTTGTTCACTTCCCAGCCGTAATCCTGGTGGAGCAGCCTCAGGTCGTAGTCCGCGTCGTGAAATACGATCTCCACCTGAGGATCCTCGAGTAGCGCGCCGAGTCGATGGGGCGGAGCGATCGGGAGGGGATCCACGATCGCGCTTCGGTCGCGCGTCGTGATCTGCAGCAGATAGATTCGATCGATGAACCGATGGAAGCTCGCGCCCTCGGTGTCGACCGCGATCTCGCGAACGCCGGAGATGTCGTCGAGGAATAATTCGACCGACTCCGCGGTATCGAGGTACTGAGCAGCGTCCGGTGCAGATGCGCGCATCCAGCCAATCTAGCAAGGGACTGTCCGCCTCCGCCGCTCCGGCAGCGAGCCCCGATATCCCACTCTTCGACCTGCTGCCGCCGCTTCGTCGAGTTCCGCGCGCGGCATTCTGTACGCTTCCGTCCCCAGTGCAGCGATTGTCCGAGTACGCCGACTTGGGCGAGCTCTGGATCAAGCGGGATGATCGAAACGCTCCGATCTGTGGAGGGAACAAGGTGCGTGCGCTCGAGTTCCTCCTCGGTGCCGTCCAACCGGGCGACACGGTAATCACGGTAGGCGGAGCGGGCTCGACACACGTCCTGTCGACGGCGATCCACGCCGGCCGACTCGGAGCGCGCACAGTCGCGTATCGCTGGCGGCATGACATGAATCCCGTCGCGGAGATCGTCTCTGTCCGCATCACCGATGAAGCGGCGGCGACCATACTTGGCCGCAGCACACTCGTCGCGCTGGGACGCGCGGCGATCGCACGCGTCACATCGCGCGCTCATTTCATACCCGTTGGCGGAAGCACGCCCCTCGGCGCGCTTGGTCATGTCAACGCAGCCCTCGAGCTGGACCGGCAGATCAAAGTCGGACTCCTGCCCCGCCCCGATCGGATCGTTCTTCCACTCGGCACCGGTGCGACGATGGCCGGGCTCGCCGTGGGGTTTGCCGCAGCAGGACTGGATGTTCAACTGGTTGGCGCTCGCGTTGGACCGAGGCTGTTTGCCGGCAGGGGAAAGGTTCTCCGCCTCGCTCGCGCCACATCACGGCTGATCGAGCGCGTGACACGCGGGAATCCCATCGCCGTGGACCCTCAGCGAATTCAGGTAGATCACCGCTACTACGGCGGCGCATACGGGCGGCCACTGGCGGCGGGTGCGGACGCAGCGGCAACGTTAATGCGTCGGGTTGGAATTCGGCTCGACGATACCTACAGCGCGAAAGCCTTTGCCGCCGCCGTCAATGCCGCCCGTGACCTGGACGGCATCACTCTCTTCTGGCTCACATTCGACGCCCGATGTCTGACGAAATGACGGTTCACGTGTATCCGAGCGACTGCGATACCGCCGGCCACGTGAATCACGCCTACCTGCTGACCATGCTCGAGCGCGCGCGATGGGCGGCGCTCGAGAAGCACCTTCCATACGCGGACTACATGCGCCGTGCACAGTGGGCGGTCGTGCGACACGTGGACGTTTCGTACAGCAATCCCGCTCTGCCCGGCGATGACTTTCACATTCGCACCGGGCTTACGTCTTTGGGAAACACGAGCTTCACGGTAAAGCAGACTGCACACAATCAGCACGGCAAGCTCGTCTGCGAGGCGAATATCATTTACGTGACTGTGGATTCCACCGGCAAGCCGATGTCCGTACCGGAACAGTGGCGCGAGATCTTCTCGCCATGGAGCTGAAGCCGCCCGAGCTCGGGAGCGGACAGCTCGCTGAGCCACACGAACTGCCTCCGAGAAGCGCGCGGGAGCAATCCCTCGCGGCGAAAGTCGGCGGGTTTCTGTTCCGGCATCGTGGCTGGCTTCCGGTTCCGTTCCTCGCAGTCCCGCTGCTCGTTCCCGATCAGCGCACGCCGGCGCAGTGGGTGATGGGGATCATCCTGATAATTGCTGGCGAGTCAATTCGGCTAGCCGGAATCGCAGCTGCCGGAGACAAAACGCGCCGGCGCTCGCGTCACGTCGAGGAGCTCGTGACCTACGGAATCTTCGGATGGACCAGGAATCCCCTGTACATCGGAAACTTTCTGATCTGGATCGGGATTGTCGTGATCTCGGGAGTGTTCTGGTTTCTGCCGATCGCGGTGTTGTTGTTTGCGGCCGAGTACAGCGCGATTGTGCGTTACGAGGAGGGAGTGCTCGAATCGATTTTCGGGCGCGAGTACCTGTCGTACAAGCAGTGCACGCCGCGCTGGGTTCCCGGCCCACCGAAGAAGCCGGCGACCGGCCCGTTGGACTGGCGCGCGGCCTTTCGCAGCGAGGCCAGTACGTTCCTGGCCTACGCTGTATTGCTCGCGGCGTTCGTGGTGAAGGACTTTTTCGAAGCGTAGTCGTCGCCGGGCGACGCGATCTATCGGTTGGGTCTGCCGGGCGGGTTTTCGCCCTTGAACACTTCCCGATTTATCTGGACGTATTCCTTCATGTTCGCGGGCACGTCCTCTTCCGGGAAGATTGCAGTCACCGGGCACTCGGGCTCGCACGCCCCGCAGTCGATGCATTCGTCGGGATGGATGTAGAGCTGGTCCGGCCCCTCGTAGATGCAGTCCACCGGACAGACGTCCACGCAGGCTCTATCCTTGATGTTCTTGCAGGCTTCGGTGATTACGTACGGCATGAGTTGTTAAGATAGACCCGGCGATTCGAATATCAACCGACGTGGCGAGCGATTTCTTTCGCCGGCTCAACGAGTCGTGAAGATTCCGAATGCGATCGCCAGCGCGACCAGAACCAGCGTTGTGACGAGGATGAAACCGAGCCGCCGGCGCTGTCGTCTTATTGCCTCCCAGACTTCTTCGTCGAGGTAGAAGCAGCCCGGCATGGGCTGCCGGATGACGGCGCGCTCGGACAGCCGCTCGAATGCGAGGCTCTCACCGGTTCCAATCTCGGCAAGTGATTTCGCCGACGCCGGTGAGACCGCGCCCGCGCGCCGAAAGTCGTCGACGACGTCGGTCTCGCGAAGCCGCATTGCTGCGACTTGAGCGCCTGCTCCCATTATCGCGTCACCTGCTTTTGAGGGACCGCCGCTCCCATGAAATTCAAGATGATGCGTGCTCGACGTCACGGCAATTGAGCGACACTCGATTTAGTCACCGCCGCCACGGTGGGGGATCGTCCGGCTTTCGCTTGAGCTCCGGATTCCGCCTGTAGAACGTGGCGGTTCGGCCGATCACCTGGATAACCGCCGATGTTGTGGCCAGCGCCAGAGAGTTTGCCGCATCCTTTGGCTTTACGTCCGCATTCTTTCCGAGCTTGACCTTCACGAGCTCGTGCGTGCGGAGGGCGTCGTCGAGCGAGCTGATGAGCGTGGCGGATATTCCGTGCTGCCCTACGTGCACTGCCGGGCTCAGGTGGTGCGCCTCGGCGCGGAGCGCTGCTCGGTCGCGCCCCTTCATCTCGCCGCCTTTCCTCGCTTCGTCATGAATGGCCGCACGTCAACAGGCGTGCCGTTCCACCAGTCGCGCTGCCCATCGCCGGGTCGCATCACCTGGAAGTGGAGGTGCGGCGTGTCGGGCGGGGCGTTTCCGCTGGTGCCGACATAGCCGATCACGAATCCCTGTGGGACGTGTAGTCCTTCGGTGAGGTCGTCGGAGTAGTGATCGAGGTGCGCATAGTAATAGATGTAGCGTCGGTCGTCATCCACGAGATAGGCGACGATCCCTCCGGCCGGGTTTTGGCGCATACGAAGGACCTGACTCTGAATTGCGGCGAGAACCGGTGTGCCGCGCGGGGCGAGAATGTCGGTCGCAGCGTGGATTCGGCCGCCGGCGCGTGGGGCATTGAACGAATCCGGCACGCGCGATGGCTCTACGCCTTCGACTGGGACCATCAACAGGTGGTCCGCGAAGTATCCGACGTCCTCGAGCGTTACGGACGGACCTCCAACAGGCCGCGATGCTACAGGAGCAACAGGCCTTACGCATCCCGCCACAGCTATTCCGAGCAATAAATGTCTTTTGAGCCGTATCATCTGAAGACGCTCTTGCTAGTTGGCCGAAAATGAGCCCTTTTTGAGTCCCGGATGAGTGGCAGATCCTAATTTGCCCTCGTCCACATAGGAGTTCGTATGAACTCGCGGTTACGCCACGCGGAGTTGGCCCCCACACTCCGACTTTGCCTGCTGGTGATACCGGCTCTGCTTGCATGCGGCGACTCGCCGAGCGGGCCCCAGACACCCACGGGTCTTCGGATCACAATCAAAACGCTAGGGCTGGATATTCCCGGTGCATTTAACATCCGTCTCACTGGTGGCACGGTACTATACACTCAACTGAGGCCGACCGACGGCATCCCCATCACGCAACTCAAGCCGGGAAGCTACACGGTATCTCTGGAAAATTCGCCGACAAATTGCGCGGTCGCGGATGGAAACACGCGAGTGGTGGACGTTGTAAGGGGCGCGCTGACACAGGTTGAATTCGACGTCACCTGTGTCGCGGTGAGCGGCGTGCTTCGCGTTTCGGTAACGACGGCGGGAGTCGATCCCGATCCGACTGGATACCGTCTGACCCTTCAGACCGGAACGGTTCTCCAGGTGTCCGCGAACAGTGGTGTGGCGACATTCAACAGTGTGCCGGCCGGACCCGGCACCGTTGAGATCACAGGCGTTGCTTCCAACTGCGTTCTCAACAGCCCCGCCTCACAGGCGTTTTCGATCACCACTGGGAAGATCACGCGTGACACCGCGAGGGCGGCGTTCAGCGTCGCGTGCTCAGCAGCGGAAAAAATCGCCTTTTCGCGCCATGTGTCATCGGGAAATCTCGACTGGATCGTCTTCGCCTACTCGGACGGCTCTGAAGACGTCGTCGCATTTGGCGGGTTGTATCCGTCCTGGTCGTCCGACGCCGGCGGTCTCGCCTTCTTCTATGTGAATTGTGATTCCTACTACTACTACTACGGCTGTTCCAAGCAGGGGTTGGCGTTCTGGAGGCCGAGCACAGGACGCATAGTGACGCTCACGAAAGACACTCTGGATGCAGATCCCGAGTGGCGACCAACCGACGGTGGGGCGATTGCTTTTGGCCGCGCCGGCGCATTGTACCTCATCAATGCCGACGGGCAAGGCGAACGTCCAATCATATCAACCCCGGTACCTAGCCTGCGGGCCGCCTCGCAGCCGACGTGGTCTCCCGATGCAACGAAAATCGCGTTTCGATGTGAAATGGAAAACGGTTGGACGGACATCTGCACGATAGGTTCAGACGGAACCGGATTCGTCCGTCTTACTGCCGATTCGTCGACAGACAAGGGCCCTGCCTGGAGTCCCGATGGGACCCAGATCGCGTTCTCCACATCCGATGCAACCGGTGGAAGTCAGATCGCCCTGATCGGAAGCGGCGGTGGCACGATCACTCGTCTGATGGCCGGGCTCAATCCCGCCTGGTCACCTGATGGAAAGAGGCTCTTGTTCGAAGCGTCTCCCCCGAAATTGGGAATCTTCCGTCTCACGCTCGGCTCGGGTGCAATTCAGCAGGTCACCTTTGACAACGACCATAACCCGGTCTTTCGTCCGTAGCTCACTCGCGCTCGCAGTTCTCGTCGGAGCGGGCTGTCAATGGGATGATTCGGGCGTCGCACCGTGTACGATGCCGGAGGTGCTCTCGACCTCGGTGGTAGCGAATCCGACAAACGTGTTGAGCGCGTTCGTGACCGCACGGGTTCGCGGGGCGGACAGTGTGGGGGTTCGATTCGGTGTCGGTGCTGCATCTCGCGACGCGGGCACGCCCCCTGTTTCTGTTGTTGCGCCGGAAGATTCCATCACGATGCCCGTACTTGGCCTCCGCCCCGAGACCGAATACGCACTCAGCATTGTGGCGTACAATCGTTGCGCGTCGGTCGATGGATCGATCATGCAATTCACCACCGGGGCGCTTCCGTTGGATCTTCCCTCGTACGTTGCGAGCGGACGCGACCCATCGCCTGGCTTTGTCGTTTTCGCCGCGGGGTTCTACGGGCTCGTGGTGTGGTACTACCGGTTTCCGCTCGGCGCAGGGCTCAATTTTCAGGCTCAGCCGAATGGCCGCTATCTGAGTCATCCTCCATTGCCGGGTCCACCGTCGACCGCCGTGGTTGTCGAGGTGGATCCCACAGGAGTTGTCACTCGCACGCTGGGTTGTCTCAAAGGTCTGCAGGCGCGACTGCATGATTTCATCGCCGAGGCGAATGGAGCGTACTGGGTGATGTGCGATGAGGTTCGGACAATGGACTTGTCATCGACGGGCGGTCCCCGGGACGCGAAGGTAATGGGAACCGGCATAGAGCATGTGAGCAGTGACGGGAGCATGATGTTCGAGTGGAGTCCATTCGAGCACTTCTCGATTGATTTCCAGGCGATCGATTCGGTCGATCGAGCTGGTGCCACTATCAACTGGACTCACGGAAACGCATTCGATCTCGACAGCGCCGGGAATCTCCTGATTTCTTTCCGCAGTCTCAGCGAGGTCACGAAGATCGACACCCGCACCGGAAACGTGATATGGCGACTGGGTGGTAAGGCCAACCAGTTCGCATTTACGGGAGCAGGAGTCATTCGCTTCGCGCGCCAGCACGGTCTTCGCGTTGCGGGTGCCAATCGCGTGTCGCTGCTCGACAACCTTGGCGATCCAGCGGGAAGCCGAGGGGAGCGATACGAGATCGATGAAGCACAGCACACGGTGCGGCTGCTCGGGACCTACGGCTCAGGTAACGGCGTGATCGCACAGATAGGAGGGACGACACAGAACCTGCCGGGAGGCCGCACGCTGGTGTCGTTCGGGAATGGCGGACGTGTGGAGGAGTACGACTCCACAGGTGCCAGCGTCTGGCGGATCGAGGGAAATCCAGGCTACGTCTTCCGCGCGCAAAGAATCCTTTCGCTGTACAAGCCCGGGGTAGGAACAGCGCGATAGGTGCGCGTTCCTATTTGCCCTCAAGCTCGTCGGCGAGCCTGTCCGCGTTGTACATCTTCCGCAGCGCCTCGGTGATCGCGCGCGCGCTAACGTTCACAGTGCGTTGCGTTTCACTCGAGAAAAGGAATCGATTGGCAACGCCTTCGATGTTCGAATCGAACGCGAGGCCTATCAGCTCTCCCTTTCGATTGATCACGGGACTGCCGGAATTGCCGCCGATGATGTCGGTTGTCGAAACAAAGTCGTACGCCGTGGCAAGGTCGAGGCGGCTTTTCCCCTCGGCCCAACGTCGGGGGAGATCAAACGGTGATTTGCCGTCGAATTCCGCCGAGCGCGCGTACAATCCATAGAAGGTGGTCTTGTAGGGGGCGACTGTGCCGTTCATCGGGTACCCCTTCACCACCCCGTCGGTGATGCGAAGAGTGAAAGTCGCATCGGGTGGCAGCGCGGTCCCATAAATCTCGAACAAAGCCTGGCCGAGGAGCTCTGTATTTGTCGCGATGATTGCATTGAGGCGTTCGGTTCGCGCCAGAATCTCGCGGTTGAGAGGATCGATTTGACGCGCCAGCACTATCATCGGATCTGTCGACGCGGCAACTGCAACTGCACCGCCTTCGACGAGCGAGCGTCTGAACGTCAGATCGCCGATGCGAGTTCCGCTGACGATCGCCGCTGCCGCTTGTTCGGGGGTCCGTCCAGCCAGAACTAAACGCAGATAAGGGTCGTCGGCCGCCAGCTCGGCCTGAGCAGCTTTGAGGTGAGCAGTGAGCGCGAGTCGCTCGTACGCGGTGTCGATTGGTTGTTCGCGCAGGAGCGATGCGCGGATCGTATTCGCCAGATTGCCACGATAGGTTGCGAGACGCGAGGAGTCGGGTAGTGCCGACTCGGTGCTGATGCGCACGAGCTGTCCCGCCATCGTCAGGAGCCGCGATCCACCGAGGGGGATCAATGGCCCGAAGCTACGGTAGCGACGCTGCGCATCGAATGTCGCCAGCTCGCGTTGTGCACGAGCGATGGCATCGTACGTGTTGCCGAACTGCGCCTTCAGTTTTGGATCGGAGGCAATGCGTGCCTGGAACTCACGCTCGAAGGCTCTCTTGATTGCCATATATGACGGGTCGGTGAGGCCGGAGCGATACCCGGTGACCGCCTTCCGAGAATTTTCGAGTCCAAAGACGTTGTTCTGATACCGTCGCCGTGCCGTTGAGTCTCTCTGCTCGAGCTCCCGGTAGATGGCGAGAGCGCGTTCGTATCCGGCTAATTGCGCGGGATATCCGACGTCGCGCAGAAACTCCATCTGCGCGAGCGTGTTGAGGCGGCCGGTCGATCCGGGATTCCCGACAACGAGAACCAGTTCGCCGTCGGTCGGACCGCTGCTGCTCCACGGCAGGAAGTACTGCGGCGAGTAGGGACGATCGTTGACATAAACGCGAACCATGCCCGCATCGAGATCGTATCGCGGGTAGGTGAAATTGTCAGGATCACCGCCAAACGCCGCGATCTGCTCTTCCGGAGCAAAGACGAGGCGCAGATCGTCGAAGCGGCGGTACCGATAAAGAGAGTAGATGCCGCCATGGTAGAGAGACACCACCTGACAGTTCAGTCCTGTCTGTCGGTTGCACTCGGTTTGGAGCTGGCTGATGATCGCGGTTCGCTGCTTCGCGCGCTGGTCGGGAGTTGTCCCGGTAATCGCGGCCCGCACGCGTGGGGTCACGTTCTCGATTGATTCGAGCTGATCTACGAACAGGCCCGGGCATTTCTTCTCGTCCTTCATCGAGCGCGCTGCAAAACCAGTCTCGACGTAATCGGTATCGCGCGGTGAAACCTCGGCGGCGCAGTCGCGGACGCAGTGGTGATTTGACGCGACCAGACCGGTCGACGAGACGAATGACGCCGAGCAGTTGGGAAGTCGGACGGATGCGAGGCGGACGCGGTCGAGCCATGTCTTGTCGGGCGAGAAGTTGTACGTCTTGCGCCAGTACTCGAGCGGCGGCGCGTCGAACGTCCACATCGTTCCGAATTCGGGTCGATATCCGATTGGCTTGAGGACCACTGGTGTTGCTTCCGCGCGGGATGCAGTGGGAGTGGCGGGGCTCACAGTGGCGCGATGGGCGCAGGCGCTCGCAGCCAGCACGATTGAGCTGACCGCGATGAAGCGGGTGGAAGTAGTCATTGTCACGGTCAGAGGAGGTGGATTCCGTGCGTCAATGTATCGAGCAAAGTCTCACCCTGCAGACGGCCCGTCTACGAGAGCTGTGCCAGCACTTTGCGCGCGGCACGCTTTCCGGTTGCGAGTGCGCCTTCGACAGTTCCACTGCTTCCGGAGTCCGTCGCTTCGCCCGCTAGGAGTAGCCTGCCGAACGATCGAGCGAGCACGCGCGAGGCGTAGCTGCCACCGACACCCGCATAGCTGTACGCGCCACGAGTGAATGGATCATGCGTCCAGTCGTGCGTGTAGATCGAATCGACGAGCGCTTCCATGCGCTTGCGATGCATGTCGAATACAGCCGCGAGCTCCTCGATTGCCGCGCCTTCGATATCGCCGGTTTGGGAAAGCTCGACCGCCGGCGGGCCGCCGGCCCAACCTGTGATCAATGGTGCGTGCAGAGGATGCTGCGTCCACCAAACGTTGAACGGTCGCTTCGGCGAGTGAACGAATGCGACGTCATCGACCTTCTTTTCCCAGAATCGTTCTTTCACAACGACGTCAACGCGAGTCACGGTTCCCATCACGAGCTGGCTTGCGGCGCGTCGCAACGTGGGAAGCTCCGGCTCTATGTCTATGCTCCCATTCTGGAGCATCGGCAGCGGAACAGTGATGACCACCGCTCGTGCTCGATACTCGTTGTTCGCGTTGTCGATCACCCGTACGTCGGCTTCACTATGGATCACGCGCTTCACGGTAACGTTTACCCGAATGTCGCCGGCGATATCACGCTGCAGATAATCGATCAGCGCGCCGTAACCATTCACTATGCGTTTTGCCTCTGCCGCGCCTCCGGTGGCCCCTTCCGCCGCGAGCGATTTCTCGCTGATCAATCTCGTATCCGCGGCGAAGAAGCCCTGCACGAAGCCGCGGGCGAGATCGCGCTCGTCCTTGAGACGGGCACCGCCCGGTTTATCGTCGAGAAATTCCTGGAACGATCGATCGCCTTTGCGGTTCGGATTCATGTGTCCGAGCACGCGAGCGATCCTGCTCCACACATCGCCTTGAGATGTCAGCTCGCCGCGATCGGACCGGTAAT
>WNGF01000010.1_pt1 | contig 244519 bp, 238 predicted proteins | sample 5400641 | NCBI WGS metagenome assembly WNGF01 (sample SAMN13153371, study PRJNA577476) | soil metagenome | isolation source: 80 cm soil or saprolite under grassland replicate 2 | place: USA:California | collected 2016-06-15 | reverse complement strand
GCTCTCGAACTTCCCCTCGCTGAGGGCCGTCGACCTGGTCCATGCCTGGGCCTATGCCGACGCCCATCGGGCGGAGATGGACGAGGAGATCCGCAAGAACGAAGCGGCTTGAGCCTTGGCCGCTCTCTTCGCGGACGAGAATTTCCCCCAGCAGGTTGTGGCGGCGCTCCGTGCCCGTGGTCACGACGTGTTGACGGCGTACGAGGCGGGGCTCGCCAACCAGCGTGTTCGGGACGAGGACATCCTTTCCGACCACTCGGTTCGGGCGTACGGTCTTGACCCTCAATCGGTGGGAGTTCGTTCGTCTGCACGCCGCTCACCCGGAACACTCCGGGATCATCGTCTGCACTCTGGACCCCGATCCCGATGGACAGGCGACACGGATCGACCAGGTCCTGGGTGGTGGCGACGCCGCGGGGCAGCTTCGCCGAGTCAACCGACCCCCTCGTTGACCTTTCGAGGCCTGGAGTAGCATCACTGTATAGTCAGGATTCGTAGGGTCGAGGCGCTGGGGGGCTTCCGAGTGCGCCTCTCTCTGACCGACGGCTCGACCCGAGAGGTGGACCTTGGGCCGTACCTGAACGGGCCTGTGTTCGAGCCCATTCGGAAGGACGCAGCCCTCTTTCGGTCCGTCAGCGTGGACGAGGAGTTGGGCACCATCGTGTGGCCCAACGGAGCGGACATCGACCCCGACGTCCTGATCCTCGGGCGAACGCCGGCGTCCTTGGGGACGGCCAGCGGCCGATCTCGCGCTCGATAGCGGCAACTTCAGTCCGTGCGCGGGCGCAGCAGGCGAGGAGGCTCTCGCATCGCAGCCCGGGCCTACGGCTGCTCCGTCGTGGGCGCTGTTCCGTGGAGCACGGTGGCCTGGTTCGAGAGCGTGAGGGCGTTGCCTTTGTCGTCCGTGAGGTTCGCGATGAACTTGACGCTCGCCCCGCCCCCGGCGAGGGTCCGGTACTCGCCCGAGGTGAACTGCAGCACCGTGCGCCCCCGCGCGTCCACGTGCTTCGCCACCGAGTAGTCGTAGTCGAGGAGGATCGCCCCCGTCACGGAGGACGCGAGCGTGGTGCGCACGCTGTTGATCGTGAAGCCCACGCCGGCCGTGTCGTAGAACTCCAGGTTGACCTTGAACTTCCACCAACCGCCCCCCTGCGCCTCCGAGACCGCCGGGTTCGGGTCCACGTTGAACGTGACCACGGCCCTGGGCGGCGGCGTGGGCAGGGTCGTGGGCGTGCTGGAGCTGTCGTTGCCGCTCCCGCACCCCGCGAGTGTCATCGCCACGAGCGTCGCGACCGCCGCTGTCCTCCCCCGCTTCCCCATCTCCGCTGCCCTTCCTTCCTGGCCCGCAGGCCCGCTCCTGTCGCGGTGTCCCTGGGCGTCGGTCGGATTCTGCTGGGGGCACCCTGACATCCGGCGTCAGGGGGAGCTGAAGGCGCGGGTCGGGGAGGCTACGGGCGGACCCAATAGCGCAGATGGGTGCGTATCCTCTTGGCCGAGAGGGTGGCGCCAACGGCGATGCATTTCGAGGTGGTGGGTGGGATCACCGGCGTGGAGGTCATCGCGGTGGGCAGGCGGATCCGGGCCCTCCAGCGGTGCTGAGGTTGTACGGCAAAGGGCGCTGGAGGAAGATGAAGGGACAGGCTCTGATCCGCCTTCCGAATGGTCGTGTTCGCCTTGCCGAGCTTCACTGGTACGATGCTCATGGCGTGGGCAAGAAGGACATGAAGAGGAAGCGATACCTGGACTGAACGATGGCTGAGAGAAGGAAGTCCACCCGACGATTTGCCGTGTGCGTTCGGAACAAGGGCTATGAAGCCTCTCTGGAACGCAACAAGATCTACGTCGTTCGGCCGGACTCTGAAGCGGAAAAGGACGGTGACATCCGGGTCGTTGACGAAAGCGGCGAGGACTACCTCTACCCCGCGCACTGGTTCGTCGCCGTCGAGGTGCCCAAGGCGGTCCAGGCTTCCCTACTGAAAGCTTCCTAGGCCGACACTGCCGGCCCTGTTCCCGCGCGGCGCGCGAGGTGGAAACAACCGCCGGGGTGGACGCCCAACCGCCGGGGGGGACGGGGCGTAGGGCCAGGAGGTCCCCGCGAGTGTCTTAGCAGGGTCTCCGAGTCAGCGTGCCCCCTCTTTCCACGTCTCGGCCAGGGAGGCCCGGAACAGCTCATCGAGGGCCGGCCAGTCGGGCGCGGGGGCCGGCGGCAGGCGCGCCCGCCGCGCCCTCAACGACGCAAGCTCTCGATCCAGGAACTCGTTGATCGCGCGATCCGGGGACCCTCGGCCAGCTCGTCGCCGGCGCGCTTGCGTGCGAGCAGGGCCTCGACGACCGGACGCAAGCGTGGCGGCAACTGGTCCGCCACCAGGGCGCGAACTCGGTCGGGGGCGTCGTGCCGTGCATCTCGATCCAGCGGCACGCCAGCACCGAGCGGAGCACGTAGAAGTATTTCTTGACGCGCACCGGATCGCGCTGGAGGTACTCGCGGTAGTTCCCCTCCGCCATGCTCAGGTAGTGGTGCATGCAGGACCGGGGGGAGAAGTAATCGGCCGCCAGCACCCGGAGCCGCGCGGCCGCGGAGAACGCCTCCCGGTACACGATCGGCGAGCGGAGCCACTCGAGCAGCGGCGGGTTCGATTTCGCGAAGAGTCCGAGGGCCTTCTTCAGGTCCCAGCCGCTGACGTCCAGCCCGTCCGCCAGCGGGTACTCGAGCACGTCGCGGCGCCGCTGGACCGACAGGTACCACTCCGGGCGCCGCAGGTATAGGAATCTCACGTCCCAGTCGGAGTCCGTGGAAGCGAAGCCCCATGCTCGGCTGCCGGACTCGACGGCGTAGAGGACCCTGACATCCTCCCGGGTCTCGATCCGGTCGAGCGTGTCGCGGATCTCGCGTTCCATATCCACTCACCAGGACCGGGGCGACTCGATACACGCGCCCCCTCCCCTCTGGCCGCCACCACGCCGGTCGGGTCTCAGACGCCTCGCTCTTGGCACGTAGCTACGAAAAGTATATACTTTGCTCGGGAGGGTTGGATGGGTGATCGGGCGAAGCTGTTTCGGACGGGCGGCAGCCAGGCGGTGAGGCTGCCCAGGAAGTTCCGGTTCGACGACCAGAACGAGGTGCTCATCCGTCGCGAAGGGAAGCGGGTGGTGCTCGAGGGGACGAAAAAGACGTGGAGCCGGCGCTTCATCGAGCTGGCGGGCTCGGCAAAGGATCTTCCCTACCCTCCGGAACCACGACCGGTCGAGTCGGGTCCCGACCTCGCTTGATGCATGAGGTACCTTCTCGACACCAACGCCTGCGTTGACTACTTGAGCGGCCGGTACTCCAATGTGATCACCCGCATCCAGCGCTCGTCCCCGGACGACCTGCGCCTCAGCTCGGTCGTGGTTGCGGAGCTCCGCTACGGAGCCGACCGAAGCGCGCACCCCAAGGCGAACCACTCGCGCCTCGACGCCCTGGTCGAGGAGATCGAAAGCCTGGACTTCGACCTGGGGGCCGCTGCGGCCTACGGCCGGGTGCGCTCCGGACTCGAAGGGGCAGGACAGCCGATTGGACCCAACGACATGCTGATCGCCGCTCACGCGGTCTCCCGACGTCTCACCCTGGTGACCGACAACGTCAAGGAGTTTCGGCGCGTCAGGGGACTGAAGGTCGAGAACTGGCGCAACGGGCACGCCTGAGCCGAGGCCACTGCCTCTTCCGACCACGGGCTGGGAGGACCCAACGGCCGATCCTGGTTCAGGTAGGGCTCCGAACGGACCTTCGCTGTCCATTCGCTGTGGCATCCTCGGCCTCGTTGGAGGTGGGTGATGGCCCGTGAGCGAAATCTTGCGGCTGCGTCGGGCGGGGGCATAGACTGGACGCGGCCGAGCCAAGGGGAGCCCCGAAAGTTGAAGCGAGCGACGTACGACGACGTACTGAGCGCCCCTGAGAACCAGGTGGCGGAGATCCTGGACGGCGAGCTCTTCCTGAGCCCGCGGCCGGCCTCGCGGCACTCGCTTGCCTGCTCCCGCCTCGCCCTCGCCCTCGCACCGTTCGGCGACGGGCAGGGGGGGCCCGGAGGCTGGTGGAGCCTCTTCGAGCCCGAGCTTCACTTCGGCGAAGTTGTGGTCGTGCCCGACCTGGGCGGTTGGCGGCGGGAGCGGATGCCGGTGATGCAGGACGTCGCCTTCTTCTCCCTGGTTCCGGACTGGGTTTGCGAAGTCCTCTCTCCTTCCACTGCGAGCATCGACCGCGGCCGGAAGCTTCGGATCTATGCCGGGGCGGGCGTCGGGCAGGCATGGCTCGTGAACCCCGCCGAGCGTACGCTGGAGGTGCTGCGGCTGCGGGACGGGGCGTGGACCATCGTCGCGGTGTGCAGTGGCTCCGGCGCGGTCCGCGGGGAACCCTTCGACGCAATCGAGCTCGCGTTGGAGCGCCTCTGGGTCGATTCGCCCGCCTCGCCGGACGCCTTGCGCTAGGCAGGATGGCATTCGCCGACGCGCTGCGGGCCCTCAACACGATGAAGGCCGAACGTGTGGTCGAGGAGTACGCGATCACGGGTGCGATGGCGCTCGTCTTCTGGACCGAGCCCGTGCCGACCTTCGACATGGATGTGCTCGTGCTGCTCCCCACGCCCCCGGGCAGTTTGGTGAGCCTCGAGGGCATCTATCGCTGGGCGGAGTCGCGGGGCTATGCCGTCCAGGACGAGCACATTCTCATCGAAGGGCTGCCGACCCAGCTCGTCCCCTCGCCGAACGCGCTGTCGCGAGAGGCCATCGCTGCCGCGGTCGAAGTCGAGTACCAGGGAGTCCTCGTCCGGGTTGCGCCGCCCGAGTACCTGATCGCTCTCTACCTTCAGCCCCAGGCCAAGACAGCAAAACGTCGCGAGAGAGCGACGATGCTGCTCGATCTCCCCAATTTGAACCGGGGGCTCGTCGATGACATCCTTAGACGGCATGGCCTCTCATTCTGAACTGCAGGACGCGGAGCTGCCTTCGGCCGCTCTTCTTGATCAACTGTGGAAGGGCAAGGCGGCGCTTCACCGGCGTCATGCGAATCTGCCGTTGCGGGAAAAGATCCGTCTCGTGATCGAGCTGCAGCGGATCGTCCTTCCCTTGATCGCTCGCCAGCGGGCGCTCCGGTCGTGGGAGCGTCCCTGGGACATCGAGCCTTAGCCCCCCTCCCCCGGGTCCAGGAGCTGCCCACTTCGTAGTAGGCAGAGGGCCGCGCGTACCGGCGCACCGGTGATCGCGGCAAGGGCCTGGCGGTAGACCTCCAACTGGGCTCCGTGGGCTTTCCTGGCTGCGGCCGGGTCGGGCAGGTCGGCGGTCTTGAAGTCGATGACCGTCCATTTGCCTCCCCTGCGGTACGCGAGGTCGATCTGGCCGGTGGCGAGGACGCCGCTCAGGGGGACCGCGAAAGGCAGCTCGCGGTAGACGAGGTCCGCGGACTCGGCGGCGGCGATTTCAGGGAGCGTGCGGGCCCGGGAGGCGAGGTCGGCGGCGGCGGTGGCGTCTTCCTCCTTCAGTCCGAATTGCGGGGCCAGGGCCCGGGCGACGGTCATTGGGTCTTCGTCCGCTTTCGTGGGCTGGGCCAGGAGGGCGTGGACGAGCCGGCCGAATTGCGCGGACCTCGCGGTGGGAGCCGCGGTCGGAGGCTGGTGGCCGTCGGGGGCGAGCTCGGCGTCGGTTTCGCTCGTGATCTCCGTCTGGGTGGGCCTTTCTTCTATCTCGTCTTCCTGTTCGAACTTGAACTCGCTGGCAGCGACGGCGCGTTGGGAGACCTGGCGGGCGGCTTGGCGGCGGGCCTTGCGGGCGGTCTCCCAGGTTTGCTCTTGTGCCAGGGCTTGGCGCTCGTCGGCGTCGGTGCCGTCGAGGACAGCCGTGGCTCGGGTGCGGGGCGTGCCTTCCCCACCGAAATCCAGCTCTCGCGTGTCGAACCACGTGACCTCGGCGGCGCCGGAGGTGCCGTCGGGGCGGACCGTGGTGGCTCTTGCTCCGTAGGGGGGCTCGCGGTTGTCGATCGCGAAGCCCGCGATGGCGTCGTCGAGCCAGGCCGGGCGGCGCACGTCGGGGAAGCAGGGGATGACCAGGTGGTCGCGGGCTCTCGTGAGGGCCACGTAGAGGAGGCGGCGCTCCTCGGCTTCCTGCTGGCGCTTCTCGTCGGCCTTGGCGGCGTCCCACCCCTGGGGCTCGAAGCCGCCGATCTTGAGCCAACCCTCCTGGGTGGCGTGGCGGACGATGAGCTGGGGGGCCGGGGGCTGGTCGGAGAGGAGGTCGGCCACGACGACGATCGGGTACTCGAGGCCCTTGGCCTTGTGGACGGTGAGGACCTCGACCTGGGCGCCGGCCTGCTCGCCCACCGGAGAGTCGCCCTCTTCGCGGCCGCCCTCGGCCTCCTGCTGGAGGAAGGCGACCACCGCGCGCAGGGTTGCGGGGCCGGCGGCCTCGTAGGCCCGGGCGACGTCGAGCACCTTCCAGAGGTTGGCCACGCTCTGGTCGCCGGCGGAGCGCAGGCGGAAGGCGGGCAGGGCGCGGGTCTTCTCGAAAAGGCCGGCGATGACCTCGCTGGGCGGCTCCATGCGGCGGCGGCGGTGGAGCGATTGGAGGATGGCGAAGGCGCGGCCCACGAGGCCGGCGTTCTTGACGCCGTCCTTGATGGGGGCCAGGGGGTTCAGGATGCCGCCGCTCGACGCGAACTGGAAGACGTCGTCGTCGCTCAGGCCGAAGAAGGGCGAGCGGAGGGCGGCGAACACGGAGAGGCGGTCGGCGGGGTTGTCGATGGCGCGCAGGACGGCGGTCAGGGCCTGCACCTCTTCGCGCGCGTAGTACTCCTTGCCGCCGACGAGGCGGTACGGGATCTGGCGCGCTTCCAGCGCCTCCTCGAACGGGCCGATGAACCGGGGCGTCATCTTGCGGACGAGAAGGCCGACGTCGCCCGGGCGCGCGGGGCGGACGGAGTCGGCGGCGCGGTCACGGATGCTCCAGGGCCTTTCGCGGGTGATGTGCTGGATGAAGCCGGCGATGGTGCTGGCGAGGACGGGCAGGATGGTGTCCACCTTCCGGTCCTTCGGCTCGGGCAGGCGGTCCTTGGGCAGGGGCAGGGCGATGGTGCGGGCGCCTTGTGTCGCGACCTCCGGCCGGGTGGCGTCGAGGGGCCGCGGCTGCGGGTCTTCGGGCTCCTTGAAGACGCGGTCGAAGCGCTCGTTGACGAAGGCCAGGACGGAGGGGACGGTGCGGAAGTTGGCGGTGAGGGGCAGGACTTCCCCACTGTTGGCCTCGATGCAGCGCTTCACCTCCTCGTAGACGGCGATGTCGGCGCGGCGGAAGCGGTAGATGCTCTGCTTGGGATCGCCCACCACGAACAGCTTGCCGGGGGCGAGGCGGACGCCGCGCCAGTCCCTGGCCGCGGGCCCGGCCTTCGGGTCCTCGGCCAGGAGGAAGGCGATCTGGGCCTGCAGGGGGTCCGTGTCCTGGAACTCGTCCACGTGGACGAAGTCGAAGCGCTGCTGGAAGTAGCGGCGGACGGCGACCTCGTGCGTCAGGACGTCGCGGGCCTTCAGAAGAAGATCGGCGAAGTCCACGAGGGCGCGCTCGCGCTTCAGCGCCTCGTAGCCGTCCAGGAAGCCGCGGAGGCGGTCGCGCAGGGCCCAGGCCAGGTCGGCGTTCGAGTCCCTTTCGTACCGTTCTTGGGCGTCCTTCAATGCCTTGAGCTCGGCCTTCACGTCCCTGCAGGCTTCCCTGAGGCTCCAGTTGCCCTGCTGGCCCTTGTGGGCGTTCACGAACAGCTCGCGGCTGAGGCGCTCGAGGGCGAGGCCGTCGGCGCGCTCGGCCCGTTCGTGGAAGGCCGCGAGCCGTTCGATCTGCTGGTAGGCGTCGTCCTCGGTGTTCGTGCAGCGGCTCTTCAGGGGCTCGAGCGTGGCCACGGCCTCGCGGAGGCGGTCGCGGAGGCTCTCGGCGTCGAACGGCGGGCGGGCGACGGGCGGGCCGAGGACGTCCCGTTGTGCGGCCATCGCGACGGCGGCCTTGCGCAGGTCCTCGATCTTCAGGCCCAGGGTGAGGGCGCGGAGCAGCGCGTCGTCGGCTTCGGCCATGCGCGCGTCGAACCAGGCGTCCCAGGCGTCGTCCAGCACGCGTTCGCCCGCGATCTCGGCCGCGACCTGGAAGCCCGGGTCCAGGCCGGCCTCGAACGGGCGCTCCTTGAGGAGCGCCTGTGCGAAGGCGTGGATGGTCGAGACCGGCGCGCGCTCCAGGTCGGTGGCGGCCGTTCTGAGGCGCTCGCGTTCCCCTTCGTCCTTGGCGTGTTCGAGCGCTTCCTCGATGCCCTCGCGCAGCCGCAGCTTCAGCTCGCCGGCCGCCTTCTCGGTAAAGGTGATGGCGACGATGCGGTCGAGGGTGGCACGCCCGGCCCTGACCAGGGCTAGGACGCGGCTGACCAGGACGGTCGTCTTGCCGGTGCCCGCACCGGCTTCGAGCAGGAACGTGGTGTCGAAGTCGCGGACGACGCGGTCGCGGACGGCCTGGTCCGCGGGCGGGCGGGTCATTTCCTTCCCTCCGGACCTGGCCTGACCTTCTTCGTCCCGATCGGACCTTCGCTGTCCATTCGCCGTGGCACGATCGGCCTCGTTGGAGGTGAATGATGACCGGTGAGCGGAATCTTGCGGCGGTCTCGGGCGGGGGCATAGACTGGACCCGTCCGGTACCCGCGGAGCGTCGGGCATTGAAGCGAGCGACGTACGAAGACGTGCTGAGCGCCCCCGAGCACAAGGTGGCGGAGATCCTGGACGGCGAGCTGTTCCTGAGCCCCCGGCCGGCCCCGCGGCACTCGGTTGCCGCTTCCCGTCTCATGGGCGCCCTCGTGCCGTTCGAGGATGGGCAGGGGGGGCCCGGAGGCTGGTGGATCCTCTTCGAGCCCGAGCTTCATTTCGGCGACAACGTGGTCGTGCCCGACCTGGCCGGTTGGCGGCGGGAGCGCATGCCTGCGATCCCGGACGCGGCCTTCTTCACCCTCGCTCCCGACTGGGTTTGCGAGGTCCTCTCTCCGTCCACGGAGCGGATCGACCGCGGCCGGAAGCTTCGGATCTACGCCGGGGCGGGCGTCGCGCATGCATGGTTCGTGAACCCCGTGGAGCGGACGCTCGAGGTCCTGCGGCTGCGGGACGGCGCGTGGACGATCGTCGCGGTGTGCAGTGGCTCCGATACGGTGCGCGTCGAGCCCTTCGACGCGATCGAGCTTGCGCTGGGGCGTCTCTGGGTCGATCCGCCCGGCCCGCCGGACCCGTCGCAGCCGGGGCCGAGATAGGATCGGCACGTGGAAGACCTGGTACAGGTCCTCACCAAGTTCCACCGCGAGGTCGTGCTGCCCGATATCAAGCGCGTGGTGGGCGACCTGCGCGACGAGATGAACGCAAGGTTCAGCTCGCTGGACGGCGACTTCGACGCGATCTATCAGCGCTTCGACAAGCTCGAGCTGAAGGCGCGCGTGGACGTCTTGCAGGAACAGATCCACGTTCTCGAAACACGCCTGGGCGAATAGGGCCTGCTCGGTCGTCACCGCCGCCGATCTGCTCGAGAAGACCCCACGCAAATCAACTCGTTTCACGGGATCTCCCGTAGCCGCTTGAAGGACGCCAGCCGTGGGTCGCCCGACTTGCGCTGTGCCCGGTTCTCGCGGAAGGGGCCGCACACGGCCTGGAAGTCGCAGAAGCGGCAACTGTCGGCGACGGGAGGGAAAACGCCCGCCACCGCCAGGTCGTCGAGCGTGGTGAGGACGGTCGTCAGCGCTGCGTCGACCTCGGGCGTCGCCGGGCAGGCCTTGCGCCGGTACTCGCCGGTTGCGGTGGCGTAGTAGTAGACCGCCTCGGCCACGTCGCGGTCGGGAAAGATGGCCTTCGCGGCGCGGTTGTAGAGGGCGAGCTGAAGCTCGCGGCCTCCCTTGAACTGCTCCTCGCGTCCCCAGAAGTACTTGCCGGTCTTGTAGTCGATGACCCGGACCTGGCCGGTCGAAGGCGAAAGATCGAGCCGGTCGATCTTGCCGCGGAACGCGACCGAGGCGCCCGCGCTGGTCGCGACCTCGAGATCCTCGAACTCCCGCTCGAAGGCCGCGGGCACGAAGGCCGGATCGTCGCCCGCCTCGTCGACCTGGTCCTTCAGCATCTCCTCGAGGTCGCTCCGCAGGCGCACGCGCACGGGTCCCAGGAGGGCGGCGTTCGTGATCCCGCCCTCGGCGGCGAACCGCTCGAGCTCCTCGTCCACCAGCTCGCGGACGCGGCCGGCGAGGCCCTCCAGGTCTTCCTCGCCGAAGGGCAGCCTCCCCTGCTCGGCCAGCTCGGCGAAGAGCCGATGCGCGACCGCGTGATAGAGCGTGCCGAAGTCCTTGCCCTCGATCTGGTAGGCCCGCTCCGGCTCCTCCCACGCCCACAGGTTCAGGCCGCGCCGCAGGAGATGGCGATACGGGCACTCGGCGAAGCCCTGCACGGCGCTCGCGGAGGACCGCTGGCCGGCGAGGCGGAGCCGGACGAGCGCCTCGGGCGACCCCGCAACGTCCACGATGCCGTCCCAGGCGGTCAGGGTCGGGTCCCAGGACGCTCGCTCCTGGGCCAGCGACCGGACCAGGAAACTGTCGGGCTGGGCGAGATGTCGGGCGGCGCCCGGCGTCCCGCCGGCCACGAGCGCCAGGTCGCGCTCGATCCGGTCGAGGGCCACCGTCGGGTCTTGTGGATGCGGCCGGCCCAGGGAGGTCGCGCCCGGTGCGGCCAGCCGAGCCAGGTCGGCGGCGCCGATGCGGCGGCCGAGGGCCGCCTCGAGCGCGTATAGCAGGAACGACGAGGGGACGCGCTCGCGGCCCGAGGCGGTGTCGAAGCGAGGGTACGACAGGACGAGGCGCTCTTCCGCGGCGCGGACGGCGTCGAGGAAGAGCAGGCGCTCGGCCTCCTGGCCGTCGTGCGTGGTGCGCAGGTGCGCGGACAGCGCCTGGCGTTCGTCGTCGAGGAGGAGGGGATCGGGGCGCACCAGCGCGGGGAAGGCCCGCTCCACGAGGCCGGGCACGAAGACGCGCCGGAAGCGAAGCCCGCGCGCGCCGCCGATCGAGCCCACGAGCACACGGCCGTCCCCGAAGTCGCCCTCGCGGTAGACCTGCGAGGCGAGCAGCTCGCGCACGCGGGCCAGGAACTCGTCGCGGGTGGGCGGCGGCGCGTACCGGGCCATGGGCCCGAGGACGCGCTCGAGACGCTGGTGGGTCAGCTCGGAGCGCTCGATCCAGGCGTCGAGAAGGCCGAGGGTGGCCGAGAGGAAGGCGCTCCAGGGGCCCGTCTTCGGGATGGCGTCCAGATCGGCGGCGAGACGCTCGATGAGCGTGGCCAGGCTGTCGTAGCGGCGGAGGTCGCGGTCGTCTTCGTACTCGCGCTCTTCGCGGTCCTCGCGCGCCTGGGCCAACCGCTTCCGCCAGGCGGCGAGGCCCGAGACGATGCCCGCTCGCGCCGAGAGGCGGTCCCAGCCGCTGGGGCTCACCTCGGCGTCCGCGCCCAGGACGCTTCCCCACTTGATCCGAGCCGAGGTGAGGAACTCCATGACGCGGCCGCGGTCCAGGTCGGCCCCCACGAGATCCAGAAGCAACGAGAAGCCGCGCGCCGCGGGGTCGATCCGGGGGACGCCCTCGACGAAGAACGCGTCGATGCCTGCCCTGTCGAAAGCCGACGCGAGCGCCACATTGTAGGCATCGGGGCTGCGCAGGAGGACGGCCATCTCCTGGTAGCGCACGCCCTCGCCGGCGGCCTCCTGGATGAGCCGCGCGATCTCCACCGCCTCGAGGGCCTCGCCGGCGGCCGAGAGGATCTGCACGGTCGGATCGAGGGCTTGGCTCTGCTTGGGGACCGGGGCGAACAGGCCGGCCTGCAGGCGTTGGAGGGCGGTCTTTGTTTGGGCCGCCGGCTCTTCGTTCGCCTCGGCGCCGAGGCGCGCCAGAAGCGCCTTTTGCCGCGAAGCCTGGCGGGGCGCCGCCGCCGACGGCGCGGTGTCGAGGAGGTTCGCGAATGGGTGGTGCCGTCTCAGGCCTTCGAGAAACGAGGCTTCGGCCGGCGTGGGGTCGTGGAATCCGCAGACCGCCACGGCGCCGAGCTGCTTCGAGGGCAGCGACTGCGCGGCGATCGTGTAGAGGCTGGCGCGATCGACGAGGCGCGTTGTGTCGAGGCCGGCCTCGAAGCCGCGCCACAGGCGGGCCATGAGCCGCAGCCGCTCGGGATCGGCGGCTCCGGCCGCGGCGGTTTCGAGCGCTTCCGGCCGCAGCTCGGCGCCGGCCAGGTCCTCGATCGTCCTGAGGGCAGCGGGGCCGAAGCCCGCGGTGCGGGCCGCCGCGCGCAGGTAGTCGGGCGTGTCGGGGTGGGCCACTGCCACCGGGATCGCGGCGAGCAGCAGCGCGAGGCCGACGCTCTCGGGCACGCGGGCCCGGCCCTGGCTCAGCAGGCCCGGCGTGGCAACGCGCCAGGCCGTCTCGTGGGCCAGCGCGAACTCGATGGCCATGTGGCCGGTGTCGGAGAAGATCGAACGGCTGAGCCACAGGCCGAGGAGGTGGTTCGGGACGATGACGGTGACGGGCAGGAACGGGTTCTCGGCCCGCAGAGCTCGGATGACGCGCTCCAGCGCGCGGACCTCGACGCTCATCGGTCGCCGTCTTCCGAAGCGTTTTCGCCGTAGGCCGACGCCGAGAACAGCCGTACGTGCCCGGGGGGGACCGGAGGGAGCGCCGCCAGCCCGCCGGGCGGCAGCGGCTCGCCCTCCAGGGAAGGAGGCAGCTTCACGAGCGACCCCGCGTCCCCCGGAACCCATCCCCGGGGCACCGACAACTCGCCCGGCGGCGTTCCCTTGAGCCAAGCCAGGCACACCCCGTCCGGGCGCTCGGCGTACTCGAGCCATCCCGCCTCGTCCGGATGCCAGGGACCCCGCCGCTGCTCGACGATCGCGACGGACCTGCCGGCCATCTCGAGATCCTCCGCCTTGCCGGTGGGCGTCGATGCGAGGCCCGCCCGGGCGAGGTTCCGCAGCAGGAACAGGCCGACGTCGCGCTCCGACATGAAGCCCACCCGGACCAGGTAGGTGTCCGCGCACACGGTGTCGTTCGGGCAGTCGCGCGTGTAGCCTGCCAGCCGACCGGGGTAGCGTCGCTCGATCTCGAATCGGCGCACGACCACGCTGTAGCACTCGACGAGGACGCTCATGCCTGGCCCTCCGCAGGCCCCGGGAGGCTCACGGCTGAAGGCTCCGGTAAGCCTTCGCAGCGCTCGCCAACTCCTGCGCCACCGCTCGTCGCAGTGACGCCGGCCGCAGAACCTCGGCCTCGGATCCGAACTGCAGGACCCACCGCTTGATCTCGCTGGTCTCGGCCACCTGGAGGTGCAGGACCAGTCCCCCGTCCAGCTCCTCCTGCACGCGGGCGGTCCGGTGCCAGCGGCGCTCGCGGATCCAGCGGGCCTGGCGGGGGGCAAAGTGGACGGACACCGCCACCGGCTTCTCGCCTTTCTGGATGGCGAAGGCGTCGGACATGTACTTGCGGAAGGTGAAGGCGCGGGGGATCTCGTAGCCCTCCGTGGTGAGGGTGGCCCGGCGGATGCGGTGGAGGGCGAAGATCCGCACCGCGCGGCGGGGCTCGTCCCAGGCCGCGAGGTACCAGTCGCCGCGGTGGTTGAAGAGGTGGTAGGGATGGACGCGCCGCGGGGTGGTGCGGTTGCTGTTGAGGCTCTTGTAGCGCAAGAGGACCTTGCGGCGGAGGCGCTGGGCGGTGAGCACGTCGCGGAAGATCGCGGCGTCCGGGGTGTGGAGCGGGCCGGGGTCGAGGGAAAGGAAGTCGTCCAGGGTCGCGGGCGAGACCCGGACGTCCTCGGGCAGCAGCTCCTGGATCTTAGGCCAGGGGCTCGGTCAGGGTGTAGCTGCCCTTGGCCCGGTCGAACTCCAGGGGGACGCGCCACTCGTCTCTCAGGAAGTCCAGGTCGCGATAGGCGGTGCGGACGTTCACCTCGAACTCCTCGGCGAGGTCCCTGGCCTTCAGGGGCCGGCCCGACCGGAGCCGGGCCACCGCCCAGAAGAGCCGGCGCAGCGGCGGGCGGGTGGCGAGGTGCCGCACCGCGGCGCGCGCGGGCTGGGACCTTCGGTGCCTCACGGGTGATGGGCGAAGGATAGCACCGACCCGCGGCTAGGGCTGCTCCTTCCTCGGCACCGTGCGCCCCTCCTTCCCCATCCCCGCTGCCCTGCCTTTCTCGCTCGCAAGGGCCGCCGCGTCGCGGTGCCTTGACCCCTGGTCGGATTCTGCGGAGGGCACCCTGACATCCGGCGTCAGGGTCTTGAGGCCGCCGTGCAAACCCGGAATCGCAAGCCAATGCGCCCAAACGCGTTGGCCACCTGGGAGCTCCGTGTCGGCAATCTCAGGGTGTACTATGACGTCATCGAAGAGGCTCCTCCCACCGTTGTTGTACGCGCGGTGGGCGTCAAGGAGCGCGAGCAGGTCCGCATCGGCGGGCGGCAGGTGGGCGATGAAGTCCTTCAAGATGATGAAGACCCTGGACGTGACTAAGGCGCAGGACTCGCTCGCGAGTTGGGCTCGGAGGCTGCGGGGGCGTCCCCTCATCGTGACCGAGCGGGGGAAGCCTCTCATGGTGCTGGTGCCGGTCGAGGAAGGGGCCGACGTAGAATCCGTGAGCCTTTCCATGAACCCGGAGTTCATCGCTCTGATCGAACGGTCACGGGCACAATACGAGGCGGGCTCCGGGATCTCTTCCGACGAGATGCGCCGCAAGCTCGGCATCAAACGGAAGGGCGAGCGCAAGGTCGGCTGAAGGGTCTCGGCCCCCGGGGTGGCAGGAGTGGGCCGTCGTCCAGCGCCTGGCGCAGGAGGTGGCCAAGGTGTGGCCGGGGATTGAGAGGACGCCGGATGTGGCCGGGGGGGCCGCCTGCATCGTGCGGAGGCGAATCCCGGTCGGGAGCCTCGAGAACTACCGGCGCCTGGGCTGGACGGACGCACGCCTCCTCTCGAACTTCCCCTCGCTCAGGGCCGTCGAACTGGTCCATGCCTGGGCCTACGCCGACGCGCGTCGAGCGGAGATGGATGAGGAGATCCGCAAGAACGAAGCGGCCTGAGCCTTGGCCGTGCTGACGGCGCGAGGCGGGGCTCGCCAACTACCGTGTTCGCGACGAGAACATGCGTCACTCTATGGTCAGGATTCGGGGTGTCGAGACGCTGGGGGGCTTCCGAGTGCGGCTCTCCCTGACCGACGGCTCGACCCGAGAGGTCGACCTGGGGACCCTGGGCCAGCTCGTCGCCGGCGCGCTTGCGTGCGAGCAGCGCCTCGACGACCGGACGCAACCGTGCGGGCAACTGGTCCGCCACCAGGGCGGCGAACTCGGTCGGGGGCGTCGCGCCGTGCATCTCGATCCAGCGGCACGCCAGCACCGGGCGGAGGACGTAGAAGTATTTCTTGACGCGCACCGGATCGCGCTGCAGGTACTCGCGGTAGTTCCCCTCCGCCATGCTCGGGTAGTGGTGCATGCAGGACCGGGGGGAGAAGTAACGGGCCGACAGCACCCGGAGCCGAGCGGCCGCGGAGAATGCCTCCCGGTACACGATCGCTGGATCGACAGGTACCACTCCGGGCGCCGCAGGTAGAGGAGTCTCACGTCCCAGTCGGAGTCCGTGGAAGCGAAGCCCCATGCTCGGCTGCCGGTCTCGACGGCGTAGAGGACCCTGACATCCTCCCGGGTCTCGATCCGGTCGAGCGTGTCGCGGATCTCGCGTTCCATATCCACTCACCAGGACCGGTGTCTCAGGCCCGGGGTTCGAAGTACTCGACCAGCAGCTGCGGCACTCGGTTGAAGTGGTCGTCGAGCGTCAACAGGTGCAAGCCGTGCTGAGCTGCCGAGGCCGCTATCCACAGGTCGTTCACGGGAATCGGCTTCCCCTGCTGGCGGAGGTAGGTTCGGATCGCGGCATAGCGTTCCGCCGTGTCTTCGTCGATCGCCAGAACGGCCACCCGTGGAGCCTCGACGAACTCGCGCAAGAGGCTGCGGTTTTCGGGCTCGAGACCTCCCCCGACGAACCCGAAGAGCAGCTCGCCGATGACGACCGGGGTCAGGAACACTTCGACCGCTCGCCGGACCGGCGCCAGCAGCCGCTCATCGCCTCTTCGCATCGCCGAGTAGGCCGAGGTGTCCAGTAGCACGCGGCTCATTTCCACATCTCGGGCTCGACCTGTCGTTGCTCCCGCAGCACCTGGTCGAACGCGTCGGCCTCTTTCTTGGTCCAGGTGCCGAAAAACCGGTCGAGGTCGTGATGGGCCTCCTTGTTCTTGTCCGAAGTGGTCCCGGTGGCCTCCTCGAGGAGCCGAATGACGGCTTTGTTGAGGCTGAGCCGCTCTTTCCGGGCCTTCTCGCGGATGGCCTTGGCGACCTTCGGCGGCAAGTTGCGAACGGTAATGGCGCTCATCGCTTCCTCCCCAGCGCTGCTGCTCTATATGCATCATTCTGCATCATTCCGCGATGCATTGCGCACGCCCGTGAACGGGTGGGGTCGGGTCGAGCCGGCGGACGAGCGGCGGGCATCACGGGATCTCCCGCAGACGCCTGAGTAAGGCTTGATGGATGATCGGGCGAAGCTGTGCCGGCCGGGCGGCAGCCAGGCGGTGAGGCTGCCCGAAGAAGCACCCGTTCGACGACCAGAACGAAGTCGCATCCCTCCCGAAGGGAAGCGGCCAACCGACCTTCGCTGTCCATTCGCTGTGGCACGATCGGCCCGTTGGAGGTGGGTGACGACCGGTGAGCGGAATCTTGCGGCTGCGTCGGGCGGGGGCATAGACTGGACTCGTCCGATACGAGCGGAGCGCCAAGGTCTGAAGCGAGCGACCTACGAAGACGCGCTGAGCGCCCCCGAGCACAAGGTGGCCGAGATCCTGGACGGCGAGCTCTTCCTGAGCCCGCGGCCGGCGCCGAGGCACTCGGTTGCCTGCTCCGAGCTCTACGGCGCCCTTGTCCCGTTCGGCGACGGGCATGATGGTCCCGGAGGCTGGCGAATTCTCTTCGAGCCCGAGCTGCACTTCGGCGAGAACGTGGTCGTGCCCGACCTGGCCGGTTGGCGACGGGAGCGCATGCCCGCGATACCGGATGTCGCCTTCTTTACCCTGGAGGTGCTCCGGCTGCGGGACGGGGCCTGGACGATCGTCGCGGTGTGCAGTGGCTCCGACTCGGTCCGCATCGAGCCCTTCGACGCGATCGAGCTGGCGTTGCGCCGCCTCTGGGTCGATTAGCGATCTTCAGGGCTCGATACCCGGTTCTCGGCCGAACACCCGCCGTGCTGGAGGCCAGGACGGAGTTCTGAGGCCTCCCTTGACGCCGGATCGACTGGTCAGTAGAATCTGACCAGTCGAGGAGGGGCAGTGACCGACATCCCAGCCACCGAGTTCAAGGCGAAATGCCTGGAGCTTATGGACCGGGTCGCGGAGCGGCGCGAAACCTACGTGATCACGAAGCGGGGCAAGCCGGTCGCCAAGCTCGTACCGGCGGATCCTCCGAAGCGCAGGCGCATCTTCGGGTGCATGGCGGACAAGATGGAGATCATCGGTGACCTCGACAAGCCGCTTTGGACCGAAAGCGAGTGGAAGGAGTTCGAGCGCCAGCGCGTGGAGCAGGCAAGGGCGTGGGAAGAGGAGTGGCGGAGGTACGGCACGATCTCCGGGAAGAAGGCGGTGGGCCAGCCTGGCCGCCGGGCGAGGCCGCGAAGGGTCCGGCGGGGACGTCGGCGGTGATCCTGCTCGACACCCAGGTCGTGGCCTGGTTGGTCCGGCGGCCTGAGCGCCTGTCGCGGCCCGCGCGCCGGGCCATCGAAAGAGCGAGCCGCTCCGCGGGCCTGGCCATCGCGTCGGTGACGCTCGTGGAGCTGGCGCAGATGACGGTTCGGGGAGACGTGCGAATCCAGGGCACTCCCGGCACCTGGCTGAGGGAGATCGTTGCGGCGAGCGGGGTGGCGCTGCGGGATCTGACGACGGAAGTCGCCGCGGTGGCCGCCTACCTGCCACGCAAGTTCCCCCCAGATCCCTTCGACCGCCTGATCGCGGCCACCGCCATCGTCGAGCGAGTACCTCTGGTGACGGCGGACGCGCGCATCCAGGACAGCGGCGTGGTCAAGACGATCTGGTAGGCCTCCGTGTGGCGTCATGACCAATCGTCGTCGGGGTCAGGAAGGACGTACCGTTCCTGAGGCTTGAGGTCCCGCGCCTGAACGAAGCCGACCCGGTTCCTTCGGGCGTCGGTCCGAAGCACCCAGGCGATCTCCTCCATCTCCCTGAGCGACGGCTGCCGCCGGTCGGAGTATCCGCTGCACGAGATCACGGGAAAGGGGACGCGGGAGCACGGGCTCGAGAGGCGACCGCAATCGACGATGTGGTCGCGAAGGCCGGCTCCGGTGACGATGGTTGCGTGGCGGCAGCTCAGGCAGAGGGAGGGTGGGAAGCATCGTACCATCATCGCCGCCTGCGCCCCTGAGCGAACTCCCCGGGCGACCTCACCGTACTTGTATCGTAGAAGCCGTTCGGAAAGGCGGCCGCGAAGCTCCTGAAGGAAGGTGAGGGATGAGCCAGGTACGGGTACTGGTCGGCACACGGAAGGGCGCATTCGTCATGACGGCGGACGGGAAGCGCGAGCGCTGGGACATCAGCGGTCCCCATTTCGGGGGCTGGGAGATCTACCACCTCAAGGGGTCGCCCGCCCAGCCCAATCGGCTGTATGCGTCCCAGGGCAACGGCTGGTTCGGGCAGCTCATCCAGCGCTCGAGCGACGGCGGCAAGACCTGGGAGCCGGTGGGCAACAAGTTCGTATACGAGGGAGCCACCGGCACCCACCAGCATTACGACGGCACGCCCCGTCCCTGGAAGTTCACGCGGGTTTGGCACCTCGAGCCGTCGCTGACCGATCCGGACACCGTGTACGCCGGGGTGGAGGACGCCGCGATCTTTCGCTCGACCGACGGCGCCCAGACGTGGGAGGAGCTGCCCGCCCTGCGCAGCCACCCCTCCGGCCCCTCGTGGGCGCCGGGCGCCGGCGGCATGTGCCTGCACACGATCCTCCTGGATCCGAAGAACCCCCAACGCATGTTCATCGCCATCTCGGCCGCCGGGGTGTTCCGGACGGACGACGCCGGCAAGACCTGGCGGCCCGTGAACCGCGGCCTGAGGTCCGCCCAGATGCCCGACCCCGACGCCGAGGTCGGCCACTGCGTCCACCGCATCGCCATGCACCGGTCGCGTCCGGGCGTGCTGTTCATGCAGAAGCACTGGGACGTGATGCGCAGCGACGACGCGGGCGAGACGTGGCGGGAGGTGAGCGGCAACCTACCCACCGACTTCGGCTTCCCGATCGACGTTCACGCCCACGAGCCGGAGACGATCTACGTGGTCCCCATCAAGAGCGATTCCGAGCACTACGTGCCCGACGGGAAGCTGCGCGTCTATCGCAGCCGCGCGGGCGGGCAGGAGTGGGAGGCGCTCACCCGGGGGCTGCCGCAACGCGACTGCTACGTCAACGTGCTGCGCGATGCGATGGCGGTCGACTCCCTGGACAAGTGCGGGGTGTACTTCGGCACCACGGGCGGCCAGGTGTATGCCTCGGCCGACGCCGGAGACAACTGGGCTCCCATCGCGCGGGACTTCCCCGCCGTGCTCTCCGTCGAGGTCCAGACCCTGCCGTGATCCGCGTCGAGCTGCCCGCCCACCTGCGGACTCTGGCGCGCGTCGGCCGCGAGGTGAAGCTCGAGGTCGAGGGGCCGGCCACCCTGCGCGTGGTCCTCGACGCCCTCGAGGCTCGCTACCCCATGCTGCGCGGGACCATCCGGGACCAGGTCACCCAGGAGCGCCGGCCGTTCGTGAGGTTCTTCGCCTGCGAGGAGGACCTGTCCCACGAGCCGCCGGACGCCCCCCTGCCCGACGCGGTGGTGAGGGGGGCCGAGCCTCTCCTGATCATCGGGGCCATCGCCGGAGGGTAGGAAGCCTCGCCTCCCGGCCCTGATTGCCCTCCGCGGCCGAGTCCATGCGACACTATGCGCATGAAACGTACAAATCTTGTGCTCAACGAGAAGCTGCTGCAGGAGGCCACCCGGCTCGCCGGCGAGCGCACCTACTCGCGCACCATGGACCGCGCCCTCGAGGAATTCGTGCGCCGAGCGCGCGCCGGCAGGATCCTGGACCTCGCAGGCTCCGGTCTCTGGCAGGGCGACCTCGCCGGGATGAGGCGCGACGCACGGGCAGGCCGTCCGCGACGAGCTTCCCGTGCTCCTCGTTGACACCTCGGCCTGGATCGAGATCTTCCGCAAGCCCCCGCGGCTCGACCTGAAGGCGCTCGGCGGCCTCGACGAGGCCGTCACCTGTCTGCCCGTCGTGCAGGAGGTCCTGCAGGGCTTTCGCGAGGAGAGCGCCTTTCGCCTGGCGAGGGAAGGCATGCTCTCGCTCCCGATCGTCGAGTCGCCGCTCCGCGCCGAGGTGTTCGAAGAGAAGGCGACGAAATGGCTATGCATGCAGTCTTCGCCTATAATGCCTGCATGCAGTACACGGTCAGAAAAGTCCCCCGGGCAGTGGACTCGGCTCTCCGGAAGCGCGCGCGGACGGAGCGCAAGAGCCTCAACCGCGTCGCGGTGGAGGCCCTCGCCCGAGGGGCCGGTGTGGTGGATGCTCCCGTGGCCCAACGCGACCTCGGCGACGTCGCCGGGACCTGGCGCGAGGATCCCGAGTTCGATCGAGCGGTCACGGCTCAGCATCGCATCGAAAAAGGCCTCTGGCGCTGAGGCTCGCCCTCGACACCAACCGCTACACGGACCTCTGTCGCGGCTTGCCCGCGGTCGTTGAGCTGGTTCAGAACGCGGAAGCTGTCCTCCTCCCGTTCGTCGTGGTTGCCGAGCTGCGAGCGGGTTTCTCGGTGGGCAAGCGCGGCGCCGAGAACGAACGGACGCTACGCCGCTTCCTGACGAAACCCGGTGTCGCCATCCTGTTCGCCGACGATCAGACGACCCACCAGTACGCGGCCGTCTTCCGTCAGCTCCGCCGCCAGGGCACGCCGATCCCGACCAACGACCTCTGGATCGCCGCCCTGGCCTTGCAGCACGATCTCAGGCTCTGCGCCCGCGACCGCCACTTCGACCACCTGCCCCAGATCACTAGAGCTTGAGCCCCTCCAGGTAGGCCAGGCTCTGCGGGATGTGGCCGAACGGGTCCGTGCTCTCGTCCTCCAGGAAGTACATCGAGGTGCCGGCCTTCTTCGCGGCCCGCAGGACGGCCGGGTAGTCGACCTGGCCCGTGCCCACGGGCACGTCGGCATCGGCGGTGGCCCCGGGACTCCCCACCTCCACCGGGACGCCCTTCTTGATGTCCTTCAGGTGCAGCGACGTCACCCGGCCCTTGTGCTTCTCGATGAGCTGCGTGGGATCGGCGCCGCCGCGGTAGGCGTGGAACACGTCGATCTGGAACGTGACCTGCGCCTTGTCGGTGGCCCCGGCCAGGGTGTCGAAGAGTGTCCCTTCCGGCGAAGGAACGAACTCGTAACCGTGGCAGTGATAGCCGAAGTGCAGGCCCGCGTCCTGAGCGGCCTTCCCGAACCGGTTGAAGGCGTCGGCCGCCTTCAGGGTGTCGTCGCGGGTGAAGCCTTCCTTGCCGTGGGGAATCCACGGGCACACGACCCAGCTCGCCCCGACCGCCTTCACCTCCGCGAACGCGCCCGCGGGGTCGTCGCGCAGGCGCTCGAAGCCCATGTGGGCGGACGGGCAGCGCAGGCCCGCCGCGTCGAGGGCGGCCCGCAGGTTGGCCGCGGTCTGTCGCCAGAGCCCGGCGCCTTCCACCTTGCGGAACCCCAGGGCCCGGACCTTGGCCAGGGTTCCCGGCACGTCGCTCTTCATGTATTCGCGGAGGCTGTAGAGCTGGAGGCCGATGGGGCCGTTGAGGGGGCTCTTGATCTCGGGCGGGTCCGAGGCCAGAGCCCACCCGGGGCGGATCGCGGAAGCGCCCAGGCCCGCGGCCACCGTGGTCAGGAAGTCTCGACGGGAGGACATGGCTTCACCTCGCCTCCTGGCAGTACGAGCCGCTCTCCGGGAGCGCGCGTTTCTCGACCCACCAGGGATGGATCTCGACCGCGAGGCGGCCCGCCTTCACCGCCGGGTCGGTCGCCGCGAGGGCCTTGGCTTCCTCGAGCGACGCGACCTGGAAGATGAAGACTCCGCGCAGATCGCCGTCGTCGCCGAAGGGCCCCGCGACGATCAGCTTCTTGGCCTCCCACATGGCGCGGATGTTCGCCATGTGGGCTTCCTGCACGGCCCTGGTTTCCGGAGTCTGCTGCGGGGTCCAGCTCGGGCCCTTCTTGAGCAGGACCATGTAGACCACGGTCATGTTGGGGGGCGCGGGCGGGGTGCTCTTCGCGCCTTCGCCGATCGCGAGGCGCGGGACCGAGAGCGCGAGGGCAAGGCTCAAGCAGCGGGCGGACGCCGTACGCAGGGGTCGCATGGATCGTCAGGCCGTCGCCGGCTTCGGCCCCCGCGCAGTGGCCAGGGCCGCCAGGCACCCGACGAGCGTTCCCACGACCACGGTGAAGGCGATCCAGAGCGTCATCTGCGGCACGAGGCCGATCCAGAACCACTTGGCGAGCGCGCCCATCTGCGGAAAGTGGGGCGGCCCCTTCTCGTAGTGGGTCCCCCAGCCGGCCAGAATCGCAACGAGCATGACCGCGGCCACCGGAATGCGAGCCGCCAGGCCGTAGGCCAAGAGGACGCGGCCCAGCGCCGGCCAGGCCCGCAGGCCGACCACGAGGGCGGCGATCGAGGCGACCGTGAGCAGGAGCAGGAACCGTCTCCCCCCCGGCGGAACGCCGAGGGCTCTGCCCGCGAAAATGGCGGCGGGAATGATCAGGAGGGCCAGGAATGCCAGGCCCGCCGCCCGGCCGATGCTGTCGGGGGGGTGGCCCATCCGGATGAGCTTCGCCGCGAAGATCCACCCGAAGACGAGCACCAGCCACACGATGCCCACGACGGCCAGCCCGCCGCCGGCCTCCCGGCTGAAGAACGTCGGAGACCAGTCCAGCAGCTCGCCGGCCAACCGCAGAAGGGTGATCGCGAAGGTGATCACGGCGGGGACCAGGATGAGCGGCTTGAGGGCCACAGATCCGCCCCCGGATTGCTCGGCCATAGAACCTCCTACTGACGTTCAACGCGTCGGATGTCGATGCTTGGAACGCGCCCAGTATACGACGGGTGCCAAGGGGGACGAGGCCGGCGACCCGAGCGGCCGCTAGGCCAGGATGTCTCCCAGGACGCAGCGGAAACCGGGGACCACGTCCTCGCCGTCGAGAGCATCACTCGCGCCCACCTCCCGAACGTCGGTGAGAGAGCGGTAGATCGCAGCCCGCCCCCGTCGAGGGTCGATCACCCAGGCCAGGCGAACCCCCGCCTGGAGATACTCGCCGACCTTGTCAAGGACGTGCCGCGGTCGATCCTCCGGCGAAAGGACCTCGATCGCCAGGTCCGGCGCCCGAGGGCTGAAGCCTTCGGGAAGCTCATCTTGGTCGAAGCGGCCCCGGGCCACGAAGGCGACGTCCGGGCTTCGCACGTTGCCTCCCGGCAGCCGGAACCCCGTGGAAGAGTCGAACACGTGCCCGAGGCCATGCTCCTTCTCGAAGGCCAGAAGGCGAGCCGCGATTTGCAGGGACACCGCCCCGTGGCGGCTTCCCGCGGGGCTCACCCGGATCTCTCCGTCGACGAGCTCGTACTTCCGCCCGTCCCGCGGCATGTGCAGCAGGTCGTCTTCGGTTGCGGCCCGCACGGTACTCGCCATCGTGTTTGCTCCACTGGATCTTACCATCGCCGATTCCGGCCGATCGTAGGCCTGATGGCGGTCCCGTGAGGTCCGCGCCTTTCCCCGTCCGGGTGGGCCACAATTGGCGAAGGCAACCCCCGCGGAGTGATCATGACCGACCTCGTGCTGACGCTGATCGGGCCCGATCGGCCGGGGCTCGTGGAATCCGTGGCCGCCCGCGTCGCCGCCCACGGCGGCAACTGGCTGGAGAGCCGGATGGCGCACCTGGCCGGTCAGTTCGCGGGCATCCTGCGGGTGGAGGTGCCGGCCGAGCGCCTGTCCGAGCTGCGGGCGGCGCTCCTCGAGCTGGAGGCCGAGGGCCTGCGCATCGTGGCCCAGGGCGGCGCTCCGCCTCGCGCCGAGGGGCTGCAGGTCATGGAGCTGCAGGCGGTCGGCCAGGACCATCCCGGCATCGTGCGCGACATCTCACGGGTCCTGTCGCGCCACGCCGTGAACATCGAAGAGCTGACCACGGACCGCTTGAGCGCGCCCATGGCGGGAGGCCAGCTCTTCAGCGCGCGGGCCCGGCTGCACGTGCCGGCGTCGCTGGACGCGGACCGCCTGCGCCGCGACCTGGAGACGATCGCGAACGACCTGATGGTGGAGCTGACCCTCGTGCAGGCGGTGATCGGGCGGCCGTCTCGCTGAGCACCGGGGCGTTCCGGCCGACCTATAATTCCGCGATGCCGCCCATGAGCCTGGAGGACAGGGTCCGCGAGGTGGTCGAGCACGCTCCCCCGGACGTGCTCGCGGTCTACCTCTATGGCAGCCGGGCTCGCGGGACCGCGTCGCCAACGAGCGACATCGACCTCGGCGTGCTCCTGCGCGCCGCTCCCCCGCCCACGCTCGGAGGGGTCGCTCGCGACCTCGAAGACGCCGTCGAACGCGCCGTCCGTGTTCCCGTCGAGGTCGTCGTCCTGAACCGCGCCGCCGCGGACCTCACTCACCGCGTGCTCCGGGACGGCATCCTGCTCCTCGACCGTGATCGTGGGGCGCGGATCCGCTTCGAGGTCCAGGCTCGCAACGAGTACTTCGATCTCGCCCCCCTGCGGCGGCTGTACCGCCGCCTGCCGGCATGACCGATCCGGAGCTGGTCGCCAAGAGGCTGGCCCTGATCGAGACCTGCGTCCAGCAGCTGCGCTCACTCGGCCGGCCGGAGGCCATGCGGGCGGACATCCGGGAGGAACGCTTCGTCGAGCACACGCTGCAGATCGCGATCCAGGCCGCGCTGGACGTGGCTTCGCACATCGTTTCGGACGAGCGCCTCGGCGAGCCCGAGACGAACCGCGAGCTCTTCGACCTCCTGGTGCGGGCCGGACGGCTGCCCCCTGCATTGGCCCCGACGCTTCGGAACATGGCGGGCTTCCGGAACGTGGTTGTCCACGGCTACCAGGACGTCGACCTCGGGGTGGTCGAGGACGTGGTCCGGAACCACCTCGACGACCTGTTGGCGTTCGTCTCGGCGATTCGGAAGATCTGACCGGAGGTGCCTCATGGCGCTGCAGCCACCCGTCATTCTCGTCCACGCCATCACGGGCTCCATCCTCCGTGACGAGTACCCGCTGCCGCCCGAGCCGGTCTGGGACCCCGGCGTGTTCAAGGTCGAGGAGTTCGACCGCATCGCGGTCCACCCGGAGAGCCCCGCCCCGACGCCCGAAGCGCCCGCCTACGAGGCCCTCGGCCCCTCCCGGGTCAACGTGTCCCACACCGTTCGCCTCATCTACGGCGAGCTGATCGACCTGCTCCGCAAGGACCTCGCGGAGAAGGGCGAGCCCGTGGTCCCCGCCTTCCTCTTCTCCTACGACTGGCGCCAGGACAACCGCCTCACGGCCGCGCGCCTGGGAGCGTTCATCGCCGAGGTCATCGACCGGGCCAACCTCCTGCGTCAGTACGCCGGCCGCTGCGAGGCCGTCGACCTGGTGGGGCACTCGATGGGCGGCCTGGTGATCGCCGCCTGCCTGGCGGCGGGAAGGCACCGGAGCCTGAGCGGCAAGCCCCAGGTCCGCCGGGTGGTGACCCTGGGAACGCCCTTCCTGGGGGCGGTGGACTGCCTCGCCAAGTTCGCGACCGGGGAGAGCGAGATCGTGGGCCAGCCCCGCCACACGGAGCGGGAGATCGCCCGGCTCACCCCCGCCGTCTATCAGTTGCTGCCCGTCTACGACCGCGCCTTCTTCGACTCCGCCACCCGGCAGCCGCTGGACCTGCTCGCCACGGGGAGCTGGCAGGAAAGCATCGTGGACTCCATCGCGGAATCGATCCGGCAGTACACGACCGACGCGGAGCTGGCAAAGCCGGGACCGGAGGCCGACCAGCTGCGCCAGGCGGCGGCGGTCAAGCTGCTCGCGAGCCGCCTCCAGGCCTGCCGGGACCTCCATACCCTCATCGACACCCTCCGGCCCGACGACGTGCTCCTCGACAAGAACGGCTGGCTCCCCCTGGTGGGCATCGACGAGGAGACGCGCTTCGCGGCCGGCCTGTCCGTGGTGACCGACCCCGCGACCAACCGGACGCGCCGGGAGTGGGACTTCCTGATCGCGGACTCGGGCTACGACGGGAGCAAGGACCCGGCCTCGGCGCAGGAGTTCCGTCTGCGCCTGGGCGACGGGGTCGTGCCCGTGCGGGGTTCCGTGCCGCCCTGGATCGCGCGTGAGCGCGTGGTCTGCGTGGCGGAGCGCGACTTCCAGGGCTTCCTCGGCCTGGAGGACGTCGTGGTGCGCAAGTTCACCAGCCTTCACGTGACGCTCCCCCTCATGAACCTCGCCCAGCGCTGGGTGCTCAGCTTCCTCAAGGGGCGCCGTTGGGGCGACGTCTGGGGCCGGCCGCTGCCGGACGTGAAGGCCGCGGCCTGGCAACCGCCGGTGGCCGGCGTGGACAGGAAGGCCGACTAGCACCATCCAACTCGATGCATCTCTGCGGCCCCAGCGGACCTCGCATGGCCGCGGCAAGCGCGAGAATGTGATCCCGCCAACACAGAGCTCACCATCGTGCGGGAAGGTGAACGGGAGGCGCGACGACATGCACCAACTTCTTTCGATGGCGGCCAGGCTTTCCGATGCGGAGCTGCTTCGACGGGTCGTTGTCCTCGCGGGGCGAGAGCGAGAGGCCACGGTCGAGCTGGTCGGCCACCTGGCCGAGCTCGACGCTCGCCGGCTCCACCTCGCCCAGGGCTATGGCTCGCTCTTCGCCTACTGCACGGGGGCGCTCCGGCTCGCCGAGCACGCTGCCTACAACCGTATCGAAGCCGCTCGCTTGAGTCTCCGCTTTCCCGCCATCCTCGACCTGCTGGCCGACGCCTCCCTGAACCTGAGCACGACGCGGCTGCTCGCTCCGCACCTGCGGCCCGATAACTTCGATGAGCTCGTGGCACTTGCTCGGGGACGAAGCAAGCGGGAGGTCGAGACGCTGGTTGCGCGTCTGGCTCCGCAGCCCGACGTGGCGGCATCCGTGCGCAAGCTTCCCGCGCCCGCGCAACCGGCCGTGGAATCCGAGGCTGGCGTGAGCCCTCCTCCGGTTGCTGCTCCCGACGCCCAAGGCCCCTTCCCCGCCCCGATCACCGTGGCGGCGCCAGAGCGTTCGGCGCATCGGCCGGTGGTCGCCCCGCTCGCGCCCGAGCGCTACCGTCCAGTTCACGGTCGGCGCCGCGACGCACGAGAAATTGCGCCGAGCCCAGGAGCTCCTGCGCCGCGAGGTTCCGGATGGCGATCCCGGCGCGATCTTCGATCGGGCACTCACGCTCCTGCTCGAGGATGTCGCCCGCAAGAAGCTGGCCGCGGCCGCGAAGCCGCGCCCAAGCCAGGGCGCGCGGAATCGATCGCGCCATATCCCGGCGCGCGTGAAGCGCGCCGTGTGGCTGCGTGACGGCGGGCGTTGCGCCTTCGTGGCAACCCATGGACGGCGCTGCACCGGGCGCGTCCTGCTCGAGTTCCATCACCGCGAGCCGTATGCCATCGGCGGCGAGGCGACCGTGGCCAATATCTCCTTGCGCTGCAAGGCGCACAACCTGTACGAGAGCGAGTTGGCCTTTGGGTCGAGAATGCCCGTGCCGAGAGTGGACTCGCCCCGGGGCGAGTTGGGAGGGTAAGGAGGACGAGCTTGAGGACAGCGAGAGCGATGACGCCGGTTCTGGCTCGGGCCCTGCTGGCGGGCGCCTCGGCGATGGCGGCGGAGCCCGTGGCCCCCCTCAAGTCTCCCGGGGGCGCGGTCGAGGTGGCCTTCTCCCTGAGCACGGAGGGCGCCCCGAAGTACTCGGTGAGCTTCCGCGGACGGCCGATCGTGGTGGATTCCGGGCTCGGCCTGACCCTGCGCGAGGGAGGGCCCTTCTCCGCGGGCTTCCACGTTGTGGACACGCGCCGCGCGAGCCGCGACGAGCGCTACCCGTTCGTGGCCGGCAAGACCCGCGAAGGACGAGACCACTGCGAGGAGCTGACGGTGGCCCTGGAGCAGGACGGCTCCAAGCCGCGGCGCCTGGAGCTGGTCTTCCGTGCCTACGACGACGGGGCGGCGCTGCGCTACGTCCTGCCCCGGCAGCCCGCGATCCGGGACGTCGAGATCGCGTCCGAGGAGACGCAGTTCCGCTTCACCGGCGACCATCGCGCCTGGGCGCTGTTCCTCCCGTCCTTCACGACCAGCAACGAGCGGGAGTTCGTCCCCGTTCCCCTGCTGGCCATCAAGCCGGAGTCGATCGTCGGCCCGCCCCTGGTGGTCGAGCTCGGAGACGGCCTGACCGTCGCCCTCGCCGAGGCCAATTTGAAGGGCTATGCGGGCCTTCACTTCGCACGCGTCGAAGGCGGCAACCAGTCCCGCTTCCCCACCCTCGTGAGCAAGCTCGCCCCGCTGCCCACCCAGCCGGGGATCGCCGTGCGCGGCGCGACCCCCCTCGTCACGCCCTGGCGCGTCCTCATGATCGGCGACCGGCCGGGCGCCCTCATCGAGTCGACCCTCGTCCACGACCTGAGCGATCCCTCGGAGGTCGCCGACACCTCCTGGATCAAGCCCGGCAAGGTGGCCTGGGACTGGTGGAACGGGCCCGTGATCCCCGGGGCCTCGTTCAAGGTCGGGATGAACAACGACACCTTCAAGCACTTCATCGACTTCGCGGGCGAGTTCGGGCTCGAGTACATGCTGATCGACGCCGGCTGGTACGGCAGCCACCGCGACGTGACCGCGGACATCGCGCGGTCCATCCCCGAGATGGACATCCCGGGCCTCGTGGCCTACGGGCGCGAGCGCAAGGTCTCTCTCCTGCTCTGGCTGAACTGGGAGAACGTCCGCGACCAGATGGACCTCGCCTTCCCCGTCTACGAGAAGTGGGGCGTGCGCGGGATCAAGGTCGACTACATGAACCGCAAGGACCAGGAGATGGTGGCCTTCTACCGCCAGGTCCTGCGCACGGCCGCGAAGTACCACCTGACGGTGGATTTCCACGGGGCCTACGCCCCCACGGGCGAGGAGCGCACGTGGCCGAACTTGCTCACGCGCGAGGGAATCCTCGGCCTCGAGTACTCGAAGTGGAGCGACCGGGCCACGACGCGGCACAACGTGACCATCCCCTTCACGCGCATGCTGGTGGGCCCCATGGACTACACGCCGGGGGCGTTCCGCAACGTCACCGTGGAGGCCTTCGCTCCCCGCAACGACGCTCCCGTGGCCATGGGCACCCGCGGCCACCACCTCGCGATGTACGTCGTCTACGACAGCCCGCTCCAGATGCTCTCGGACACCCCAGCGGCCTATCGGGGCGAGCCGGGGGCCGACTTCCTGAAGGTGGTCCCGGCGAGCTGGGACGAGACCCGCGTGCTGGACGGCCGGATCGGCGAGTACGTGGTCATCGCCCGCCGGCGCGGAACCGACTGGTTCATCGGCGCCATGACCGACGCGCCGCGCACGGTGGAGGTGCCGCTCGCCTTCCTGGGGGCGGGGGCGTTCGAGGCCACGGTCTACGCGGACGTGCCCGAGTCCGCCACCACACCGACCCGGATCGGCGTCGCCCTGGCCAAGATCGCGGCGGGTCCGAACCGCCGGCCGCTGGTCCTGAGCCTCGTGCGGGGCGGGGGGGCCGCCGTCCAGGTGAGGCCGGCCACGCGCTGAGGGCCGGCCCAAGTTTTCCCCAACGATCCCCGGGCCCCGTTCGTCTTAGCTGCGGTACACGGAGGCCGGATGAAGAGCGTGGCCCGGAACCTGCTCGGGAACGCGTCCGACGACCTCCTTCGCCCCCATCAAGCTGGCCCTGCCGGGAGGCGCCGGCTTCAACGTCAGCGCCCGGACCTCCTTCGGCAAGGTCCAGAGCGCACTGCCCCTCACGACCACCGGCGCCCTGAGCGCCGACTCGCTGACCGGGACCATCGGCGGCGGCTGCGAGGTGACGCTCACGAACACCAGCGGCGACATCACGCTCTCGGCCGCTCCCAAGCGCTGAGTCTAGCCCCGCCTTTTCGCAACCTTTCGCTTCGGACGCTCGTTCAGACGGACAGGAGGGTCCCATGCGCCTGCACGTCCCGGGGAGGGCGGTCGCCGCCCTCCTGGCCGGCCCGGCCCTGTCCGCATGCGTCGTGGTGGGAGGCGGCCTCCCCCTGGCCCACGACACCCAGGTCGAGACCCGTGCTTTCGAGTCTGGAGGCCTCTTCACCCTCGAGAACGTCAACGGACGCGTCACGGTGGCGACCTGGAGCGAGCCACGGGTCCGGATCGAGGCCGACAAGGCCGCCTCCGCCGAGTCGCTGCTCAGGGGCATGCGGATCGAGATCGCCGGCGAGGGCCCGCGAGTCGACGTTCGCACCCGCATGCCCGGAGGCTGGCTCTTCGGAGGCGGGGGCCAGGTCGAGTATCGCATCACCCTCCCGGCCGACGCACGGGTACGGGTGGAGACGGTCAACGGGAGCGTCGAGATCGCGGACGCCGCGGGCGAGGTCCAGGCCTCGACCGTCAACGGAGGGATCCACGCGCGTTACCGCACGGCCAGCCCCGACGGGCGGCACCGCTTCTCCACCACCAACCGCTCGATCACGGTCGCCGTTCCCGACGGTGCCGGGGGGCGGCTCGAGGCCGCGACCGTCAACGGCAGCATACAGAGCGACCTCACCCTCGAGTCCACGGGCCGGGCCACCCGCCGCCGGCTCCAGGGACGGCTCGGGAAGGGCCGCGGCTCCCTCGAGCTGAGCACGGTCAACGGCTCCATCCACCTCCGCCGGAGCTGAAAGGCGACCCTGGCTTCTCGTCGGCTCGGAATGGACCTCCTCTGTCCAGAGGCGCGGTAGCATAGGGGCCATGGCCGACAACCTCGCCGAGGTCCTGGCCCGGTTCCATCGGGACGTCCTCCTCCCCGACATCCAGAAGGTAGTCGGAGAGTCCGAGCTCCGTCTCCGCGACGAGATGCACGCCCTGCTCGACGCCCAGGCCAACCGTCTCGACCGCCTGGAGACCGAGTACCAGATGATCGTGGCCGGCCTCCGCCGGATCGAGGCCCGCCTCGAAGCGGTCGAGAGACGCCTGGACGAGATGGAGAGGCGAATGGCCCTACGGTCGGAGGTCGACGATCTCAAAGCCCGCGTCGAGGCCCTGCAGAAGAAGATCGCCGAGCTCGAGGCGGAACTCTAAGACCCTGGGCTCCGCCGTCGCTCCGCGCCTCAGAACTGGGGCGTGACCCGCACCATCACCACGTCGTGCGGCTCGACCTTGGCCTCGAAGCGGCCGGAGAACGAGCCGAGGTCCGCCTTCTTCCAGAGGTCCCGCACCACGGCCTTGCCCCCCGGGGCGAGGCCGACGTCCTCCCAGGAGACCGCGATGCTGCCGGCCTCGGTGCCGCGGTTGAACAGGATCACGGCCCGCGAGCCGTCGGCGAGCGGCTTCATCCAGACTTCCTGGGGGCCGTTGTCCCGGACCTTCCGTCCCTGCATCCCGAGGGCATCCTGGTCCACCGCGATCGCCTCGCGGTTGGTGAGGATCTCGAGGGTCTCCTTCGACATGCTCCGCAGGTCGTTGCCCGCGATGAGGGGGGCGGCAAGGAGGCACCAGAAGCTGAAGTGGGCGCGGGACTCGGCGGGGGTCAGCCCGCCGTTGCCGACCTCGAGCATGTCGGGGTCGTTCCAGTGGCCGGGGCCCGCGTAGGGATGGAGGTCGGCCTGGAGGTCGATGATGTGCACGACCCCCATCCCGCCCCAGCTCTTCCCGCAGTCCCAGCAGTCCTGGATGTCGCCGGTGCTGCGCCAGAGGTGGCCCACCCCCTGCGCCCAGAGCCAGGGCCGGGTGCTCCCCCACTCGCAGATGCTGAACACGATGGCGCGGCCGCTCCCGCGCAGGGCCCGGCTCATCTTCCCGTAGGAGTCCCGGGTGTCCTGGCCCTCGGCGTTGCACCAGTCGTACTTCAGGTAGTCGACTCCCCACTCCGCGTAGGTCCGCGCATCCAGCTCCTCGTGGCCCTTGCTGCCGGGCCGCTTCTCGCACGTGCCGGTGCCCGCGTCGGAGTAGAGGCCGAACTTGAGGCCCTTCCCGTGAACGTAGTCGGCCAGGGTCTTCATCCCCGACGCGAAGCGGTCGGGGTCGGGGACGATGCGGCCCTTCTCGTCCCGCTTGACCTGCCAGCAGTCGTCGATGACCAGGTACTGGTAGCCCGCGTCCTTCAGCCCCGTCGCCACCAGGGCGTCGGCCGTCTCCCGGATGAGCTTCTCGCTCACGTCGCAGCCGAACTTGTTCCAGCTGTTCCAGCCCATGGGCGGGGTCAGGGCGAGGCCGTCCCCGCTCGCCGCCCACGCTACCCCGGCCGCGGGCACGATGAAAGCGGCCATGAAGATCCCACGCAGCAACCTCGGCATCGCGTTCCTCCCGCTGGGCAGATGTGCAGAGTCTACCCGAGCCCGGGCCCTCACGCCCGCTGCTGCCGGAAGATCTCGCTCACCGCCTGGATGGTGTCGGCCTCGCGGGGCGGCTTGTCCGGACGGTGGTGCTTGACCCGGGCGAAGCGCAGGGCCAGGCCGGCGGGATACCGCGGCGACTCCTGCACGTCGCTGAACGCGACCTCCACCACGAGGTCGGGTCGGACGTAGACCGTCCAGTCGTCGCGCCGCTCCTCGAGGGAGAGGAGCTTCTCCGTCTGCCACCGCAGCATCTCGTCCGTGAGGCCCTTGAAGGTCTTGCCCAGCATGACGAACAGGCCGCTCTCCGGGTCGCGGGCCCCCAGGTGCAGGTTCGACAGCCAGCCCTTGCGCCGGCCGCTTCCCCACTCCGCGGCCAGGACCACGAGGTCGAGGGTGCGGGCGGACTTGAGCTTGAGCCAATGGTAGCCGCGCTGCCCGGCCGCGTAGGGCGCCGCCAGCGACTTGGCCATGAGCCCTTCGTGGCCGGCTTGAAGCGACTGCTCCAGGAACCGCTGGGCTTCCTCCGGACGGCGGGTGACGATCCTCGGCAGGAGCGACCCCGGCGGCACGGTGCGGGCCAGGCGGTCCGCGCGCTCCGCGTAGGGCAGGCCCACCAGCGGGCCCTCGCCTTCGAGGAACAGGCAGTCGAAGAAGAACGACGACAGGGGAAGCTCCTGTCGCGCGGCCGCCACGTCCTTCGAGCGGCCGAGGCGCCGCATCGTCACCTGGAAGGGCTGAGGCTTTCCGCTCGGCCGCAGGGCGATCGCCTCCCCTTCCAGCACGAGCTCGCGCGGCGGCAGCCCGCGAGCCCATCCCACCACTTCCGGGACGCGCTCCGTGACGTCCTGGAGCTGCCGCGTGAAAACGCGGACCTCGTCCCCGGCCTTGTGCACCTGGATCCGCGCGCCGTCCAGCTTGTACTCGAAAGCCGCCTCGCCCAGCCGCTCGAGCGCCTCCTCGACGTCCGCCGCCGCGCTCGCGAGCATGGGCGCGACGGGCGACAGCACCCGCAGGGAGAACCGCGCGAGACCCGCGCTCCCCTCGGTGAGGGCCACGCGCGCCACCTCGCCCAGGCTGCCGGAGAACATCGCGGCCTGCCGGACTTCCGGCGCGGGCAGGCCGGCCGCCCGGGCGATCGCATCGAGCAGCAAGCCTTCGAGGGCCCCCTGCCGCAGCTCACCCATGACCAGCTCGGCCAGGAAGCGCCGGGCGTCCGCCTCGGCCCGTTCCAGGAGCCCGCGAAGGATCCGGACCTTCCGATCGGAAGAGCCCGGGCCCTGCTCCGCGGCGATCGCTTCGAAGGCCCGGTCCACGTCGAGAAGCGAGGGCGGCTCGCCCGAGGCGGGCTCGGCCGTCATCGCGGGCTGCATGGTGAGCCAGCCGAGGCCGATCTTGCCCTGCCGGAGGGTCCCCGTGAGGTAGAGCGCCGCCAGCTCGGTCTCGCGCCCCTGGGTCTGGCGGAGGAAGTCGGCCAGCAGGCCGACCTTCTCGGTCTTCCTCGTCGTGGCCCGGACCCGGCCGACCAGGTCGACGAGACGAGCCAGCTCCATGGATCAGTCGTGCCTCTTGCGGGCGGCAGTCTAACCCGGATCGTCCGTCACGCTAGACTGGGTCTCGGCCTCCATGTCCGCTGCCTCCCCCGTGCGTGGGTTCGTTCTCCAGCCGACGTACCGGCTCGAGTCGGGCCGGCCGGTCGTTCACCTCTACGGCCGGCTCGAGGACGGCCGGAGCTTCCTCGTCCGCGACGACCGGCAGGTGCCGCACTTCTTCGTGGAAGCCGCCGCCGCCCCCCGCGCACGCGCGCTGGGAGCCCGGCCGCTCACCCCGACGGGCCAGGTCACGCTCGAGGGGCGGCCGGTGGTCCGCGTCGAGGTGTCCGCCCCGTCCGACACTCCCGCCCTGCGCGATCGGCTCACCCGGGCCGGCATCGCCTGCCACGAGGCCGACGTGCGCTTCGCCATGCGCTACCTGATCGATCGGGGCATCCGCGGCTCGTTGGCTCTCCGTGGCGACCCGCGGGACGCTCCCGGCCTCGGCCTCGTCTTCGACAACCCGGAGGTCGCCCCCGCCGACTGGACGCCCACCCTCACCGTCCTGTCGTTCGACATCGAGACCGACCCGCGGGCCGAGCGCCTCCTCTCCATCGGCCTCCACGGCAGCGGCGCGTCCGAGGTGCTGCTGCTCACCCCCCCGGGCGCGGACTGCCCGGCGGGCGCCGTCCCCTTCGCCACCGAGAAGGACCTGCTGGAAGGCTTCTGCCGGCGCGTGCGCGAGCTGGACCCCGACGTCCTCACCGGCTGGAACGTGATCGAGTTCGACCTCGCGGTGCTCGGGCGTCTCGCGGCCCGGCGCGGGATGGCGCTCGAGCTGGGCCGGGGTCCCGGCCCGTTGCGTCTGCGGGCCGATGGCTCGCCCCGCGGGACCCGCCAGGCGAGCGTGCCCGGCCGGGTGATCCTGGACGGCATCTTCCTCCTGCGCGGCGCCTTCGTGCGCATGGGCGACTACAGCCTCGACGCGGTGGCCCGCGAGGTCCTGGGCGAAGGCAAGACCGTGCGCGGACACGGCCGGGCCGAGGAGATCCTGCGCCTGTTCGAGGAAGACCGGCCGCGGCTCGTCGAGTACAACCGGACCGACGCCCGCCTGGCCAAGGACATCCTCGACGAGCTGCACCTCGTGGAGCTGGCGGTCGAGCGCAGCCGGCTGACCGGGATGCCTCTCGACCGCGTCTCCTCCTCGATCGCCGCCTTCGACTTCCTCTACCTGTCCGAGCTGCGGCGCCGGGGCGTGGTCGCGCCCAGCGTGCGCACGGTAGACGCGGTCGAGCCCATGGGGGGCGGCCACGTCTTGGAGCCGCTGCCCGGTCTCCACCGGAACGTGCTGGTCCTCGACTTCAAGAGCCTCTACCCGAGCCTGATCCGGACGTTCCAGATCGACCCCCTCAACCTGATCCGCCCGGGATCGGCTCCGCCGGAGACGGACGCGATCGTGGCCCCGAACGGCGCGGCCTTCGCCCGCCGGCGCGGGATCCTGACCGAGATGCTCGACGCGATCATGCCCCAGCGCGACGCGGCCCGACGGGCGGGGGACCGGGTGAAGAGCCAGGCCATCAAGATCCTCATGAACTCGTTCTACGGTGTGCTGGGGACCCCGGCCTGCCGCTTCTACGACCCCCGTCTCGCCAACGCCATCACCAGCTTCGGGCGCGAGGTGCTGCTCTGGTGCAAGCGGCGCATCGAGGCGGGCGGACGGCGGGTCCTCTACGGCGACACGGACAGCCTCTTCGTCGAGTCGGGCTACCCGGCCCCGGACGCCGCACGCCGGCTGGGCGAGACGCTGGCCCTCGACCTGACCCGCGACCTCGCCGAGCACATCGCCCGCACCTGGCGCGTGGAGAGCCGCCTGGAGCTGCAGTTCGATCGCCTCTACCTGCGCCTCTACCTCCCGGCCCTCCGCCACGGCACGACGGGCGCCCGCAAGCGCTACGCGGGGCTCGTGGAGGGCCCGGGGGGGGCTCGGGTCGTCTTCACGGGCATGGAAGCCGTGCGAGGCGACTGGACGCCCCTGGCCAAGGAGGTGCAGCGTGAGCTGTTCGCCCGGCTGTTCTCGGACCGCGCGCTGGACGACTACCTCCGGCAGGTGGTCGCCGACCTGCGGGCCGGCCGCCTGGACGATCGGCTGGTCTATCGCAAGGGGCTCCGCAAGGACCCCGCCGCCTACATCGCGACCACCCCACCCCACGTCGCCGCCGCGCGCAAGCTGGCCGGCAAGACCCGCGGGCGCATCGCCTACGTGATGACCCTCGCCGGCCCGGAGCCGCTCCGCGAGCGGCAGAGCCCGATCGACCACGAGCACTACGTGGACAAGCAGGTGCGGCCGGTGGCGGAGCCGGTGCTGGCCCTGCGGGGACTCGATTTCGCCCGGGTCGTGGGCGACGAGCACCAGTTGTCGCTGTTCTAGAGGAGTTCTGCTCGGTCCGGACCGGACCAGGCCGAAGCCCCCCTCTACCGCGGCTGGCCTGAGCCGGCGCGCCCGGGCCGTCTTGCTGATGGCCGACGGCATGAGCGGAGCCGAGGTGGCTCGCCGCTGCGGATACACGACGGTTCAGGTGAGCCGAATCCGTCGCCGAGTCACTGAAGAAGGGATCCCCGGCATCTTCGAACGCCCGCGCTCGGGACGCCCCCCGATCATCGGCTCTCGCAAACGAGCTCAAGTGGTAGCGATCACTCTCAGGAAGCCCGAGAGCGGCTTGAGCCAATGGACGACCCGTGAGGTGGCCCGTCGCACCGGGGTCTCTCACACCACGGTGCATCGGATCTGGAAGGCTCACGATCTCAAGCCGCACCGCCTCGAGACCTTCAAGTTCATCACCGATCCCGACGCGGAGGAACGGATCCACGACGTCGTTGGCCTGTACCTGAATCCGCCGACCAATGCGATCGTGCTGAGCTTCGACGAGAAGACGCAGATCCAAGCCTTGGAGCGCACTCAGCCTCGGCTGCCGGTGCGCCCGGGACTCTCCGCCCGCCAGACTCACGACTACCGCCGCGCCGGCGTCACCAGCCTGTACGCCGCTCTCGAGGTGGCGAGGGGCAGGGTGATCGGCAAGTGCCGACCCAACGCCAACGGAACCGAGTCCCTGGAGTTTCTCAAGACCCTCGCCGCCCGATTCCGCAGCAAACAACTCCACCTCATCCTCGACAACTCCAGCCCTCACACCACTCCCGCCGTCCGTCGCTGGCTTGAAGAAAACCCACGCGTCCACCTTCACTTCACTCCGAAGGGAGCCTCCTGGCGGAACCTCATCGAGGCGTGGTTCGGAATCCTCACACGCAAATCGATTCGCCGTGGTTCCTTCCCCAAGGTGAGCGCCCTCCTTCGTCACATCGCCGTCCGGTGGAAGACACGAAGGCACACTGGCCAGCGTCGCGCCGCCAGACCGCGCGCTTGACCTCCCTCGGTACATGCGGGAGGGCAGGCCGGGTTTTGCCGTCGGGGATCTCGCGGCGGAGAAGCGCCTGCAACCGGCGCAGCTTCTCGTGGGTCTCGGGGCCGATGGTGAACTGGACACGGTAACGCTCGGGCGCCCAGGCCTGGACGATGGGGCGAGGCGTGGCGGGTTGCGCTGAGGGCGCAGGGGCGATGGCAGGGCCCGTCGAGGGCACGCTGGTCATCACCGGCCTCGGCCCTGCCGACGGTGGTGTCGGCTTGGGACAGGGGAGCTTTCGCACGGCGCTCGGGAGGTCGGGTCGCGGCGCCAGCTCGGCGACCAGGGCTTCGATCTCGTGCCGCCTCCTGTCCCCTTGCTTTCGCGAGGACGGACTGGTGGTTCTCCGCCGTGAGGTGCCGTGCCAGCAGGCGGACGGAGGTCAGGGTCAGGGAGCCCGAAGCCAGGAGCTCGAGGATCTGTGGGAAGCGCCGGCAGGCTCGAGCGGCCTCGATACGGTTGCAGGCGGCATCTTCGGAGAGGCGAAGGGCCTGGGTGCAATAAGTGAAGAGCGAGCCGTAGCCTTGAGCGGCGTAGAGCGCCGGGCGGCTATCGAGGGCGGCCAGATGGGCCACCAGCTCGACCGAGGCCTCGCGCTCCTTGCCGGCGAGCACTTCCAGGCGGGCGAAACTTGAGTGCGCCGGCCGAAGCGGAGGTGGCGCGCCTCATCTCATCGCGCCTTGCCGCGGCGCCGGCGGAAGCGCCTGACCTTGGCGAGGTTGCCGCAGTCGCGCATGTCGCACCAGCGTCGGGTCCGATTGCGACTCGTATCCAGGAACAACCAGCCGCAGTCCTCCCCCTGACACTCGCGGGTGAATGCGAGGTCGGCCGACGTCAGGAGCTCCGCGGCCGAGCGGGCCACGGGCCAAAGCATGCGATCGAGCCCCGGAGTCGGCCGGTCCCATTCCCATCCGAAGCCTTCCTCTCCCGGGACCACGCGCTCCCTCGCCCGGGCCGCGGCCAGCTCGCGGTTGAGGACCTCCAGCTCCGACGCCTGGGCCTCCCATCCCTTGATGACGGAGATGAAGATCCGGTAGATCGCTTCGCGGAGGCCGACCGCCCGCCGGAACGCGGCCGCCGCGGCTGAAGGCCGACGCCGCGCGCGGCCCAGAAGCTCCTCCGCCTCTCCCGCGGCCAAGGCACCCGCCCGCCGGCTCCACCGCACCAGGTCCGGGTAGGCCCCCAGCCGGTCGCGGCCGATCGCGTCCCCCGCCTTCCCCGAGGCCCGGGGCTTGCGGGCGGCCACGCGGGCCGCGACCGTGTTGACGAAGTCGAGGCACAGCCGGCCCCCCACGAGCTTCGGGCTTTCCGGCAGGGGGTCGGCGGGGATCGCGGCCGGGCGTGTCATGTACTCCGCTATTTTACGCTTGACAGGTTACAAAGGCCACGGCATGCTGTAACCGGCTCTAGTCGCTGCACTGGTTACGAAGGTTCGCCCAGGGCGAGCCCCATCGGGAGGCCCGCATGAAGGAGATCGAGCGGATCGCGGATCAACTGAAGCGCGCGGTGGAAGGGGACGCCTGGCACGGCCCCGCGCTGCACGAGACCCTGGCCCCCGTCACCGCCCAGGCGGCGGCGGCGCGGCCCATCGCGGGCGGCCACACGCCGTGGGAGATCGCGCTGCACATCGGGGCGTGGCTGTCCGCCGTGCGCCGGCGGCTGGGCGGCCGCCCCGTGGAGCTGTCGCCCCGGGAAGACTGGCCCCCGGTCGGCGACTCGAGCCAAGCCGCGTGGGAGCAGGCCCGCGCCGGCCTCGACGGGGATTACCGACAGCTCCTGGAATCCATCCGCGGGCTCCCCGAGGCGGCCCTCGGCAACGCGGTGGCGGGCAGGGATTATTCGATGGGCTTCATGCTGGACGGGGTCATACAGCACACCCTCTATCACACCGGCCAGATCGCCGTGCTCACGAAGACGACGTCCGACGGCCGGCGCGAGATGCTCCGCCACACGCTGGCGACGCTGGCCTACCGCGCCAGCAAGGCGCTGCGCGACGCTCCGGCGAGTTTCGCGGGCTTCCGGCCGGGCGAGACCTCACGGACGGCCGGACAGATCCTGTCCCACCTCGGAGACCTCCTGGACTGGGCGCTGTCGATCGCCAAGGGGCAGGAGGCCTGGCAGGAGGCTGAGCCGCTGCCCTGGGATCGGGGAGTCGAGCGCTTCTTCGCCGCCCTGGGGACCCTCGACGCCCGGCTGGCCTCGGGGGCGCCCCTTCAAGCGAGCGCGGAGAAGATGTTCCAGGGACCCATCGCCGACGCGCTCACCCACGTCGGCCAGATCGCGCTGCTGCGCCGCCTCGCGGGAACTCCGGTCCGCGGGGAGAGCTACTTCCGGGCCGACATCGCCCTGGGACGCGTCGGCCCGGAGCAGTCCGCACCGCGGCGCGAGTTCGACTGACCCGCGCCCACGACCCCATGGCGGCCTACTTCACGGTCGCCGTGAAGACCTCCTCCATCAGGAAGGGCCGGCGGCACCCCGAGGCGGGCTCGAGCTGGCGGCGGCTGTCCGTCCAGATGGGATGGGAGACTCCCCCGTACGAGACCAGACCTTCGTAGTCGCCCTGCTGGTTGCCGTAGTTGATGGCCAGGCAGGGGAAGACCCCGTTGCAGTCGTGCTCGTTGGAGCTGGCCGTGCTCACCCGGGTGTTGGGCGAGCGCCAGCTCAGCCCCCCGTCGTTCGACTGGGTGAAATAGTAGTCGGTCATGTACCGGGAGCCCGTGGTGTCGTTTCGGGTGTCGTAGAACGCGACGTTCACGTCGCCGGTGACGGGATCCACGGACATCCAGTGGTTGAAGCGGTCCACCAGGGAGGGCAAGCGATCCGTCACCGGGGCGGGCGACGACCAGGTCGCGCCCTGGTCGTCGGAGAAGGAAAGGAAGATGTCCGTGGCCCCGTTCGAGGCGAGGTCCATCCAGGAGCAGAAAAGCCGCCCGCGGTGGGCACCGCCCGAGCGGTCGGCATCGCACGAGGGGTATACCAGGGCCCGGCGGACCCTCTCCGCCGGGATGCCGATGTCGAACGGAACTACCTTGCTCGAGATCGCGACCGGGCGGTCCCAGGTGGCGCCCGCGTCGAAGGACCGGTTGAACACGATCGCGTTCGCGCCGTAATCGTTCCAGGCCACGTAGAGCTCACCCCCGGGGCCCACGAAGGGGGAGGTGCCGATGGACCGCCCGGGTCCCTGCGGGTCGTCGGCGCGGGTGATGGTGAAGGTGGCCCCCTGGTCGGAGGAGGTTGCCACCCGGATGCCGCCGCCGATCGACCCCCCCGAGGCGGCGTCCCACGCGACGTAGACGTCGTCCCGGAAGGGGCTGCCGGAGCTGGTATCGGCGGTGATCATCGGCTTGTCGTTGAAGTGGTTCTCCCCGCCTTCGAAGGCGAAGAAGCTCGCGAAGGGATAGGTCCGGCCGCCGTCGCTCGAGCGCGCCACCGCGACGCCCGTGCCCTTGAAGCCGAGGCCGTTGGGCGAGGTGGGGCTGAAGTGCACCACGATGTACCCGTAGAAGACGTTGCCTTGGGTGTCGAAGGCCAGGGTGGGGTCGGAGCCGAAGACGGAGCCGCTCGCGCCCCGCGGCGGGGGCAGCGGCAGGTCCACGCCGCCCCAGCTCGTCCCCCCGTCCGTCGAGAAGTACCCCCGCATGGGCAGGCGGAAGATCTCGTTCGATCCCGCGGCCAGGACCTTGGGCTGGCTCGGATCGAGGGTGATGAAGGTCTCGCTCTGGGGACCGCACTCGTTGGAGACGTCCACGTTCTTGCCGAGCCCCGCGGAGGAGGTCGCCCCCGCGCTGGGATCGGCGCCGTTGTTGGAGAGGAACTGGTACTTCTCCCACCAGGTGGGATCGTGCGTGCTCGACTGGGCGGACACCGTCGCGGCCCCTCCAGGAATCAGGAGCAGGGAGAGGGCTTCGGCGAGACGAGTTTTCTTCATGGCGCCATCCTTCGGGATTGGGGTGACAGGTGGCGGCTGGAGAGGTTAGCACGAGCACGCAAGACCACGCTTCCCCGCGGGACCGATCCGCGAGATGAGATAGGATGGAGCCCCGATGGGGCGGAGCAGGACCGGCGACCGGCGCGGAACCCCCGGGGATCCTTGCGCGCTCGCCATCTTCGGGGCCTCGGGGGACCTGGCCAAGCGGAAGCTCGTCCCGGCCCTCCTCAACCTCAAGCGGAGCGGCCTCCTCCGCAACGAGTTCGCGGTCCTCGGCCTCGCGACGTCGGAGATGACGAGCGAAGCCTTCCGGGAGCGCCTGACCGCCGACCTGCACAGCTTCGCCCCCCAGGACGTGGATTCCGACTTCTGGAAGTGGCTCTGCGAACGGACCCATTACGCGCCGGGCAACTTCCGGGCCCCCGAGGCCTACGCGCGCCTCGCGGAGGGCCTCCGCACCGTCCAGGAAAAGCACGGTACCCGCGGCAACGTCCTCTTCTACCTGGCCACCCCGCCCGACTTCTTCGGCGACATCGTGGACCGCCTGGGCGAGGCGGGTCTTACCGCCGAGACGGGCGAGGCCTGGCGCCGCGTGATCATCGAGAAACCGTTCGGCCACGACTACGATTCGGCCCGGGCGCTGAACGGCCGGCTGCGCAAGGTCCTCGGGGAGCGCCAGATCTACCGGATCGACCACTACCTGGGCAAGGAGACCGTCCAGAACATGATGGTCTTCCGGTTCGCCAACGGGATCTTCGAGCCGGTCTGGAACCGCCGCTACATCGACCACGTGCAGATCACGGTGGCGGAGACGGTGGGGGTCGAGCAGCGCGGCCGCTACTACGACCTGGCGGGGGCGCTCCGGGACATGGTCCCCAACCACCTCTTCCAGCTCCTCTCCCTCACCGCGATGGAGCCGCCCTCGTCCTTCGAGGCGGAGGCGGTGCGGGACGAGAAGGCCAAGGTGCTCCGAGCCATCCAGCCTTTCAGCCCGGAGGAGGTGCTGGTGCGGACGGTGCGCGGCCAGTACGGGGACGGGGCGGACCCGGAGCGCCCGCTGCCCGCCTATCGGGCCGAGCCACGGGTGGCCCCCGACTCCAGCACCGAGACCTACGTCGCCCTCAAGCTCGGCATCGACAACTGGCGCTGGGCCGACGTGCCGTTCTACCTGCGCACGGGCAAGCGCCTCCCCTGCCATCACACCGAGGTGGCGATCGCCTTCCGCCGTCCGCCCCACCGGCTCTTCCAGGGAACCGAGGTCGCCGACGTCGCCCCCAACGTCCTCGTGCTCCACATGCAGCCGGACGAGGGGATCTCCCTGAGCTTCCAGGCCAAGGTCCCGGGCCCGATCGTCCGCACCGGCAAGGTCGAGATGGACTTCAACTACTCGGACTACTTTGGGGCCACCCCCAGCACCGGCTACGAGACCCTGCTCTACGACTGCATGTGCGGGGACCCCACGCTCTTCCAGCGGGCGGACAGCGTGGAGGACGGCTGGGCCGTGGTCGCGCCCATCCTCGACGTCTGGAAGGCCCTGCCCCCGCGGAGTTTCCCCAACTACGCCGCCGGCACCTGGGGGCCGAAGGAGGCCGACGACCTCCTGGCCCGGGACGGCCGCGCGTGGAGACGCATCACCTCCTGACGCGCTTCCCCTCGCGAGCCATCGGGTCCGAGTCTCACGCGAGACGGGCCGCGAAGCGGCGAGCCCGTCCCCGGCTCACCCAGGCCTGGACCCGCTCGAAAACGAGGTAGACCACGGGCGTCGTGTACAGGGTGAGCATCTGGCTGACGAGCAGGCCGCCCACGATGGCGATACCCAGCGGCCGCCGCAACTCGGAGCCGGTCCCGGTGCCCAGCGCGAGGGGCAGGCTCCCGAAGAGGGCGGCCAGGGTGGTCATCATGATGGGCCGGAAGCGGAGGCGGCACGCCTTGTAGATCGCCTCCTCCGAGGTGAGGCCCTCCCGCCGCTCCACGTCGAGGGCGAAGTCGATCATCATGATCGCGTTCTTCTTGACGATCCCCACCAGCAGGATCACCCCCACCAGCGCGATCACCCCGAACTCCGTGCCCGTGATGAGCAGCGCGAGCAGAGCCCCCACTCCCGCGGAGGGGAGGGTGGACAGGATCGTGAGGGGATGGATGGTGCTCTCGTAGAGCACGCCCAGGGTGACATAGACGGTGATGAGGGCGGCCAGGATGAGCAGGGGCTCGTTGGCGAGGGACGCACGGAAGGCGGCGGCGGTGCCCGCGAAGTCGGCGTGGATGGTCGCGGGGAGCCCGACCTCGCGCTTGGCCGCCTCGATGGCGGCGGTGGCGTCGCCCAGGGCCACCCCCGGGGGAAGGTTGAAGGAGAGGGTCACGGCCGGGAACTGCCCCTGGTGGTTGACGGCGAGGGTCGTGTTCGTCTGCTCGAACCGGGCGAACGCGCTCAGGGGCACGTCGGGGCCCTTCGAGGAGCGCACGTAGATGTGCTTCAGGGCGTCGGGGTTCTGGCGGAACTGGGGAAGCACCTCGAGGATCACGTGGTGCTGGTTCATCTCCAGATACTGGGTCGCCACCTGCCGTTGGCCGAAGGCGTCGTAGAGGGTGTCGTCGATCGCTTGGAGGGACACCCCCAGCCGGGAGGCGGTGTCGCGGTCGATGACCACGGTGGACTGGAGGCCGTGGTTGAGCTGGTCGCTGGAGACGTCGCGCAGCTCGGGAACCGTGCCCCCCCCTTCGTGAGCCCGACCTTGAGCGGGCGGACCTCGATCGTCTGGTCCGGCTTCACCACGTAGGCGAAAACCCCCTGGGACCCGCGCTGGACCGCGGCGGAGGGCACCAGGGTCTGCTCCTTCCGGACCTCGAGCAGCAGGCGCACGTTCACGAACTGGTTCGGCCACAGCGCGCGGTCCTTGTTGTCGAAGGCGGCCTTCAAGCGGGCGGTTCCCGTGGAGACGTCGATCTGGTTGTCGATGGTGAGGAGACGTCCCGTGGCCAGGCGATTGGCGTTGTCCCGGCTCCACGCCTCGACCGGCAGCGGGTCTCCCGTCATGTGCCGGGCTACGGTCGGGAGGCTGTCCTCGGGCAGGGTGAAGACGGCCGTGATGGGCTCGAGCTGGGTGATGACCAGGAGGCCGTTCTGATCCGCGGCCCGCACTACGTTGCCCTCGTCCACGAGCCGGAGGCCCGCTCGCCCACCGACGGGGGCGGTGATCCGGCAGTAGGCGAGCTGCAGCCGGGCGTTCTCGATCTGCGCCTGGTCCACTTGGGTGGCGGCCTGGAGCTGCTGCACGAGGGCCCGTTGTGAGTCCATCTGCTGCTGGGGAAGGATGCCCTGGACGGACAGGTCCTGGTCGCGCTCCAGGTTCAGGCGCGCGTCCGCGAGCTGGGCCTGGTCGCGGGCGAGGCTGGCCTGGGCCTGGTCGAGCAGGACCTCGAAGGGACGCGGATCGACGACCAGCAGGAGGTCGCCCTTTTTCACTTCCTGCCCCTCGCGGAACGCGACCTGCACGATCTGCCCGTCCACCCGGGTCTTGACGGTCACGGTGTTGAAGGCGGTGATGGTCCCGAGCCCGTCGAGATAGACGGGCAGGTCGCGGCGCTCGGCCGGCACCGCGACGACCGGGACCGTGGGCGAGCCCGAGCCTCGGGCGCCGCCGGGGGGGGCCTTCGGAGCCGCGCCGCCGCGGGACGCCCACCAGACCCCGCCGAGGACGAGCAGGCCCCCGGTGATCACGAAGGCGGCCCGCTTTTTTCCGGCGGTGGGGACACCGCCGCTGGTGGCGCGAGCCCGGGCGGACTCGATCGTCTCAATCATGGATGGGCCTTCCGCCCCCCGGGACGACTTCGCTGCCGATCCTTGCTTCAGCAACGATTGCCTCGACATGATCCCGCCGGGCCGCCCTCGCCGTCAATAGGGGGTTACCATGTTTTGCAACCCGGGCAGCGTGTAATCCGGCCCCCCCTCGTGCGTCAGCCCGGGTGAGACGCCAGAACGGCGTCCGAGGAGGCAACCCCATGACCGACCGAGAGAACGAGGCGGCGAGCGGCGGCAATCCCCGTCAGGCCGCGGGCAATGAGGGTCAGACCCGAAGCGCCGCCCAAGGCCGCCCGGCCGCGTGCTGTGGGGGCGCCCCCTGCGAGTGCGGAGAGCCCTGCGACTGCCCGTCGGGCTGCACCTGCGCGCGTTAGGTGCTTCCCGGCCCTGGCCCCGCGGCGAATGGACCGAGCGCCGCGGGGCCGCTATCCTCGACCTGGAGACCCGATCCGGCCATGTCGACGACCCATGCCGTCCCGCAGGACGTGGTGCGGGTGCTCGTGGACAACCACGCGCGTTTCCTCGGCTTCCTTCAGCGGCGGGTCAGCTCCCGCGAGGTGGCGGAAGACATCCTGCAGGAGGCCTTCGTGCGGGGCCTCGCCCGAGCCCGGTCGCTGCGCGACCAGGACTCCGCGGTCGCCTGGTTCTACCGGCTGCTGCGCAACGCCCTCACCGATCACTACCGACGCCGCGGGGCCGAGCGGCGCGCCCTCGAGCGCATGGCCGCCGAGCCGGAGGGCGTGGAGCCTCCGCCCGACGAGGAGCTGATGCGCACGGTCTGCGCCTGCGTGGCTTCGCTCCTGGACACCCTCAAGCCGGAATACGCCGCGGTCCTCCGCCGTGTGGAGCTCGACGGCCTGCCCGTGCGGGAGTTCGCCGCGGAAGCGGGGATCACGGCCAACAACGCGGCCGTGCGCGTGTATCGGGCCCGCCAGGCCCTCCGCCGGCAGCTCCAGCGCTGCTGCCGCACCTGCGCCGACCACGGGTCCGTCGACTGCCGCTGCGAGGGCTGACCGGGCTCAGTCCTGGCGCCAGAGCAGCTCGATCAGCACCCCGCCGATCCCCTCCGTGTCGAGGTAGGCGAAGCGGCCCGAGCCCGGCTTTCCCTTCTCGCCCCAGGCCCCGGACTGCAGGGGCGGGAAGCCGAGGGCAGACCACTCGCCGACCACCTTGTCGATGTCCAGGGCGTCGAAGCCGAGGTGGTGGGGCCCTTCGCCGTGCGCCTTCAGGTACTCCTCGTAGACGGTGGGCCCCTTCAGGATCTGGATCCACTCGTAGACGATCTCCCCGTGCCGGTGCCAGGCCAGCTCCTGATCGAACTGCCCCGGCTGCCTGCGGTAGACGGCGTCGCGCAGGGGCCCGTGGGTCACCGCCATCTCGGGAAACCCCGCCTTCTTCCAGAACTCGCCCACGGCCTTCAGGTCCTTCACGAGGAACGCGAACTGCGAGCGCTTGAGCCCGAAAGGCACCGGGGGCGGGGCGGCGCCCCCGGGGACCGACCCGTGAACGAGGCCGAGCACGTACTTCCCCTCCGCCTCGGTGTCCATGTGCACGACGGTCAGGAGGCCCGAGCCCGTGTCGACGTCGGCCCGTTGCAGGACCGGGATTCCGACCGCCTTGAGGCGGGCGACCTCCTTGTCCAGGGCCTCGGGCGAGGGCGCCTGGTGGTTGAGGCTCATGATCCCGCTCCCGTGGCGGGCCAGGAACTCCGCGAAAGCGCCGTTGCCGTCCAGGGGCTGGATCCAGTGCACCTCGAGGCCGGCGAGGTTCCCCATCGCGACGCGGATGCGACACGACGCGAACTGTCCCCGGTGCTTCACCGGCAGGGCCACCTCGCCGTGGTCCTGGAGGGCAGGAAAGCCGAGCCGGGCCCACCCCTGCTTTACCTTGTCGAGATCCGCCACCACCCAGTGCATGCTGGCCACCGAGCGATAGAAGTCCGGGAGCTGCGCGAACGCGGGCGCACAGGTCAGGAACGAGACGCCGGTGAGGGCGACCATGCCGGGGACTCGGTAGCGCATGCGCGGGATGCTAGCATGCGACTCGACCCGGAGGTGCCCGATGAGCCGAGCCAATCCCACCCTGCTCGCTCTGCTGCTGGTCTCGGGTTGCTCAGCGCCGCGGCCGGTAGTACCCCTCTTCGACTCGCGCGTCCCCCTGGAGCCGCTCCTGGCCAAGCTGAAGGAGAGCGGGGGCGATCCGGGCCGCATCCTCCGGCCGCGCGCCTCCGCGGACCTCGCGACCCTCGAATCCGGGCGGCGGTACAAGTTCGTGGTCCGGGACGGGCGCCTGGCCATCGCCCCCCTGCCCGCCGACTCCCCGTCGAACGACTACGTACACCCCGTGCTGGCCGCGGGCGAGCCGGTCCGGACAGCAGGCGGTATCAGGGTCGAGCACAATGGCTCCTCGATTCGCAAGGCCGTGGTCGACCAGGACAGCAAGGCCTACTGCCCCACCGCGGCCAGCCTCGACTCGGCCCTCACGGTGCTGGCGGGCCTGGGCGTCCCGGCGGATCGGCTCCGGGTCGATAACCGCCCGCCGGCCTGCGTGGACGGCCCGACGGCTGCCGCTTCCGGGCCTCGCTACGGCGAGCTGATGGCCGAAGTGGGACGTCGGTTCGAGCGGCTGGGCCGCGCCTTCCGAGCGAATCGGCTGGCGTTGGCCGAGTTCGAGCTGGGCGAGATCGGGGAGGTTTTCGAGGAGGACCTGCCGAAGGCCGAGCCGCCCCGCGAGAGCGCCGGCGTGAACCTGGCCGGCGTGGCCCAGGCCTTCCGCGAGACGAACCTCCCCGAGCTGGAGAGCGCCCTGCGGTCGAAAGACCCCGCGGCCTTCAAGGCTGCCTATGCCCGCGCGGCCGAGACGTGCAACGGCTGCCACCGGACCTCCGGGCATGCCTTCGTCGAGGTGCCCGCGGAGCCGGGGGCCGCCGTGCCCCGTCTGGACCCGCTTCGCTGAACGACGGAGGGACTCGGCCCATGCCGGCCAATCTCTCGCCCGAGTACAAGGATGCGCAGGAGGCCTACCGCAAGGCGCGCGATCCCGAGGAGCGTCTCGAGTGCCTGCGCGAGATGCTGCGCACGATCCCCAGGCACAAGGGAACAGAGCGCCTCCAGGCGGACATCCGGACGCGCTTGAAGGAGCTGACCGAGGAGCGGGCGGCGCCTCGGAAGGGCGGGGCCAGGGGCGGCCCCCCGGTGGCGGTCCGTCCCGAAGGCGCGGCGCAAGTGGCGCTCCTCGGACCGCCCAACTCCGGCAAGTCCAGCCTGCACGCGCGCCTCACCGGGTCCCACGCCCTGGTCGGCCCCTACCCGTTCACGACCAAGCTCCCCCTGCCCGGGATGCTCCCCCACGAGGACGTGCAGTTCCAGCTCGTGGACCTGCCGCCGGTCGCCGCGGACTTCATGGAGCCGTGGATGCCCAACACGCTCCAGAACGCCGAGGCCGCGCTGCTGGTGGTCGACCTCGGCGACCCGGCGTGCGTGGAGCAGGTGGCGGCCCTGCGCCGGCGCCTCGAGGAGAAGAGCCTGACCCTCGTCGAGCCGGGAGGGCCCGCCGCTCCCCATGTCCACGCGGAAGAAGGAGCGCTCGGCGACCCCTTCCGCCTCCACCTCCCCGCCCTCCTCCTCGCGAGCAAGAGCGACCGGCTCGCCGACCCCGAGGCCGAGCTGGAGGCGTTCCGCCAGCTTGCGGGCCACCGGTTTCCCGCCCTCGCCATCTCGGCCGAGACCGGTCACGGCCTCGCCCGCCTCGGGCCCAGCCTCTTCGAGATGCTGGGGGTCGTGCGCGTCTACACGAAGCTCCCCGGGCACCCCGCGGACCGGAGCCGGCCCTTCACGGTCCGGCGCGACGGCACCGTGCGCGACGTGGCCCGGCTCGTCCACCGCGGCCTCGCCGCGGAGCTGAAGTTCGCACGGCTCTGGGGCAGCGGGAAATTCGACGGCGAGCAGGTCAGCGCCGCCCACCCCGTGCGCGACGGGGACGTGGTGGAGCTGCACGGGTGAGGGGAGTCGATGACCATTCAGCCCACGGCACCCGAGCCTGTCGGATTCCTTCACAAGTCACCGGCCCCACCAGAGGAGGCCGTGCGCCCGGCGAAGCGGCCGATCGAAAAGGAGGTGCCCCCCGGTGTGATCGCGTGCGCGTTCTGTCTCCGCGCAGTGACCACGCCCGCGGCCCGGATCGCGGTCGGCGGGGCCCACGAGCACTCGTGCGTGAACCCCCACGGCCTGCGCTTCCACTTCGGGTGCTTCGCGGAGGCGTCCTGCCGACCCGTGGGCGAGCCGAGCGTGTACTGGAGCTGGTTCCCGGGCTTCAGTTGGCAGGTCGAGCTCTGCGCGAACTGCGGGGAGCACCTCGGTTGGTTGTTCCGGTCGCCGGACAGCGTGTTCCACGGCCTCATCCTGGACCGGCTGGTCGAGGCGAGCGAAAGCGGTTAGGCCCCGTCAGGGCCGCTGCTGGCCCGCGAAAACCCCGATAAGATGGCCTCATTTCGACCGAGGAGACCCTCAATGAAGAAAAGATGCCCGTTGACCGCCCTCGCCTGGTTCCTGGCCGCCCCCTGTCTCCCCGCGGAGACCCTCAGCAGTGGGCCGGTCCACGATCCGAAAGGAAATCGCGTCCGCACCTTCAACTCGGTCTGGCGTCGCGGGGGCGACGGCACGTGGAAGGTGATCCTCGACAAGGGCTGCCCGCCGTGCGACTGTCCCCCGGCAGGGGGCCCCGCCGGCTCCCCGGGAGGCGGGCGATGAACGTCCTCGTGGTCGGAGGCACCGGAACCGTGGGCAGCCAGGTCGTCCAGGAGCTGCTCGCGCGGCGCGAGCGCCCCCGCGTCCTGACCCGCTCCCGTGAGAAGTTGGCGTCGCTCCCCACCAACGTGCTGGGCGTGGTCGGCGACACCGCTCGGGGGGAGACGTTGTTGCCCGCCCTCCAGGGAGTGGACGCGGTGGTGCTCATCACCGCCCTCAGCCCGAACGAGAGCACCGAGGGCCGGGCCGTGGTCGACGCCACGAAGAAGGCCGGCGTGAAGCGCCTCGTCTTCCTTTCCGTCCACGACGTCGAGAAGTGCCCCGAAGCTCCGCATTTCCAGTCGAAGATCGAGGTCCAGAGCGCGATCGAGGGCTCGGGCCTCGCCTGGACCACCGTCATGCCCAACAACTTCTTCCAGAACGACCTCTGGTTTCGCCAGGCCCTCATGGAACACGGCGTCTACCCCCAGCCCTTCGGAGACGTGGGCCTCTCCCGGGTGGACGTCCGGGACGTTGCCGAGGCCATCGCCACCGCGGTCACGGAGCCCGGGCACGAGGGCCGCCGCTATCCGCTCGTGGGCCCCGACGTCCTCACGGGGCCCCAGACCGCAGCCCTCTGGGGCCGGCACCTCGGGCGCGAGGTGCGCTACGGCGGGAACGATCTTCGCGCCTGGGCCGCGCAGGCGAAGGCGTTCCAGCCCGACTGGCTGGTCGAGGACCTCCTCGTCATGTACGGCTTCTTCCAGGAGAAGGGCCTGCGCGCGAGCGCGGCGGACCTGGCTCAGCAAGCCCGGGTCCTCAAGCACCCGCCCCGGCGCTTCGAGGACTTCGTCAAGGAGACGTCGGCCGCCTGGAGGGGATGACGAATGCCAGCGACCACCGCCATCCCTTCGATCTTCGGCGCCCCGCGCGCCCTCATCGGCGTGCTTCACCTGCCGGCGCTGCCCGGCACGGCCAGGGCCCAGCTCGGGCTGGACGCGGTCGTCGAAACCGTCCTTGCCGAGGCACGGCAGTACCAGGCGGCCGGATTCCAGGGCTTGATGATCGAGAACATGCACGACCGGCCGTACCTGAAGGGCGCGGTCGGCCCCGAGGTGGTGGCCGCCATGGCGGTGGTCGGGCGCGAGGTCCGGCGGACCGCGGGACTCCCGCTCGGAGTCCAGGTGCTCGCGGGGGCGAACCGCGAGGCCCTGGCGGTGGCGCTGGCCTGCGGGGCCGCCTTCGTGCGCGTCGAGGGCTTCGTGTTCGCGCACGTGGCCGACGAGGGCGTGATCGAGGCGAGCGCGGGCGACCTGCTCCGCTACCGGCGCGCCATCGGGGCGGAAGGGGTGCGCGTCTTCGCCGACGTCAAGAAGAAGCACTCCTCGCACGCCCTCACGGCCGACGTCTCCATCACCGAGACGGCCCGGGCGGCCGAGTTCTTCCTGGCGGACGGGGTGATCGTCACCGGAACGACCACCGGGCAGCCGGCCGACCCGCAGGAAGTGAAAGCGGTCCAGGAGGCCGTGCGCATCGCCACCCTGGTCGGCTCCGGGATCACGGCCCCGAACCTGGCCGCCTACGCGGCGGCCGACGGCTTCATCGTCGGCTCCTGGGTGAAGAGGGACGGCCTCTGGTCCAACCCCCTCGACCCCGGCCGCCTCCAGGCCCTGGTCAGCGCATTCCGCGCCCTGCCCGCGCGCGGCAACCCCTGAGTCGTCACTGTTCGTACGCCGCGAGGACGGCGGGGCCGTCTCGGCTCGGGGTATTCGCCGTCAAATTGTCGGCTGGATGTTTTGGTTCAGGCGGAAAACGTTCGCGGGGTCATACTTGTTCTTGAGACCCACAAGCCGCCGGTACTTTTCGGGGCCGTAGGCCGCCGTGATCCGCTCGAGCGCCGCGTCCGCTTCGTAGTTGACGTAGAAGCCCTCCGAGGAAAAAGGCTGCATTGCGCTCCAGAACTCGCGCACCCAGGCGATGTTCTTGTCGTCCTCCGTCGCGTCGGCCCACATCCCCACCACGATGAACGCGTGACGCGCATCGCGGTACTCGACCGCGGTGTGGTCCCTGCCGACTCGGCTGACGGCCCCGCCCAGGGCATAAAGGACCACGTGACTGTGCGCCGCGGGAACGCTCGCGTAGCGTTCGACCATGACATCGATGGCATCATCCGTCAGCTCTTTGAGATAGTGCGTCTTCCAGTAGTTCCGCAGCCCCGGAGGATTGAAGTTCTCGACGATACTTTGCAGAGCCGTGTAGGGCATGGGCCCCACCTGGTCCGCCAAGGGGGGACCGAAGCTCCGCAACGGACGAAGCCGGCGCTCTCCTTCTTCGATGGACCCGATGTAACCGAGCAGGGCGACGGCGGCCTTCGTCCCATCCGGCAGAGTTGCCAGCACCGCGAGGCAGCCCAATTCGTCAGGAGCGGCGCTGGCGAATTCGTGATACAGCCGCAGGAAGCCCTTGGCCTGGTTCATCGGGTAGATCACGAGGCCGCCGAGCACCGGCCCGACCGAGTGGAGCCGGTATTCGAAGGATGTCACGACGCCAAAGTTTCCTCCCCCGCCTCGCAATCCCCAGAAGAGGTCCGGGTTCTCGGTGGCGCTGGCCCTCAAGAGCAGGCCGTCCGCGGTGACGACGTCCGCAGAAAGCAGGTTGTCGCACGCCAGTCCATGCTTGCGCATGAGAAAGCCATGACCGCCCCCAAGCGTCAGTCCTGCGATCCCGGTTGGGCGGGCGACGCCCCCGGTGGTCGCCAAGCCGAACGCCTGAGTCTCTTGATCGAAATCACCCCAGGTGACGCCCCCTTCAGCCCGTGCCGTCCGCTGTGCAGGATCGACACGAATGCTCTTCATGCGGGACAGATCGATCATGAGCCCCCCATCACAGATGGCGAAGCCCGGGACACCGTGTCCGCCGCCGCGTACCGACAACAACACGTGGTTGTCGCGAGCAAATTTCACAGAAGCGATGACATCCGCGGCTCCTGCGCAGCGGCCAATCATCGCGGGGCGTCGGTCGATCATCCCGTTATGGATCTTGCGGGCAGCGCACCTTCCGTTGAGTTGCCCCGCCCGCCGAGCCCTGAGTTATCCTCATCCGCCATGGGAGGACTACCGCCGGGGCTCGTGCGCGGCGAGGACGGCATCGTCCGTTGCTTCTGGGCCGGCAGCGACCCCCTCTACCTCCGCTACCACGACCGCGAATGGGGCTTCCCGATGGCCGACGACCGGCGGCTCTTCGAGAAGATCTGCCTCGAGGGCTTCCAGGCCGGCTTGAGCTGGCTCACGATCCTCAGGAAGCGGGAGAGCTTCCGGGCGGCCTTCCGCAGCTTCGACTTCGCGGCGGTGGCGCGCTTCCAGGCCCGCGAGGTGGGGCGGCTGCTCGGCGACGCGGGGATCGTCCGGCACCGGGGGAAGATCGAGTCCACGATCAACAACGCCCGCCGGGCTCTCGCCCTGCGCGAGGAGGCCGGCTCCCTGGCCGCGTACTTCTGGCGGTGGGAGCCCGGGGTGGAGGCGCGTCCCCGCCGGCTCACGTGGTCGGTGCTGCGGGCGATGCCCACGACGCCGGAGTCGACCGCGCTCAGCCGCGACCTGAAGAAGAGCGGCTGGACGTTCGTGGGCCCCACGACCGTCTACGCGTTCATGCAGGCCGTGGGCCTGGTGAACGACCATCTGGAGGGCTGTGCGGTGAGGGAGCCGGTGGAGGCCGCGCGACGAGGATTCCGCCGTCCCACGTGAGGCGCGCCTCATGAGCCTCGACCTCGTGGTCCTCGGCAACCTGCTCGTGGACGACGTCGTGCTGCGCGACGGCCGGACGCGGATGGCCGAGCCCGGCGGAGCCGCTCTCTACGCGGCCCTGGGCGCCCGGCTGTGGGGCCTGCGAGTAGGGATCGTCTCCGTGCGCGGCGACGAGTACCCGGCCGAGGCGCTCGACCTCATGGCCCGGGGGGGCGTCGCCCTCGACGGCGTTCGCTCCCTGGGCCGGCCCGGCCTCCGCACCTGGCTCCTCTACGAAGGCGCCCGACGACACCTCGTGCATCGGCTGGAGGGCCCGACCCACGCCGAGGTCTCCCCCCTCCCCGACTCCATCCCACCCGAGTGGCGCGAAGCGCGGGCCTTCCACCTCTGCCCGATGCCCATCGAGGTCCAGGGGGCGCTGGTGGAGGCGCTGCAGAGCCGCTTCCTCTCCCTCGACCCCTTCCTCCTGCTGCGGCCCGACACCCTCGAAGCCTGGCGCGGACTCCTGCCCCGCGTGGACGCGCTCTTCCTGAGCGAGGACGAGATGGAGCTCCCCGACGGCCAGGATCTGTGCGACCTGGCCGCGGGGCGGCTCGCGACGATCGTCTTCAAGCGCGGCGCACGAGGCGGGACGCTCTTCACCGGTGGAGGGGACGGGGTCATCATCGATCCCCCACCCTATCCCTCCCCCCGTAGGGGGAGGGAAACGCAGTTACGCGAGCGGCTCCGCGCCTTCTGTTGGGAGCCGAGGGCGGCCGAGGTGGTGGATCCCACCGGCGCGGGCGATGCCTTCGCGGCCGGGGTGCTCGCGGGCTGGCTGCGCGGCGAGCCCCACGAGCGAGCCCTCCAGCGCGGGATCGTGGGGGCGAGCTTCGCGATCGAGGACTGGGGGCCCGCCGGCATCTTCCGCGCGACCCCCGAAGCGGCCGAAGCGCGTTTGCGCGCGTGGTTCAGCTGATGGTCGATGCCTTCCGCGTCTCGCCCGAGGCATCCGAGGCGCTCCACGCCGCACGGCCGGTGGTCGCCCTGGAGACAACCCTCGTCACCCACGGCCTCCCCCACCCGGACGGTCTGGCCGCGGCGGCCGAGCTCGAAGCGGAGGTGCGAACGGCAGGCGCAGTCCCCGCCACGATCGGTCTTCTCGACGGGCAGGTGGTCGTGGGCCTCACGCCGGCCGAGATCGAGCGGCTCGCCACGTCTCCCGGCGTGGCCAAGGTCAACCTGAGCAACCTCGCGGCGTGCCTGGCGGGCGGCCGGCCGGGCTCCACCACGGTCGCCGCGAGCCTCTTCGCCGCCCACCGCCTGGGCATCCGAGTCTTCGCGACGGGAGGGATCGGCGGCGTGCACCGCGAATCCGCCGAGACGGGGGACGTCTCGGCCGACCTCACGGCCCTGGCCCGCTTCCCCGTGGCGGTGGTCTGCGCGGGCGCGAAGGCCGTCCTCGACCTGCCGAAGACCGTCGAGGCCCTCGAGACCTTCGGGGTGCCGGTGTTCGGCTGGCAGACCGATCGCTTCCCCGCCTTCTACCGGCGCGACGGCGGCCTGCCCGTCGACCGGCGCTTCGACGCGCTCCCCGACTTGAGCCGAGCGGTGGCGACCCACTTCGGTCTCGGCCTCGGCACGGGCGTGGTCATCGGGAATCCCATTCCGCCCGAGGACGAGATGCCGGCCGAGCTGTACGTGCAGAGCCTCGCGCAGGCCCTCCACGACGCGGTTGCCAAGGGCGTACGCGGGCGCGACGTCACCCCGTTCCTGCTGGAGCGCTTGCGAGGGCTGACCGAAGGCCGGAGCGTCTTCTCGAACCGTGCGCTCCTCGCCAGCAACGCCCGGCTCGCGGGCCAGCTCGCCGTCGCCCTGGCCGAGACCGCCAAGACTTGACGGGCCGGGGACCATGAGGGGCAACCCTCCGGGGGATCGCATGGAGACACGGGAGCTGGGAGGGTCCGGGCTGAAGGTGGCCGCGATCGGACTCGGGTGCATGGGGATGTCGGAGTTCTACGGGCCCGGTGACGAGGCCGAGTCCATCGCGACCATCCACCGAGCCCTGGACCTGGGGGTGACCCTCCTCGACACCGCCGACATCTACGGCCCGTTCACGAACGAGGTCCTGGTCGGCAAGGCGGTTCGTGGACGCCGGGAGTCGGCGGTCCTGGCCACGAAGTTCGGGATCGTCCGCGACCCCGCGAACCCTGGTCTGCGCGGGGTCAGCGGCCGGCCGGAGTACGTCCGCGCCTGCTGCGAGGCCAGCCTGAAACGGCTGGGGGTCGACACGATCGACCTCTATTACCAGCATCGCGTCGACCCGAAGACCCCGATCGAAGAGACCGTGGGGGCAATGTCCAGCCTCGTGCGCGAGGGCAAGGTCCGCTTCCTGGGCCTCTCCGAGGCGGGCCCCGCCACCCTGCGCCGCGCCGCGGCCGTCCACTCCATCGCCGCCCTCCAGACGGAGTACTCGCTCTGGAGCCGCGACCCCGAGGACGGGATCCTCGCCGCCTGCCGGGATCTGGGAATCGGGTTCGTCGCCTACAGCCCGCTCGGGAGGGGCTTCCTGACCGGCCAGATCGCGCGCTTCGAGGACCTGGCCGCGGACGATTGGCGCCGGATGTCGCCGCGGTTCCAGGGCGAGAACTTCCAGAAGAACCTCGACCTGGCGGAACGCATCCGGGAGATCGCGGCCGAGAAGGGCTGCCCTCCGGCCCAGCTCGCCCTGGCCTGGGTCCTCGCGCAGGGCCGGGACATCGTCCCCATTCCGGGAACCAAACGGCGGAAATACCTCGAGGAGAACCTGGCGGCCGCCGGCCTGACCCTGACCGCCGCCGAGCTTGCGCGGATCGACCAGGCGGCCCCCAAGGGGGCCGCGCACGGCAAGCGCTACCCCGAAGCCGCGATGGGCCTCGTCAACGGCTGAGCCCGCGGCCACGGTGCTGACCCACCTGCTGCTCGCCCTCAGCGGCTTCGTGGCCTCGGTCCTCAACGTGATCGCGGGGGGCGGCTCGTTCCTCACCCTGCCCATCCTCATCCTGCTCGGCTTTCCGGCAACGGAAGCCAACGGGACGAACCGGCTGGGCGTGGTGGTGCAGAGCGTGGGGGCGGTCTGGGGCTTCCGGCGGCATGGCCTTCTCAAGTGGCGCGAGACGATGGGCCTCGCGATCCCGTGCATGCTGGGGGCGGGACTCGGGGCCTGGCTCGCCCTGCGGGTCGGGGACCGCGACTTCCGGCGGATGCTCTCGGTGGTCATGATCGCGCTGACCCTGTGGACCCTCTTCGACCCCACGGGCCGGGCGGCGGGTGCGCTCTCCGGCCGCCCCTGGCTCCTCCGCGCGGGTTTCCTGCTCGCCGGCGTCTACGGCGGCTTCCTCCAGGCCGGAGTGGGTTTCCTGGTCCTGGTCCTGACCACCCTGGCCGGTCTCGACCTCGTGCGCGGCAACGCGGTGAAGGTCGTGAGCATCCTCCTGCAGACCGCGCTCGCCCTGGCCATCTTCGCCTGGAGCGGAAACGTGCGCTGGCGGGAGGGCATCTCATTGGCCGCGGGAAGCCTGGTGGGCAGCCTGGTGGGCGTCCACCTGACCGTCGTGAAGGGCCACCGATTCGTCCAGACGGTCGTCACCACGGCCATCGTCGTCCTGGCCATCCACCTCTGGGTCTCCTGACCCGACCTCCGCGTGCTAACCTCACGAGAACCTCCCGGAGGTCAGCCATGTACGCAGAAGCGAAGCCCGGTTGGTTCTGGCGCCTGTTGGGCGGCCTGTGGCGGCTGCTCGACGGGACCCGCCGGGCGGCCGTCAACCTGCTCTTCCTGCTGATCGCGATCGCGCTCGTCGGCGCGGCCTTCGCCGGCAAGCCCAGGGTGCCGGGCTCGACCGCTCTCGTGATCGACCCGCGGGGCCCGATCGTCGAGCAGCTCTCCACGAGCCCTCGCGACCGGCTCCTCGGCGGCCTCTCCGGCTCCGGCGCGCGTCAGGAGACGCTCCTCAAGGACCTCCTGGACGCGATCCGCGCCGGCAAGGACGACGCGCGCGTGAAGGCTCTCTTCCTCGACCTCGACCGGATGGGGGGAGCGGGGCTCAGCAAGCTCCAGGATCTCCGGGCGGCGATCCTGGATTTCAAGAAATCGGGGAAGAAGGTCGTGGCGGCGGCCGACGAGTACAGCCAGCCCCAGTACTACCTCGCGGCCCACGCCGACGAGGTCTTCCTGCACCCGATGGGCCTGGTCCTGCTCGAGGGCTTCGGAGGGTATCGCCGGCACTACAAGGAGGGGCTCGACAAGCTGGGCGTCGAGATGCACGTCTTCCGCGTGGGCGAGTACAAGTCGGCGGTGGAGCCCTACCTGCGCAACGACATGTCGCGGGAGACCAAGGAGGCCCTCCTCGACGTGTACGGCGACCTGTGGCGCTCCTACCTGGCGGACGTGGCGGCGGCCCGGAAGCTCGCGCCCGACGACGTCGCCGCCATGGCCGACGGGTTCACCGAACGGCTGCGCGCGGCCGAGGGCGACCCCGCCCGGATGGCGAAGGACGGCCGGCTCGTTGACCGGCTGGCCCCCCGCGACGAGGTCCGGAAGCGTCTCATCGCCCTCGTGGGCGAGGACAAGAAGACGCACTCCTTCAACGGGATCTCCTTCCGCGACTACCTGGACGCCAAGGGGGGTGATCGGACGGGCGCCTCCGGCCGCGGCGATGCGGTGGCGGTGGTGGTGGCCAAGGGCGAGATCCTCGACGGCACCCAGCCTTCGGGCTGGATCGGAGGCGATTCGACCGCCGCCCTCATCCGCAAGGCCCGATACGACGAGCAGGCGAAGGCGGTGGTGCTGCGGGTGGACAGCCCCGGAGGCAGCGCTTTCGCTTCCGAGGTCATTCGCCGCGAGCTGGAGCTGACCCAGGCCGCGGGCAAGCCCGTCGTGGTCTCGATGGGGAGCGTGGCCGCTTCGGGCGGCTACTGGATCTCGACCGCTTCGGACGAGATCTGGTCCAACCCGAACACGATCACCGGCTCCATCGGAATCTTCGGGCTTTTCCCCACCGTCGAGAAGCCTCTCGCGAAATACCTGGGCGTGCACGTGGACGGGGTGGGGACCACGAAGCTCACCGATGTGCTGCGCCCCGACCGCGCTCTCGGGCCCGAGATCGCCGAGGCCCTCCAGCTCGGGATCAACCACGGCTACGAGGAGTTCCTGGCCCGGGTCGGGAAGGCCCGCAAGATGACGCGCGAGCAGGTGGACAAGATCGCCCGCGGCCGCATCTGGAGCGGGGAGCACGCGAAGCAGCTCGGCCTGGTCGACCAGCTCGGCGGCCTCGCAGAGGCGATCGAATCGGCGGCGAAGCGGGCCAAGCTGGCCAAGGGCTATCGCGTCGCCTACGTCGAGAAGGAGGAGGGCTTCAAGGAGATGCTGCTCTCGGGCCTGTTCGGCTCGGCCACGCGCCTGGGGCGGGCGCTCGCCCTCCCGACCGCTGCCGAGCCCCCCGCCCGCCCCTCGCCCGTCGAGCGGACCCTCCGCGCCCTCCGGGACGAGCTGGGCCGGATCGCGCTCTGGAACGACCCGAACGGCCTCTACGCCCACTGCCTCTGCGGGGAGGAGTAGGAAGCCTAGGGTTTCCCGAGGGCTTCCTCGAGCACCCGCCCAACGCTTCCGCTCGGGGTCTCCACCTCCAAGAGGGTGGCCAGGGTCGGAGCGAGGTCGTTCAGGGCGACCGCCTTGGGGTAGCGGCCGGGCCGAATCCCCGGTCCCAACAGGACCAGCGGGATGTGGGTGTCGTAGGAGTACGGCGTGCCGTGGGTGGTCCCGCTGGCCTGGCGCATCCAGTAGGGCTCGAGCAGCACGTCGAGATCGCCGGAGCGTTGCAGGTGGAAGCCACGCAGGACGCGCTGGCTGACGGGATCGGAGGGCACCTGGCCGACGCGGAGCTGCTCGCGGGTGAAGACGCGGGCCACGTGCGGCAGGTCGAGCAGGGCCCGGGCCGCCCGCAATTGCACCTCGCCCTCTTCGAGCTTCTTCTCCCGGATCAGCGCGCGGTTCAGGTAGAGGGCGCTTCCCGCCGTCCCTTCCACCCACTTCCCCGGACCGTAGGCCAGGGCGAGGGCGGCCTCCACCGGCGCGGCCAGGTCGCCGGTCGTGATCCGGCCTCCCGGCATCCGGCGCTTCGCCATCACTTCCGGCACCGGCGCCACCCCGTGATCCGAGGTCAGGGCGACGATCGTCCGCCCCGGCCCGATTCTGCGATCGACCGCGGCGAGCAGCGCCCCGATCGACTGGTCCGTGCGGACCGTCATGTCCGCGACCTCGTCCGAGTCCGGGCCCAGCCTGTGCCCTACCGCGTCGTTCGAAGAGAAGCTGACCGACAGCACGTCCGTCGTGTCCCGGCGGCCGAGCTGCTCGCCCTCCAGGGCGGCCTCCGCAAAGGCCTCGAGCAGCTCGTTGCCGAACGGGCTCTCGTAGACGGCGGCGTTCAGCTCCGGCCCCGCTGCGGGCGGCATCTTCTTGAACAAGGCCCCGCCGGGACCCCTCCATTCTGCGCCCGCGAAGCCGTCGACCCCCTTCCGGTCGTTGAACGCGACCACCCAGGCGGGAAGGGCGCTGAAATACCAGGTGCTGCTCACGAACCTCCGGGTCGCGGAGTCCTGCCAGTAGGCGGCGTCCGCCATCCGGCCGACGGGCAGGATCGCGCTGCGGTCCTTGAACGAAACCCCGACCACGCGGGACCCTCGCCCCGCCATCTTCAGCTCGTCTCCCAGCGTGCTCACCTGCAGCCGCCCGGGGGACGACGCCGCGCCCGTCGTGCCCAGCATCTGCGCCGCGGGGTCGAAGACGCTGGTCACGTTCTTGCCGGTCTCACGGTCGTACCAGTCGTTGCCCACGATGCCGGAGAGGGCCGGGGTCGCTCCCGAGAGCATGGTCGCGTGCCCGATCGCGGTCACCGACGGGTAATGCTCCAGGCACGCGTTCGTGAACACGGCCCCCTCGCCCAGCAGCCGCGCGAGGCCGCCCCGGAAGCGGTCGCGGAAGCGGGTCAGGTAGTCGTAGCGCATCTGGTCGACCGCGATCAGCAGCACGAGCTTCGGCCGGGCGGAAGCCGCGATGGCGCTCGCGCGCCCGCCGCCCGCGGGCGGCGCCGCCTGTTCTACCGCGGCCGCCCGTCCTGCCGTCCCCAGGGCCCCGAGGAAGACCGCTCCGACGACCGTCAGGACCGCTTTCGTTGGACTCATGCCACTCCCTTCATCGACACCCCCTCCTGATCGTTCATCGACCCCCCCTCCTATCCTCCCCCACGTAGGGGGGAGGGAACGCTGTGAGACCATTCGGCTCCGCTTTCATCGGCCCTCCACCATCCGGCCGCCCTCCGCGGTCGCCCATTCTCTCCCGAAATGGCGGTACGCTGTCGGTGGAGCCCTCGCCATGACCGATCTCGACGACTTCGACCTGGACGGGACGAAGCCGGCGCCGCCGGAGCCGGACGGCTCGGGCTGGGGCCTGCGCGCGGGGCTGGCCGCGGGTCTCCTCCTCCTCGCCGGGGGCCTCGCGGCGGTCCTCATGCTGCTCATCCGGCACCCCGCGGTCCCCAGGGCGTCGCCCCCGGCCACCACGGCGGCCGCGCCTCCGGCCACCGTTGGCCCCGCGGCGCCCGTCCCCCCGCTGGACGGCAGCGACGCCTTCGTCCGTGACCTTGCCCAGGGGCTCTCCAGCCACCCCCAACTCGCCCTCTGGCTGGGCGCCAAGGAGCTCGTCCGCAAGCTGGCGGCGGTGGTCGACAACGTGGCCGCCGGCGACAACCCCAGCCCCCACCTTCCTTTCCTGGCCCCCAAGCCGCCTTTCGCGGTCGTGACCAAGCGCGGCCGGAGCGTCATCGACCTGCGCAGCTATGCGCGCTGGGATGCCTTCGCCTCGGGGGTGGCCGCCATCGACGCCGCCGAGGCCGCGCGCGTCTTCTCTCGGCTCGAGCCGCTCTTCGAGACGGCCTGGCGCGAGCTCGGCCATCCCGAGCCGTTCCGGAGCGGAGTGGCGCGGGCCACGGCAGCCCTGCTTGCCGTGCCGGTGGTCGAGGCCGAGGTGCCGGTCGTGCCGGTCGTGCGCGCGGTGCCCATGTACGAGTACGCGGACCGGAAGCTGGAATCCCTCACGCCGGCACAAAAGCAGCTCCTGCGCATGGGCCCGTCCAACGTGGCCCGCATCCAGGCCAAGCTGCGCGAGGTCCAGGCCGCGCTGGGCAGATCATGATCCGATCGGCATGATCGGAGAGACCGCCTCTCATTACCGCGTCCTGGAGCGCCTGGGAGCGGGCGGCATGGGTGACGTCTACCTGGCCCAGGACCTGCGCCTGCACCGCCCGGTGGCCCTCAAGATGCTCAAGCCGGAAGCCCACCAGGACGAGGCGGCCCGGGCCCGTCTGCTCCAGGAAGCTCGGGCCGCCTCGGCCCTCAACCATCCCAACATCGCGGTCATCTACGAGGTGGACGAGCTGCCCCGGGCGGAGGGACCCCTGCGCTTCATCGCCATGGAATACGTCGCGGGCCGGACCCTCACCGAGCTGGCCCGCGCCGGCCCCCTGGGCCTCGACGACGTGCTCGACATCGTGCGCCAGGTGGCGGAGGCCCTCACGGAGGCTCACACCCAGGGCATCGTCCACCGCGACGTGAAGCCATCGAACGTCATGGTCACCGAGAGCGGCCGGGTGAAGGTCCTCGACTTCGGCCTCGCGAAGCGCGAGCTGCCGCCGGTGGACGCCGGTGTCACCTGGAGCCGCGGTCCGCGGTCCGCCGACGGGGCGCTCGTGGGGACCGTGGCCTACATGGCGCCGGAGCAGGCGCTCGGCCAGGACATCGACGGACGGGCCGACGTCTTCTCCCTGGGGGTCGTGCTCTACGAGCTTCTCGCGGGCCAACCCCCCTTCGGCGGGAGGAACACGGTGCAGGTACTCGACGCCATCCTGCACAAGGACCCCGCGCCCCTCACCGCCCGCATCGCCGACCCCCGCCTCCCCCAGTTGGAGGGCATCCTGCGCCGGATGCTCGCCAAGGACCGCGAGCAGCGCTACTCCAGCATGCGGGCCGTATCGGACGCCCTCCAGGCGGTGCGGCGCGGCACCGCCCCGGAGGCGGCCCCCCCCGCCGTCCCCCTCTCCCGGACGGTGGCCGTCCTGAGCTTCGCCAACATCACGAGGAACGGCGAAGACGACTGGTTGGGCACGGGGATCGCGGAGACCGTGACCGCAGACCTGAAATGCGTCGAGGGGCTGACCGTGATCGCCCGCGAGCGCGTGCACGAGGTACGGCGGAGGCTGGGCGGCCCGGGCGAGGAGCGGGACGAGGCGCGGGCCGTGGAGCTGGGCCACGCGCTCGGAGCGCGCTGGGTGCTGAGCGGGGGTTTCCAGCGCGCGGGTGAGATCGTGCGGGTGACCGCACGCCTCACCGAGGTCGAGACCGGCACCATCGTCCAGACGGTGAAGATCGACGGGAGCCTCTCCGGGATCTTCGACCTCCAGGACCGCATCGTCCGCGAGCTCTCCGAGAGCCTTCGCATGACCCTCTCCCCCGTGCGCGAGCTGGACGACACCCGGGTGGTGGAAGCCTACGAGGCGTTCTCGAAGGGCGTGATCAACCTGCGCCGGGAGAGTTACGAGTCGCTCGACCGGGCGGTGTTCCTCTTCGAGCGCGCGGTCGCCCTCGATCCCGGCTACGTGCGTGCCCACCTCGAGCTCGGCTCCACCTACGCGAACAAGGCGGAGTATCTGGCCATCCCAGAGCTGCATCAGCAGGCGCTGCGGAGCTTCCGGCGGGCCCTGGATCTCGCCCCCGGCCTCGTGCGCGCCTGGCGCGAGGTGGGCAGCACGCTCGTCTCCCTGGGCCGCGAGGAGGAGGGGATCGACGCCATCCGGCGCGGCCTCGAGCTGGACCCCGAGGACCCCGGGGCCCTCGCCTCCATGGCCCGCGCCCTCTTCGTGGGCCGGGGGCAGTTCCGCGAGGCGGTGCCCTACTTCGAGAAGGCGCTGGCCCGGAACCCGCACGGCGGCTGGTACGCCCTCCAGCTCTCCCACTGCTGCGCCCTCCTCCGGGAGTTCGAGCGCGGGGAGGCGGTCGCCCGGCGCGCGGTGGAGCTGCAGGCCGAGTTCCTCTCGGGCCAGCAGGGCGTCCTGATCGTGGGCGCCCACATGCGGCTCGGCCACCTGGCCGCGCTCCAGGGGCGCCATGCGGAGGCGGTCGAGGAGTTCCGCCGCGAGCTGGCCTTCATCCAGAGGGTCGACCACGCTCTGCGCAGCCGCATCACCATCGAGCTGCACATGCGGCTGGGAGCGGCCTACCAGCGCCTGGGCAGCCCGGCGGAGGCGGAGGCGGCGTTCGCGATCGCCCTCGACGGCTTCGAGGAGCGGATCCGCCTCGGGGCCGACGAGCCCTTCACGCGCTATTACGTGGCCTGCGTACACGCGCTGCGCGGCGCGGCCGAGGAGGCCCTGGCCTGCCTCGAGAAGGCCGCGCGCGTGCGTCGGCCCTTCACCCTGGCCCGGGCGCGAATCGAGCCCGAGCTCGAGAGCCTGCGGGACCACCCGCGCTTCCGCGAGCTCGTGGGCCCGGAGTGATCCGGGAGGGCGCCGCCCGGCGTTCTGCTAACATCGTCTCAAGGATGCGCGACGACGTGACGCCGGGACGCGTGAAGACGGCACGGGTGGCGGCCATGGCCGCCGACTTCGTCCAGATCGGCCTCCTGCCGCTCTTCGCCGAGGGCTGGCTCTCGCCCCTCAACGACGCCCTCGACGTGCTGGTCGCGATCGCGATGATCGTCCTCGTGGGCTGGCACTGGGCCTTCCTGCCCGCTTTCCTCTCCGAGCTCGTGCCGTTCGTCGACCTCGTGCCGAGCTGGACCGCGGCCGTCTTCATCGCCACTCGGGCCCCGGAGGAGGCGCCGGCTGCGCCTCCCCCCGTGGGAGCGCTCCCCCCGGGTCCGGCTCCGGAGCGCGAGGCCGACCCCCCGCGGCGGCTGCCTTCCGCCTGACCACGACCAGCGACTCTTCGTCCCCCTGCGGGCCCTCCGGCGGCACGGGGCGCAGGACGATGTCGCGCAGGATCGGCAGGTCGGGGAGCTGGACCTGGACGAAGTGGCGCGCTCCCGGGGCAGCGGCTACACTCGGGAGTCGCCGTGAAGCGCCGCCTGGTCCATATCGTTCGCCTCTTGCCGGCGGCGGGAGCCCTCGGGCTCTTCATCCTCACCCTCCGCAAGGCCGACCTCGGCAAGGCCTTTGGCCTCATCGCCTCCATCGGGCTCGCCCTCCCGCTGCTCCTCCTCCCCTTCCTGGTGGCGATCGCCCTGGAGACCCTCGGCTGGCGCATCGCCTTCCGCCTCCTGGGCCGGAGGCTGCCCTTCGTCGGCCTGCTGAAGGTGCGCCTCACGGCGGAGGCCATCGCGATGGCCCTGCCTTCGGGAACCTTGATCGGCGAGTCGCTCCAGCCCTACCTCCTGAAGCGCCGCTGCGGGCTCCCCTTCGAAGAAGGGGCGGTCGGCGTGGTGGCGCGGAAGTTCTTCGTCATCCTCTCCCACGGCCTCTTCCTGGCCCTCTCCGCGGTGGTGGCCTACCGCCCGCTCCAGGGGGTCTCCACCCGGGCGATTGGCCGCCCGGGCCTCGCCTGGCTCCTTCTCGCCACCTCGGCCGTGCTGGCGTTGGTGGCGGGGGCGCTGGCCACCCTGCTCGGGCACGCCAGGGTCGCCCAGCGCTCGCGGAACGCGCTGGAGCGCCTCGGCCTGTCCTGGCTCCGCCCGTGGCTCGAGCGGCACGCCGTCAAGTTCCGGGAAGCGGACGCCCACCTGGCCCGCTTCTTCTCCAGCCCCCCGGCTCTGCTCTCGAAGCCCCTTCCCTGCTTCCTCGGGGTCTGGCTCGTGAAGTCTCTCGAGACCGCCCTCTACCTGACTCTCCTGGGGGCGCCCCTCCCGTTCCGCTCCGTCATGGCCTTCGAGACCGCGCTGCAGCTCGCCCGCGCCATGATCGTCCCCGTCCCCGGGGGCCTCGGCGTCCAGGACTTCGGCTACGTGCTCTGCCTGCGCGCGCTGGACGTGCGGGACGCGGCGACCATCGGCGCGGCCTTCGTGCTGCTGAAACGCGGCAAGGAGGCGTTCTGGATGGCGGTGGGCTTCGCCCTGCTGCCCGCCGGGTCGCGGCGTCTCAGACCCGCGCCGCCGACGCCCGATGTCCCCTCGCCCGACGGCTCCCCCCCGCTGCTCGTGGCCGCCCTCGCGGCGAAGCCCCCCAACCAGGCGGTCCCCAAGGCCTAGCCCTTGTGCCTGCGGCCCCCGGTGTGCTTCACTCGGGACCAATGCGGCTTGTCACCCGCGGTGACCTGGACGGGCTCGCCTGTGCACTCCTCCTGACGCGCTGCGAGCCCATCGACTCCCTCGAGCTCGTGCACCCCCAGGAGATCGCGGACCGCCGCTTCCCCATCACCCACGACGACATCGTCGCCAACCTCCCCTACCACCCGGCGTGCGGCAAGTGGTTCGACAACCACCTGCTGACCGACAAGAACGGGATCCCGCCCCCCAACTTCAAGGGCCGTTATGCCCAGGCTCCGAGCGCGGCCCGGGTGGTCTACGACCACTACCTCCCCCAGCACCCCGACCTCGCGCGCTTCGCGGAGCTCGTGGCCGAGACCGATCGTCTGGACTCGGCGCAGCTCACCCTCGACGACGTGCTCGCGCCGAAGGGCTACATCCTGCTCGGCTACACTCTCGATCCCCGCACGGGCCTCGGGGCCTTCCAGGACTACTTCCGACGGGTTCTCGACGCCCTCGCCACCCGCCCGGTGCACGAGGTGCTCGGCCTCCCCGAGGTCGAGACCCGCATCGACCGGATCCGGGACCAGGACCGGGCCTTCCGGGAGGCCACGCTCGCCCACTCGCGGATGGAAGGCAGCGTGGTGGTCACGGACTTCCGGCCCCTCCCGGCGATCCCGGTGGGGAACCGCTTCCTCGTCTACACTCTGTTCCCCGAGGCCACGGTCTCGATCCGCCTCCACTGGGGCCCGCGGCGGGAGCAGGTGGCGGTCAGCGTGGGCCGATCCATCTTCAAGCGGACGAGTCGCACGAACATCGGGGTCCTGCTCTCGCTCTACGGGGGAGGTGGCCACGCCGGGGCGGGGTCCTGCATGCTGCTCCCCGAGAAGGTCGATGCGCGGCTTCCCGAGATCGTGGCGGCGTTGAACCGCGCGCGCTAGGGGGAGATCCCCCTTGCCCGTCTTCCGCCTCGACGAGCGGCTCGTCTTCCCGGCACCCCGTCTCGCGGATTCTAGCGGCCTCCTGGCGGTGGGCGGCGACCTCCGGCCCGAGAGGCTCCTCCTCGCCTACCGGCAGGGCATCTTCCCCTGGTACGGGCCCGGCCAGCCGATCCTCTGGCACTCCCCCGACCCCAGGATGGTCCTGCGGGCGGAGGAGCTGCGCATTCCGCGCAGCCTGGCCAAGACGATCCGGAAGGCGCCGTTCCGCCTGACCATGGACACGGCCTTTCAGCGGGTGATCGAGGGTTGTGCGGCCACCCAGCGGACGGGCCAGCCCGGAACCTGGATCACGCCCGCCATGAAGGATGCCTACTCGGCCCTCCACCGCCAGGGAGTCGCCCACTCGGTCGAAGCCTGGTCGGAGGACGCGCTGGTGGGCGGGCTCTACGGGGTCTCGCTCGGGGCCGCGTTCTTCGGAGAGTCGATGTTCACCCGGGTCCCGGACGCCTCCAAGGTGGCGTTCGTGGCCCTCGCGCAGCAGCTCCTGCGCTGGGGCATCACGCTCATCGACTGCCAGGTCTACACGGAGCATCTGGCCCGGTTCGGGGCCGGGGAGTGGCCGCGCCGGCAGTTCCTGACCGCGCTCAGGAAGGCGATCGCCAAGCTCACCCGGCCGGGCCCCTGGAGCTTCGATGCGCCGGAGTGACGCGGGGCTCGTCGCCTTGGGGCCCCTCGTGCCGGCCACCTTCCTCGCGCGTCCGAACCGGTTCCTCATCGTGGCCCGGCGGAGCGGGCGGCGCGTCCTCGCCGCCTGCCGCGATCCCGGGCGCCTCGAGGCCCTGCTGCGCCCCGGTGTCGAGCTGCGCCTGATGCCGGCTCGCCCCGGACGGCGCCGCACCCGCTTCGACGTGGCCCTGGTCCGATGCGGGCGCACCTGGACGTCCCTCATCCCCGTGCTCGCGAACCGGATCCTGGAAGCGGCGATCGCGGCCGGCCCCGTCCCCGGCTTGAGCGGCGCGCGGGTGCTGGCCCGCGAGCCGGCGCACGGGAAGGGGCGCTTCGACTTTCGGATCGCCCATCGGGGACGACGCGTGCTGACGGAGGTCAAGTCCGTGGGCCTGGTCGTGGAGGGCCGCGCGCTCTTCCCCGACGCCCCCACCGTCCGTGGGACACGCCACGTCCGGGCCCTGGCCCGGCATGTTCGCCGGGGGGGCTCGGGCCTCCTGGTCTTCGTCGCGCAGCGTCCCGACGCGGCCAGCGTGGCTCCCTACCGCGCGATCGACCCCGACTTCGGCCACGCGCTCACCGAGGCCCGGCGGTCGGGGGTCCGTCTGCTCGCCTTCAACTGCGACGTCTCGCCCGCGGGCTGCCGCCTCCGGGAGCGGATCCCGGTGGTCCTCGAATGACCCGAGCGGACCGCCGGCTGCTCGGAGGACGTTCGCCCGCCGCGTTCCTGCGCCGCTACTGGCAGAAGCGGCCGCTCCTGATCCGGGGCGCGGTGCCCGGCTTTCGCGACCCCCTGTCTCCCGACCAGCTCGCGGGCCTCGCCTGCGGCGAGAACGTCGAGTCGCGGCTGGTGCTCGTGCGGGGCGGGACGCGGCCCTTTCAGGTCCTCCCCGGACCCCAGGACCCGCGGCGGCTGCGGGCCCTCCCTCCCACGCACTGGACCCTGCTCGTCCAGGGGGTGGACCGTCACCTCCCGGCGGTGGCAGGCCTCCGCGAGCGCTTCCGTTTCGTCCCCGACTGGCGCATCGACGACGTGATGGTGAGCTTCGCCCCCCGCTTCGGCACCGTGGGGCCGCACGTCGACAGCTATGACGTCTTCCTGCTCCAGGGACTCGGCCGGCGGCGCTGGAGGATCCAGCGCCGGCCCGACCCCGCCCTCCGCCCCGGCCTCGACCTCCGCGTCCTGCGGTACTTCCGACCGGACGCGGAGTGGCTGCTCGAGCCCGGGGACCTCTTGTACCTTCCGCCCGGCGTCGCCCATCAGGGTGTCGCCCTCGAGGACGGCCTCACGTATTCCATCGGGTTCCGCGCCCGGCTCACGCCGACCTCCTGGCGGCGGCGCTCACGGGCTGCCTGCGAGCCATCCCGCCCTCCCGGCTTTATGCGGATCCGGACTTGCGGCCGACGTGGCAGCCGGGCGAGATCGGGCTTCGGGCGCTCACCCGAATGCGCTCCCTCGTCCGGCACCAGCTCCGGCGCCTCGACGGGCTGGCGTTCGACCGCTGCGTGGGCGAGCGGCTCACCGAGCCCGTGGACGGGGGGCCCACGCCCCGGGCACGGCGCCTTTCGCCGGAGGCCCTCGGCCGCCGGCTCACGAGCGGGGCCGGGCTCGTGCGCTCACCCGCCAGCCGGATCGCCTTCGTGCGTAGAACCACCGGAGTGGACCTGTTCGTGGACGGCCAACTGCTGCCGCTTCCGCGCCGCCTCGCGTTCGCGGCTCCCCTGCTGACGGGCGCGCCCCACCTCGGCCCCGCGGCCCTCGCGCCCCACCTGGCCCGGCCCGGCTTCGTCGCCCTGCTCGCCGACCTCGTCAGGCGTGGCGCGTTCGTGGTTGGCCGCCGCTGACCTGCAGGGCCGCGAGGACCCGACGGAAGTCGTCGGGAAGGGGGCTCTCGATCACGAGGTGGCCGCCGGTCACCGGGTGGGGCAGCTCCAGGCGCATCGCATGGAGCATCAGCCGCGGCACGTCGACACCCGGCGGGACGCGTCCGCCATAGAGGTCGTCGCCCAGAATGGCCAGACCGTCCTCCGCGAGGTGGACGCGGACCTGATGCTTCCGGCCGGTCCGGGGCCGCGCCTCCACGAGGAGGCCGCGGGGAAGCACCTGGCGCAGGGCGAAGTCGGTGTCGGCGCGCAAGCCCGCGCGCACCGTCGCGACGCGCGCGCTTCGCCCTTTTCCGACCGCGGCCAGGGACGACGAAGCCCGCCACGCGCGCGGCGGCAGGCGGGCCGGCCTCGCGGTCAGCGCCTGATAGGTCTTGGCGACGGCGCGACCCGCGAACGCCTCGGCCAGGGCCGGGTTCACCGCCGGGTCCTTCGCGAACAGCACCACCCCGGAGGTATCGCGGTCGAGCCGCTGGTGCAGGCCCAGATACGCCTCGCCTCCGGACCGCCGCGCCAGGTAGGCCCGCACGGCCTCGAACAGGCTCGGTCGCCCCGGATCCACGGTGGGGGGAGTCGGCAGCCCCGCCGGCTTGTCCACCGCGATCAGCCAATCGTCTTCGAAGAGGACGTGGCCGGCGGTCAGGGCAAAGGGCCGATCGCGGGAGGTGCGATCGGCCAGGAGGTCCAGCCGCACCCGCGCTTCGATGAGGCGCCCGGCGGTGATTGCTTCGCCGGGCCGACGCCCGGTGGATCCGCCCACGCGGACGGCCCCCGCCATGATCAGCCGCCGCACCTTCGCCTTGGACAAGGGGCGGCCCAGGGCCCCGGGCAGCCAGTGGGCGACCACATCGTCCAGGCGCCGCCCGGAGTGGGCCGGGGTGGTTCGCAGGGTCAGCCGCCGCTCGTCGCTCATGCTCGGTCGGCCCAGGCCGGGGCCGGCGGAGCCTACCATGCCGGGCGCGCGGCCTAGGGACGCCGGACCGTGACCCCCCCGTTCGTGGTCGTCACGCGCACCGGAGCGCCTCCGCGCCCCAGGCGTGCGGAGACCCGCTGCTTGACCTCGCCCTGCACCGTCACCGGGAAGTCGAGCCGGAGCCGTCCGTTGGTGGTGCCGGTTTCGAGGAGGGCGTTGTAGTCGGCGGGGACGGTCAAGGTCACGCCGCCGTTCGTGGTCTGGATGTCGAGCCCCTGGCCCTGCCACTCGGAGCCCGCGAGCCGCACCTCCACCCCGCCGTTCGTGGTGCGGCCCTGCACGTCGCCCGCGACCCGCGTGAGCGAGACCCCGCCGTTCGTGGTTCGGAACGCGATCCGCCCCGCCACGTCCGTCAGGCGGATGCCGCCGTTCGTCGACTCGAGCTGCACGTCCGACCGCCGGGGCACGAAGGCCTGGTAGCTCACCCACCAGTGGGCGTAGCGCCCGCCGGGCGGCCCCTCCGCGTGGATCGTCCCGGCGGTGTCGATGCGAACCTCGGCTGCCATCCGGGCGGCCTCGTCCGCGGAGTCGGCCACCGCCACCACTTTGGCGCGCACCTTGACCTCGGAGCGGTCCCAGCCCACCACCTCGATCCCGCCGTTCGGGCTGGCGTCGATGGAGAGGCGCTCGCCCAGGCTCGGCCAGGTCGCCTCCCGGACCTCGCAGCGCGATTCCCGATCCGGGTCGGTCTCGCGCTCACGGCACCAGGAATCGGCATCCAGGCTCTTGAACACCGCTTGGGCCGAGGCCGGCCCGCCGCAGAGCACGAGCGCGGCCACAAGGACGGCGAGTCTCTTCATGCGTTGCTCCCGGAAAGGGGTCCGGCCAACCGGACCGCAATTCCTGAGACGTCGGAAGCGCCCCGAGGGTTGCGAGCCGGGATCGGGCGGGGCTGAGCTAACCCGCCGCCTCCTCGGAGGGCCGCCTCCCCCCGTGGGGCACGAGCTGGTGGAAAAGGCTCGACTCCCGTCGGAAGAAGCCTTCGGTGTGGAAGGAGTCGCGCAGCTTGAGGTGCTCGTAGTCGAGGTGATGACCCACCTCGTGGAGCAGCGTGCGCAGGAAGGTCCGGAACTTCACCACCCGGCGATGGCGAGCGGTGCGCATCCAGAGCTGGATCCGCGGGGGGCGGCGGCGGTCCCGCGTGTACAGGCCGTGCAGCTCGCCCCAGCCCGCGCTGGGACGCGCGGCCAGGACCTGCACCGCCGCCGGCGGGACCCCGAGCATCTCGGTCAACCCCCGGCCTAGGTACGAGGCCGCCACCTCCACCGCCCGCCGGTCCTCGAGCTCCAGGGCCGCCCGGAGTCCCTCGACCAGCGGATGCAAGAGGGCGGGCTCCGCGAGCCGGACGGCCGTCACCCGGTCGCTCGCCTGATAGATCCTCTGGTTCTCCGGGGAAAGCCGGCCGTAATAGGAGAAGGGCATGGCCTCTGCCGATTCTAGAGGCGAGGCCCGCGTCGCGAGGTCCAGGACCCCGTGATCGCTCCCCGGGGATCGGGTACAGCGGGGGGTCGATGAAGAAAGCCCCTAACGCAGGCGCCGCGCGATCCAGGCCGTCCGGTAGGCCGCAGTCAGGAAGGCGCCGGTCGCGATCACCGCGAGGATCCAGAACAGGACCGTCCCCTCGGGGCGGCCCAGCGCGGAGCTCAGGGTCGGATCGAGGAGGCAGCCGAGGGCGGTGAGGACGAGCCGCTCCCCCCGCTGCATGAGGCCGCCCGAGCCGGAGACGTTCACGGTCTCGCCCCGCGCCTGCGCGTAGCTCACCAGGAGCGAGGCCGCGAGGGCGGCCGCGGCCACGAAGGCCCCCGCCGGGTGTTGGCGGTAATAGGCCACGAAGCCGAGGAAGGCGAAGGTCTCGACGAAGCGGTCAAGCGTGCTGTCGATGAACTTGCCGTAGGCTGAAGCGACGCCCCGCGCCCGGGCAAGCCGGCCATCCAGCATGTCGCACAACCCTGCGAGGGTGATGGCCCAACCTCCGAGCTCGAGCCGCCCGGTGCCGATGAGCAGGCCGCTCAGGAGTCCGAGCAGCACGCCGGCGGTGTTCATGTGGTCCGGCGTGGTGCCCAGCCGCCGCATCGCCCCTTCCACGGGCGCAAGCGCCCACAGGAGCCAGTGAAGCAGGAAGTCGCCGGCCCCGAGCAGGAACCGCGAGCCTTTCCCCTTCGCGTCCTCGTCTCGAGGGGCGCCTCGCGCGAGGGCATAGATCAGCAAGGAGATGAGCGCAGCCCCTAACGCCGCGACGAGCACGGCCTGGGCCGGTCTCACCCAGCGCCTCCCCGGGCGGCGTTCACCCGCGCCCTCCCGGCCGGTCCTTCTCCCTCAGGTAGCGGAAGAGCCGTGGCCAGAGGAAGAGGAGGGGCAGGCGCCGTTCGCGCGGGGTGAGCACGATCTCCTCCCCGGTGTGCCGGGCCGCCTTGCGCAGGATGTAGTCCAGCCAGCCCTCGAACGTCACCATGTGCTTCAGCCAGCGCGCCGTGGCGCGGGCCAGCGACCAGGCAAAGTAGGTCTCGAGGCGCAGGCGCTCGCCGGCCGTGACCGGCCGGGCGAGCGAGTACGTCGCCCCGTCCCCCCGCCGGAGCTCGCCCCGCGCGGCCAGCTCCTCCAGGAGCCGCGTGTACACCGGCGTCTGCTCCTCCCGCTGGGCCTCCCAGAGCGCTTCTGCCCGTCCCTCGGGCTCGGGCCGGATCTCGCGCCTCAGGGACACGCGGAGGGCGGTGCGGCCGTAGGCGTCGGCGTCGAACCGTTCGGGGAGCCAGGGCCGCACCCAGGCGTAGGTCTCTGCGTGGGCCGAGACGAGGGCGCGGAGGATTCGACCGCCTGTCTCGGGGTCCGCGTGGTGGAGGATCTGGCAGGGCTGGAACAAGCGTCCAATGCAGAAGTGGTCCCGCCGCGCGGGCGAGGTCTCGCGCAGGAATGTGGGGAGCGAGATCACCGAGCACTTCGCATGGAGGACAGGCTCGCCCAAGCGGAGAGAGAGCTGGTTCGGGGGAAGGAGGACGTTGAGGGCGGCCAGGAGCCAGGGGTTCTTTCCGGTCTTCCCCGCCCGGCGCAGGGCTGCGTAGAACCCGCGATAGCTCCGCACCAGAACGAAGAGGTCATGGGCGCTGTGGGCGTCGGCGCGCGCGGCCGCGGTGCGCCGCGAGCCGAAGAACACCACTCCCAGGACCCCCCCCTCCGCGGCCGCCGCGAGCTCGCGGGCCAGGGTTTCCGCCGCGGGGCTCCGGGCCGCATGTGCCCCGTCGCGGACCGCTTCGAAGAAGGGCCCGCTCTCGAACGCGAGAGGGTCGACCTTCATCGACCCCCCACCCTTGCTATCCCTCCGATACATCGGAATGCGTCCGCACCTTCGTCCCAGCCTACTCCTCGCGCCGGGGGACGAGTACCTTCAGCGCCCGGGGCAGGGTCTCCACACGCAGGTCGGCGCTCTTCGCCCGGTTCCACTCCCCGTCGGTCTCGTAGGTCGGGGGCGCCTCGAAGCGCAGCCGGAACGACCGGGCGAGGGTGGCGCTCACGTGCCCGTCGGCCTCGTGCGTCCCCGCCAGCAGCCGCTGCAGGACCCGCGCCCGCGCGAAGAAGCCCATGTTGCCGAAAGCCATCGCGTCGAGCCGGCCGTCCGCGAGGTCGGCCCGGGGGGCGATCTGGAAGCCGCCCCCGAAGACCCGGGCGTTCGCCAGGATCAGCATGAGCAGGTCTCGCCGCCCGAGAGGCTGGCCGTCCGCCTCCACCTCCACGGAGAAGCCCCGGAAGGAGCGGAGCTGCCGGATCGCGCAGTAGAGGTAGAGGGGCGCGCCCCCGAGATAGCCGACGCTCCAGGAGTCCTCGATGACGGCCACGTCGTAGCCGAAGCCCGCCAGGTTCAGGAAGTACCGGTCCTCGATCCGGCCCACGTCGATCGACTTCCTATGGCCGTTCAGGACGATGCGCGCGCAGGCCTGGAGGTCGCGGGGGATGCCGAGGGACTTGGCGAGGTCGCAGCCGGTGCCCCCGGGCACGAGACCCAGCCCGGCGGGGATCCCGGAGCGCAGGATCGCGTTGCCCACGTTGCTCCAGGTGCCGTCCCCCCCCACCGCCACGATCCGGCGGAACCCGCGGGCCAGGGCGTCCGTGGTGAGCCGGGCCTCGTCGCCGGGCTCGCGGGTCAAGCCATGCTCGAGGCCAGGCGCGCCCGCGAGGGCCTGCAGGAGCGGCGACACGAGCTGCGCCCCGCGGCCCCGGCCGGACATGGGATTGAAGACGACGTAGACGGGATCGGCAGCGGACGGGCGCCGGTCGTCCTCCTTCCGGCGCGCCATGGCCGCCTCAGACGGTCTGGAGCTGGATCAGGGGCTCGAAGGTCTGCTGCCCCTCGCGCATCCACATCTCGCGGAAAGGCTGCTCGTAGATCTCCGAGATCACGAGGTCCTTGTTGAACGGGTGCTCGTGGAGCTGGATCCGGCCCGTCTCCTCCTCGTGCTCGCTCTGCTGGCCTTCCATGGTGATGCTGGCGAGGTAGGCCCCGCGGTCGTCCTTCATGAAGGCCTGATAGAGGTGGGAGACCGGGTTCCACGAGTAATCGGTGATGGTCAGGTCCGCCACGGGCGATCCGTCCACCTCGACTCGGGCGGTCACCGCCTTCCCCTGGCGGTCGAAGCGGACGTCCACGTCCTCCATCCAATGGGGCAGGTGCCAGCGCTCGATGGCGTGGTCCCGCGCCGCTTTCGTGGTGGTCCCCACCAGATAGGGGTAGAAAGCCGACTTGGGCAGGCGCTCCCCCGGCTTCACGAGCGGGGACACGATCACCGCCATCACGACCTCGCCGTAGTCCCCGACCTCGCTCTCCGTGAAGTCGAACACGGTCACCGAGAAGATGCTGCTCCCGTGGTGGAGCTCCGCCGGCTCCAGGTGCCGGGGCAGGATGCGGCGGGCGTTCTCGGTCGGGAACTCGAAGAAGCCGCTGATCGCGTCCCGGTACCCGTAGCGGGTCAGGCCCGGCAAATCCCCTCCTCTACCAGCACCCCCTTGATCGTCTGCACCGCGGTCTCCAGCTCCTCCTCGCTGTGCGCGGCCGAGACCGAGATGCGGAGGCGGGACTTGTGCTTGGGCACCGCGGGGTAGGTCACGGGGTTCAGGAAGAGGCCGCGATCCTGGATCTTCTCCGCCACTCCGAGCACCTTGGCGTCGTTGTTGACCATGACCGGCATGACCTGCGAGTTCGACTTGCCGATGTCGATCCCCTCCTCGGCGAAGCGGCGGCGCAGGAAGGCCACGTTGCTCCAGAGCCGGGCCCGGAGCTGCGGCTCGCGCTCCACGATCCGGAGCCCGGCCAAGAGGCCGGCCGCGATCATGGGGGCCAGGTTGCAGGAAAAGAAGCGCGAGCGGGCAAAGGCGTTCACGTAGTCGACGAGGTCGCGCGACCCGCAGACGAAACCACCCTGCCCCCCCAGGCTCTTGGAGAAGGTGCCCAGGTGGAAATCGACCTCCTTGTCGAGGCCGAAGTGCTCGGCCACCCCGCGCCCGTTGGGGCCGAAGAGGAAGGTCGAGTGGGCCTCGTCGATCAGGATGCGCGCGCCGTGGCGCTTGGCCACCTCGACGATCTCGGGGAGGACGCAGACGTCCCCGTCCATCGAATAGACCCCCTCCACCACCACCAGCTTCTTGCCCTTCAGCCCGTTCAGCTTCCGCTCGAGGTCCATCGGGTTGTTGTGGCGGAAGAAGACGGTCCGGGACTTGCCCAGGATGGCCCCGTCCACGATGGAGGCGTGGGAGTACTGGTCGAGGAGGATGGTGTCCCCCGCGCGCATGATCGCCGAGATGAACCCGACGTTCGCGCTGTAGCCGGTCGGAAAGAGGATGGCTGCTTCCTTGTCCTTGAAGGCCGCCACCTCGCTCTCGAGCTCCTTGTGGATCTCGAAGGTGCCGGAGAGGATGGGCGAGCCCGAGGCTCCGAGGCCGAAGCGGCGGGTGGCCTCGATGGCGGCCTCCTTGACCTCCTCCCGGTACGAGATGCCCAGGTAGTTGTAGGAGGCCATGTTGATGAGGTCCACCACCTGGCCGGTCTTCCGGTTGCGAACCCGGACCTTGGTCGAAGGGGCCGAGGACAGCGGCTCGGAGTAGAGGTAGTAGCCGTTCGGCAGCGCCTCCCGGTACCACTCCATGAAGGGACCCAGCAGGTTCAGGGGATCGTCGCCCGCCCCGTAGTAGAAGTTGCTGTAGTCGTACTCCGCGAAGGTGGACTTCGCCGCGTCCTTCTTCTGGGCCGCCTCCATGCTATCCCTCACTCTCTCGCGCTCCGAGGACGAGCGCATGAGCCCGACCCGATCGCAAAACCCCGCAATCATAACAGGCAGAGGCCCGAAAACGAAGCCCGTCTTTCACTCTCGCCACCATAACTCGTGGTCTCAAGTCGAGACGCCCCCACGGGGACGATAGAGCTCGCCCGCGATCCGACGGACGATCCCTCGCGGCACGAAGGCCTGGACCGCGGCCAGGATCCGGTTCGGCAAGCCGGCGATGACGCGCAGCCGGCCCCGGTCGAGTCCCCTCAGGGACGAGGCCACGACATCCTCGGCCGACATCATCGGCATGCGGGTCACCAGCAGGCCCCGGTGGGTCTCCGCCACGTCGAGGAACTCCGTGGCGGTGATCCCGGGACAGAGGGCCTGGACGTTGACCCCCGTTCCGCGCAGCTCGGTGGCCAGGGCCTCGGTAAAGGACAGCACGTAGGCCTTGGTGGCCGCGTAGACGGCCATGTAGGGGATGGGCTGGAAGGCCGCGTTCGAGGCCACGTTGATGATCGCGCCCCGCCGGCGCGCCACCATGTCGGGGAGGAAGGCCCGGGTCAGCTCGGTGAGGGCCCGGACGTTCAGATCCACCATCGCCCGAACCACCTCGTCCGGCTGCCGGTGGAACCGGCTCGTGTGGCCCAGCCCGGCGTTGTTCACCAAAAGGTCGGCCGCGAAGCCGCGGGCCCGCACCTCCTCGAGGAGCCGCTCCGCGGCGCCCGGCGCCGCGAGATCCTGAGCCACCACGGCCGCGTGCGCTTCCCCTCCCAGGTCGGCGGCCAGACGCTCCAGGCGGTCCCGCCGGCGGGCCACCAGGACCAATTTCTCTCCCCGCGCACGCAGGGCGCGGGCGAAGGCGGTGCCGATCCCGCTCGAGGCTCCGGTGACGAGGGCCCGGAGCTCTTCGCTCACCCCGCGACCGCTCCGCGATCGGCCCTCGCGGAGCCGCTCACCACCGGCCGCACGGGCAGCCGCGCGACGAGCTTCTGCGGGTGCCGCCAGTTGTCCGCAAGGGCGACCTGCTGCACGCAGTTGACCGTGCAGTAGGGGGCGCAGGCCTTCTTGGTGTGGTATTCGCGCATGACGTGCTCGCGGGTGTAGGCCTCGAGGGGAATCCCCGGCACGCCGCGCTGCTGCGAGCAATAATGGACGAGCCCGAACTCGTCCACGTAGAGGTAGCGGCCCCCCGCCCGACAGCTCCACTCGTTGGGGAGGCCCAGGGCGAGGTTCGTCTGGAAGCGGATGTTCCAGTGGTGCGGCCAGACCTTGGCCTGGCGGGCGGTGATCTCGCGGAAGATGGCCATCTCGCGCTCGGCCAGGGGGCGAAGCTGGCCGTTGTCGTCGTGCGCGATTCCCAGCGAGGTCGTGAAGCCCAGCTCGCGCGCCCGCTGCACGATGACGAGGGCGTCGTCGGGGTTCCGCACCCCGCTGCCCAGCACCGAGTTGATGGTGACCGTGAACTGCCGGAGCTCGGCCAGCCACTTCAGCTTGGGCTCGAGCAGCCGCAGGCTCTTCCTCGACACCTCGTCCGGCTCCACGTTGTCGATGCTGATCTGCAGGTGGTCGAGGCCTGCCTGGTTGAGCCTCTGGATGCGCTCGCGCGACAGGTAGTAGCCGTTGGTGATCAGGGTGGCCACCATCCCCCGCCGCCGGACGCGGGCGATGATGGCTTCCACCTCGGGGTGCATGAGGGGCTCGCCCCCGCTGACGGTCACGACTCCCGTGCCCAGCTCCCCCAGGCGGTCGACGCGGCGCAGCATCAGGTCGAGGGGCACGGGCTGGGAGACGGAGTCGTACTCGTTGCAGTAGGCGCAGGAGAGGTTGCAGCGGCGCACGGGGATGAGGTGGGCCAGGATGGGATGGTTCGGATCGAGGAGGGACCAGGCGGACATGCGGCCCAGACGCAGGTACCGTGCCCAGCGTGTCGTAAGCTTCATGCCTTCAGCCGATGTCCCGCGCCCCGGCGTCTTCTGGCACCGTTGAGTTACGGGCGCGCATCATAGCAGAAAGAGCCGGCCCGGGGTGACCCCCGGTGTTGACGCGCTTTCCGCCGACGGCTATCGTGTTCTTTCCGGCACGCGGCCCGCGGGTCCCTTGTCGGCCGCTCCGTCCACGGAGCGTACCCCCTGGAGGTCGACGGATCCCGTGGCGAACCTCGCGGCGGCGAACGTCATGCACCGGAAGACGCGAACTGGGGTCTCGGTCCTGGCCGTCGCGATGGAGGTGGCGATGGTCATGCTCCTCGTGGGCATGGCCAACGGCACCCTGAACGAGATCGCGGAGCGCCTCCAGAAAGTGGGCGCGGACGTGCTCTTCCAGCCTCCCGACGCCTCGCTGATCCTGGGAGCCACGAGCGCAGTGATGCCCGTGAAGTACGTCGACCTGATGAAGGAGCAGGTGCCGGGGGTCGAGGAGGCCACCCCGGTCCTCAACTGGCTCGTCTCGAAGATCGGGCCGGAGGCGCGGGCGGTAAACCTGTGGGCCATCGACTACCCCTCGTTCGCGGCCATCTCGGGGGGCCTCGACATGGTCGAGGGCCGGACCCTCTCGGAGCCGGACGACCTCGTCATGGACACCGTGCTCGCGCGCGCGACCGGCATGAAGGTTGGCGACCGGGTGCGCATGATGAACCGCGACTTCAAGCTGGTGGGGATCAGCCGGGCGGGAGCGGGCGGCCGTCTCTACGCGCGCATCCAGGACATACAGGAGACCATCGGGACGCCGGGCAAGGCCTCGTTCTTCCTGGTCAAGGGCCGGCGTGGCGTCCAGGCCGAAGACCTCGCCCGGGCCCTCGAAGAGAAGTTCACGGGGCACAAGATCACGCCGGTGGCCCAGGTCTCCAAGGCCATGCAGGACAACGCGGTGGGCCTGAAGCAGTTCAAGCAGGCGCTCACGGGAATGGCGGTCGTGATCTCGTTCATGGTGGTGCTGCTCGCGATGTACACGACGATCATCGAGCGCACGCGGGAGATCGGCATCCTGCGCGCGATCGGAGCCAGCCAGACCACCGTGGTGCGGCTGGTGGTGGCCGAGAGCTTCCTGATCTGCGTGGCGGGCGTGCTCGTGGGGATGCTGCTCGCGATCGCCGGGCGCTGGTTGCTGCCCCACGTCTTCCCCACGCTCTCGGTGACGCTCACGCGGGAATGGGCGCTGATCGCGGCGGCCCTCGGCCTGGCGGGCGGACTGCTCGGGTCGCTGTATCCGGCCGTGAAGGCGGCCCGGCTCGATCCGATCTACGCGCTCAACTTCGAGTGAGTGGAATCAAGAGTTGAACAGCAGATCCTCTAGTTCCTCTTGATGCCTTCCAGGGTCACCTCGAGGGCCCGGATGATCTCCTCCCGGGGCACGTGGGCCTTGCGGAACTGCACGGAGAGGGTGAAGGACTTCTCTCCAGGTTGGTAGCGGAAGACGTAGTTCCGGGGCCGACCCCGCGACGCCTTGTCCTCCTTCGCGATGCGACGGGCCTCGGTCCGGGATGGGCCTTTTGCCTTGAGCCGGTCCACCAAGGCGAGCATTTTCGCCGGATCTGACTGCCTAACTACGTGAAGAAGCAATGACTTAGAATGAATGTCGGCCCGCCGACACGCCTGGCGCACATCCGCGGGCATCGCAGCAAGCGAGAGAGTCTCGGTAATCGACGTCCGGCTCTTTCCAAGCCTCTCCGCCATCATCTCGTGAGTGTGGCCATGGGTTTCCGCCAGGATCCTGAGCCCGTCCGCCTCTTCGAAGGGGCTCAGGTCCTTGCGTTGAAGGTTCTCCACCAGCGCCAACTCCATCATCTCGGCTTCGGTCGTGTCCCGAACGATGCAGGGCACCTCGGCGAGGCCCACCTCGAGCGCGGCGCGGTAGCGACGCTCGCCGGCGATGATCTCGAAGCGGCCGCCCAGCGCCCGCACCAGGATCGGCTCCAGCACGCCCTTCTCGCTCACCGAGGCCTTGAGCTCCGAGAGGTCCCCCAGGTCCTGTCGCGGCTGCCGTGGATTGGGCTGGAGGTCCTCGATGGGGATCATCCGGCCAATCGCCTCCCCGCTCGGTCGGGCGAGTTGGTCGACGAAGTGGGTGTCGTGCCGCATCCGAACGGTCTGGGGCAGGCCGATGCGCCGTGGGCTAGACACGTTCGATGACCTCCTCACAGAGGCGGTAGTACTCGTAGGCCCCGCTCGACTGTGGCGCGAAGCTGAAGATCGACTCGCGGTGCGCCGGGCTCTCTTCGAGGCGGATGCTCTTGGTGATGGTCGTGTCGAAGACTCGACCCCCGAAGACCTCCCCCACCGCCTTCTGGACGTCGCGGGCGAGCGTGGTGCGCTTGTCATGGAGGGTGATCACGGCGCCGAGAAGCTTGAGATCCGGGTTCGGCCGGGCCTTGATCCGATCCACCGTCTCGAGGAGATCGTCCGTGCCCTCGAGCGCGAAGTAGCTGGACTGGACCGGGATCAGCAGGTGGGTCGCCGCCACCAGGGCATTCACGGTGATCAAGCCGAGAGCGGGCGGAGTATCGATGATCACGAACTCGTAGACGCCCTTCAGGCTGCCGAGCCGGTCCTTCAGCCGGAAATGCGCGTCCAACTCCCCCACGAGCTGCGCCTCCAGCTTGGCGAGCGCGATGCGCGACGGGGCCACGTCGAGGTTCTTCACCGGTGAAGGCCGAATCACGTCGCAAAGGGCCACCGAGTCCGAGAGCACGTCGTACATCGAGTGCTGCAGGGGGCGCACGTCGAGGAAGGACATCGAGGAGTTCGCCTGCGGGTCCAGGTCGACCAGGAGCGTCTTTCGGCCGCGCATCGCCAGTGCGGCCGCCAGATTGATGGCCGTGGTCGTCTTTCCGACGCCGCCCTTCTGGTTCGCGATGGCGATGGCGATCACGCGTGCTCCTCAGCGGGGATGCGGGAAGGACCGCGCGCGCATCTTAGAAGAAGGCCCGGCCGGGGGTCAAGAACAAAAGCTATTGGGGTAGGCAGGGACCCCGGGGCTACATCTTGTACTTGCCCAGCTCGTCCTCGGAAAGGCCCTCGAGCCACTTCTGGAGCCGTCCGACGTCCATGGACTCCCGGCTCATCTCGACGCTCCGGGCGCTCTGGATGACCGCGTCCTCCACGAAGATCTTGGAGCCCGTGCGCAGAGCCAGGGCGATGGCATCGGAGGGCCGGGCATCGACGGCCAGGAGCCCCTGGCTGGCGTGGATGTAGATCCGCGCGTAGAAGGTGTTCTCCTTCAGCTCGCAGACCACGATGCGCTCGACCTGCCCCTGGAGGTCGTCGATCACGTTCTTCAGGAGGTCGTGGGTCATGGGCCGCGGGGTCTGGACGTTTTCGATCTGGAGGGCGATCGCGTTGGCCTCGAAGACCCCCACCCAGATCGGAAGCACCCTCTGGCCGCCCTCGTCCCGGAGCACGATGATCGGCATGTTGGTGATGGGGTCGATCATGAGCCCCTTGATCGTCATTTCGATTTCCATGCCGCCTCCGCGGGCTAACAGGAATATAGGAAGGGCGGAACTGCCTGTCAATGAATCGGTTGCGTTAGGCGCGCGACGAGGGCGTTGGGGCCGGCCCCCGTGATCTCTGCTTCGACCACCTGGCCGAGGAGGGCGGGAGCCCCGCCCTGCAGGTGGACGATGCGGAAATCTGGGGTTCGGCCGGACACGCCACCCGGCTCGACCGTGTCCACCAGCACCTCCTCGCAGCGGCCGACACGCCCTTCGTTGCGGAGGCGCTGGAGCCGCTGTTGATGGTCGTTGAGGACACGCAGGCGCCGTGACTTCTCCTCGTCGGGCACGTCGTTGGCCAGGCGAAGGGCCGTCGTACCGGGACGCGGCGAGTACTTGAACACGAAGAGGCCGTCGAATCCGACCTCCTGCACCAGGCTGACCGTGTCCTGGAACTCCTCGTCGGTCTCGCCCGGGTAGCCGACGATGATGTCGCTGGTCAGCGACAACTCGGGGACACGGTCGCGAAGCAGGGCCACGGTGGCGAGATAGTGCCGCCGGTCGTAACCGCGGCGCATCGAATCGAGGACCCGGTCGGAGCCCGATTGCACGGGCAGGTGCAGGTAGGGGCAGACCTTGTCGAGGTCGCGCAGGGCGTCGGCGAGGTGCGGGGTGACGTGCTCGGGGTGCGAGGTCGTGAAGCGCAGGCGGCGCAGTCCCCGGATGGCGTTCACCCGGGCAAGGAGCCCCGGAAAATCGAGGTCTCCGAAACGGTAGGCGTTGACGGTCTGGCCCAGCAGCATGACTTCCGGGTAACCCCGTTGCACGAGCCCCTCGACCTCCCGCACGATCGCGTCCGGCGCCCGATTCACCTCGGGTCCCCGCGTCCGAGGGACGACGCAGAAGCTGCAGACGTGGTTGCAGCCCTCGATCGCGGTGACGTAGGCCCGCACGGAGCTGGAGTGCGCGACCGCGGCGTCAGGAACCGTGAAGGCGTCGGCCTTCCGATCGAGGTCGACGACCGGCCTCCCCGTGGCCTCCCGCAGGAGCTCGGGTACGCGGTGCAGCGTATGTGTCCCCACCAGCAGGTCGACGTGCCGGGCCCTCTCGAGGACCTGCTCGCCCTCGAGCTGGGCCACGCACCCCCCGACACCGATCCGAAGCCCCGGCCGCCCGGCCTTCAACTTCTTGAGGCGTGACAACGAATGGTAGAGCTTGTCCGCCGCCTTCTCCCGCACGGCGCAGGTGTTGACGAAGATGAAGTCGGCGTCGGCCGCGTCCGCAGCCGGCTCGTAGCCCTCCGCGGCGAGGAGGCCTGCGACCTTCTCCGAGTCGTTCACGTTCATCTGGCACCCGAACGTGCGGATGAAGAAGCGATGTTTCGCTTTGTTGATCAAAAGATCGGCCTCACGAGCGAAGGCTTTGATTGACCATCTCGCGGGCGTGGTGTCGGGCCGTATCGGTCACGGTCTCCCCTCCGAGCATGCGCGCCACTTCTTCGACGCGCTCCTCCGCCGAGAGCTCCCGTACCTCGGTGACGGTCCTGCCCCGCTCCACGCGCTTGCGAACCACGAGGTGCCGATCGGCCTGGGAGGCGATCTGGGGGAGGTGGGTGACGCACAGGACCTGGTGCTGACGGGCGATCCCGCGCAGCTTCCGCCCCACCACCTCGGCCACCCGGCCGCCGATCCCCGCGTCCACCTCGTCGAACACGAGGGTGAGGTCGCGCGCGTCGAGGCTCGCCACCGACTTCAGGGCCAGCATGATCCGGGACAGCTCTCCGCCCGAGGCGATGCGGGCCAGCGGCCGGAGCTCTTCGCCGGGGTTCGGGGAGAGGAGGAACTCACCCCTCTCGAGCCCGCGCTCCATCCAGGTCGAGGGGTCGCCGCCGTCGGCCGCAACCGCCTCGGGCTCGAAGCGCACCGCGAAGCGCGTCCGTTCCATGGCCAGCAGCTTCATCTCGGCCTGCACCTTCTTCTCCAGCTCGTGCGCCGCGGCCCGGCGCCGGCGCGAGAGGTCGAGGGCGCGGGCGAGGTACTGGGCCGCGAGGGCGGACCGCTGTCCCTCGAGCGCCCGCTCCTGCTCCTCCGGCGTGCCCAGGCCCCGAAGCTCCTCCCGGCAGCGCGCGCCGAAGGCGAGCACCTCCTCGGCGGTCGACCCGTACTTCTTCTTGAGACGCTCGATGAGAAGGAGGCGTGACTCGATCTCGTCCAACCGGCCGGGAGTGACCTGCAAGGTCTCCCGGTAGTCGCGGAGGAAGAGCGACAGGTCCTCGAGCTGGGCCCGCACCGAGGCGCGGGCCTCGAGGTGCGGACCAAAGGCGGGGTCGATACCCGCCAGCTCCTCGACCCGGCGGTAGACGTGGCCCAGCCGGCTCACCACCGCGTCTTCGTCCTCGTAGAGGAGGCCGTAGGCCTCGCCGGCCAGGGTGGCCAGGCGGCCCGCGTTGGCCTGCAGCGTCTTCTCGCGACGGAGGGCCTCCTCCTCGCCGGGCATGAGGCCGGATTTCTCGATCTCGGCCGCCTGGAACTCCAGCATCTCGCGGCGCCGCTCGCCTTCGCGCCGGTCCCGGCGCAGACGCTCGAGCGCGGCCTCGACCTCACGCAGCCGGCGGAAGCTCTCCGCCAGGGGTCCCCGCTCGCCGAGCCCCGCGTAGTCGTCGAGGAGGTCGAGGTGGGTCTCGGGATCGAGAAGGCCCTGGGGCTCGTGCTGGCCGTGGATGGCGGCGAGGAGCGGCGCCAGCTCGCGCAGCACCGACACGGGCACGAGCCCGCCGTTCACGGTGGCCCTGCCCTTGCCGCTCGCCTGCACCTCGCGCCGGATCACCAGGTCGTCCCCGTCGGACGGCAGCCCGTGGGCTTCCAGGAAGCTCCGGGCCCCGGCCGCGTCGAAGATCGCCTCGGCGCTGGCCCGCTCCTCGCCGGTGCGGACGAGGTCCGAGGACGCGCGCTCGCCGAACAGCAAGCCCAGCGAATCGATGACGATCGTCTTGCCCGCCCCGGTCTCGCCGGTAAGGACGGTCAGCCCGGGCCCCAGCTCGATCTCGAGAGAGGGGATGAGCGCGATGTTATTGATTTTGAGCAACTTAATCATTGAGATCCGGCACCCGGCGAGGATACCACAGGCCCGCGCAGGCTGTAAATGCATGATGGCTCAACGATAGGCCCTGCGGGGACCGCCCTGCCGTCGGCATTGACAACCACAAGCTATTGTGGCATCCTCAATCGGTAGCACTATTTAGAGAGGCGCTCTGCATGGTCATGTCCCTCCCCCTCCTGGCCCAGACGAGCGGTTTCTCCGGGGGGGTTGGGGGCTTGGTGGCGCGCAGCGGTTCCGTCGCCAAGGTCGTCCTGTTCCTGCTCGTCCTCTTCTCGCTCATCTCCTGGGGGATCATCATCTATAAGGGCATGGCCCTGCATCGCGCGCATGCACAGTCCGAAACATTCCTCCAGGTCTTCCGCAAGAGCAACAAGTTCTCCGAGGTCAACGCGGTCTGCGTCCAGCTGCGAGGCAGCCCTCTCGTGGGCGTCTTCCAGGCCGGTTATGTCGAGGTCAACCAGCAGATCAAGGGGAGCGCGGCGCCGGGGGCCGCGGCACCCCGGCCCACCGTGAAGAGCCTGGAGTCCCTCTCCCGCTCGCTCGCGCGCGCGGCGACGGTAGAAGTCACGCGCCTCGAGCGGCGCCTGAGCTTCCTCGCCACCACCGCGAGCGTCACCCCGTTCATGGGGCTCTTCGGCACCGTCTGGGGGATCATGACCGCGTTCGACGACATCGGCCGCATGGGCTCGGCCAACCTCGCGGTCGTGGCCCCCGGCATCTCCGAGGCGCTCATCACCACCGCCGCCGGTCTCGGGGCCGCCATCCCGGCCGCGGTCTTCTTCAATTACTACTCGAGCCGGGTGCGCGTGCTGACCGCGATGATGGACGACTTCGCCATGGAATTCCTGAACATCGTCGAGCGCAACTTTACGTGAGCCGCGGGGGGGTCGACGAATAGATGGCGATGCCCGCGGGGAGCGGCGGAGGGCAGGGCCGGTCCGGAATCCTCTATCGTGGCCTGCGGCGGGCGGGCACGCCCATGATGGGCGAGATCAACGTCACCCCCCTCGTTGACGTCGTCCTCGTGCTTCTGCTGGTCTTCATGGTCACCGCGCCCATGATGAGCCGCGGGATCGACGTCTCGCTGCCCCAGGCCAACCAGCCGCAGATCGCCCCCGAAGACCGCCTCACCGTCTTCGTCAACGCGAAGGGGACGATTTTCCTCGGCGACAAGGCGGTCAACATCGTCTTACTGGAGGAGGAAGTGCGGGGCAGGATCGCCGGCCGAACGGAGAAGGTCGTCTACCTCCGGGCCGACGAGGGCCTGCTCTACGGCAAGGTGATCGAGGTGGTGGACAAGCTCAAGCGGGCCGGGGTGGAGCGGATCGGGTTCGCCTACGTCCTGCCCGGCGAGGCCAAACGGTGAACGATCCGGTCGACCGGGTCATCGTCGAGCGCGCGCGGATGGACGCGGGCTTCCCCGGCGGCCTCCTGGTCTCGCTGGTCGTCCACTTCGTGCTGGCGGGGGTTGCGGTCGCGGGCCCGCTCCTCTTCTCGCCCAAGCCGATCATCGCCGTCGCAGACGGCTTCTTTGTGCCGCTCCCCCGCGGCGTTGGCAACCCGGTCCCCGTTCCCGAGACGAAGACCGAGGCAGCCGCTCCCGCGGTCGAGCCGCCGAAGGTCCTGAAGCCGCCCAAGGACGAGCCACGCCCCTCGACCAAGGCCGTGCCGGAGCTGGACCCGCGCAAGACCCACAAGAAGACCGAGAAGCCCGAGCCGGCACGGGCTCCTGCCGCCAACTCGGAAGCAAGGTCGACGGGCGGTGCCACTCCCGGCCTCGCCCTCGGCCCCTTGGGTCCGGGCGTTCCGGAGGGAACCGACTCCGGGGGCGACTGGTACCTGGCCAGCGTGCAGCAGAAGATCTGGATGATCTGGAACCAGCAGATCAAGTCCGGCTTCACCCAGCCGGTGGCCGTCACCTTCACCATCCTCGCGGACGGCAGCCTCGCCGAGGTGCACGTCACGCAATCGAGCGGGGCGTCGTTGCTGGACCTGGCTGCCCAGCGGGCCATCTATTCCGCCGCGCCCTTCGCCCCCCTCCCCAGGAGCTATGACACGACCCGAAAGACGATCCAGGCCGTCTTCAGGCCGACTTCTTAGGGCGGGCCTCGCCCTCTCTGCGGCCCTCCTCTGCTCCGGGGAGCCGGGGGCAGCCCAGCAGGCCGAGATTTCCAAGATCATCATTGGCGGGGAGGCCCCTCGGTTCGCGATCCCCCCCTGCGTCCCCAGAAAGCCCGACCCGGCCACCACCGAGGCCTGCGGCACCATGCAGACGGTGCTCCGCAACGACCTCGAGTTCGAGGGGCTCTTCCAGTTCGTGCCGGAGAACCTGCTCGCCGCCCTCCCCGCCCAGAACCCCGACGCGCCGAACTTCACCGACTGGCAGGGCATCGGCGCGAAGTACCTGGTGGTCACGCGGGCCGAGCTGTCGGGTGGCGACCTGACCGTCGAGGTGCGCGTGTTCTTCGTGGACTCGGGCCAGACCATCCTGGCCAAGCGCTACTCGGGAAAGGCCGACAGCCCGCGGATCTTCGCCCACCAGGCCTCGGACGACATCATGACCCTCACCCAGTACCGGGGGGTGGCCCGCACCCGGATCGCCTTCACCTCCGATCGCGACGCCGGCGCCGACCGCAAGGGGGTCAAGGAGCTGTACATCGCGGACTACGACGGCTTCAACCCGCGCAGGGTCACGGTCAACGGCTCCCTCAACATCCTGCCCGCCTGGAGCCCCGACGGGCGGTCCCTGGCCTACGTCTCCTACCGGCAGGACCGCACGCCGATGATCTTCCTGGCCCACATCTTCGAGGGGCGGAGCATCGCCAACCTGACGGGCGAGAAGAACAACAACCAGGCCTTCGCACCGTCCTTCAGCCCGGACGGCAAGCGCATCGCCTACGCGAGCAACCGAGCGGGCAACATGGACGTCTGGGTGGCCAACGCGGACGGCAGCAGCCCGCGGCGGCTCACCAGCGGCGCCTCCCAGGAGACCGCGCCCTGCTGGAGCCCCACCGGCCAGGAGATCGCCTTCACCTCCGACCGCACCGGCAGCCCGCAGATCTACCTCATGGACGCGGACGGGCTCAACGTGCGGCGACTCACCACCGTGGGCAGCTACAACGACGCCCCCGCCTGGAACCCCTCCAAGCAATTCAGCGAGATCGCCTACACCGCGCGCCTGGAGGCGGGGGGCTTCGACATCGCGGTCATCGACCTGGCCAGCCGCCAGGTGCGGCAGCTCACCCAGGGGCGCGGGAGCTGCGAGTACCCGTCCTGGGCGCCCAACGGCCGCCACCTGGTCTTCTCCTGCGACCGGGGCAACCGGAAGTGGGAGATCACGGTCTCCGACCGCATGGGTACCGTCCTGCGCACGTTGTCCACCGGCCCCGGCAACAACGTGCAGCCCGACTGGGGGCCCTAGCGCGTGGGCAGGGAAAGGGTGGGGGGGTCGATGAAAGAAAATGGCGGAGCGGTCGATGAAGGAGGTCTCATGAAGCGTCACCCGTTCGTGCTGGTTTTCCTGGTGACCACGTTCGCTGCCTGTACCAGTCACCACCGGCCGCCGGCGCTCGCCGGCGCCGCGGGCGGGAACGGCGGGGGGTCGGGCGACCGGGCCGCGTCCTCGCGGGCGACCCAGAGGCTCGACCCCGGTCAGGACGTGCAGGTCCTTCGCGATGACTCGACATCTGCCCAGGACTTCCCGCTCTCCGAGCCCTCCGGGGAGGGCGGGCCCCTCGCCGACATCCACTTCGACTACGACCGGGCCGTCCTCACCGACGAGGCGCGGGCCGCCCTCGAGAAGCACGCCCTCTGGCTGCAGAGTCACCGCGAGGCCAAGGTCACGGTCGAAGGGCACTGCGACGAGCGCGGCACCACCGAGTACAACCTCGCCTTGGGCGAGCAGCGAGCCCGGGCCGCCCAGGAATACCTGGTCAGCCTGGGAGTCGCGGGGGCGCGCCTGCGAACGGTCTCCTACGGCAAGGAGCGCCTCCTCGACACCACGGGGACCGAACAGGCGCGGGCGAAGAACCGGCGCGCGCACTTCGCGGTCTCGCGCTGAGCGCGGCCCTCTGCGGACCGGGGCGGCCCCCCCTCTGCTATGATGCGGCCGTCGTTCCTCGATGGACCGGAGCGGGAGGTTTCAGAGAGTGATGCGTCGATTCGCGGTGGCCGCCTTCTTGCTGGCCCTCGCGGCCCCCGCCGGGGCCGCGAGCAAGGAGATCGAGCGGTTGCAGATCCAGATCGCGGGCCTGCAGGTCCAGCTGGCGGACCTGCAGCGATCCGCGGAGGAGACGCAGCGCGAGGTCCGGAGGCTCAACGAACAGCTCGCCGATCAGGGCGCGAGCTTCCGCAAGACGCTCGCGGACCAGCGGGTCCAGGAAGAGGCGATCGCGGCCGCCCTGAAGGACCTCTCTGACCGCCTGGCCGAGATCCACGAGGGCTATCAGGCCCTGAAGGCCACGCTTCCGCCCGCCTCCGAAACTCCGTCAGGCTCCATCCAGCCCGGGGCGGGGACCACGGCCGGGAGTCCGCCTCAAGCGGGCGTCCCCAACGCGCCCGCCCCTGCCCCTGCTCCGGCGCCCCGCGAGCTCTACACCCAGGCTTATGCGGACTTCGCGCGGGGCAACTACGACCTCGCGATCGCGGGCTTCACCGAGTACATCAAGGCCTACCCGGCCACCGACTTCACCGACAACGCGCAGTACTGGATCGGCGAGTGCCTTTACGGCAAGAAGCAGTTCGCCGAGGCCATCGAGGCCTGGAACACCCTCTTCCGCGACTACCCCTCGAGCGACAAGCTTCCCGACGCCCGGGTCAAGAAGGGGATGGCGCTCGAGAAGCTGGGGCGCCGCAGCCAGGCCCTGGTGGAGTACCGCTACGTGGTGGATCGCTTCCCCAACACCCAGGCTGCGCGCATCGCGCGCGAGAGACTGAACCCCTGAGCGGCGGACGCCCCGCGCGTCCCCTGGAGAGGAAGGCAGCATGGCCAGCGTCAACAAAGTCATCCTGATCGGCAACCTCGGCCGGGACCCCGAGATCCGCTACACCCAGGCCGGCGACCCGATCGCGAACTTCTCCCTCGCCACCAGCGAGAACTGGACCGACAAGAGCGGCCAGAAGCAGGAGCGGACGGAATGGCACCGGGTCGAGGTGTTCGGCAAGACCGCCCAGGTAGTGCGCGACTACTGCACGAAGGGAAAGCAGGTCTATCTCGAGGGCAGCATCCGCTACGACGAGTGGACGGACAAGGACGGGAACAAGAAGTACATGACCAAGATCCGGATCAGCGGACCCGGCTCGCGGCTCGTGCTCCTGGGTGGGCGGGGCGAGGGCGGTCCGGCCCGTGGGGGGCCGGCTGCCCCCGAGGCGCCCGCCGCCGCCGAGGAGTTCCACGCCTCCGACGACGACGTGCCCTTCTAGGTCCCGGGAGGCGCCGCGGTTCGGAGTCGATCGCGCACCGCCATGCCCACGATTCTCGCCGTCGAGCGCTTCCTGGCGCCCCACCGCTATCCCCAGGACGAAGTCTCGCGCTGCGTGAGGGAGTGGCTGGAGGAGGACGCGTCGGCGGCCTCGGCGCGGCTGCTCGCGGTGTACGGGTCGGCCGGGGTCAAGACGCGGGCGAGCGTCGTCCCCATCGAGGAGGTCTTCCGCCCCGGGGACTTCGAGACCCAGAACGACCGCTACCGCGAGATTGCTCGCGCGGCCGGGATCGACCTCGCGCGACGGACCCTCGAGGCGGCCCGGCTCGCTCCCTCCGAGATCGACCTGCTGGTCAGCGTGTCCTGCACCGGCTTCATGATCCCGGCCCTGGACGCCTACGTGGCCGACGTCCTCGGCATGGGGCCGCGCCTCGCCCGCCTGCCCATCACCGAGAGCGGTTGCGCGGGGGGCGTGGTCGGGCTCGCCCGGGCCGGCGACTACCTGGCCGCCCACCCCGACCGGGCGGCCCTCCTCCTGGCCCTGGAGTTCTCGAGCCTCACCTTCCAGCGCTGGGACCGCTCGGCGACCAACGTGGTCTCGACCGCGATCTTCGGGGATGGGGGGGCGGCGGTGGCCCTGGTTGGCCCCGCGCACGCCCGAGCGAAGGGCCCTGCGCTCGCCCGCCTGACCGACGCGGACAGCATCTTCTTTCCCGGGACCACCCACCTCATGGGCTTCGCCCTGCGCAACCAGGGGCTCCAGATCATCCTCGACAAGGGCCTGACCCCGTTCGTCCGCCGCGAGCTGGTGGGGGCGGTCGAGGCCTTCCTGAAGCCGCGCGGCCTCGGACGCCGGGACGTCACGCGCTGGATCCTCCATCCTGGGGGGCGTCGCATCATCGAAGTCATGAGCGAACAGCTCGGCCTGACCGACGAGGACCTCGCTCCCACCGAGGCCGTGCTAGCGGAGCATGGGAACATGAGCTCCGTGACCATTCTCTATGTGCTCGACGAGGTCCTGCGCCGGCACCGGCCGCGAGCGGGCGAGCGGGGCGTGCTGGGCGCTTTCGGGCCCGGCTTCTGCGCCGAGTTCGCCCTGCTGGAGTTCCCCTGAGCCGTGCTGGGGACGGACCTCTCCCGTCGCGCCGCCGCTCCCGAGCTCCTCGACGCGGGCGTCCCCGAGGAGGAGGCCCGGCGCAGCCTCGGTGACCTCCGGCTTGTGAACCGCTGGCTGGGCGGGCGGCGGAGCCTGGGCGACGCGGTCCGCCCCTACCTGCGCGAGGGCGCCCGGCTGCTGGACGTGGGCTGCGGCTCCGCCGATCTGCCCGCCTTCCTCCTTGGCTCCTTTCCCGACCGAGTCACCGCGGTCGGGCTGGACATCAAGCCGCTTCACCTGCAGCAGGCCCCCCCCGAGGTCCATCGCGTGGTGGCCGACGTGCGGGCCCTGCCCTTCGGCCCGCGCTCCTTCGACGTGGTCACCGCCTCGCTCTTCCTGCACCACTTCGATGCCCCGGAGGTGCCGCGGATCCTCCGGGCGCTCTTCGACCTCTCCCGGCGGGCGCTCGTCGTCAACGATTTGCGCCGGGCCCGCGTACCCCTCATCTTCGGAAGGGCGGTCTTCCCCTGGGTCTTCCGCAGCCCGGTGAGCGTGAGCGACGGCCTGTTGTCGATCCGCCGCGGATTCCGCGCCGAAGAGTTGCGGGCCGGCTTCGCCGCGGCGGGCATCGAAAGAGTGACGATCCGCCGCCGGTTCCCCTACCGCCTGGTGGCGGTGGCCGAGCGCGATGGGGCGGGATAGTGTGGGGAGGTCGATGAAGGCGCGGCGCCAGACGCGCAGCAGCGCTTCCTCCCCCCTACGTGGGGGAGGATAGGAGGGGGCGTCGATGAACGATCGGGGGAGTCGATGAACACGATCCCTCGCCGCGACGTGATCGTGGTCGGGGGGGGGCCGGCGGGGGTGGCGGCCGCCATCCTGCTGCGAAAGCGCGGGCACGACGTGTTGCTCCTCGACGCCGCCCGATTCCCGCGGGACAAGGTCTGCGGCGAAGGCATGTCGCCCGAGGCCTGGCGGCTGCTCGACCGCCTCGACGCGGTCTCCGCCGTGCGGGCGCTCCGGCCGCACCCGCTGCGCGGAATGGCCCTGACCGCTCCCGACGGGACCACGTTTCGCGGCGAGTACGGCCCGGACCGCGAGCCCGGCTTCGCGGCCCCCCGCGAGGTCCTCGACCACGCCCTGCTCGGCTGCGCGCGCGAGGCGGGCGTCGAGGTGCGGGAAGGGGCGCGGGTCACGGCCCTTCGGCTCGAGGGAGGGCGGGTCGCCGGGGTCGACCTCGAGCACGGCCGCGCCTCCGAGGCCTGGGCGGCGCGGCTCGTGGTCGGGGCCGATGGCCGGCGAAGCCGCGTGGCTCGCAGCCTGGGTCTGCTCCACGAGCATCCCTGGCTGCGGAAGTTCGCGCTGCGGGGCTATTGGGAAGGCATGGAGGGCCTTTCCGAGTACGGCGAGATGCACGTGGCCGCGGGCGGCTACTGCGGCGTCGCCCCCCTGTCGTTCACCCGGGCCAACGTCGCCTTCGTCCTGGGACGGCTGGACATCCGCGGCGCGGGCGGGGATCTCGAGCGCTTCTACCGCGAGACCATCCGGACCCGCTGGCCACGGTTGGGTGAGCGCCTGGACCGCGCGAGGCTCGCCGCACCTCCGCGCGCGGTGGGGCCGCTGGCCCTGGTGGCCCGGCGCGTGTCCGCCCCCGGGATGCTCCTCGTGGGTGATGCGGCCGGCTTCTACGACCCCTTCACCGGCGAGGGGGTGACCCTCGCCCTGCGGACGGCCGAGATGGCGGCGGAGGAAGCCGACCGCGCCCTGCGGGCGGGGCGTACCGACGACCTCAGGGCCTACGACCGCCGGCGCGAGGAGGCGACCCGCGACAAGTTCCGCCTCAACCGGCTGCTTCAGGGAGTGGTCGCGGTACCGGAGCTGAGCAACTTCGTGGCCCGGCGGCTTTCCCGACGGCCCGACCTGGCCCACCAGCTCGTGGGAATCGCCGGCGACTTCGTCCCCGCTCGGACCGCGCTCGGCATCGGCTTCGTCTACGATCTGCTCGCGGGATGAGCCGCCTTCAGGGCGCGCGCCGGGCCACGATCCGGTACTCGATGAGGAGCTCGTTCTTGACCTTGACCACGCCGGCCACCGACACCGGCTCCAGGCCGAAGTCGCTGTGCCGGATGGTCACCCGGCCGCTCGCCGCCAGGGTGTCGCCCGACAGCTCGACCCGCATGGGAAGCGTGAGGGGGCGCGTCTCCGCCCGCAGCCGGAAGTCACCCGTCACCTCGATTTCCCAGGAGCCGTCGCTGTTCCGGTGCCCGCCGACCCTGCGCGAGTCGAAGCGCACCTCCGGGAAGCACGCCACGTCGAGGACCCGCGGGCCGGTCATCGTCTCCTGGATCTTCGGGACGTCCCCCGGAGGATCGCCGGAGCCCGTCACCTTCACCGCGGCCGCCTCGAACGTGAGGTTCACGGACGAGCGGGTCGGCTCGGCGGGATCTGCCACCACCTCTCCCGAGAACCCGAGAGCCGACAACTCATGCTCGTGCCCGGCGAACCTGAAGAGACCCGCCTTGCCGACCTTGATGGTGACCCGGCTGGCCGAGGCGTCGACCCGGAAGACCAGGGCCGCGGGGGGCTCGGGAGCGACGGCCTCGGCCCTCGGGCCCGACCCGAGTAAAGCCCCCACCAGGAGCCCTCGGCTGGACAATAATCGCGAGGCCACGCAAGGAGTCTAGCCCCCTGGGCAATCCGGTGAAGTAGAATTTCGGAGACCTTCGATGGCCACCACCTCCCTCGACAAAGGGCTCGCCCTGGATCGCAGGACCCTCCTGGCCATCTACCGGACGATGTACCTCTCCCGGCGGGTCGACGACAAGGAGATCCAGCTCAAGCGGCAGAACAAGATCTTCTTCCAGATCAGCGGGGCCGGGCACGAGGCCGTCCTGGTGGCCGCAGGCCTGGCCCTGCGCCCCGGATACGACTGGTTCCACGCCTACTACCGCGACCGCGCCCTGATGCTCCAGCTCGGTATCACCGCCTACGACATGCTGCTCGGTGCGGTGGGCTCCCGGGACGACCCCGCCTCGGCCGGGAGGCAGATGCCGTCGCACTGGAGCCACCCGAAGCTGCACGTGGTCACGCGCTCCTCCCCGACCGGAACCCAGTTCCTGCAGGCGGTGGGCTGCGCGGAGGCGGGCCTCTACCTCGCGAGCGGCCACGTCCCCGGAGCGCCCGCCCCGACCTTCCAGGGGGACGAGGTCGTCTACTGCTCGGGCGGGGACGGCGCAACCTCGGAAGGCGAGTTCTGGGAGAGCCTCAACACGGCCTGCAGCCGCCGGCTGCCCGTGCTCTACGTGATCGAGGACAACGGCTACGCGATCTCCGTTCCCGTCGAGGTGCAGACCCCGGGGGGCAGCATCTCCCGCCTCGTGAAGTCGTTCCCCAACCTGCTGGTGCGCGAGGTGGACGGCTGCGACCCCCTGGCCAGCCTGGCCGTGCTGCGGGAGGCGGCCGCCTGGTGCCGGGCCCGCCAGGGGCCGGCCCTGGTCCACGCCCGGGTGATCCGTCCGTACTCTCACTCGCTCTCGGACGACGAGGCGCTCTACCGGCCGCCCGCCGAGCGCGAGGCCGACGCGCTCCGCGACCCCCTCCTGCGTTATCCCGAGTTCCTGCTCGCGGAGCGGGTGGCCACCGAGGAGCAGCTGGCGGCTCTGCGCGCGGAGGTCGACCGCGAGGTGGTGGCGGCCGCGGAGGCCGCCCTGGCCGCGCCCCTTCCCGACCCCAGGACCGCGACCCGGCACGTCTACTCCGAGGACGTGGACCCGACTTCGAGCGCGTTCGCGACCGAGCCCGCGCCCGTGGGCGACCCCAAGACCATGGTCGACCTCCTCAACGCCTGCCTCTACGACGAGATGGCTCGCGAGCCGCGGATCGTGGTTTTCGGCGAGGACGTGGCCGACTGCACGCGCGAGGAGAACCTGGCCCTCGTGAAGGGCAAGGGCGGGGTCTTCAAGGTCACCTACAACCTGCAGCGCAAGTTCGGCTCCGAGCGGGTCTTCAACTCGCCGCTGGCCGAAGCCAACATCGTGGGGCGGGCGATCGGGATGGCCACCCGCGGGCTGAAGCCGGTGGTGGAGATCCAGTTCCTGGACTACATCTGGCCCGCCTTCATGCAGATCCACAACGAGCTGGCCCTGATCCGCTGGCGCTCCGCGGGGGCGTTCAAGTGCCCGGTGGTGATCCGCGTGACCTACGGCGGCTACCTGCAGGGCGGCGCGGTCTACCACAGCCAGTGCCGCGAGGTGCTCTTCACCCACATCCCGGGGCTGCGGGTGGTGATCCCGTCGAACGCCCAGGACGCGAACGGCCTCCTGCGCACCGCGATCCGCTGCGACGACCCGGTGCTGTTCCTCGAGCACAAGCACCTCTACCGCCAGACCTACAACAAGGGGGTCTACCCCGGCTCCGAGTACACGATCCCGTTCGGCAAGGCGGCGCGGGTCCGCGAGGGAAAGGACGTCACGATCGTGACCTTCGGGGCGCTCGTCCAGCGGTCGGTGGTGGCGGCGCGGCAGACCGCGCTCGACGGGATGGAGGCCGAGATCCTGGACCTGCGCTCGCTCTCCCCCTACGACTGGGAGGCCATCGCGGCCAGCGTCCGCAAGACGGGCAGGGTCGTGGTGGTCCACGAGGACAGCCGCTCCTGGGGCTACGGAGCCGAGATCGCGGCCCGGATCGCCGACGAGCTATTCGAGCACCTCGACGCCCCGGTGCGGCGTGTCGCCGCCCTCGACACCTTCGTGGGCTACAACCCGATCCTCGAGGACTCGATCCTCCCCCAGGTGTCCACGATCGCCGACGCGATCCGAGAGCTGAAGCGCTACTGACGCGAGCCCGGACCCTACGAATCGGCGGGGGCCAGGCAGGGGGCCAGCTCACGGCGCGCCAGGGCCTCGATCTCGGCCTCGGTCCCCAGCGACAGGCAGCGCAAGGCGACCTCGCGCGCGGCCTCCAGACGGACCGCGCGCAGGGCGGCCTTGACCCGCGGCACCGCGGCCGGCGTCATGGAGAGCTCGCGGTAGCCCAATCCCGCGAGGAGCACCGCCGGCAGGGGCTGGGCGGCCATCTCGCCGCAGACCGAGAAAGGCAGCGCATGGGCCTGCGCGGCCCTCGCGATGTGATCGAGGGTGCGCAGCACGGCCGGATGCAGCGGCTGGTAGAGGCTCGACACCCGGGGGTCGGTACGGTCCACCGCCAGCAGGTACTGGATGAGGTCGTTCGTCCCCACGCTGAAGAACTCGACCTCGCGGGCCAGGAGGTCGGCGGTGAGGGCGGCGCTCGGCACCTCGAGGTTCAAGCCCACCGGCACGTCCTCGCGGAAGGCGATGCCCTCCCGACGGAGCTCGGCCCGGGCTTCCTCCACGAGGTCCAGGGCGAGCCGCAGGTCGGCGGGCCCGCTGGCGAACGGGAACATGATGCGGATGGGGCCGTGCAGACCGGCCCGCAGGAGAGCCCGGAGCTGCACGCGGAACGGGTGGGGGGATCGCCGCACGAGGCGCAGGGCCCGCTCGCCCAGGGCGGGGTTCGGGCTGCTGGGGCCGCCGGGCGCCAGTTCCTCGAGCCCCACGTCCCACGTGCGCACCGTGACCGAGTGGGGTCGCATCTGGTCGAGGAGCCGCCGGTAGACGTCGAGCTGCTGGTCCTCCGAAGGCCATTTCACGCCGCGGCCCAGGAGGTATTCGGAGCGGAAGAGGCCGATGCCCTCGGCCCCGTAGCTCGCCGCGGTGGCCGCCTCTTCCGGGAACTCGACGTTGGCCTGGAGGCGCACCGCCACCCCGTCGAGGGTCACCGCGGCCAGCGCGCGCGTCCCCTGCAGGCGCGCCTCTTCCTGCCGGTACTCCTCCTGGACCGCCCGGAAGCCCGCGAGGGTCGGTCCCGAGGGATCCACCACCACCTCGCCCTGGCCGCCGTCCACCACCACCAGGCTGCCCGGGGGGATGCGCCGGGTGGCGTCCTTGAGGCCCACCACCGCCGGGATCCCGAGAGAGCGGGCGATGATGGCCGTGTGGTAGGTGGAGGAGCCCACGTCCGTCACCACCGCGAGCACGCGCTGCCAGTCGAGCTCCGCGGCCTCGGAAGGCGTCAGGCCCTCGGCCACCAGGACGAAGCTGCCGGGCAGGTGCTGGAGGCTCGGGGCGTCCGCCGAGCCGCCCAGGTTGAGCTGGATCCGGCCCCGCACGTCGTCGAGGTCGGTGCTCCGCTCCCGCAGGTAGGCATCCGTGAACTGGGCGAAGAGGGCGTGGAGCTGGTCGGAGACCGTCCGCAGCGCCCACTCCGCGTTCACCCGTTCTTCGCGGATCATCGACCGCACCCGGTCGAGCAGGAGCGGGTCGTCCAGCATCAACAGGTGGGCGTCGAAGATGTACGCGTGGGGCATCCCCACCTCGCGGGAGAGCCGGTCCTTGATGGCCTGCAGCTGGGCCCGCGAGGCCTCCACCGCACCCATCAGGCGAGCAAGCTCTGCTTCCGCCTCCTCGGGAGTCAGGACGAGACGGAACACCGGGGCGGCGTCGCGTTCCACGATCAGCGCCCGTCCGAGCGCGATTCCGGGCGATACCCCGGTACCCTTCAGCTCCACCGCCTCACCCTTCCTCCCCGAAGCCGCCTTCCACGAGGCTGACCAGGGCCGAGAGCGCCTCCGCCTCGTCCTCCCCGTCGACCGTCAGCTCGAGCACGGTCCCCTGCCCCGCCGCCAGGAGCAGGATGCCGAGGATCGACTTGCCGTCCATGGAGCGTCCCTCCCGGCTGGCCGTGACCCGCGAGCGGTAGCGGTTCGCGGCGTGGACGAAGCGCGCCGCCGCGCGGGCGTGCAGTCCCAGCCGGTTGCGGATCAGGACCTCCCGTCGGATCAAGCCGGCTTCTTCTCGAGGATCTCGCTGGCCACGTAGATGGCCCCTTTGCCCTGGTCGCGCACCGCTCGCGCGACCTCGGCCAGGGGACCCTCGCGCTGGCTCGTCAGCTTGATCAGCATGGGCAGGTTGACCCCCGTGACGATTTCCACCCGGGGGGACAGGTAGGGCAGGCTCAGGTTGGTGGGGGTCCCTCCGAACATGTCGGTCAGGACGAGGGCGTCCTCTCCGCCCGCCTCGGCCAGCCCTCGCTCGATGGCCTGGCGGCACACCGAGGCGTCGTCCCCCCAGCCGATGGAGACGGCCGCGATCGCGGGGATCTCCCCCACGATGGTCCGGGCCGCGTTCACCAGCTCCTCCGCGATGCGCCCGTGCGTCACCACCACGATTCCGATCATGGTTTTTTCATCGACCCCCCACCCTGTCCCTCCCCACGTCGGGGGAGGGGAACGCTCTTGTACTTCCGGTGCCGCCTGGTTCGGCCCCGTGCTTCACGCCAGCCTCAAGTCCCTATGGTAAACGCGAACCGTCTGGCCTCTTTCCCCGAGGACTGCCCCAAGGGCGTTCGCGATCATCACCGAGCGGTGCCGGCCGCCCGTGCAGCCGATGGCGATCGTCAAATAGCTCTTGCCCTCGCGCACGTAGCGGGGGAGCAGCCAGCCCACGAAGGCCTCGAGCCGGGAGAGCAGCGCCCCCGTCTCCTTCTCCCGCCGCAGGTAGCGCACCACAGAGGGGTGCTTGCCGGTGAGCCGCTTGAGCCGGGGGACGAAGTTGGGGTTCGGGAGGAATCGCACGTCGAACACCAGATCGGCCTCCGAAGGGACACCGTACTTGTACCCGAAGGACATGACCGCCACCACGAGGGGGGTGGCGGAAGAGCGCAGCTCGTAGTGCTCGCGGACATAGTCCCGCAGCCGATGGACGGTGTAGTGCGAGGTATCGAGGATGAGGTCGGCCATCTTGCGGAGAGGCCGCAGGGCTTCCCGCTCCTCGCGTATTCCCTCGATCACCGGCTGGTTCATGGCCAGGGGGTGGGGCCGGCGGGTCTCGCTGAACCGGCGCACCAGGGCCGCCTCGTCCGCCTCGAGGAAGAGCAGGCTCGCTTCCACGCCCTTCGCCTTGAGCCCGCGGTAGACCTCCGGAAACTGGCGCAAGAAACCGGGCTCGCGGATGTCGACCACCAGAGCGGAGCGGCGCAGCTCGGGGGAGCGGCGGATCAGGGTGGCGAAGGGGGGCATGAGCGCGGTCGGCAGGTTGTCCACGCAGAACCAGCCGATGTCCTCGAGGGCCCTCGCGACGTGGGTCTTCCCCGAGCCCGAGAGGCCCGTGATCACGAGAATGCGGGGCCGGAGGTGACGCGACGTTCCCCTCCCCCGACGTGGGGAGGGATAGGGTGGGGGGTCGATGAATACGCGGGGCCGGACGTCGCGCAGCCGCGCCCCCGCACGGACCACGCTCAGCGCCGCCGGCGAGAGGGACGTCGGGCCACGCGGGCGGCCCGGCCCTGGCCACTCCGCCGGGGGGGCCGCCCGCCGTGTCCCCGGGCCCCGGGGTTCGCCCCCTGCCCGTCGGCGGCGATGATGGCGTCTACCCGCTCCGCGAACCTCTGGGCGGCGTCGTAGCCACGCTCCTTCAGGAGCTGGTTGCGCGCCGCCACCTCGATGAGGATCGCGGTATTGCGGCCCGGGGCCACCGGCATGCGGAGGAGGGGCACCTCCACCCCCAGGATCACGAACTTCTCGTCGTGCAGGCCCAGGCGGTCGTACTCCTTGCCCGCCTCCCACCGCTCCAGGTTCACGACCAGCTCCACCCGCTTCGACATGCGGATCGAGGAGACCCCGTAAAGGTCCTTGATGTTGATGACCCCGAGGCCGCGCAGCTCCATGTGGTAGCGGGTGAGATCGGGGGAGGATCCCTGGAGGACGTCGGCCATCCGCTTGATCTCCACGACATCGTCCGCCACCAGGCGGTGCCCGCGGTCGATCAGGTCGAGGGCGCACTCCGACTTGCCGATCCCGCTCTCTCCCATGATGAGCACCCCGAGCCCGAAGACGTCCATGAGCACCGAGTGGAGGTGCAGCCGCCGGGCGAGCCGCTCGTCGAGGAACGAGGAGAGGTGCTTGATGAGGGGAGTCGATTCGGTGGGGGTGGAGAGGAGGGGGATGCCCGCCTTTTCCGCCGCCCTCAGGAGCTCGGCGGGCGGCTCCAGGCCCTTGGTGATGACGAAGCACGAGATGCGACATCGGCACAGCTTGTCCAGGATGGCCACCCGCCGCCTCGAGGTCAGCTCGCGCAGGTAGCCGATCTCGCTCGCCCCGACGATCTGGACCCGGCCGTAGCGGATGTAGTCCGTGTAGCCGGTGAGGGCGAGGCCGGGACGCTGCACGCGGGAGAGGAAGACCTTGTGCTCCAGGCCACGCGCCCCCGCGACCAGGGTGAGCTTCAGGCTCTGGGCCTCGGCGCCGAGGAGGTCGCGGATGGAAACCGCCTCCCCCTCGGCGGGGGGGGAAGCCCTGGGCGCGCGGCGCGGGGCCCGCACCCGCATCAGGCCTCGGGCTCGATCAGCCCCAGATTGCCGTCCTTCCTCCGGTAGAGCACGTTCAACCGCTCGGTGGTCGCGTCGCGGTAGACCAGGAAGCCCTCGTCCCGGCTCCCCACCTCGAGGGCGGCCTCGTCCAGGGTCATGGGCTTGACCGGGAAACGGCGGCTCCGCACCACCCGCGGCGACCCGTCGCGGCTCGGGGCCTCGGCCGCCCCGGGGAGGGTGCGGGGCGAAGCGCCCCGCTTGCGCTCCCGGCGCTTGCCCACGTAGCGCTGGGCCCGGCGCAACAGCTTGTCCATCACGTCGGAGACGGACAGCCCCTGGTCGTTGCTCCGGCTCTGCGCGGTCAGCCCGACCTTCTTCGAGTGGACACTCGCCTCCGCGATCTGCCAGTGCCGGTCGGCGGTCACCGTGACATGGGCGCGGGTGATCCCGGGCAGGACGCGGGCCAGCTTCTGCAGCTTGCGCTCGGCCAGGGTCCGCACCTCCGGCGGAACCTCCGTCTGACGACCCGTGAACTCGATCTTCATCGACCTCCCAGCTTATCCGTCATCGACCCCCACCCTATGCCTCCGATACATCGGAATGCGTCGGAGCTGGCTCCGGCCCGATAGGCAGCGCTGCATTCCGATGTATCGCCCCACGTAGGTCCTCTCGACCTCAGTGCACCGCCTTGCGCAGGTTGGAGGGAGGGATCCGGAGCTCCTCGCGGTACTTCGCCACCGTGCGGCGGGCCAGGGGCAGCCCGTCGGCTTCCAGCACCTCGGCTATCCGCGAGTCGGAGAGGGGGCGCGCAGCGTCCTCCTCCTCGATCATCTTCCGGATGCGGTCCTTGATGGACACGGAGCTGATGGCCTCGCCCATGCTCGAGGTAATGCCGCTGTGGAAGAAGAAGCGCAGCTCGTACACCCCCCGCGGGGTGTGCATGTACTTGTTGGCCACCACCCGGGACACCGTGGACTCGTGCATGCCGATGTCGTTGGCCACGTCGCGCAGCACGAGGGGTCGGAGGTGGGTGACCCCGTGGTCCAGGAAGGCCCGCTGGTGACGCACGATGGACTCCGCGACCTTGTAGATGGTCCGCTGGCGCTGGTCGACGCTCTTCAGCAGCCAGAGCGCGCTCCGCAGCTTGTCCTTCACGTAGTTCCGGGTCTCTTCGGAGCCGGGCTCCTTCTCGTCCAGCATTCGCCGGTAGGTGGGGCTGATGCGGAGCTTGGGGAGCCCGTCGTCGTTGAGCACGATCTTGTAGTCGTCTCCCTCCTTCACCACGAACACGTCGGGAAGGATGTAGGCCGACTTGTTCGGGCTGTAGCGGTTGCCCGGCTTGGGGTCGAGGCCCTTGACGATCTCGAGGTGGTGCGACACTTCGTCGGGAGAGAGCCCCATCAGGCGGCCGATCTCCGGGTACTGGTGGCTCTGGAGCTGCTTCAAGCAGTCGCGGACCATCACGTCCGCGGGCGAGCCCTCGAGCCCGAGGTGCTTGAGCTGCAGGCGCAGGCACTCGGTGAGGGTGCGGGCGGCCACCCCCGGCGGGTCGAGGGACTGGATCACCGTCAGCGCCCTGTCCACCTCGGGCATGGGGTAGGGCCCCATGTTCGCGATCTCCTCGAGGGAGGTGCGGAGCAGGCCGTCCTCGTCGAGGTTGTGGATGATCGCCTCCCCGATCTCCATGGTCAGCTCGTCGGAGGCCGTCATGTGGAGCTGCCAGAGCAGGTGGTCGTAGAGATCGGGGGGTTCCGTGAGGGTGTTCTCGATGGGCGGCATCTCCCGCACCTCCGAGGGCCGGGAGCGCCGCTCGAAGCCACCATCGTCGAAGTAGTCCTCGAAGAACTTCTCGACTTCGATATCCTTCAGGGGGTCTTCGGTCTTCTCCCGTTCCTCCGCCACCTCCTGCTGCTGGATCTCCTCCGCGGACAGCGTCTCCTGGACCGGCACCTCCTCGAGGAGCGGGTTCTCCATCACCTCCTGCTCCAGCACCTCGGCCAGCTCGAGGGTGGTGAGGGGGAGCAGCTTGATGGCCTGCTGGAGCGAGGGGGTGAGGATCAGGCGCTGCGAGAGGCGCGCCGAGAGCCCGAGCTTCTGCTGCATGGCCAAGGGCTACACCTCGGGCAGCCGGGAGCGCTCAGGCCGGGCCGTCGAGGTGGAATCCCTCTCCGAGATAGACCCGGCGCACCTCCGGGTCGGAGGCGAGCTCGCGCGGCGTTCCGGACCGAAACACATTGCCGTCCCTGAGAATATAGGCCCGGTCCGTGATTTTCAAGGTCTCGCGCACGTTGTGGTCGGTGATGAGCACGCCGATCCCGCGCCGCTGGAGGTGCGAGATGATCTTCTGGATGTCGATCACCGCGATGGGATCGATGCCCGCGAACGGCTCGTCGAGCAGGATGAAGGCGGGAGAGGTGGCCAGGGCGCGGCAGATCTCGAGGCGGCGCCGCTCGCCCCCCGACAGCGTGTAGGCGGGCTGCCGGGCCATGGCCTGGATGCCGAGCTCCTCGAGCAGGCTGCGCGCCCGCGGGCGCTGCTCCGCCGCGGGCAGCCCGAGCGTCTCCAGGATGGCGAGCACGTTCTCCTCGGCGGTGAGCTTCCGGAAGACGCTCGCCTCCTGGGGCAGATAGCCGATACCCGCCCGGGCCCGCAGGTACATGGGCAGGGCGGTGATGTCCTGCCCGCCGAGGAAGACGTGGCCGCGGTCGGGCCGGGCGAGGCCGACCACCATGTAGAAGGTGGTGGTCTTGCCGGCCCCGTTGGGGCCCAGGAGTCCGACCACCTCGCCCTCGCGGATCTCGAGGTCCACCTCCCGGACCACCACTCGGCGGCCGTACGATTTGGTGAGAGCAGCGGCCCGGAGGACGTTCGCGTCCGCGGGCTCAGGGCGTGGTGGCTTCAACGCTTCGGAGGCTCGTTCTGCGGACGTTCGTGCTTGAGGGGCCCGCCCTTCGGCGGGGCCGGCTTCGGAGGCTCCCGCTTGAAGACCGCCTCCGTGCGGACCTCCTCCTGGCCATCGATCCGGATCCTGTCGTCGCCTACGTGGAAGGTCAAAACGCGGCCTTCGACCCTTCGCTCGGGGTCCTGGAGCTGGACCTTGTCTCCCACGAGCACGAACGTCTCGTCGCGGGGCGTGTAGGTGCCCTTCGTGCCCGTGGCCTTCCGCGCCCCTTGCTCCACCTCCACGGGCTGCCCGGCCTCCAGGCGCTCGATCGCGGATCCGTCCGCGGAGAGCGTGACCACGGCCTCGGGGCTCTTCGTCCGGATGTCGCCCTGGCGGATCGCCACCTGCCCCGTGTAGGTGATCCGACTCCTGGCCTCGTCGTAGACCATCTCCTGGGACCGCGTCTCCACGGCCTCCGGCGCCTTCTGCGCCCCCGGCCGGGAGCGCGGGTGGAGGACCGACGCCACTCCCCCGCTGCCCGTGAGGCGCCGCTGCCCCGCCGCCGGCTCCTCCAGCACCAGCAGGGGCGCCCGCACCTCATCCTGCCCGGACCGCAGAAGCGCGTTCTCCCGATAGCGCGCGGTCCGGGCCGCCCCGTCGTAGTCGAAAAAGCGGGCCAGGAAGACCGCGGGCTCCTCGCGGGAGAGGAGACCCGGCCGCGATCCCGTCTTGCGGACGGCCACGGTGTGCCGCACGCCGCCCCGCGCCGACGCGCCTTCCTTGCGCGGCCCCAGGTCGATGGCTTCCGCCCGGAGGTCGCTCCCCTGCTCCTCGTCCACCACCCGGGCCTCCCCGGTGAGGAACAGCGTCTCCTTCGCGGGATCGTAGCGGGCCTTCCGTGCGTTGGCCCGCTGCCGGGCCTGGACGAAGTCCACGTTGCCGTCGAAGCTCGCCATGGTCATGGCACCGCTCACGGGGTCGACGAGAGCGTCCAGGGTCTCGCTGCGCGCCATCCGCGCGGGCGCGCCCCCCGGCCGCGCAGGCTCGCTGGTCAGGATCGTCCCGAGTTGGCCCTGGAGCGTCTCCAGCCGGCCCTGGTCGTCGAAGCGGAAGACGATGACCCGGGCCTGGAGGAGGCGCCGCTCGGGCGGCCCCTTCGGGACCGGGAGCAGCTCGAGATCGGCGTAGAGCGGGTTGCCCGCCTCGTCGTGCCCGCCGGAGGCCACTGCGTGCTGCAGCGTCCCCTGGGGACGGAAGCCGACGTCGAGCTTGCGGCAGGCCAGCCGCCGGCCACCCTTGCCGATCGGACCCCCCTTCGAGCCGGGCAGGATCTGGGCGTCCGCGGTCTGGAGCCGCACGTCCTCCTTGGCGAGGGCACGCGTGACCACGTCGAAGTCCCCGAGGAAGCCGAGGGTGAGGTGCGCGGCCTCGAGCCAGTCCGCCCCTCGCCGCAAGACCACCCCCCCCGAGAAGTCCATCGTGTCGTCGGAGCGCTGGGCCACCGCCCGGCCGGCCTGGATATCCGTGACGGGCTTGCCCTCTTCCTCGATTCGCAGCCGAACGTCGGCGAGGAGCTCCAGGCGTTGCGAGTGCGCCTCGTAGCGCGCCCCCGTACCGCGACCCGAGACCTTGCCCCGCTTGAAGCTCACTTCCTCGGCGCTCTCTGCGATCCCGTCCTGACCCCGGTAGTCGAGGGACTCGGTGGAGAGCTCGAGGCCGTCGTCGGTCTTCACGCGGACGTGGCCCCGGAACGAGGCCCTCTGCGGCCCGGGCTCGCAGAGGCACTCGTCCGCGCTGATGGCGGCGGCGTGGGTCTTGCCCTGGGCGACGTAATGGAAGGTCGCCTTCACCCCCTGGAGCCTCAGGCCCTCCTTCTCCTGACCCTGGGAAGACTCCGCCTCCACCAGGAAACGCTGCTCCCCTTCCCGAAAACTCCGGAGGACGAGGCCGGTGGAGGTGGGGCCCGACCCGGACGCCACCGAGGGCCGTCCGGTCGGGGGGGCCGCCCCCGGCTTGCGCAGACTCCAGGCCACCGCGGCCAGCACCAGGACCAGGAGGGCGAGGAGGGCCGCGCGAAGAGTGCGGGTCGCGTGGGGGGTCATGCGCGCCTCAAGGAATCATTGTACCGTGGGGCCGTCGATGACCTCGCCTTCCCCCGCGCCGGCTCCCCGGAACAGGCCGCCCTTGCGCCCCTCCTCCTTCGTCCTGGCCGCCGTTGGCGCGCCGGTGATCCTCGCGCCCGCGATCGCGCTGCTTTCCGGCCTCGCCGTCCCGAGCGGGGCACCGCCGCTCTACCCGCATGGCGACCACGCGGTGCTCGAGATCTACACACGCCTGGCCGCCTCGGGCGACCAGCGCCTCGGACCCTACTCGCGCTTCCACTTCCACCACCCCGGTCCCGCGCTCTTCTACTTCAGCTTGCCCGTCTACGAGCTTGCGGGAGAAAGCCACGAGGGACTGAAGCTCGCCGCGCTCCTCCTCAACGCCCTGTCCGTGACGGGCCTGCTGTGGGCCGCTCGCGGGCTGGGGGGCCTCGCCGCCTACCTCGCGACGGCCCTCGGACTGGCGCCGTTCGTGGCCTGGTGGTGGCCCGCGGGCTTCTTCTCCAACTGGAACCCCACGATCGCGGTGCTGCCTTTCGGTCTCGGCCTCCTGGCCTGGGGGGCCGTCGCGGCCGGCCGCCCCGCCTTCCTGCCGGTCGCGGTCCTCGCCTCCTCCTTCGCGGTCCAGGCTCACGTGGGCTGCACGCCGGTGACGGCAGCCGTGGCCGCCACCGCCCTGGCCGTGGCCACGATCCCGAGCCTGAGCCGCGCGCTGCGTGTTCCCCTTCCCGCCCCGGGGGCGTGGCTCCGGCCGGTCGTGATCGCGGCCGTCGTGCTCGCCGCGCTGTGGATCCTGCCCCTCGCCGAGCAGCTCGACCCGGAGGGAGGCAACCTGGGCCGCATCCTCGAGGTCGCGCGCCAGCGGCCGCACCGCCACCCGTCGCTGCCCGAGGCCGCTCAGGCCCTGGCCGAGAACGCGGCCGCGTTCCTCATGGGCGCCGCCGGGAGCCCTGAGACGAGCCGCTGGCTGTTCCCCCTCCTTGTCGTCGCCCTCGTCGCCTCTCTCAGCCTGGCTTGGCGGGCCCGCTCGGCCGCCGGAGTCGCCCTGCCCTTGGTGACCCTCGTGGGGATGGCGGCCGCCGTCTACTCGACCACGCGGATCCCGGGCTGGGCGCAACCCTACGTGGTGGGCTGGATGTCGATGCTCGGCCTTGCCGCTTTCGTCGGATCCGCGGTGGGCCTCGGGGCCAGCCCCCTCTTGCAGAGACCGGCGGTCGCCCGCCTATCCGCCGCCGCCGCCCTCGGCATCACCCTCGCACTCTCGGCGCTTGGCCTTCGTGACGTACGCGCACAGCTCCGGCAGCCGCCGGACCCGCCCGGCCCGCTCTCGGAATGGATCCGGCACCTGGCGGAGTCGGCGGCTCCGGCGCTGCGCGCGAGCGGTGGGCGCCGGACCCTCGTCGAGGTCGAGCGGTTCGTGCCGCGGGCCGTCGCCGTCGGCCTCATCCTCGGTCTCGACAAGGCCGGCGTCTCCATGGCGGTGAGCCCGTTCGGGCCATTCCGCTTCGAGGGCCGCCTGGCTCCCGATGGAACCGAAGACGCGACGCTCCGCGTCGGGGCGGAGAGCTCCGGCTGGACCGACCAGAAGGGGGCACGGATGCTCGTTAGCGAGGGGGGGGTGTTCCTGTACCTGCTGCCGCGTCGCCCGACCGACCCGCCCTGAGCTACAGGTGATGGTCACCCCCTCGCCCAAGGGGCCGCCCCCCCGACTCCGACCGTGCGAATGGTCAGGGCGCCACCTCGAGGAACTCCTTCCCGAGCCGGCCCATGTCGCGGAACTTGCGGTAGCGGCCCTCCACCAGCGCCTCGTGATCGAGCCTCCCCAACTCGTCGAGCTGCTGCTGCAGAACCGCGTCGAGGCTCCTGAAGAGCGCCTCGTGAGAGACGTGGGCGCCTCCGGGGGGCTCGGGGATGATCGCCTCCACGAGGCCCACCGCCTCCAGGTCCTGGGCGGTGATCTTCATCGCCGTGGCCGCCTCCTCGGCCCGCGACGGGTCGCGCCAGAGGATCGAGGCACACCCCTCGGGCGAGATGACCGAGTAGACGGAGTGCTCGAGCATGTTGACGCGATCGCCCACCGCTATAGCGAGGGCGCCCCCGCTCCCGCCCTCGCCGGTGATGGTCACGACAATGGGGGTGCGGAGCCCGGCCATCTCGCGAAGGTTGTAGGCGATGGCCTCGGCCTGCCCCCGCTCTTCGGCGTCGATGCCGGGGTAGGCGCCGGGGGTGTCGACGAAGCACACGATGGACCGGCCGAACTTCGCGGCTATCTGCATCACGCGCAGGGCCTTGCGATAACCCTCAGGCTTCGGCATGCCGAAGTTCCGATAGATCTTCTGTTTCGTGTCCCGGCCCTTCTGATGGCCGACGACGCACAGCGGCCGCTCCTTGTAGAAGGCGAAGCCGCAGACGAGCGCGGGGTCGTCGGCGAAGCGCCGGTCGCCCTTGATCTCGGTCCAGTCGGTGAACAGGGCCTGAACGTAGTCGAGGGTGTAGGGGCGGTTCGGATGGCGCGCGACCTGCGTCTTCTGCCAGGGGGTGAGGCTGGCGTAGACCTCTCGCCGCTTCGCGTCCAGCTCTTGGCGGAGCCGGCGTCCTTCCTTCTCCCGGGCAGGGTCACCGGGAAACGCGCCCAGCTCGTCGATCCGCTTCTGCAGCTCCACCAACGGGGCGTCGAAGTCGGCTTCGGCCACGGTCCTTATCGACCCCCCACCCTATCCCTCCCCACGGAGGGGGAGGGGAGTGTGGTTGCGTGCTCGGCTCCGCGTCTTCATCGACCCCCCACCCTATTCGCGCAACGCGACGCTCGTCCGCGAGAGCACCAGGGCGCCCGGCCCCAGGAGGGCCTCGACCTCGTCCCGGAGCACCGCGTCGGGTCGGACGCAATAATAGGAGCTCGGGGCCAGCGCGACCGCGAACGCCCCAGGACGCACCAACTCGAGGGTCACGGGGCATTCGCCTCGGTGCGAGCCGAGTATATCCCGGAGCCGCTCCCCCATCGAGCGGTCCCAGGTGGAAACCGAGACACGGATGGTGACATAACGCGCCTCGGCCAGCTTGGCCTGCTCGAGCGGCAGCACCTCCGAGACGAGCAGACGGGCCTTCCCTTCGTCGAGCAGCTCGGGCTTGCCCTTGACGAGCACCACGAGATCGTCGGCCAGACGGCCCGCCGCCTTCTTGTAGGTCTCGGGGAAGACCAGCGCCTCGGCGCTGCCCTCGAGGTCCTCCAGGAGGAAGCTGGCCATGCGGTCGCCCTTCCGCGTCTTGATGAGCCGAAGGCCAGTGATGATGCCGGCCACGGTGACCTCCGCGGCGCCTGACAGCTCGGGAAGCCGGCCCGTGGTCGCGTTGGCCCATTGCGCCAGCTCGTCGCGGAAGCGCTCGAGGGGGTGGCCGGTGATGAAAAAGCCGAGCGACTCCTTCTCGAAGGCCAGCCGCTCGCCCTCGCCCCAGGCCGGAGCGTCGGGGATTCGCTGGGGCGCCGTCACCGAGTGCTCCTCGGGCCCGCCCCTCGTCCCGAACAGGCTGACCTGCCCCTGCTCCTGGTCCCGCTGGTGCTTCTGTCCCGCCTCCATCGCCCGGTCGATGGCCGCGAACAGCGCCGAGCGCCGCGGGTCGAGGGAATCGAAGGAGCCGCTCTTGATGAAGCTCTCCACCACTCGGCGGTTCACCGCCTTGAAGTCCACCCGCTCGCAGAAGTCGAAGAGGGACCGGAACGGCCCCCCCTCCCGGCGCCCCTTGAGGATGGCCTCGACCGCGCCCTCCCCGACGTTCTTGATGGCCGCGAGCCCGAAGCGAATGTCTTCTTGAGCCGGGGGGCGCTGCGTCGCACCCCCCGGACCCCCCGCTCGCTCCGCGGGAGTGAATCCCGCTCCACTCGCCGCCCGTGGCTCTTGGCCCGTGACCTGCGTCGCACCCCCCGGACCCCCCGCGCGCTCCGGCGAAGCTTGCCCCCGAATGGGGGTGAATCCGCTTTCGCTCGCCGCCCGTGACACCTGGCCCGGGGGCTGTCTCGCACCCCGCAAACCACTCGGCGTCGGCGCTCCCATCCGGGGGACAACGGTGAAGAACATCTCCGACTCGTTGACGTCGGCGGGGAGGACGCGGATGCCCATCTCCCGGCACTCCCCGATGTACTGGACCATCTTGTCGGTGTTGGCGCGCTCCGAGGTAAGGAGGGCGGCCATGAAGTAGGCGGGGTAGTTGGCCTTCAGGTAGGCGGTCTGGTAGGCGACCCAGGCGTAAGCCGCGGAGTGCGACTTGTTGAAGCCATACCCGGCGAACTGCTCCATCAGGTCCCAGATCTTCGTGGCCTTTCTCTCGGGGACATTGCGGGCTCCGCAGCCGTTCAAGAACTGTTCCTTCTGGGTGGCCATCACCTCCGCGTTCTTCTTTCCCATGGCCTTGCGCAGGATGTCGGCCTCACCGAGGGTGAACCCGGCCAGGGCGGAGGCGATCTGCATGACCTGCTCCTGGTAGACCATGACCCCGTATGTTTCCTTGAGGATCGGCTCCAGGAGGGGGTGCTCGTAGGTCACCCGGGTCTGCCCGTGCCGGCGCCGGATGAAGTCGTCGATCATCTGCATCGGCCCCGGACGGTAGAGGGCGTTCAGGGCGGTGAGGTGCTCGAGGCGGTCGGGCTTGAAGCGCTTCAGGATGTCGCGCATGCCGTCGGACTCGAACTGGAACAGGCCGCTCGTCCGCCCGGCGGTGAAGGTCTCGTAGGTCTTCTGGTCGTCGAGGGGGAGGCGGTCGGGCTCGAGACGCACCCCCGCCTGGGCCTCGACCGTCTTCACGCAGTTGTCGATCAGGGTGAGGGTGCGCAGGCCCAGGAAGTCCATCTTCAGGAGGCCGATCCGCTCGACCCCCTTCATGTCGAACTGGGTGGTGATGTCGGCGGTCGTTCCCTTGAACAGGGGAACGAGGTCGGTGAGGGGCTGGGGTGAGATCACGACCCCGGCCGCGTGGGTGGAGGCGTGGCGGGTCGTGCCCTCCAGCCGCCGCGAGATGTCGATCAGCTCCTTGACCTTCGGGTCCTTCTCGTAGGCCTCCTTGAGGGGCAGCGACTCCTCGAGGGCCTTCGCCAGGGTCATCTTGAGGTCGAAGGGGATCATCTTCGCGATCTTGTCCACCTCGGCGTAGCCCAGGTCGAGGACACGCCCCACGTCGCGCACCACCGCCTTCGCCTTCATGGTCCCGAAGGTGATGATCTGGGCCACGTTCTCGCGCCCGTACTTCCGGGTGACGTACTCGATGACCTCTCCCCGGCGGTTCTCGCAGAAGTCGATGTCGATGTCGGGGGGGCTGACGCGCTCCTCGTTGAGGAAGCGCTCGAAGATCAGGTCGTGCTCGATGGGGTCGATGTCGGTGATGCGCAGCGCGTAGGCCACGAGGCTCCCCGCCGCGGATCCCCGCCCGGGCCCCACCGGGATCCCCTGCTCCTTCGCGTAACGAATGAAATCCCAGACGATCAGGAAGTACCCCGGGAAGCCCACCCGGCGGATCACCCCGATCTCCTTGTCGAGGCGCGCCTCGTAGTCCCCCCGGGGGTGCCGCAGGCGGCCCGCCTCCGCGAGGGGGCCTAGGGACTTCCATCGGTCCTCGAATCCGTCGCGCGTGACCTTCTCGAAGTAGCTGTCGATGGTGAAGCCGGAAGGGACCTCGAAGGCCGGGAGGGACGACGCGCCCCTGAGCGTGAAGTCGCACCGCTCGGCCACGCGCAGGGTGTTGCGCAGCGCCTCCGGGTGATCGGGGAAGACCCGCGCCATCTCCTCTGCGCTCTTCAGGTAGAACTCCTGGGAGTCGAAGCGGAAGCGCTCGGTCTCCTGGACCTTCCTGCCCGTGCCGATGCAGAGCAGGACGTCGTGGGCGTGGGCGTCGTCCTTCAGGAGGTAGTGGGCGTCGTTCGTGGCCACGAGGGGCAGCCCCGTGCGCTCTGCGATCCGGGTGAGGGCGCTCGTGACCCGCCGCTGCTCCTCGAGGCCGTGCTCCATGATCTCGAGGAAGAAGCGGCCTTCGTCGAAGATCTCCCCGAACTCCCCCACCGAGCGCAGGGCGGCCGCCTCGTTCCCGTTGCTGAGCGCCACCGAGATCTCGCTGCTGAGGCAGCCGGACAGGCAGACGAGGCCGCGGTTGTGCTTGCGCAGGAGCTCCTTGTCGACCCGGGGCCGGTGGTAGAACCCCTCCGTGTACCCGAGGGAGACCAGCTTGACGAGGTTGTGGTAGCCCTCGTCGTTGGCCGCGAGGAGGGTAAGGTGGTTGTAGGCCTCGGTGATCCCGGAGGCGGTCCGGTCGAGGCGGCTGCCGATGGCAACGTAGATCTCGCAGCCGAGGATCGGCTTGAGCCCCTTCTCGCGGCAGGCGTCGTGGAAGGCCACCGCCCCGAACATGTTGCCGTGGTCGGTGATGGCCAGCGCCTTCATCCCGAAGCGGCCGGCCTGGTCGACCAGCTCGTCGATGTGGCAGGCCCCGTCGAGCAGGCTGTACTCGGTGTGCAGGTGCAGGTGGACGAACTCGGGGGAGGTACCTTGTCCTGTCATCGACCCCCCACCCTATCCCTCCCCACGTAGGGGGAGGGGAATGTTGAATTCCGCTCGGCCCCGCATCATTCCCATTCGATCGTAGACGGAGGCTTGCTGGAGATGTCGTAGACGACGCGGTTGATGCCGGGCACTTCGTTCACGATGCGGTTGCTCACCCGGGCCAGGAGGTCGTAGGGCAAGTGCACCCAGTCCGCGGTCATCCCGTCCAGGGACTCCACGGCCCGGATCGCGACCGTGTACTGATACGTGCGGTCGTCGCCCATCACCCCCACCGACCGCACGGGCAGGAGCACCGCGAACGACTGCCACATGGATCGGTAGAGGCCGGCCGCCTTCACCTCTTCGATCAGGATCGCATCGGCCTCGCGCAGCGGGGCCAGCCGGTCCTTCGCCACCGGCCCCAGGCAGCGCACCGCGAGACCGGGGCCGGGAAAGGGCTGGCGGTACACGAACTCCTCGTCGAGGCCGAGCTCCAGGCCGACCTTGCGGACCTCGTCCTTGAACAGCTCTCGCAGGGGCTCGACCAGCTTGAACTTGAGGGCCCGGGGCAGGCCGCCCACGTTGTGGTGGCTCTTGATGACGGCCGAGGGGCCGCGGACCGAGGTGGACTCGATCACGTCCGGATAGAGGGTGCCCTGGGCCAGGAACTCGGCCCTTCCTGCCTTCTTCATCGAGGCCTTGAAGACCTCGATGAACTCCCGCCCGATGATCTTGCGCTTGCGCTCCGGGTCGGACACGCCCGCGAGCTTGGCCAGGAAGCGCTTCCCGGCGTCCACGAAGAGGACCTTCAGGTGGAGCCGCTGCATGAAGCGGCGGCGGACCTGGGCGGCCTCGTCCTTGCGGAGCAGGCCGTTGTCCACGAAGACGCAGGTGAGGCGGTCGCCGAGGGCCCGGTGCACGAGCAGGGCGGCGACCGCGGAGTCGACGCCCCCGGACAGGGCGCAGATGACCCGCCCCTTCCCCACCGTGTCGCGAATCCGGCCCACCGCGCCTTCGATGAAGGAGGCCGCGTTCCAGTCCCGGCGACAGCCGCAGAGGTCGAGAAAGTTGGCGAGGACCCTGATCCCTTCGGCGGTGTGGACGACCTCCGGGTGGAAGAGGATGCCGAAGAGGCGCCGGTCCCGCGCCTCGATCGCCGCCACCGCGTTGCGGCCGCTCGATCCCACGACCGAGAAGCCCTCGGGAGGCCGCACGATCGAGTCCCCGTGGCTCATCCAGACCTTGGTGGAGGGAGAGAGGCCCTGGAGAAGCCGTCCGCCCTTGGGCTCGAACTGGGCCGGCCCGTACTCGCGCCGGTCCGCCCGCCTCACCTCGCCCCCGAGCAGGTGGCTCATGAGCTGCATGCCGTAGCAGACCCCCATCACCGGCACCCCCAGCTCGAACACGCCGCGATCGCAGCGGGGCGCCCCCTTGTCGTGGACGCTGTCGGGGCCGCCCGAAAGGACGATCCCCTTCGCCTTCCGGGCCAAGAGGACGGCCCGCTTCGTTGCCGGGGGGAGGATCTCCGAGTAGACCGAGAGCTCGCGGAAACGGCGGGCAATGAGCTGCGTGTACTGCGAGCCGAAGTCGAGGATCAGGATCGTGTCGCGTTCCATGGACCTCCCGGTGGGCCGGGATTATACCCACCGGGGCGGACAGGAAAGGTCCGGTGATATAGTGCCCGCGTTTTTGACCTCCCGTGCGATCCCTGGCCTTTCTCTCTTGTCTCGCTTGTCTCGCCGTCGCCTGCGGGGGCGTTCGCCCTCCGGCCCCTCCGGCCGTCTTCCCCTTGAAACCCGCCTGGACCACCCCGCTCAGCGACTTCGTGGAAGGGGCGCTGGCCACCGACCGCCGCCGCCTGTTCGCGATCACCCGGGACGGGATCGTGCGGGCCTTCGAGCCTTCCACCGGCCAGGTCCTCTGGCAGTCCGAGCAGAGCACCGGGACGCTCGCCGCGGGCGAGGCCGGGCTCATCCTTCGCCTGGTGGACGGCACGGTCAAGAGCCTGACCCCGGCCAGGGGCACGGTCCGGTGGGAGGCCGCCTCCGGGATCGTCGGCGACCTGCCTCCCGTCCTGGACGGCGACCGCGTCCTGATCGCCGGCAAAGGCATGGCCGCCCTCGACATCGCTACCGGGCACGTCGTCTGGTCCGCTCCCGCCGACCCGACGGTGACCGCTTCTCCCGTGGCGGCAGGCTCGCGCCTCCTCGCCGGCGAGGAAGACGGCACGCTGCGTTGCCGGGACCGCGCGAGCGGGGTGTCGCTCTGGAAGCTGCGCACGGGCTCCGCCCTCCTCGCCCCCCCGGTGGTCGACCCCGAGCAGCGCCGCCTCTACCTGGGAACCACCGACCGGCGGATTCTCGAGGTGGGCCTGGAGAAGGGCAAGAAGGGCTGGGCCTGGAAGGTCGCGGCCGACGTGGAGAGCCCGGGGCTCATCCACGAGCACCGGGTCTTCTTCACCGCGTTCGACGCCGTCCTCTACGCCCTGAACCGGGGGAACGGCAATCTGGTGTGGCGAGCCCCGCTTCCCTCCCGGCCGCTCTCGGGACCAATCCTCTCCGGAGCGACCGTGCTCGTGGCCTGCCACGAGAAGGACGTGATCGGCTTCAACGTGAAGACGGGCACGCCGGTCGGAAACCTCCGGACCACCGCCCGGATCGGGACGCCGCCCCTCCTGCTCGACGGCCGGCTCTTCCTCGGCCTGAGAGACCGGTCTGTGGTGGGCTTCGAGCTGGCCAGCTTCAGCGCTACCCTCACGCCATCCGAGCGCCCGACCTCCCCGCCGCTCCCGCGGGAGTGACGCCCGCGCTCGCTGCCTCTGGTCTGGTGTTGACAACGCTCGCTCCCCCGTTAAACTACCGCCTGTTCGGATCGACGGACGCCCGTACCCACGAACTCATTCCGAGATTCAAGGAGCCTTCGTGATGATCCTCTTCAAGCCCTTTGTCCTGGTGGGCCTGGGAACGCTCTCCCTCGTCGGCTGCGGTGGAGGCGGGGTGCCCGAGTCCACGGCCCCCACCGAGTCCAAGGCCGCCCCGGCCGAGTCGAAAGCAGCGGCTCCCGCGGCCGCCCCCGGCTCCGCCGCCGTGGCCGGCAAGATCTCCTACGACGGGCCGCCGCCCGTCATGGAGAAGGTCAAGCTCAACGCCGACCCGAAGTGCGCCGCCATGCACAAGGAGGGTCTCGAGCGTTGGCAGATCCGCGTCAAGGACGGCGGCCTCGCCGACGTCCTGGTGTACGTGAAGAGCGGCCTCAAGGGCAGCTACCCTCCTCCCACCGACCCGGTTCTGCTCGACCAGCAGGGCTGCGACTACCATCCCCACATGGTCGTGATGCGCGCGGGCCAGCCCCTGAAGATCCGGAATAGCGACGACACCCTGCACAACATCCATCCCCGGCCCAAGGTCAACCCCGAGTTCAACCTCGGCCAGCCCAGACAGGGCATGGAGAGCCTTCGGGAGGGCGAAAAGGCCTTCACCAAGCCGGAGGTCATGATCCCCGTGGGCTGCGACGTACACCCCTGGATGCGCGCGTTCATCTCGGTCTTCGACCACCCGTTCTACGCGGTGAGCAAGGACGACGGGACGTTCGAGATCAAGGGCCTTCCGGCGGGCGAGTACGAGGTCGAGGCTTTCCACGGGAAGCTCAAGAGCCAGGCCCAGAAGGTCACGGTGAAGGACGGCGAGACCGCCGCCCTGAACTTCACATTCAAGGGCTAGGCCACCCGCGGAGCTCCGGAGCCCCCGTGAGCAGCCCCGTCGTTGTCGAGAGCCGTCCGGCGGTAGCCGACTACGTCGAGCTGACCAAGCCCCGGATCACCCTGATGGTCGTGTTCACGGCCCTCGTGGGGTTCGTGTGCGCGACCCTGGGACCGGTCTCCGTCCCGGCCCTCTCGGCCGCCCTCCTCGGCATCGGCCTCGTTGCCGCGGGAGCCAGCGCCCTCAACATGCTCATGGAGCGGGACACCGATGCCCTCATGCGGCGTACCCGGTCACGCCCGCTCCCCGCGGGGCGACTCCGCCCTGCGGATGCGCTCCTCTTCGGCCTCGGCATCACTTCCCTCGGCCTCCTCGAGCTCACATGGCTCTCGGGCTCGCTGGCCGCCCTGGTCGCCCTCGCCACCTGGTCGAGCTACCTGTTCCTGTACACGCCGCTCAAGCGCCGGACCTCGCTGTCCACGCTCGCGGGCGCCATCCCGGGCGCGCTGCCCCCGGTGATCGGCTGGGCGGCGGCCCGGCACTCCCTGGAGGGCGGGGCCTTCGTGCTGTTTGCGATCCTGTTCCTGTGGCAAGTCCCGCACTTCCTGGCCATCGCCTGGATCTACCGGGACGACTATGCCCGGGCGGGCCTGCCCATGCTCCCGGTGCTGGACCGCGAAGGCCACCTCACGGGCCGGCAGGCCGTGGTCCACAGCCTGGCCCTCCTGATCGTGAGCTTCGCCCCGGTGGCGGCGGGCCTCGCGGGAGGCGCTTACCTCGCGGGGGCGGCCCTGCTGGGCTTCGCCCTCACCGCCTTCGCGTTGAACCTGGCCCTCGCGCGGGACCAGCGGGCGGCGCGCGCTCTCTTCCTGGCCTCGGTCGTGTACCTGCCCGCGCTCTCCTGTCTCCTGCTCGCCGCGCGCTTGTGATGCCGACGCGGCTCTTGGTTGACCGTGCTCCGGGTCCTGCGGTAGTGTTCCCCGCACCATTCTCAAAGCAACAGAGGTGTCCCTGGCCGACGCGCCGCGCTGCGGCGGGGCCGGCTCACTGAACGAACGTCGCGCTCTCTGGAGGACCGGATGTCGAAGCTGCAGGGCCTGCTCTTCGGCCTGGCGACTCTCGTGCTGGTGGTCGTCGCCACCTTCCTCTTCACCAGGCCGTGGATGCCTCCGCTCCAGTCGGACCGGGGGGCGATCGACCACGCGATCTGGATCTCCCTCTCCGTCACGGGCTTCGTCTTCGTGGTCACCAACCTGATGCTGGGCTGGTTCGCCTTCCGCTATCAGGACCAACCGGGGGCCCGGGCGAGCTACTGGCACGACGACCCGCGCCTGGAGTGGGGCTGGACCCTGACCACCGCGGTCGTGATGTTCGTCTTCCTCTTCAAGGCCCTGGGCCTCTGGGCCCAGGTCACGTCCGCCGCTCCTCCCGACGCCTTCGTGGTGGAGGTGACCGGCCAGCAGTTCGCCTGGAACATCCGCTACCCCGGCCCCGACGGCGTCTTTGGCAAGACCGACGTCAAGCTCGTCGACCCCGCCGCCCTGAACTTCATCGGGCTCGACCGCACCGACCCCGCGGCCCAGGACGACGTCACCCTCCAGAACCAGCTCTTCCTCCCGGAGGGGCGCCCGGTGCGGGTGCGCATCCGCTCCCTCGACGTGATCCACAGCTTCTTCCTCCCCGACTTCCGGGTGAAGCAGGACGCGGTGCCGGGGATGACGACGGAGACCTGGTTCGTTCCCCGGCAAGCCGGGACCTTCGAGATCGCCTGCGCCGAGCATTGCGGCCTCGGCCACTACCGGATGCGGGGGCAGCTGACCGTGGTCCCCCCGGGCGAGCTCGAGGCGAAGATCAAGGAAGCGACGGGCGAGTAGGAGAACCAGAATGGCCCAGACCACCGCCGGCCACACCACCCCCGCCGGCCCCGAGCACGCGCCCCAGGCCTTCATCTGGCGCTACGTCTTCAGCAAGGACCACAAGGTCATCGGTATCCAGTACTACCTGACCGCGATGGTCATGGCCTGGGTGGCGGGACTCCTGGCCATGCTGATCCGGCTGCAGCTCGCCTGGCCGGAGAAGACCTGGCCTGGCCTCGGGCGCTTCCTGAGCGCCGGCTTCAGCGACGGGGTGATGAACCCCGAGTTCTACGCGATGCTGTTCACCATGCACGGCACGATCATGGTGTTCTTCGTGCTCTCCACGGCGCCGGTGAGCGGGTTTGGGAACATCCTGATCCCGCTGCAGTGCGGGGCGCGGGACATGGCCTTCCCGTTCCTGAACGCGCTCAGCTACTGGACCTTCCTCCCCGGCTGCCTCGTCATTCTCTCGTCCTTCTTCATCGGCGCGGGCTTCTTCCCCAAGGTCTTCGGCGAGGGTGGCGCGGCCGCGGGGGGATGGACCTCCTATCCCCCGCTCTCGGCTCTGCGCGGCGCGATCCCCGGCTCCCAGATGGGCCAGACCTTCTGGATCGTCGGCATGGTCTTCTTCATTGCCTCGTTCACCATGGGCGGCCTCAACTTCCTGACCACCATCCTGAACCTCCGGACGAAGGGCTTGTCCCTCTTCCGCCTGCCCCTCACCATCTGGTCGATGCTGCTGGTGGCGATCTTGGGGCTCCTCGCCTTCCCCGCCCTGACCGGCGCGTCGCTGATGCTGCTTCTCGACCGCCACTTCGGAACCAGCTTCTTCCTCCCCGCGGGCCTCGTGGTCTCCGGCCAGGCGCTCCTCGGCCCCGACGGGGCGCCACTGCACCAGGGCGGCTCCCCCTTGCTCTGGCAGCACCTCTTCTGGTTCCTGGGCCACCCCGAGGTCTACATCCTGATGCTGCCCGCCCTCGGCTTCACTTCGGACATCATCGCGACCTTCGCCCGCCGGCCCATCTTCGGTTACAAGACTATGGCCGGGGCCATGGTCGCGATCGCCACCCTCAGCTTCGTGGTCTGGGGCCATCACATGTTCGTCTCCGGGATGAGCCCCTACCTCGGCATGGCCTTCGCGGTGGGGACCATGCTCGTCGCGGTCCCCTCGGCGGTCAAGGTCTTCAACTGGCTGGCCACCCTATGGCAGTCCCGGATCACCTTCAGGACGCCGATGCTCTGGGCCCTGGGCGTGGTCTCCCTGTTCATCAGCGGCGGGCTCTCAGGGATCCTCCTGGGGCAGAGCGCGGTGGACATCCCCCTCCACGACACCTACTTCGTGGTGGCGCACTTCCACCTGATCATGGCGGGGGCCGCCCTCTTCGGGGTCTTCGGGGCCACCGCCTACTGGTTCCCGAAGATGTTCGGGCGGATGATGAACGAGACCCTGGGCAAGCTCCACTTCTGGTTCACCTTCGTGGCCTACTACTGCGTCTTCTTCCCAATGCACTACACGGGCCTCGCCGGCCACATGCGGCGCATCTACGACCCCTACCAGTACACGTTCCTGAAGGAGCTGCAGCCCATCAACCAGTTCATCACGATCAGCGCCTTCGTGCTGGGGACGTCGCAGCTCCTCTTCCTGGTGAACCTCCTGTGGAGCGTCTTCAAGGGCCCGAAAGCCCCGCCCAACCCCTGGAACGCGAACGGGCTCGAGTGGACGACGCCCTCGCCCCCGGGCCACGGCAACTGGCCGGGCGCGATCCCCGAGGTCTACCGCTCCCCCTACGACTACGCCGTCCCCGGGGTGGAGGCCGACCACGTGATGCAGACCGATCCGACCCCGGTCGGAGAACGGGACCCCCACCGTGTCGACTGAGGTCCTCGAAAAGAGGCCGAGCCACTCCGGCCCCGGCGTGCCCGGTGGGGGCGATGACCGCCCCGGCGGCGGCGGACCGTCCGGCCAGGGCACACCCGGCATCCTGGGGGACCCGGCCCTCTTCGGCTTGTGGGCCTTCCTGGGCACGGTCACCATGCTGTTCATCGGCTTCACGAGCGCCTACATCCTGCGACGGGCCTCCGCTGACTGGCAGCCCCTGGCCGCCCCGCCGGTGCTGTGGCTCAACACCGCGGTGCTCCTGGCGAGCAGCGCCGCGCTCGAAACGGCGCGGCGCCGGCTTCGGGGCTGGGACCTGGCGGGCAGCGAGCGCTGGCTGCTCGCGACCGGCCTCCTGGGCCTGCTCTTCCTGACGGGACAGTACATGGGCTGGCGGCAGCTGGCCTCCCGCGGGATCTTCCTGGCCACGAACCCACACAGCTCGTTCTTCTACGTGCTCACCGGGGTGCATGCGCTGCATCTGTTGGGCGGACTCGGGTGCTTCGCGGCCGTCGCCCGCCGCCTGCGGCGCATGGCCTATCTACCGGGCGAGGACGGCCTGCGGCTCTTCGCGACCTACTGGCACTTCCTGGGGGCCCTCTGGGTCTATCTGCTTTTCCTGTTGTTCGTGCTCTAGGCTGGAGGTGGAGATGATGCGGGGCCGACGTGCCGCAGGGGGTCGACAATGACCCACGACGCCGCCGTGATGGAGGCCCACTGGGGCGGAGGCGCCGCGCCCTTCGGCGCGAGCTGGCAGAAGACGATGATGTGGATCTTCATCGTCACCGACGCCCTGCTCTTCTCCGGGCTGCTCTGCGGTTACGCCTTCCTGCGCATGGCAAGCCCTGCCCCCTGGCCGGGCGCCCAGGAGGGCGCGTTCGCGATCCCCTTCATCGCCCTCATGACCTTCATCCTGATCACATCGAGCGCGACCATGGGCTCGGCGGTGGGGGCCTCCCGGCTGGGCGACCGCAGGGCCACTCTACGCTTCCTGATCCTCACGATCATCGGGGGAGCGGCCTTCCTGGGCTGCCAGGCCTACGAGTGGACCCACGTGATCCGCGAGGGCCAGCACCTCACGAATCACGCGAGAGGGGCGCCCTTCCTCGTAAACCCCTGGGGCCCCCCGCAATACGGCCAATCCTTTTTCCTCCTCACCGGTTTCCACGGCTCCCACGTTTTCTCCGGCCTCGCCATCCTGACCGTCACCGCGATCCGGACCGCCCTCGGCAAGACCCCGGCCCAGAACGTGGAGATGGCGGGCCTCTACTGGCACTTCGTGGACCTCGTCTGGGTCTTCATCTTCACCCTGTTCTATCTGCTCTAGACTGGAGGCACCCATGAGGGTCCACGACGCCGCCCACCCCTACCGGATCTACTGGATCACCTGGATCTTCCTGCTGCTGGTGACCCTCGCCATGCTGGGCGCGGAGGCCTTTCACATGCCGCGCTGGTTCCTGGTCCCCTTCCTCCTCGCCTTCATGATGCTCAAGGCGATCATGATCGGCGGGAACTTCATGCACCTGCGCTTCGAGAAGAGCAACCTGGCCCTCATGGTCTTCGCGGGGATCATGGTGACCACCCTGATCCTTTTCCTCTACATCGCGCCCGAGAGCCAGCACGTGCTGGACAGGACGATCCGATGAGCTATTCATTCATCGACCCCCCCTCCTATCCTCCCCCACGTAGGGGGGAGGGAACGCTGGGACACGTTCGGCTCCGCACTCTCATGCTCGTCGGCTTGGGGCTCGTTGCTCTTGGCTGGTTGCTCTACTCGGAGCCGGTCCTCGCCCAGTGTGCGATGTGCCGGGCCACCGTGACCCAGTCGCCCGAGGGCCGCCAGATGTCGGAGAAGCTGAACACGGCCATCCTCGTGATGTTCTTCGCCCCCTATCTCGTGTTCGGCACGGTGGCGACCGTGCTGTTCCGCGCCCGCATCACTCCTTTCGTGACCCGGTTGCTCCGCTTCCTCCTGCTGCCTCGCTGAAGCGTTCCCGTCGCATGGGCGTCTCCGACCTTCCCGTCCTCAACGCCGGTCTCAACGCGACCAGCGCCCTCCTGCTGGCCACCGGCTACGCGTTCATACGGGCGGGGCGCGCAAAGGCCCACCGCAACTGCATGGTCGCGGCCCTGGTGAGCTCGGCCCTCTTCCTCACCTCCTACCTCGTCTATCACTTCCAGGTCGGCTCTGTCCCCTTCACCGGCCAGGGGGCCCTCCGAACCCTGTACTTCGCGATCCTGGTCAGCCACACGATCCTCGCGGTCACGATCGTTCCCCTCGTGGGAACCACGGTGCGGCGGGCCCTCCGCGAGCGGTTCGACGCACACCGCAGGATCGCCCGGATCACGCTCCCCCTCTGGGGCTACGTTTCGGTCACCGGGGTCGTGATCTACTGGATGCTGTATCGTTAATCGACCCCCCACCCCATCCCTCCCGATACAATCGTTCCTTCCCCGACGACGAGACGCAACGCTGCCGGGCTCGGCGGGGGACGGTCACCGTCTCCGGCGGGGGACGCAATCCCTCGGGAAACCGCGCCGACGCAACGAGATCCATCTGGCACCTTGTGTGCACGGTCGTTGACCGTGGCGGAGCGGCGGGTCTACCATCCGAGGATGTCGGTGCGCCTGGCCGTCGGGCGGGCGGCCGCTCTCGCCCTCACCGCCGCCCTCGTGGCCGGAGGGGCGCGGGCGAGCGACCGCCTCGATATGCGCCTGCGCCAGGTGGAGGGTGCCTTTCGGGAAGGTGACGCCACTGCCCTGCGCCCCTCGTTCGCGACCTCCGGCAAGGTCCGAGTGGAACTCAAGGAGTTGACCGAGGGCCAGGGCTGGTACGCCTCCGGACAGCTCCAAGTCCTCTTCACCCGCGTCTTCCAGGATTACGCCACCCGCGAGCTCATGTTCCGGACGGACGATGTGACGGAGTCGACTCCCGGCACGGCCTTCGCCCGGGGGCGCTGGGTGCGTCGGCCTCGGCGCGGGGGCGACGACATCTCGGAGAGCGTGGTGCTGACCCTGCGCGAGGAGAAGGGCGACTGGCGCATCCTCGAGATCCGCACCTCGCGTTGAGCGACCCGAGCCCGGGCGCTCTCGAAGCGCCGCAGCCCGAGGCTCCGGAGGCCATCGCGGGCGCGCTCATCCCCTCCGATTCGACGGGCCCTCCCACCCCGGGCCCTCGACGGGGCGCGGGCCACGGGCCGTCCCTGGCCTGCGCAATCGCGGCCGTCCTCCTCGCCGTCGGTGGCGAGATCCACGTACGCCGAGTCGCCGAGGGTGCTCCAGCCCCGATCCAGGAAGAGCTGCGCGCCCGTCTGCGCGCCGCCGAATCGCGCAAGGACCGCCTGGTGGCGGACCTCGTGTCCGCCGCCGATAGGGTGGCCGCGCTCCCCGAGGCCCGGGCGGCCCTCGCAGGTGGTCCCTCCGCCCTCGTCCGCCTCTTCGCCCGCCTCGACGCGCTCGCCGCCGCGCGCGACGAGGGGCCAGCCCTTGCCGTTCAGGCCCTTCCCGTCTCCACCCTGGCCTGGACGGGGCGGGGGGCGGACCTGCGCGGCCTGGAGACGGTCGCCGGCTACGAGCAAGGGGTCTTCGTCCTGGCGGGGAGCGTGACCACGACCCTGGTCGCCACCGCCCCCGTTCGCGGCGCGGGGGGGACGATTGGCCTCGCGACCGCCGCCCTCCCGGTGCAGGTGCAACGCCACATCCGGAATCAGTACCTCTCGGACTACGACCTCATCGCCGGTCGCCAGCCCGGCCTCGAGGTCCGTTATCTCGACGCCCGCGACGACACACCGCACGGGCCGCCCCCCTCGGGAACGCTCGAAGCACCGCTCACGGCGCCCGACGGCCACCTGCTGGCGGTCGCTCGTGCGTCGGTCGCGGGCCGAGAGCAGCATCAGGACGCTTTGCGTCGTCTTTACCGCCGCGGCACCGCGGCCCTGGTCTGGCTGGCCATTCTCCTCTGGACCGCAGGGGCTCGGCGTCCTGGCCCGAGGCTGCGCCTGCTCCTGGGCCTCGGCCTGGGCCGGCTGGCCGCCCTGGTCCTGGGCTGGCCGGCCCCCGACCCGTCCTCACCCCTGCTCTCACCGGACTTCTACGCGTCGACGCTCCTCGGACCCCTGCTCGGAAGCCCCCTCGACCTCCTGCTCACGGCCCTCTGCACCTTCCTCCTGGCCGCCCTGCTCTTCGAACGCGCGCTCGCCCGGGCACCCGACCGCTTCCGCCCGCTGCCCGCCCTCCTGGGGGGGCTCTTCGCACTGCCCCTCCTGGCCGCCACGTTCGTCGGGATCGCCGACACCTGCGGGAGCAGCCCCCTCGACCTGGAGACCATCACCCTCCTGCCCCCCAGCGCCTCTCATGCCGTCCTGCAGATAGCACTTCTCCTGGTGATGGCGACCGGCCTCGTCCTGATCGCCAGTGTCCTCACCATGGGCGGTCCGTTCCCGCGCGGGTGGCGGGCGCGGGTGGCGGTCCTCGCCGGCGCCATCACGTTCTTCTTCCTCGCCGACGCATTCTGGCCACGCAAGGCGGTGAGCCTGCCCCTCGTTCCCGCCGTCCTTCTGGTGGTCCTCGCGTGGTGGCTCGCGGCTACCCACCCCGCCTGGCTGCCTCGGGTCCGCATGGCCTCGGCCGAGGGCCGAGCCGGCCTGGCGGTGGGCGCGGTCGGAGTGCTCGCCCTCCTGCTCCATCCCGGCCTGGCCCACTACGGCGAGAAGGGCGTCCGCCTGCAGATCGAGCGCGACCACGCCCCCCTCATCCTGCGCCAGCCCCAATGGCGGGCCTTCGTGCTGAGCGAGGCCCAGTCAAAGGTGGACGCGCTGCAGCTCCTCGAGGACGCCCCCGAAGGCCCCAACCCGCTCGGCCTCGACGAGCTCGCCTTCGCCACCTGGTCGGCCACCGACCTCGCCCTCCTTGGCTTCTCCTCCGCGGTCGAGATCCAGGACGCGGCCGGGGTCGTGATCAGCCGCTTCGCCCTCAACCTCCCCAGCTTCGAACCGCCCCGCGGCTTGCCCGCGGACGCCGGTTGGAAGGTCGCGCGAGAGCGGCTCAGCCTGTTCAGCGCGGAGCGAGCCGTCCTCCATGCCCGCCGGAGGCTGATCTATCACGGAGAGACCCACGGGGCGGTACACCTCTACGTAGGAGACGACCTCTGGAACTTGCCGTTCGTCCCCGGACGCGATCCGTACTCGCTGTTGTTCCGCTCCTCGACCGGGGCCCCCGCCCGCGACCGGCCGGTGGAGCTGCTGGTGTACGACACGGCCGGCCGGATCGCCTTCAGCTCCGCGGACCGCCCGCCGGCGCTCTCCCCCGACCTCGCCGAGCGCGTGCGCCGAAACCCGGCCGGGCTCTGGGCCACCCTGCCGCTGGACGAGCGCCTTCACCACACCTTCCTTTTCTCCGACGGCCAGTCCACCTTCGGCCTCGCTTATCCGCGCGCCGACGGCGGCCGCACCCTGGCCGGGCTCGTGGAAGCCTTCGCGGGGCTCCTGCTCCTGGCCCTCTCCGTCCTGTTCGCGCTCCTGCTCCTGCGTACCGTGCTTCGCCGGCCGAGTCTCACCCTGAGCTCCCTGCTCGCGACCGTGCGCCAGCGGTTCGCCCTCCGCCTGTTCGTGGCGTTCGTGGCCGCGGCCATCATCCCGGTGGCCGTGCTGGAGGTGGTGGTGCGGCGCTTCGTGGCCGACCGGCTCCTGCACGAGTCCGAGGACCAGGCGCTGGAGCGCGCGGCCGTGGCCCAGAGGGCGGTGGAGGACTTCGTGGTCTCCCGGCGGGGAGAAGCCGCCGTCCTGCAGCCGGTCACCGATCCCGCCCTGGTCTGGGTCGGGAGCCTCATTCGCAACGACGTCGACGTCTTCGGCCGCGGCCGCCTTCTCGCCTCGAGCAAGCGCGAGCTGTACTCCTCGGGCCTGCTCACCCCTCGGGTCCCGGGGCCGGTCTTCCGGGCCTTGAACCTCGAGCAGGTGTCCTCCCTCCTGCGGACGGAGCGGATCGGCAGCTTCTCGACCCTGGTGGTGTCGGTCCCCGTCAAGCTGGGGCGGGACGAGGTCGGCATCCTGTCGATCCCCCTCGCCCTGCGTCAGCGCGAGGTCCAGGCGACCCTCGATGACCTCGACCGGAACATCCGCCTCGCCTCGGTGGCCTTCCTGCTCTTCGCAGCCGCCCTGGCCCACTCGATGGCACGCCGCATCTCCGGGCCCATCCGGGACCTCACCCGGGCGACCCGGCGGGTGGCCGCGGGCGACCTGGAGGCCCGGGTCGGGACGAGCGCGCAGGACGAGCTCCGCGAGCTCGTGGAGTCGTTCAACCAGATGGCGGGTGACCTCGACCGCCAGCGGCGCGACCTCGAGCGCAGCAACCGGCTCGCGGCCTGGGCCGAGATGGCCCGCCAGGTGGCCCACGAGGTGAAGAACCCGCTGACCCCGATCCAGCTCTCGGCCGAGCACCTGCGGCGGGTGTTCGGGGATCCTTCACTGGACTTCGCGGCAACCCTGGCGACCTGCACCGACACGATCCTCCGGCAGGTGGGAAAGTTGAGACGCCTGGTCACCGAGTTCTCGGCCTTCGCGCGCCCTCCCGCCACGGTGCTTCAGCCCCAGGAGCTGGGGCCGATCGTGAAGAGCGCCGTCGCCCCCTACCTGCCTGGCTTGCCCAAGGGGGTGCGCCTCCGCCTCGAGCTGGACGGCGCCCTCCCTCGGGTTCCCGTCGACCAGCGGCTCTTCGAGAGGGCCGTCCTGAACCTGGTGGAGAACGCGCTCCAGGCGGTGGGGGAGCGAGGCGAGATCGCCGTGCGCCTGCAACGAAGCCCCGGCCGGGTGGAGCTCGAGGTCGAGGACTCGGGCCCGGGACTCGACCCGGAGGTGCGCAGCCGGATCTTTCAGCCGTTCTTTTCGACCAAGACCAGCGGCAGCGGCCTCGGCCTCGCCCTGGTCAAGAAGATCGCCGAGGACCACGGCGGCGGAGTCACCCTCGACAGCCCCCCGGACGGGCCGACCTGCGCCCGCCTCTGGCTCCCTACGGAGGACCGGCCCTAGAACCCCAGCCGTCCGCTGACGTAGCCGTAGAAGTGCACGGGGAACGGCCCCACGTGGCGGTGGAGGTCCGAGCCCCATTCGGGCGTCACGTATTTCGTGGTCCGCTGCAGGAAGGAGTGGAGGCGGGTTCCCTGAGCGTCGCTGCCCAACCGCGAAGTCGCCTTCGGGAGGCCAACCGCCTCGACGGCGCCGCCGAGAAGCACCACCATGGCCAAGCCACTTGCCAGTCGCGTCCGGTTCCGCGTCTTCATTCTGCCCCCCCGACGAGGACTTAGGCCCCAAACACCGAGAAACTGCTTTAGCTAGGATACCGCTTCATGTGGTCGGGGGCAAATGTCCCGTCGACCGGCCGACCCGAGCAAAGGCGTCCTTCACCACCTCGAGCGCCTTGTCCGGAAGGTCATAGGCGGGGAGCTCCTCGGGCGCGACCCAGGCCACCGCTTCCGCGTCGGAGGCCGCGCCGGCCTCCCCGGACACGTAGGAGCAGAGATAATCCAGGATCACGTAGTGGTAGCGGACCGCCCCCTCTTCCCGGAGGATGCGGTCGAAGACGGTGAGCAGCTCCCCCGGCTCGACCCGGAGGCCGGTCTCCTCCGCCATCTCGCGCACCAGCGCCTGCTCGAGGGTTTCCCCGAGCTCCACCGTTCCTCCGGGTATGACCCACCGTCCACGGAGCGGCTCCTTGCCCCGACGAATGAGGAGCACCCGCCCGCCGTGGATCAGCACTCCGCCCACGCCGACCGAAGGGCGCGCGGGCCGGCTCACGCGCTCAGTGAGCCTCCCCCGCCACCACGGCCGGCGGGGGACCACTCCGGCGGCGGAAGAGGCCGGCCGCGTGGAGCACGGGTCCCGAGAGCGTGTAGAGGCACGATGCCGCGAGCAGCATGATCTCGGGATGGACGGCGATGAGCAGGAACAGCAGGGCGATCCCGAGCACATTGATGTAGCTCCGGCGCCGCCGCAGGTCGATCCCCTTGAAGGACCAGTATCGCAGCGTGCTCACCATCAGGAAGGAGAGAGCGACCACGACCCCGAGCACGAGCAGGCCGTGCGCCCTGGCCTCGATCGCCTCCGGGAAGAAGTACACGAGGGCCGCGATCTGGCCCGCGGCCGCCGGGATGGGCAGCCCGACGAAGTAGCGCGCGTCCACCACGTGGCGCTGCACGTTGAAGCGCGCGAGGCGGAGCACGCCGCACATCACGAAGAGGAAGGCGGCCAGCCAGCCCACCCGGGGGACCGCCTCGAGGGCCCAGCGGAAGGCGAGCAGGGCGGGCGCCACCCCGAAGGAGATCGCGTCGGAGAGGCTGTCCAGCTGGGCCCCGAACTCGCTGGCGGTCCCCGTGAGGCGGGCGATGCGGCCGTCGAGGAGGTCGAGCACGATCGCGCCCGCCAGCAGGGGGGCGGCTTCCGCGAAGCGGCCGTCGAGGGTCTTGATGATGGCCCAGAAGCCGAGGAACAGGTTCCCGGTAGTGAACAGGCTGGGCAGGATGGATGCGCCGCGCCGGAAATGGCGGGGGCTGTTCACGTGGTCTCCTTCGGTTGGTCGAGACGAGGGTCCCGGCGGCCTTCGGGCCCCTGGCCCGGCGGCGGCGTCCCCCTCCGAGACACGCCGCCTCAACCGGGCGGCCGAGTCCCCGGCCTAGGGGTGGAGCGCACCCTCGCGGAACGAGCGCACGATCTGCTGCATCCGGTCCTTCACCTGGAGCTTCCTCTTCTTCAGCGTGACCTCTTCGACCTGCTCCTCGTCGCTCAGGACCGCTTTGTCGAGGAGGAGATTGAGGCGGCTCTCGTACTCGTGATGCTGCGCATCCAGCCGGCGGTATTCCTCGTTCTGCTTGAGGAGATCGTCCCTGAGCAAGACCGGGTCCTGGGACATCGGCGCCTCCTGTCGCTGTTTGAGAAGCGTTCTAGGTCAGAGGGTGCATGGTCGGGAAGGGCGGGTCGCGGCGGCTCCCCTTCCCAGAAGGGACGGTAGCACCATCGCCCTGGGGATTTCAAGGAGCCGTCGCGCGGGCCGGCGGCCCCAGGACAAGGACCCTTCGGGCCAGCACCAGCGCGTCCTCCCGCGGGTCGGCGTAGTAGTCGCGCCGAACCGCCAGGGTGAGGAAGCCGAAGCGCTCGTAGAGCGCCTGGGCCACCCGGTTGCTGCGCCGGACCTCCAGGAACACGCCTTTCGCCCCCCGGCGCGAGCCCTGCTCGATGGCTCGGGCGAGCAGGAACCCGCCCAGTCCCGCTCGCCGGTGCTCGGGGGCCACCGCGAGGTTGAGGAGGTGCATCTCGTCTGCCACCACCTGGTACGCGTAGTAGCCGACGATCCCGCGCCCCCGCTCGGCCGGCTCGAAGGGAGCCCGGAGAACGATGACGGCTCCTCGCGCGGGGTCGCCCATCTCCTCGCGGAAGCTGGACGCGCGCCAGGGATGGCTCTGGCAGCGCTGCTCCAGCTCCACGAGCGCCTCGACGTCCTCCTCGCCCGCGGCCTCGAGCAGGAGGGGCGGACGCCTCACGGGATCGCCTTACGGATGTCGGCCCCCCGGACGTACGCGGGTCGCAGGGCCTCCGGGGCCGTGCCCGCCCCGGCCGCGACCCGCGACGTCGCAAGGCGGCCGAGAGTCGCGGCCAGCCAGGGCTCCACCACCGGGAAGATGGCGTCGGGTTTCCCCGCCTCGATCCGCACGCGGAAGCGATGGGCTCCATCGCCCACGAACGCGACCCGACCCGCGAGACCGTGGAGGGCCGCCTCAACCGGGCCCACGCGATGCTCCCCCGCGGGGTGGCCGTCGGCGTCGTACACGCCCGAATACACCTCGTCGCGGAAGGCGTCGACGAGGGCGACGATGGTGGGGGCCGAGCCCCGGGCCAGGGCGGCCAGGGCCTCGAGCGAGGAGATCCCGACGCAGGGACGCGAGGCGGCGAGGGCCAACCCCTGGACCGTGCTGAGGCCCACCCGGAGGCCCGTGAAGGAGCCGGGGCCGGTCGCCACCGCCCAGGCGTCCACGTCCTCCGGGGCGAGGCCGAGGCCCTCCACCACCAGGGCGATCGCTCGGACCAGCCATCGCGAGTGGCTGTCCGCTGCCCTCACGCGCACCTCCGCTCGAGACTCGCCGTCCTCGAGCAGGGCGACGCTCCCCCGGGGAGTCGTCGTGTCCACGGCCACGATGCGCAAGGAGCTAGCTTATACTTCCGAGCTTGACCTTGTCCGCCCCCCTCGTCCAGACGCCCGCCATGCAGCAGTACCACCGGATGAAGGCCGAGCATCCGGACGCCCTGCTCTTCTTTCGGATGGGGGATTTCTACGAGCTGTTCTTCGAGGACGCGGTGGTGGCGGCGCGGGCCCTCGAGATCGCCCTGACCTCGCGCTCGAAGGACAAGGACGGGAACCCCGTCCCCATGTGCGGGGTCCCCTACCACGCCGGCTCCGCCTACATCGCCCGCCTGGTGAAGCAGGGCTTCCGGGTAGCCCTCTGCGAGCAGGTGGAGGATCCGCGCACCGCCAAGGGGGTGGTGAAGCGGGAGGTGGTTCGGGTGATCACTCCCGCCACCCAGCTCGAGGCCTCGGCCCTCGAGGCGGGCGAGACCTCCTTCGTGCTCGCGATCGAGGCCGGCCCCACAGGCCTGGGGGCGGCCTGGCTGGAGCCCACGACCGGGGAGTTCTTCGCGGCGGAGTGGGACGGGCCGTCGCGGTGGGAGCGCCTGCGCGACGAGATCGGAGCCACCGGGCCCCGCGAGGTTCTGGTGCGGGGCGGGGCGGAGCTGCCGCCCTGGCTCCAGGACCCCACCCAGCCCGAGGCCGCGATCCCCCGCGCCACCGGCGAGGACCGCTGGTTCGATCCGGCGACCGCCCGGCGCGAGCTGCTCGCCCAGTTCGGCGCGGTGACCCTGGAGGCGTTCGGGTGCGAGGCCCTGCCCCGGGCCACCTCGGCCGCAGGCGCCGCCCTGCGCTACGTGCGGGAGACCCAGAAGCGTGACCTGGCCCACGTCACCGGCCTTCTGACCCGCGGCCGGGAGGACGTGCTCGTGATCGACGGGCTCACCCGCCGCAACCTCGAGCTCGTGGAGAGCATGGCCGACGGAGGCCGCCGGGGGACCCTGCTCGACGTGCTCGACGAGACGCGCACCGCCATGGGGGCCCGGCTGCTCCGGGAGTGGATCCTGCGCCCGCTGGTGGAGCTGGAGCGCATCCAGGACCGCCTCGACGCGGTCGAGGAGCTGGCCTTCCGTACCCTCGAGCGGGGCGGGCTGCACCAGGTGCTGGCCGGGGTGCAGGACCTGGACCGCATCCTGGGCCGGATCACCCTGGGCACCGCGGGCCCCCGTGACCTCGCCGCCCTCGCGGCCTCCCTCCGCGCCGCGGCGCGCGTCCCCGACCTCCTGACGGAGCTCCTCGCTCCCCTCGTGCGGGCCCTTCTCAAGGATCTCGACCCGCCCATGGGGGTCGCGGAGGCCGTCGAAGCCACGCTCGTGGACTCTCCCCCCCCAACCCTCCGCGAGGGAGGCTTCGTGCGCGACGGCGTGGACGCCGAGCTGGACGATCTCCGGGCCCGAAGCCGCGGCGGCCGCACCACGATCTCCGCCATCGAGGAGCGCGAGCGGGCCAAGACCGGCATCGCATCCCTGAAGGTCCGCTTCAACCGCGTCTTCGGCTACTACATCGAGGTCAGCCGGTCCAACCTCGGCCTCGTCCCCGCGGATTACGTACGCAAACAGACCATCGCGGGCGGGGAGCGCTTCATCACCCCCGAGCTGAAGGAGTACGAGGACAAGGTGCTCCGGGCCGACGAGCGGATCCTGGAGCGGGAGGTCGAGATCTTCGAGGACCTCCGGTCCCGGGTCGCGGGGGCGGCGCGGCCGCTCCAGCAGACCTCGCGCGCGGTGGCGGTCCTCGACGTCCTGGCCTCCCTCGCGGAAGCGGCCTGCCGGTTCGACTACGTGAAGCCCCGGGTCTCGCGCAGCGACGAGCTCTTCTACCGGGAGGGACGTCACCCGGTGATGGAGCGCCTGCTCCCCGAGCCCTTCGTGGCGAACGACCTCCGACTGGGGGATGAAGAGCCGCGGCTGCTGATCCTCACCGGGCCCAACATGGGCGGCAAGTCCACTCTCCTGCGCCAGACCGCCCTCGTGGCCCTGATGGCCCAGATGGGCAGCTTCGTCCCGGCTCGCGAGGCCAAGGTGGGCCTCCTCGACCGGATCTTCACCCGCGTGGGGGCCTCGGACCAGATCCTGCGCGGCCAGTCCACCTTCATGGTCGAGATGCAGGAGACGGCCCACATCCTGCGCCACGCGACGCGACGCAGCCTGGTCCTGCTCGACGAGATCGGGCGCGGCACCGCCACTTTCGATGGGCTCTCCATCGCCTGGGCGGTGGCCGAGCACATCGCGAACGACGCCAAGGGGCCGAAAACGATCTTCGCCACCCATTACCACGAGCTCGTGGACCTGGCCTCGGACCTGCCGGGAGTCGGCAACCTCCACGTCACCGCCCGCGAGTGGCAGGAGTCGGTGGTGTTCCTGCACAAGATCGAGGCGGGCGGCTCGGACCGCTCCTTCGGGATCCAGGTGGCGCGGCTGGCCGGGCTCCCGGCTCCGGTGGTGGTGCGCGCTCAGGAGATCCTGCGCAACCTGGAGCGGACCGAGTTCGACCGCGAGGGCCGGCCACGCCTCGCCCATTCCGACGAGGGGGTGGCCCCCACGCCCGGGGGCCGCCAGCTTGCGCTCTTCTCCTCCCAGGACGAGGCCGTGCTCGGGGAGCTGCGGCGGGCGGACCCCGACCAGCTCACCCCGATCCAGGCCCTCGCCCTCCTGGCCGAGCTCAGGAAACGCCTGGGCCGCTGAGTTAGACTCTTCTCATGCCTCTCCGGACCGACCCCCTCAAGGAGCTGCTCGAGCTGCAGGAGCGCATGAACCGCCTTTTCGAGACCAGCCTCAGCCGCGAAAGGCTGGACGAGGCCGGCCTTCCCGCCTCCGGCTGGCTACCCATGGCCGACGTCTACGAGACCGCCGATTCCTTCCTCATCGAGCTCGAGGTACCCGGGCTGGACAAGGACGACATCGAGATCCAGGTCCACGGCGACGAGTTGACGGTGCGTGGACAGCGGCAGATCAAGGGCGCGCGCCCGGAGCGTTTCTTTCGGATGGAGCGTCACTACGGCCCCTTTTCCCGGGCCTTCAGCCTGAGCGAGGAAGTGGACGGCGACCGGGTCACCGCGCAGTTCAAGGACGGCCTGCTCCGTCTCGAGGCCCCGAAGCTCCGGCCCCGGAGCGGCTGGCGCGTGCGCGTCGACCGCGCGGATTAGTCGAACGCCTTCTCGAAATCGGGCTGGAGGACGATCTCCTTGCCGTCGACCCGGATCAGGGCCTGCCGCTCGAGGTCCTTCAGCATGCGGGTCACGGTCTCGCGGGTCGTCCCGATGCGGTTGGCGATCTCCTGGTGGGTGGCGCGCCGGAAGGCGATCCGCCCGTCCTTGAGCCGCCGCCCCTCCTCCCGGGCCATGTCCAGGATGACCCGAGCCACGCGGCCGTAGACGTCGAGGAGGGCCAGGGTCGAGATCTGGTGGTTCGCCCGCCGGAGCCGCGCGGTGAGGATCTTGATGAGGGCAGTGCTGATGGAGGGGTTGTCCCCGATCGTGTTCTGGAAGTCCGTGCGATGGAGGGAGAGGAGCTCCGCGTCCTCCACCGCGATGGCAGTGGCGGAGCGTGGCTCGTTGTCGAGGAGCGCCATCTCCCCGAAGAAGTCCCCGGGGCCGAGGATGCTCAGGATGATCTCCCGGCCGTCGTCGCCCAGGATCGTGACCTTGATCCGGCCCAGAACGATCGTGAAGAAGAAGTCCCCCGCCTCGTTCTCGAAGAACACGACGGTGTCCTTGGGGTACCGCCTCCGCGTGGCGAGGCGGGCGAGGCCCGCGATGTCCTGATCGGTCAGCTCGGAGAAGAGCGGAACGGACCTGAGGAGCTCTCGCTCGTCCATGGCGCCCTCCGTGACCACTCCCGAATGCTACAGCATACCCGAACGTCCGGCCTTCGGGGGGAGTTTTTCAGGGGCCAACCAGGCGCGCGAGGGCCTCGACGGCGTCCAGGGCCTCCCGGCCCGACACCGGGCGCCAGGGCTCGAAGGCGCCGTCCGGCGTCAGGTCCATGAGCCCGGCTCCCACCGCCCGGACCACCCGGTCGTAGTAGAGATGGGTGCCGGCCATGTCGGTGGGCAGGGGGCCGGCCGAGACCGGCCAGGCCACGAGGTCGAGGACTCGGCCCACCGCCCGTGCGAGGTCCCCCCGGCGCACGGTCGCCGCGGGCTGAAACGTGTGGTTCGGATAAACGTCGAGGATGTCGAGGGCCAGGACGGCGGCGATGTGCTCCCGCGCCCAGGAGCCCGAGATGTCGACGGCGACCTTGGGCTCCCGCTCCTTCACCCGGGAAAGCGCGGTGACCTCGACGGCCACGAGCGCCGCCAGGTCGGCCCGGGTGATCCTCGGGGCCCCGGCGATCCGCCGGTACTCCTCCGGCATCTTGAGCAGCTCGTAGGCGTCGTGGGCCTCCCCCGATCGGCGCAAGGCGTCGGGATCCTGGGGATCACGGGCGAGCAGCCGGCCGTAGACGGCGAGCGCCCGCGGGTATTCCTGGAGGCCGCTCAGGATCTCCCCGAGGCGCAGCATCACCTGCCGGTCTTCCCGGGTGTCGGCCTCCAGCACCGCCGCCGCGTCCTGCGCGTCTCCCGCATCCACGAGCAGCCGGGCGAGCTCGAGGCGCACCCCTGCCAACTCGGGTGCGGCGTCCAGGGCGCCCCGGTACTCCTCGATGGCGCGGCCGCTGTCCCCTTCCTCCAGGGCGCGCTGGGCCGTGGCCACGCGCCGCTCCGTGACCTGAAGCTTGACCTCGCCGAGGCGGCGGCGAACCCGGGCGTCGTCCGGCGCCACCACGTGCGCCCGGCGGAAGTAGCCGAGGGCCTCCTCGACCGCCCCTCTCCGGAAGGCCGCCGAGCCCGCCCCCACCAGGGCGGGCAGGTACTCGGGCCGCCGGTCCAGCACTCCGTCGAACCCCTGACCCGCCTCCGCGAACCGTCCGGACCGGAGTCGTGCATAGGCGAGCGCCGTCGCCACCGGCACGAGCCCGGGCTTCCACGTGAGCAGCGTCGACAGGTCACGGGCGGCGGCGACGCTGTCTCCGGTCAGGATCGCGTTCCAGGCCTTTTGCACCCGGCGAGCCTCCTCGGGGGTCAGCTCCCGCGGCTCCGCGGAGGGGAAGACGTACTCCTCGCCCTCGGGCAAGCGAGGGGCCGCCGGACGCGCGCAGGCAACTACGCCACCTGCCAGCACCAGGAGCAGGACGACCCTGCCCCAGGGCAGCGGGCGGGGGGGCTGGGGGGTGCGACACAGCACCCCCCAGCTCAAAGGAAATGCTCCCGGTAGCGCGCGAGAGCCCGCTCCGGCAGCTCTGCCTCGATCCACACCTCGTCGCCCTCGACCTGGTGGGAGAGCACGCGGCCGGAGGCGTAAACCGCCGCGATGCCCCTTGTGTCGCCCACCCGGAACCGCAGCCTCACCGGGCGCGCGACGAGCTCGAGGCGACCCGCGACCTCGCCGAGCAGGTCGGAGAGCCCGTCGCCCGTACGAGCGGAGACCGCCATGACCCCGGGGCGGGAGGCCCTGAGGGCCGCCAGGCGGGCCGCCGGGGCGCGATCCGACTTGTTCAGGACCAGGACGCGCGGCCGCTCCCCCGCCCCGATCTCGTGCAGGACCTGCTCGACCGCGCCTTCCCGCTGTTCCACGTCCTCGGCGGAGGCGTCCACCACGTGGAGCAGCAGGTCGGCCTCCACAACTTCCTCGAGGGTCGCCCGGAAGGCGGCCACGAGCTGGTGGGGGAGCTTCTGGATGAAGCCGACGGTGTCGACCAGGAGCAGGTCCCGCCCCCCCCCGAGGCGCACGCGCCGCACCAAGGGGTCGAGAGTCATGAAGAGCTGGTCCGAGACCGTGGCCCCCCCGTGCGTGAGCGCGTTGAAGAGCGTCGATTTCCCTGCATTGGTGTAGCCCACCAGGGCCACCACGGGGGCCGCGCTCCGTTGCCGGGCCTCGCGGCGGGTGTGCCGCTCGCGCCGCACGCGCTCGATCTCGCGCCGGATCGCCTGGATGCGCTGCCGGATCCGCCGGCGGTCGGTCTCCAGCTTGGTCTCCCCCGGGCCCCGGGTTCCGATGCCTCCGCCCAGCCGCGAGAGCAGGACCCCACGGCCGGTGAGGCGTGGCAACAGATAGTCGAGCTGGGCGAGCTCGACCTGCAGGCGACCCTCCCGGGTGCGCGCCCGGCGGGCGAAGATGTCGAGGATGAGCTGCGTACGGTCCACGGTCTTGCGGCCGACCGCCTGCTCGAGATTGCGCTGCTGGGCCGGGGAGAGCTCGTCGTCGAAGACGAGCAGGTTCGCCTGGCGCTCCTCGGACAGCCGCGCCACGTCTTCGAGCTTGCCGCGACCGATGAGGGTGGCGGGATCCCGCCGCGGGCGCTCCTGGATGAGCGTCCCCACCACGCGCGCCCCCGCGCTGCGGGCCAGCAGGCCCAACTCCTCCACCGAGGCCTCGGTCCGCTGGCGCGCGTGGCCCCGGAGGGCCAGACCCACCAGGAAGGCCTTCTCGTTCGCTTGTCCGAACCCTTCTCCGGGTGCCGCGATGGGAAGCCGCCTCCTCAGGATGTCGGTCAGGCGGGGCCGGCCCCGGCCTCGGCGGGCGCCCACGACGTGTCGATGCCGTTCTTCTTGAAAGCGCTCAAGAGCCCCGCCTTGTCCATGGCCTTGGCGTAGGCCTCCTGGGGCTCCACCACTTTCTGCTTCACCAGCTCGATGAAGTTGTCGTTCATCTGGCACATCCCGTACTTCTTGCCGGTCTGCATGATCGATGGGATCTGGAAGACCTTGCCCTCCCGGATCAGGTTGGCCACCGACGGGGTGCCGATGAGCACCTCCATGACCGGTACCCGCCCGCCCCCGACCTTCTTGCAGAGCATCTGGCTGATCACGCCCTTGAGGCTTTCCGAGAGCATCACCCGGACCTGGCTCTGCCGGTCCGACGGGAACTGGTCGATGATACGGTCCACCGTCGAGGGGGCGGACGAGGTGTGCAGGGTGCCGAACACGAGATGACCGGTCTCGGCCGTCTCGATGGCTATGGACACGGTCTCGAGGTCGCGCATCTCCCCCACCAACACGATGTCGGGATCCTCGCGGAGGGCCGCGCGGAGCGCGTCCTTGAAGGAGTCCGTGTGCGCCCCCACCTGCCGCTGGTTGATCAGGCACCGCTTGTTCTCGTGGACGAACTCCAGCGGGTCCTCGATCGTGATGATGTGGTCCGAGCGGTTCCGGTTGATGTAGTCGACGAGGGCGCAGAGGGTGGTCGACTTGCCGGAGCCCGTGGGACCGGTCACCAGCACCAGCCCCTTGGGCAGATGGCAGAGCTGGAGGATCTCCCTCGAGAGCCCCATCTCCTCCGCGGTGATGATCTTGCCGGGGATCTGCCGGAACACGCCGCCCATCCCCTTGCGGTCGCGGAAGAAGTTGCAGCGGAAGCGGGCCAGCCCCTCGATCTCGTAGGCGAAGTCGGTGTCGTTCCTCCGCTTGAACTCCTCCCGGTTCCGCTCGGGGGCGATGGGCCACATCATGCGCTCGGCGTCGGCGGCGGTCAGCACCGCCCGACCGGGGATCGGCTTCATCTCGCCGTCGTGGCGCACCATGGGCGACGAGCCCACGGACATGTGCAGGTCGGAGGCTCTCATGTGCACCATGGCGTAGAAGAGCTCGTCGAGCTCCGCGGTGGGCCCGGAGAGCTTGCGCGGGCGGGCGGGGGGGGCGGAGGCGGGGGCGGGAGCGCCGCCTCCGCCGTCCACGACCAGCGAGAAGCGCGCCATCGTCCCTTCCGGACGCGTTTCCGCGAAAGCCCGGATCGCGCCCAGGGCGGGAATCGTCACGTCCCATTCCGCTCGTCCCCCCAGAAGGCCGCGCCGCGCTTCGTCGGTGAGCACGGCCTGCAGGAGCTTCTGGATGCTTTCGGCGGTCTGCGGCGCGCCTTGCACCTCGCGCTCTCCGGCCGCGGTGCTCACCACGATGCGCCGGCCCGGCACGAGCCGCAGCTCCTGCGCGCCTGCTTTGGCCGCTTGAACCAGCAGGCGGTCGAGGGACAAGGGCTAATCCTCCCGGATCTCGAGCACGCGCGTGATGCGCGCCTTGCAGACCAGATGGTGCCGGTCCTCCTGCCGGAGGGTGAGGAAGGCCCCGGGACGGTTGAAGTAATCGAGGACCCGGCTCTGGGCCTCCGGCATGTCGATCACGATCGTCCCCTCGAGGCGCAGACCTCCGCACTCGACCGCCACCCTGCGCTCGGGGGTGTGGGCCTCCTCGAGGACCACGTCGTGGTCCGCCGAGGCGGGGACGGTGACCACGAGCACTTCGCGTTTGTTCAAGATGACTGGAGAGCGGGCCCCGTCGGGCAGGAGGGGAAAGAACTCGTGGGGCTCGTTCATCCACTCCTCGGCCCGCATCACTCCCGTGTGGCCGGAAGCGGTGGCGGGGAGGAAGATACGCCCGGGGAACAGCCGCCCGTCCGCGCAGGAGACCTCCGCGGCCAGGGCCACCGTGGGGACCCTGAGGTCGCCCCCTCCCCCCACGGACCAAACGGGCGCTACCGGGTCGCGCAGGACCAAGTCGTCGTCGTCTTCGCTGTCACCCGCCATTTGATTCGACCCCCCCTATCCCTCCCCACGTCGGGGGAGGGCAACCCTGATTCACGTTGGGCTCCGATGCTCATTCTAGCCGATGCCAGGCCGCCCCCGGGTCTTCCGTCCCGCCCAGCTGAGCTGGCGAGCCAGGCCCCGCAGGAGTGTGACCTCCCGGGGCGTGGGCCCCGCTCGGGCCAGCAACCGGCGCAGCTCGGCGAGCACGTCGTCAGGGTTGGCCGGGTTCAGATAGCCCACCTCGAGCAGCCCGGCCCGGAGGTCCTGCACCGCCTGCTCGAGCTCCGCGGCCGCGGCGGCGGGGGGACCGTCGGAAGGTCGCCCCGTGGGGACCGAGACGTGGAACTCGTAGGCCAGGACCAGCACGGCCTGGGCCAGGTTCAGGGACGAGTGCTCGGCGCTCGTGGGAATGTGGACCCGGAGGTGGCAAAGATCCAGCTCCGCGCTCGTGAGCCCGCTTCGCTCGGGACCGAATACCAGGCTGAGGCGGCCTCCCCGGGCCCGGCCCTCGGCTTCCCGAGCCAGCCGCCGCGGAGTCCACGCATCGGGGAGGGACCGGCCAGACGTCCCGGCCACGAGCGTGGCGTCACCCACGGCTTCGAGGAGCGACGCGGCCGGCCGCGCTGCGTCCAGCAGGTCCCACGCCCCGTACGCGAGGCTCCGCACCTCGGGATCGGCCAGGCCCGGCGGAGGCCCCACGATCCGCAGCCGGCCGAGCCCCATGTTCTTCATGGCCCGGCAGGCGGCGGCCACGTTGGCGGGACGGGCCGGGCGCACGAGCACAACGTCGACGCGGGACGGATCCATCATCGACCCCCCCCTATCCCTCCCCACGTGGGGGAGGGGAACGCTACTTCACGTCCGGCTCCGCGCAAGCATGGTCTTATAATGGCTCATGGTCGGATCGGGCGGCACGATCACCGCGTGACACCCTTCCCGCCCCTGCCTTCGCGGCTCACGCGGCCGTTCTCCTTCCTGCTGGTCCTGGCCTGGATCGTCCAGATGGGCCTGCTCGTCCGCCAGGCCTACTTCGGGGCGCCCGTCGCCCTCGCGGCCGACCTCGCGCGCTATGGCTCGTCCGCCCAGTGGCGGGGGATCTACTACCGCGGCGACAAGATCGGCTTCTCGGTGGCTCAGACGGTGCCGACCGACGACGGCTACGAGCTGCAGGAAGACGGGCGCCTTCAGATGACGCTCCTCGGCTCGCCGAGCTCGGTCCGGCTCCGGAGCGTGGCCCGGGTGGACCGGGCGTTCGCTCTCCGTGGCTTCTCGTTTTCCCTCGACTCCGGGACCGGCCCCACGCAGGTCGAGGGGACGCTCGAGGGCCTTCGGCTCCATCTCGCGATCACCACTTCCTCCGGCCGTCGCGAGGAAACGCGCGCTCTGGCCGAGGCCCCGACCCTTGCCCTGAATCTCTCGCGGCGGCTGGCCGCGGAGGGCCTGGAGCCGGGGAAGAAGGTCCAGGTGTCGGTCTTCGACCCGGCCACCCTGAGAAACGCGCCCATGACGGTCGAGGTCCAGGCGCGTGAGGTCGTCCGGGTGGCGAACCGGCCCGTCCCCGCCTTCCGGATGGAAAGCCGCTTCGCCGGAGTGGTCACGAAGTCGTGGATCACCGACGTGGGGGAAGTCGTACGCGAGGAGAGTCCGATGGGGCTGATCGTCGTGCGCGAGACGGCCGAGCAGGCCCAGGCCCTCGCGGTTCCGGGGGCGATCCAGGTGGACATGCTCGAGGCGGCGGCCCTCGTCCCCGATCCCCCCCGCCGCATCGACGAGCCCACCGCCGTGGTGCGGCTCCGCCTGCGCTTGTCCGGGGTCTCGGACTTCCCGGATGCCGACCTCCAGGGGGCGGGGCAATCGGTCACGGGCGACGTCTTCGTAGTGCGCGACCCGCGCACGCTGGAGCCGGGTCCGCGCGATCCCGAGTCGTCCCGCTTCGTGTCGCCCGAGCCCTTCCTGGAGAGCGACGCGCCCGAGATCGTTGCCGAGGCTCACCGCGCAGTCACGGATGCGAAGGCGCCACGCGCCCAGGCCGAGCGGCTGGTGCGGCACGTCCACGCGATCCTCGAGAAGAAGCCCACGCTGAGCCTCCCTTCCGCTCTCGAGGTGCTGAAGACCCGGGTGGGCGACTGCAATGAGCACACCGCTCTCTACGTCGCCCTGGCGCGCTCCCTGGGCCTTCCCGCTCGGATGGCGGTCGGCCTCGTCTACCTTCGGGGAGCGTTCTACTACCACGCCTGGCCCGAGGTGTACGTGGCCGAGCCGGACGGCCGCGGCCTCTGGCTCCCGGTCGACCCCACCCTGAACCAGTTCCCCGCCGATGCCACCCACGTGCGCCTGGCCCGGGGTGGCCTCGACCGCCAGGCCGCCATCCTCGGCCTGGTCGGCCACGCCAAGGTGACCCTGCTGGACGTGGACGTCACGCCCGGCTCGATCCCCATCCTCGTAGGGCGTGAGGCCTCCGACCTGAGACCTCTCGAGATTGCGCTGCCCCGCCGCGCGGGCAGCGGCCGCCGGTGCTGGGATTCTTCATCGACCCCCCACCCCATCCCTCCCGAGCCATGATCCAAGTGGAGGACCTCGTCAAGAAGTACGGCGCCTTCACGGCGGTCGACGGGGTGAGCCTGGACGTGGCCCCGGGCGAGATCCACGGCTTCCTTGGCCCCAACGGCGCCGGCAAGACCACCACCATCCGCATGATCGCGGGGTTGCTCAAGCCCACCCGCGGCCGCATCGTCATCGACGGGCACGACCTCGAGCGCGAGCCCGAGAAAGCCAAGGCCGCCCTCGGCTTCATCCCCGACCGGCCCTTCCTCTATGACAAGCTCACCGCCGCCGAGTTCCTCCGCTTCCACGCGGGCCTCTACGGGATCGAGGGCGGCGGCCTGGAAGACCGCCTGCTCGAGCTGCTGGCCCTCTTCGAGCTCTCGGGCTGGAAGGACGAGCTGGTGGAGAGCTTCTCCCACGGCATGAAGCAGCGGCTCGTGATGTGCGCGGCCTTCCTCCACCGGCCGCGGGCGGTGCTGGTGGACGAGCCCATGATGGGCCTCGACCCCCGCGGGGCCCGTCTCATCAAGCAGGTGTTCCGGGCCATGAGCCGGAAGGGAGTGGCCATCCTCATGAGCACCCACACCCTCGAGGTGGCGGAAGAGATGTGCGACCAGATCAGCATCATCCTCGAGGGAAGGATCCTGGCCCGGGGGACGGTCGAGCACCTGCGCGCGCTCGCGGGCGGCGAAGACGAGAAGCTCACCCCGGTCTTCCTGAAGCTCACCGGCGGCAGCGCCCTGCAAGAGATCGACGAGGCGATGTGAAGCACGCCTTCCCCTGGCTGCTGCTCCCGGCCTTCTGGGGGACGCGCAACCGGGCGCGCCGGCGCGAGAAGGGCGACGCCGCCCGGGCCGCCCTCTTCACGGGGATCGGCGTCCTCGTCTCGGCCACGATCTTCGCGGTCGTGTTCTGGCTGACCTTGCAGCTCCTCGACTACGAGGAGCTCGGCGATTACCTCGTGCGCCTCGGCCTCGGCTGGCTCTTCCTGTCCTTCCTGGCCTTCCTGGCCTTCAGCGCGGTGGTGACCTCACTCTCGACTTTCTTCCTCTCGGAGGACCTGCGCCTCCTTCTCGCGGCCCCCGTCCCCCGCGCGCGCCTCTTCTACTCGCGCTTCGCGCGGGCGGCGGCCCAGTCCGGCTGGATGGTGGCTGCCTTCCTGCTCCCCGTGCTCCTCGCCATAGGCCTCGCGCGCTGCGCCGGAGCGGGGTTCTACGTGACCGCGGTAGTGACGGTCCTGCCCTTCGTGCTGATACCCTGCGCGCTCGGGGCCGTGGTCACCCTCGCCCTGGTGAACGTCTTCCCCGCCCGGCGCGCCCGCGACCTGCTGATGCTGATGGGCCTGCTCTTCGCCATGGCGGTCGTGCTGCTGCTGCGCTTCCTGCGGCCGGAGCGGCTGTTGAACGTTCAGTCGCTGCCCGACGTGACCGCGTTCTTCGCCACCCTCCAGTCCCCCGTCACCCCTCTCCTGCCCTCGTTCTGGGCCGGAGAGACGCTCTTCACCGGCCTCCAGGGCGGGACCGACTGGCTGCATCTCGGGGCGCTGTGGACGACCGCCCTCGCCTTCACGGTGGGCGCGCGGGCGGCCTTCGACCGGCTTTACTTCGACGGCTGGAGCAAGGCCCAGGAGGCCCGGAAGGCCCGCTTCACGCGCCTGGCCGCCCTCGAGCCCCTGTCCGCCTGGCTGCCCCTCGGTCCCCCGGCCCGAAGCCTGCTCCTCAAGGACGTGAAGGTCTTCCTGCGCGACACCACCCAGTGGTCGCAGCTCCTGCTGCTGGTGGCGCTGGCCCTCGTCTACGTCTACAACTTCCGGGTCCTCGACTTCGACCGGATCCCCTACATGGCGGGGATGGTGAAGAACGCCTATGCCTTCGTGAACCTGGCCATGGCGGCCTTCGTGCTGTCCGCGGTCGCGGTGCGCTTCGTCTTCCCCGCCGTCTCCGCCGAGGGCTCCGCGTTCTGGATCGTTCGCAGCTCCCCCGTGACCATGCACGCGTTCCTCTGGTCGAAGTTCTGGACCGGCCTCGTCCCCATCCTGGCGATGGCGCTGGGCCTGACCGTGGTCTCCAACGAGCTTCTCGGGGTGAGCCTGTTCCTGCGGGCCCTGGGCGCGGTCGCCATCGTCTTCATGACTTTCGGCCTCGTGGGGTTGGCGGTGGGCATGGGAGCCCGCTACCCCCGGTTCGGAGCCGAGAACCTGACCCAAGTGGCCGGCTCCTACGGCGGCGTGGCGTTCATGGTCCTGGCTGTGCTCTTCATCCTGGCCACGGTCGCGCTGCTCGCCTGGCCCGCCTCGATCTACCTCGTGCACCAGAGCCGGGGCGAGGCGATCACGGCAGGCTACCGGGCGGGAATGATCCTGTGCTTCGGAGCCGCCACTGCTCTTTCCACGGCCACCTTCTGGCTCCCCATGCGCCGCGGCATCCGGGCCCTGGAGGAGATGGACTGATCGTGGGTGCTACTTTTCGTTACTCGTTCTGGAACCAGTACGAAAGGTAACAGACTGTGGCCGAAACGACGGCTTCCGCTCCGGAGTGCCCGCTCCCCGCCGACCCACGACCGGGCCGAGCCCTTTCTTGGCGACCAGGGACCCCTCTGCTACGATGAGTTTCGATGAACAACAAGAGAAACCCCACCCGGACGGTGAGGATCGGCTCCGTGGCCCTGGGCGCGAGTCATCCCGTGGCCGTCCAGAGCATGTGCGCCACCCGCACCCAGGACATCGACGCCACGGTCGAGCAGGCGGAGGCGATACGGAAGGCGGGGGCGGGCCTGGTCCGGGTCGCCGTGGACAGCCCCAAGGATGTCGAGGCCCTGGCCGAGATCCGCCGCCAGACCACCGCCAACCTGGTGGTCGACCTCCAGGAGAACTACCGGCTGGCGGAGACGGTGGCGCCCCACGTGGACAAGGTCCGCTACAATCCCGGCCACCTCTGGCACCACGAAAAGGCGAAGCCGGTCAAGGAGAAGGTGGGGTTCCTGGTGGCGGTGGCCCGCGCCCACGGTCTCGCGATCCGGGTGGGGGTCAACTGCGGCAGCGTGGACCCCGAGATGAAGGCGCGGCACCCCGAGGATGACGTCGCGGCCATGGTGGAGTCGGCCCTCCAGCACTGCCGGATGCTCGACGACCTCGGCTTCCCCCGCTACGTGGTGAGCCTCAAGGATTCCCATCCCCGGAAGGTCATCGAGGGCAACACGCGTTTCGCCGCCCTCCGCCCCGACGTGCCCCTGCACCTCGGGGTAACCGAGGCCGGCATCCCCCCGGAAGGGATCATCAAGACTCGGGTGGCCTTCGAGCAGCTCCTCTCACGCGGGATCGGCGACACCATCCGGGTCAGCCTCACCCTGCCCAACCCGCGGAAGCACGAGGAGGTCGTGGTCGGTCGGCAGATCCTCCTCGACATCGCGGCGGGCCGCTTCCGCTCGGTCCCCGTTTTCGACGACGACAAGCTCAACATCATCTCCTGCCCGTCCTGCTCGCGGGTGGAGAACGAGAAGTTCGTGGAGCTGGCGGAGGCGGTGAAGGGGATGACGGCCTACGCCGAGCGGCACGCCCTGACCATCGCGGTCATGGGTTGTCGGGTCAACGGACCGGGAGAGACCGACGATGCGGACCTCGGCCTCTGGTGCGGGCCCACCCACGTCAACCTGAAGCGGAAGACGGAGTCGATCGGCGCCTTCACGTATGACGAGATCCTGGGCCGGCTACGCCAGGAGCTGGACGGCCTGATCGAAGCGCGAAGCGGCGCCGTCCCCTCGGCCTAGAAGAGACCGCCCTACCGCCCCTGCCCCTCCATGTCCGCATCGACCATCAGGCGCACGAGGGCCTTGAACGTCACCCGGGGTTGCCAGCCGAGCGCCTTCCGGGCCTTGCTGGCGTCGCCCAGCAGGAGGTCCACCTCGGCGGGGCGGAAGTACTTCGGGTCCACCTTGACGAACTCCTTCCAGCCGAGCCCGGCGTACGAGAAGGCCTCCTCCAGGAACTCGCGCACCGAATGGGTCTCGCCGGTGGCGATGACGTAGTCGTCGGGCTGCTCCTGCTGGAGCATCAGCCACATGGCTTCCACGTAGTCCTTGGCGTAGCCCCAGTCCCGTTGGGCGTCGAGGTTGCCCAGGCGCAGCTCCTTCGCCTTCCCCTTGCGGATCGCGGCCAGCCCCATGGTGATCTTGCGCGTCACGAAGTTCTCGCCGCGCCGGGGCGACTCGTGGTTGAACAGGATGCCGTTGGAGACGTGCAGCCCGTAGCTCTCCCGGTAGTTCACGGCCATCCAGTGGCCGAAGGCCTTGGACACGCCGTAGGGGGACCGGGGGTGGAAGGAGGTGCGCTCGGTCTGCGGGTTCTCGTGGATGAGCCCGAACATCTCCGAGCTGCCCGCCTGGTAGACCCGCGTGCGGAGGCCCAGATCACGAACCGCGTCGAGGATCCGGAGCACGCCCATCGCGGTGACATCGGTCGTGTACTCCGGCATCTCGAACGAGACCTTGACGTGGCTCTGGGCGGCCAGGTTGTAGACCTCGTCCGGCTCCACCAACTGGAGGGCCCGCAGGAGGCTGTTCTGGTCCACGAGGTCGCCGTAGTGCAGGTCCAGCCGATCGCGTATGTGGTCGATGCGCCAGGTGTTGAACGAGCTGCTCCGGCGGACGAGGCCGTGTACGAGGTATCCCTTCTCCAGCAGCAGCTCCGCGAGATAGCTGCCGTCCTGGCCGGTGATGCCGGTGATCAGTGCCTTCTTGGCGGACACGTGGCCCTCCTGGGGACCGGGTGAAAAGCTGCAAAATACACCGGGTCAGGCCGATCGGTCAAAGGAAGGGCGAAACAGGAACCGGGGGACAAAGAAAAAAGGGATCGCTGTGGACCCGGCAGCGCCCCCAGGGCACATCCAAGAGCCCGCCGGCCCGCTTGGGCCGTCGTTTCACCGGCGATCGGCGTGGCTCCCTCCAAACCCCGCCGACCACCCGCGAAGCGCTCTGACGCGCCGCCCAGGAACGACCGAGAGTAGCGATCCCCTCGCCAAGGACGCAAGCAGGAAGCGAGCCAATGTTGCTTGCTCCAGGTAAGGCGTTATGAACAAGGGACACAAGGGCCGGGCGGGTGTCAAAACGGTGGCGCCGTTCTTGCGAGCTTGCAACGCCCTTTTATCGCTTCCGCAACATCAGCCGCGAGACTTGATGGTCGCGGGCCTGGCCTGGATCCCGAGCTGCTTCATCTTGCGGTAGAGGTTCGTGCGCTCGATGCCCAGCTCCCGAGCGGTGTGACCCAGGTTGCCGCGGTTGGCCGACAGGCGCTCCACGATGTACTGCCGCTCGAAGCGGGCCCGGGCCTGCTTGAGCGGCATGGGTGCGTCGTCCAGGGCGGCCGGCCCGGCCGTCATCTGGAGCGCTTCCATGACGTCGCGGTGGGTCACCTCGTCCTTCCCGACCAGGATGGCCAGCCGCTCCATCAGGTTCCGGATCTCGCGCACGTTTCCCTTCCAGGGGAGCTGCACCAGGAAGTCCACCGCCCTCGAGGTGAGGCGCTTCGGCTTCAGGTCGTTCTCGACGCAGGCCAGCCTCAGGAAGTGCTCCGCCAGGGCCGGGATGTCCTCCCGGCGCGCGCGCAGCGGGGGCAGGGCGATGTTCACCACGTTGAGCCGGTCGTAGAGGTCCTCCCGGAAACGCCCCTTCTCGATCTCCTCGACCAGGTTCTTGCTGGTGGCGGCCAGGATGCGGACGTCCACCGGGCGGTTCTCCGAGGTGCCCACCGGCGTGACCTCGCCCTCCTGCAGGACCCGGAGGAGCTTGACCTGGGTGAGCAGGCTCATGTCCCCGATCTCGTCCAGGAACAGGGTCCCCTGGCTCGCGCTCTCGAACTTCCCCTTGCGGTCGGCGGTGGCCCCCGTGAAGGCGCCCCGTACGTGCCCGAACATCTCGCTCTCGATGAGCTCCGCGGGGATGGCCGCGCAGTTGACCTGGACGAAGGAGCGCGGGCGGCGCGGCGACAGCGCGTGGATGGCCCGGGCGATCAGCTCCTTGCCCGTGCCGCGCTCGCCCGAGATCAGGACCCGGCAGCGGGTGGGGGCCGCCATCTCCACGAGCTGGTAGACCCGCTGCATGGGAACACAGGAGCCGACCGTCCCGTAGCGCGAGCCGTCCACCACCTTCTCGCCTTCCCCCTCGGGCCGCGGGCGGACGGGCGCGGTCACCCGGTCGACCACTTCGTAGAGCCGCTCCAGGGCGATCGGCTTCTCGATGAAATCGAAGGCCCCCACCCGCATCGCCTCCACCGCGTCGGAGACGCTGCCGTAGCCGGAGACCACCACCACCGGGATGCCCGGGGAGCGCCGCTGCAGCTCGCGCAGGACGTCGATCCCGGTCCCGTCGGGCAGCCGCAGGTCGAGGAGGACCGCCGCCGGGTGCCGCTCGGCGAAGAGCCGGAGCCCCTCCCCCACGGAGGAGGCGCCCAGCACCCGATAGCCGCGGGCCTCCAGCATCTCCCGGGTGATCTTCCGGATGCCTTCGTCGTCGTCGATGACGAGGAGGAGGGCCCGATCGGAATTCTGCATGGATAGGTCGGCCTGGAGTTGCGCCGATGCTATCATCCCGGGAAAGGCCGGAGCAAACGGCCGGCGACGCCTGGGGGGCGTCTAAGAGTGAGGAGGAGGGAGAGGGTGGGGGGTCGATGAGAAAAATCACGCGGCGGGGCGCCCCTGCACTGGTGGCGGCCCTGGCTTTCCTGGGCGACGGCTGTCTGGAGATCACCAAGAGCGTCACCGAGGGCCCGCCCCCCGTGCCCTCCCCCCGCCTGGTCTCGGTCAGGGTCGAGTACCGACAGCCGAACGGCTGCGTGAACGTGGTTAACCCCTGTAACACACGGGTGGTCTTCTTCGGAAGCTGGATGCAGCCGGGGGGCGAGGTGCTCCTGAGCCAGAACCCGGGGACCTACGTCTGGACGGGCACGGTCCTGAACGTGCCCGTGAACTTCCCGCCGCGCGAGCAGCCGTACCTGGTCCGGGTCTTCGATCCCCACCTCACCGAGACCCCGACCGGGGGGGTGACCGCCTCGCGGCTGGTGGTGGGGGGACAGATGATCACGTTCTTCGACCAGCCGGGAACCACCGCGGAGAGCGGCGTCATCTTCATCGACGACAACGGGATCGGCCGCAATCCCTTTTGATTAGCGGCCCGGGGGGCGGCCGCGAATCTGGGCGACCTCGGCCTGCAACTCTTGCAGCTTCAGGCCCTGGGGCGATGTGCGGTTCGAAACGTACTTCTGCGCCTCCCTGATCCGCACCTCGGCCGAGGCGTACTCGCGGCGGCTCAGGTGGTCCGCCGCCATGCCGAGATAGATGTCGGCGACCTTGGTCTTCACCGCCTCGTCGTCCGACTTCCAGATGAGCGCCTGTCTGTACTGGGCGATCGCTCCCTCCGGGTCCTTCTTGGAGGCCAGCAGGAAGTCGCCGTAGCGAACGAACGGCTCGGGTCTCTCCTTCACCCGCTTCACGAGCTCCTGCAGCGCCGCTTCCGCGTCGTCGAGGCCGCCCACGCTGGTCGCGAATAGGATCCACGCCTCGACGACCTGCGTCGCCGGATCGGCCTGAGCGGCCAATCGATACTCACGGAGGATCCTCGCGGGACTCGCGTCCGGACCCGAAACCGCCGAGGAGACGGGCTCCGGGGTCGCACCGCGCCGCGCAGGGCGCCGGCTGGCCGGGGCCGGTAGCCGCTGGAGACGCGCCAGGGCGTGCGGTCCCAGGAGCTCGGCCAGGGCCAGGTGCCCTGGCCCCAGGTTCGGCTTGGCCGCGACGGCGCGCTCGAAGCAGTCGACGGCCTGCAGCTCCTCGAACTTGAACTCAGGGACGGGCGGGGGGTTGGCCCCGTGCGGCGCCGGAGAGGCCGGCGGGGGGAGCGTAGGCGCGGGGGCGGTTTCCGCCTTCTTGGCCCAGGCGCGGCCCTGTAGGAGCAGGGCTTCCGGATCGGTCGCACCTTGCAGCCGCGCCAGGGCGGCGTCCGGCTGACCCTGGGCCAGGAACTGCCGCGCCTCCGACAGCGAGTCCGGCGCCTCGGCGCCCCCCGCCGACCCCGAGCCCACCGGCTGGCCCTTGCAGGCCGTCAGGAGCAGCAGAAGCGTCCCGAGCCTGCGGCTCACCGAGGGGTCCCGGCCCCGGCGGCCGGCGCCTGCTTCAGCCTTTCGACCGCGCGGTTGGCTCGGTCCGCCACCTTCGGGTTCGGGTCGCTGAGCAGCGGCGTCAGGTGGGGAATCGCCTCGGGCTGGCCAAGCTGGGCCAGCAGGTCGCACAGGCTCGCTCGAATCTCCGCGTCCTGGTCGTTGAGGTACGCGTAGAGCTCCGAGGCGACCGGGGGCCCGAGCTCGAGCAGGTAGTTTCTCGCCCGGGTCGCCAGCGATTTGGTGGAGAGGCTCAGCACCAGGCTGTCAAGGAAGGCATGGTCGCCCAGCAGCGTGATGGCGAAGTTGTAGGAGAGCTTGATCTCGTCGTTCTTCTCGCGCTGGTAGTCCTTCTTGAAGGCGGAAAGCATCGACGTGTCCGCGACCCGGGCCAGGCCTTCCACCGCCAGCCGCCGCCGGTCGGGGTCGGGGTCCCGCAGCAGATCCCGGAACAGGTCGGCCTGCGCCGGATCGCCGATCCGGGACAGGCAGCCCAGCACCCGGAGGCCGAACTCCTTGCGCCGGTTTGACTCGTAGAGCTCGCGCAGGGCGGGCCCCGCCTCCCGCACCCCCAGGACTCCCAGCGCCTGGAGCACCCGGTTGCGGACCTCCATCGACTCGTCGCCCAGGAGGGCGATCAGCGCCTTGCCGTCGTCGGCCGTGCCGATCTTGCCGATGGAGGTGGCGGCGGCCGCTCTCACCTTGGCCTCGGGGTCCTGCAGGGACGCCACCAGGGCTCTGGCTTCGCTCCGTCCGTCCAGGATGCCGATCGCGTACGCGGCTTCCTCGCGGATGCTCTTCTGCTCGTCGCGCAGGGCCGCGGACAGTGCTCGATAGGCCGACGGGTCCACGTTCGTATAGGGCGGGACGGAGGCCCGATCGTACTCGTCGGAGAAAGCCTGCAGGAAGCGATCGAGGGGGTCGCTTCGATCACGCTCGGCGTAGATCTCGACCAGCGCCCCCAGGGCTTCCTCGCGGATCTGCGCATCACCGTCCTGCATGGAGCTGACGAGGGCGGGAACGGCGGACAGGTCCCGCAGCTCCCGAAGCGCACGCACGACCTCCAGGCGCACCTTCGGCTCGGAATCGCGCACCAGGGCCGCGAGGGGTGCGACCGCCTCGCGCCGCCGGCTCTTGCCCAGGGCGGCCGCCGCCTCCTGGCGCGTCTTCGCGGTCGGGCTCTTGAGGTTCGCGATGAGGTCGGCGAAGGAGGGCTTGCCCGCCGCCGGGGCGCCCGGGACCGCCCCCGCGACGAGGGCGAGCGCCAGCAGGGCCCGCCTCAGCCGCACGCGCGTCCCGCGACCACGCACGTCCCTCCGTCCATCGACCCCCCACCCTGGCCCTCCCCACGTAGGGGGAGGGGAATGTTGCGACGCGTCCGGCCCCGCACTTTCGCGGTCCCGGATGATACCAGAACTCAGCGGGGCGCAGCCTCGCGCGCTTCCACTCCCGAGAGGGCCGCGCGCAGGTAGGGCGCGGTCGCTCCCTTGGGCTGCCCGGCCAGGGCCTCGGGCGTTCCCTGGAAGACCACGCGGCCTCCCGCCTCGCCCCCTTCGGGGCCGAGGTCGATCACCCAGTCGGCCTGCTTGATCACGTCCAGGTTGTGCTCGATGACGAGCAGGGAAGCCCCCCCGTCGAGCAGCCGCTGCAGGCAGCTCAGCAGCTCGTTCACGTCCCCGGGGTGCAGGCCGGTGGTGGGCTCGTCGAGCACGTAGAGCACGCGGGGCCCGGGGCGCCGCAGCAAGTGCGCGGCCAGCTTCACGCGCTGGGCTTCCCCTCCGGACAGGGTGGTCGCGGACTGGCCGAGGCGGAGGTAGCCCAGGCCGATCTGCTCCAGCACTCTGAGGCGCCGGGTGACCTGGACCTGGCCGGCGAAGAACTGCAGCGCCTCGTGCACGGTCAGGTCCAGGACGCGGTCGATGGTCCGGCCGCGGTAGCGCACCTCGAGCACGGGCGGCCGATAGCGGCGCCCGCTGCAGGCCTCGCACACGAGCGACACGTCGGCCAGGAACTGCATGTCCACCCGCACCTGGCCGTCGCCCCCGCAGGCCTCGCAGCGTCCGCCCGGCACGTTGAACGAGAAGTGGCTCGACGGAAGACCGCGGCTCTTCGCGTCCGGGGTGGCCGCGAAAAGCTCCCGGATGCCGTCGAAGGCCTTCAGGTAGGTCACGGGGTTCGAGCGTGGGCTGCGGCCGATCGGCGACTGGTCGACGACCTCGACCTCCTCGACGAACTCCGCGCCCTCGAGCACGCCCCCACCCGGAAGCTCTCCCTTCACCGCCCGCCGCGCCAGACCCGCGCAGACCACGTCGTGGACGAGGGTGGACTTGCCAGATCCCGAGACCCCAGTCACCGCCGTGAACGCCCCCAACGGGATCCGCACGTCCAGGCCCTTCAGGTTGTGCAGGCGGGCCCCCCGCACGCGGAGGGCAAGTCCATTGCCGCGCCGCCGCTGGGGGGGCACGCCGATCCGCAGGTCGCCCCGCAGATATTTGCCGGTGAGGCTCCGCGCATCGTCGAGGAGAGCGGGGTAGGTGCCCTGGAAGACCACCCGCCCGCCCTGCTCCCCCGCCCCGGGGCCGAGGTCGATCACGTAGTCGGCGGCCCGCATGATCGCGGAGTCGTGCTCCACCACGAGGACCGTGTTCCCCTGGTCGCGCAGGGCTTCCAGGATCCGGATCAAGCGGTCGGTGTCCCGCGGGTGGAGTCCGACCGACGGCTCGTCGAGCACGTAGAGGGTGCCCACGAGGCCGGCCCCAAGCGCCGTGGCCAGGGCGATCCGCTGGGACTCCCCGCCGGAAAGGGTGCCGGAAGGCCGGTCCAGGGTGAGGTATTCGAGCCCGACCTCGGAGAGGTAGGACAGCCGCCGCGTGACCTCACCCAGCACGCGTCCGGCCACGGCCCGCTCCGGCTCCGAGAGAACGAGGTCGGCCAGGAACGCGCGGGCCTCGCGCACCGACAACGCCGAGACCTCGTCGATGCGGAGCCCACCCACCCGCACCCGCAGCGCGTCCTCGCGCAGGCGAGCGCCGCGGCAGGCCGGACACCCCTGGTAGCCGCGGTAGCGGGAGAGGAAGACCCGGACCTGCACCTTGTACTTCTTCCCTTCCAGCCAGCGGAAGAAGCCCAGGATGCCCGGGAAGTCGTCGTCGCCCTCGAGTACGAGGCGCCGCTGCGTCTCGTCCAGGGCCGACCACGGCTCGCTCCAGGGGATGCCCCGACGCCGGGCGAAACGCCGGAGGTCGTCCTGGAGGCCGCGGTAGTGCGGCTTGCTCCAGGGCTCGATCGCCCCTTCGGCCAGGCTCTTGCTCTTGTCCGGGACCACGAGGTCCAGGTCGACCTCGATCAGGTTGCCGAAGCCGTGGCAGGTCGGGCAGGCGCCGTAGGGGTTGTTGAAGGAGAAGAGCCGCGGCTGGGGCTCGAGAAACGTGCGCCCGCACCCCGTGCACTGGAATCGCTCCGAGAAGCGCCGCCGCTCTCCGCCCACCACCTGCACCTCGGCGTGCCCGGCCCCCTCGGCCAAAGCGGTCTCCAGGGAGTCGACCAGGCGGGAGCGAGCATCCTTCGCCACCACCAGGCGGTCCACCACCACGACGGTCGGGTCGGGAAGCGGCTCGCCGCCCTCGTCCCCCAGATCCGCGAACTCCACCGCCGCCTCGGCCCGCAGCAAGCGTGTGAAACCGCGGCGCTGCAGGCGGTCGAGGAAGTCCCCCCGGGGGGTCCCCCCGGTCCGAAGAGCGAAGCCCACCAGGAGCCGCGTCCCCTCGGGCAGGGCCAGGAGCTGGTCCGCTGACGAGCCGGCGGAGTCGCGCTCCACCTGCCGATCACAGGCGTCGCAGTGGGTCCGGCCCACCCGCGCGAACAACAGCCGAAGGTAATCGTGGATCTCGGTGGCGGTGGCTACCGTCGAGCGGGGGTTGCGGGACGTGCTGCGCTGCTTGATCGCGATCGCGGGGCAGACCCCGTCGAGGCTGTCCACCGCGGGCTTCTCCATCCGCTCCAGGAACTGCCGGGCGTAGGCGGACAGGCTCTCGACGTAGCGGCGCTGCCCCTCGGCGTAGAGGGTGTCGAAGGCCAGGCTGCTCTTGCCGGAGCCGGAGACCCCCGTCACCACCACCAGCTTGCGGGTGGGGACGGAGACGTCGATCCCCTTCAGGTTGTGGACGCGGACGCCGCGGGCCGTGATGAAGGCGGGCATGGGGTGGTGTCACGCCTTTCCGCGGGCGCGACAATCCCCCATCGTAGCACGGGGAACCGGGCTACTTGTCGTCGAAGGCGGACGAGATCTTCTCCCGCCCCTTGGCGGGGGCGGCGCTCGGCGTGGGCGCCTCGGCCATCCTCGCCTTGAGGGCAAGAAGCGCTGCGTCGACCTCGGTCTTCTGGCTGATCGCGCCGAGCTGGCGGTCGAGCTCCTCCCCCTCCGAGACCGCGATGGTGTCCATGGCCGAGAGCCGGTCCGCCTGCTCCTGGATCGAGCCTGCCGTCTTGTCGAAGACGGACACGGCTCCGTCGATGTTGTACTCGTCGGTGATCGACTGCATCCGGCGCTGGGCCTCGTTCATCTGGTGAACGGCCTTCAGCTCGCCCAACTGGCGGATCTTGCCCTGGACCCGCTCCTCCTCGACCTTCAGCTTGCCCCGGGCGTTGTCGGCCCGGACCTTCGACGCCTTGAAGGTCTGCTCAGCGCGCTCGCGGGTTCCCTTGGCCTCGACCTGCAGCTGCAGAGCCCGCCGGGCCAGCTTCTCGTTCCCCTGACGGAGCGCCTCCTCGGCCTGACGATCCAGGTTCTTCACCCGGCCATTCTGGGCGTCCAGGTCCCGCTTGGCCTTGGTCTCGAAGGCGATCGTGGTGGCGGTGGCCTCCCGCAGGGCCCGGAGGTTGTCCAGCATCTCCCGGACCGACTGCTCGAGCATGGAGAGCGGCACCTGGGCCTCGGCCTCGCCCAGGATGGCGTTGAAGATCGCCTTGAAGAAGCGTCCGATGCGCGTGAACATTCGGGCCTCCGCGGAGAGCCGCGAGGATAGCACGCCTTCCTAGGGCCGCGTGCTCGAAGCCAGCTTGCGCTCGGATTCCCGCTGCACCACGTACTTCTGGGGGTCGCGGAGCAGCAGGTCCGCCCGGGGGATGAGCTCCAGGGCCTTCCGGACCTGGGGGTCCCAGGCGAGGCTGCGCTTCCGGGCCTCCCCCTCCCCGAAGACCTGGCGCACCACCTCTTCCTCGATCTGGCGCGACACCGTCTCGCGGTTCGCCGCCAAGTCCTCCGGGGTGTACCGCACCTTCTGCTCGTCGAGGTAGTTGCGGAAGTCGGCCAGCAACTTGTCGTCCACCCTGAAGTCCCGGCCCACCACCTTCATCCGGGCCGACCGCGCCGTGGAGCGAGAGCCCGTTCCCGCGATCTGCGCGGTTCCCTGGCCCTCGGCCGCTTCGTAGCCACGGGCGAAGTTCACGAAGGCCTGGCGGCCCACGAGGTGGGCCACGAACTTGCCGGGGGCCTCCGGGTCCACGCAGTAGTCGGGGGTGATACCGTCGCCGCCGTAGACCCTGCGGCCGACGTCGGTGAGCTTCATGTCGCTCGTCCCCTGCTCGCAGGGCTTGCGGTCCCGGGGGGCGTAGTACTCCTCGAGGGCCGTGGACGCGTAATCGCGCTGAATGGAGCGCCCCGAAGGCGTGTAGTAGCGGGCGGTCGTGAGGGCCAGGGCGTAGCCGCGCACGTTCCGGAGGGGCATGATCGTCTGCACCAGCCCCTTGCCGAAGGTGGTCTCGCCCACGATCAGCGCCCGGTCGTGGTCCTGCAGCGCCCCCGCCACGATCTCGGAGGCGCTGGCGCTGTGCCGCGAGGTCAGGACCACGAGAGGAACGTTCACGAAGGGGCTCTCGGTCTCCGTGATGTAGTTGGACTCGTCCCGCTTCGTGCGCCCGCGCGTGAAGACCACGAGCTGGCCCTTCTTGAGGAAGAGGTTCGAGACCGCGAAGGCCTGGTCGAGGAGCCCCCCCGGGTTGTCCCGGATGTCCAGGACGATCGCGCTGGCCCCGCTCTTCTGCAGGCTCTTGAGCGCCTTCTCGAGCTCCCGCTCGCAGCCCTCGCCCTCGCCGGGCCGGCAGGCCGTGGTCTCGTTGAAGTCGGTCAGGCGCAGGTACCCGACGCTCCGGCTGGCCATGAAGAAGTAGGGGACCGAGTGCAGGGGGATCGAGTCGCGGATCACCGTGAACTCGAGAGGCGCCTCGTAGCCCTGGCGCACGATCGTGATGCGGACGGGCGTGCCCTTGGGGCCGCGCAGGCGCTTCACCGCGTCGTCGATGCTCATCCCGCGGGCGTCCTGGTCCTCGATCTTGCTGATCACGTCACCCGCGCGGATGCCCAGGCGGTGGGCGGGCGTCCCCTCGAAGGGCGCCACCACCGTGATGTTCCCATCCACCGCCTGCACGGTGATCCCGAGGCCGTAGTAGGAGCCCTTCTGCCGCTCCTGCAGGTTCGTGTACTCCTTGGCCTCGAAGAAGTTCGAGTGCGGGTCGAGGGTCCGCAGCAGCTCACGGATGGAGGCGGACACGAGGCGGTCGCTCTTGACGTCGTCCACGTACTCCTGCTCCACCGCTCCCACGATGGCGGTGTAGAGGCGCAGGTGATCGGACAGGCGACTGCCTCCCGCGAGCACCCGGCCGCCCAGGAAACCGCCGGCGAGAGTCGAGACCGCGACCACCGTCACCGAGAGCGTGCCCAGCCGCGTTGTGTTGTTGTTCATCGACCCCCCACCCTAAGCCAGCCCAGCCGGAACCAAGAGGGGAGTACCCTCTGGCAGGCGAGGCTGGCGATGCTTCAGCTCATCGAACGTCACCGGGACGGCGTGCAGGGAGTCCTGAGCTGCTTTGACCGTGTGGTCTGCATGGGCACCCTTCCAGACATCTGCCACCCGGAGGCGATGACCCGGTTCTTGAACACGCGTGGGATCCGGATCTTCGACTACACCAAATGGGCCCAAGGGCTGGCCGAGGCGATCCGTAAGGATGTCGAGGCTCTGGCGCAGAAAGCTGGGCTGGAGGTCGAGTACATCGCGCGCAAAGGCCTCCGCAAGGAGGACCGGATCAAGGAGATCCTGGCTCACCGCGGCAGAGCCCCCGGCATCGTGCACATCTTCTCTGGAGTCGAGGCCTGCTCCAGCTACCGCCCCTGGTACCACCGTCCTACGGGCAAGAGCTTCATCAAGCGCCGCAGCGGAAAGTGCCTGCACTACTACGTCTACTTCATCGATTCCGACTGGGGGCTGTGCTACCTGAGGATTCCCACCTGGGCCCCTTTCCGGATGCAGTTCTACTGCAACGGCCACAACCGTCTCGCGACCGCACTCACCAAAGCCGGCATCGCCCACCGCTTGCTGGACAACCTGATCGTGGACGTCGCCGACTACCCGCGGGCGCAGCAACTTTCCGACGCGCTCGAGGTCGAGGATTTGCACCATGTCTTGGAAGCTTGCGTGGAGCGTTTCTTCCCCTGCCTGGGGATCTTCACGAGCCGCTACCACTGGAGCATCATGCAGTGCGAGTACGCAACCGACGTGATCTTCAAGCGGCGTGAGGACCTGGCTCCTCTTTACGACGCCTTGGCCCGCGGCGCTGTCCTCGTGGTCAAGGCCGAGGATGTCGCTACCTTCCTGGGCCGGGAACTCGCCAAGGACAAGCGTCACGCTATTGGAAGCGACTTCCACACCGAGATCCGCGGCAGCCGCGTCCGGCATTTCTTCGGCCCCGCCTCCATCAAGATGTACGACAAGCTCCGCATCGCCCTGCGCGTCGAAACCACGACCAACGACGTCTCCCTCTTCCGACACCACCGCCGGGTGGAACACAAAGACGGCTCTTGGCAGATGAAGGTTGCCCCTGTCAAGAAAACCATCTACAGCTTGCCCGCCATCGGCCAGATCCTCCTCGCCGCCAACCGCCGATACCTCGAATTCCTCGCCACCCTCGAAGACCCTTCCCACGGGCACAAACACCTGGACAAGCTCTCCAAGCCCGTCCGCGAGAACGGGCGAACCCATCGGGGCTTCAACTTCTTCCGACAGGATGACCTCGGCCTGATCCTCAGTCTCGTCCGCGGCGAATTCCTCATCCACGGTTTCAGCAACAAGACACTCCGCACTTTGCTCGGCTGGACGGCAGGCCAGGTCTCCAGAGCGCTTCGCCGGCTTCGCCTTCACGGGCTCATTCGAAAAATCGGCCGCACCTACCGCTACCACTTGACCATCCTCGGCCGCCTTGCGTTCATCGCTGGTCTCAAGCTCCGCCAATTCGTCTTGCTGCCCGCTCTCAACGAAAATCCTGACCGTTTCGCAACGAATCCCGCCTAAAAGGCCCTATCCCTCCCCACGTCGGGGGAGGGGACGGCTGCTGTTCGTCCGGCTCAGCACCCTCCGCGATAGTAACAGGTTCAGGAGACCCCTCCAACGTCGGCGCCGGGCCGCGTGCGACGGCGAACCACCAGGAGGACCACCAGCGTGACCGTCGCCGTCACCGCTAGCACCAGGGGCAGCCGCTCCGCGGTCCAACCGTCCACCGCATGCAGCATGGAGAGGGCCTCCGCGCCAAAGATCATGCCCATGCCGCCCCAGAACCAGTAGCGCGCCCCGCGTGCGAGCAGGAGGGTCACCAGGAACCGACCGAACGGGAAGCCGAAGACCCCGGAGGCGAGGACGAAGACCTTGAACGGCACGGGTGGAGGGAAGATCGCGGGGACGGCCAGGGCCAGGATCCCCCAGCGGCGATAAGCTTCGCGGGTGCGGGCCGTCCGCTCGCGACCGAAGCGGCGCTCGAGCAGCGCCTCCCCGCCGCGGCGACCGAGGAACCAAAGGACCGAGCACCCCGCCACCGAGCCGAGCGTGGTGAGGGTGATGGGCAGCCAGGCCATGGTCGGGTCGGCGAGAGCGGCGCTCACGACCAGGATGTCGTTGATCTCCGGAAGGCTCAGGAAGGAGGAATCGAGGAAGGCGACCGCCACCAGGCCCAGGGGGCCGAGCTGAGGGATGAGGACCCCCTGGATCCACGACAGCACGCGGTACACACGTCCAGTCTACTGCGAGCGCGGTCTGCCCGCCTGAGCGGCCGCTTTCAGAACCGGACGTGGACACCGACGGTGGCGCTGAAGCCCGAGAGGTCGATCTCGTTCTCCAACCCAGGCCCGTTGGGAGCGAAATCGTCTCCCATCCTCGCCTTCGCGCGCTGGTAGCGGCCCTCGGCCACCACCGCGAAGTCGTGGGTCACCCGAAAGCGCAGACCGCCCGTCACGTGGAAGCCGGCCTTCCAGCCGTCGGACCGGAACGAGTCGGCCACGATCGGATTGGCGGGATCCCCGAAGTCGATGAAGTCGCCGTCCTCGCGCCAGCGCCAGTAGAAGAGGTCGGCTCCCACGCCCAGGTAGGGCGCGACCGCCACCCGGCGGCCGGTGGGCACGAATCGAATCGTGGCCCCGAGGGGGATGATCGAGAGCTTGAGGGTCTGGCGGATCTCGCCGCCGTCCGGATGCGTGTAGTCGCGGTAGGAGCTGTCATGCATCCGATCGAAGCCGTCGAGGCTGAAGCCCAGCTCCACGTTGTCCGTGAGCACCGTGCTGTACTCGATCCCGCCGGTCACGCCGCGGAAGTCCTTCTTGGGATCGACGAAAAAGAGTTCCGCCGCATCGCCGAAGAGGTTGCTCTTGGCCTGGGGAAAGAAGGCCCCGATGCGGAGGTCGAGCCCCCCAGCGTGAGAGGGCGCCGCCGCCGCGAGCAGGGCCGTAGCCAGGGCCAAAGTCACGAACGCCGTCGCTCGTCGCACGAGTCTCCTTTCGCGGCCCTCTTCAGAGCGTCTGCCGCTCGGACAGCCCCAAGAGCAGGAACGGTGCCACGCTGCGTACCTCCGATCTCGTTGCAGGACTGAGGCCTGTGACCGGCGGACGCCCCCGGGTGTCCTCTGTAGGAGACGGGAAGGACGGTACGTCGGGGTGAGCCCTTCAGTTCACCGCGTTGTAGTAGTTCACTCGACCGTACCGCCAGTAGGTGCCCGTCCCCGGGATCGAGTCGGCGGTCGATTCGATCTTGCTGCGCACGCAGCTGTTCGTCGTGCATTGGCCGCGCGCCCAGATCAGGGCGGCGAGCCCGGCCACGTGAGGCGTGGCCATGGACGTGCCCGACAGCGCGTCGTATCCCGGCAGGTACCCGTAGCCGTAGCACAGGAAGCACCAGTCCCACTGGTCCTGCATGGTGGAGAGGATGTTCACGCCGGGCGCGGCGACATCCACCCAGCTCTGCCCATAGCTCGAGAAGGACGCCTTCGAATCGTTCTCGTCGGTGGCGGCGACGGCGATGCAATTCGCGTAGGCCGCCGGATAGGTGGGCGCGGCCGTGCCCGCGTTGCCCGCGGCGCAGGCCAGCACCGCTCCCTTGTTCCAGGCGTAGTTCACGGCTCGTTCCAGCGTCTTGTAGGGCGAGGACGTGCCGAGGCTGAGGTTGATGACCTTGGCGCCATTGTCCGCGGCCCAGCGGATGCCCGAGGCGACGGCCGAGAGCGAGCCGGAGCCCGAGTAATCCAGCACCTTCACCCCCATCAGCTGGACGGCCCAGTTCGCGCCGGCCACGCCGGTCGCGTTGTCGGTGCAGGCTCCGATGGTGCCGGAGACGTGCGTCCCGTGGCCGTTGTCGTCGTTCCCCGTCTCACCGAAGACGAAGCTTTTGACGATGGGTGACTGGCAGGAAACGATGTCCTCGTGACCCGTGTAGTCCGGGAAGAGATTGGTCGGGTCGCCGACATCGATGCCCGTGTCCACGACCGCCACCCGCACCGACGGGCTCCCGGTCGTCACGTCCCACGCCGCATAGGCATTCACCTTGGCCCAGGCCCACTGGGTGTCGCAGCTGCCGCTCGAGGTCGTGTAGCAGGTCGAGTCATCGTAGGGGTCGTTCGGGTTGGGGAAGGCGTAGATGTAGCCGTTGGGCTCCGCGAACTCCACGTGCGGGCTCTTCGACAGGGCCCGCACCGTACGCTCGACCAATCCCGGCCGCACCTTCAGGACATGGACCCCGAGGCCGTCGAGCACGGCCTCCACCCGCGCGCCCACGCCGCGCGCCCTCCTCGTTCACGTCGGCGCCGGCCTGGAAGCTCACCAGCACTTCGTCGGGGACGTGGTCGGCGGTAGCCGCGGTGCGTGCGGTGGCCGCGGTCCGTGCGGTGGCCGCATGCGACGGGGCAACGAGGGCGAGGGCCGCGAGGGACCCGCCCAGGACGGGGAATAGCCGGTTCATGTCGGTGCCTCCCTCTCACAAAACGGTGAGACCGGTAAAGCCGATGGACCTTTCTCTCCGCTCCGCGGCGTCTTCGGCTTGGGAGCCGCCCCGGCCGGCGGATGGCGAAAACTCGCGCGCAGAGGCTACGCTCCCGAGCGCCGGCGCGTCAAGAATGTAGCTGACCCCTGTGATCCAGCTCACGTCGGCCAGCGGTCAACATGGGCAAGCCGGCGGGGGTCTCGGAGGTGAGTTGGAGGCGGCGTCCGGATTTGAACCGGAGAGTAGAGGTTTTGCAGGAGGCGAGGGTGCCTCCGAGCGACTCGACCGTCTTGGACCAACCCGACACTCCCCTCGCTACAACTGCATCTTACGCACAACGCTCCGCGCTCCCTCTCCGGCCCGTTCCAGTCCGTCTCGTTTGGTCTGGGGCAAGGACGGGGCAAGCGGCCCACGGGCCACTTGGAGGCCGTTCACAGTCGCGTGACGTGCTTGTTCTGCCGGTCGGCGCGTTGAATCCAGGTACGGTACGCCCCACCCCAGTCGATGAGCAGCGCTCCGACAAGGTCGCCCAGCTCTGCTTGCAAGGTGAGGTCGTATTCGTGACAACTCCCCGCCCTATCCATGCCATCCCTGTGCGGCATCGGCGTGTCTCTTTCGAGAAGTCTCCGGTTTGCGACGCTGTAGACCCCAACGAACAGGGTCCCACCCTCGGGGGTGCCGACAAAGGATGCCCAGAACGGCGCGTCGAGTCTCGGCTCGTTGTGGAAGCTTTGGGTCCTCTGGTAGGACTCGAACTGCTGGCGGTTGCGACGCCAAAGGTCGTATGGAGTACGCCCCGGCTCGGCCCTCTTGTCCTTGTGACGGAGAAGGCGGACATCGGCTGGATTCAAGCCGGCCTCCTCCAAGATCGTATTGAACATTCTCGGCATGGGGCCTCTCGCTCTTGAGTGTACGCCCCGCACGGGCAAACCTATCGACGCTTACGCACCGAGGTTTTCGTCTCCTCTGCTCCCTCGCAAGCCGATGAACGTCAAGGCCACTTGCTCGACTTGCCCCAACCTTGCGCCGGGGCAACTGGCCCTGCCTGCGACACAGGCTGACCGCCCTGGAGGGCCCAGAGGCGTGTCGAGTGGGACGGGGCGGGAATGGTAAGCCTGGGGCCGTGGGCGTAGCGCTGAAGCGCGTTCAGGGACGATCTCTGATCGGCTCTCGGCGGCGGGGCCGCGATAGCCCAGCGGGGGCCCTTAGTCAACGCGATGTGCTCGGTTCGATCCCTCTCGACCCAGGGCCGGACGACCGCCTGAACGGCGACGATCTGCTCCGGCGGCCGACCTATCGGTACACCTCGCGGCGGTGGCCGATTCGAACGACGACCACGAGGAGGAGGTCATCCTTTTCCAAATAGATCACCCGGTAGTCCCCTACCCGGATGCGGAGCAAGCCCTCGCTACTCCCCTGAAGCGGCTTGACGCCTGCCGGATGCGGGTCGTCGGCCAGCGCGTCGATTCGGTCGCGGATCCGCCGCTGATCGGGACGCGCGATCTTGCGGAGCGCCCGCTCGGCGGCTGGGCGCAACTCGACCCGGTAGCGCCGCGGCGCTACAGGCCGAGATCCGCCTTGACCTTCTCCCAAGGCACGTTGGGGCCAGGCTCGGCGAGAGCTTCGCGGGCGGCCCGGAGGTCGGCCTCGTCTTCGAGGCGCTCCAGGGCTTCGAGGTCTTCAAGCGGCACGATCGCAGCTACGTCCTTGCCACGGTGCTGGACGATCAGCCGCTGCCCGCGCGAGGCGCGCCGCAGCGCCTTCGGAACGTTGCTCACGGCGACTCGAGAACTCACAACACATTATCCTAACATTGACGTTGTCCGATTGCAGTGGGGGCGTCAGGGCGCCCCTCTTGCCGCTGATGCTCACGCCGCCGCACGGTAAGCGCTCAGGACCTCCCCCGAAGTGACGCAGCAAGCCTTTCTATCTCCGAGACGACGCCCAATTCTCTCCTGGGGCTGCACCGAGGCTTGCTGAACGGCGACGGCACAGGGGTCAGGGGAGCCGGGGGGCCTCGGGCAGGTGGAGCGCCGCCTCCTTCGCCTCGGCTTCTATCGTCGCTACCTCCAACTGGCGGAGGGCTTTGGGAGATTGGAGGCGGCGTCCGGATTCGAACCGGAGAGTAGAGGTTTTGCAGACCTCCGCCTTAACCACTTGGCTACGCCGCCCGTGATTTCCGACTATAAGAGACTCGGCAGCGGCGATCAAGACGATCGTTCGGGCCGCTCCGATGCCGCGGCGTCAGGGGGTTGACGCACGGCACGGGTCTGGATAGGATCATTTTCGTCGGTCGGGGCGGGAATAGCTCAGTGGTAGAGTGCGACCTTGCCAAGGTCGAAGTCGCGGGTTCGAATCCCGTTTCCCGCTCCATAACTCATTCCTTCATCGACCCCCCCTCCTATCCTCCCCCACGTTGGGGGGAGGGAACGCTGCTGCAGGTACGGCCCCGCACCTTCAACAGCCGTCGGCGTCGAAGGCTCCGACATCGTGGCGGAGCCGCGGGCGTCCCTCCGTCCAATCGATCGAGACCACGTCGAAGCGGACCGGCCGCTCGAACAGGCCTTTCGACGCCGCGTAGATCCGCGCCGCACGGATGACTCGTCGGCGCTTGCCAAACGTCACGGCCTCCACCCCACCGCCGTGGGAGTCGCCGCGGCGCTCCTTGACCTCCACGAACACCGTGGCCTCGCAGTGGCGGGCCACGATGTCGACCTCCCCCGACCGGCAGCGATAGTTGCGCTCGATGATCTGGTAGCCCAAGGCCCGCAGGTGGGCGCAGGCCAGGTCCTCCCCCGCCGCGCCGGTTCGGACGCGGTCGCGCAGCCGGCCCAGCAGGCCCTTCAGCGCTTCCGCCGCCACCGCGTCCCCTTCGGGGTGTCCTCGAGGACCACCCCGAGCGCCTCGAGTCGGGCCCGCGCGGCGTCGGCCCGGGCGAACTCCCGGTTCTTGCGGGCGTCCTGACGCTCGTCGAAAAGGGCCTGCTCTTCCGGCGACAGGCGGTCTTCCTCGGCCGCGGGCAGCAACACTCCGAAGACCGAGTCCATGCTCTCGATCTCGCCCTGAACGAGCGCGGCGCCTTCCCGTGTCATCGCCCCCTCGGCCAGGAGCGTGTTCGCTCGGGTCACGAGGCCGAACACCGCGGCCAGCGCCTCGGGGGTGTTCAGGTCGTCGGCCAGGGCCGCCGCGAAGACCTTGCGCGCCTCGCGGGCCGCCTCCTCGGCCGGCTCGGCCGGTCCCTCCCGCGCCGCCTCTCCCAGCCGCTGGACGAGGCCCCGCACCCGATCGAGGGCCGTGGCTGCCTGGCTCAGCCCCTCGAACGTGAAATTGAGCGGCTTGCGGTAGTGCGCACCGGCAAGAAGGTAGCGGATGGAGTCCGCGGAATGCCCACGCTCGAGCAGGTCGGGGACCAGGAAGAAGTTTCCCTTGCTCTTGGACATCGTCTCGCCCTCGACCAGCAGGTGCTTCACGTGCATCCAGTGGCGGACGAAGGGCTTGCCAGTCCCGCACTGGCTCTGCGCGATCTCGTTCTCGTGGTGCGGGAAGATGAGGTCTTCGCCGCCGCAGTGGAGGTCGAAGGTCTCGCCGAGGTATTTCATGCTCATGGCCGAGCACTCGATGTGCCAGCCCGGGCGCCCCCGGCCGAACGGGGCGTCCCACTGCGCCCATTCCGGCTCGTCCTGCTTGGCCTTCCAGAGCACGAAATCCCGGGCGTTCTCCTTGTCGTACTTGTCGGCGTCGACCCTGGCCCCGGGCTGGATTCCCGCCACGTCCAGGCGCGAGAGGCGGCCGTAGTCGGGGAACGAGGAGATGCGGAAATAGACGCTGCCGTCCGCGGTATAGGTGTGGCCGCGCGCCTGCAGGCGCGAGATGAGGTCGATCATCTCGGGAAAGTGCTCGGTAGCTCGCGGGTTGTGTTCGGGCCGCTCCAGGCCGAGGCGGCGGGCGTCTTCCTCGAAGGCCTGGATGTACTCGGCGGTGAACTCGCCGAGCCCCTTCCCGGCCGCCTGGGCCTGCTGGATGATCCGGTCGTCCACGTCGGTGACGTTCATGACCTCGGTCACGCGATACCCAGCGTACCGGAGGGCCCGGCGCAGGAGGTCCGTCGCCACGAAGGTCCGGAAGTTCCCGATGTGGCCGCGGTTGTAGACGGTCACGCCGCAGACGTACATCCCGATCTCGCCCGGGCGCAGCGGGACGAGCGGGTCCACCCGGCCGGTCAGGGTGTTGAAGAGGCGCATCTCCATGGTCATGTCATCGACCCCCCTCCTGACCGAGCACGCGCCGGGCCTCGGCGACGTCGGCGCGGATCTGGGCCACGAGGGCGTCCGGGCCCGGGAACCGCCGCTCGTCCCGGAGCCGCTCGACGAAGGCCACCCGGAGGTCGGCGCCGTAGAGGTCGCCTTCGAAGTCCAGGAGGTGCGCCTCCAGGGTGGTCGCTTCCCCGCCGAAGGTCGGACGCCGCCCCAGGTTGGCAACCGCGGCCAGCTCCGCGCCGTCCGGCAGGCGGACGCGGCAGGCGTAGACACCCGCACGCGGGAGGGTCTCGTTCACCACCTCCAGGTTGGCGGTCGGAATACCCATGCCGCGCCCGCGACCGTCGCCCCGCATCACGAGGCCGTCCACGAAGAACGACCGGCCGAGCAGCTCGCGGGCGGAGGCGACCGCGCCGCGGGCCAGGGCCTCGCGCACACGGCTGCTGCTGATCGGCCCCCCCGCGTGCCAGACCGGCTCCACCGCGCGCACGGCGAAGCCGAGGGCCCGGCCGAGGGCCTCGAGCTGCCCCACGTGGCCCTCCCGAGCCCGCCCGAAGCGGAAGTTCGAGCCGACGACCACCAGCCGGGCTCCGAGGGCAACCGCGAGCACCTCCCGGGCGAAGGCCTCCGGCGTCTTCTCCGCCACCTCGCGGGTGAATGGCAGGACCGCGAGACGGTCCACCCCGAGCCCGGCCAGCACCTCGGCCTTCTGGTCGAGGGTCATGAGGCTCGCCAGCGCGCGCTCGGGACTCAGCACCCGGGAGGGATGGGGGTCGAAGGTGAGCGCGACCGCGGTCCCCGACGCGGCGCGGGCGCCCGACACCGCCTCCCGCACCAGAGCCTGGTGCCCGCGGTGCACGCCGTCGAAGTTGCCGACCGTGACCGCCGTCCCCGCCCAGCCGCGAGGCGACAGTTCATCGAGCCGGACCCGCTCCATCGCGTCCGCGCGGCCGCTCAGGGCTTTTCCGCCGGCAGCGTCCTCTCGATGACCACTCCCGGCCTGTCCCTCCCGGCGTCGTCGACCCCGCTCAGGAGGTAGCCGCTCCCCTGGGGGACGTAGTGGTAAGGGCGGCCCCAGGGGTCCGTGAGATAGCGCATGTCCACAAGACCCCTCGTCACCAGGTCCTGGAGGCTGCGGGCGGCCGCGCCCGTCGCGAGGTGATGGGCCTGCAGCGCCTGGTCGAGCCGCTGCAAGCGCGAGACGGCCACCGCCTCCAGCACCTGGTTGTAGCTCCGCCGCAGGACCGGGGGCAGCCCCGTCACCGCGAACGGCGAGCCGAGCTGAGCGAGCACCCCGACGATCGCGAGCAGGACGACCAGGCCGGTCACGATGTACCCGGGCGTGGCCGAGGCGATCGACTCCACCTTCTCCCGGGTGGCCCGCGCCTCCCCCCGGCCCACCGGCGCGATGATGTTGCGGTTCAGGAAGTCGAAAAGCGTCCGGCAGACTTCGAACTCCCCCGCCCCGGAGGCATCGATGATGCCCTGTACGGTGCGGGCGCCGTCGACCCGCCGGAAGATGCGCTCCTCCTCGGGGGTCAGGCGGATCTTCGCGGAGCTGGCCGGGCTGCGCGAATGGCCCGAGAGCCCCGGGGCCCCGTCCTGCCCGCCCGCCCCCACCTCGATCTGCGAGGGCTCGACCGCGGCACGGAAGACGATGTCGAAGGAAGGGATCTTGCGCTCGATGATGGGCCACTCGTCCACCATGCGGATCCCTTCCATCAGGATGAAGTCCGCGCTCATGGGGACGAAGTTCTCGCGGTCGTAGTCGACGCTGTCCGTGGGGGCGAAGTGGTAATGCCCGTCCCGCCACCGGAAGACCTTGAACACGATCTGGGCGACCTGCACCTGCAGAGCGTCCTTGAGGTCCTTGCCGGTGATGTAGCCGCCCGTGGCGAGGATGTGGCCGAGGCGCTGGAGGGTCTGCTTCTGGGTCTCGAGGGCCTCCTCCAGGCGCTCCTTGCTGAGCTTGCCCTGCTTGACGAGGACGTTGCCCAGCCGGTCCTCGAGCCGCCTCGAGGAGGAGTCGGCCATCACCACCATGCCGTTCTCGAAGGTGACGGTCACGTTCTCGTTGCTCGTAAGCGTCAGGATCCCGGTCTTCCGCTGCAGCCCGATGAGCTGGAAGATGTCCGGGAGCCCGAAGTCCTTGATCGTGCCTTCGAGGGCCATGTCTTCCTAGATCCTCACGCGGCGCCCGTTCGCCGGACGGCCGGGGACCGCTTGACCGCGACCACGACTTCGAAGTCCGGCCGAAGGCGGTTGGCCACCGTCCAGAGGACAAACAGCAGCACCGCGGCCAGACCCGGGCCCCAGGGCGTCGACAGCGCCGAAGACGCCTCCGTGACCGGGAGCAGCCGGCCCGCCATGGCCCCCGTGGCGATGGTGAGGTACCAGGGGAGGACCAGGGCCAGACCGACGAGGGTCTTGCCCGCGTAGAGGTGCCCCGCGCCCGGGGAGAGCACCGAGAGCAGCCGGAACAGCCACCCCTGGTGCTCGTCCCAGCCCTGCACCTCCAGCAGCTTCCGGTTACGGGCGGGGGCCGAGACCCCGTCGCGCACGATGAACAGGTGGTAGCACTGGGGACAGAGGCCGGCCGCGGCTCCCCCGCGGTGGTCGCGGGCGTCGAAGATCATCCCGCACTTCAGACACTGCAAGGTCAGCATCTTGCTGCGCCAGACCGAGATGGTAGCCACGACCACACCGAAGACGGCGAGGAACCCCGTGAAGCGGTTCACCAGGGAGGCAGCCAGGGTGCCCGCCTCGGAACCGCCCTTTCCGTCGTTCGCCACGTTCTTCACCCCGACCCCTTCGGGCACCCCCAGGAATTTCTCCCAGACCTGTTCGATGGACAGGCCGAGGTCCACGACCGCGTAGTCCCCCTTGTCGTACTTCCAGCGGCGGTCGTACTCGCTGATCAGCCTCCCGGCCAGGCGATCGGCGTTCGACTTTGCCTCCTGAGCCGGCTGATACTCGAATCGTTGCAGGTGGGCGAGCGACTGGTTGTAGTGAAAGGTGGCCAACACCGCGGGAGGGGCGTCCGCCGCCTCCGTCCCCTGCTTGTAGCGCGCGATCGCGGACTGGAACTCCCCGCGCGCGAACTCGAGGTTGGCCAGGTTGTTCTTCGCCAGGCCATCGGCTGCGTTCGCCTGGAGCAGGTTGCGGTAGAGCGTCGCCGCCTCATCGTACCGCCCCGCCCTGCGGTAGAGCGCGCCCAGCAGGTAGGCGAGGTCCCGGTCGGTCGGATCCTTCTTGGCCGCCGCTTCCATCAGGGCCAGGGACCGGGTGTCCGACGCCCCTTCCACCGCTTGCACTCCCGCCCAGAAGAGGGGATTCCGTGCGGCCAGCATGCGAGCCTCGAGCATCCCCATGAGGGGAACGACCCCGAGGCCGAGGAGGAGCAGGCCGAGGGCGACCGCCTTTTCGGCCCGGCTCAGATAGACGAAGAGGACGGTCAGCCACCAGAGCGGGAGCCAGCCGTAGCCCTGGAAAGTGGCCACCGGCAGCAGGAGCAGCACCATGTAGAACGCGAGGGACACCGCCTCGCTCCGCCCCGGCCCCAGCGACTCCCCGAGGTCGTGGCGGAGGAGGGCCCCGCGGCGGAGGACGAGCGCGATCGCCACCGCGATCGTGGCCCCGAAGAGCGCGAGGATCGCGACGGGAACCAGCAGCATCCGGAGGTTGTAGCTCCCGCGCGCCGTCGGCACGCGGGCGAAGACGCCGGCCATGGTGTGCCTGATCGCCGGAACGATGCCGAGGGGCACCTTCTTGAGCTGGGTGTGGGCGAGGCCGAAGTGCGCGTCGGGCAGGGTCGGAGCGAGGCCGATCGCGCTGCGAAAGGACTCCTCGGCCCGCTCGCGGTCGCCCCTCTCGAGACGGTCCATCCCCTGCGCCACCAGCGCGAGCCCCAGCGTCTCGAGGCTCGGCACGTTGCGCTCGATCCGGATGCGACGGATCTCCGAGAAGATGCGGCGGGCGTTCTCGGCATCGCCGCTCCGATCCGCCCTCCCGTAGGCGGCCCAGAGGGCCTCGAACGAGCTGGCGGGGGCGGAGGCCGCTCCCCGGACGTCCACCACCCGCTCAGGCCCCTGGGCGGCGAAGCCGGCCACGGGGGCGAGAGCGAGGAGGAGGGGGGCGAGGACGGCGTGTCTCACGCCCCGCTCACCCGAGCCTTGGCTACGTACGCCATCCGAAGCTCGTACAGCAGGCCCTCGAGGACCTCGCTCTCCCCGGCCGTCCGCCGACCCTCGGTCTTGTCTTGGAGCATCTCGAGGATCGAGATGATGGACTGCGCGGCCGTCAGACCCTCGTCGCCGGGCGCCCCCTCGGGAAGACCGTGGCCCTCCAGGAACATGCCGGCCTGGGTCGCGAGAGACATCACGAACGAAACGAACTCGGCCTTGGGCGGCGGCCCGGTGGCGGCCCTCGGAGGCGCCGGCCCGGGCTCCGAGGCCGGGACCGCCGTCCGAGCGCCGTCCGGAGCCGGCCGCTCGGGATCGCTCGTGGAGGCGTCCTCGCGAGGCTGACCTTCCGCCGTGAAGTGCCGGCGGTCGCTGACAGTGAAGGGCTTATCGCTCATCGCGGGTGTTCGGCACCGCTGGACTCCCCCCCCGAGGAACCGGTCGGCGTGTGGGCCGGCGGCGCTCCTTGCTATCGCCCGAGGCCGCGAAATGTTAGCACAGTTCATTCATTGACCCCCTCCCTATCCCTCCGATACATCGGAATGCGTCGGAGCTGGCCTTGGGCTCGACCATTTCTACTTCATTCCGATGTATCGCCCCACGTAGGGGAGGGGAACGCTGGAGCAAGATCGGCTCCGCGTCTTGGGACGGCTCAGCGGAGCCGTCGTTCCACGGCCTCCCCAGCGCCGCGGACCCACAAGCGCCGTCCGTCGGTGGAGATCGTCACGGCGCCGTCCCGGTCGGTCCGGTAGACGAGCGCTCCCGCTTCCCGGTAGCGCGCGAGGACGTCCGGGTGGGGGTGACCGAATGGGTTGTGGCCTCCAACGGAGACCACCGCGATCGTCGGACGAGTGGCGTGCACGAAGGCCGCGCTGCTGCTTCCCCCGCTCCCGTGGTGGGGGACCTTGACCACCGCCACCGCGAGACCTTCGCCGGCGCTCCGTACCAGCTCGTTCTCCGCCGAGGCCTCGACGTCGCCCGTCAGCAGGAATCGCACTTCGCCGAGGCGCAGGGCCAGGACGACCGAGTCGGCGTTCCGGACGCGCCAGGGCGCACGCACCGGATGCGGACCGAGCACGGCCAGATCCACGCCGTCCCAATCGTCGCGCACCCCCCGCACGACGGTTCGACGCTCGACGTGGGAGCGCGCGAGGTCCTCGTCCAGCGAACGGTATGTCCCGTCGTGCCGCGGTGCCGGACCCTCCCACACCGCCCCCCCTGCGAACGCACGGAGCAGGAAGGGCACGCCCCCGATGTGGTCGGGGTGCGCGTGGCTCACCACGATGGTCTCGATCCGCCGCACGCCTCCCGTCCAGAGGAACGGAGCCACGACCCGCTCGCCCGTGTCGAAGCGGCCCCGGGGAGATCCGCCCGCGTCGACCACGTACGTTCGCCCACGCGGCGAGCGCACGACGAGCGCATCGCCTTGCCCCACGTCCAGGACGCTCAGGTGCAGCCGGCCGTCTCCCGGGGGGTCGGGCTCGAAGACGGGCAGGACTTGCGCGGTCACGAGCAGCGCGAGGCCCATCGCGCGCCGGCCCTGTCTCAGCCGGGCGAGGCCCGCCGCCCAGGCGGCGAGGGCGAGCACCGACAGCGCCGGAACGCGCAAGTCGACGCCCGCGGCCAGCCCCGCGAGATCGCTCGAGCGACGAAGGGCGTGGGCGGCGATCCAGGCCACGTCCCCCAGCCACGGCGCGAGGGCGGGGGCGACCTCGGCCGCCACGAGCACGGCCAGGCCGGCCAGCAGGACGGCCGAGGAGAGTGGCACCGCCAGCAGGTTCAGGACGATCGCGGCCGGCGTCGCGCGGTGGAAGTGGCCGGCCAGGAAAGGCAGGAGGACCGCCTGCGCGGCGACCGACGCCGCCACCACAAGCTCGAGGCGGAGCGGGAGGTGCTTGAGGCCAGCGACGAGCGGCGGGGTCAGGAGCAGGATGCCGAGGGTGGCCGCGAAGGAGAGCTGGAAGCCCACGTCGGTCACGTTGGAGGGGCGATGGGCGAGCAGCAGGAGCGCGGCCAGGCCGAGGAGGTTGGCGGTGTCGGCCTCCAGCTCGAGGGCCCGGCCGGCCAGCACTGCCCCCGCCATCAGCGCGGCCCGCACGATCGGCACGTCGCCCCCCACGAGCAGGGCGTAGAAGGAGACCATCGCGATTGCGACCAGCGCCTGGGTCGCCGGACGGGCGCCGAGCGCGCGCAGCCCTCCCACGAGCAGGGCGGCCACGAGCGCGACCTGCGCTCCGGACAGGGCGAGCACGTGGTAGGTGCCCGCGACGCGGAACGCGTCCGCCGTCGCGTCGTCGATCCCGGTCCGGTCGCCGAGAGTCATCGCGCGCACGAGGCCCTCTTCCGGCCCCGGCAGCACGAAGCGTGCGAAAGCCGCGCGGGCGTGCTGCCTCAGCCGCGCCGCCCCGGCCGCGGGTCCGCGGCCGTGGCCGAGGACCTCGACGAGCCGCGCGCTTTTGCAATAGCCCAGCGCATGGACGTTCTCGTGGAAGGCTGCCGCCGGGGCGTCGAAGGCGCCGGGAGTGCGGAAGCCGGTGACGGGCCGAACTACCGCCCAGAGGCGCACGCGGTCGCGGTCGAGGACCTCCGGTACCTTCGTCAATCCGCCCACGTCGATCCGGAGCCCTCCGGGCGGGGGATCGGCGTCCAGCACGAGCAGGACGCGGTCCGGGAAGATCTGCACGTCGCCGCGCGCGATCCCCTCCAGGGCGACGGGACCTGCCCCGGGCTCGCGCGCTTCCGCGAAGGCCCGGAGCGGGGCCGCGTCGTAGGCGAGCCGCTCGACCGTCGCATCGGCCGCGCCCAGCCCGACGGCCGCGGCCAGCAGGGCCCAGGCGGCCGCGCGCCGCCCGCGCGCGGCCAGGGCGAGGAGGAGCAAGGCGGCGGCCAGAACGGCCAGTCCGAGGGCACCCCGGGGTCCCGCCTCGCCTCCCACCAGGCAGCCGACTCCAAATGCGGTGGCGAGCACCAGCAACGGGCGGCGCATGGCCCGCCACTCTAGGGGGGACGGGGCGCGGCGGCACGGCGGTTCGGGACAGTTTCGCTTCTGTCACACGACCGGCAGGAGCCGCACCACCGTCTCGAGGTGAAACGTGTCGGGGAACAGGTCAAAGGCCAGGAGGCGGTCGGGACGGTAGCCGGCCCGGGCGAAGGCCGCGAGGTCGCGGCCGAGGGTGGGCGGGTCACACGAGACGTAGACCACGGCCTCGGGCCTGCGGGCGACGATCGCGGCCACGACTTCCGCTCCGGCCCCCGTGCGCGGCGGGTCGAGCACGATGCGCTCCCCCGCCTGCTTCGGCCAAGATCGCAGGCCCTCGCTGGCGTCGCCCTTGACGATCCGGACCCGGCCCAGGCGGGCCGCCCGCGCGTTCGCGGCCGCGTCCTCGGCCGCGGATGGACCGAGCTCCATGGCCACCACTGCGTCGCCGCGCGCGGCCAGCGGCAGGGCGAAGAGGCCGACCCCGGCGTAGAGATCGAGGACGGGCCCGCCCGGGGGGACGAGGTCCACCACGGTGCGCGCCAGCGACTCCACGAGGAAGCGGTTCCCCTGGAAGAAGGACCGCACGTGAGCGCGCAGGGAGACCCCGAGCACGTCCGCTCGGATGTAGGGGGAGCCGCGCAAGGAGAGGAAACGCCGGGGTCGACCTCCACTCAGGACCCCCAGGCCGGACAAGCCCGGTGCACCCTCCGCGAGGAAGGCGAGCGAAGGAGCCGCGTGCGGCTCGAGGTCCGCCTCCACCGCGGCCACGAGGGCGCCGCCCGTGGGAGACTCCGCGAGGTCGATCCCCCTGACCTTTCGCCAGAGGTCGGGCCGTCCCTCGAGCGCCCGCTTGAGCCCGCGGGCCGCGAGGTTCATGGCCTCGGAGAGCTGGAGGCAGCGCGGCAGGTCCACGACCTCGTGCGTTCCCTCCTGGCGCAGGCCGAGCCTCAGCGCGCCCTCCGCCACTCCCACGTGGAGCGAGGCGCGAATCCGCCAGCCCTCTTCGGGCGACGGCGCGATCTCGATCTCGCCTGGCCATGGCCCGCCCGCCCGCGCGAGCGACTCGCGAAGGATCGCCTGCTTCAGCCCGAGCTGGCCCGCGTAGGCCATCTCCTGGTAGGCGCAGCCTCCGCAGCGCGGGACATAGGGACATGGCGAAGGCCGCCGGTCCGGCGCTCCCTCGAGCAGCGCCTCGGTCACGCCCTGTACGTACCCCGGGCGTGCGGACTCGATGCGGGCGCGCACCCGGTCGCCCGGCAGCGCTCGCGGAATGAACACGACCTGGCCCTCGTGACGCGCCAGGCCCAGGCCGCGGTACACGCCCTTCTCCACGCGCAGCTCGAGCACGTCCCCGGGAGTCAGACCGGCCATCTTCGGCATTCTGTCGTCGACCCCCCACCCTATCCCTCCCCACGGAGGGGGAGGGGAACGCTACTGGGCGTTCGGCTCCGCGTCTTCTCCCCTGGCCTCCTCTGCCTGGTGGAACAGGCTCAGCCGCGGAATGCCGTGCGCCTCCAGCATACGGCGAGCCAGCGAGTCGCGGCGGATCTGCTCCAGGATCCGCGTGGGGATCCGATCACGATATGGGGCGAGCGCCTCGTCCACCTGGGCCTCGAGGGCAGAGAGAGAGGCCGGGCCGGCGTCGGCTCGCAGGGCGCGGAGGAGGCGGGCCTCCCGCTCCGCCAGCCAGGGCTCGAGCTCGGCCAAGCCTGCCTCCACCGCCTTGCCCCGCAGCTCCTCCGCGATCGCGGCCGCGGCCTCGCCACCCCGGGCCCCCAGGCCCTGCGCCCCCTCGAGATCCCGGGCGAAGTCGCGAAGCGCGCCCGCGGCGTCGCGCCCGGGCTCCCCTCCCAGGGCCAGCGAGCGCCCCCAGCGCGTGCGCGCGACCTCGACCTCCTGCTCGCAATAGGCCAGGCTCCCCACCTTCCGGTCGCGGCTCCAGCTGTGGGCGTGGCCGTCGAGGGCGTCCCGGATACCGCGCAGGACCACGCGCAGCGGTATCCCCGCCTGCCGCCACTTGCGGATCAGATGCCAATCCGCGTTCGAGAGGAACAAGGGATCGCCCCGGCGGGAGACGAAGTACTCCTCGACCGCCTGGTAGTACGCCGCCTCGGGGTCGGCCACCGCCGTCACCGCGCGCTCGGGCGGTTGCGCTCCCAGATCAAGCGGAGGCCGGTGAGGGTCAGCACGGGGTCGACGGCTTCGATGGACGGGATCTCGCCGGCCAGGGTCTCCACCAGGCCGCCCGTGGCCACCACCCGCGCCGGCTCGCCCAGCTCGGCCCGGAGGCGGGCGATGAGCCCCTCGACCATCGCGGCGTAGCCGAAGTACATCCCGGACTGGATGGAGGCCACGGTGGAGCGGCCGATGACCTTGCCGGGATGACGCACGTCGACCCGCGGAAGCCGCGCCGCCCGCTGGAACAGCGCGTCGGCGCTGATCCCGACCCCGGGGCAGATCACGCCCCCCAGGTACTCGCCCTTCCGGGTCACCACGTCCAAGGTAGTAGCGGTGCCGAAGTCGACCACGATCACGGGGCCGCCGTAGGCCGCGAAGGCGGCGACCCCGTTGACGATCCGGTCCGCTCCCACGTCGCCGGGAGGCTCGTAGAGGATGGGCATTCCCGTGCGCACGCCCGGCTCCACCACCAACGGCTCGAGGTTCAGGTACTGCTTCGACAACGCCACGAGGACTGGGGTCAGGGGCGGCACGACGCTCGCGAGCGCCACCCCTTCGATGCCCGCCGGTGCGAGGCCGGAACTCGCGAAAAGGTTCCGGACGAGGATGCCGTATTCGTCCGCGGTCTGCTCGCGCCGAGTGGCGAGCCGCCAGTGCGCCCGGAGCTCCGCCCCCTCGAACACGCCGAGGACGGTGTTGGTGTTCCCCAGGTCGATGGTGAGGAGCAGGCCCATTCATCGACCCCCCACCCTATCGGTCCCTTTAGCCTCGAGGCGCACGGCCGTCACTTCGCCGGAGAGGACCGTCCTGCGGCTCCCGTCCTCGAGGGTCAACAGGAGGGCGCCGGCTGCATCCACGTCCTCGGCGACGCCCCTGACAACCAATCCCCCCGACCGAAGCTCCACCCGCCGGCCCCACCAAGGCACGGCGCGTGTACGCCAGGCGCGGAGGACAGATGGGGGGTCGGCTCGCAGCGCATCATACCAGACGGTCAGTCGGGCCAGGACCGCACCCGCGGCCTCCGCCGGCTCCAGGCGGCCTCCCGTCAGCGCGAGGACCGAGGCCGCGGTTGCTCTCAGGCCCTCCGGCAGCGCCTCCGGCGGCGTGACCAGGTTCACCCCGAGACCGAGCACGACCCAGTCCAGCCCTGATGACGATGACGAGGCCTCGGCCAGGATGCCGGCGAGCTTGCGGCCTCCTGCGAGCACGTCGTTCGGCCACTTGAGCTCGGCGGTGACCCCGTGCTCCCCCAGTGCCTCGACCACCGCCACCCCGGCCGCGAGCGGGATCAGGGAGGCGGGGGCGAATCGCGGGCGCAGCAGGACCGACAGGTACAGCCCGCCCGGCGGAGAGGCCCAGGCCCGGCCCTGGCGGCCGCGGCCGCCGGTCTGCTCGTCGGCCAGGACCGCCGCCCACTCGGGTGCTCCCTCCCGGGCCTTTTCCTTGAGACGGTCACTGGTGGACCCGAGACGCACGTGGTGCTCGATCGGCGCGGGCCAGTCCAGGCCCCGAGCCCGGAGCGCATCGCGCAGGCGGTCAGCCAGGCTCGTCATTCATCGACCCCCCACCCTATCCCTCCCCACGTAGGGGGAGGGGAACGCTGCTCCACGTCCTGCTCCGCCTCAAATGGCTGCGATCTCGAGCGAGATGTCGGCGGCGGGGGCGGAATGGGTGAGGGCGCCGATCGCGATGTAGTCGGCTCCCGCCTCGGCGTATGCGCGCACGGTCGAGAGGGTCACGCCCCCCGAGACCTCGACGGGGACGCGGCCGCCGATCCTGGAGACTGCCTCCTCGACCCCCGCCGGCGCGAAGTTGTCGAGGAGGATCATCCCGGCTCCCGCGGCGATCGCCTCCTCGATCTGCTCGAGCCGCTCCACCTCCACCTCCACGAGGGTGTCCGGAGAGGCGGCGCGGGCCCCGCTCGTGGCTTCGCCCACCGATCCCGCGAGCCGGATGTGGTTGTCCTTGATCAGGATCGCCTTGTCGAGGCCGGCCCGATGCGGGACGCCTCCACCCGCCTCGACCGCCCTCTTCTCGAGCGCGCGCAGCAGCGGGGTGGTCTTGCGGGTATCGCGTATGCGCGCCCGCGTCCCCGCCACGGCGTCCACGAACCTGCGGGTCAGGGTGGCGACGCCGCACAGGCGCTGCACGAAGTTGAGGGCGACCCGTTCGCCGGTGAGCATGCCGCGAGCCGGCCCGGTCACCTGTCCCAGGTGCGTCCCCCCCGAGGCCCTCCGGCCTTCCCCCGCCGCGGGCTCGAGCACGAGACGTTTGTCCACCGCCCGAAAGACCTCGGCTGCCACCTCCAGGCCGGAGACCACGAGCTCCTGCTTCGCCAGGAAGACCCCGCGGGCCAGGCGTTCCGCGGGGACGGTCGCGATCGTCGTGAGGTCGCCCGCGCCGACGTCTTCCTCCAGCGCCCGCCGGACGAGCTCGCGGATATCCATCGACTGCCCGATCAGCTCCGCATCATGAGACCCCGGGGGGCACCGGCATCAGGGCGCACTCGAGGACCTCGAAGGTGCCGTCCTCCATCCCGTCGCGGCGCTCGATCTCGTGCACGGCCACCCGCGCGGCGGCGAGGACGTCGTCCTTGACCCGTTCGATCCGCGCCACGGTGGGTGGGCTGGCCGCCACACGCAAGCGGTCCACGTGCCGGCCCACGGAGGCCCCCGCCGCGCTCTTGGCCCGGTGGACGGCCTCGAGAAGGCCCACCGCCGCGTCGAAGGCGGCGCTTCCCCCTTCCGCCGCGGGCAGGCGCGCGAACTCGGCCGCGGTTGGCCAGGGCGCGCGGTGGATGCTCGCGACCCCCTCCGCCTTCGCGAAGCCCCAGGACCACACCTCCTCCGTGATGTAGGGCAGGAAGGGAGCGAAAAGGCGCAGCACGGTCTTGAGGGCGAGCTGCAGGGTGGCCACTGCGGAGGCTCGCCCTTCCGCATCGGTCTCGCTCTTCGCCCGGTTCTTCACCATCTCGACATACGTGTCCGTGAAGCCGCTCCAGAAGAAGCGCTCGACGGTGTCGAGGGCGGAGGCGTATTCGAAGTCGTCCATGGCGTTCCCGGCCTCCGCCACGGTCGGTGCGAGCCGGGCGAGGAACGCCAGGTCCAGCGGCCGCGCGGGCGGGCCTTCCGGGCCGCTCTGCGAGAGCACGAACTTCCCGGCGTTGAAGAGCTTCGTCACCAGGCGCCGGCCCACCTTCAGGACTTTCTCGTCGAAGGCTGTGTCGGTCCCCAGGCGCGCGGAGAGGGACCAGTAGCGCAAGGCGTCGGCCCCGTACTGGTCCAGCAGGTGCATGGGCGTGATGACGTTGCCCTTGCTCTTCGACATCTTCTTGCGGTCGGGGTCCAGCACCCAGCCCGAGATGGCCACGTGCCGCCAGGGGACGGTCCCTTCGTGCAGGAGCGCCTTCACGATCGTGTAGAACGCCCAGGTGCGGATGATCTCGTGGCTTTGCGGGCGCAGGTCCATGGGGAAGAGCCGCCGGTATCGCCCCGGATCCAGCGTCCAGCCGCTGACGATCTGCGGGGTGAGCGAGCTCGTGAACCAGGTGTCGAAGACGTCGGTCTCGGCCCGAAAGCCGCCCGGTTGGTCGCGCTGGGCGGACGCGTAGCCGGGCGGGGTGTCGGTCGTCGGGTCCGCGGGCAGTGCCGTCTCGTCGGCCAGGAAGGGACGCTCGAAATCCGTGCGCCCCGCCGCGTCCACTGGATACCAGACCGGGAACGGGACCCCGAAGTAGCGCTGCCGGCTGATGCACCAGTCGAGGTTCAGGTTCTCCGTCCAGTTCCGGTACCGGAGGCGCATGAAGTCGGGGTGCCACTTCACCTGGTCCCCCGCGGCCAGCAGCTCGTCCTTGTGCTCGAGGATGCGCACGAACCACTGGCGGGTGGTGATGAACTCGAGGGGCCGGTCCCCCTTTTCGTAGAACTTGACGGGGTGCTCGATGGGCTGCGGCTCGGAGACCAGCGGCGGCCGGCCGTCCCCGGCCGCGGCCCCCGCGGCGTCGCGCAGCAGCTGCACCGTCGCCTTCTGCGCTTCCTTGACGGTCTTGCCTTGGAGGTGTGCGTAGAAGCCGTTCGCCGCCCCGGGGTCGAGGCTCGGGAAGGCGTCGCTGCCGAACGTGACGGGGAGCAGGTGGCCGGAACGCCCCACCACCTGCCGCAAGGGCAGCGCCTGGTCGCGCCACCAGGCGACGTCGGTCGCGTCGCCGAAGGTGCAGACCATGAGGATGCCGGTCCCCTTCTCGCGGTCCACGAGCGGGCTCGGGAAGATCGGGACGGGCGCGCGGAAGAGCGGGGTCACGGCGCGGCGGCCGAAGAGCGGCTGGTAGCGCGCGTCCTCGGGATGGGCCGTGACCGCCACGCAGGCCGCGAGGAGCTCCGGGCGCGTGGTGGCGATGACGAAGTCCCCTCCGCCCTCCACCCCGAACCGGAGGTGGTGGAAGGCGCCCCGCTGCGGCCGATCCTCGACCTCGGCCTGGGCCACCGCCGTGCGGAAGTCCACGTCCCACATCGTGGGGGCCTCGATGCTGTAGACGTGCCCCTTGCGGTGGAGGTCCAGGAAGCTGAGCTGGGCCAGGCGCCGGCTCCGGTCGTTGATCGTCGAGTACTCGAGGGACCAGTCCACGGACAGGCCGAGCCGCTGCCAGAGCGACTTGAAGGCCTTCTCGTCCTCCGCGGTGAGGGCGAGGCAGAGCTCGATGAAGTTCTTCCGCGAAACCTTCCGGGGCGGGGTCTTGCGGGCCCCTTCGTCCGCCATGGGCAAATGGCCGAGCCCGGGTTCGTAGGGGACCCCCGGCTCGCAGCGCACGTGGAAGTAGTTCTGCACCCGGCGCTCGGTGGGCAGGCCGTTGTCGTCCCAGCCCATGGGGTAGAAGACGTTCCTGCCCCGCATCCGCTGGTGGCGGGCCAGCACGTCCGTCTGGGTGTAGCTGAACACGTGCCCGACGTGCAGCGAGCCCGAGACCGTGGGCGGCGGGGTGTCGATTACGAACGTCTCGCCGCGCTCGCCGTCGGCGAAGCGGTACACCCCGGCGTCGGTCCAGCCGTGGTCCCACTTCGCCTCCGCCTCGCGGGACTCGAAGTGGGGGCTGAGCGTCGTGGGATCGAGGGTGATCAAGGAGGGACGATGGGGTCAGATCCGCTGGAGCTCGGCCTTGAGCCGCTCGATCTCGGCCTTGATCAGGGCCTCGGCGAGGTCGGGGATGACGTCCCAGGCGATCTCGCGCACCACTTTCTCCGAGATCTGGGCGACCACGCGCTGCGCGATCTTCTCGACCGTGTCGACGGGCACCGCAACCTCGGCCGCCTGGGAGGCGGCCTTTGATGGCTCCGGCACCGGGACCTCGGCCGCCACGTCCGCGAAGGACTCAGACACCGGCGAAGGCGCCGCCGGGGCCGACAGTGACGGATCGGGCGCCGCGCCCCGCGGCGTCGCCGCCGCTTGCGACACCGGCTCGAATTGCCACACGGGAGGGACCGGCCGTCCCGACGCCCAGGGCGAAGCCACCGCTGCGGTCTGCGGGGCCTGCGGCGGGGGCGGCGGCTCGGGCGTCGGCGTAGAGCCGGGGGACGCCGCGGGGGGCGGTACGCTCGGCGCTGGAGGCTTGCTGGCCGCGGGTCTGCTCGATGGAGGCGGGCTGGCCGGAGGCGCGCTGGGAGCGGGCCGCGGACTCGACGAAGGCGGCGCAATCCCGACCGTCTCGGCGGCGCGGTTCGGCTCGGATCGCGGCGGAGTCGGTTCCACAGGGGCGCGCAAGCCATGCGCCGGCGTTGGGGGCGGCACATAGGCCTGGCCGAACTCCAGGTCTTCCTCGATCACTTCCTCGAACACGGTCGGCTCTGACTCGACGGCCGGCGCAGCCGGGGCCGGAGCGACCGGCGCGGCGGCGACGGCTGGAGTCGGAGCGGCAGCTGCTTGAGCCGCGGGAGCCGGAGCCGGTGGCACCTGCCACTGGACCGCGTGCGCCTTGAAGATCACCGTGGATGCGGGGTCAGGTACCGAAAGGCTCTCCGACTCCTCGGGCGTCATCGGCAGCAGCTCGTCCGTCGCCGCGCGGAACGGGATGGGCTCGGCTCCCCGTGCGGGCGCCGCCGCCTCGTCTTCGCCGCCGAAGCTGCCCGCATCGAAGTCCTCGAACGGCTCCTCCGGGATGAACCGGACTGAAGGCGGAGCGTGCGGGTCGGGGGGCGGCGGCGAGGTCTTGAGCGGCTCCGGAGCCGGCGCGGCGGCCCGCGGGAACGGGATCGGCTCGGGCGGCCGCGGCGGCACCACGGTCAGCGGCGGGCTCGCCGGGAAGCCAGGCCGCAGCGCGCCGGGCTCGCTTTCCCGGGCGGCCGTAGGCACGAACGGGAGAGCGGTAGTCGAGGTGGCCGTGGGTCGAGCGGAGGGCGACGACGAAGCGGCGCGCGCGGCCGCGCGGCCCAGCAACTCCTTGACCTTCGCGATCAGGGTCTCGGGCTCGAAGGGCTTGGCCAGGAAGCCATCGCTGCCCACGCGCGCGGCCCGATCCTGGTCGAACGGCTCAAAAGCACCCGTCAACAGGAGGACGGGAATGTGCTGGAGGCCCGGGTTCTTCTTGATGAACTCGCAGACCTCGTACCCGTCCTTCTCGGGCATGATGATGTCGCAGAGCACGATGTCCGGACGGACCTCCTGGACCTTCTCGAGCGCGAGCCGGCCGTTGCCGACGGTCACCACGTCGAAGTCTTCGTCGGAGAAGGTCAACTCGATGACCTTCTGGATGGTGATGCTGTCGTCGGCGAGCAGTATCTTCTTGCCCATCGCTTGTTCGGCCTCCCGAGCCCCGACGGCGGGGCCCTAGCGCGATGAACGAAGATAGACCGCTTTTGCCCGTATGTCAACGACTTATCGGGGCTTGCGGCCTCAGGCGGGGGTTCCGACCGCTCCTTCGATGACGCGGACGACATCCTGCGTGGAGGCGCCCGGGAGGAAGACCTCGACGACCCCCATGGCTTTCAGATCGGGGATGTCCTGAGCCGGGATGATTCCCCCGAGGAAGACCTTGACGCCGTCCATCCCCTTCTCCCGCAGCAGCTCCTGGATGCGTCGGCAGATCGAGAGGTGGGCACCGGAGAGGATCGAGAGGCCGATCGCGTCCGCGTCCTCCTGGGCGGCCGCGGCTACGATCTGCTCCGGGCTCTGGCGGAGGCCGGTGTAGATGACCTCCATGCCCGCGTCCCGGAGCGCGCGCGCGACCACCTTCGCCCCCCGGTCGTGGCCGTCGAGCCCGGGTTTGGCGATGAGAACGCGGATGCGATGCTGGGTCGGAGTCGCGCTCATCTGGTCCTGCACTCTACCACCGCCGTCCCCGGCGGTCGCGCGCTACTCCCCTGCCTGCATGCGCCGGGCGAGCTCGCACAGGCTCGGGCGCGCGTCCTCGGGCAGCGAGAACGGGATCCCGAACCCCGTCCCCTGGATCCTCCTCGCCTGGGCCAGGCGCCGGAACGTTTCCGGCGAGAGTGGAACCTCAACCCCGGTGAAGCCGCAGCCGGTCTCCGAGAAAGTGCAGTTCGGCGGATAGGTCACTTGGTAGGGCTGCCCCGGGCCGACGAGGTGGAGCGGCTCTCCCCCGTCGAGCGCAACGTCGAGGGACGGGGTGACGACCACGTAGTGGGGCGGCAGTTGGGCCCGAAAGAGGACCCAGGCTGGAGGCTTGAAGTCGCGCCCGGTGTGCGTGAACGAGAACGTGAAGACGAAGGGAGAAGGTCCGGCCGCCGTCGCCTCCGGAACGAGGTTCACGCAGACCTCCGTGTGCTCCTGGAGCTCCCAGTAGACCGACCTCACTTCGCCCGTGCGGGTCCCCGGCAGCGCGCAACTCCCCAGGCTCAGGGGAATGGCCGGGAAGTCGGAACCGGCCGCGGGGCCGACCGCGAGGAGGGTCAGGCAGGCCGCCATCCGGGCGCTCATGCATCCAGTATCGCAGGCGCCGGCCGGGAAGGCTAGAAGGTCGGTGCTTCCTGGTACTCGCCCCACACCTCGCGCAGGGCATCGCACATCTCGCCGAGCGTCGTGTAGGCGCGGGCGCAGTCGAGGATCGGGTACATCACGTTGTCGGTACCGCGGCCGGCCTGCCTGAGGTCCTCCAGGCTCTTCTTCACCCGGGCGTTGTCGCGCGTCTGCTTCAGGCGCTGCACGGCCGCCGTCTGCGCCTCCGCCACCGACTCGTCGATGTAGAGGATCGGGAACGGCTTCTCGTCCATCACGTGCTCGTTCACGCCCACGATGACCTTCTCCTTCCGCTCCACCGCCTTCTGGAACTGGAACGCCGCCTCCTGGATCTCGCGCTGGGGGAAGCCGCGCTCGATGGCCGCCACCATGCCTCCCAGGGCGTCGATCCGGCGGAAGTAGTCGAGGGCCTCCGCCTCGAGGTCGCTCGTGAGCTTCTCGACGAAGTAGGACCCGCCCAGGGGATCGGCCGTGTTCACCACCCCCGATTCGTGGGCGATGATCTGCTGCGTACGGAGGGCGATCGTCACCGCCTCCTCGGTGGGCAGGGCGAGCGCCTCGTCGAGAGAGTTGGTGTGCAGCGACTGGGTGCCGCCCAGCACCGCGGCCAGGGCCTGGAGCGCCGTGCGCACCACGTTGTTGTAGGGCTGCTGGGCGGTGAGGCTCACCCCCGCGGTCTGGGCGTGGAACCGGCACATCCAGGAGCGGGGGTCCTTCGCCCCGAAGCGCTCCTTCATGGTGCGGGCCCAGATGCGCCGCGCGGCCCGGAACTTCGCGATCTCCTCGAAGAAGTCGGAGTGCGAGTTGAAGAAGAAGCTGAGGCGGGGGGCGAAGTCGTCGACTGCCATCCCGGCGTCCACGCACCACTGGACGTACTCGATGCCGTCCCGGAGGGTGAAGGCCAGCTCCTGGGCCGCCGTGGAGCCCGCCTCTCGGATGTGGTAACCGGAGATGGAGATCGTGTTCCACTTCGGCATGTGGTCCGTGCAGTAGCGGATCATGTCCACGACGACCCGCATGCTCGGCCGGGGAGGGAAGATGTATTCCTTCTGGGCGATGAACTCCTTCAGGATGTCGGCCTGCACCGTCCCCGCGAGCTTCGCCTGGGGCACCCCCTGCTCCTCCCCCACCAGGATGTAGAAGGCGAGCAGCATGGCCGCCGGAGAGTTGATGGTCATCGAGGTCGTGACCTGGTCGAGGGGGATGCCATCGAAGAGGGTCTCCATGTCCCGCAGCGACGTCACCGCCACCCCGCACTTTCCCACTTCGCCGAGGGACAACGGGTGGTCGGGGTCGCGCCCCATCAGGGTCGGGAGGTCGAAGGCCACCGAGAGGCCGTGGCTGCCGTGCTCCAGCAGGTACTTGAAGCGGGCGTTGGTCTGGGCGGCGGAGCCGAAGCCCGCGAACTGCCGCATGGTCCAGACCTTCCCCCGGTACATGGTCTCGTGCACGCCGCGGGTGAACGGAAACCGGCCGGGGTCCCCGAGGTCACGAGAGTAATCCAGACCAGCCACCGCCTCCGGACCGTAGAGCGGATCGATGGGCCGGCCTGAGATGGTGGTGAAGGTCTGTTCCAGCGCTTTCTTCATCGACCCCCCACCCTATCCCTCCCCACGTAGGGGGAGGGGAACGCTGTCCCGCGCTCCGCTCCGCGTCCGCACTACCCGAGCGGGGATTCCCACCGCGACCGCGCCGGGGGGCAGGTCCGACGTGACCACTGCCCCCGCCCCCACCACGACATCGTCGCCCAGGCAGACGCCGTCGAGCACTTTTGCTCCCGCCCCGAGCCAGACGTTGTCGCCCAGCGTGATGCCCCTCGAGGAGCGCGGCTGCTCGAGGACGGCCAGGTCGCCCCGCTCGAACTCGTGGCCACCCCCCACGAGGTAGGTGTAGGCGGCGAAGAGGCCATGGCGGCCCACGGTCACGGAAGAGCCGGAGAAGATCTCCGAATGGAAGCCGATGTTGACGTGATCGCCGAGGGTGATGTCGCCGTCCTTGCAGGAGAGGATGGTCCCCCGGCCCAGGAAGACACCCTGGCCGAGGGTGATCCCGCGGTTCGCGGTCCCCTTGGCGTCCAGGACGACCTGGTCGTCGATCGTCACGTGATCGCCGATCCGGATCCTCCAGGGGTGCCGGAGGACCACCCCCTGGCCGAAGATCACGTTCCGGCCCACCGAGGCGAGCAGGAGCCGATAGCCGAGCCGCCGCAGGACGAGGCCGAGCGCCCCCGGGACCCAGGAGGTGAGGGTGATCACGAGCTCGTAGAGCAGGAGCCGAAGGAGGCTGCGGCTCCCCACCACGAGGTCCTGGTACTTGCGGAGGGCCGAGCGGCCCGAGTCGCCCATGGCCTCCTGGATCGCGACCTGTTGACGCTGCTCCATCGCGAGGTTTGACGCTTTCTCCGAAGCTACTGTAGCATCGCCACGGTCCGTCCCCCGATCCATGAAGCGTGGTGCCCTCCTCGCGGCCAAGGTCGGCGTCAGCCTGGCCCTGCTCATCTACCTGTTCTCCACCACCGATCTCTCGGCCCTGGAGAGCCGCGTGCGGAGCGGGGACGTCCTGCTCTTCGCGACCGCGGTCGCGCTGTACGCGGGGATGCTCGCGCTGTCCACCTGGCGCTGGCGGCTGCTGCTGCACGCGCTCGGCTTCCCCGCCCGCCTGCGCGACCTGACCTCGTCGTACCTCGTGGCCACCTTCTTCAACAACTTCCTCCCGAGCAACATCGGGGGCGACGTGGTGCGGGTGCGCGACGGCTCGCGTCTCACCGGGTCCACGGCCGCCTCCCTCGCGGTGGTCGCGGTCGACCGGATCCTGGGCCTGGGAGCGCTCTACCTGCTGGCCCTCCTGGCCTTCGTCCTGGGTGGCCGGGCCGTCCGTCACCTGGCGGGGGCCCGAGTGGTTCTGGTGGGCCTCGGCCTCGTCTTCGCCGGGGTCGCCTACGTGTTCTTCCGGCCGGGGACCGCCCGCCGGCTCATGGCCTGGTCGCGCCTCGCCTCCATCGAGTGGGCCAGCAAGCAGTTCGAGATCGTGCAGGGAGCGGTCCACGAGTACCGCACCCAGCTCGCTTCCGTCATGCTGGCGCTCGTGGCCAGCGTCGGCCTCCAGACCCTCGTGGTCCTCTACTTCTACACGGTCGCCCACGCCTTGCGCATCCCTCTCGCCCTCCCGGCCGCCTTTCTCATGGTCCCGCTCTGCACGCTCCTGCAGACCGTCCCCATCACGTTCAACGGCTGGGGGCTGCGGGAGAGCCTGTTCGTGGTCTACTTCGCCCAGGTGGGCCTCCCGCGGGACAACGCCCTGGCCTTCAGCCTGGTGGGGGCGAGCCTCATCGTCGTGCTCTCCCTCTCGGGCGCCGTGGTCTGGATGTCGCGGGACAATGCCCCCGCCGCCAACCCGGTCACCTGAACGATGCCGGTGGAAGTGCTCCACGTCTGCGACAAATTCGGGGTGAAGGGCTCGAGCATCCACGGGGTCTCCCGGCTCTTCTCCTGGTGGCTTCCGCGCTACGACCCCGCGCGCTTCCAGGTCTCCTTGTGCGGGCTCAAGAAGCCCGAGCCCGCCTCGCGGCTCCTCGCATCGCAGGGTATCCCGGTCCATCACCTCGGGCGCGGGCGGTTCGACCCCCGGATCCTGAGCGACCTCGTGGCCCTGGTCCGGCGGCGCGGGGTGCGCATCCTGCACGTCCACGGCTACGCCGCCGCCGACTTCGGCCGCCTGGCCGCCCGCCGCTCGGGCGCTCGCCTCGTCCTGCACGAGCACTTCGCCGACCCGAAAATGCCCGCCTACCAGTCCTGGGCCGATCGCTGGCTCGCCCCCCTCACCGACCGGGCCATCGCGGTCAGCGGCTCGACCCGCGACTTCCTCGTACGCGAGCGGTTCGTCCCCGCCGAGAAGGTGCGGGTCATCTGGAACGGCGCTCCCCTCGACGAGTTCGCCCCGGTCCCCCACGACCGGGCGCGGGCCGTGCGCCGCGCGCTCGGCCTGGCCGAGGACGCGCTCGTGGTGGGCGCGGTGAGCCGGCTCAGCCACCAGAAGGGCCATCGCTACCTGATCGACGCCGCGGTCCGCGTCCTGGCCCGACGGCCGGAGGTGCGCTTCTTGATCGCGGGGGACGGCGACCTCATGGACTCCCTGAAGGCCCAGGCCCGCGCCCTGGGGATCGCGGAACGGGTCGTCTTCGCCGGCCACCGCACCGACGTCCCCGACGTCCTCGGGGCCATCGACGTCCTGGCCATCTCGTCGCTCTACGAGGGGACGCCGCTCGCCCTCTTCGAGGCCATGGCCGCGGGCAAGGCGATCGTCTCCACGGCCGTGGACGGCTGCCGCGAGGTCCTGACGGATGGCGTGACCGGCCTGCTGGTGCCGCCCGGCGACGAGGCGGCCCTGGCCGAAGGCCTCCTGAAAGTGCTCGACGACCCGTCCCTGCTCGCCTCGCTCTCGGCGAAGGCCCGCGAGGCCTCCCGTCGGTACGACGTGCGGGCCTGCGTGGACCAGATGGAGGCGCTCTACGACGAGCTGCTGGCGGAGGCGGTGGCCTGATGCCGCTCCGGAAGCTGGCCCGCCATGCGAAGGACGCCTGGGAGGTCCCGCGTGACCTCCTCCTCGGCCGTTACCCGGACTTCGTGACCGGCGGCCCCCTGGCCCGGGCCGAGGTGCCGGTCTTCATCTTCCACAGCCTCGAGCCCGAGTCCTTCGGTCGGAAGCTGCGCTACCTGGCCGAGAACGATTACTGCACGCTCGCGGCCGACCAGTACTTCTGCGTGCTCATGGGCGCGTGCAAGCCGCCCGATCGGGCCGTCCTCCTCACCTTCGACGACGGCAGGGGGAGCCTCTGGAGCGTCGGCCTCCCGCTGATGAAGCGGTACGGGATGAGGGGGGTCGTCTTCCTCGTCCCCGGCCGGATTCCCTCGCGTCCCGGCCCGCTGCCGCCCACCTGGGAAGACGTCGAGGCGGGGCGCGTTCCCGCCTCGGAGGTTCGCGGCCGCGAGGCGGGCACGGGGGCCCTGCTGTCTTGGGAGGAGATCGAGGCCCTCGCCAAGACCGGCCTCTTCGACTTCCAGAGCCACACCCTGAACCACACGCGCGTTCACACCGGCCCGTACCTCGCCGGCTTTGCGACCCCGGCTTCCCGGAAGGGCTATGCGGCCTTCGACCTCCCCGCCATCGGCTCGGGAGACCAGGACCTGCTGGGTGAAGACGTCCCTCTGGGCACTCCGCTCCTGCGCTCGGCGCCCCGCACCTCGGAATCGCTGCGGTTCCACGAAAACCCGGCGGTGCGTCGGGCCTGTGTCGAGATGGTGGCCGAGGAGGGGGGCGAAGCCATCTTCTACTGGAAGGACTGGGAGCGCCGTCTGCGGCGCGTTTTCGACCGCGAGAAGGTGCAGGGCCGGCTCGAAACGCCCGAGCAGCGCGTGGCGGCCATCCGCGCCGAGCTGGTCGACGCGAAGGGGAAGATCGAGCAAAGGACCGGCCGCGAGGTCATCCACCTCTGCTACCCGTGGCACACGGCCGGCCCCACCGCGAGACGTCTGGCCCGTGAGATCGGCTATCGGACCGCCTTCAGGGGCAAGGTCTCCGGCGCGCCCGTGACCCGCCCGGGCGACGACCCGCACGCGATCGCACGCATCAGCGAGGACTACCTGGAGCTGTTGCCCGGGCGCGGGCGGCTCACCCTCTCGACGATCCTCTCCCGGAAGTGGTCCCGGCGCCTGAAGGGAGGCCCCCGTTGACGACCGCGTTGCCCGGGACCACCCCCGGGAGCGGTAGCATCCTGCTCCCCGTCCTGCCTCTCCGTGACGTCTGCCTGTTCCCGGAGGCGTCCCTGGGGATCGTGGTCAACCGGCCCGGCGCGATCACGGCCCTCGAGGTCGCGGGCCGTTCCGGGCAGCAGTTGCTGGCCATCGCCTACCGCGATGCCACCGGCCCCAACCCCAGTCCACGCGAGCTGCACCTCGTGGGCACGATCGCCAAGCTGACCGAGGATCTACCCCTGCGCGACGGCGGGCGGAGGGTCGAGCTGGACGGGCTACGGCGCGGCCGCGTCGTCACCCTGCTCGGCCTCGACTCCCTGGTGGCGGAGATCCAGCCCCTCGAGGAGGGGGATCCCGGCGACCACTGGGGCGCCGCGGTCGAAGCCCTGGCCCGATACCTCCACGCCCACGCGGATCTGCGCTCGTTCATCGACCAGCAGCGGCGGTCCAAGGAGCCCATGGCCTGGGTGAACCTGGCCTGCCAGCACCTGCCCATCACCGCCACCGCGCGGCAGAAGCTGCTCGAAGCCGACGCAGTCGAGCGCTGCCAGAAGATCGGCCGCGGCCTCGACGCGCTGCTGCGCAAGGAGCAGGGGGCGTAGGGTTATTCTGGCAGCTCCGCAGCAACTACTGAACCGTCCGGCTGCTGCTGGGTACCGCCCTGATTCGTCCACAAGACCAGTCGGCCTGAGAGGACCACGTCAAAGGGATGGTCGTAACCCGAGGCGAGAAGGCGGACATCCTCATTGCCGGCGATGATCGCGCGCACGTCACCATCACCGCTCAACCACACTACGCGATCGGGCTCGGCTCGAATCGCTCTTACGGGTGTTTGACCATCGGCGAGCAAGGTGGTTCGCCCATCGGGCCCAATTCTCCATACTCGCCCATATATGATGTCGCCGGGAACGTGCGTTCCGACAAGAAGGTTTGTCCCATCGCTTGCTAGAGCCGTCGGCAGCTCTACACCACTGAAGACCGTTTGAGGTAAACCCCCCGGGGCTTGACAGACGACGGCACCTCGAGTGGTGGTAGTTCCCAATTCGCCCCAACAAACTCGCGATCCATGCACCACTATCGACCCGAGAACACTTCGCCGCTGTGCGAAAACAACCACCTTCTTGTCGGCAGTTCCCGCAGTCCCGATAGCCGTCCTCGTGGTCCAGTAGAGCGCGTCATTCGACACGGCTATTCCGGCAGGGCTGTCTTGACCGACTGCAATCGCACGCACACGGACTGCCGACCAGTGATCATCGCTCGCGGTTCCCTCCATGACTCTGCCGCTATTCGGTTCCGTCCAGAAGATCTTTGTCTTGATTGCTGCGACCGAAGCGGGTTGATGTTCTGACGAAACAAGCCCACGAACGTCCGTTCCAGACAGCCTGGCCATCATGATGGCTGGGCCGTTCCCCTCGGGACGAACTCCCCAGAAAACGTAGTCACTGACCGACGCGAGGCCTTGCGGTTGATATTGCTCGGCGAGCTTCCATTGTTCAGGCGCGCGGCCCACCCACGCGCGCTCATTCCAAGCAGCCAGATGGCCGGTCCACTTTTTTGGGGGCACCTGCGCATCACATGACTCGATTGTCAGCTGCTCATGGCTGGGGTCGTATTGCACTAGGCCTGCAGACGGTTCGAAATCTCCGGTGAGGTTGTATAGGGCAATCGGCACCGCCGCTCCAGCAAACCGCGGTAGGCGAATCTCAAGGCTGCCAAGGATGCTCTTCACGCCTCGGTGAAGCGACACCCCATCGCCTCGAAACGTTACGTGCCGATTCGGCCACGAATACCGCAGATTGCCGCCACCCCGCATCCTGAGAATGTGGAGTTCCGGGGACACGGCGAAATCCAAGGAATAGGAGTGACCTGCCGCCCGACCCTCGTTGAGCAAAGCGATCTCCACCGCAACTGGTTCCGAAAACGGCTTGTCCGAGTACTGGACAAGAGCATCGTCACCAACCCCCTTCCGTGATGAGACTGCCACAGTTACCTTGGGCTCTGGGGTTAGATAGCCGGGAAGCACGTAACCAACGATCGTCAGGGCGACGACAGATGCCAAGACCGTCAGTGCGACGCGACGCTTCCGCCGCCGGGCTCCGCGAGAGACGATGTGCCTAGCAAAAGCCCTGTTCAGGTCCTCGAGCCGGGGAGCGTGCGCTGGAAGGATCGTGACAGAGACGTTCGCTTCCCTAAGAACCTGATAGCCTTGACCCCGTATGTGAGGATTCGGATCAAGCATGCCAATGTGCACATGCGAGATCTTGCGTTCAACTATTCGATGCGCGCAGGGCACCTTGGGGTCATTTCGGCTCGTACAGGGCTCAAGAGTCGTATAGAGGGTGGATCCATCCAGATTGACGTCGGCCAGCTTGCGTTCGAGCAGCGTGTATTCAGCATGCTCGCCTGGCGCCAATTCCCCTCGATATGCACGGCCCAGAATCTGGTTACCCCGTACGAGAACAGCTCCCACGAGGGGCTTCGGGTCCTTGCTTTCGGAGTAGCACTTTTGCGCCTCGGCGATCGCGAGGTTCATGTAACTGTCATCGCGGCCGCTATCATTCATGAAACGAGAACCATCGGTTGGTGGCACCGAAGTCGATCCTCTCGAGCCGCTGAGAAGGCTACGATCTCCCAAGAATGGGCGTCAAGGTCCAAGACGATGGGTCTGCTCTACTCCAGCTTCAGCCTCACGAACGACCCGAGCGAGCGGCGGTCTCCCCCGCTCGCCGCGCCGTAGCGCGACTCGAACCACAGCGCGTACACCTTGGTCTGGTAGTAGCCCAGCCCGGGACCCGGCGCGAACGCGACCTCGCGCGTCTCAAGCGCCTTGAGTACCACCTGCTCGCGAGCCCGCCCCAGGCGCACGGTCAGGATGTCGCCGGCGGGCCCGGCGGTGATCTTCAGCCGGATGCGCTTGGGAGCGGTTAGCGCCTGCAAGATGACCTCGGCCCCTTCCCCGCCGCGGACCCAGAATCCCTCTTCGTCGAAGGAGGACTCCTGCCCGTAGGTGCCGTCGTCCGGGAACCAGAGGTAGTACGGCGCGGGGTCCTGCGGCTGACGGCTCGCCGACTCGGGGTGGTTGTATGGGCGGCGCTTGCGCCAGACGTCGGTGAACACCGAGAGGTCGCCCAGCATGGTCAGCTCGGCGGGGAAGGCCCGGAAGGTCCGCCACGCCGCATGCTCGCCCGGGTGTAGCGAGTGGTGGAGGGGAGCGGCCAGGAGCGGCGCCACCAGGGCGCCGGCCGCCACGGCCCCTGCGCCCGCGACCCACCACGATCGCCTCGGAGGAACGAGCAGCAGGCCGAGGGGCACCAGGTTCACGAAGTAGCGGTTCCCCACCGTCCCGCCCCCGCCATACCAGTTGTCGGGGATGAGCCAGACGTAGAACAGCCACGAGGCCACGAGGGCCAGCAGGGCCAGCCAGCCCGCCTGGTCCCGGGGTCGAACGAGGAGGAACAGTACGGCCGCGAGGGCCACCGGAAAGAAATACGGGATCGCTCCCCCGAAGCGGCCTGCCCAGAAGTAGCCCAGGTTCCACAAGTACGACTGGCGGAGCTCGTCCGGAGGCCGCACGGGCGCGATGCGCGCCGACTGCTTCTCCTCGTCCCGGCCCGCGACCAGCGGTCCCACGTGATCGGTCGTCATCCAGATCCCGGCCGTGTCGAACGTGACCCCGGGAGCCCCGAACGGGTAGGCGTCGTAGAAGGTCTTCCGCTCGCCGCCCTGGTAGTTGACCTCGCCCGTCAGGACCCCGGTCAGGCCGAAGCCCCCGAGGACGACCGCCGCCAGGACCGCCCCCCGCCTGAGCGACTCGCGCAGGCCGCGGGTGAGGCCGTGCACGGCCAGCGGCTCCAGGCCGAGGGGGATCGCGAGCAGCAGGTTCGTGGGCTTCGAGTAGGTGGCGAGGCCCAGGAGCACGGCCGAGAGCAGCGGCCGGTCCCGGCGCCCGGCCACGAGGCCGGCCGTGATCAGGCCGAGGTTGAGCATCTCCGGTGCGAGCCAGAGCACGTAGAGCGGCGCGACCGTGCCCAGGAACAGCACCACCACCACCGCGCCGGCGGCCAGCGCCGGCAGGCGGTGGCGCAGCTCCCCGTAGCCCAGCCAGAGCGCAAGCGAGAGGAAAGCCGCGTTCGTGAGCAGGAGGCCGCGGTCGGGCCCGAGCAGCTTCACTGCCGGCGCCGCGACCGCGGGATAGAGCAGCGCCTTGGCGTAGTACAGCCGGCCCTCCTCCGGGCGGACGCGGTGGAGGCCGCCGTCCCAAGCCAGTCCTCCCGAGGCTCGTTTCAGGAAGAGGCCCTGCGGTCCGCCGGGGTAGGGGGACCGGATGCGCTCGAGGTCCCGCGCCTCGTAGCGCAGGTCGAAGTCCTCGGCCAGGCTCCAGGCCATGGCGTGGTACGTCGCCCCGTCGCTCCAGAAGCGGCCCGAGGAGTCCGCGGGCAGGTCGACGAGAAACGGGACCGCCAGCAGGCAACCCGTCACGACGCCGAGGACGATCCGCGTGAGGCGCTCGCTCATGGCTCCCGCGCTCACCCGCCCGGCCCGGGCCCCACGTCGAGGGTCAGCTCCACGAACGCGCCATGGGAACCCGAGAGGTCGGGGGCTCCCCGCTCGGAACGGAAGTGCAGCACGTGCAGGTAGGTGTCGTAATAGCGGAGGCCGCGCCTGGCGGCAAGCGCCATCTCGGCGGTCTCGCCCGGCCCGACCGCCACCCGTCCCGAGGCCGCGCCCAGGCGCACCGTCACCTCGTCGCCCCGGGATCCCCCGGTGACGCGCACCCGCACCCGACGCACCGGAGCCAGGTCGAAGGCGCGCAGGATGACCTCGGCCGGCTCGCTGGCGCGCAGCCAGAAGCCGGCGCGCCCGTCCAGGACCTCCCGCCCGTACGTGCCGTCGTCGGTGAAATACAGGAAGTAGGCGTCGGGGTCAGCCGGCCGCCCGTGCGGTTCGCCCACGAAGCCGAAGGGTTGCTTCTTCCGCCAGAGTTCCGTGAAGATCGACAGGTCGTTCAGCATCGTCAGCTCGGCCGGCAGCGCACGGAAGGACGGACGCAAGGCGTGGTCGCCCGGTCGCAACGAGTGCCCCATGGGCGAGAGCAGGACCGGCCAGAGGAACACGCCCAGGCCGACGGCCCCGGCCGCCGCGACCAGCCACTCCCGCCCCCGCGGCGCCAGGAACAGGAAGAGGGGCAGCAGGCTCAGGAAGTAGCGGTTCCCCACCGTTCCCCCCCCGCCGTACCAGTTGTCCGGGATCACGCAGATGTAGGCGAGCCAGGAGGAAACGAGGGCCAGCAGGGCCAGCCACCCGTCGCGGTCGCGGGGACCGGCCAGCACGAAGAGCACCAGCGCCCACAGGGCCGGCAGGAAGTAGGCGAGGACCCCGCCGAAACGCCCGATCCAGAAGTAGCCCAGGTTGTAGAGGAACGACTCGGGGATCTCCTCGGCGGCACGGGCCGGTCCGGTCTTCGCGGTCGCGTCGTCCCGGCCCTCGACCAGGGGCCCCACCTGGTTGGTCGTCATCCAGAAGCCGGTGTTGTCGAAGGTCAGGTCGTGGGCTTCGAGGGGGAACCGGTTGGAGAAGGTCTTGCGCTCGCCGCCCTGGTAGTTCGCCTCGCCGGTGACGGCCGCGTTCACCCCGTAGAGCGCCAGGGTGGTCAGGCCGAGGACCAGTCCGCGTCGAAGAGACTCCCGGAAGCGCGGCCACAGGTCGGGTCCGAGCCAGGACCCACCGATCGGGGGCAGCAGCGGCGCCAGGCCGAGGGGGATCGCCAGGAGGATGTTCGGGGGCCTGGTGTAGGTGGCGATGCCGAAGATCACCGCCGCCAGCAGCGGCCACCCCCGTTTCCCGGCGACGAGGCCGGCCGCGATCAGGGCGAGGCCGAAGACCTCGGGCGTCGGCCAGAGCAGGTACAGCGGCGTGACCGTGGCCAGGAAGAAGGCCAGGCTGAGGGCCAGGGCCGAGGCCGGGCTGGTGCCGCGGCCCCGGAGCGTCCCGTAGGAGAGCCACAGCACGAGGCCGAGGCCGAGCGCGTTCGTGAGGATGAGGCCGCGGGTGCCGAAGACCCGCACGAACGGCGCGGCCACCGCCGGGTAGGCGAAGGCCTTCGCGAAGTAGAGGCGCGGCTCGTCCGGGGGGACGCGGCCCAGCCACGGAAAGCCCCCCTCCGGATCCAGCCGCAACCCGCCGTGGGCCCGCTTCAAGAACAGGCCTTGGGGCCCGGACGAGAACTCCCGCCGGGCGCGGAACAGGTCGCGGGCCTCGTAGCGCAGGTCGAGGTCCTCGGCCAGGCTGCGGGCCATGAGGTAGTACGTGGCCCCGTCTCCCCAGAACTCACCATTCGAGAGACGCGGAAGATCCGTGGCGAGGGCGCCGGCCGTCAGGCCCGCGAACACGAGGGCGAGGATCGTCCGCGCCGCCCGGTCGGACGAGGCCGTGCTCACAGCCAGCCCGCCTCGCGGTACCAGGCGGCCGTCCGGGCGATCCCCTCCTCCACGTCGACTCGCGGCGCGTAGCCGAGGAGCCGCCGGGCCTTCTCGATCGTGAAGGCCCGGCTCTTGGTCCAGAAGTCCACCCGGCGCCGGTGGATGGGCGGCTCCAGCCCAAGAGGCACGCAGAGAGCCTCCACGACGGCGCCCAGGAGCTGGATCGGCGCGGCCGGGATATGGAACGGGAGCACGCGGCCCCCCGTATGCCGCGCGATCAGGCTCGCGAGCTCGTCCTGGGAGACGTAGCGGGGTCCCGCGATGAGGAACGCCTGTCCCACCGCCTCGAGCCGGTCGAGGGCGAGCAGGAAGCCGGCCACGAGGTCGTCGATGTACACCGGATGGTAGAACGAACGCCCCGAGCCCACCACCGCATAGCGGCTCCGGGCGATCGCCCGGAACAGCTTCAACAAGCGCGTCTCGCCGGGCCCGTAGATGGCCCCGGGACGGACAACTGTCACCGGGAGGCCGCGCGTCCTTTGGAAGGAGAGAGCCAGGGCCTCAGCCTCGGCCTTGGTTTGCTGGTAGATGTCGCCCGGGGCGAAGGGCGCGGTCTCGTCGGCCGGGGCGTCCACCACGTGGCCGTGCACGCCCACGGTCGACGTGTGCACGAACCGCTGGAGGCCCCGTCGGGCCGCCGCCGCCAGGAGGCGCTCGGTCCCCCCGACGTTCACGTCGCGATAGTAGGAATCGGGATGGCCGGCGGTCCGGTAGACCGCGGCCACGTGAACAACCGCGTCAGCCCCCTGGAGCAACCGCTCGACCGTGCTCCCGTCCAAGAGGTCCCCCTCGACCAGCCGGGCGCCGGAGGAGCGCAGGGCCTCGGTCACCGAGGAGGCCCGGACCAAGGCCGAGACCTCATCCCCTCGGGAGCGAAGGGCTTCGAGCAGCCGCCCGCCCGTGTATCCGGAGGCCCCGGTGAGGGCGACGTTCACCAACGCAGTCTACCGGCATCGCCCCGCGGGCCGGTAGGGCGAGCATGGGCCTTTCTCTCGCCGGTTTTTCTTGACTTCGGAAGGTCGCGGTCCTTAACTTGAGAAGAAGCGAAAGAGCAAGGGCCGTACAAACCGCGTCGACCCACCGAGCCCCGGAACGCCCCTCCCAGGGACCATGTTCCCCGACCGGGGGCCCGATCTCCGGAAGCCGCGAACCGGGCTCCGCCCAGGAGGAGGGAGCCCATGGCCAAGAAGCGGTACGAGCTGGACACTCGGGTCCTGACGGTGTTCTTCCTGGCGGCGATGCCGTTCGTCGCACTTGGGTCGTTCCTGGTGGTCAGCATGGCGCGGACGGAGCTGCGCTCCTCCGTGGCCGTCAGCCTCGAGCAGCGGGCGCTCCAGACCAAGCTCGCGATCGAGCGCTACGTGGCCGACCAGGTCGTTCATCTGCGCCTCCTGGCCAGCGATCCCCAGATCGTGCAGGTGCTCTCCCGGCAGGCCCCGGCCTTGCCCCCGGACACCCGGCGCAAGCTGGAGCAGGCCTGGGCCTCGGGAGGGGACGCACGACTGGCGAACCCGATCCTCGATTCCCCCGTCTCGGCGCGGCTGCGACTCGTCGCCGGCGTGCGGCCGGCCCTCAAGGCGCTACAGCTCGTGGGCGTCCAGGGCCTGGTGGTGGCGGCGGCGGGCCGCTCGGGTCGGCTGGAACACTCGGAAACGGCCTGGTTCAAGGCCCTGGCCGGGCAGGAGGAGGCGATCGAGCCCTGGGTCAGCGACCTCCAGCGCGTCGGCAGCTCGACCGCCACGGTCCTCGAGATCGCCTACCCCGTCCGGGACGCCGACGGCAACTGGCTGGGGGCCGTGCGTGGGATCGTGGACGGGACCGACCTCTACTCCGTGCTGGCCCCGGTGCGGGTGGGCCGGACCGGCCACGCCGTGCTCCTCCGCTCCACCGACGGGGTGGTCCTGGAGGCCGACGAGAGCGAACGAGCCCTCCAGCAGCCGCTACCCGGTTGGGACTCGTTGAGCTCGGCCCTCGAGGGCTTCCCCCTGGCCGAGCACGGCCAGGCCCTGTTCGGCAAGACCGAGCAGAGGCGGGGCTACTGGACGATCCCGGCGGTGACCGGCAAGACCCCGAGGGGCCGCGAGGGCGTGATCGAGCCCGCCCGGCTGGTCGGCTACGCGCCGGTCGACCAGGTGCCGAACGTCAAGTGGTTGGTGGCGGTGGAGCAGGAGCTCGGCGAGGCCCTGGCCCCCATCGAGGGGGTGACGCGCTACCTCTGGATCCACTTCGTCGGGGTCTTCGCGACGGTGATCCTGCTGGCCCTCTGGTTCTCGTTCAGGCTCGAGACCCCGGTGATGGAGGAGGAGCTGCATATCCACGAGGAGCACGTGCCGTCTTCCATGCGCCAGGCGAGCTGACCTCGCGGAAGAGGGCTCGGTACCTCTCGAGGCTGTCCTCCACGTCGAAGCGGCGGAGGCAGAGGCGGCGGCCCGCCTGGCCCATCGCGGCCCGCTGATCCGGATCGGCCAGCAGGACCCGGAGGGCGGCCTCGAGGGCGTCCCCGTCGCCGGGAGGCACCAGGCGGCCCGTCCGCCCGTCCTCGATCACGTCCACGATCCCGCCCGTCCGGCTCCCCACGCACGGCAGGCCGCAGGCCGCGGCCTCGATCAGCGAGATTCCCAGCGCCTCGAAGAGCGACGGGAACGCGAACACGTCCGAGGCCCTCAGCCAGCCCTCGACGTCGTCCACACGTCCCGCGAGGGTGACGCGGGCCGCGAAGCCGGTCGCCTCGACCTGACGGCGCAGCTCGTCCTCGATCGAGAGGGCCTGGCCGTGTCCCGAGCCCACGAGCAGCAGGTGCGCGCGCGGCTCCCCCACCGCCACGCGTTCGAAAGCGGCCAGGAGCGTCTCCAGGCCCTTGCCCTTCAGCAGCCGGCCCGTCCACGCAACCACGAGGGCATCTCCAGGCAGGCCGAGGCGCCGGCGCAAGGCGGCCCGCTCGTCGGGGCCCGCGGGCCGGAAGCGCGTGGTGTCGACGCCGTGAGGGAGGTGGGCGATCCGCTCGGCGGGGACTCCCGCGGACAGGAACTCCTCGCGGATCCGCTCCGACATCGCCACGAACGCGTCGGCGTCGCGCAGCAAGAGGTTCCGGAGCGCCGTGCCCCATCGTACCGCCGTGGCCACCGGCCCCCGTGCGTAGCGCGTTCCCCAGGTGTAGATCTCGCCGCTCATCTCGCCGTTCAGCTCGGGCTGGAGCACGACTCCCTTGCCGAGGGTCCGTCCCGCCATCAGTCCGGGCAGGCCGAGGATCCGCGTCCCCCGCACGACCAGCACGTCGAAGGCGTCACGCTCCCGAACCAGCGCGGCGAGCGCCGCCGGGACCATCCGGTACTTCCCGGTCCGGCCCGGTCCGGAGGGCGGCACCCGACGAACCCGGATGCCCTCGAGCGTCTCCTCGGCCGCCCAGGACGGGTCGCCGCGCCGCGTGACCACGGTCGCGGGCATCCCCGATGCCGCCAGGCGCGCCCCGAGCGACCGGATGTGCTCTTCGCCGCCACCCAGGACGGGGTGGAACGACTCGGTCAGAAAGAGGACCCGCGTCAACGCGGGGGCAGTGCGGGCTCCTTCTCGCGTTCGCGGGAGGGCCAGCGCTCTTGGACCACGTAAGTGGGCTTGCCCTGGCTCTCGTGGTAGATCCGCACGAGCAGCTCACCAATCAGCCCGAGGCTCACGAGCATCAGGCCTGTCAGGAACAGCAGGGCCCCTAGAAGGAGCAACGGCCGCCCGCCGATCGCGGTGTCCAGGAAGAGCCGGATGTAGGCGAGATAGGCGAGGATCGCGAAGCCTCCCCCGCCGAAGGCCAGGCCCATGAGCCCGAACAGGTGGGCCGGGCGCGTGCCGTAGGAGAGCAGGAACTTGACCGTGAACAGGTCGAGCAGGACCCGCAGGGTGCGCCCGATCCCGTACTTGCTCTTCCCCCGGGTGCGCGGCCGGTGGTTCACCTCGATCTCCTCGAGCCGCACCCCCATCCACGAGGCCACCGCCGGGATGAACCGGTGCATCTCGCCGTAGAGCCTCACGCCCTTCACGACCTCGGCCCGCATGGCCTTCAGCGAGCAGCCGTAGTCGTGGAGGTGGACGCCCGTGGACCACGAGATCAGCCGGTTCGCGAGCCAGGAGGGCAGGCGCTTCGAGGGCGGGTCCTTCCGGCTCTTGCGCCAGCCGCAGACCATGTCCAGACCGCCCGCCTCGAGCCGGGCCACCAGGCGGGGGATGTCGGCGGGGTCGTTCTGCAGGTCGCCGTCCGAGGTGACCACGATCTCGCCCCGCGCGCGGTCGAAACCGGCGGAGAAGGCCGCGGTCTGGCCGAAGTTGCGGCGCAGGAGGACGGGCCGCACGCGCTGGTCCCGCGCTTCGAGGCCGAGAAGCTTCTCCCGCGTCCCGTCGGTGCTCCCGTCGTCCACCAGGACCAGCTCGTAGGACCGGCGCAGGGGCGCGAGGGCCGCGGTCAGCTCTCGATGCAGGTCCTCCACGTTCTCCGCCTCGTTGAGGACCGGGATGACGACGGAGATCTCGGTGCGCTCGCTCCCTGCCATTCCGGGGCGAGTATACGCGGGACGACGCGCGGGGCCATACAGGCATCAGCATTCCCCTCCCCCGACGTGGGGAGGGATAGGGTGGGGGGTCGATGAACGAGAGGCTCAGCGGCCGGCGGCGATCAGGTACGCCCAGTTCACGAGCAGCGCGAGGACCACCGTCACGCGCAGGACGTGACCGACCCTGGTCGAGACGCTCAGGTCGAGGGCCCGGCCCTGGGTGAGCAGCGCGAGGTCGGCGAGCGCCCAGGGAACGAGGGCGAGCAGACCCACCGTGGCGAGCGGATTCATGGCGAAGGCCCCCAGGATGTCGCCGTGGGCCAGGCAGCCCGCCGCCCGCGTCGACCCGCAAGTGGCACACGGCAGGCCGGAGAGCGCCTTGAAGTAGCAAACCGTGAAGGGCAGGTGGTCGAGGCGCAGCAGGCCCACGGCGGCGGTCCCCAGGAGAGCGATCCCCCCGAGGATCGCGCCGAGGGGCAGACGTCCCGCGGGGGCCGACCAGCGGATCGCGGGGGCCGCCTGCGTGCTCATCGGGCGCGATGGATGATCGAGGCCAGGCCCCCGAACATCGTCCCCATCCCCACCGCGCAGCAGCAGCAACAGAGGACGATCGGGAGGAAGACGGCAGCCGCGGCCTTCCAGGCCGGGATGCGCTGGGCTTGCGCGAGGCCGATGATCCAGAGCACGAGGCTCCAGAGGCCGGCGATCGGCCCTCCGCAGAAGGGCACGATCGCGAGGACGCTCGCGGCGTGCGAGTAGGACAGGACGCGGAACGTCGCCTCGAACCCCTGGCCGGCGCCATCGAGCAGCAGGAGCATCAGGTGGATGATCGCCGTCCAGATGAAGACGCCGATGACGATGCCGATGGGCCCGAAGACCACCTGCCCGATGATGCCTCCCCAACCCTCCAGGGCCGCCACGAACGCGGCCAGCTCCGGCCGGTCGCTCAAGGGGCCGAGGGCGGCCGCCCCGGCGGCGCCCCTCACCAGGAGAAAAACCGCGCTGTAGACAGCCGACAGCAGGAGCCCGAGGTATCCGATGACGACCGCGTAGAGGAGCGGGGAGCCGATCCCGCCCGCGACCGGCATGCGGCGGAAGAAGTCGGAAGGGCCCGTCAAGACCTCCTTGGTGGTCTCGACGAGCGCGGTCACAATGCCGAGCTCTTGCCGGCGGTCCCAGGGGATCGCCGCAGCCGGAGCCGGCCCCCCGGGCGGCGGCGGGTAGCCCGACGGCGGTCCCTGAGACATGATCGCAGGAGTCTAGGGGGCGGGGCCGAGCGCGTCAAGAGACTCGGTCAACCACACCGTCCCTTCACCCGCTGCGTGATCTCGATGCTCGTGGGCGCGTTCTCACCGAGGCCCAGGGTGTGGAGCATCTCGTGAATGACCATGGCCGGGTGTCCTAGCGGAAGTTCTCGATCATCATCAGGTCGGAGCCCTCGCCCACTCATTCCCCCCGCGCCCTGCAGCGAGAGAACCTCATAGGACCCGAGCTTCGAGCCGAGGGGCAGGGTCATGGGTGTTGCGAGACGGTGGGTCGATTGTAGGACAGAAGCGGTATATTAGCGGGTCATGCCGAAGGTGACCGTCGAGACCGTCGACCACGTGGCCCGCCTGGCTCGCCTGTCCCTTACCGACGAGGAGCGGGCCCTCTTCGCACGCCAGCTCGACCAGATCCTCGAATACGCGGAGTCGATCCAGTCCCTGGACACCGACGCCGTGGAGCCGATGAGCCACGCGTTGACCGCCGGCACCTTCCGGGCGGATGTTCCGCGGGAGGGCCTCGCCCGGGACCGCGTCCTCGAGAGCGCTCCCGATCCCAGGGACGGCCTCTTCCGCGTGCCTCGGGTCCTCGGCGGATGAGCGCCCTCCACGAGCTATCCGCCTCCGATATCCGGCGGAAGGTCGTCGCCCGCGAGGTGTCGGCCGAGGAAGTCGCGAAGGCCCACCTGGCGCGCTTGAAGGCCGTCGAGGGCAAGGTCGACGCGTACCTGCTCGTCCTCGAGGACCGCGCGCTCGAGAAGGCCCGCGCCGTCGACCGGGCGCTCGCCGAAGGGCGGCCCGCGCCCGCCCTCGCGGGAGTGCCGGTGGCGATCAAGGACGTCCTGGACATCGAGGGCCTCCCCACCACCTGCGGCTCGCGCATCCTCGAAGCCTATCGGCCGCCCTTCACCGCCACCGCGGTCGCGCGGCTCGAGGCGGCGGGCGCGGTGGTCCTCGGCAAGACGAACATGGACGAGTTCGCCATGGGCTCTTCCACCGAGAACAGCGCCTACAAGAAGACGAAGAACCCCTGGAACCTGACCCGCGTCCCGGGCGGCTCTTCGGGCGGCTCCGCGGCCGCGGTGGCGGCCCGCACCGCCCCCCTCGCTCTCGGCACTGACACCGGAGGATCGATCCGCCAGCCGGCCGCGCTCTGCGGGGTGGTGGGACTGAAGCCCACTTACGGGAGGGTGAGCCGCTATGGTCTGGTGGCCTTCGCGTCCTCCCTCGACCAGATCGGGCCCTTCGCCCGCACCGTGGAGGACGTGGCCCTCGCCGCGTCGGTGCTCTGCGGCCACGACCCGCTCGACTCGACGAGCGCCTCTCTTTCCGTCCCCGATTTCACCGCCGCGCTCGCGGGCGGGGGCCGGGGCGCGCGGATCGGCGTCCCCTGGGGATTCCTGAAGGAAGGCGTCGACGAGGGGCAGATGGCCCGCTTCCGCGAGGCGCTCTCCGTCCTGGAGAAGGCGGGCGCGCGCCTGGTGGAGGTGCAGCTGCCCCACCTGCCGCACGCCATCGCCACCTACTACATCGTGGCCACCGCGGAGGCCTCGAGCAACCTCGCCCGCTACGACGGGGTGCGCTACGGCCTGCGCGCCAAGGACCCCGCGGACCTGGGGCGCCTCTACGGCGAGACCCGCGACCGGGGATTCGGCCCCGAGGTGAAGCGCCGCATCATCCTGGGGACGTTCGTGCTGTCCTCCGGCTACTACGACGCCTACTACCTGCGGGCCCAGAAGGTGCGCACGCTCATCCGCCGCGACTTCGAGCGGGTCTTCGAGGCCTGCGACGTGGTCGCCACGCCGACCTCGCCCGTCCCCGCCTTCCGCTTCGGTGAGAAGGCCGACGACCCGCTGCAGATGTACCTGGCCGACATCTTCACCGTGCCTGCCAACCTGGCGGGGATCCCTGGTCTGGCGATCCCCTGCGGCTTCGCGGCCGGGCTGCCCGCAGGCCTGCAGCTCCTGGCCAGGCCCTTCGACGAGGAAACGCTCCTGCGGCTCGGCGCCGCCTACCAGGCCGGGACCGACCACCATCTCCAGTCGCCGAAGCTCGGCTAACGAATCTCGGTTTGCAGGGCCGGCCGTCGCCGCTCGAGCACCGAGCGCAGGACGACGTAGCCGAGCGCGCCCGCCACCACTCCGGCCACGAGGTTGCCGACCACGAACGGCAGGATGAAGGGCCGGAGCCCCTCGTAGAGGGCCTCGTAGAAGGCGCGGCCGTGCAGGCTCCAGTCGATCTCGCCGAAGCCCTCGGGCGACACCCCGAGGATCGCGCACCCGAGCAGGGTGCCCGCGGTGTACATCGGGGCCAGGGTCCAGGGATTGTTGACCCAGGCTCCGGTCAGGATCGCCACCCGGCTCAGCCGGAACGCTATCGCAATCCCCAGGGCCATCCCGGTGTGGATCCCCAGAAGCGGAAAGAACGAGATGAACAGGCCGATGCCGAAGGCGAGGGCCACCCGGTTCGGGGTGTCCTCCACGTGGAGAAGCACCCGCACCATCTGCCGGAGCCGGTTCACGCCCCGCCCTCCCCGGCCGGCCCCAAAGTGCGGAAGTGGTCGTGGGAGGCGGCCAGGAGCGGCTTCAGCTCGCCCGGGCTCTTCAGCATCACCGCCCCCGGCCCCTTCTCGAAGTGGCCCAGGACCGAGATCGTCAGGTCCCAGATCCCGGCCATGGCGCGCAGCTCGGCGAGGTGATCCGGGGGCACCGCGAACAGGAGCTGGTAGTCCTCGCCGCCGTGAAGCGCCAGCGCGAGGCCATCGCCTCCCCGGGAACGCGTGAGCAAGGTCACGTTGGGATCCACCGGCACCGCCGTCGCATCCACCACGGCGCTGACGCCGCTCGCCTGGCACATCTCCGCCAGGTCTCCGGAGAGGCCGTCCGAGAGGTCGATCGCGGCGTGAACCAGCTCGCGATCCGACAGGGCGCGGGACAGGGCCAGGGGGGGCTGCGGGTCGAGGTGGGCGCGCAGGCAGGCGGCCACCGAGGCCGCCGCCGACTCCCCCGCCGACTCCCCCCCGACCCCCGTCGAGAGGAGGTTGCCCTCCTCGTCCAGACGGGCCCCCTGGCCGAGCAGCTTCAGCCCCTCCGCCGACGCGCCGAGGGGACCCGTCACCACCACGACGTCCCCGGGGACCGCGCCGGCTCGCCGCACCACCCGCGTGGCCTGGCCGAGCACGGTCACGTCGATCACGATCCCGGAGGAGGAGCGGGAGACGTTGCCCCCGACGAGGTTCACGCCCGTCTCCGCCGCCCGCTCGAGCAGGCCGTCGTAGAGGCCGTCCACGAAAGCGAGGGGCAGGTCCCGGGGAAGGCACAGGCTGACCGTGGCGTGACGCGGCGAGGCGAGCATGGCCGCGATGTCCGAGAGGTTGACGCTCAAGGCCTTGCGGCCGAGCAGGCGCGGGGGGGTCCAGTCGCGGCGGAAGTGGACGTCCTCGACAAGGGAGTCCGCGGTGACCACGACCAATGGCCCCAGCTCTACCGCCGCCGCGTCGTCTCCCACCCCGACCACCACTCCGGGGCCGAGGGGAATCCGGGCCTGCAGGTGGCGGAGGAGCCCGCGCTCGCCGATCTCACCGACCGCGGTCTCGGGCGGGATCATCATCTTCGCGTCCTCGGCGGCTCTTCCTCGTCCAGGGTCCTCGCAGGAGTGAATCCTGCTTCGGCCCGGAGGGAGACGCCGCCTGCGGGTCTCATGCCGGGCTCGGCTTCATGGCGCGCGGGCGCGAGGAGGGCGGGAAAGAGGCCCTCCGCGTTGCCGTGTGGACCGTGACCTGAACCTGGTCACCAGGTGGGAACTCTGAGCACCGCTTCAGGCTTCCTCGACTCGGAGGCATGCACACCGCGGGGCGATCGAGTCCCCTCGTTAAGGACGTTGGTTCGAGGTTTCCGAATCCATCACGAGCAACGCAGAGGTCCTCGGGCGGGATGATAGCACGCCTACTCGCCGAGGAGGGCCCCCAACTCGCGGGCCAGCTTCTCGGCGCGGCCCCGCGTCCCCTTCTCCGCTTCCTCGAGCTGCCCGCGCAGGCGGAAGCACTCGTCGGCGATATTGAGGGCGGCCAGGACCGCGATGCGGACCGAGTCGACGGCGCCGCTGGCGCGGCTGATCTCCTGCATCTGGCCGTCGACGTAGCGGGCGAGCCGCTCCACGTAGGCGGGGTCCGTCCCCGCGCGGACGGAGTAGGTCTGGCCGAAGATCTCGACGTGGATCAGGCTGGACTTGTCCGGCATGGCGCCCGATTTCACCACAAAGCCCTCCACTACTCCAGCCCCTCGAGGGTTTCCACCAGCCGGGCGATGCGGGCGCGCAGCTCTTCCCGCTCGCGCCGAAGCCCCTTCACCTCGCGGGTCAGGGACTCGACCTCCCTTGTGTCCTCGGGGGTCGGGTGGCTCCCGGCCTCCCGCCGCGGCCTCTCCGCCGCCTCCCTGCGCTTCTCCACGGCGTCGGCCCGCTTCTGGGCCTCCTGCAGACCGCTCTGCGCCCTGGCCAGGTCGGACTTGAGGGACTGGTTCTCGGACCCGAGCTGGCGCAGCCGGTCGGCGGCCCTGCGGATCTTCTCCTCGAGGAGCTTGAAGCTGTCTTCCACGTCCGCCCTCACTCTCCCCGGATCTCGAGCCCCGCGGCTCGGAGTTGCCGGATCACACCCTCGACCGATGCCTGCACTTCGTCGCCGGTCAGCGTCCGCTCGGGATCCTGGTAGCGCAGGCTCACCGTGAGGCTGACCTTCCCCGCCGGTACCGGCGGCCGGTCGTAACGGTCGGCCATTGTCACCGCCACCAGCAGGGGACCGGCCGCGCGGCGGATGCGCTCCTCCACCTGGGCCGCGCTGGCCGCCGCGTCCATCAGGATCGACAGGTCGCGCTCCACCGGCGGGAATCGCGGAAGGGGCTGGAAGCGCACGAGCGGCGCGGGTCTCCCGAGCAGCGGGTCCAGGGCCAGCTCGGCCACCAGCACGTCCTCCCTCCCGTCCCGGAAGCCGGGACGGACGGCGCCCATATAGCCGAGGGCCCGGCCCTCGAGCACGATCGCGGCGCTCCCACCCGGATGAAGGTACGCGGGCCGGTCATGTTCCCGGCTCAGGGCCAACGGCCCCAGCCCCAGCCGCTCGAAGAGCTGCTCGAGCAGGCCCTTCAGGTCGAAGAAATCGGCGGCCCGCGGCTTTTCGGACAGGTACCCCGCGCGGAAGTGGCCGGCCAGCAGGATGCCGAGGCGCCGCTCCTCGATGGGCAGCCCGGGACCCGGGTAGAAAACCCGTCCCACCTCGAAAAACGCGACGTCGCGACGCCCCTGATGCTGGTTCGCGTCCAGCGCGTCCAGAAGCCCGGGCAGAATGAGCGAGGAGCGGAGCACCGACTGCGCGTCGGCCAGCGGGTTTTCCAGGGCCACCACTCCGTCCCTCGCCGACCCGCCGGTTCCCGCCGGCGGCTCCCCCACGAACGCGTAGGTGATCGCCTCCGTGAGGCCGGCCGCGACGAGGGTGGCCCGCACCGTCCGCTCCTCGGCCTGCCCGAGGCCGAGGCCGCCCCGCGCGTCGGTGGGCGGGATCGACGACGGGATCTTGTCGAGGCCGAAGTGCCGGCCCACCTCCTCGATGAGGTCGGCCTCGCGGCCCACGTCACTGCGCCAGCTCGGCACGTCGACGGAAATCACCTTTCTTTCGTCGACCCCCCACCCTGTCCCTCCCCACGTAGGGGGAGGGGAATGCCGCTCCGCGGCTTGCTCCGCCTCTGTCCCGGGCTCAACCCGGAAGCCCAGGCCGGACAGGATCGCCTCTGCTTTCGGCTGGGGCACGTCGACCCCCAGCACCGCCCGGACGCGCGCGGGGCGGAGGGAAAGCGTGAGCTTCGCACGCGGGACGGCCACACGGTCGATCACCCCCGGCCGGGTGGTGCCCGCGCCGATCTTCTCCAGCAGGTGGGCGATCCTGGCGAGGGCGATCACCGTGGCCTCGGGGTCGGCGCCGCGCTCGAAGCGATGCGAGGCCTCGGTGTGCATTCCCAGGGCCCGAGCGGCGCGCCGGATCGCGAGGGGCTCCCAGTAAGCGGCCTCGAGGGCCACCACCTTCGTCTCCTCCGAGACCTCGCTCGAAGCGCCGCCCATGATCCCGGCCAGGGCCAGCGCCTCCTGGGGCCCGGCGACCACCCCGTGGCGGGTGGAGAGCGACCGCAGCACGCCGTCCAGCGTCTGCAGTTTCTCCCCCTCGCGCGCCCAGCGGACGCGGAGCCGGGCCTTGGGGATCCGCGCGAGGTCGAAGGCGTGGGAAGGTTGGCCCATCTCCATCATCACGTAGTTGGTCAGATCCACGACGTTGTGGATGGGCCGTACGCCGACGGATTCCAGGCGGTCCCGGATCCAGGCGGGGGAAGGCCCGAGGCGCACGTCGAGGACGCGGGCCGAGAACCGCGGGCAAAGGTCGGGGGCCTCGATCTCCATCTCGAGGGCCTCCGATGCCGCCGCACCCTTCTCGGCGAGGCTCAGTTCGAGCGGCCGCAGGGACAGGCCGTAGAGGACCGCGACCTCGCGGGCGAGGCCGTACACGTTCATGCAGTCCACGCGGTTGGTGGTGACGTCGATGTCGAGCACCGCGTCCTTGCCGTCGCTCTCCAGGCCGTCCAGGGCGAAGCCCGCGAGGGTCAGGTCCTCGCCCAGGCGGCCGGGCTCGACCGTGACCTCGATGAACTCGCGCAGCCAGGAGATCGGGACCTTCATTCATCGACCCCCCACCCCATCCCTCCGATACATCGGAATGCAGTGCCGCTGGCCGAGCCGACGCCAGCTCCGACGCATTCCGATGTATCGCCCCACCTAGGGGGAGGGGAACGCTGATGCACGACGGGCTCCGCTCCTTCGTCGACCCTCACCTTCACCCCCTGAACTGCTCCAGGAAGCGCAGGTCGTTCCCGTAGAAGAGCCGGATGTCGTCCACCCCATGGCGCATCATGGTGACGCGCTCGATGCCCAGGCCGAAGGCGAAGCCCGTGACCTCCTCGGGGTCGTAGACGGGGCGCCCCAGCCGGGCGTTCACCGCCTCGAAGACCGCGGGGTGCACCATCCCCGAGCCCAGGATCTCCACCCAGCCCGTCTGCTTGCAGACCCGGCACCCCTTGCCGCCGCAGACCGCGCAGGTGAGGTCGGCCTCGACCGAGGGCTCCGTGTACGGGAAGTAGGAGGGGCGGAAGCGGACCGCCCGCTCGGCCCCGAAGAGCCCGTGAAGGAACGCCTCGATCGTTCCCTTGAGGTGGCCCAGGTGGATTCCCCGCCCCACCACGAGCCCTTCCACCTGCTGGAACATCGGCGAGTGCGTGATGTCGTCGTCACGCCGGAAGACCTTCCCCGGGCAGATGATCCGCACCGCGGGGGGGTGGCGGTTCTCGAGCATGTAGCGGATCTGGGCCGAGGAGGTGTGAGTGCGCAGGAGCTGGCCGGGCCGATCCTTCAGGTAGAACGTGTCCTGCATGTCCCGCGCCGGGTGGTCGGGGGGCATGTTGAGGGCCTCGAAGCAGTGGTAGTCGTCCTCCACTTCGCGGCCCTCGTACACCTCGTAGCCCATGGACACGAAGATGTCCTCGAGCTCCTCCCGGGTCGCGGTGAGGGGGTGCCGGCGCCCGCGGGGCGGCGTGCGTCCGGGGAGCGTGATGTCCACGCGCTCACGCGCGAGGCGCTCCAGGAGGCCCCTCGCCTCGAGGGCAGCCCGGGCCGCATCGAGGCGCCGGGTGATCTCGTCCTTGAGCGCGTTCAGCTCCTGGCCGGCTGCCCGGCGCCCCTCGTCCGGCAGCCGCCCGAGCGACTTGAGGAGCGCGTTCAGCTCCCCCGAGCGCCGGCCAAGGAATCGGTCGTGGAGCGCCTGCAGATCGCCCGCCGCGCGCACCTCCGCCACCGCCCGCGCGAACTCGTCGCGCAGCGCGCGGACCCTCTCGCTCAGCTCGGTGATGGCGTTCGCCATGGGTCGGCCGGGCGGAGGCGCCCTCCGGCGGGCGCCCCCGCGGGGAACCTAGGCGCTCGCCCGGGCCGCCTTGGCGGACTCCGCGAGCTTCGCGAAGGCCGCGGGATCGGTGGCCGCGAGGTCGGCGAGGGACTTGCGGTCCAGCTCCACCCTTGCCCGCTTCAGCCCCGCGATGAACTGGCTGTAGGACAGGTCGTGCTGCCGGGCGGCGGCGTTGATCCGGATGATCCAGACCCGCCGGAAGTCGCGCTTCTTGCGGCGCCGGCCCACGTAGGCGAAGTTGCCGGCGCGGTCCACCGCCTGCTGGGCCGCCCGGTAGAGCTTGCTCTTGTTGAGGAAGTAGCCCTTGGCCAGCCCCAGGAGCTTCTTCCGCCGCTCCCGGCGCTTGCTTCCCCTCTTGACTCTCGGCATGACGGCTTCCCTTCGAAGGCCTGGCCCCCATCGGCCAGGCCGTCACGCTTCCAGGCGGTGACGAAGCCCGGGCAGTTCGACCACTGCCCCGAAATCCGGCCGCCGGGCGGCTAGCCCAGCAGCATCCTCCTGACCTGGGCAAGGTCGGCGTCCGACACCAGCCCGGCCTTGCGGAGCGAGCGCTTCCGGCCCTGCGCCTTCTTGGTGAGGATGTGGCGCTTCATGGAATGACCGCGCTTGATCTTGCCGGAGGCGGTCAGCTTGAAGCGCTTGACGGCGCCCCGCTTGCTCTTGAGCTTCAGTTTGGCTTTCGGCTTTCTCATTTCATCGACCCCCCACCCCATCCCTCCCCACGTAGGGGGAGGGGGATGCTGATGCCCGTCTGGCGCCGCGCGTTCATTCGCTGGTCTCTTTGTCCGCTCCCACCGCGGCGGCCGGAGCCGGCGCCGGAGCCGGTGTCCGGGGCTTCTTCGGCCGGGCCGGGCCCTTTGCCGCCTTCGCCTTGGCCGAGCCTCCACTCTTCGGCTTGGCGCTCTTGGCGGGGGCCTCCTTCTTCGGGGCCAGGATCTGGACCATGGTCATGCCCTCCTGGCGCGGGGGCACCTCGATGAGGGCGACCTCTGTGAGCTCTGAGGCGAGCCGCTCCAGGATGCGGCGCCCGATCTCGTTGTGGACCATCTCCCGGCCGCGGAAGATGACCGTGCTCTTGACCTTGTTCCCGTCCAGCAGGAAGCGCTCGGTGTTGCGCCGCTTGAACTGGAAGTCGTGCTCGTCGATCTTCGGACGGAACTTGACCTCCTTGACCTGGATGTGGCGCTGGTGCTTGCGGGCCTCCGACTCCCGCTTGGCCTGCTGGTAGAAGAACTTCCCGGAGTTCATGATCCGGCAGACGGGCGGGGTGGCGCTGGCCGCGATCTCCACCAGGTCGAGCCCCCGTTCCTCGGCCAGCATGAGCGCCTGGGCGGGCGGCATGATGCCGAGCTGGGAGCCGTCCTCGTCGATGACGCGGACTTCCTTGGCCCGGATGCGGTCGTTGATGCGGACCGTCTTGGTCTCTATGAGACACCTCCCGACGAAGCCGACTCCTCTTGCAGAGCACGCTCCGTGCTGAGCTGCGCGATCTTGCGGCCGAGCGCCTCCACGTCCGCGGGGCCGAGGTCGCCCTTCTGCCGGTGGCGGACGGAGACGTTGCCCGCCGCGGCTTCCTTGTCCCCCACCACCAGCATGTAGGGGACCTTCTGGACCTGGGCCTCCCGGATCTTGTAGCCCATCTTCTCGCTGCGGTCGTCCACCTGGACGCGCAGGCCCTTCGCCCGCAGCGTGTCGGCCACGCCCTGGCCGTATTCCCGGTGGCGCTCCGCCACCGGGATGACGACCGCCTGCACGGGGGCGAGCCAGAGCGGGAACGCCCCCCCGTAGTGCTCGATGAGCACCCCGAAGAAGCGCTCCAGGCTCCCGAGCAGGGCGCGGTGGACCATGATCGGCTGGTGCGCCTTGCCGTCCTCAGCGATGTACTCCAGCCCGAACCGGTTCGGGTTGTTGAAATCCACCTGGATGGTCGAGCACTGCCAGGCCCGTTCCAGCGAGTCCTTGATCTTGATGTCGATCTTGGGACCGTAGAACACCCCCTCGCCGGGGTCGACCGCGTAGGGCAGACCGACCAGGCCCAGGGCCTTCTTCAGGGCATCCGTCGCCCGCTCCCACTGCTCGCTGGTCCCCGCGGCCTTCGGGGGCCGCGTGGACAGGTAGATGTCGTAGCGGTCGAAGCCGAAGGCCTTGAGCATGCTCGTGACGAAGCCGAGCACGCGGACGATCTCGGCCTCGAGCTGGTCGGGGCGGCAGAAGATGTGGGCGTCGTCCTGGGTGAAGCCCCGCACCCGCAGGAGGCCGTGCATCACCCCCGAGCGCTCGAAGCGGTAGACCGTGCCCAGCTCCGCGAACCGGAAGGGCAGCTCCCGGTAGCTGCGGAGACGCGAGCGGTAGATCGTGATGTGGAACGGGCAGTTCATCGGCTTCAACTGGTACTGCACGTTCTCGATCTCGATCGGCGCGTACATCGCGTCCTTGTAGTACTCGGTGTGCCCGCTCGTCTTCCAGAGGTCGAGCTTCGCGATGTGGGGGCTGTAGACGAGGTCGTAGCCGCCCGCGAGGTGCTGGTCGCGCCAGAAGTCCTCGATCTGCTTCCGGATGAACCCGCCCTTGGGGTGCCAGAGCACGAGCCCCGCCCCCGTGTCCTCGGAGATCGAGAAAAGGTCCAGCTCGCGCCCCAGCTTCCGGTGGTCGCGCCGCTTCGCTTCCTCGAGCCGGTGGAGGTGCTGGTCCAGCTCCTCCTTCGTGAAGAACGCGTACCCGTAGATGCGCTGCATCGACGGGTTCCCCTCCCGGCCCTTCCAGTAGGAGGCGGCCGGGCTGGGGTTGAGCTTGAAGGCCTTGATCTTCCCCGTCGACTCGAGGTGCGGGCCCAGGCAGAAGTCGACGAAGCTCCCCATCGTGTAGCACCGCACGGGATCGCCCGACTTCTCCTCGATGAGCTGGCACTTCAGGGTCTGCCCCTTCGACCTGAAGAGGGCGAGCGCCTCCGGCTTGGGGATCAGCTTCATCTCGATGGGCCGGTCCTGCTTGACGATCTCCGCCATCCTCTTCTCGATGGCGGCGAGGTCCTCCGGGGTGAAGGGCCGGCTCACCAGGAAGTCGTAGAAGAAACCGTCCTCGGTGGGCGGACCGATCCCGCACTGGGCGTCGGGAAAGAGCTCCGTCACCGCGGCCGCCAGCAGGTGGGCCGAGGAGTGGCGGTAGATCTCGATCGGGGAGTCAGCCGGTTTGGTTTCGCCCGAGGGTCCGGTGTTGTCGATCGGTTCCACTAACGGGGCCGTCGACATCTAGAAGTTCAGCATGCCGGGCAACTCAAGCGTCCTCGATTCCGCGGCGTCCTCTCCGCTTTGGCTGGTAGGCGCGGGTGGAATTGAACCACCGACCTCTTCCGTGTCAAGGAAGCGCTCTACCACTGAGCCACGCGCCTACGACACGCCAGAAACACGAATGCTAACTGAGGGGTAGAGGGGTGTCAATTCCAGGAAGCCCTACAATATCTTCTTCCCGAGCAGCGACGTCAGCAGCCCCACCCCCAGCACCGCGGTGCCGTTGCGCTGGTCGAGGATCGGGTTCACCTCGACCAGCTCGGCGGAGAGGACCTTGCCCGTATCGGCCAGCATTTCCATGGCTAGATGGGCCTCCCGGTACGAAAAGCCGCCGGGCGAGGGCGTCCCCACCCCGGGCGCGTAGTCCGGGTCCATGCCGTCGAGGTCGAAGCTCACGTGAATCCCCGCGGTACCGCTGGTCGTGCGCTTGATGGCCTCTTCCATGACCGCGCGCATGCCCCGCTCGTCGATGTCCCGCATCGTAAAGGCGCCGATCCCCGAGGCCTTGACGTTGGGCCGCTCCGCGGGATCCACGTCCCGAATCCCCACCAGGGCGGCCCGCGAGCCGTCCACCATGGGCGAGAAGCCGGCGAGGTTCACCAGGCTGGGCGCGCCCAGGCCCAGGGCCACCGCGAGGGGCATGCCGTGGATGTTACCGCTCGGGCTGGTCTCGGCGGTGTTGGCGTCCGCGTGGGCGTCGAACCAGATGAGGCCCACCTTCTCCTTGCGCGCGCGATAGTGGCGGGAGAGGCCGGCCAGGGTTCCCATCGCGATCGAGTGATCGCCCCCCAGGACGACCGGGACCCTGCCCTTCGCCACCACGGCCTCGACCCTGTCCCGCAGGTGCTCGCAGACGTCCTTGATCTCCTTCAGGTATTTCATCCGGGGGTCGCCCGGCGCCTGGGTCTCCGGGATCTTGACCGGGAGGTCGCCCATGTCCTCGACCTCGTATCCGAGGCAACGCACCTTCTCCAGGATGCCCGCCACCCGGAAGGCGGACGGGCCCATGTCCACGCCGCGCCGTCCCGCGCCCAGATCCAGAGGCACGCCGATGAACGTCACCTGGCGGGCAGACATTGGGGAAAGACGCTAGCACGCGCCCCGGGGGCCTTCAAGCCCCGCTATAATCGCGGTTCACGATGTCGACGCCTTCCTCGCGCAAGCCGCCCGCCTCCGCGCCGAGCGCGCCCGAGGGGCCCGACCTCCTCCAGGTCCTCGTGGCTCGCCGCGTGCTCACCGCGGAGCAGGGGGAGCGCGTGCGCCGTGCCCAGAAGGTGGGGAACGTCTCCGCGGAGACCGCGGTGATCCAGCTCGGCTTCGCGGGCGAGGTGCAGATCGCGCAGGCCCTGGCCGCCCACGCCGGCCTTCCCTACGTCAAGATCAACCCCCTCGACCTCGACCTGGACGTGGTCACCAAGGCCATCGCCGGCCCGTTCGCGCGCAAGCACGGGATGGTGGCGATCGGCAAGACCATCGACAAGATCACGGTCGCGGTCCACGACCCTTTCGCCCCCTTCCCCGCCGAGGACATCAAGCGCGTGACCGGCCTCGACGTGGATCGGGTGGTGGCCACCCGCAGCGACGTGGAGACCATCAACAAGGGCTTCTACGACCTCAAGGCCAGCCTGCAGACCGCGGAGAAGCAGCTCACCGCGAGCCGCCTCTCCACCGTCGACCTCCAGAACCAGGAGTTCCTCTCGCGTTCCGCGGACGACCTGGACCCCGCGGCCGCCCCGGTGGTGAAGGCCCTCGACCACATCCTCACCTACGCCTTCGAGCAGCGCGCCTCCGACATCCACTTCGAGCCCAAGCGCGACCTCACCCTGGTGCGCCTGCGCATCGACGGGATCCTGCACGACGTCCACCTGATCCCCCGCATCGTCTACGAGGCGGTGGTGTCGCGCATCAAGCTCCTCTCCGGCTGCAACCTGGCGGAGAAGAGGCGCCCCCAGGACGGGAGGATCAAGCGCGAGCAGGGCGGGAGGGAGGTGGAGCTGCGCGTCTCCACCATGCCCACCGCCTTCGGGGAGAAGGCGGTGCTCCGCATCTTCGACCCCGACATCCTGCTGAAGGGGGTCGACCAGCTCGGCCTGGCCGCCCACGACCAGCCGAAGTTCCTGGACTTCATCGCGCGGCCTACCGGCATCATCCTGGTCACGGGGCCCACGGGCAGCGGCAAGACCACCACCCTCTACTCGATCCTCAAGCACCTCTCCAAGCCCGAGGTGAACATCGTCACCGTCGAGGACCCCATCGAGATGGTGTTCGAGGACTTCAACCAGGTGGCGGTCCGGGCCCAGATCGACATGACGTTCGCGAGCGTGCTCCGCACCGTGCTCCGGCAGGACCCCGACATCATCATGGTGGGCGAGATCCGCGACACCGATACCGCGGAGAACGCGGTGCAGGCGGCCCTCACGGGCCACCTCGTCCTCTCCACCCTGCACACGAACGACGCCTCGTCCTCCATCACGCGCCTCCTCGACCTCGGGGTGCCCCACTTCCTGATCACCTCCACCCTCATCGGCATCCTGGCCCAGCGCCTGGTGCGGGAGAACTGCCCCCACTGCCTGGAGGAGTACGAGCCCACCGCCGAAGAAGCCGTGGCCATGAAGATCCCCCTGGAGAAGCTCAAGCCCTACCGGTTCAAGCGCGGCAAGGGCTGCCTGCACTGCCGCGAGACCGGCTACAGCGGCCGCACCGGCATCTACGAGGTGCTGGCCATGACGGAGAAGATCCGCCGCCTGGTGGCCACCCAGGCCAGCTCCCTCGAGATCTTCAAGACCGCGCGCGAAGAGGGCCTGCGCACCCTGAAGGAGGCCGCGATCGAGAAGGTCTTCCGCGGCATCACCACCACCACCGAGATGGTGCGGGTCACCGGCAAGTGACGGGGCCCGGACCAGGGACCGAGAGCCTCCGCGACCGGGTGTTCCTCGTCACGGGCAGCGGGCGCGGCCTGGGCGCGGCCATCGCCCGCGCGGCCGGCTCCGCGGGCGCGCGGGTGGTGCTGAACTGCCGGCGGGACCTCCGCGGAGCCGAGGCCCTGGCCGCCGAGATCGAGGCGGCGGGCGGGCAGGCCGTGGTCGGCCGGGCCGACGTGACCGACCCCGCCCAGGCGCGACAGCTCGTCGACGACGCCCTGCGCGCGTTCGGCCGCCTCGACGTCCTGGTCAACGGGGTGGGGGCCTTCGCCTGGAAGCCGCTCGCGGACGTGGAGCCCGCCGAGTGGCGCGCCGTCTTCGCCTCCAACCTCGACACCGTGTACCACCTCTGCCGCCTCGTGCTTCCCCACATGCGCCGCCAGCACTGGGGGCGCATCGTGAGCCTGGGGGCGGTGGGGGCGGAGAACACCCTCGGGGAGCCGCAGATGGCGGCCTACGCCGCGGCCAAGGCGGGAGTGGTCGCGCTCTCGCGGTCGCTGGCCCTCGAGGAGGCGCGGTGCGGGATCACCGTCAACGTGGTATCGCCGGGCCTGCTCCAGGAGGACGGCCGGGGGTCCCTCCTGAACGATCGCGTGCCCGTGGGCCACGCGGGGCGGGAGGAGGACGTCGTGCGGGCCGTCCTGTTCTTCGCCTCCCCGGCCGCCGCCTTCGTCACCGGCCAGGTCCTGGCGGTGGCGGGGGGCGCGCGCAGCTAGAGGTCTCTCGGGTCGCCCTCAGTCCTCCTCGCCGAAGACCTCGGCCACGAAGGCGAGCAGCTTCGCCTCCGGCCGGCGCCAGGTGTCCGCGGGCAGACCGGCCTTCCCGCACGTCTTGTCGAGAAAAGTCTCGCGGTCCCAGCCGTGTTCCACGGGCACCTGGGGGAGCAGCACCCCGCGCCGGCCGGCGTAGGAGACGAGAAGCCCATCGCGGCCGACCTCGACTTCCTCCGGACGCACCGCGCGCAAGGGCCCGAGGGCCGAGATCTCGAGCACCAGGCCCGGCAGCTCGTCCCGGGTGACCGCCGCGAACCGGCCATCGTGGGTGGCCGCCGCCACCGCCATGCGCGCGACGTTCTCCGCGAGCGGCTCCTCGCTCTCCATCACCCCCACGCAGCCCCGCAGGTCGTCGTCCGCGCGGCGATGGAGGGAGACGAAGGCGGCGCGCGCCTCGCGTACCGCCGGGCTCCCCTCTGGCGGCCGGTATTCGCGCCCCTCGAAATGCGCGACCAGGGCCTCCCGCGCCACCCGGAGCAGCAGCCGCCGGTCCTCCTCGGAAAGCTCCCCCGAGCTCACGCGGCAGGCCCGCTCATGAAACAGGAGCCGAGAGCGCGGCCGAGAGATAGCCCACCACCCGGCTCTTGTCCCCTTCGCCCACGTCCCCGCTGTCCCCGTAGCGCAGGACGGTGGCCCGGTCGGCTCCGAGGCTCCGGGCCGCCTTCATGACCGCCACCATGGGCCCCCCGCCGCAGGCATGGTCGTGGCGCCGCTCCAACCGGTCCATCAGGCCCTCGGGGTCGAACCGCCCCACGCACTCTGCGACCTCCGCGTCCAGGCGGTTCGCCACCGGCGCCGGTTGGTAGTGCGACAGGTCGCTCGACGCTACGAGCAGCACGTCGCGTCCGGCCAGCACGCGGGCCAGGGCCCCCGCGAGCGCGTCCGCCTCCTCGCGCGACTGGCTGCCCATCAACAGGGGCACGAGCCGCAGGTCGGGGACCACGTGCTGCAGGAAGGGAAGCTGCATCTCGAGCGAGTGCTCCTTGCGGTGCATCTCCGGATCGTCGCAGAGCGCGGGACCGGCGGCGAGCAGCGCCCCCGCGATGTCCTCGGCGACGGGTACGCGGCCGAGGGGCGTCTCGAACGCCCCGCGCGCGTAGACGGCCACCCCGTCGAAGGCAGCGTAGTGCGACGGACCGACCATGATCACCGTGAGCCGCGAGCGGCCCCGCAGGAGGCCGTACCCGTAGGCGGCCACCGGGCCCGAGTAGCGCAGCCCCGCGTGCGGGCTGATCAGGCCGACCAGCCGACCCGGCACCGCGGGCGGCCGCGCGGCCGCGAGATAGCCCTCCACTTCCGCGGCGATGGCCGCGGGCGTGCCGGGGTACCAGCTCCCGGCCACGGCCGCCCTCCGAATCGGATCCATCACGTGCCCCGCGTGAATCGGCCGGCTCGGCCTTGCGCGTTCCCTTCCCTACCTATACACCCGAGGGGGCCCGAACACGAGAGGGGAGGACGACGACACGTCTATCGGTAGACTTGATAGTCGATGTCGGGAAAGATGTTGTCGCGGTCCTCGAACTCCCGGAGGATCGGCTCCTCCAGAAACCCGCCGGCGGAGAGCATCCGGTAGAGGTAGTCGAAGCGGGCGATGTGGTCGCGGGTCCGCTTCTTGGCGTACTCCACGGTCGTATTCGTCTTCATGATGAAGGCCCAGTCGGAGGACTGGGCCAGGAGCAGCTCGCGGGCGGCCTGGTTGAGGGCACGCCGCTCGCGCTCGCTCGGGTGCTCGAACCGCCGCGCCAGCTCGACCATGCGCTCGGCCGCCATGTCGAGGTGCGGGTAGATCCAGTGGTTCCCCTCGTTGAGCCAGACCTCGGCGTAGCCTTTGGCCCCCCACGTGCACATCGGGGGCTGGCAGACCTCGAGGTCAGGGAAGCGCTCGAGGAACTCGGTGGGGGTGGTGGGCTTCACCACCTCCTGATCGAAGTGCATCTTCCGGAACAGATAGTTCAGGAAGTCGGGACCCTCGAACCACCAGTGGCCGAAGAGCTCCGCGTCGTAGGGGCTCACCACGATCGGAGGACGGCCGAGGACCCCGGCCAGGTGCTCCACCTGCCGTTGCCGGTTGAAAAGGAAGTTGCCCGCGTGGCTGGCCGCCTTTTCCATCGCCCAGGCCCGCACGTAGGGCTGCTTGTCCCCGAGGCCCACCTTGCCCGTGACGCGGTAGTACTTGATCCCGACGTTCTTGCGCAGGCGGTCGGGCAGGATGTCCCCGAGGTAGTCGAGGGGCAGCTCCCAGCCCACGTCCTTGTAGAACTCGCGGTAGTCGTAGTCGCCCGGGTAGCCCGTCTCGGCGCTCCACACCTGGCGCGACGACTCCATGTCGCGCCCGAAGAAGGCGATCCCGCCGGGGGACGCGATCGGGGCGTGCACGCCCGCGCTCGGCCGGGGGTGGGCGTCGGTGAGACCGTGGGCCTCCAGGAAGCTGAACCGCAGCCCGACCTCGCGCAGGTAGGTCTCGTGCCCCGGCAGGTAGCCGCACTCGGGAAGCCAGATACCCGTGGGGTCGCGGTCGAAGTGCTTCCGGTAGTGCCGGGCGGCCACCTGCACCTGGGCGCGCACCGCCTGGGGCACCGGGTCCATGAGGGGGAGGAAGCCGTGGGTGGCCCCGCAGGTGATGATCTCGAGCTTGCCCGCGTCGCGGTGCTTGCGGAACGCGTTCAGCAGGTTCGAGCCGTACTGCTCGCGGAAGATCCGCCGGATCCGCTCGAGCTCGTAGACGTAGTAGCGCGCCACGTCGTGGAAGCGCTGGTCCTCCCGCCGCGTGCGCTCGACCTCCCGGTGCGCGAGGTCGACCAGTCGGTCCAGGTGGCGGTGGTAGCGGGAGAGGAGCAGCTCGTCCGTCATCATGGAGACGAGCGGGGGCGAGAGGGTCATGGTGAGGCGGTACTCCACGCCCTCCGCGAGCAGCCCGTCGAGGACGCTCACGATGGGGACGTAGGTCTCGTTCAGCGCCTCGAAGAACCAGTCCTCCTCGAGGAACTCCGGGTGTTCGGGGTGCCGGACGTAGGGAAGGTGGGCGTGGAGGACCGGGCACCAGTACCCGACGGGCATGGAGAACCTCTGCTAACGGCGGTGGACGTCGCTGGCGCCGCCGGGCTGGAACGCGTCGCTCGCCCCGCCCTTCGCGCCCGCGGGGGCGGCCGACCCCGTCGCTCCGTCGATCGAGGGGGCCCTCCAGGGGCCGGGCGGCGAGGACGGCCCCACGTCGTCCAGGGTCAGCGTCTCACCCTCCCCGGGGACGGCACCCCTCGGCCCGTACCGGAGGCGGCGCCGGGCGCGCTGGGGCGAGGGGCCGACGCGCGGGGTGACCACCGTGTTGCTCTCCGCGAGCCGCCGGAACTCGCCGGAGGGAAGGGTGAGACCCAACTCGGCCTTGTACGAACGCGGCGTGGAATCCGCGCGCACGTACCACCAGCGCGCTCCGGCCGGGAGCAGGACGTCGCTCGACCCGCCGCTCACCGGGTCCATGATGCGCAGGGTCAGCCGGGACACCGCCAGGGTCCGCTCGCCCAGGCTCTTCCGCATGTCCTTCATCATGTCCGGGCTGACGTCCCAGTAGGCGAAGAGCCACTCCGGGTCACGGACCAGCAGGCGCACGCGGTTCACGCCGTAGGTCTCGGGGAAGAGGAAGCGTTCTTCTTCGAAGAGGCGGGGAGGCAGCTCGCGCGGCGTGTATTTGGCCGAGCGGATCGCGTCTTCCTCGCTCAGCCCGGTCTCCGGCCCCGGGGGCTGGGCGCCCTTCGGGGCCGGCTTGCGTCCGCCCGCCGGGGTCGTCCGCGCACGCGCCGCCGCCATCCTGGCGGGAGCGGCCGAGGGCTTCCCCGCCGGCTTGGTCTTGCGCCGAGCGGCGCCAGGCGTTCTCGCGCGCGGCGCTTTCGCGCTCGGCTTCCCTCCCGCCTTCTTCTTGCTGGCCATGGCCCCGGAGTATAGGAGAGCCCCCCGGGGGCGGCAAGCGGAGAAATCAAGGACGCTAGGGCTCGTCGGGCGCTGCGGGCGACCCTGGGCGTGGACCGCCCTTTCCCTGGCGCCGCACCTGCCCGAGGATCTCGCGGATCCGGCGCTCCACGTCCGCCTGGAGCACCCGGAACTTCGCTTGCTGGAGCGGGCTCAGCGCGCCGTCGATGGCCTCGGCCGTCTTCCGGATCTTCTCCGGGCCCTCGATCTCCGCCCGCTTGACCTCGCGGAGCTGCTCGGTGACCTGGGCCTCCGTCGCCGTACCCGACTCGAGGAGGCGGCGCAGCTCACGCACGGTCCGGCCCCGCCGTTGCACGTACTCGCGGCGCTCGGCCTGCAGCCGCTTGACCAGGGGCAGCAGCTTGGTGAACTGCTCGTCCGTCAGGGCGAGGCTCTCCTGGAGGTTGCTGACAATGTAGGCGTCCACCATCTTCGCCGCTTCCTCGGCGGGACGATGTTCCCCCCGAGGCCCGGGCCCCGGGGCCTGGGGCGAAGCGGCCAGGGACAGGGCGGCGACGAGCGTAGCCAGCGCGCTCACAGCACGACCCCCGGCAGGCCGCTTCGCAGCGCGTCCCCTACGTCGCGGGCCTCATCGTCCGAGAGATCGGCCAGCGACTCGACCGCGCTCCGCTCGCCATCCACCACCGGCAGGTCCGCATCGGCCAGGGCCACGCCCTCGAGCACCTCCAGGCCGTCGTCCTGATCGGCGGGCGGGAGCGCCGACCACGCGGCCAGCACGGGGCTCGGCGACGGAAACGTCGCGACGGGTCGGTGCAGGGCGGGCACGAGGAGGGCGAGGAACGCCGCCGTGGCCAGGATGGGCACCAGGACCCAGCGCGATTGCCGTGCGGCTCCCTCGTCCTCGATCCGCTGGCCGAGGTTGCGACGGAAGGCTTCCCAGTACTGCAGCGAGGGCTCGGGTACCTCGGCCTCCCGCGCCAGGGCGAGGCCGTCCCGGGCCTCGCGGAGGCGCGAAGCACAGGCCGCGCACGACTCCGCGTGCGCCCGGGCCTCGGCATCCGCGGCGTCCTCCATCACCTCCATGAGCCTTTCGTCCGTCAGATGCCTCGACATCATCCTCACTCCCCCGCCTCCAGCACCAGCTTCCGCAGGTTGCCGAGAGCGTGGAACAGGTTTGCCTTCACCGTGCCGACCGTCGATCCGAGGATCCGCGCCACTTCCTCGTGCGTCAGGTCGTGATAGACCTTGAGGATCAGGGTCGCGCGCTGCTTCTCGGGCAGCCGGCGGATTGCGTCCCGCACGCGACGCGCCTGCTCCGCGTGCTCCAGGGAGGCCACCACTCCCGCGCGTGGATCGGCCAGGGCCTCGGGCAGCTCCTCCGTCTCGGGCTTCCGCGCGGAGCGGAAGTTCAGGCAGGTGTTCACCGCGATTCGGTAGAGCCAGGTCGAGAAGCAGCTGTCGCCCCGGAAGCGCCGGATGGCCCGGTAGGCCTTGAGGAACACCTCCTGGGCGACGTCGTTGGCGTCTTCGTGGTTGTTCACGTACCGGTAGCAGAGCCGATAGATGTCGCGCTGAAACCGCTCGACCAGGCGGTCGAACGCCTCCCGCTCGCCGCGCTGGCAGGCCTCGACGGCCTCACGCTCCTCCTCGCGCAGGCCCGAGGAGGGACGGGTCGCGCGAGTCGCCGCCAGCACCAGGGGCGACACCAGGGTCTCGACGGTCACCGTGGCGGCCACTGTCTCACCGCGCTTCGGGCGCTGTCAACGGTGGCCCCGTTTATTCATTGACCCCCCACGCTATCCCTCCCCACTTAGGGGGAGGAAAACGCTGATGCGCGTACAGCCCCGTGTTCAGCTACTTAGACCGATTCACGGCATCTCGGGTTGAAGGCGTAACTCCGCGGCTCTCAACAGGAAGGGCCCGCCGCCCCGCAGGCGGAGGGTGACCGGCCCGTCGGTCTCGTACACCTCGACGGTCCAATGGTCGCCCTCCCGCCCCGCGAAGCGCCAGGGTGAGCCGGGCCGGTCGGGCTGGATTTCGAGGTTCGGAAGCGGCCCCAGGGCTTCCCCCTCGAGCCGCAAGCGGCAGCGCCCTGGGGGAATTGGAAGGCGCTCCCCGATCGCGACCCCCTCGGGATGGCGGTGAGGCTCGAAGAGCGGGCCCCACTCGAGGGCCTCCGGACCCCACCGAGCGGGCCGAGCCGGCTCGATGGACCAGCCGGGCACGGCAAGCGTGGGCCGATCGACCAAGCGGACCGCGTCGCGACCCCCGCTCTTTGCATGGGAAAGCGACGAGGCGGCTCCGGCTGCCGCCAGCAACCCGAGCGTAGTCAAAGCCATCCGGCCCGCGGTGGGCGCCCGAGCCCGCCAAGGCAGGGCGGCCAGCAGGGCCAACCCCCAGACCAGGGCGAGGCGATGCCGGTCCGGATCGGCCAGGACATAGCCGGGCAAAAGGCGGGTCCACTCCTCGGCCCCTGAGGCGGCTCGGAAGAGCGGGGCGGTCCCGTCGCGGTCGCGGTGGACCAGGCGGGGGTCGGCCGCCCCGGTGAGTCCCGCCCAGACGCTCCAGCCGACCAGGAGGGCGGCACCGGCCGTCAGCCCCCGTTGGAGCGCAGCCCCGACCAGGAGCGCCAGCACCGGGACCAGCGGCACGAGGAACCGGGCCGGGGGGTTCCAGCCGCCCCGCCACATGTGCCACGTCCCGGCGGTCAGGAAAACCGCCCCAACGAGGGCCAGGACGACCAGGGATTCACGCCGATCTTTTCGCCAATGCTGGATAAAACCCGGTAGGGCCAGGGCGAAGACCGGGGCGTAAACGAGCAGGCCGAACTCCTGGTCGAGCAGCAGACCGGGCAGCCCCTCCGGCAGGGTGCCGAGAGAGAACTCAGGCCGGCGGCCGTAGACTCGGCTCGGGCTGAAAAATCCATAGAGGATGAAATGATAGGCCGCGATCCCGACCGTAGAAGCAGCGACGGGGGCGACGAGGGCAACCCGCTCGCCCAGGCCAGGTCGCACCAGGAGCCCGTACGCCAGGAGAATCGCGCCGAGCAGCGCGTACCGGACGTTCAGCCAGGGCAGGCAGGCAAGGACCAGGCCAACGGCCAGCGCCGCCCCGGCGGACCCCCACCGCAGGCGCCGGAGGGCGAAGGCGACCGCCAGGGCCGCCGGCACTTCGGTGAAGACGAGGCCGACATAATGGATGAGGGGTGGGCTCAAGGCCACCGCCCACCCGACCCCCTCGGCCAGGCCATCGTTCCCCGACCCGGCACGCACGAGCTCGCGGATCTCGAACGCAACCGCCGCCGCCAGGAGGGCCATGAAGAGCGAGGCCCCGGAGTAGCCGCCGAGCGCGTAGGCGGGGAGGATCAGCAACGACAGGCCTACCGCGTGGAGCGAGTAGATCTCGCCCCCCCTTCCACGGACGCGATAGTGCGGCTCGAGGGGGAAGTCGTGGAACGCAAGGTAGCGCGCCTCCGCGTAGTCCTTCTCGAGCGACAGGTCGTGGTCACGCAGGAGGCTCTCCGCGACCATGAGGTAGTGCGGCTCGTCGCCCTGCGGTCCGACCTGGATCTGCACGCGGCCGGCCACGACCACGTAGAGCACGAGAACCGCCGGAAAGAAGATGGCGCGGGAGATCCGGGGACGGGCCTGCGCGAGCAGGACTGCGCCTCCCGCCAGGGCCAGGGCCAGAAGGGGCGGGCCGGAGAGGGCCGCCACCCCCGGCAGGTGCAGCCCGGCCAGCAGAAGCACGGCCGGGACGGCCAGGCCCAGGACGGGAGCCAGGCCCGCTCCTTTCGTCACCACCGCCAGGAGGGCCAGGGCGGCGAGCCCGAGCACGGCCTGGGAAGCGTGCGGCAGCCCGATGAGGAACCCCCCGGGGCGAGACGCGGCGCCACCGAGCCCGAGGAGAGCAAGGAGGGCGAGGGTGATTCCTCCCGCGCAGGTTGCCGCTCGCCTCATCGCGCTCTCGTCGTGCCTCGTGGCATGGCCGGCCGCATTCTACGCGCGCGAGGGATTGACCGGCCATCACCGCGGGTCCATAGTCACGATCAGAGGGGTCGATAGAGTGCGGGTGGGGGGTCAACGAATGAACAAGCCATCAGCCGCCTGGCTGGTCTTCCTACTGCCCATCGTCGTCGCTGCCGATGAAGTGACGCTGCGCGGGGGCGGCAAGGTGAGGGGTGTGATCGTGGAAAACACACCCGAGTCCATCGTGCTCGAGACCGGGCCCGGGCGCGTCACGATCCCCCGATCCCGGGTCGCGTCCGTCCGGGAGAGCCCCTCCGACCTGGGCACGTATTACGAGCGCGCCGCCGGTCTCGGCCCCGGGGACGTGGCGGGATGGACCGCCCTCGCGGCCTGGGCCGCCGAACACGGTCTCGGGACGCAGTCGCAGGAGGCGTATGGGCGGGTGTTCCAGCTCAATCGCGACAGCTCTGAGGCCAACCGCGCGCTGGGTCGGGTCGAGATGAGCGGCCGCTGGGTGACCGAGGACGAGTTCAACCGCGCGAGGGGCCTGGTGCCGTTCGAAGGCGGCTGGGTGACACCCGGGGAGCGGGAGGCCGTCCAGGAGGAGCGCGCCGCCGAGGCCGCGGCCGTCAGGGCCGCCCGCGAGGCGGACGCCCACGCTCGCGAAGCCGAGGCTCGGGCCCGCGAGGCGGAAGCGCGCGCCCGCGCCGCCGAGAGCGAGGCCTATCGCAACGAGAACGCGGACAGCGGCATCCCCCTGTGGCCGTACGTCTACGGCCCGGTCATCGTCGGCCCGATCACCTCCCGGCCGCCGGCGACGCTGCCATCCCCCCCTCCCACAACCCGGCCGCCGCGGCCGCAGCCCACCGTGGTGCCCCGCGACAGTCCGCCGCCCCCTGCGCCGAGCAGAGAGGCGCCCGCCGCGATCAGCCGGGACAAGAAAAACTAGACTCGCCGGGAAGCCCGACGAGCCATCCGGGGTTGTCTTGACTTTCGCCAGAGTTTCGCCTAGGCTGAGCGTGAGGAGTTGATCGTGCACCTGACGAAACGGCAGAAGGAGATCCTGGACTTCCTCACCCGCCACATCGAGCGCAAGGGATACGCCCCCACCATCGAGGAGATCGGCGAGCACTTCGGTCTCAGCTCGCTCGCCACCGTCCACAAGCACCTGACGAACCTGCAGGAGAAGGGGCTCATCAAGCGGGCCTGGAACCGCAGCCGGGCCCTCGAGCTCGTCCCCACCGAGGTCACCGTGCGCGCGGTGGAGCTGCCGCTGCTCGGACGGGTGGCCGCGGGGACGCCCATCGAGGCCGTGCAGGCGAGCGAGACCATCTTCGTCCCCGAGGACATGGTGGGCCGCCGCGACACCTACGTGCTCCAGGTGAAGGGCGACTCCATGATCGACGAGCAGATCCGCGACGGGGACTACGTGATCGTGGAGAATCGCAAGGCGGCCCGTGACGGGGAGATGGTCATCGCCCTCCTGGAGGGCGAGAACGTGACCCTGAAGAAGCTCTACCGCGAGGGCGGAGGCAAGGTCCGCCTGCAGCCGGCCAACGCGCGCATGAAGCCGCTCCTCGTAGACCAGGACGACCTGCGCGTCCAGGGGGTCGTGATCGGCGTGCTCCGCAAGTACTGACAGGGTGGCCGCTCCCCCGGCCGAGGTACACTCTCATCCCGGAGGCCCCATGGACGAGGAGAGACGCTCCGTCAACTTCACCGTCGTCCCCGACGACGACGCGACGGTTCCCCGGATCTACAGCAACTTCTGCTCGATCCAGAACTCGCCGTTCGACTTCACCCTGACGTTCTGCGAGATGCTTCCCCTCTCCGAGCGCGAGCTGCGGGAGGCCCAGACCACCCACCTGGTGAGGGCCCCGGTCCGGGCCCGCGTGGTCGTCCCCGTCCAGATGCTCCCCGGGCTGATCGCCGCCTTGCAGGAGAACCACCGCCTCTACCAGGAGTCGTTCGGGCCGACCAAAGGGCCACTTCACTAAGGCTGGGGGGTGCTACGTCGCACGCCCGCGGACCTGCCGCGGCCCTCCCGGGCTCTACACTGGACGCGTGAAGGAGCGGCAGCGGCACATCCTGCACGTGGACCTGGACCCGTTCTTCGTGAACGTGGAGCGGAGCCTCGACGCCTCCCTGCGCGGCCGGGCCGTGATCGTGGGGGGCGGAGACGCCTCGGGGCTCGTGGCCGTGGCCAGCGCCGAGGCGCGCCAGGCGGGGGTCGCACCCGGGCAGGCCATGGCGGTCGCCCGGCGCCTCTGTCCCGGCGCGGTGGTCCGCCAGGGGGACTTCGAGACCTATGGGCGGTTCAGCGAGGAGGTCTCGGCGATCCTGCTGGCCGCGAGCCGGCGCGTGGAGCGACCCTCGGCGGACGAAGCCTACGCGGATCTGACCCCCGAGCATCCCGGCGCGGCCGCCCCGGTGGCGGCGGTGGAGACGATCAAGGATGAGCTGCAGCGCCGGCTCGGTCTCGACGCCTCCCTCGGACTGGCCTCCTCGCGTCTCGCCGCCCGCATCGCGTCCTCCTGGGCGAAGCCCCGCGGCCTGCTGCTCGTCCTGCCCGGCTACGAAGCGTCGTTCATCGGCCGCCAGCCCCTCCACGCCCTCGCCGACCTGCCGCCGCACCTCGAGGCGGCGCTCGAGCGGGCCGGCCTGACCACCCTCGGGCAGGTGTCCGAGTCCGATGAAGCGGCGCTCGCGGCCGTGGTCGGGCCCGCCGCCGCCCCGCGCCTGCGCGAGGCGGCCCGGGGCGAAGGCGAAGACCCGATCGCGGTGTCGGCGCCGCCGGTTTCCATCCAGGAAGAGGCCGTCATCCGCGACCGCCGGAGCGACCGGCGGGCATTGGAGGACGTGATCGATGCCCTGGCCCGCCGCGCGTGTCGGCGGCTCAAGCCATTCGGCCTGCGCACCCGCCTGGTGACGGTCGAGGTCCGGCGGCCCGCCGACAGCCTGCGCCGCAGTGACAACTTCAGCCCCGGAGTCGCCGACGAGGACACGGTGGCCTCGGTGGTGCGAACCCTGGCCGAGCCACTCGTGGAGCCTGCGGGTGCGGTCCGCGCGGTCCAGGTGCGGCTGGGCCGGCTGGAGACGCCGGGCTCGCAGGCCCCGCTCTTTCCCGCCGCTTTCCGCGAGGCGTTTCGTTAGAGATATACAATCGCGGGCGTGACGATTTCCCGCCGAGCGAAGACAAGGCCCGCCCGGAAGCCCCCCAGGCCGACCAAGCCCACCCCCGACGTCGCCCGCCGCATTCTCGATCGCCTGGAAGAGGCCCATCCGGACGCCCGCTGTGCCCTCGATCACCGGAACCCCTTCGAGCTCGCGGTGGCCACCATCCTCTCCGCCCAGTGCACCGACGAGCGCGTGAACATGGTCACCCCTCACCTCTTCGCGCGCTTCCCCGATGCCTCTGCGCTGGCGGCGGCGCCCCCGGCCGAGGTCGAGGAGATCATCCGCTCCACCGGCTTCTTCCGGGCGAAGACGAAGAGCATCGTCGGGTTCGCGCGCGGCCTCCTAGAGCGTCACGGAGGCCTCGTTCCCCGCGACTTCGCGGCCATGGTCAAGCTGCCCGGGATCGGCCGCAAGACGGCAAACGTGGTCCTGGGCCACGCCTACGGCATGAACGAGGGGATCGCGGTCGACACCCACGTCCTGCGGGTGACGAACCGCCTCGGTCTCGCGAAGGGCGACGATCCGGTCGAGGTCGAGGCCCAGCTCATGAAGCTCGTGCCCCGCGAGCGTTGGACGCGCACCACCGACCTCCTCATTTTCCATGGCCGAAGAGTCTGCGACGCGCGCCGCCCGGCCTGCGGACGCTGCACGCTGTTCGACCTGTGCCGCTGGGAAAGCCGCCAATCCTGGGCGAACGGCGCCCGCAAGCCCGCGAGGATCGGCCGGTGACCCTCCCCGCCCGCGCCATCGCCGCCGCCGTCCAGATGACCTCCACCGCGGACGTCGAGAGGAACCTGGCCGCGGCGGAAGCCCTCGTCGGGCGGGCGGTTGCGCGCGGCGCCACCTTCGTCGGCCTGCCCGAGAACTTCGCGTTCCTCCGCGCGGAGGGCGAACCGGTCCCCGAGGCCCAGGCCCTCGACGGGCCGTGGGTCTCCCGCATGACCGCGCTGGCCCGGCGATTGGGGATCACCCTGCTCCTGGGCAGCCTGCCGGAGCGGGTCCCGGGCGACCGGAAGGTCCGCAACACCTCCGTGCTCCTCGGTCCGGATGGGACCACCCTCGCGGTCTACCGCAAGATCCATCTCTTCGACATCGACCTGCCCGGGATGGAGCACCTCAAGGAATCGAGGGCGGTGGTGCCGGGAGAGGAGCTGATAGTGGCGCAGACGCCCTTCGGCCCCATCGGACTCTCCATCTGCTACGACGTGCGCTTCCCCGAGCTGTATCGCGAGCTGGCCCGCCGCGGGGCGCGGGTCCTGGCCGTGCCCTCCGCCTTCACCGAGCGCACCGGCAAGGCCCATTGGGAGGTCCTGCTGCGCGCGCGCGCCATCGAGAACCTGGCCTACGTCATCGCCCCCGCCCAGGTCGGCCACCATGGCGGCGGGCGGGCTTCGCACGGCCAGGCCCTGATCGTCGATCCCTGGGGCAGCGTCCTGGCCCAGGTGCCCGACGGCGAAGGCGTGGCCGTGGCCGAGCTCGACTTCGAGCGGCAGGACCGCCTCCGGCGCGAGCTGCCCGCCCTGCAGCACCGCCGCCTCGGCTGAGGGACGAAGTCCAAGGCGGCCGCAAAGCCTTGACAACAAGGCCGGAAACGCGATATAAGTCTAAGGTTTGCGAGTTTGCGCGGAGTGGCCCCGACGCTCCCCCGGATGCCGCAGAGATGAGGTACTGAACCGGACATGCCGACCTACATACCGAAGGCCGACGCCCTCGATCGGAAGTGGTTCGTGATCGACGCCAAGGGGAAGATCCTGGGCAAGGTGGCCGCGGCGGTGGCGAGCGTCCTGACCGGCAAGCGCAAGCCGATCTACACCCCCTTCCTGGACACCGGCGACCACGTGGTGCTGATCAACGCCGCCCAGGTGCAGGTCTCCGGGCGCAAGGAGACCGACAAGCTCTATCGCCACCACACCGGTTACCTGGGCGGCCTGAAGTCGACGGCCGTCGTGGACGTGCGCAAGAAGCACCCCGAGCGCCTCCTGGAGGAGGCGATCAAGGGGATGCTGCCCAAGACCAAGCTCGGCCGGGCCATGTTCGGCAAGCTCAAGGTCTACGCGGGCGACAAGCATCCCCACCAGGCCCAGAAGCCGCAGCCCCTGAACCTGAAGTAGGAGCCTGAACGTTGAGCACGACTGCCATCGAGTATTACGGGACGGGCAAGCGCAAGACCGCGGTCGCACGGGTCCACCTGCGCCCCGGCACGGGCGAGATGACCCTGAACGAGAAGACGCTCGACGAGTACTTCGGCGGCCATGAAGCCCTGAAGATGCTGGTCAAGCAGCCGTTCTCGCTGACCGAGACCAACGAGAAATTCGACATCCTGGCCACCCTGCACGGCGGCGGGGTCGCCGCCCAGGCGGGGGCCCTGCGCCACGGCATCTCGCGGGCCCTCTGCGTGTTCAACCTCGAGCTGCGGGGCAAGCTCAAGAAGGCGGGCTTCCTCACCCGGGACGCCCGCTCCAAGGAGCGGAAGAAGTACGGGCAGAAGGGCGCCCGTCGCCGCTTCCAGTTCAGCAAGCGTTGATCTCGAGCCTCTCGGTGACGAGGGGCCGGAAAGCCCCGGGGCCCCGGACGGGCCCACGGGGCTGAAACAGCGAGGAGGCTGTTTTTTGGCGACCACCACCCCCAGCACCCCGCCCGCCACCAGCGTCAGCATCAAGGACCTGCTCGAGGCGGGCGTACATTTCGGGCACCAGACCAAGCGCTGGAACCCGAAGATGAAGGAATTCATCTTCGGCGAGCGCAACGGCATCTACATCATCGACCTGCAGAAGACGCACCGGCTGCTCCAGGACGCGCTGCAGTACGTGCAGGACCTGGCCGCGCAGGGCCGGACCATCCTGTTCATCGGCACCAAGCGGCAGGCCCAGGAGGCGATCGTCGAGGAGGCGCAGCGCTGCGGCATGCCCTACGTGACCGAGCGCTGGCTGGGCGGGCTCCTCACGAACTTCGTGACCGTGCGCAAGAGCCTGGACCGGCTGAAGGAGCTGGAGCTCGTCTCGGGGACCGAGGCCCAGAAGGAGAAGCTCACCAAGAAGGAGATCGCGAAGCTCGAGAAGGAGCGGATGAAGCTCGAGAAGAACCTGATCGGCATCAAGGGGATGAAGAGCGTGCCCGACGCCGTGTTCGTGATCGACACCCGCAAGGAGGCGATCGCGGTGGCGGAGGCGCGCAAGCTCAAGGTCCCCGTGGTGGGCGTGGTGGACACGAACTGCGATCCCGACGAGGTGGACGTGCTGATCCCGGGCAACGACGACGCGCTGCGGGCGATCCGGCTCTTCGCGGGCCGGGTGGCGGACGCGGTGCTGGCCGGCCGGGGCCTGCGCGAGGCACGCGGGGTGGACGCCGCCGACAAGGGAGGCGCGCCCACCGGCGAGCCCGTGCGCGCCCGCGCGCGGCCGGTGGCGCCGGCGGCTCCCCCGACCACGCCTTCCTGACGCGGCCGGCCGTACTCGGGCCAGACCGTCCCGGGGCGTTCCGGCCAGGCACATTTTCATTGAGGATGTCATGAACATTTCGGCGGAGATGGTCCGCCAGCTCCGGGAGGAGACCGGAGCGGGCATGATGGACTGCAAGTCGGCCCTCGTGGAGGCCAAGGGCGACGTCGAGAGCGCCCGCCAGATCCTGCGCAAGAAGGGCCTGGCCGCGGCCGCTCGGAAGGCCGGGCGCGCCGCCTCCGAAGGGGTCGTGGGCGCCTACATCCACGCCCCGGAGGAGAAGGTCGGCTCCCTCGTCGAGGTGAACTGCGAGACGGATTTCGTCGCCCGGACCCCCGAGTTCAAGGCCCTCGTGAAGGACATCGCGATGCACATCGCGGCCGCCTCCCCCGCCGTCCCCCTCTACGTGGCCAAGGAAGAGGTCCCGGCGGACGCCCTGGCGAAGGAGAAGGAGATCTACAAGGCCCAGGCGGTGGCCCAGGGCAAGCCAGCGGCGGTGGTGGACAAGATCGCCGAAGGGAAGCTCAAGGAGTACTACTCGACGTTCTGCCTGCTCGAGCAGCCGTTCATCAAGGAGCCCAAGCTGACGGTGGGCCAGCTCATCCAGGAGAAGATCGCGGTCCTCAAGGAGAACATCGTGGTGCGCCGGTTCGCCCGCTTCCGGGTGGGCGAGGACTCCCCCCGGCCGGCGGCAGAGTAGTATTGGAGCGGGCGCGCCTGCCTCGGGCGCTGGGAACGAACGAGCATGCCAGGCACCAAGAAGGCCCTCGCCTACAAGCGGATCCTATTGAAGCTCTCCGGGGAATCCCTCCTCGGAGAGAAGACCTTCGGGGTCGACCGGGCCTTCGCCGACTACCTGGCTTCCGAGATCCACGACGTCCACGCCCTCGGCATCGAGATCTCGGTGGTGGTGGGGGGCGGAAACATCTTCCGTGGGGTCTCGGACAGCGCCCAGGGGATGGACCGCGTCTCCGCCGACCACATGGGAATGCTGGCCACCGTGATCAACGCCCTCGCCCTGCAGGACTCCCTGGAGCGGGCCGGCGTCTTCACCCGCGTGCTCTCCGCGATCGAGATGAAGGAGGTGGCCGAGCCCTTCATCCGCCGGCGCGCCATCCGCCACATGGAGAAGGGGCGGGTCGTGATCTTCGCGGCGGGGACGGGCAACCCCTACTTCTCCACCGACACCGCGGCCGCCCTCCGCGCCATGGAGATCAAGGCCGAGATCATACTGAAGGCCACCAAGGTGGACGGGATCTACGACGCCGACCCCCTGAAGAACCCCAAGGCCAAGAAGTTCGATCGCCTCACCTACCTCGAGGTCCTGCAGAAGGGTCTCAAGGTCATGGACACCACCGCCATCTCCCTCTGCATGGACAACCACCTCCCGATCGTCGTCTACGACCTGAAGCGGCAGGGCAACCTCCGCCGCCTCGTGCAGGGCGAGAGGGTCGGGACCCTGGTGAAGGAGTAGCCATGGCCATCAAGGAGCTGATCGCGGACACAAGGCAGCGGATGAAGGCTTCGGTCGAGACCGTCCACCGCGAGCTGGCCACCATGCGCACCGGCCGCGCTTCCCTCTCCATGCTCGACGGCGTCCGGGTCGACTACTACGGCACCCCCACGCCCCTCAACCAGGTGGGCAGCCTCTCGACCCCCGACCCCACCCTGATCACGGTCCAGCCCTGGGACCCGTCGCTCCTCGCCGTCATCGAGAAGGCGATCCGCGGCTCCGACCTCGACCTGAACCCGCAGAACGACGGCAAGATCATCCGCATCCCGATCCCGCCCCTGACCGAGGAGCGGCGCAAGGCCCTCGTCAAGCACGCCCACAAGTACGCCGAGGAGGGCCGGGTGGCCATCCGCAACGTGCGGCGCGACACCAACGACCACCTGAAGAGGATGCTCAAGGACCACCAGGTCAGCGAGGACGACGAGAAGCACGCGGTGGCCGAGGTCCAGAAGCTCACCGACCAGCACATCGAGGAGATCAACGCCTCCCTGAAGAAGAAGGAAGCCGAGATCATGGAAGTCTAGCGTGCCGCTCACCCACCTCGACTGCACCAAGTGCGACCGGCAATACCCGCCCGGTCAGGTCTGGAACCTCTGCGAGTGCGGCGGCCCGCTGTTCGCGCGCTACGACCTGGAGCGCGCGGCCAAGGAGATGCGCCCGGGCCACCTCGCCCTGCGGGCGCCCAACCAGTGGCGCTACCGCGAGGTCCTGCCCGTCGAGGACCCCGCAGACCGGATCAGCCTCGGTGAGGGCTTCACCCCGCTCTTGTCTGCCTCCCGCCTGGGAGAGCGCCTGGGCCTGCCGCGGCTCTTCGTCAAGGACGAGAGCGGCAACCCCACCGGGTCCTTCAAGGCCCGCGGGCTCGCGATGGCGGTCTCCATGGCGAAGGCCCTGGGCGCGACCGAGGTCTGCCTGCCCTCCGCGGGGAACGCGGGCAGCGCGCTCGCCGCCTACGCCGCCCAGGGCGGCCTCAAGGCCCACGTCTTCGTCCCCCGCGACGTCGCGCACCTGTTCTTGATGGAGACCGCGGCCTACGGAGCGCACGTGGAGACCGTGGACGGGCTCATCACGGATGCGGGGAAGGTCTGCGCCGCCCAGGCGAAGGAGCACGGCTGGTACGAGTGCGCCACCCTCAAGGAGCCCTATCGGGTGGAGGGCAAGAAGACCATGGGCTACGAGCTGGCCGAGCAGATGGGCTGGAAGCTGCCCGATGCCATCCTCTATCCGACCGGCGGCGGCACCGGCCTCATCGGCATGTGGAAGGCGTTCGAGGAGCTGGAGCGGATGGGCTTCATCGCCCCGGGCCGCCCTCGCATGTACGCCGTGCAGGCCGAAGGGTGCGCCCCGATCGTCAAGGCTTTCTCGGAGGGCCTGGACGAGGCGCCGATGTGGGAAGGGGCCACGACCCTCGCCCATGGCCTCCGGGTGCCGAAGGCCATCGGCGATTTCCTGATGCTGAAGGCGCTGCGCGCCAGCCACGGGGCGGGCATCGCCGTCTCCGAAGCCGAGATCATCCAGGGCGTGAAGGAGGCCGCGGCCAAGGAGGGCTTGTTCATGGCCCCCGAGGGAGGGGCCGGCGTGGCCGCGCTGCGCAAGCTCAAGGCCTCGGGCCACCTGAGCGCGGACGACACCGTGGTGGTCTTCAACACCGGGACGGGCTACAAGTACGTCGAGAACATGACCCCGCTCTGGTGAAGATGGGGAAGGGGGAGGAGCCATGTTCGGCAAGACCGTGACCCAGTACCTGGGCTTCCAGAAGGTCGTCCTCGCCCTGATCGTGTTGGCGTGGCTCGTGCGTCTCACGCTTTCCCTGACCGGCACGCCGAACGCCAGCGCGAAGTGGGTCAGCGTGACCGCCGTGCTGCTCTGCGGCGTGCTGTACTACGGGGGGGCGGTTTACACACGGGGCTTCGGGAGCTACAAACAGCTCTACCCCCTCGTGCTGTTTCAAAGCGTGTTGGGGGAGGGTCTGGTGGCCCTGGCCATCGCGCTGGCCATCCTCACCGGCCGAGACAACATCTATACCGCGCCCGAGTACAGCGGGGGCGGCGATGGCAAGAACTGGGGCCACGTCGTGGCCCACCTCGTGGTCGGAGGCGTCATCTTGCCGCTGGTCAGCTGGGGCATCAGCTCGGTGGTGTTGCTGGTGACGAAGAAGGTAGCCCCCCGGCCGGCCTGAGGGTCCTCCCGTGATCCCGGCCCGCCTCGCGTGACCGAGCGCCTCTACCGCGACGACCCCTACCTGCTCGAGTTCGAGGCCCGGGTGGTCTCCCGCCGGGAGCACGAGGGCCGGCCCGCGGTCGTGCTCGACCGCACGGCCTTCTACGCGGAGAGCGGTGGCCAACCCTGGGACACTGGGACGATCGAGGACGTCCCGGTGGTGGCCGTCCTGGAGAGCGGCGAGGACGTGCTCCACGTCCTTGCCGCGCCCTTCGCCGCCGACCGCGTGCGGGGCCGGGTCGACGGGGAGCGGCGGCGGGACCACCGCGAGCAGCACCACGGCCAGCACCTGCTCTCCCGCGCCTTCGTGGAAGTGGCCCGGGCCCGCACGGTCAGCTTCCACCTCGGCGCCGAGCACGCCACGATCGACCTCGACCGCGAGGTGACCGAAGAGCAGGCCGGCACCGCGGAGATCTTGGCCAACGAAGTGATCTGGGACGCCCGGCCGGTGGCGGTGCGCACGGTGAGCCGGGCGGAGGCGGTGGCCCTGGGGGTGACGCCTCCCGCGGAAGCGGGCGACGCGGTCCGGCTCGTGGAGGTGGCGGGATTCGACCGGCAGCCCTGCGGGGGGACGCACCCGCGCTCGACGGCCGAGGTCGGAGTGGTGATCGTCCTCGGCCGCGAACGCTACAAGGGGGGCAGCCGCGTCCGCTTCGTGTGCGGCCATCGTGCCCTGGGCACCCTCCGGGCGCGGAATGTCGTGCTCGACCGGCTCGCCACCCTGCTCTCCGCGCCCCCGGAAGGGCTGCCCGAGGCGGCCACCCGGGCCCTCGAGAGCCTGGCCCAGGCGAATCGCCGCGGCGCCGAGCTGCTCGAGCGCGCCCTCGAGGGCGAGGCGCACCGGCTGCTCAGGGAACCGCGTTGCGAGTCCGGTCCCGCCCTGGTAACCATCATCTACGACGGGTGGCCGGCCGCCGATCTACGTTCGCTGGCCCAGCGGCTCGTCACCCTGGCCCCCTGCGTCGCGCTCCTGGGCAGCCGGAGCGACAAGGCCCATCTCGTGTTCGCACAGTCCGAGGGCCTCGGCCACGACATCCCCGCCTTGCTCGGCGCCGCGGCCCTTGCGGTAGGCGGGCGCGGGGGAGGCAAGGGCAACCTCGCGCAAGGCGGAGGCGACCGACTCGACCGCCTCGACGAGGCCCTGGCGGCCGCCGCCGCCGCGGTCCGCGGCCGTGCCTGACCGCCCATGACCTCGCCCTACGCCGTGCTCGCCCTCGCCGTCCTGTTCGTCTCCTTCGGCTCCGTCCTGATTCGCTTGGCCGCCGCGCCCCCGCTCGCGGTCTCGTTCTACCGGATCGCCCTGGCCGCGCTCTGCCTGGTCCCGTTCGCGGCGGGCGACGCGGGCTCTTCCTGGAGGACGCTGGCTCCGCGCCGGCGCCTCGTGCTCCTGGCCTCGGGGGCGGCTCTCGCGCTCCACTTTGCCACCTGGGTGGCCAGCCTTTCGTACACATCGGTCGCGGCCTCGGTCCTCCTCGTGAACACGGCTCCCCTCTTCGCGGTGGCTTTCTCATGGGCGTTCCTTCGCGAGAGGGCGCCGGGGGTGGTGCTGGGCGCGATCGGCCTCGCGCTCGTGGGCGCGGGCCTCATCGCGGTCGGCGATTGGACCGGCAGCGCGGGCTCCCTCGGCGGCATCGTGCTCGCCCTCGTCGGCGCGGTGACCCTCGCCGCCTACCACGTCATCGGGCGCGGGCTGCGCGAGGCCCTCCCCCTGAACGCCTACGTCCTGGGGGTGTGGGCGGTGGCGGCGGCCACCCTCCTCGCCTTCTGCCTGGTCGGGCGCGTCCCCCTGGGCGGCTATCCGCCGAAGACCTGGCTCCTCTTCGTGGCCCTGGCCCTCGTTCCCACCCTCGCCGGGCACGGGCTCGTGAACCGCTCCCTCCGCGCCCTGCCCGCGCCCACGGTCGGGCTGTTCCTCCTCGGCGAGCCCCTGGGGGCCTCGGCCCTGGCCTGGCTCGTGCTGGACGAGGTGCCCGGCGCCTGGACCCTCGCGGGGGGCGCGGTGGTCCTCCTGGCCCTCGCCCTCGTCCTCCTGAGGCGCTCGTGACCCACCGCAAGTCCGTCCACATCCTCTTCACCGGGGGCACGATCTCGATGCGGATCGACCCCGAGACGGGCGCCGCGGTCCCTTCCCTGTCCGGCGAGGAGATCGTCGCGCGGGTGCAGGGCCTCCGGCGCGAGGCGAAGCTGACCCTCGAGGACTACGCCCGCCTGCCGGGGCCGCACGTCACCCCGCACTGGATGTGGCGGCTCCGTGGCCGTGTCTCCTCCGTCCTGCAAGAGGCCCCGGTGGACGCCGTGGTGCTGACCCACGGGACCGACACCCTCGAGGAGACGGCGTTCCTGCTGGACCTCACCCTCGACAGCCCGAAGCCGGTCGTCTTCTGCGGAGCCATGCGGACGGTCTCCGAGCCGGGCTGGGACGGCCCCGCCAACCTGATGGCCGCAGTGCGGACCGCCGTCCATCCCGAGGCCCGCGGTCGGGGTGTCCTCGTGGCCGTGGGCGAGGAGATCCACGCCGCGGCCGAGGTTCGCAAGTGGCACACGCAAAGCCTGCTCGCCTTCAAGAGCTCGCGGGGGCCGATCGGGATCCTGGACCGCGGGCAGGTCCGATTCCACCGGCCGCCCCATCATGCCCCCTGCCTCGAGCCCCGCCGTCTCGTCACCGAGGTGGACCTGCACGTGATGGCCACCGGCGTCGACGACGCGCTCATCCGCGCTTCCCTGGATCGGGGCACGCGCGGTCTGGTGATCGAGGCCACGGGCTGCGGCAACGTCCCTCCCTCGGTCCTGCCGGGGCTCCGCGCCGCCCTGGCCGCGCGGGTCCCCGTGATCGTGGTCTCCCGCTGCGGGGAAGGCCGGGTGGGACCGGCCTACGGCTACGAGGGCGGGGGCCGGATGCTCCAGGAGATGGGCCTGATCCTGGGCGGGGACCTGCCGGGACCGAAGGCCCGCATCAAGCTCATGGTCGCGCTCGGGGTGACCACGGAGCCCACCGAGCTGCGCCGGCTGTTCGAGGGGGCCGATCCGCCGCCCGAGCCTCAGTCCACGAGCCGATAGAGCCGGCCCCAGCTCCCCTCCGCCACGAGGGGCCGGGTCGCCTCCCAGGGGCGTGGCGAGAGCGGGTATTCGCGGGCCTCCCGCGCTCCCCAGAACAGCAGCTTCGCGCGCACGCGCTGCGCGCTCGGCCGCCAGTCGGGCTCTCCGCGCATGAGAGCCTCGAGATCCCGCTGGGTGCGCTCGATGGATCGATCATCGATGCCGTGGCTCCAGAGGTGGCCGGCGTAGCCCGCTACCAGGGGATGTCCGCAGAGGGCCACCGGGTGGTTGAAGGTCGCCACGGTGGCCACGCGGTCTCCCGGGGGGACGCCGGCCAGGGCGCGGCAGACGCCGTCGGTCTCGGCCACGTGCAGGACTTCGAGGCGGGGCGTGGGCTCGCGGGACGCGGCGAGCACCGCGACGGCCCCGGGGAGCAAGAGACCGACGAGAACGGCCGCACGGACGGGCACGCGCAGCCTCTCGAGGACCAGGGCCTCGAGGCCCGGCAGCACGAGCAGGTAGCACCAGAGCATGACCTTCGTGTTGTCCCAGGCCCAGGGGGCGAGCTTCACGAAGAAGAGGGCCGCGAACAGGGCGAGGCCCGGGCCGAGCGTGAGGACGTGCTCCGACCGCTCGCGGAGGGCGCGCACGAGCGCCCAGAGGGCCAGGGGCAGGAAGAGACCGAAGTTGAGGCCGAGGAAGGCGAGCGGGTTCTGGGCGCCGATCGTCCAGCCCGGATTCCACTTGACGAGCGAGGCCGCGCGAAAGCTGTCGCTCACCTGCCAGACGCCCCAGGCCGCGGGCCCAGAGCCCGAGGACCACCGAGCCGAAGAGGAACGTGTGCAGGTGGAAGAGCGGTAGCACGCCCCAGAGCAGCCCGAACACCCACGCGGGAAGCCCGCGCCGGCCCCGCAGCAGGTGCTCGCGGCCGCTCGCGAGCAGGAGCAGACCGGCGGGAAGGGCGAAGAGGAACCCGCGCTGGGGAACGTAGAGGGCCAGGAACAGGTTCTTCCAGGACTCGTCCAGGCCGGCGAAGAGGCCGCCCGCGAGGGGCCGAAGCCCCCCCAGGCCACCCGAGAACAGGAACGCGGCCGCCGCGAAGCCACGGCCCCAGCCGTGGAGCTCCGCCGCCGCGAGAGCCGAAGCGGCGACGCCCAGCGTCACGAGAAGCGCGGGAAGCGACACCCCGAGCTGGACGAAGAGGGCGGTGAGCAGATCGACCCCGAACGGGTAGCGGAGGCGCTCGCCGGCGGCGATCGGGTTCTCGGGCCAGAACGCCGCTCCGTTCGCCAGGTAACGAACGTAGGTCCAGTGAAGCGGCAGGTCGCCGTAGTTGTTCGGGAGGAGGGTGTAGAGAACGGCCCCGCGCTCGTAGACGAGCCAGACGAACTGCCGCAGCGCGGCGGCCGCGAAGCAGCCGAGAGCGAGGGCGTCCCAGAGTCGGATGGGGCGTCCGTCCACACCATCGTCGGGTTGGCCAACTCCCGCGACCACGACGCTGCGCGCCGCCCAGACGCCGACGAGCCCGCCGAGGAGAAGGCTGGTGAGCGACACCCAGGGCCGGAGAGAGCCCGCGGCAGAGGCCAGGAAAGCCGCCAGAAAGGTCGCCATCCCCGCGAAGACGAGGGCTCCCACCGCGACGGACCTCAAAAAGACGGACAACCTTCTCACAGGTTCTCCACGGTGGATCCACAGGCGATCCACCGCAGCCGGGCCGGAAATCCGCACGTTGTCCACAAGCTCACGGCGTTCCATCCACGGGATTTCAACAAGCTTTCGACGCGCGTGGGCGCGTCTGGCACAGACCGTCCACAGCTTTTCCGCCGCGGAGCCAAGCGTGCGCCCGGGATGGTAGCATCCCGCGTCGTGACCTCTTCGCCCCCGCGCCCTCCCCGGATCCTCATCCTCGGAACCGGCGCCATGGCCTGCGCTCTCGGGGCCCGCCTCGCCCGCTACGGCCGCGCCGCCGTCACCCTCGCCGGCACCTGGACGGCCGCCCTGGAGGCCATCGCCTCACGCGGCATCGTGGTCGACGAGCCCGGCGGCGTCTGGTCGGCCACCGTGAGCGTCGCACCGCTGGCGGGCCCCCTCGGCGCCGCCGACGTCGTGCTCGTCCTCGTGAAAAGCCCCCGCACCACCGACGTCGCCCACGCCGCCGCGCGGTCGCTCCTGCCCGGGAGCCTGGTGGTCACGCTGCAGACCGGCCTCGGGAACCGCGAGCTGCTCGAGGAGGCTTGCGGGCCGGACCAGGTCGCGGTGGGCGTGGCCTCCCTCACCGCCACCCTCCTCGGCCCGGGCGACGTGAGGGTCGCACCCGGGCGGATCATCCTGGGCGGCCCCGCCCCCGGGGTGGCCCGCTTCGCCGAGTTGATGGCGGCTTCGCGCCTCGACGCCGAGGTCAGCGTCGGGATCGAACGCGTCCTCTGGGCACGCCTCGCCGTGACCTGTGCCCTCAACCTCTCGGCCCTCACTGGCCGGACGCACGGGACGCTCCTCGAGACCCCCGAGCCGTGCGAGACGCTCTTGAAGGCCGCGCGCGAGGTGGGCGCGCTCGCGCAGGTCAAGGGCATCGACCTCGGCGGCGATCCCGCCATCCTGGCGGTGGAGGCGGCGGAGAGCGCGGCGGCCACCCGCTCGGGCATGAGTCACGACCTGGAGCGCGGAGCCCGCACCGAAGTGGACGCCCAGAACGGGGCGGTGGTCCTCGAGGGCCGGCGCTTCGACGTTCCCACTCCCGTCAACGAGTACCTGTGGCAGCGCATACGCGAGAAGGAGAGGTTGAGCGCCGGGTGACCGGGCCGCCACCCGGCAGACCCGCGGTTCAGACCCGGACCGTGGGATCGAAGAGCTTGCGGTGCTCGTCCACCGCGAACCGGTCGGTCATTCCCGCGATGTAGTCGCAGATCACGCGGTGGACCCCGTCCCGCTCGATCAGCTCCTGGGTGTGGGGCGGGAGCTGCCGGGGCTCGCTCACGTACGACTGGAAGAGGTCGCGCAGGATACGGCCCGCCTTGTCCCCCATCCGCACCACCCGGTAGTGGCGGTACATATTCCGGAGCAGGAACTCCTTGAGCTCGCGGACCGCGGCCGTCATCTCCTTCGAGTAGCCCACCAGACGCCGGCCCGCCCGGCGCACCTCCTCGACGGAGCCCACTTTCGCTCCCTGCAGGTTGCGGAGGGTCGTTCCGATCAGGTCCTCCGTGCAGCGGTTGATGATCCGGCGCACCACCTGGTGGCGCAGGACGCGGTCGTCCGCGTTCCCCTGGGCGAGCACGGACTCGTGGGCCTCGCGGAAGAGGGGCACCGCGCAGATCTGCTCCACCGTGATCATGCCCGAGGTGAGGCCGTCGTCGATGTCGTGGTTGTTGTAGGCGATCTCGTCCACAACGTCGACGAGCTGGGCCTCCAGGGTGGGGGCTTCGCCGGGCGCGTATTCGGCGGGGGCTATGGCATCGGCGTCGGGCCGGTGCTTGATCATCCCCTCCCGCACCTCCCAGGTGAGGTTGAGCCCCGGGAAGCCGGGATAGCGCTCCTCCAGCACCTCGAGGATGCGCAGGGTCTGGCGGTTGTGCTCGAAGCCCCCGTGCTCCTTCATGAGCTCGTCCATCACCCGCTCGCCGGAGTGGCCGAAGGGGGTGTGCCCGAGGTCGTGGCCGAGGACCAGGACCTCGGTCAGCTCCTCGTTGAGGCCGAGGGCCCGGGCCACCGTGCGCCCGATCTGCGCCCCTTCCAGGCTGTGGGTGAGCCGGGTGCGGTAGTTGTCCCCCTCGTGGTTGACGAAGACCTGGGTCTTGTACTCGAGGCGCCGGAAGGACGAGCTGTGGATGACCCGGTCGCGGTCGCGCTGGTAGCACGTGCGCAGCGGGTGCTCTTCCTCGGGGTAGCGCCGGCCGCGGCTCCGGCTGCTGCGCATGCCATAGGGAGCGAGCTGAGCGTCCTCGCGCTGCTCCTGGGCGCGCCGGTCCACCAGAAGCAGGGCGGTCGGAGTTGGCTCTCGCTCGACCGGCGGCGCCGCCTTCCGATGGATCGCCCCACGGAGGGGGCGGGGACGGCTGCTCTGCGTCCGGCGCTGCGTCCGGCGCCGCGTCCGGCTCCGCGTCCTGATCATCGACCCCTCACCCTCCCCCACATCCTCGGGTCGATTCTAGCTCCGCCTCTTCCAGTCGCGGCCGTCCATGCACTAAACTACGCGTTTATGACCAAGACGCCAGTCGGGGTATTGGGCGCAACCGGCGCCGTGGGGCAGCGTTTCATCCAGCTTCTCGCGGACCACCCCTGGTTCGAGGTGGCGGAGGTCGCAGCCTCCGACCGCTCGGCCGGCAAGACCTACGCCGAAGCCTGCACGTGGCGGCTGCCGGGGGCGCCCCCGGCGTCGGTGGCCAGGCTGACCGTGACCTCGACCTTCGGCTCCTTCCGCTCGAAGCTGCTCTTCTCCGGCCTCGACTCCTCCGTGGCCGGCGAGGCGGAGGCCGCTCTTTCCGCCAAGGGCCACGCCGTGGTCTCGAACTCCCGGAACCACCGGATGGACCCCGACGTGCCCCTGCTCATTCCCGAGATCAACCCCGACCACCTGGACGCGGTCGCCGTCCAGAAGCGCCGCACCGGCGGCGGGTACATCGTCACCAACCCGAACTGCAGCGTGGTCGGTCTCGCCATGGCCCTGGCTCCCCTCGACCGGGCCGTCGGCATCGAGTCCGTGGCGGTGGTCACCCTCCAGGCACTCTCGGGGGCCGGCTACCCCGGCGTAGCCTCCCTGGACATCGCCGACAACGTGATCCCCTACATCGGGGGCGGCGAGGAGGAGAAGATCGAGAGCGAGCCCCAGAAGATCCTGGGGAGCTTCTCGGGCGGCGTCTTCACCCCCGCCCCCTTCCCCATCTCGTCCTCCGTGCACCGGGTGGCGGTGGTGGACGGGCACTCGATGGCGGTCTTCCTGCGCCTCGCCCGGCGCCCCTCCCCCGCCGAGGCGTGCCGGATCCTCTCCGACTTCCACGGCGAGCCGCAGCAACGCGAGCTGCCCACCGCTCCACGCCAGCCCATCCACGTTCTCACGGAAAACGACCGGCCCCAGCCCCGGCTCGACCGCGACCGCGAGGGTGGGATGGCCGTCTCCGTGGGCCGGGTTCGCGAGGACCGCCAGTTCGACCTGAAGCTGGAGGCGCTCGTGCACAACACGATCCGGGGGGCGGCGGGGGCCGCGATCCTGAACGCGGAGCTGCTCCAGGCCCGCGGGCTGCTGCGATGATCGTCATGAAATTCGGCGGGACCTCGGTCGGCTCCGCCGAGCGGGTGCGGAACCTGGGCGAGCGGGTCCGCGAGCACCTGCACCGGAAACCGGCGGTCGTGGTCTCGGCGCTCTCCGGGATCACCGACCTCTTGATCCGGGGCGCGCGCTTCGCCCTCCACCGCGATCCCGCGGCCGAGGCGGCGGTCCACGAGCTCGAGGGCCGCCACAACGACGCGATCCGCGAGCTGATCCCGCCGGGGGACGTCCGCAACCGGCTCCTCGCCCACGTGGAGGCGGTGGCGGGCGAGCTGCGCATCCTCTACACGGGCGTCCACTACCTCGAGGAGCTGACCCCCCGCTCCCTGGACGCCATCTCGGCCATGGGCGAGCGGCTGTCCTGCGAGATCGTGGCCGCGGCCCTGGAGGCGCTGGGTCTGCCCGCCCGCGCCTTCGAGGCGCGGAACATCCTGGTCACGGACGACTCCTTCGGCCGCGCCCTGCCCCTCATGGACCAGACCCAGGCCCGCGTCCGCGAGATGATCGCTCCCTTCGTGGACGCGGACGGGGTGCCGGTGATGGGCGGCTTCATCGGCGCCACCCGCGCCGGGGTCACCACCACCCTCGGCCGCGGCGGCTCCGACTGGTCCGCGGCGATCCTCGGGTCGCTCCTGCCTGCCGAGGAGATCCAGATCTGGACCGACGTGGACGGCATGATGACCCTCGACCCGCGCGTCTTTCCGGGGGCCAAGGTCATCGCGGAGGTGAGCTTCGACGAGGCGGCGGAGCTCGCCTACTTCGGGGCCAAGGTGCTCCACCCCTTCACCATCAAGCCCGCGGTCGAGAAGGGCATCCCGGTGCGGATCCTCAACTCGCTGAACCCCTCCGCGCCGGGCACCCTCATCACCCGCGAGGTGCGGGGCAAGGAGGGCGAGCCGCGGGCCATCGCCTTCAAGAAGGGGATCTCGGTCATCCTCATCTCCCAGCCCCGCATGCTGATGGCCCACGGCTTCGTGTCCAAGGTGTTCGAGGTGTTCGCCCACCACCGCACTCCCGTGGACCTGATCGCGACCTCCGAGGTCTCGATCTCCCTCACCGTGGACGACCCGGCCACCGTCCCCAACGTCCAGAAGGACCTCATGGCCCTGGGCGAGGTGAAGGTGCTGTCGAACATGGCCATCGTGAGCGTGGTCGGCCGCGGCTTCGTCCAGCGGTCCGGCCTGGCCGCCCGCATATTCCACGCCCTGCGCGACGTCAACGTGGTCATGATCTCGTTCGGGGCCTCCGACGTGAACGTCTCCTGCGTGGTGGCCGAGGCAGACGCGGAGCGGGCGGTCAAGAGCCTGCACCAGGAGTTCTTCGGGGAGTCGCGCTGATGCGGGTGGCCGTGGTCGGCCACGGCAAGATGGGCCGCGAGGTGGAAGCCGTGCTGCGGGAGCACGGCCACGAGGTGGTGATCGCGAGCCGCGGCCAGGCGTTTCCCGTGCGCTGCAACGTCGGCATCGACTTCACCGTGCCGGAGGCCGTGCTCTCGAACGTGGCCGCCTCCATGGCCGCGGGTGCGCGCTACGTGGTAGGCACCACGGGCTGGCACGACCAGTACCAGGAGGTCCGCTACGTCGTGGAGACCGGGGCGGGCGGCCTCGTCCACGCCGCGAACTTCTCCATCGGGGTGAACCTCTTCTACCGCATGGTCCGGACCGCCGCCCAACTCATGTCCCCCTTCCCCGACTACGACCCCTACGTCCTCGAGCGCCACCACCGGCAGAAGAAGGACGCGCCCTCGGGCACCGCCAAGGTGCTGGCCGCCATCATCGAGTCCTCGGGGGGCGCGCGCCGCCGGGCCACCACCGCGGTCGAGGGGGGCCTGCCTCCCGACGCCTTCCACGTGGCGGCGCTGCGCGCGGGTGGGATCGTGGGCGAGCACACGGTGGGCTTCGACTCCGGGGGCGACGAGATCCTGCTGGAGCACCGGGCCCGCTCCCGCCGCGGCTTCGCCCTGGGGGCGGTGCTCGCCGCGGAGTGGATCGCCGAGCGCACCGGCTGGCACACCTTCGAGGACGTCCTGGACGACCTGGCCCGCCGGGCCTGAGGCGCCTGAGGCCCCGCGGGTTGCCCGCCGAGGGGCCGCTCTGCTATCCTGCTTCCCTCTTCTTGGGCCGCTAGCTCAGCTGGGAGAGCGCCTGGTTCGCAATCAGGAGGTCGGGGGTTCGATCCCCCCGCGGTCCACCAACTTAGAAAACTGAGAGTGCCCTGGACCTGGGGTAAGGCAGGGTAAGCTCGCAACATGGCTACCAAGCTCGACTCTCGCTACTCGACCTTCGTCGTCCGCCGAACACCGGGGCTGCGAAGCCTCAAATATGCTCAGGCGTCGTCAGGGCGAGTAGGGCAGGGCCTTTCGTAGCTGGTGGGCGTCGTGTGGATCCGCGCTTCTTGGCGGGGCGAGCAGGGGATCCGCCGCTGGCCCCTCGGGTGTTGGTGAGGCTGGCCCCCCAGCCGGTGTTCACGCC